>Ga0163144_10000098_pt1 | contig 199476 bp, 137 predicted proteins | sample OliLak19BULKMAT1_FD_123175 | JGI IMG/M metagenome (GOLD analysis project Ga0163144, IMG submission 123175) | Freshwater microbial mat bacterial communities from Lake Vanda, McMurdo Dry Valleys, Antarctica - Oligotrophic Lake LV.19.BULKMAT1 | ecosystem: Environmental > Aquatic > Freshwater >...
CTTTAAGAACAGTGTCAATGTGTCAGATCGCGGGAGGCGAAACAACAACTCCGGCGAATAAATCTCAGTGCATTTTAAGGTTGCCACCCAAGAACGTTCGCTTTTAAACCGCCGTCAACATTCTGAGGAAATAGCATCACATGCAGTGCGAAGAAAGATGCATTCGGCCCGCAAAAATAACTTCAGCAATTGCGATGAACATTCTAGAGACAGCCTCTTAGCTAAAGATTGGAATTTTTTAAACGCTGGCAAGCCCTTGCCAGCACTTGATAATTCCACATCTCGCTTGACATCTACAGGACAGGCGGTTGATCTCTTGCTATCATCACATCTTCAATCTCAAAAGTATTTGAGAAACCGACAGATTCGAGAAGGCAGCCGATTCCGGCGTATTTGAAGCGAAGAATTGGAGACAAACAATGGCCCTCACAGACCACTCATTCAAACTGGATTCTCGTGGCGAAAATGTCATAGTCTTTTCGAACAATCACAAGAATTTCATCGCCCCATCTAACTACGAAGAGCGCCTGGACTGGATTCAGAAGTCTTTTGATTCATTCATCCATGTCGTGCGCGAGAAAGATTCTGTCAAAGAGCTTTGCACTAAGGGTTAGGACGCTCGACATCTAGTAAGATCAAGATCCGTTTGTGCCACGGATAGCTGATTATGCAAACTCTTCAACCAACCGACGAAATGAAAAAGACCGACACCAAGTCTGTGTTCGTTCACACGTTCGGCTGCCAGATGAACAAAGCCGATTCCGAAAACATGCTCGGTCTGCTCAACGAGATTGGTTATACGGAAACGTTCGATCAGAAAGATGCAGACTTGATGATCTTAAATACCTGCGCAATCCGCGAGGGCGCGGAGGATAAGGTCTACAGTTGGCTCGGTGCCTGGAATAAGATCAAGAAAAAACGACCGGGAACTTTAATCGCCGTTGGCGGATGCGTCGCTCAAGACGAGGGACAGAAGCTGGTTGAGCGTGCACCATATGTCGATATAGTTTTTGGAACGCACAATCTATTTAGATTGCCAGAACTTGTAATGCAAGCGCAAGAAACTCGCAAACACGTCGTGGAAGTTTTCACCGAGCTGCCCGAAGATCTGCCTGAGCTGCCGGTTATAAGACAAAACGATTTCAGTGCTTGGGTGAATGTAATTTACGGTTGCGATTACAACTGTACTTATTGCATCGTTCCATATGTGCGCGGACGTGAGCGCAGCCGCACTCCGGCTGAACTTCTCAAAGACATTCGCGAACTCGGTGATGCCGGCTACAAAGAAGTCACTCTGCTCGGACAAAACGTCACCGCATACGGTCACGATCTAGATCCGAAAATTCATCTCGGCAATCTAATCGAGATGGTTGGCGAAGTGGAACAGATCAAGCGCATCCGCTTCCTGACTGGACATCCACGCGACTTGACCGCTGACATAATTGAATCAGTGAAGCGAACACCAACAGCGTGTGAATACTTCCACATCCCAGTTCAGTCCGGCGACGATCGCACGCTGCGCCGCATGGCACGCGGATATACAACTGATTTCTATCGCCGCCAGGTAGACGAAATTCGCAGTCGAATTCCAAGTGCATCGTTGACTTCGGATCTGATCGTCGGCTTCCCTGGCGAAACAGAAGAAGAATTTCTCAACACCGTAAGACTGGTGGAAGAACTGGCGTTTGACTCGTGCAACACCGCCGCTTACTCACCTCGCCCGCATACTCCATCGAAGAGTTGGGGCGAACAAGTTCCTGAAGATATCAAATTCGAAAGACTGCGATTATTGAACACCGTCGTCAGCGAAGTAAGTCATCGCATTAATAAACGTCTGCTCGGACAAACATTGGAACTGCTCGTCGAAGGCGTGAGCCAACGCGTCGAAACCCGCCTCACAGGCAGAACTCGAACAAACAAATTAGTGAATTTCGAAGGCAGTAAAGATCTGATCGGCAAGTTCGTCAATGTGAAAGTCGAAGCCGCAAATCCCTGGGCATTGCGCGGCACGCTCACCACGGGCGATACCAACTAGTTTAGTCCTGGATCAACGCACTCTCGTTCAGACTTGAATAAACGCGTTTCGACATGGTCGATGCACTGTCGTTCATCTGAGTGATGCATGGTCGTTCTTACACATGCAATATGTTTAGCCAGAAGAAATTTTCGTCCGAATCATTTTAAAGTATTCCTGAACGTCCACACGCGAGACGCCATCGGCGGCTTTGCAATCCCATTCTTCTTCATATGATTCTTGAATGTCGCTGATTCTTCTCAACAGAAAGCAAATGTAGCTCTTCTCACGCCAATCCCACTGAGGATCATTCAAAGCATGAGACAATTCCTGCTTGGTAATAAAACCATCGCCGTTTTGGTCAAGTTTGTCGAAAGATTCATACGCGAAAACTTTCACCTCGGCAATCGTATCGGCAACCCGCAAACCTTGCGAAACGCTTTGTTTCGTATACCAAGCGGTTTCTGACTCCGGTTCCGGCTCGTGAACAGTCCTACTCAAGCTCATCTATAGCTCCCTCAGAGCCAGTCCGTACGAAAATATCGACCAGCTTAATGATGTATACCCTTTTCGAGTCTTTACATAAACAAGAAACCTGCCGAAACTATCCCTTAATAAGATTAGAATTCTTGATGTCATTTCAAGCCCTGATTTGATCGGTAAAGACCCGCAGGGATCTGCATTGAAAACGATAGCAAAACCAATGACCATCGGACTCGACGTCGAGCGCGCGGCGCAATTACTCAAACAAGGCTTGCTCGTGGGCATGCCGACCGAGACCGTCTATGGCTTGGCCGCGGATGCTTCGAATAAAGACGCGCTCGTCAGGCTGTTCTCAGCCAAAGGCAGACCGACAAATCACCCGGTTATCGTTCATGTTGCTTCCGTAGACGCGCTACCCGACTGGGCTGTCGAAGTTCCAAAGCTAGCGTACGACCTGGCTGAGCGTTTCTGGCCCGGTCCGCTGACAATGATCTTCAAAAAGCACGCGCACGTGCTCTACGAAGTGACAGGCGGGCAGGAAACCGTCGCCATTCGCGTTCCGCGGCACGAAGTCGCCTTGTCGCTTCTTCAGAAATTCGGCGGCGGAATCGCCGCGCCGTCAGCCAACCGCTTCGGCAAGCTCAGCCCGACTTCGGCATCCGATGTCGAAGGCGAATTCGGTGACGCCGTTGCTTATGTCTTAGACGGCGGCACCTGTGAAGTCGGAATCGAATCCACCATCGTCGATCTTTCAGGTGCGCAGCCCCGAGTACTTCGACCAGGAATGTTGAGTTTGGAACAACTAAACCAAATTGAAGGATTGCACGCACGCAATCGCGATGAAGCGGCATCGGCACCACGCGCTCCGGGCACATTGAAAAGCCACTATTCACCAAGCACACCGGTGAAACTCGTAAGTGGTGCCAATCTCGATTCCGTTCTATCAGAACTCAAAAATAGTTCAAAAAAAGCTGCAGTTTTGTCATTTAAAACTAAACGAGACAATGCAACGCAACAAGCAAACACCGCATGGATAGTCGCTCCTGGCGATCCGGATAATTACGCGCGCAAATTGTATTCAAGTTTGCGACAACTCGATAATCTCGAATGCGATTTGATTATCGTTGAAGAAGTACCGTCAACCGACAGCTGGTCAGGCATTCAAGACCGACTCCAGCGAGCATCAGTGAGAGAGGGCGATCAATAAATGACCACAGTAACGGTAATGGAATTGTTGCGTGATTCGACATCCGACATGCACAACTCGGCGGAAGCCAACGAGTTTCAGCACAAACTGAGCGGCGCCAAAGTTGACAAAGATGAGCTTGGTCGATACTTGCAACAGCTGTATTTGATTCACACAGGCGTCTCCAGCTTGATCGAGGCTCAGGCAGACAATCCTGCTATCAAGCATGTCGTCAGAGAATACCACCACGATCAAACCAGCATCGTTAACGACCTCGAATACCTCGGTCAAAAGCCGGAGTTAGCCGTACCACTGAAAGCGACCGCTGAGTTGATCGCGTCAATGAACGACACAGCGCAAAATGAAACAGCCGCTCTGCTGGGCTACTTGTACGTTCTGGAAGGCAGCACCAATGGTGCAAAATTCCTCGCCAAAGCTTTGCGCAAAGGCTTGGACTTGCCCGAGGCAGGCGCAAGCTACTTCGACAGATACGGCGAACAACAACGCGAGCGCTGGAATAATTTCAAACAAGCGATGAACGAAGTCGAATTCTCCGAAGCCGAGCGTGCCAAGCTGGTTTCGACAGCGACTGAAACGTTTCAAACTTTCGGCAAAATCGGCGACGAGCTGCTTCAGAAATAGCAATCACGCAAACGAACTATGAATGACCACCTTCAATATTGAGCGGCGGTCACGTTTGCACGACGTTAATACTCCGAGCAACTTCCACGTTCTAAACGATGATCAAAACCGATTCACCGTCGTGGCGACTCAAGGCCGCTCCATCTAGACCAATTTGAACACTTACGCGCTTCGAATTCCGCCTCTGCGAAAGCGTCGTTCGGGTTAATTGGCGCGCCATTCGGGAATATCTTTCGAGGTCGACAATTGCGTTTGGCAGCTCAGAAGGACATCATCAACCGAACATGCTGAAGAAAACCAGCTTGGCTAAGATTCTGCAGACATTACCGGCGGCTCCAGGTCTGTCAGAGATTCATCATTTCCTGTCGCAAGCGATGGAACGGCGCGGCAGGTTAGTTGTGGTCTCGTGGTTTACGCCCGATAAATTGATCGAATTTTCGTTGGATATTCAGTGTCCGGTGCGCGGTGGCGATACCGAATGGAGGCTGAATAGCGGTAAGGACAGAGATAAAAAACTGCTCTGGGAATACAGAACTTGCGATGTGCTGCTGGTCTACAACTTGATCGTTTCCGCCTCCAGTGAAGCGCACCACGCGGTACAGATCGATGGTGCGATTTCGGTCAACGAAAGTTTTCGCGACCAGACCAAGAAACGCGATACCTATTATATGCAAGCGCTGCAAACGCACGAAGTCGACATCGCGCGTCTTTCGCAACTCGGACTGAAGGACAACTCGTGGACGCGCGGTACGACTGAACATACAGGTGATCTTTCACTTGTTCAAATCGGATCGCTTTTGCAATCGCTGTTGGTCGCGAAGATGACGGGGTGCCTTGAAGTTCATCGCGATAACGAAAAGGCACAACTCTACTTTGTTGATGGAGAGCCGACTTACGCGGAGATTGGAAAGCTCACCGGCGACGAATGCATTCTGGAAATGGTGACATGGCGCGAAGGTAAATACGAGTTCATCGTTCGCAAACGCACGGATAAATCAAATGTGCGAAACTCGCTTGAGAGCTTGGTCTTGCGCGGCATCAAACTGAAAGATCAAATCAATTATTTGAAGAATGCCGGACTTTGGCCAGAATCGATTTTGCAACGCAAGCATATGAATATCTCGCAGGAAGAATTCGATGCGCGTACATCGACCAGCGCGCCCGTGGCGCAGCCTGTACTGCGCAGCCTCTACACGTCGATCGATGAGAAAAGCAATTTAAAGCAGATTTCGACTCGCCTGCAATTACCTCAAAGTCTCTGGGTGCCCGCAATTATTCACCTGTTAGAACGAGACGTGATCGCCTTCACCAACGATTTCAGCGGTCCGGACAACGGCACCGAAAATCTCGAGCCGAAAACAATCGATCCGACTTTCATTCACTCTGTGATGATGAGTCTTCGTCGTCCGGAAACGGGAATGTTCACTTACCCCGCGTTTCTCTACTTCCTTGAGCAGGAGTATTTCCGCGGATATCGCAGTGGCAGTCCGTTGTCGGTAATGATTATGGAAATGCGAATGGTGAAAGGACCGCCTGAGTTTAAACGCGAGCCACTAGATGTGGTGGCAGTGGCAGAAGTCTTCCGTCGAATCAGCCAGTTGAAGCGCCACATCGACATGGTCGCGCACTATGAAACATACGACTACGCCATGATCTTGCCTAACACAAAGAGTGCCGGCGCCAACATCTTTGCTCAGCGCATCGTCAACACTTTGCTGAGCACGCCGCTTCCCGGAGGAGGCCACTCCGACAAGTTATCTCTTGCATTCGGTGTCGCGTGCATTCCAGAAGACTGCACAGACCTCTCATATATTTTAGCGGCGGCTGAAGCAGCAAAGGCGCAGGCCATCCTGCTCGCCGCACCGGTCATTCAGTTTCACGACATTCGTTCCAGCTGAAAATCGCTACTTGCCGGGAGTGATAGCCGGCATGGGAGCCGACGCGGCAGAGAGCACGCGCTCGAATGTGCTGACGATCATCCACGCCGCAAACATCATAAAGCAGCATCCGATGATCGCAAAGAGCGCCGTTATCTTACCGGCTTTCTTCAAATAGCCATGCATGAATGACTGCCGGGCGGCGTTATGTGCCGAGGAGCTGCCGGCGCCGGGAGGAATTATCTCCACCTGTGGTGGCACGTCATTGTTCTGATCGCTCACAATTCACCTCAATCTTTCCGAGGAATTGGTCTGTTCAAATCTACCAAGTCGCCGTGGCGAAAATTAAACTGGTACTGGATCTGATTGTACAGGACTGCTGCCGGTTGCAATACGAGTTGCGAAAACTTGAGCCATAGCTTTCATGGCCTGGTCCGACGGATCGTGCGTGGCAAGAACATTCGGCCAGTCCGGCAAGCCGTGCAAATCGAACGGCGTGTCGGTGCAGACGGCAACTTTCTCCCGAGTGATATCGGCCACCATCTGAGCAAGCCGAAACTGCTCTTCGAAATGCAGAGCTCTGAACGTAACGAATACGACGTTCTGTCCTTTCATTTCCTCGGTTATCGCAGTGGCCTCATTGAACGAAGGTTGGAGCGGATATCTTCTAACCGCAATCACGCTTTCGTCGACTCCAAGAGTTTCAAGAATGTGTTTGTGCAAATCCAGCGAATAGCGCGGATGATCGGGAACCAGCACGGTCCATTTGCTTCCGGCGAGTTCTGGTATGTGTCCACGCAAAATTGAGATGCCTTTGATCGACGCAGTGTAACTGAGACGCTCTCCGTCTTTGATCAGTTTCGTCAGTCGCGTGAATTTGCGCTCTTGCTTCTCGGGATCGCAAGTAACAGGCTTCTTACTGAACTGCTCCTTGATCCTTTTTCTGGAATCTTCCAGGCGCTCTGCAGAGATGCGCCCGGATTTTGCAGCGGCAAGAAGCGCGTCGAATGCTTCTTGCAGTTCCGCAAACGAGCCGCAAACCAGCACCAGATCAGCCCCGGCTTCGACTGCGCGCACGCAAGCTTCGCCCAATCCAAATGATGCAGTTATGCCTTTCATGACCATATCGTCAGTCATGACGATGCCTTTAAATCCGAGATATCCTCTCAAAATAGATTCAGTAATTCTTGGCGAGAGACTGGCAGGAAGAGGCTCTTCATCAATCTCACTAACCCAGATATGCCCGGTCAAAACGATAGGCAGTGCATCGAGAATAGTTTTAAACGGAGCGATATCTTTTTTCCAAAGTGCCTCGACCGGCAATTTATTGATCGCTAAAGCGACGTGCGAATCTTCAGTCGTGGCGCCATGTCCAGGGAAATGTTTTCCGACCGGAACAATCCCTTCTGCCGAAATTGCTTCGGCAACGATGCGCCCGAATTTTGCGACTTTGTCAGGCGAAATTCCAAAAGCGCGTGTCGACACAATCGGATTAGCGAAGTTAGAGATTACATCCAAGACCGGCGCCAATAGACAATTGACGCCAAGCATTTTGAGCTGACGCGCACTCAAACAAGTAATCTTCTCAACCGTTTCTTCATCAGCACTGGCAGCCAATGCCATCGCCGATGGTAGCGGTGTAATCGCCCGATCGAATCGCTGAACAGCACCACCCTCTTGATCGGTGCAAACCACAGGAACATGGCTCGACGCGCTGACCGCGTCACCAATCAAGGTAGCAAGTTGTTCTAAAGTTTCAGCGTTTTCTCGAAACAGGCAAATACCGCCGACGGTACCAGCCTCAAGCGCGGCTTTATACTCGGGAGTGAGATCTGTAGCCGGCACTCGTCCAATTAAGAGCCGCCCAACTTGCTTCTCTAACTCTTGCTTGCCTGCCAACTCAGCTCCTAGTTTCTTGTGGAAAGCAGCCTGTAAACTTCGACTGCCTTAGTCTTACCTTTTATATTATAAGAGCCCATGTACTCAAAATTGCAACGATCGTTGGATAGCGTGAACGTGTTGCCATCGACAATGATGTCGCCTGGACGATCGTCACCAATCAGTTTTTCCAACCGGAAAACCAGGTTGGCAGTATCACCAAGCACCGCAGGATTTCCGGCGGAATGCCCGAGTGATCCGGCAGCTACCGGTCCGGTTGCCAGTGCGATATCGAGGTTCAATGGATAATCAGTAAACGGCCAGATCTTGCTGTCATTGCCGATTCGCTTGATCACTTCGCGCAATTTCAGCGCTGTTTGGCAAGCTTGATATGCGGGCAAACGAGCGCCCTCGGTCGAGCTGTCACCAGCCCAGTACGCCATGATCGCATCACCGGCAATCTTCTCTAATTGACCGAAGTTGTTATTGATCTCATCGCTCAATGTTTCGAAGACGCGCTGCGCTGCGCCCATTACGACTTCAGGTGAAGTGGCGTAACTCTCCATCAGAGTGGTGAATTTCTTGATGTCGCCAACCAGAATGGTGGCATTCATAAACTTGATGCTGTACTGGGTTCTGTCCTGTGAATCTTCCTCACCGTCTTCAGCATCCATCTCGATGTTGTGACTTAACGGTGGAAACACGCGCAGCTCATACTGAGCGATTCGCACTTGATCGCCGTGCTTGAGCGGATACTCTTCGCCGGAATTACAAACTTTGCCGTTGATGGTAGTGCCGTTGGTGCTGTTTCTGTCCATGACAGTCCAGCCTTCTGTCGCACAACGAATTTCAGCGTGCTGCCCGGAAACCTCCGGATAAGGCAATATGAGCTTCTTCACTCCACCAGGCGCCGGTCGGCGACCAATGTGAAGAACCTCACCATCATTCAACTCCACCGAATATTCATCCGGCGTGTCAGGATTTACCTTGATATTGCCGGAAGTCATTTATGTATCACATTTACCAAGACGTACGACTACCTTAGACTGCCAGGTATCCATTATATCGGCAGAAAATGATGCTGCTAAACGTGTAATACAACAACTTAACAGGTGATTAATGCTGGTCAAGAGCACTTGTCTACTTCGATTTCCGACTTTAGAGCATCACAAGCGTTAGCCTATGCGACTAAACGCTGGTTGCCTTAGCTAGAGCTGGCTTGAGAACGTCTACACGGTCAAGCTTTTCCCATGGCAGATCGAGGTCAGGTCGTCCGAAGTGACCATAGGCTGCCACGTTTTGGAAGAATCTTCCGCCGTGAAGTTTTGGTTGTTCGTTCAACTTGAAGTGCGCAATGATTGCTTGTGGGCGCAGATCGAACTTTTCGCTGATCAGCTTGGTGATTTCATCGTCGGCAATTTTGCCTGTTCCGAACGTGGTCACGTGCAATGAGGTTGGACGAGCAACGCCGATAGCGTAAGCGATTTGGACTTCGCATTTGGAAGCCAGACCGGCAGCGACGATGTTTTTCGCGACCCAGCGCGCGGCATAAGCGGCAGAACGGTCAACCTTTGTCGGATCTTTCCCTGAGAAAGCGCCACCGCCGTGTCTCGAGTAGCCGCCATAGGTGTCGACGATAATCTTTCTGCCCGTCAAACCAGCGTCTCCGTGAGGACCGCCGATGACGAAACGACCAGATGGATTGATCAGATACTTGGTTTTGTCATCCAGTTTGATTCCGAGAAGGTCGAAGACTGGCTTAATGACGTACGCTTTGAGATCGTTTTCGATGCGCTGACGGATTTCTTCGTTTGCCGTTAGTTTATCTATAGAAGGATCGTGTTGAGTCGAAATCAGGATCGAATCAACGCGAACCGGCTTGTGGTCTTCATATTCGATGGTTACTTGAGTTTTGCCATCTGGACGAAGGTATTTGAGAGTGCCGTTCTTTCTGACTTCGGTCAATCTTTGCGCCAGCTTGTGAGCTGCCGAGATTGGCATTGGCATAAGCTCCGGAGTCTCATCACAAGCGAATCCGAACATCATGCCCTGATCGCCTGCGCCCAGTTCGGACTCGTCATCGCGAGCGGAATTGACAGCTGGAGCGATGTCTGGAGATTGTTTGTTTAAACCATTAAGGATGGAGCAAGAATTGGCATCAAAGCCGCCGCCCTTCTCGCCTTCGTATCCAATGCTTTTGATTACGCTTCTGACCAGTTCCTGGAAATCAATCGTCGCTTTGGTGGTGATTTCACCGATAACCAGAACCAGTCCGGTTGATGCTGCGCATTCGCAAGCCACACGCGCCTTTGGATCCTGCGTCAAAATGGTATCGAGCACTGCGTCCGAGATTTGATCGCAGACCTTGTCGGGGTGACCTTCAGTCACTGATTCCGACGTGAATAAATAGCGCGTAGACAATTTGTGTACCTCATTGGAAAAGGATTTCTGAGAGCCGAGTGGACGTGGATTCGTTGCGGCCAGCCGTTCTTCCAAACAACATAGCTCGGCTCCTCGCCTTTGATGGACGTTTCTCCGCCTGGAGTAACGCCAGCCTGGCTATGCTACCATTTTTTGTTGGCGGTTAATTAAACACATACAAGGTTTGATGCGCTTTTACGTCAATTGTTACGAGGAATATCGCGAGCGTGCGGGCAATCCTAGCCCACACCGATATCGAACAAATATGCCGCATCAATCCACCATGCATATTCAGCCCGATTTCAGCATGCTGTGCGGGAATTGCTAAGAATTCAAGATAGAAACGCGAGTGTCGAATACAATATAGAAGCGGTCAGTCTGCTCGTTTGCATCTCTTTCTGTATATATTTAGATGCGCTCAATCAGGTGATACCATTACGTAGGTGTAGTTAAGGACTAATCATGGCAACCGCATATTCACAGCAGAGCGACCGGGACCTTGTTTTAGCTTGCCAGCGTCGCGAGCCCCAGGCCTTCGAAGAGCTGGTCAAACGCCACCAAAAGACCGTTTTTGCTCTCCTGTATCAGTTGGCGCCCGACTGGCAGGACACTTCCGACCTGGCTCAAGAAGTTTTTATTCGCGTCTGGCGTTCTATTAATAACCTTAGAAATCCTGCAGCTTTCCGTTCATGGCTCACCCAAATCGTCACCAATCTGTTTTATGACGAACTAAGGAAACGCCCGCGCAGACTGCCGACAGTGTCCATGGACGTAGCCCTTGCCAGCGATGAATCTGAAGATGGAGCCACTCGGGATATCCCCGATGATACGGAGCTCCCTCATGACAAGCTACAGAACAAGGAACTTTCAGAAGTAATCCGCGAATCAATGTTGAAACTGCCGGAACAGTTTAGGACCGCCATCGTCTTGAGGGAGGTGGAAGGATTAAGCTACGAAGAAATTGCAGACATAACACAAACTGAAATGGGTACGGTCAAATCGCGGATAGCGCGCGCCCGTCTCAAATTGCAAGAAATGCTTAAGCCCTACCTGGAAAGCACCGAGTCCGCAAGCGAGGTCTCCAGCTAATGCTGAGAACGTGTACAGATTATCAAGAAGACTTATCGGCTTTGCTCGATAACGAGCTTGGCGTGAATGAGTCCAAAGACATCAACGGTCACTTGACCGAATGTGATGACTGCGCGACCAGATATGAAACCGTAAAGTCCTTAAGTGGACTCCTTACAAAGGAATGCGGGAATATCGGCGCGATGCCCGATTTATGGGCCAGCTTGAAAGACGAGCTGCCAAGTATTTGTATTGTTATAGAAGAAGACTTGTCAGCTTATCTAGATGGCGAACTACCATCCGCGGCACAAGAAGGAGTCAAGCAACATCTTGACGACTGCGCTGAGTGCCTGGATAAATTCAAACTATTGAATGCAACCAATCAACTCTTATCTAAAGGTCTCGCATTACCTGCGGACATCGAAGTAGACATCTGGTCTGCGGTCAAAAATAAATTGGAGTCCGATTGCGAAACAGTGCGCGAAGATCTCTCGGCTTATTCCGATCAGGAAGTCGATAGTACTCGCCATCGTTTTATCACTTCGCATTTGATCGAGTGCGTACCTTGTCGTGAGACATATGAAGGTATCACCACGGTCGGCGATCTGATCAAGACGCATTACACACCGAACATTCCGGAAAACCTGAACCTCTGGCCCGGAATCAAAGTCAAAATGCAAGTGGTGCCATTCACACCGCGCGAACAACAAAAGACGAAGAAAAAAGTTCGTCCTCGGGTCGCGGTAATGGCAGCTGCAGCTGCGGCAGTTGTAGGTTTGCTCGGATCATTGGCAATGTGGTTATCATCTCCTGATGAGCAACTAATGGCGTCAATTTCTCCTGAACAATACCTGATAGAATCATCATTCCAGGAGCCGACTGATTCGGCTGAGGCAGTGGTTTATGAATGACGGGCGCATGAGTAGAAGTATTGCACTTGTCGCATTTATGCTGGCAGCCGCACCCGCGGCTGGTCTTGCACAAGACTGCGACAACTGCAATATCGACTACAGCAAACTCAATCTGACACAAGAGCAGATTGTGAAAATCCAACAATGCGATCACGAATGGTTTCAAGAGTTGCAGTCAACGCAGCCCGAGATTCAGTCCTTGCAACAGAAATTCAGAAAATTGCTAGCTAGTTCAAAGCCGGATGCCACCGAGATCCTGCTGGTTCAACAACAAATCGAAGGCAAGAAGAGCAAGCTTAAAATGAAAGCCACTCAAACGCTTTTGAAGAAGAAAGAAGTATTGGACGAGAATCAGAAAAAAGCTCTAAACGATCAATTCCAAACCGAAGTAATTAAAATCAGACAACGCGGAGCTGGCGTCGATGCCGGCACACAGCAACCCGTTCGCTGGAAAAAACTTTGGAACGATATGCAGAACGTATTCAATCAGGAAGCTCACTGACGGATTAACTGCCAGACGTGCCACCAGAAAAATGCGCTAAATGTTTAAAACCGAAAAGCGCGCAAGCTGGATCGCTCACTCAATGGATCATTATTTGTTCTTGCGATAAAGTATCTTCGGTTCGATCTGAAGTCGAAGACGCTGTGCGTTGCAAGACCTGTGGAAAGCCGGCTCGCGAACAGCGTTCCGGCTCACTTACTCAGTGGATTTTTCAGCGCGACAGTTGCAATTGCGATCGTCCCGATCTGGAATTCGGGGCCGCACCAATGCCGGTGGACTTCGAAGAGCACACCGATAGTGGTGGCATTGAATTAGACGAGATTGAAACAGAAACTGGAAAGTTTCCTCTGGAGCGATATGGTCCGCTTAAAATTTTAGGCAGCGGATCGAGCGGCACTGTTTACCTGAGCCACGATCGCTTGCTTCAAAAGGAAGTCGCAGTCAAAGTCTTGAGATCAATAGACCGCGAAGCACTTCTTGCATTTCAAAACGAAGCCAAAACAACCAGCAAATTGACCCATCCTCATATCGTCAAAGTCCTGGACTTTGGTAGCACTGATGGTGGCGTACCTTTTATGGTGATGGAACTCGTCGCGGGTAAGAGTCTCGAATCTGTCATCAACGAAAACGAAAGTGTCGATCTGGACCGCAGCATAAGGATCTTCATGCAACTGTCGAAGGCGCTTGCATACGCGCATGGAATCGGCGTCTTGCACCGAGATTTGAAGCCCGGCAACATTTTGATTGTTGAAAGTGAAATTGCCTTTGACGCTTTTCTAATCGATTTCGGTGTTGCAAAACTGCAGACTTATTACCAATCTGCCACCGTATACAATGGCACGGCACTGGTCGGCACTCCGGCGTACATGAGTCCGGATCAGGCTTCCGGTCTGGAATTCGATGTGCGCTCGGACATTTATTCGTTCGGTTGCGTGATGTTCGAAACCGTGACCGGAAGACTCGCCTTCGAGTCCGACAATCCGATGGAGTTGATCGCAATGCACGCCCAAAAAGCGGCGCCCTTGATCCTGGATTATATCAATGAAACACCAGTAACCACGGCACTCTCCCGAGTTATTGCCACTTGCCTGGCAAAAGATCCAGCACAGCGTTTCCAATCAGCGGATGATTTAAAACGGGCACTGTATGAGATACCAGTAGAACCTAAAAAGAAAGCTGGAGGCTATGGAGAACCCACTCGTCAAACCCAGCTCCTCGATAGTGAAAGCAGCCAGGACAAACCGCAGGGAGCGCTAGGACTGTCGGCGTTTGCCGCAGTCATAGTGCTGCTGCTTTTTTCACTTTCAGTCCCGCTGGCGTTTTACTTCTTCGCGTATACAAATACGGCATCAGATGCACCCGATACCAACTCGGCAAAACCCAGGGAATTATTGCCAATCGCCCTTGGTACGCCGGCCCCCAGCGAAACTGGACGGACGCGTCCAAGCAAGCCGATGCGCAATATCACACACATCACACTGCACAACGAAACAGACGCCGGTCTCGCCAATCTTGTCCACGATTTTCCCAACCTCGAAAACATTAACATTCTGGAATCGAACATTTCTCCAGAGGGTCTGCGCCACCTGAGCAAGGTACCGATCTCGATGATCAAATTGGAAAACATGAATTTGACGAGGCAACATTTATACGAACTGAGCAAACTAAAATCGGTTACACTCGTCAATTTCGGAGTGCAACGAAAAATTGACATGGACGGAATCGCCGAGCTGAAGCGCTCCAACATCAATTATCTCAGATTCTCTTTCGTTGAACTCACGACAAAAAATTTAAAAGACATTGCGCAAATCAAAAAATTGCAAACGTTGACCTTTATAAATTGCACCGGCTTAGCGAAAATTGACATCGCTCCGCTTTCTAAAGCAACCGATCTTTTCGCACTGGACCTCAGTAACTCGGACGCCACCGATGCCACCCTCAAGCCAATTTCGCGAACCAGCGTCAGGGTTCTGATTCTCAATTTGACTCGCGTCACAAAGAATGTTTTTCCAACACTGTCAAAGTCAAAATCCCTGGTTCAGATTCATGTCACGTCCACCCCGGAAATAAACAAAACGCTGGTGAAAAAGTTTGAGACCGAGACCGATAAACGAGTGGTGCTGAATTCCTCTTCGAAATTTGACAGAGACGACGCCAAAATGTTTGAAGAATGACCGGGGATTCAGTAGGGTATGATGTTAAAAATCTGCGCAATACTTCTTGAAACTCCTCGAACGCGATACCTGAAATTAAATGCCACCGGACAAATGCGCCAAGTGTTTAAAACCTAAAAGCGCTCAGGGTGGTTCAATCACACAATGGGTCAACGTCTGCTCGTGTGACGGCACGAATGCTTCAGTGCCGGCAGAAGAGATCACACGGTGCAATTCGTGCGGCAAACCGATAAAAGACCAGCGCTCAGGTTCTCTCACCCAGTGGATTTTTCAGCAAGACGGCTGCACCTGCAATCGACCGGAAGGGCAATCTTCACCATCACACAGCAACTTCAAACAAGCTTCCTTCAAAGGATTCGATGACCAAGGCGAAGTCGAAATTGAATTCGAGAGCGGTAAATTTCCAACGGAAAGATACAAACCCGTCGCGATTTTGGGATCAGGCGTCAGTGGCACTGTCTACCTCAGCCGCGATCGGCTCCTGGGAAAACGAGTCGCAGTAAAGATCCTGCGAGTTTTAGATCGAGACGCTCTGCTGTCCTTTCAAAACGAAGCAAGAACAACAAGCAAACTATCGCACCCTAATATAATCAAGGTCCTCGACTTTGGTGGCACCCATAGTGGCATACCATTTATGGTGATAGAGTATGTGCCTGGTACCAGTTTAGAAACACTTATAAAAGATCAGGGTGGGCTGGACTTCGAAACCGCAATCACGATATTTATCCAATTGGCAGGGGCGCTGGAATACGCGCATAACTCACACATTCTGCATCGAGATTTGAAGCCCAGCAATATCTTAATTGTTGAAAACGACGGGGGAATCGAAGCTCACTTGATCGATTTTGGCGTAGCAAAGTTGCAAGAGCATCTCCAAACGACCACCATATATAATGGCACCGCGCTGGTCGGCACGCCTGCATACATGAGTCCGGATCAGGCTATGGGACGGGACTTCGACCGACGCTCAGACATCTATTCCCTTGGTTGCATAATGTATGAAACGCTTACCGGCACTCAAGCGTTTCAGGCAGAAAGTCCGCTGGAGATAATCGCCCTGCACGCCCAAGAAAAACCACCGGACCTTCTCGATTATTTCGAGGAAACACCAACCACTATGGCGATTGCCAAGATCGTCGAAACCTGCCTGGCTAAAAATCCGGCAGAACGGTATCGAAGCGCCGATGGCTTGAGGCGAGCACTGAATGCGGTGCCCAGAGAATATCCTAGAGACCCGAATAATCCCAACGAAGCAAGTGCCGACGCCGCAACTTCTACTGTCTACAATCATCTTGCAACGGGCAGCTTCAGGCGACCCACAAATGTAGTAATCGCAACATCTCTTGCACTAACAGCGATGGGATTGGGCATTTTTTATTTCACAGAGCTTAAAAAGCTTTACGAACCTGCTAAAGATTCAAATCCAAAATCTAGCAAATTTCTTTTTCGCAGCAAGCCCATACTATCTACTATGGCAGCTGATGCCGATTCGGAGATAGCTATGGCGAACCCTGATCTCCCCAAACGTGAGGTCTCCGTACAAGCAGACTTAAATGATATGGGACTCGCTGAATTTGTCGATCGCAACGACTCCATCATAGCCCTTAGCCTTTTCAGATCAGATATTTCCCCTGACGGTTTGAAACTTCTGAAGAAGCTGCCTCTGACAGCTCTTGCGATTGAAGGTCAACCTCTCAGCGAACAGCATTTTCAGGTATTGTCCGAGCTGCCCAGGCTGCGATCATTGATAATTAATTGCCGCACGACTGACAAAACCGGTATTCGCCGACTAAGTAGATCGAATTTATCGACCCTTACTTTTACGAACATCAAGGTGAGCAAACAAATTCTGGCTGACATAGCTACGATCCAATCAATTAGACATTTATCGTTATCCAGGTGCTCTGGTTTGCGATCGATCGATTTGTCTCCTCTGGCGCGGCTACCCAAATTGACGAAGCTCGATTTAAATTTAACAGATGCCACCAATAATACGTTGAAAAACGTACAACTTTTGAGGAATCTGGTTGATTTGGATGCTTCTGAAACACTAGTGACAGAAAGGATTCTAGACACATTGCAAAAATCGAAAATCGAAAAACTCCACCTGAGTGAGACCCGAAATGCTCACGTACCCTCAATCTATAAATTGACATTTACTCGGCAGAATGGTTTGCTAACGCGAAACCTTGGGAGAAAATTCTACAACACAGGGCAAGACGGTCCTGACGCGTTTGGGTTAAACGGACCTTGAGCCTCAGAAGATTCCCGCGAATAAAGTGATGTCCACGAGGTCTATAATACTTGACGGCTTTCGACTAATTTTCTGCTCCGCCAGAAGGATCGAGTATCACCGTTGCCGGACAGCTTTAGATGCCACCAGAAACTTGCACCAAATGTTTAAAACCGAAAAGCACCACTGGTGGTGGTTCGATTACCCAATGGGTCAACGTGTGCGTCTGCGACAATGATTTATCACCTCCCTGACTCAGTGGATTTTCCAGCAAGAGGTGTGCGACATTTCACACGGCTCACGTACAGAGCATTACAAGAATTAGCAACAATTCCGAAACTCGGGTATGTCAATGTGACCGGATGCGGAAGCATCACCAACCGTGCCGTCAAAAATTTTCAGGCACATAGCAGTGCCCAATTGTTTTCCGATTTCGACACGGTTGCGCCAACTGGCAACGAACCCGTTGATCCAAAGTCCGAAACAAAGGGCGTGAAAACATTCGACTCTAGCGTGGAAGAACCAAAAACTGACTTTCAGGAATTTCTGCATGGTACCGAAAGGCAATGAACGGTTGCAAACGCCTTCCTTGCAACTCAATTTGTAATATGATCGCATGCTGTCATCGGCAATTGGTTCAAGTGAACTCCAATTAGCCCATGTCGACCGCTCTCAGGGGGTTCAGCCATGGTCAGCAAAAAGCTTCAAGGTTTAAAAGTAGCACTTGTAATCGCACCGGAAGCATTCCGCGATGAGGAGTTGTTCGTCCCTAAAGAACGTTTCGAGCAAGAAGGCGCCGAGACGGTTGTGGCTTCCACCAAGGTGGGTGAAGCGACCGGCATGTTGGGCGGCAAAACCATGGTGCAGAGCACGATTAGAGACCTCAAAAGCAGTGATTTCGCAGCGGTCGTAGTAATCGGCGGCATGGGTTCTCCCGAGCACCTCTGGGACAACAGCGAGCTGCATCAACTCCTGCAAACCCACGTCAAAGCTGACAAGCCCGTCGCGGCAATCTGCTTATCAGGAGCCGCTCTTGCCAATGCCGGCATTTTGACTGACAAACAAGCAACGGTCTGGGAATGCCCTGAGTCGTTAGAAGCGTTGAAAAATGGCAAGGCAAATTATGTCAAACAGCCTGTCGTTCAAGATGGAAAAATCATCACGGCTAATGGGCCGGACGCAGCTGAAGAGTTTGCCACAGCGCTCATTACCGAATTGAGCAAAGTCAAAGTTTAAAACTAAACTGAATGTTTGATGTGAAACTGAAACGGTTCAATCAACATCGAAGCTCAACTATTCAATTCAATTTTTTAGCGAATACCAGCGAATTTTACTTACGTCAGGAGACCCTGTACAAACATCATGATCAAAGAACGCCTGAAAGACCTGGTAGAGAGAGCTTTTGAACAAGCTCGCTTCGACAAAAAAATGGGAGAGCTAACCGAATGTCCGGAGCCGGTTGTAATCGAACAACCAAAGCTTCCGGAGCACGGAGATTTCGCCTGTGGCATCGCGCTGAAACTGGCGCGCCATGCACGTTCGTCTCCAATTCAAATTGCTAACATTTTGGCGGAGTACATCAATCAGACACCAGAAACGATGAATGGTTCCATCACCAAAGTCGAAGTTGCCAATCCCGGCTTCATCAACTTCAGGCTTGGCACCACGTGGCTTACAGACGTTATTAAAGAGATCCATATTCGCAAAGAAGATTTTGGTCGTGATACCGTGGGTGGGGACAAGAAAGTTCTGATCGAATACGTATCCGCTAATCCGACCGGCAACCTGCACATAGGACACGGTCGTGGAGCGGTTCTCGGTAGTTGTTTGTCAAACCTGTTTGCCTTCGCCGGATATAAAGTCGAACAAGAGTTTTACGTCAACGATGCCGGTGCGCAGATCGCCTCATTGGGAAATTGCGCGTTTGCGTGTTATCAACGTAAACTCGGCAAGGACGTTGAGTATCCGTCTGACGGCTACCCTGAAGAGTCACTGATTGAGTATGTCGATCAAGTAATCGAACAATACGGCAGCCAATTTCTTTCACTTACCGGAGACGAAGCTGCTGTCACCGTAGGCAATGCCACTAAAAAAATCATTCAGGAACATCAGGAAAAGTTGCTCGAACGGCTGGGCATCAAATTCGACAGATGGTTTTCTGAAAGTTCGTTGCACGCTCAAAATAAAGTCGACGAAGCAATGCAGATCCTAACCGACAACAACTTCACATACGAAGCAGATGGTGCGCTCTGGCTCAAAGCGAAAGAACTCGGCGACGAACGAGATCGCGTTTTGAAAAAGAGCACCGGCGACTACACTTATTTAGCTAACGACGCCGCCTATCATCTGGACAAATTCAATCGAGGCTACGACCTGATGATCAACATCTGGGGTGCTGACCACCATGGTCAAGTTCCTGGATTGAAAGCAGTCGTTAAAGCTCTTGGTTTTGATTCTGAGAAATTGCAGGTTCTGCTCACTCAGATCGTTAATCTCAATCGCGACGGAAAGGCTGTACGGATGTCCAAGCGCAGAGGCACCGTCGTCATGCTCGACGAAGTCATGGACGAAGTCGGAGTTGATGCGGTTCGGTACTTCCTTGCGGAGTCAAACCCGAATAATCCGATCAACTTCGATCTGGAGTTGGCGAAGAAACAAAAACGCGAGAACCCATCTTTCTACATTCAATATGCGCACGCCCGTTGCTCGTCAATTCTGCGCAAAGCGGTCGAGCCGTCAATTGACCGAGAAAGCGGAGAAGAACGCCCAGCGCCTCTCACAGCCGAGATGTTCGAGCAGTTCAAACAAGAATATGGGTCTTCTGATTCGGATCCGAATTTATTCCTGGCAGTTTTCGATGAAGATCCAGACAAGTTTATCCACCAGAAAAATTTGATCATGCGACTACAAGCACTTCCTGAAGAAGTGCGGGACGCGGCCGTCAACTGGCAGCCCGGCAGGCTTTCACACTATGCATATGAACTGGCAAACACCTTGCAGAAGTTCTACGAAGAATCGCAAGTGATAATTCCGGACAATCTTCCGGTCATGAAAGCGCGTCTGGGATTAGTCATGGCGACCAGGCAAGTGCTCGCTAACGCGCTGAAAATTATCGGGGTCTCGGCACCGGACAGAATGTAATCCAGACAACACTTTTCGATCAGTCTGGTAAATCGCAATCGCGGGAATCCGCTCCTGATCATGCTATCCGAGTACGATTTATCGGCAATGCAAGCGAAATTGGGACTGATAATGGCTTTCAGCTTGAGCTTGCGATCTATCGCAAGATCACACGTCTGTTGGCGCCTTGCGGTATGGAATTTTGGAAAAACAAGCAAATCACTACCCGAATAATTAAAGCAGTGCTAGGCTAGATTCAGAGGCACATTTTTGGGACGAGCTAATTCGGTTCTTTAGTTTCTTTGAGGGCGAAGCAGACTGACTAGAAGTCGGCTAGCCGGGGCACAATGAGCGTGCTAACTGCCGCTCGTCCGAACTTAGTGAAGCAGGTACGTTTATGCAAGACGAATTCCACCTCGAACTCACCCAGGAAGAGGGTTTCCTTCTTCTCACTGGCGCGAGACTATTCGATAAGTTAGTGGCGGGAGTGACGATTCACTCGCAAGAAAAAGACGAACTCATACGAGAAGTCATAACCAAGCTTTCGCAGATTATCAGTCCACAGATGGAAGTAATGTCCAACGAACTAGCCGACGCGATCGTCGACTCGGTCCTTGGAGTGGGCGATCTGGATGACGGCGACCTTGAAGAATTGGAACTCGCTTGTCTCGAGTCCGACCTCGAAGAGATGATGATTGACGAGTTCTTCAATAACCCGACACCAAAGCAATTATCTATAGAAGGACTAAACGATAAATTGGATCAAACCGATTTCGAAGAGGACTTCAATCGCATCCGAAATTCGGACACCTATTCGAAAAAGACAAACAAGAAATCGTCCAATACACCGCCTTTCTACCTCGAAGAAGAGGAAGAAGTTTTTGTCAGCGACAGAAACACAGTCAGGAAATTCGAAAGATTCCTTGCCGACCACACCTTTGCTTATCCGATGTACGCGATTGAAGAACGGCTTCCAGTGCTGGAAAGTTCGCTCGTCAAACACAACACGACTTCAATAAATTATTACTGCGTAGAACGCGAAACCGTCGACTCGGTCACAATCGATCCTCTGGTTTTGCTTCAAGAAGAAGGTATGTGGCTAGTGGTGGCATACTGCCACGAGCGTGATGAAATCTTGATCTTCCGCGCCGATCGAATGAAAGACGTAGTTGAAACTAAGACGAATTTCGAAACGCCAAAAGATATAAATGAACTTCGCTGCCAGATGCTCGCGGCGTACGTTTAGGTCGTAACCATCAGCTCGTTCACATAGCGTTCGCTTAGCTCGTTTGCTTGGCTCGTTTGCTCAAGTCGAACGTTTAGCTCGAACGATTGATTCGATCGATCGCTTAAACTCGACACTTAATCATTTAGCTCTTCACCGAATCTAGTGGCAGCCATCGGGCTAGTTTTGCAGCTAGTCGATCGGGTGTGATTGGCTTGGTGAGATAGTCGTCCATGCCTGACTCCAGGCACTTCTCGCGATCGCCGTCGATTGCTTGCGCCGTCAGCGCGATGATCGGCGTGCGCAAACCTGACTCGTCTTCGCCGATGCGAATTCGCTTAGTCGATTCAAAACCATCCATCACCGGCATCTGACAATCCATCAACACCAGATCATAAGAACCGGTCTTCATCGCATCGACAGCTTCTTGTCCGTTGTTGACGGCATAACCTCGATATCCCAAATGATGCAAAACGAGCAGTGTGACTTTGCGATTTAACGGGCTATCATCGGCAACCAGCACTATGCCGCTTCGCCCAGTACGAGATGCTTTAGCAGTCGGAGCCTCATATGCACGGCTATTTTGAATACCGATAATTGAGTCGTTTGGATTTATCAAGACAGAGTTGTCGTCCGGTTTTATCCGAAGGGTAAACCAGAAACACGAGCCAACGTTTTCAGTGCTCTGCACCCCGAGTTCGCCGCCCATGAGTTGAACCAATTCCTTGCAAATCGACAGCCCGAGCCCAGTCCCGCCGTAACGTCTGGTAATCGATCCATCGGCTTGAGTAAACGGTTCGAATACTTTTGATGCCGTTGCTTCGCTCAATCCAATTCCCGTATCAATGATGTTGAACTTCAACTCGCACAGCTGCGACGTGATTTCGCTGGACTCGATGACCAGCTCCACCGAACCGACAGAGGTAAATTTGATAGCGTTGCTGACCAGATTGATCAACACTTGTCTGATTCTGGCGGCATCACCTTTCAATGGAACTGGTATCACTCCGTCAAAGCGGAACGATAATTTGAGATCTTTCTCTTCCGCTTTGGTTCTCAACAATTCAGTCACTGTCTCGACTACAGAGAACACATCGAAGTCTTCTGTGACCAGCTCGACTTTGCCAGCTTCGATTTTAGACATGTCGAGAATGTCTTGAACAATTTCGAGAAGTGAGCGCGAAGAATGTTGAATGATGTCTACGAATTCTTGCTGACTGCCTGTCAGTTTTGTCTTTAGAAGCAGCTCTGTGACTGCCACTACACTGTTTAACGGTGTGCGGATTTCATGACTCATGTTAGCAAGGAAATTCGATTTATATTTCGATGCTTCCATCGCTTGATCGCGCGCGGAAAGTAATTCCTTCGAGAGATCTTTCAGTTGCGAATTAGTTGCTTCAAGAGCCATTGTCCGCTCGGCAACACGTTCTTCGAGAAGCGCGTTTGATGCTTGCAATTCTTCGTGTGTGTTGGCCAGATCAGCGTGGGCTTTGCTCAATTCGGCGTGCGTCTTAGCGAGCTCGGCATGCGCTGCTCGGAGTTCCATTTCGGCGAGTTTGCGCTCAGTGATATCTTCATAGGTTCCAAGAGTTCCAATTACATTTCCCTGGCTGTCATGCAAAGGCACCTTTGTGGTATCAAGCCATGCTTGAGTTCCATCAGCAGTGAGTTTGGGCTCGATGATGTGATGGTAAGCGCGATTCTGCGCCATCACCTTTTGATCCCATTCGACAAACCAATCCGATTCCTCTTTTTTCCAGGGGCAATCGTAATCGGATTTTCCGATCATGTCGTGCGGATTTTCGAAGCCCGCAGCTTGAGCGACCTTCAAGTTACAACCGAGAAAACGCGAGTCGCGATCTTTCCACCAGATACTGACTGGAATGGTATCAATGATGAGCTGAAACATGTCTTGCAATTGCTGCGCATTCGAGCGCTCATCATTGACCGGACTGTTATTTCTGCGTGACAGTTCAGCGACGCGTCGGCGCATCTGCTGTAGTTCTTCAATCAGATCAGCTTTTGATTTTTCAGCATCGATATCCAGCTCGCTTCGACTTTGCCCAACAGCCGGTTTTGACGCTGGCGCGGACTTAGAAGCAGATTCAGCGCTTCGTCCCAGAGCTTTGAGTACCTGTTCCTGGTCTTCCATTCACTCGAACCGTTGCCTTAATCTGAACAGTCACGCTGTGCCAACGCCTGGAAGCTCGTTGGGATGCTTACAGCAAATATGCCCATTTTGGCAATCTTCCAACCAGAACCGCAGTGGGAGCCGCAAGTGTATTGTTAACAACCGTTCACCGAGTTACAGGACCCGGTCTTCAGGTTGCTACAATCGCAGAACTGTTAGATAGTCATCGCAAGGAATTCGACATGACGAAAAAGGTAGGCATTGGAAGCGACCACGCAGGCTTCGAAGCGAAAGAAGCGATCAAGAAATACCTGACCAGGGAAGGCATCGAATTCGAAGACTTCGGTACGTTTTCGACCGACTCTTGCGACTATCCGGATTACGCAAGAAAAGTTGCCGACGCAGTCTCGAAGGGCGAATGCGATCGCGGAGTTCTTTGCTGCGGCTCGGGAATCGGAGTATCGATCGTCGCGAACAAAGTGAGAGGCATTCGAGCCGCGCTTTGCCACGATGCCGAAACGGCGAGGCTTTCCCGTCAACACAACGATTCGAATGTCATTTGTTTTGCCGGACGAACAACTTCTGTTCCTACAATCGAAGAGTCGCTCAAGCAGTGGTTCGATACACCTTTTGAGGGCGGAAGACACCAGAAGCGCGTCGAGAAAATCGAACAAGTTCGCGCTGGAGAATCTCCACACACTTCGCACGAAGGCGAGACGCAGAGCTGGTATTCGATTCACTAGGATTAACTGTTAGTGAAGATTGAAGTGACAAAGAAGAGTTTCTTACTTACGATTCGTGGCGAGTGGCAACGGTGCTGCGCGAGCCTCTGAAATTTCTGAAGCTGTTGTGCGTGCGACCCGCAGACTTGCAGACGTCGTCGCGGCGCCAGACGGCGAAAGATTCTGCGATCAGGTTGCCTTCCTGGCAGTACGAAGGTCCGATCAGAGTTCCTTGTGACTGTTTCTTCAACCAGGCATATTCGACTCGACTGAGACAGGACACGAAACCTGCGACGGTGAGCGCATCTTCAATGGTGACGCAGTGTTGATTGTTGCGTCCGAGTTGCAAAACGTTGTTAATGCAAGCTGCTCTTCTGGTGGCGCTGATGGTGTCAATGGTGCGACGTTCAATTACGTGCGCTTCGCCGACGAGTGAATAATTTCGTCCTGGCCAGGCTTGATTGGTCTTGAAAGCGCCGAGACTGTCTTTGCTGTATAGCAGTTCTTCGGAAGGCTTACATGGCTCCGGTGAGTTCTCAACCGTGTTGTAAAAATCGGCTGTTGTTGCATCAAACTCATCGTGCCTGGTCATAAGAAGATCCCCGCGAACGCAGTAAAAAGTCAATTCCATTTCAACTTAAATTTTACCCCAGGAGGCACTCGAATAAACCAGAGTGTGTCCGATTATAATACGAAAATTTCAGTAAAAATGCGCCTTTCGGGTCACGGCGTCGCGTCCGCCGGCACCATCAAAGCGAATTATATAAGTCTGTCAACCCGGTAATAGCAGACGTTTCAAGCACTTGGTGATAAATTTTCATGCAAAACGGCTATAGTTAACGACGTTTGGTCCGGGAGCAAGCGCCCTGAAATACCTAGTTGCACCATCGGCCTTCAAAGGTTCTTTCTCGCCATCGCAGGTCGCTCACGCAATCGCCGATGGTATCAGACGATGTTCGCTAGACAACAAAATTTCTCTGTCCCCGATTGCCGATGGTGGCGATGGCACCATTGAAGCATTGCAGATCGCTACCGGCGGCGAGTTGAACTCGCTGATTGTGCAAGGACCAATCGGTGAGCCAGTCACCGCAATTTGGCTGACGCTGAAGAAACATCACATCGGCACTGAAAACAAAAATGACCTCGCCGCAGTTTTAGAGCTTGCATCGGCGTGCGGATTGGCTTACATAGCGCCCGATCGACTTGCAGCTCTTGATGCTCACACGTTTGGTGTTGGGCAGTTAATCGAGCACTGTTATCAAAAGGGATTTAGAAACATCGTTCTGGCCGTGGGTGGCAGTGCCTCTACTGATGGTGGCACAGGGATTCTCACCGCGCTTGGTGCGCTGCTTCTGGATAAAGACGGCAAGCCGGTTTCGCCAGGAGGTCGCGGGCTGCATGCAATACACTCTGTAGATCTTTCCGCACTCGAACGATACCACGAATTGCAAATACAAGTAGCTACCGATGTGACCAACCATTTGCTTGGAGAAAACGGTGCCGCTAATATTTTTGGTCCACAGAAAGGCGCATCAGCAGCGGATGTCAAAGAACTCGATGCGGGTTTACTGAATTTCGCAAATGTTTTAGAACGCACCACTGGAAAACAAGCTCGTCATTTGAACGGAGCTGGTGCCGCCGGTGGTGTCCCGTTTGGTTTAGCTTTGGCGCTCAACGCAGAAATCATTCCTGGTTTTGATTGGATTTCTTCTCTTATAAATTTGGAAGAAGACGTCAAACAATCCGACATAGTTTTGAGCGCGGAGGGCTGCTTGGACAGCCAATCCGTAAGCGGCAAAGCCTCCGGTCAACTGGCTCGAATGTGCATACAATACGGCAAACGCTTTCGAATAATCGCCGGTCAAATCGAAGACGGCGTCGACTGGACAGCGCACGGCGTCGAACAAGTAATCGCCGCCGCCCCGCCCGGACGATATGCTTCGTTGCAAGACATCAGCGATGCCACGGTCAAAATCTGCTCAAAAGTTTAATTTGAACAAATTTTTTTCGATATTGCGTCGAAAATTTTGATTGTGCGGATATAGACAAACATCAGAAGTCCTTACTACAAACAAACCGGCACAAACACACGGATAGACAAAGACTGAGTAGAAAAAACTACTGAGAAAAAGACTACTTAGTTTTGCCGAACAAATCTTTTAAGTGAGCGAATGCTTCGGTGGCGACAACGCCCTTCGTGGAAGCGGTTCCTTGAGCGGCGGTTACAGCGGCTCCGTTGGAAGAAGCGATCGAAGCACCTGCTTTACCGGCTTCGACTACTGAAGATGGAGTGGCGGCCATGGCGGCTCCAGGACCAACTTCGAGTGGTGTGTTATTGGCCGGCAATACTGGAAGACCACGACTTGCTTGGGCAACAGTTGGATGGAAACTTGGTGTCGAGGCTGGTGCTTGTGCTGCATTCATCGACTGTTCAAAGTACGAGAGTTGCTCAGGCGCAGCGGCTGGTGCTGCGGCTTGCGGCATTACTGGAGCCTGGGTTTGTGGTGCGTAAGGATTTGGAGCGTATGGGTTTGGTGCGGACAAATCGGTAGCGGCACTCTTCACGGAATCTATGCCACTGCTGATTTCTTGTGGAGCAGCAGCAGGTGCGCCTTGAGCACCAGCGGCGCTTGGATCGACTCCGCCCATTGCGTTTGGATCCGGTGCACTTGCGACACCGGCGCTGGCTGGGTCAGCTCCAGGAATCGAGAGCGATTGTCCAGGTTGAATCAAACGTGGGTTGGCACCGATCAAGTCTTGATTGGCTTGGTACAGTTCGCCCCATCTTGAACCTTTACCGAGAACTTCTTCGGAAATATCCCAGAGATTGTCGCCAGGTTTGACGGTGTAATTCGTCATCGTGGTGGTTCCGGAGTTCGCGATTTCAGGCGCTCCGCCAGGCAACTGAATGTCTGTTCCTGGATAGATCAGATCAGGATTTTGTCCGATTGAATTTTGATTGAGTTGATAAATCTCTTGCCATTTGCTGCCGTCGCCGAGGTTGTTCTTAGCGATGGTCCAGAGATTGTCACCCTTTTGAACTGTGTAATGCGAAGCTGCCGCATCGTTAGTTTGAGCGATTTGAGTGCCATCAGTCACGGTGCTGCCATCGGAGGCGAGATTGCCATTAGCGCTCTCGCCGGCAACTGGATTTCCGTCAGCATCGACGCCGTCAACCGGCTGTTGTTGCTGATTGGCGACTTCCGCTTTTGGAGCTTGAGCAATTTGTTTTGAACTTTCAATATGATGTGGTTTTGCATGTGCTGCTTTATGAGCAGGTGCATCAGCCTTATGAGAAACTTTGTGTGCAGGCGCTTCGGCTTTGTGCGCAACTTCAGATGCTTTATGAACTGGCGCATCAGCGGCTTTGGCGACTGGAGCATCAGCTTTGGACATCGAAGGTTGAGCTGCTTTCGGTGAGGCGGCCAGTTTGCCTGCACCGTGGCTGGTGCCGGTCGAAACTTGAGCGCCAGGTTTTGCGGCATTGCCCGCAACACTATCCAGACTTAATTGTTTTGCTTTCAAACCAGTTGCAGCGCCCATGTCACCACCACCACCGGAAGCCGCGGATGCAGGCTGACCGGAAGGGAAAGCGGAACGCATTTGTGAATCGGCACCACTGAGTGTCGGACGGAAAGATTGAACTGGTTGATCCATGGCAATAATATTGTTGCCACCGCCGGCAGCGCCTAGCTCTCTGCCAACAGAACCGGATGGTCCGTACGAAACGCCCGATCCATCGCCTGCTTGACCAGTTCCGTTGAAGCCTACATCTTGCGAGCCGTTTGCTCCCATGTTGTAGCCGACATCGTGTCCGGTCTGTGGAGCAAAACTTTGTTTCATCTGACCGAGGTTGGGAGCGCCTTCGAAACGTGCATTGCTGACGAAGCTTCCCGCTGGTTGATGGAATCCACCAGCTGCCGATCCATGGTTTAGTCCTTGAGAAATTGAATTCATGCCAACACCAGAGGTGGTGCCGGTTGACGGGGTGCCGTAAGGTGCGGGAGTTTTGGCAGCCAGATTCATACTATTAAAGGATGACCCGCCGCTCATTCTGTCCGAGAACAATCTGGTGTTGCCGGCGACATGGTTGGAAGAACCAACGTCAGTCAGGCTTGGACCAGAGAGGTGACCTTGCGGAACCGAAATGCCGTTTGCTGCGCCTGTGTCGAACACTGCGGTTTGAGCTGAAAGTTCGCCACCTACATTAAAGGAATGTCCGCCGGGCAAAACATCAATGCTTGGTTTTGCCAGAGCGCTGTATGCCGACGAATTGCCGAGCGACATATTCAATTTTGCTGACAAGAGATCTGACGAGAACATCGGTTGAGCCATGCCGTTGAGCGAGCTCAAAATCGGCGCGTTCGCCGGCAGGATGGAAAGACTGAACGCAGGCGCGTTGGTTGCCAGATTCGAGAAGGCGGCTGCGGCACTGTTAGCCAGATTCATTGGATTCAAGAAATCCAGGAACGTGGTCGGGTTGAGGAAGAAGTTGGAAAGGAACTCGAAGAACGAACTGACGATTCCCATGGCACCAGGAAGCTTCATGATCAATTGAATCAATGGAGACATAGGATCGTTGGCGGCTGCCAGAAGCGAGGCTTCGGAACCCGGAGTAGCAGGCATGAAGGCTGCAGCTTCGGTTCCCGCCAGTGGACTGGCGGCGGCGCCGGATATACCTGAGATATCTAAACCCTGGAGTGCTTTGGAGGCGAAAGCTCCACCATCGCCGGTTCCGGCTTGGAAAGCCTGCGAGGCGTGGGAGAGGTCGGTGCCGTGAAACTCTGCGGAGAGCCCGGACATCCCGTTGTTCGACAAAGCGGAAGCACCGGCATCGGCGCCGGGGGTGATCGCTGTATCTGTGGGTCTAAATGTCATAAGTCCGCGTTACCTGCACATCCCTTTAGAATCCACTGTTAATGTAGCCTCCAATACCCCGGGAGCCAATGGTGGAATTCCCATGTGTAACGGGGTGTTTATGGGACTAACACGCTCTTGAGAACCAGGTTTTACGGAATTTCGATATTTTGTTTTTTAGAGAAGGCTCGGAACCAACCTGTTAACATGGCGAATGATTCCAAAAATCAGTGAGGCAGCCATACAAGCCATTATGAGAGCTTTGAGAACTAAACCAATAGCATTCGGATTACTTGCCGTGACGGTTGGCCTCAGTCTTTGCGGTTATCAACCGGCGCGGTCGCAAGCGCAATTTGTCGCCTTGCCTGACTGTGCGCCTGGTGCGATCAGTGCCGCGGCCGAATCGACAATTAAATTAGCGGCGACGGCGCTGGCTCAGCAAAGTGCTCCGAGTGCCACACCGTCAGCAGCTCCGGCAACCCCGGTGGTGAGCCTGACTTCGCAGTCGCTCAACGGCAAGGGTCAAGCTTATCGTCAGTCGCCTGATGACACGACCTGGAGGGATTTCATCGAGACTTTCCGGGTTTATTTGTCTGATGGCAGAACGTTGAAAGTGCCTGCAGCTGTCGTGATTCAACAAAATCGTGCGCTCAAGGATCTTCAGGCTCGGGGGATAGACGCTGGCGGAGCCAGAGTTTGGTCGTTTCCCGGCATTCAGCACAACCATACTCTTGTAATTCAGTCAGGTGGCGGCGCGGCAGCCGACGGCGCTCCGGCAGCCAAAGCTCTGATCGTTCCAATCCCTGACTCGGTCAATATTACTGCTGCCAAAATCGTCAGATCGTTTACTACCAAAACTGAAACCATTAAGGTCCGACGCAAGGTGATTCAAAAAACCGTTCGCGTCGAAGGTCCGAGCTTGCTCGTTGTGGCAGGGCTGGACCGGATTAGCGGATTGGTTTATCTGGGCGCGTACAGACCGGGCGGCAATTCCTGGTCGGCTACGTCAGAACCGTTCTCGCAGATTCCGCAGCACTTCTTGCAAACCATGTCGGGCAATGTCAGCTTTAGCGGCAACGACCTCGTGCTGTCGGTTTCGGCACAAGCTCCTGCCACTGACCCGACCACGACAGAACCTAAAGTCGAGGGCAAAGCGGGCAGCAATCTGCCTCGACCGAAATCTTCGTCCTATCAGATCGTGCTGAAATTCGTCGGCGGCCACTTCGCAATTGCCGGCAGCGCCGGTAAAGACGTGCCGCTTCAGATCGTCACATCATTCGTTCAATGTATGCGTTCCGGCCGCATGGATCTTGCCAAAGCCTGGATCGCCGATCCTGCTCTTGTCAGCATTCCTAAATACATCGGTCTGGTCGGACGAAAGCAGGAGCCCTACAAACTGATTTCGATGTCAGCGCCTATCGGCGGTGGAACCCGATATCGGCTGGTCACCAACCACAAACACGATTTGATTTTTGAATGCGGCAAAGTCAAAAAAGATATCCTGATAAAAGGAGTGTTTATCGCTCCGCCTGATCCTATGACCAAGAACCTGATGGGCACTCCGATTGGAGCACCGCCGCCGCCTCCTGCAGCGCCGGTCGACGCAACGATTCCAGCAACGACGCCGGTCGCCACGCCGTCCAGGTCAAACTAAGATGTTTTGATATCACCGGTATCATTGATTAGTTCCTGATAAATAAGATCGAACTAGTCCTCAAACTGGGAATATTAAAGGTTGAAATTAGTACACAGAAAGGTTCCGTAAATTGCGTCGTCCTACCTCAAACAGCGACTTACAAGGACGCAAACTGGAAACGGACCGAGATTTGACCCTCGACGAGAGAGGTTATTTCGGTGCCGCCCAGACTTTTCTGACGTACTCGTATAGAGAGAATCTTTTTGCGCAGCTCGACAGATTGGTCGAGGCGGGAAAATCTGTTGATGGTTTGATCATTGATTTGATGCAAACCGGGTTTTCGATTCCTCTAGATGCACTGGCAAAATTTTCGCAATATGCAAAACGGCTGTTGAAGCCATCCGGCGTTCTACTATTTGTCAAAGCGGATGGTGCGATCACGTTGTCGAAAGACGATACGTCCGGTGCGTTGACTTTGAATGTTTACGACAGCCCATTTGGAATCTTCGCAAGACACCCGCTGTTAGCCGATTACGTATGTGCGACCGTGTCGGGAATCGACCGCAGGCGATTGCGCGGAGGCGGCAGCACTCTTGCCACGCACATTCTCTACAACTCGGTTCCAGTCGCGAGGCAAGAAGGCAAAGAAGTGAAGAGCGACTTCACTTTGCCGGCACCACAAAACTGGGTGCTACAGCTGGTCGACGATTATTCTTCAGTGGAATCGATCGTGCGAACATTAGAAGCGCGCAGCCAACTTCCCGCTGACGAAACGCTCCGCATACTTCAGGAGATGGAGTCGCAGCGCTTCATTTACCCGATCTTCGCGCGCGTGCAATTTCTCTCCAACTGTTATCACAACCGCAAACGATTCCGTTTGGGTCGCTACCTGGTGGCAGCCGGAATCCTCAATGAGTCTCAGTTACAAGAGTTGTTGGAGAAGCAGGAAGAAGAAGGCTGGGGCAAACAACAAAAAACATATCTTGGATTACTGGCTATCCGTCAGGGTTTCTTGAGCACTCGAGAACTCGAAGTTCTACTTGACGATCAGTACTTGTATGGTGGCTACAATGCTGAGCGCACCAAAGACGCTTCCGGAAAAGAACGAGCAATAAATTCAGATTCCATGCGGGATTCAATGATCGGCAGCCTTGGCGCCATCGACACCGCCGGATTGTTGCAATCACTTTCAACAGCGAAGAAGACCGGTTTGTTGACTGTGGAAAACAGAGATAAGTCCTGCAGCGTATCTTTTGCATTGGGAAAACCAACCCACGCCAAGATGAATCGGCTTGTCGGAGTCGAGGCCATGACTGAATTTCTTGTGGACTGGTCGGAAGGGATTTTTGTTTTCAAAGACAAAGCGACAACGACAGAACTCGATGAAACCTGCGTTCTTCTGCCGTCACTCGACAGACTTCTGCTCGACTCAGCTCTGGCTCAGGATCAGGTAAACCAAATTCTCGGCAAGTTGCCATCGGGTCGAAACACCATTCTAGAGCGAGTCTGGAACTTCGAAACGCTGTGGCAAAAGACATTCGAGAAGAAAGTTATTTACATCGACGAGACAGTGCCTACTGAAAGTGACAAAGTCAAAATTTTGGAATTGGTGCAGCTAATCGACGGTCTTTCCACCATCGACGAGGTAATCACTTCATACGAATCGTGGCCCGGGCACATGATCATGAAAGCGATTCAAATGATGATTGAACAGAAACTAGTCACAGTCCAGCAAGCGAGCTTGTTTCGGCCGCTTACTGTTTTTCAGAAAATCACAGCGGAGATTCAGGATGTAATCGGACGCGATGACAACCGCAGCATTTTGGAAGCGAGCTTGCATTATGTGCATGGCGATTCGCCGGCGTCCAATCGCTTTCATATCGATCACGAGGGGCGGGTTTCCGTTAACCTCAGTCAGGTAAAACGCTCAGGTGCACCGGTTTCTGCCGTGCTGCTCGAACTGCGGCGCTGGATGGAAGCGTATCTGGCTTACTGCCGCCGTCAGAGCGATCCTACAGTGATCGACGAAATTGTGACGCGAATAATTGACACGCATCGCGGCTAATCGGCTCTCGTCCAGCCCTCCGACGTCCGTGATGTCAGTGGTTACTTGATGGCTGCTGTTACTTGATGCCGGCTGTCGCCAGCCCGCCGGTTGATGCGTACTTAGTCTGCGTGCTTCGTCAGCGTTGCTTTTAGCTTGCTGCGAACCGCCTTCGCGTCACAGAGTCGAAATCAGTCACTGAGAGAAGCGCAGTTTGCGTCCCCCATGGGATAAAATATCGTTTTGGTCAAACTCAAAATAGCCAGCAGGAATCTTAGAGATGAATTTCGAGCAAGTTAAAACCACGTTATCCCAAACCAAGGGAGACATAGTTGTAGTCGGTCTTTTCAAAGGCGAAGATCCGGGCAAGGTTTTAAAAACACTTGATGGAAAACTTGCAACCGCGCTGCAAGAAGCAGCCAAGCAGCATCTCGAAAACGAAGGGTTCAAGGGCAAAGCGTCAGAAGTCGTTTCCGTTCCGACCTTTGGTCACATGACGGCATCGCGTATGTTAATCGTTGGGCTCGGTCCGAAGGATGAATACAATTCGGTCATCATTCGTCGAGTGGCTGCCACTGTGGCTCGCAAGGTAAAGGGCAACGGCAGCGCTAAAGTCGTTTTCTATTTGAGAGATAAAGAAAGTGCCGCCGCCGATAGTAGTTCCAAAACCAAAGCACGCGCCAAGAAGACACCAGCGCCTGCCACTGCAGGCGGTGCCGCAGAGCGCGCAACTGCCGCTGAACAAGTAGGTGCCGCCGTAGAAGGTTGGATACTGGGCAGCTTTGACTTCGATAAATATAAATCGCAAAAAGATAAGTCTGAGAACGGAACAGCGAAAACAAAAACCGCGGCAGCGAAAAAATCCGTTGTCACAATGAGTCTAGCCGGTGTCAATGTCGAGCCACGTGCGTATCAAAAAGCGGTGCGCGAGGCTGAAGAGTTGGCAAAAGCCACCACATTTGCACGCGCTCTAATCACCGAGCCACCAGTCTATATGACACCAACGAGACTGTCCCTCGAAGCAAAAGATATCGCTCGTGATAACAATATGACCTGCACCGTTCTCAATACTCAACAGATGGAAAAGTTGGGAATGGGTCTGTTCCTAGGCGTCGCGCGCGGAGCAGATGAGCCGCCGAAATTCATTATCCTCAAGTACACCGCACCAAAATCTAAAAAAACAATCGGCATTATCGGAAAAGGAATCACGTTCGATTCCGGCGGTTTGTCGTTGAAAACGGCTCAGGGCATGGAACGTATGAAGTATGACATGTCAGGCGCGGCGTGCGTTCTTGGTGTCATGAAAGTAATTGGTGCATTGAAGCCGAACGTTTCAGTAGTCGCAGTCGTGGCAGCCACTGAAAACATGCCAGGCGGAAACGCGCTCCACCCGGGCGATGTGATCACCGCGATGAACGGCAAAACTGTTGAAGTGAATAACACCGACGCAGAAGGCCGACTCGTTTTAGCGGATGCGTTGACATATGCGATCAAAGAAAAAGTCGATGAGTTGATCGACGTCGCAACTTTGACAGGAGCTGTCGTTACCGCTCTGGGACGCGTCGCCGCTGGTATCATGGGCACCAATCAAGATTTGATCAATCAACTGATTATAGCCGGAGAAAAATCCGGTGAAAAATATTGGCAGCTTCCGTTATTCGATGAATACAAGTCAGCTTTGCAAAGCGACATCGCCGACTTGATCAACGCCGGTTCTCGCGGCGAAGCCGGCAGCTCATGCGGCGCTATGTTCCTCAAGGAATTTGTCGAAGGCAAACCGTGGGCTCACCTCGATATCGCCGGTGTAGCCTGGTCCGAGAAAAATGCAAATGAACTGAGCAAAGGCGGAGTTGGTTTCGGCGTCCGAACGCTGTCCAACTACATCCTGTCTCAATAACTCGCTTAGCACAAGAAGCAATTTCACTACCACCGTCGATCGCTCAGCGGCGCTCGATTCGCTTGCTTTCAGCGGCTCCGGTTGGTTTCAATAGTTTACTTCTCAACGAACGAACAATGTCAGAAAAAGGAGAAGTGGCATCGCGTGCTTTCGCTATCCGTCGTCAGCCGCCATTAGTTTCTTCGATCACACGAAGTCGATAGCCAACGCCGGGTTCTGTGATCAAATATTTTGGCCGCGCCGATTGTTCTTCTAACTTTTGACGCAACGTTCCAACATACACGCGTAAATAATGACCTTGCTTGGCGTGTCCTGGTCCCCAGATTTCGCGAAGTAGAACTTGTTGCGTCACCACGCGGTCGGCATTCTTCACGAGCATCGTCAGGATTTGATATTCAATCGGCGTGCAATGAACTTCTTCGCCTTTCACATAAACTGTTCTTTTCGCCAGATCTACTTTGATATCGCCTGTGGTGAAGACCGGTTCCTCCGCAGCCGAACTCGCAACTTTGTCGCTGTGTCGAAACGCCACTTTGATGCGCGCCAACAGTTCCAAAATTCCAAACGGTTTAGTCACGTAGTCATCAGCACCAGCTTCGAGCGCGTCAATTTTATCTTGCTCATGCGTACGAGCAGACAACACAATGATTGGTACAGAACTCCATTCGCGCGCCCGTCGAGTGAAAGTAACACCATCGAGATCGGGCAATCCCAAATCGAGAATCACAAGCGCCGGTTTCTTCTCGGCGAGCAGCGTAAGCCCTTCTTCGCCTTTTGGAGTTTCGAGCAAAGTGTAACCGTGATTCACCAATGAGATACGCAAAAATCTGCGAATCTCCGGTTCATCTTCGACTATCAATATGGTCGGTTGCGGTGCGACTTCTCCGGGCAAAGTTTACTCCTTGATAGATTCAATCGTTGGTACATCTTTTGGAATCGGTAATGCAAACTTCATCGACACGCCATTCGTCAGTTTTGGAACTGCATAAATATGCCCGTCGTGTAAATGCAAAATCGAATAGCAGATCGCCAGCCCAAGCCCGGCACCATCAGTTTTCACAGAGTTGTCGCTGCGATAGAATTTGTCGAAAATCTTTTTCTCTTCGCCAACTTCAATCGGTTTCCCGGTGTTAAAAACTTCTGTCTCAACGGTCGAACCGACTCTGGAAATAGATACTCGATACTTCTCGGAAGGCGCGTATTTAAGGCAGTTTTCAATTAAGTTGATGAACACCTTTTCGAATAAAACTCCATCCACAAAAACCAACGGTACATCATCAGCGATTTCGATCTGGATATCTTTGTCACAAAGTGAAGACTCGAGCGACGTCAGTGCGTTGCCCAACATTTCATCGAGCGCATACCATTCTTTGTTTAAAACCAAGCCACCAGATTCAAGCGACGTCATCTCGAGAAGGTTGCCGACCTGCCGTTCCAGCCGTTTACTCTCACGGCAAATCGACTGCGCCAACTCTTTTCGATCCGCCATCGAAACTTGTCTTCCAGTGGCGTCCAACAAACTGCTCGACGCGCCCATGATCGTCGACAACGGACTGCGAAGATCATGCGAAACAGATCGCAAAAGCGTATTTCGCATACGCTCTCTGTCAATTTGCGCTTGGGTTTCACGCAGTTGTTCTGCCTGTTTCCGAGCCGTAAACGCAAGCTCGTTGATCAGGATCGTCACAATCAGGAAGACAACAAAAATCAAAACGTAATCAAAATCATCCGGCTGTTGAACTGAAATCGGGCGAATATAATAAATCGAAAACGATATCACATTCAGTACCACTGACGTGATTGCCATTTTTCGATCGAATTTCAATGCCGACCACACGACGCCCAATAGATAGGGCATGACGATGTTCGCGGAATGCACCGGAATGGATAATCTCTGGTCCAACAACTCGAGAAGATAAGCCGCGACCGTCGTACAAAAAACGACACCAAGCACGCTTAGAATGCTGACCGACGGTTGAAAGTCCTTGCCACTTTCTTCGTTGATGCTTCCAGCTTTGCCGGGTGTCGTGTTTTTTTTCTCTTCGATCCTGTTCACAAGGACCTCGGTGGATAACTTCAAGCCTTAAATTGTTCAGTCCAACTATATCATTCGATAATCATCACCTCCGTGGATCTCGACATATCAGGCGGCAGTCGCTGTTTGGTATCCGAAGTCCAGGCGCCGAAGCGTTTGACTGGCTCTCATCCGGACATAGGGATTGTCGTCCTCCTCGAGTTGCACGAGGATCGTCACGTAGACATTTGGATTTTCTGCGAGGCGATATCTGACATCCGGATGTTCGTCCCGAGCCAGTTGGGATAACACCGGCTCTGGTGTATTGGCGTTTTCAGCGACTGCCATTCTGACATGTGCGTGCTCGCTTCTCGAAAGCTCGGCTAGAGTGAAAGGACTAGTCCGTGTGTGCTCGGCTACTCTCTCCAGGATCTCTGCGTTGCCGGTGCAAGCCAAACGAGATAAAACGGAGGCTGGGGCGTCTGGATCACGTACTATCAATTTCGCCAGTGTATGCGAGTACTCGGTTGTCTCCTCCGTCGCAAGAGACAAACGATTCGGAGAATCGTCATCCTTGCGATGCATTCGTTCACGCAGTTCCTTGACCAGTTCTTCGCGAATATGTTCGGGGGATTCGACCAGGTACCTCCAAAAACTTTTGAAAAAGATAGACATTTCCATAACCCTCGCGCCTCCGTCAACGCATCCAGTACTTTTCCAATTTAAAGCCCGGAGGCATAAAGGAAACGTCAAAATTTTGGAGCTGTTCGTCAGGGCTGAGTTAAACGGAAGATCGGCCGCGAGGAAATGAACACGGCAGTTTTAAACGAACTCAAAAAGCAGTAACGCCCCGCTGGCTAGACGAGGCGTGACTGGGAGTTCTCATGTAGATTAGCTTAGAGTTTTTCATCAAACGTCAAAATGGGAAAAACCCTGAGCCTGACTCAGTAATTGTCGTATTAAAAACCTTCCCCCTACAAAACCTTACAGAAGAGCGAATCAATTACCGCCTCCATGATATTCTTGACAATCCAAAGAACCGGCACTCGCTCAATTCTGGGAATCAAACTAGACATGGCGCATCAACAAAATCCCTCCAACATTCAAGGTGGATCCGAAATTCCCTACGCGGAAGGAACGGAACTATATGATCGGATTCAGTGGTTGGAAACTGAACTCAATCGTTTAAAGTCTCAGTCGGAAAAACCTTCCGGGAAAACGGACCTCTTGCCGAGCACTCAGGTCAACCTCGACCCGGTTTTGCAGCAACAGATTTTGATGTTTACTGCCGCGATGCCGCACATGATGTGGGTTTCTGACAGCGAAGGTAAAACGACGCATGCTAATAATCGGTTTTATGAGTTCACTGGAATGCCACGCCACTCGGATGATGGTTGGGCTTGGGTCAATGTTCTGCATCCGGATGACTTAAAGGAAGCGCTGGATCGCGGCAATGAAGCGGCTCTTTCCAATTCCAGTTTCTCCATGGAATTGCGATGCAAAAACCACCAGGGCGAATACCTCTGGCATTTGATGCATAGCATTCCGTTCTATGACCCTTCAACGAAATCGACTAAATGGTTTGGTACCACAACGGATATCCAAGCACAGAAACGCGCGCAGGAAGAACTGGCAGAAAGCGAATCGCAACTGAGCACGCTTGCTGATGCGATTCCTCATATAGTTTTTGCAGCCAATCCGGATGCTTCAGTTTATTTCTGGAACCATCGCTTTTTCGAATACAGCGGACTGTCGGTAGAACAAAGCAAAACCGACGCGTGGATGTTGCTTATTCATCCCCAGGATCGGCAAAATTTTGTGGATACGATGAGCGAAGTGCTCGTAACCGGCGAAACTCTCGAAGTGGAATTTCGGCTCAAACGCGCTGCTGGCGTAGCTAAAAATCAAGGTTATCGCTGGCACTTAGCCCGAGCGGTGGCGATGCGAGACCATCATGGAAAAATTGTCCGATGGTTTGGAACCTGGACTGAGATCGAAGATCAAAAACGCAATCAAGAAACGGACAAATAGTTCGCCGCAGCTCGGCGATCGCTTCCAGATGGCCGCTTGTTCGTTGCTAGCTGTTCGTTGCTAGCTGTTCGTTGCTAGCTGTTCGCCATGTTTGATGGCATGCTCTGCTTCATTGGATTAGCTCCGGGATTCTCGTTGCCGATGTTGCCGTTTGCATAACATAGAGCTCCGAATCCAACTACGAAAGCCACGCCGAGACCTAAGATTAGAGGCACGAGCGGAACGCTGCGCGCATTATCAGTTGAGTAAGAGTTGTACATAGTTTCTGGTTTCCTCCCGTCCGCACGGAAATTGCAAAAGTTCTGCGAATAAACTTGCAGTGTCTAATAAAAAGTAGCGACGCATCTACCGACAGTCGAAATCCTGTGTTTACCCATGCATTAGGGAACACTGATCGCAACTTATTTTTGAGACGCTAACGCTCGAAGTCTGTTCCAAGATTCAAAACTTAGTTTGACCAGTGTTATTTAAACCCGGCAGGGTGGGTATTCCGGTGTTGTACAGTAATCGCAACCCCTCAAATTAGTGACAAAAAGTAACTGCAATGCCTCAATAGTGTGACTGAAATTTATGGCACAACCTAACTCTTAAGGGGGTTATGGAATTCGTCTACGAGTGGTTAGATCGAACTGGGTTTGTTTTTCTTTTGGGGAATATACGCGTGGATAATTCAGAATATGAGAGCCTCGTATTGTCGTTGTGCGAAGTAATCAGAGACTGTCGCAAGAAGAAGAATTTGTCGCAGAGCGAGCTGTCCAGACGAAGTGGTCTTCACCGGTCATATATTGGAGATCTTGAACGCGGCGCCAGAAACTTGTCTGTCAAAAACATGTTTCGTCTGGCAGTTGCGCTCGATGTCTCTGCAACAGAACTCGTTCGACTAGCTGAAAATCGCCTGGATTCAGGCGAATTAGCACTCGATATGGTGCGACCAAAACAACCGATGCGGGCGGTTTAGTCAATCACAACAGCTTCCGCTGCTGCAATCGCCCACGTTGTCCATCAGCTTCTGAACCAGGGTCTTTTCGCCACCAAGGGCGTTACACGATTCATATCCATTTAGTGCGCATTGGCGCTGGCAGAGGACCGAATGACATAGGGTCGGATACAAATTCAATCGTAGCCAGAGGCCGAAGTGCTGCGAAGGTCCGGCTATTCTGATTGGAAAATATTGACTGGTTACGTCGCAGCAAATATAGTTTATTCGTGCGTGTTCTCGATCGCCTTCGACAGTAGAACAAAACGGCACTGCACCATCTGTGGTGCCAAGTTTCTCATGCTGATGATGGTCCACGAGTCTGGATCGGTCGAGAGAACTCCCGGTCTTCTGCCAATCGGCGGCAGGAGCGAATGAATCGTTGTACTGAACGTTAGTGTCGGCAGTTGAGTGAGGTCGCTGAATTCTAGACGAGCTGGTCGAGTCTTCGGTGGTCGAGTCGTCGCTAGCCGAATCGTTAGCGGCGCGGGCCACATCTACCGTGGTGAGCAAGGCAAGCGTCGCCATTAAAAGAGCGATTCGCAAACGGCCTCCTAGAATCGGAGCAACCGGCAAGCGGGACAATGCAATCCGGTACCGGATAATGCCGAGCGCATACCGATGTTCAAAATGGCACTGAAAGCCGATCCACCAACCCTTCGTGCTGTTGAAGGTTGGCGCACTCCAACAACAGGTGGTTGCGAGGAGTTCGCGTTCAGATTTGAATTGAGTGAACCATAACTGCCGTTGTTGCCGAGATTGGCATTCTGAGTGGAGTTAAGCTGAAATGGTCCGTTGTTACTGACCGGCAAAACTGGCGCTGGATCCATTGAAGGTGTCAGCTGCGGGACTTCCGGCGGCTGCACGCTCAAAAGAGGTGTTTGCTGCTCGAACACCATGGTTGGATTCGGGTTGGAAAACATGGTTTGAGGATATTTAAAACTGGCGTATCTTTGATTTTCGACGTGGCTCGGAGCACGTTCTCCGGCAGCCAGTCTCTTTTCTATCGAATCGACAGCTTCTTTCAAGGCCGGATCGTTTGGTTTGATACTCAAACCAGCATGATATTGGGTGAGCGCGTCAATCAAGTCACCACGCCCTTCTGCAAGCGCACCGAGGTTAAAGAAACCGTCCGGATTGCGCGGGTCGTTAGCGACCGCTTCACGGAAAAGCCGCTCAGCTTCAGCGTATTCGCCGATGCGATGAAGTCGTGCTCCTTCTCTCAAATAACGATGAGCACGCGTGCGGCCGTTTTCCACAGGCGGAGCAACGGAAGGAGATTCAGCAGACGAACGTGGCGGAGCAGTATCTAATGATGCCGACATCGGCGCCGAAAGCAGAGATGCCGCCTTCGCTTTCGCTAATTGAGCAGCTTTGCTTTTCTTCGCGACTGCCGAGCGAGCTGCAGCAGTTCCATTGGCGGCAAGAGCTTCACCAACCAGAAAAGACCCCGAAAGAACAAGTGCAATCGCCAGTCCGGAGAGTGGCAAGCGAAATTGCTTAGCTCCTCGAAACTTCCGTTTCATCCAAACCTCCTGACCATTGACACATGATGATTATTCCCAGCCAACTGACCGCTGAAGCGGTTCAGCGTCCTGGTTTCGCCCACTCAGGGTCTAATTGATCCCCATAAGCCTGGTTAGGACGACGGGTATCAGAATTTGTTCCGGCGGTCAAAACTCCATTGAGTTGACCGTTTAACCAACAGAATTAGGAGTGAGCACACACAAATTGCGGGGTTCTGTTCGGAATTAAACCGGCATCGTCCTCAAAAGATGAACGAGATAGACCGCCGCATACCTAAATCGAGAGAAGCCACCGAGCTCAACACCCGAATTGATTGACCGCACGCAGCGCTTTAGTAGTAATCGTTACCGTGATAGTGGTGATGGTTTTGATCGCCGAACAGCGTGTTGACGTTGGAAGTGTGCGCGGTGTACGGTCGATCTGTTAACGCGCGTTCGAATACGCCCGAGCTGCTTTTGAGCAAGTTGACGAAGCGGACGGTGTTGAAGTCGTCGGCAACGAAGCTCTGGTCGATGGTGAACCATTCGGGATACTCGCCTATCATCTCGGAGAACACGCCGGCCCAGCGTTCGGAGTGGCCGAATATGACAGCGTATGGCAGGTATTTCGAAAAGATTTCCGGGTTAGCGCTTGCCGCTTTGCGCAATTCGTTTTTGTTGCCGTTGGCAATCATGCGTTCGAATTTTTCAATTTGGCGGTTGGCTGCGACGCCTTTGGATGTTCGTCGCGGCATTGCTCTGGCAGCCAACAAAATAATCACACCCGAAAGAACGGTGCCGGCGGCAGTTACCTGACCGGCGTGCTGGTAGACGGAGGCCGCCATCAGCCCAATGCCGACGGTGACTATTGTCGCGCCGACGGCAAGGAAGTTTTTGCGATCGATTTCAGGATCACGGGCGAACAGTTTTTCGGTGACTAGATTTTCGTAGACCAATCGTTTGATTGGCGGTAAATATTCCGCGAATCGCCCTTTGATCGCGGAGAGATATGTGGTGCTCGACATTCCGAAAAGAGCAGTCAAGAATAGCTCCTCATGCGGTTTCAACTCCTGGTCTTTCATTGACTTCAGCAAGGTGAATTCGTAGTCTTTATTATCGAGATACAAAAACCCGGTGTACGGTAAAAGTCGTATCTTTATATAACCGCGAACGGCGAGATCGATAAGAGTCGACGCGATGTCTCTCAGGTCACAGCTCTCATCAATCAAAGTGCCGGCTTCTGCAGGAGTGACACCAGCAGGCGGAAACCAATTATTCGCCGCAACTTTCTCAGCGCCAGGATCGCGTCCGTAGAAAAACCACCAGGCGCACAACAAAATGATAGTGGCAAGCGGCAGCACAAATATTTGATAGAACTTTTGCATAGTCACGACCCAATCGAACAGCACCGAATGTGGTGCCACGGTTCCTTTGGGCATATCGACAATAACGATAACGTTCTGAGACGGCTTCACTTTGTGCACGGCAATTTTGAGCGCCGCGGCACCGGTTTGTGGTGGCACGGGTTTGATCGCACCACTCGGCTGAATTAAGGTCGACGCTTGCACTCGCGAGAGATCGGTTCCCTTGGGCAAATTGACGTTGACGTTAATCGTGTCGATTGGAAACGGGCACTGGTCGCCAGTTACGCTCAGATAAAGTTGCGGATGGCCATTGACGAATTGAACGCCGCGAGCAATTTCGTACTCGATACGAAACTTGTGGTCACCTTTCAATATCGTGGTTTGGTCGCCAACCTTGATGTGAAATTCACGTCCAGCAACCCAACTTTTAAAAGGAACTGAAACTTTGTCGTCCATCAAAACGCTCTTAATATGCGCATCCAGGACGAATGTGTTTGAATCCGACTGATACCAGATCGGTACGACTCGATAAAACTGCGTTCGTTGTTTCACCGAAGGAAAAGAGATTTTGAGCAGCTCGACGACATCAACATTCCCGGATGCGGCCACGTTATAAGTGGTGTCCAATTCGCGAATGGCTTGAGCTTGCGCCGAGTCCGTTGTAACCAGCGAGAGGCAAACGGTGAAGACGATCGCCAGGGCGAATCGAACGAGCATTCGCGTTTTGTCCAAGAACATCATTTTGACTCCGGTCATTTAGATCTCGACTCCAGCGTCCTCTTGAAAAGAACCCCGCGGGCTTTCGCAGCCATTATAGTCAATTAAAATAGCGCGGGCGAATGGAATGTCATTATTAACAACTTGCTTGTCTATAAATAAAATGGGGCAAAGCTCTTAGAAACTTAGTATCCTTAGGTGAGTTGGCTAATAATCGATGTGATGATGCTCAAGTCTCATCTGACTGTTTTTATTTCAAGCGCTATTGCACTCCTGACAGCGGGTTCCACGTCTGCTCAGGAGTTAAGTATTGCCGGTCCGCCAACGAAGAAAAGCGAGCCCGCCAAAAATCCTGCTGACCATGCCGTTGATCGCGACTATGCAAGCGGCTCAAACAATATACAGGAAGGCAAGATTGAAACTACGGAGTTAGATCTCAATTCGTCGGTTTGGGAAAAGTATTATCGAAACGGCATGAAAGCGCTGACAGAACGGCGTTTCGAGCAAGCCGAGAGCATGCTGACAAAATCGATCAAAGAGGCTAAGAACACCGGCAATGGTGTTAACAACCTTACAGAGAGCAGATTGGCCCTGGCTCAACTCTATTTGAAACAATCGAAATTTTCAGAAGCGCACATGATCTACGAAAGCACACTTTCAAAAGCGCAGGTAGAGTACGGCGCGAACTCGGTCGAGCGAGCTGAATGCCTTTATGGACTCGGATACACCGAGTACAAATCGAATAAAGAAAAAGAAGCCAAAGAACACGTCGAAGCCGCGATTCAAATTCTGAAAAACGCGCACAAAACTGACACACAGCTGTACGGTTTTGCATTGCACACGTTGGCGTTAATCATGGCACAGCATGGCTGGACTGAGGACGCAAAGCCACTTTTCAGTGAATCTCGAAAAGTAATGGAGCGTCATCCTGGTCATAAAAAACTTGACCTGGCTGAAGTGCTTCGAGAGCAATCGCTGTTCTACCATGGGGTTGGCGATCGGAACACTGCTCACAATTTGTATGAAACGTCGTATCAGATTAGAGAGAAAGCTGTGATTGGCAGCCAACCTCCATCGATGGTCGGTGAAATAAGATTTGCCTGGGAGCCGGGTTCGTCCCGCGCGCAAGAAATTATCGACAACGATTTTCCGTTTCGCTACATGTCCGCACACGGAATACGAGTCGCTTGCACCGTCGTCGATCTCTGGGAACTGCTCGCGATTCTCGTTACTGTCACCAATGTCGGTGACAAACAGGAAGAGTTTGAACTGGGTCCAATCAAATTAGAACGTGTCACCAATCAATTGGCACGCACAACTCAAACGGTGCCGATTGTCAATCATCAACGCATAGATCGAATTGGTAAAGAACGGAACATGTGGGACTTGACGCATACTCGTCCGTGGTTGGCGAACATTCAGAAGACCCGCAATGTGCGCGGACTTGTACCACCGAACGGCCATGATTTGTTTATGGGCCCAAACGTTTTTGGTGTTTATGGCGAATGGAAAGCGATATCACATACGGTGCCCGAACGAGTTGGCGTTCTGCCTTCTCGCGAAGGACTCGTGGGTGAGAATACGGATGTGGCGCTGCCTGGTCTTGTGCGCCCAAGCCGAGCGAAGCTGGCGAACCTCACGCCTGTGTGGCTGGAGCCCTTCGAGTCGCGCACGGGTGAACAGTTTTATATCAATCCCCGCGATGCCGATATCCTTATAAAGGTGCCAATCGGCAATGCGACCTTCGAATTTCCGTTCCATACACGGAAGATAAAGATACCGCGCTCGATTTAGGTCTTGATTGAACCATTTTGGTTTTGATACTCGCATATAAGTGATTGAAACATCGTGGGCAGAACTCGGCAGTTTCGTTCGAATCGGCTGTACATCTGTGCGTCTCTAGCCCGCTCGGACATCTTGTCCGAATCAGCTGCGCATATGCCCGTCTATAGCGCTCTTGGACATCTCAGTCGTCTCGGCTGTGTAAATGCGCGTATCACCTGCGCGTTCACGCAAGCTTCTCGGCAAAACGTTCAAAAATCGATTTCCGTCACTGGCGAATCAAGCGAGATTGGCTCCGGGAGCCCGTTCCGTCTGCTCAAAAATAATTTCTAGCGTTTTGTCCAAAACATCTATGCACGAGTATAGATTCAGGAGCTTAGAAAACGTAAGCAAGGGGCTGGGGAGCCACCTAAAATACAGAGTTTTGAGTCTTTCAAAAGACTCGGTTTCCGCAGGAGGAAAGCCCCATGTCCCAATCCAAATTTGAAGCAACTGATGCAACTAACGCCGGAAGCGCTGCTGCAAGCACAGCAGCCGCAGCACGCGATGTACTATCCAATGAATTCGTTAACAGTGGTAAAAGTCCTGTAACCGGTGAGAAATCGGAAAGCCCGAAGACTGCCGGCAATGCGCTATCAGAAGGTTCGGCAATAAAAGAGTCAGCAGTCGAAGCCTTAAAAGGAGCAGCAAAACGAGCCGACCAATCGCCGGGTGAATCGATAGGAAACGCTATTAAAGACGCGATCAAGAATGGTATCGAGAGTGGTAGCAACGATCGTTCCCCTTCCGACAAAAATGGTAACGGACGAATGTCCGAAAAGATGCGCGAGGGCAGCACTTTAGAGTTCAATCATGGTCTCGAGAAAAACTTCCATCGACCAGTCACCGACAAAGACCGAGCATCAGCAAAAGATTCATTAGCAAAGGGAATTAGTGACTTAGTTCCAGAAGCAGACAAAGCACTTCTCAAGCAAATGCAAGGCGCAGTCATCGACGGAAATGTCGATCAACTAAAAGAGTCGTTAGGAAAGTTAGCAGGCGATCCTGCGAAAATGGACAAATTCCTCAAAGAACTGAACGGACAACTGAAGCGCGAAGGCGCAGGCGTGGAGCTGACTAACGACGGCAAAGGCAATGTTCTGGTCTATGAGAAATACGGAAACACAGCAGTTTCAATCAACGCGAAAAGCGGCGAAACCACACTCCGAGCAATCGAGCGACAAAACGACGGCAGCATGCTGCTGAAGCCAGGTGAAATCATCAATCGCACACCTGCAGAAATGATGAAAAACATAGGAGATGAAGCAACACGAGATATGACCAGATCGAATTTCCATCATCACTTCGATCACGTCAAACCCCTCCTCAAGGGCGGCGGCGGTAACGACAACAAACTCCAACCGCCTGGTCTCATGCAAAAATCCATGGAGAATTTGATTCCAGAGGCTAAAAGAAAAGAGAAGTAGACTCTCACCGGTGCGAGCAAATAATTAGCCGCATACGGTAACGACAACAGGTACTCCAGCAGATCCGATCTCTGTAACCGCCGCCGCAACTTCAAAGATGCGGATCTGCCGGAAAACCTGCTCTCATCAAACGATCAGACATCAAACAAAAATCGATAATCGACAGAATTACTAAACCCAGATTTTACCAACCAATTGATTTTCAAAGGAAGCTCGATATGTACGCCAACTACAGTGGTTCCGAAACAAAAAACGAATTCGATTTAAGAGCACTTAAACTGAAGGCTCACGGAATCGACAGCTCGAGCGGCGGTTGCGCAGATTTGCTCAACAAACCTTCCAATTACTACAACGCGTTGGGCTCAACGAATGAAGGCATCAGCGATTGCCTCACACGAGTAAAATTTCAAAACACCAGCGGCGCGATCTCCGAAGGAAACAACGATCCTCGCGTAAGAGCGGCTCTGGCTCACAGTATTATCATGGAAGAAGTTTCCGGTTTGATTGAAGAGAACGACCTGAAGTTTTTATCCTATATTTGCTATGCCATCGTGCGTAGTGACGTCGACGCATTGAAGAAATTGTTAAATGGAGTAGCTAGATCGATACCACAAAAATTGCAAGCGTATGTCAGCACCCTCAACCAGATTTTCAGCAACCTGGAAACCGGTATCTGCTTTACGTTTCACGGCAGAGATAAGATTTTGCTGCACATCTATCACAGCGATCTTGCCATCGCTATCGATCCTATCACCTCTGGCGTTTCGGTAGTGCCAATTTTTACCGACTGGGACGGCACCGTATTTTTTGCAGAAGCAGATCCTGGTGCACCGGCAGCCGACGATTTACTGGAAGCAATTCAGGCGCAGTGCATCACGAGAATTCTGATGAGATACGCAGACTACGATCAATACGTGGCGGCCAGCAGCTTGACGGCGGTCGTGCACGACGAAAAGGAACCAGAGCTGGAACTGACTTTGTTGCCTGAGTTACTCACTGTCGCGATGGACGAGATGGCAGCGTGAACGTCAGGAGATGACGACAGTTTGGTTCAAGCATCCGCCGACAAGCAGTGTTCGAAACCTTCGACATAACTCGGATACTTGAGCACGATACCAAGTTCGGATTTGATTTTGTCGGCACATATTTGCCGGTTGGCGCGCAGCGTGACATGCGCTTCTTCGAGTGGGATCGATTCCGGAAACTCGACCGACATTTTATTGCAAAGCCATTCGACAACTTCTCGATGAGTTGTCGGACGATCATCGCCAACAACATACAGCGATTTTGGTTTGCCGGCTCTTAGTGCAGCAAGAATGAAGGCCGCGAGGTCATCTAAATGAATGCGTGATGAATAGCGATTTCCATCGCCTGGAAGTTTAAACTTACCGGCGCGGAGACTCATATGTAATCCATACTTCGGTCCGTAAAGTGCGGGCGCACGAAGTACGATCGCACCTCGAGATCGCCAGAGTTCTTCGGCTTCTAGCCGTGCTTTGCTTTGTGGACTGTCGTTATCGACTTGAGAAGTCTCGGTGATGATACCAGTTGTGCCCCCATAGACACCGGTGCTGGATACGTAAACGATTTTGGCCGCACCACGAAGCGTTCCTGACAGTGCGTCATCATCCGATGATGATGATGGCGGAAAAGATGCGATTACATCAGCATTCTCGCAAGCAGTTTCAAGCGCAGTCAAGTTAGCCATCGACAACGGCGCATCCAGAACGATCGGTTTGATACCACGCCGTTCCAAAAGCTCGATTTTTCCAGCCTGGCGAGTAGTACCATATACAGTATCATAGCCGCTTGCGACAGCGAGTTCCTGCACGGCAGTTGCTACATTGCCTACGCCGAGTAAAACGAGCATGGACAACGACTTAACTCTCCCAGCCCAATTCTTTCAATGCCGAGTCGAGGTCTATTCTGCTGCGCTGACAATAGTGCAGAGCGATAATCGCTTTACCTTGTTCGATCTTCTTTTGATTAACGAGCTGGTTGCATTTGAAGGCACCATCTGCGGTGTGTTGATCGAGCTTTCCGGCTTTAACCAGAATGCTGACGATCTGCCCGCCATGCTTGTCTCGCACTTTGCTCGCAGTCTCGTGATCGAAGTCACTGACTAATTGAGCTTTGCGCAGAAGTTCCAATGCTTCAGTCGTATCAGCGGTTTCGCCGGTGGTATCAGGAATCTTACGGCCGACGCCGAACACTTCCAGACACAAGGCATCGAGCGCATCATCCTTAGTCATCTCTCCGGAACGAATGCTCTCCTGGAGTTTCAATGCCTGCCTGATGATCGGTCCGCGGATAATGGCAGCTTCAACTAGTATCTGCCCGAGAGGCGGAGCCACAGTTTTCGAATCATTAGGTCCAACAGGTGCGGCGATCAATTTCGGATCAACTGCACCACCACGGATGTGAGCGCGTCGCACGGCTTCTGCGGCTTGAGCCGTAGACAAACTTCCGGAGCGAACCAGTTCTTGCAGTTGAAGAGCGGCGTCAACAGTGCTTTCCGGTACCAAACCCGACTCAACGAGAAATTGACCGAGGCGCAAATTCGGGCGAGGCTTGGACGGATCCTGCGGCGGTTTTGCGTGAGCTCCAGTATCAGTCGGTGCGCCAGCGCCACGCTGCTGCTGGCCAGCTTGTTGCTGTTGATATAGCTGTTGTTGCTGCAATGCGACAGTAGAAGCCGGCGGCACAGAACCTGGCGGGTACGGATAAGGCGGATAGCCCGGATAGCCCGGATAATATCCCTGAGGATAGCCTGGATACTGCTGGTAGCCGGGCGGATAACCATATTGCTGAGGGTACGAACCCGACTGCATGCCTGGTGGCAATTGCTGCTGCGGGTACGCGCCTGATTGCATATTTTGTTGAGGATACGCACCCGACTGCATGTTCTGCTGCGGGTATGCGCCGGACTGCATGTTTTGCGGCTGCGGAGCGCCTTGCTGTTGCTGAGCCTGAGCGGCTGCTGCAGCGGCGGCGGCCTCTGCCTCTGTTTCTTTGGCAGTCTTCGCTTTTGCTTTTGGCTTTTCCTCAACGTCAGCTAATAGAGCAAATTCCGCACTGGATGCCAGACCTGGTTGATACTTCTTGCTTTTGGGAAGTTCAACTTCCTCGTTGCCAGTCAACAAACCGCTGTCGCTGGTTTGAGAAATGTAAGTTCCAGAATTCGTGCTGGTGCTGAACTCGCTCGCGCCTGCGCCGGGGGAGCTGAATTCTCCGTTCTGTCCGGATGCCGCAGGTGAACTGTATGCGCCACTTTGACCCACGTTCGAGTTGCTAATCGAACCATCCATTGAATTGGATGTTTGCCTGGAGGTAGGCGCCGGTCCACGAAATTCGGTTTCGACTTCTTCTGGAATCGACAACATCAAAACGTCGTAAAGCAAGTCCACGTCTTCGAATGGCGAACTCCAGACGACGCGCGATTTGCCACCCTCGCCTTCGTAAAGCGTCCAGATTGGCTCGCTTCCGCCCGCGACTTCCAGTCTGGTCGTCAGGCTGTATTGAACGCCGGTGAGTTTGTTTTTCCAGGGCAACTCGACAGTACAGCCCTTAGCTTTCTTCGCTTCTTCAAGCAAGCTTTTAACGTCACTGCCCCTGGGTGCATTGGGAAGCGAAGTGAGGCGGACGTGTTTTTTTGGTCTGTACATGGAGCAACCCACACAAGGATTTAGAGCTTTATCGGACACCTACTCAAATCAAATGCCGTTTCGGCGCCCATCTACTACTTTACCCACCCTGTAGGCTAGTTCTACTCTTGAGATCGAAATTTAGAGCTTAAACTAGACTCAGTATTGAGAAGCGTATGGATCCTGCGAGTAGCCCGGATAAGAAAGTGACGGCGAAGAGTAAGTATTCTGGGAATATGAAGGCGCTGAACTAGATGCGCTTTGCGGGATGGAAACCAGCGGACTGGAAGGCGAGCGATGCGTGAGTGGAATGTTGAGGTTGGCAACAACCTTGAGATGACCGTTGGGAAGATTGGCAGCATAAAAGGTGTGTTGCGTTTTTCCGACGAACATCCGAACACCACCATTGCCGGAGTTGGTATGCAAAACACCTTCAAATAAATCCTGAGACTTGTTCCAGCCCCCATTGGCGTGCCGATATAAAACATTTCCGCGCAGCAAAATGCCATCCTGGAGATCGGCTGGGACAGGCAAGAACTGCTCCCAGTTTGCGTTCAGACGACCGACCATAGTTTGCACGTGCTGTTGTCCGTACAGCCAAGCGCCGCTATATGTATTCATTGCCGAGTTCAAATCGATGAAGTGCCGACCGGTTTGCGCATCGGACTTCAGGTAAGAGTCTGACGCCGTGGCGTTAAACGTCTCCTGCTGCTTAGGCATCTCTTCATAAGTCGCCGTGCTTTTTACTTCGCCGTTGAGTACAAGTCCAGACAGTGTTCTACCCTCTCGTTATTGAAAAGTCGATGACCGAGTCGCGCTTATAGTCTGAAATGATCTTCTCCCTGAGGAGTGTGAACGTGCAAATATTTTCTCGACAAGGCTTCAGCTTCCTCGGTTTTTCCTTCCTCTTTTAGAAGAGCGGTCATCACCGTCGGAAGCTCATAGAATCTGCGTTTCAAGTGCGCGGGCAACTGATCGTAAGTGACAATTGCTTTGCGATAACATTGCTCTGCTTGGGCTTTTTTATTCTGCCGCTGATAGTGATGTCCGAGTTCGATGTAGCAATCAGTCAGTAGATAAGGGTGTTTCGGAGTGCGCCTCTCTTCGATTGCGATCGCTTCTTTATATAACTCTTCGGCACGTTCTAACTTGCCGAGCTTCTCAGACCCCTTGGCGAGATTGAGTAGTGGTGCCGTGTTTCCGTGATGTTCATCGCCGTGGACTTTCTTACCGATGTCATAAGTAGTTTGATAATGTTCGTGCGCTTTATCATCTTGCTTCAGATGCGCGTAGGATAAACCGAGATAATGATGGATAGGAATCAGGTCGCGTTGATTCTCGTCCTTCATCTCTTTTGTCAGTTCAAGCGCCTTTTGCAGATAATCCAGCGCTTCCTGGTACTCGCGACATTCATAGCAACTGATACCAAGGGTGGTGAGATCTCTAACCACTTCCAAGTGCTTTTCACCGTAGTGTTTTTTGTCGATTTCCATCGCTTGTGTCAGCAATTCAATCGAATCTTTAAAACGTTTTTCTCCTGCGTACAAACGCGCCAGATTGTGCATGGTGACTGCCAGTTCAGGAGCATCGGGCTTCAGAATTTTGCGTTTGATCACCAGTGCTTTTTGATACCACTCTTCCGACTCTTTCGGTTTATGCAACGCATCGCAGATTACAGCGAGATTGCCCATCGTTTCTGCGATTAGATGATCGTTTGGATCCAGATGTCGTTGCCGAATTTCGAGTGCCTTGTGCAGATTATTATGCGAAAGTTCAAACTCACCTGTGCGTGTGTACAAGTGATTGAGCTGATTGAGCGAAGTGGCGAGATTGAGTTGTTGTGACGGTTGCGACTGTGCGAAATCGATGGCGTTCTGCCACAACTTTGCGGCTTCCGTCAGGTCACCTTTGACAAACGCTTCTTCGGCTTTCGTCTCGAGTTCTTCCCATTTCTTGTCAGCAACGGGATCTGGCGTGATCTTTTCTATTACTGTTTTTGAAACGGATTTGACGTCGGATGAAGTTGTTTTGACAACAGTTTTGGCTTCAGTTTTGGCTTCAGTTTTGGCTTCAGTTTTGGCATCGACCTGTGCTCGTGCCGGATGCATCGCGACAAGCGTAAGCGAACATGCCAACGTCCCAAGCAAAACAAAAAATCGCTTCGGCTTTGAAATAAGTACCGTTTCCAAGCTGCACCCCTGTAGTCAAGCAAACCAAGACGGATAGGAAAAACCGACCCATATCTTAGCGTATTTCAACTACATGCGACCCCAGAACGGATTGATCTTATGAGAAAACGATGCCGATGCGATGCGCGTGATGTCGGCGTGATAGTTGGCGAGGTCGTTAGCGTGGTGTTCTTTAGGACTGATGTTGTCGAACAACATCGTGTCCATCAAATTCGGTTTTTTGAAAAACGGAGTGAGAAATTGCTCGGTCGATTCAAAAATCACGCCATCGTTAAAGGGCTCGAAATCAACAACGCTCAAATTCGTGAGTTGGAAGGCGCGCTCATCTAATAGATCGACTTCCTGCAATTTCCATGTCACGCACTTGGAGTCGCCATAGTCTTTTTGATTGAGTAACCGACCGGCAGATTGAGAGCTTTCCAAAACGCCTTGCTTACCGGAGATGAAGCTGCGAGCCTCACCTTTGTATACGTATGCGGTGACGAGTACTTCTGACTGTTCGTTTAAAACTTGAACGCAACCCGATCCGCCCGAGGCTTTCAAATCATCCACGGCAAGCAGAAATGCGCGACGCGGTGCTCTCATCGACTTGATCGTGCTTTGTCCGTACAAAGTTGCAGCCATACCATATGCGGTGGCATTGTTGAGAAGACTAATGTTGAACGTGCAATCTGTTTCTTTCAAAACCATGAGCAGCTCTGCGAATGCGCCTTCACCCAGCGTCGACTGTTCGTGACCGCGACGACGAAACGTGCAACTGATTCCTTTACCATTAAGCGTGATTACAGTGGCTCTAGCTTTGAGATTGTCAGATGCGACGTGCAGTGCGCAAGTGATTCCACGGGCTTGAATGTAATGGAAAAGCTGACGAAATTTGATGTTTCGAGCATTGATGATTTTGAGACCGAACAAATCTTTTTCGAAGGAGACACCGCCAACGTAGCGCCGGCAGTCACCTTTATGTCGATTTGGATTAGTAAGAGCTTTGCTTCGAAGTCGATTTACTTTGGGGGTTTTGGCAACGCCCAGCCAATTTTGCATCCGAATTTCCTCTCAACTTGAGCACCAGGGGTTCTTGAAGAACGCCGCAACCTTGAATCCCAGCAAGGTTTGGCTATATTAACCTTTAATTGTGAATAATTCGGGTCCTCATCACGAATTCGATTTAAGCAAACACGCGGGTTTCCCCACTCTTACGGATGTTACCTTCGTCTCTCTTTCACGCCCCTGATGGACGTCACAGGCGGATAGATGATACTCTTTGCAGCTTATTGAGCCGATGTGAGCGTTGTTTGCTTTCAAACAACTGCAACTCCATCGGTTCAAATGGCGCCCGGAACGCCAGTTGAGCTATCGCGACCCTCCATCAGCGGAAGTCGCGAGCAGTCAACAGGGCTCCAGGTACTCGATCCAACCAATTATGGAGCGCGCGAATGAACAGCCGCAATTCAGTAAGAAGCACAACAGAAGCCAATCGCCAGGATGGACGCAATCTATCGAAGCGTAAACGGTCAATGCGATCGCCAGGCTTGAAGAGGAAAAACGACCTCTTCAAACGTTGTCTCACCCTATGGGTTCTGATGTCGTTCATATTGACGAGCGCTCCAGCTCAAGCGAATCAGCATGAGTGGGCGGACTTCGACCGCGGCGACAAACGCCAACAAAAAATCGAGCAGCGGCTGGAGCGGCGGATCGAACGTCAACTGGAAAAATCACCGAGCTTCAGCACTCCGATTGTGACGAATCCTATCGTCAATCCAGTTTTGTCCCCAATCTTCCAGAACAGAAACGCTGCCAATTTACGCCCCGGCAATCTGCAACAACCTCGAATCGCTCGGGCAGAACTAGCTACTTCGAAAAAAGAAGCCCGCCAATCATTGAAGGACGCTCGCCAACTCTCGGCTAGCCAGCAGCTCAGCGCCAAAACTGTTCAGGCGCTCGACTCCGGAAAAATCAGAAACGTCAACGCTCGTTTGGATCTAGACCTCACATCCGCCAAAGACAGTATCGTGCTCGGACAGAATCTCTTTGAAGATTCAGCGTCAGTAACAGTCACCGTCGGCGGTGTCGAGAAAACATTCACTGCCGGTTCTAAAGTAACGGCATCCGAATACGCTTCCATTCTTCAAGCGATGAACGGCGGTCAGACGCTGGTTCTTGATGATAAGGGCAGAGCATCGGGCGGTGATTTGAACTTCGAAACGCTCACCGCCAGCGGCGACAATTTGAAACTGTCTTCGCTTGTTATTCCTGAGCAAGTGGCAGCAATCGGGAATTTCTCTAAACATTCCGATGTGAAGTTGAAAGGCGATGTCACCAACTACGGTTCCATTTACGCGATTGCAAACAGAGACGGCGCAACCAAAGCCAATATCGTCACCAACAATTTGACCAACGCAGAAGGCGGTTTGATTTCGTCGGTTGCAAACTCATCGCTCGGATCCGATCTGGCGTCGAACGTCGACCTGCGACTCCGCGCCGACGACACACTTTCGAACCAGGGCACAATCGAAAGTTCCGGCGACCTGGAACTATCGGCAGGCAATCAATTGATCAACGGCGATGCTAAAGGTCGCGCTTCGTCAGCCAGCGTAATTGCGCAGAACAACTTGATTCTCGACGCACCTTCTATTTCGAACTCCGGCTCGATGACTGCTAGCAATGGCAACGTCAATGTTGTTTCTCCATCATTGGATGGCACCACATCCGGTTCCATTACTTTCAATAATGAAAACGGAACAGTAAGTGCGCTCAATGGCAAAATCAACTTCCGAGACCCGGCAGCGTCGGGCAAACCAGCCACAACAATTACTGGTGGCGACTGGCTCTCCAGAGAATTCAACATCAATGGCGCCGAAGGCAACACCGATGTCAACGTCAACAATCTGACCGGCCTGGTCAATTTGCACGCAGGCGAAGCGCACGTTGCGGCGAAATCTAGCAGCCTCAGACTCGGCGAAATCGTTACCACAGGCGACCCTTCGATCACCAACCTGTTCGACATCGAAGTCACCTCTAACATCACCACAATCAACGGCGGACCGCTGGCGTTGATTGCCGGCGGCAATATATTGATCGATCCGGGTGTTTTGATCAGCACCGCTAATGCTGCCGGCGCAGGCGGCAGTTTGTTGATGGTAGCAGGCGCCGATTTTGAAGACGACACCGATCCTACGCACCTCGGTCAGGATTGGATCCTTGGCGGCGACGCTGACGGCGGCGGCATTTACATGACTGGTGTTGGTGGAGCGACAATCTCGTCGAACGGCACGACCAACGCCGGCATCATACAAATGATTTCGTTCTCTGATACCACCACCGGGGATTTCGGCGATGTGTTTCTGGGCACCTCTACAGTAACCGCGCAGGGCAGTTCCACAGGTCTAGGCGGTAACAACGGCAACATTACGGTAATCGCGCGAGCGATAGACATCGCAGGGGCTATCAACGCCCGCGGCACCAACTCAACAGTCGGAACCGGCAACATTTCGCTCAACAGTTTCACTCCTGTGATTACAGGCGGGTCTGAAGTCAGAATCGATCACGCAACAGGCGCGATTCTTTCCGGCGGATTCGGAGTGGGCGCGGCACCAATCGATCCAGGCGCAATCACGATCGGCAATGTGACGGCCGGCGGTACAACAACGCTCAACTCCAGCCTTTTCATCAACACATCCGCGCTCAATAGCACAGGAAGTGTGACTATCAATTCATTGACAGCCACCGACACGACCAGCATCACCAGCGGTGGCGCGGTGTCGATCACTGCCGGTGCCAGCGCTGTCACGAATGCTATAGCGGCAACAGGTAGTGTCACAATCACCACTGGTCAAAACGTCAGCACCGACGCGATTAACAGCGGCGGAAACGTTTTGGTCAACGCCGGTACAAATATCTCCGGCACGGGGGCTCAACTCGGAACGATTACCGCGACAGGCACAGCCACGGTCAACGCTGCCGGTCAGGTAGATCTATTGGGAGTGACTGCATCAAGCATGTCCGTCACTTCACTGGATGACGTCTCCTTGAGCGGCTCACTGGTCGGGCCAGGCGGAATCACAATCGTATCCGGCTTGAGTATCTTCTCGCTGGCCACCATTCCTCTTATATCTACAGCGTCAGCATCAAGTTCTGCCGGTGACATCGTCATGATCGCCGGTGCGGCATTCTCGCAAAACGCGGCAACGATAACCATCACAGGCGCCAGTGCAACAGGTGGAGCAATTGATTTCGACTTCGCTCCTGTTACCTCTCTCACTTCGAGAAGCACAGCGGTTAACGGAGCGGGTGGCGACATCACACTGGTTGCATTCTTCGGTTCGGCAAACTCCGGTTTTGTCAGCACAGACGTCACCACAGCAGTGACGACCGGCGGAAGCGGCACCGGCGCTAACGGAGATTTCACCGCAATTGCAGGCAGAACCAGCGGCTTCGGAATGGGCATCTTCGGAAGCGTCAACACCACCGGCGGTACCGGAGCAAATGGCAATGTCGTTCTAGCAACAGCAACACCAAACACCTCAGCCAATGAAGTAATCACTCGCGCCAATGCTACTTATACAAATAGTTTCGTCGGCGGAACCTTGCAAGATGCCGATATGGAAACCGGGGCAATCACCTCACGAAATAACATCACGATTCAAGCAGGTAACTTCCTGACCCTGGGTGGAACGCTCACGTCTACTCAAGGCGCAATCAATGTCAGCAGCGGTGATTTCCTCTTCGCGAATACAGTAAACGCCGGAACTGGAAGCATCTCTCTGGTGACAAATGATTCTATGAGCCTCAACGGCAGCCTGACTGGCAGAGCAGGAATTCTCCTGGTCAGCGGCGCAGATATCTTCACTAACGTCGCAGGACTATCGATTAGTTCATCTGGCAGCGGTTCTTCAGGCGACGTGTCGATCGTGACGGGTGCAGCCTTCACTCCAGACGCGACGACCGTAACCGTCACGGGTGCATCCACAACTGGTGGCGGCATCTTCTTTAACAATAGCAACCTCACGACTATCAACACTTCCAGCACTTCCGGCGTTGCCTCGGGTGGCGACGTAAATCTGATCGCATTTACGGGTTCGTCTGATTTCGGAATAGTTGATTTGGACGCGACTACGACGATACTTACAGGCGGAAATGCAGGCGGGGCAAATGGTGATGTCACTGTTGTAGCAGGACATGCGACAGCTTCGGTTGGAATAAACATAGGATCAATCAACACCACGGGCGGTGCGCTCAATACAGGCAACATCGTAATCAGCAACTCGACTCCGGACGCGGCTCCAGCAGTTCAATTCAGCAAGACAACCGCGCAACAGACGGGAAGCTTCCTGGGCGGAGCACCGCTTACAGCCAACGTTACCATCGCTGGTAACCTGACTGTCAACAACGGCGCAGACATCTCGATCTTCGGTGGTCCGATCACGACTAACAATTTGAGTGGTGGTGCCAATTCTGTCCTGACGATGACTTCTTCAGCCGGCAACGACATCAACATCAACACGATTACACTCGGCACTGCAACAATCAATTCCGGTGGAGCTTTGACCATCAGTTCCATCAACCAGGGCGCAGCGGGGACCGTTACTTTGACGGCTGCAAACCAGGCTACGCTTGGCACAATCACATCGGGCGTCATCAACGTTTCTGCAGGAAATATCGATCTGCTTGGAGCAATCACCGGAACCAGTTTGTCTGCTGTTTCAAATCTGGATATTAATCTCAACGACAACATCACCACTCCTGGTGGCATCCTTCTGGTCGCGAGCAGAAACATACGAGCTGCTGTCGATGGTGTAATCGACCTGTCTACGTTCTCGAACACGACCGATGCGGGCGACATCAGCATCATCGCAGGCGCGGCATTCAGTCAAAACGCAGGCACCGTGACAATCACCGGCGCCTCAACGACCGGTGGATTCGTCGATTTCGACTTCAACGCCATCAACAACATCAACGCCAGGAGCACTGCCGCGAATGGCTCTGGCGGTAACATTACAATGATCGCCTTCAATGGAACCGACGGTACAGGTTTTGTATTCACCGACCCCGACAATACTTTGATCAGAACGGGCGGCAACGGCACAGGTGCCAACGGCAACTTCACGGCCATTGCAGCCGCAGCTGGTGGTGACGGCATTGGCATCAGAGGAGGGCTCATCACGACCGGCGGCGACATCACCACGGGTGATGTTCACGTGGCGACAGCAACGCCAGTCACAACGACCAACGTCGTCCTACAGAAGAGCAATCCATCGATCACGGCGGGAGACTTCCGCGGTGGTGCGGTAACTGCCTCAAACTTATTCATCGACGATGTCACCGTCGCAAGCGGCGCTGACATCACGCTGAGATCTGGTGGTGACGTAATCGCAGAGAGTCTGACGGGTGGAATCAATTCCGTACTGACTATCACCTCTGTTGGTGACACAACATTCACCAGCACAAACGCAGGAACAGTGCTGGTCACGGCAGGCAACAATGTTTTTGCAGGTAACATCTTGCAAGGCGTCAACGCGACTTCAACACTGACCATCAATGCTGGTGGCTTAGTCCAAGTAGCTCAAATCACATCAGGCAGAATTTTCCTTGCAGCAGGAACAGACCTGTTTCTCGGTGGACCGATTCAATCTAACACCTCATTCTCAGGCGTTGCTGGTGGATTCATCGATCTCGATAACGTTATCACCGCGCCTGGTGGCATACTCCTCGTAGCCGGTCGCGACATCACTCCTAACTCCACCGGTGTTGACTTGAGAACAAGCAGCAACATAGCGAATGCAGGCGACATCACAATCATTGCAGGAGCAGCGTTCACACAGAATGCGACAACAGTCACTGTTACGGGTGGTTCAACACTGGGCGGCAACATTGACTTCGACTTTGTTGCGTTAAACACAATCGACGCAAGAAGTACGTTAAGTAATGGCGTCGGTGGCGACATTACGATGATTGCGTTCGACGGGGTAGGTTTAGCTAATACCGGAATCATCTTCACCGATCCAGTCACATCGCAGATCTTGACAGGCGGCAGCGGCAATGGTGCCAACGGCAACTTCACCGCAATCGCTGGGGCGAACTCCGGCGCCGGAATCGGCATCAGAGGCACGGTCAACACCACGGGCGGTCTGGCAGGTACTGGTGATGTTTTTGCCGCAACTGCCACACCGAACACGGTAGGAACTGTTGTTATTCAAAAGAACGATGCTTCAGTCGGTTCAAGTGCATTTAAAAACGGCGCCACGACCGCAGCTGATTTGTTCATCGACAATGTCACCGTCAACAACGGAGCCGACATCACACTCAATGGCGGTCTGGCAGTTCAAGCCGGTGCTTTGACAGCAGGCGCCTTGTCGGTTCTCACTATCAACTCGGGAACCTTCACCCTCCTCGGTGCCACTAACGCAGGCACAGTCGACATTACTGCCGGAACCGACGTGATCGGCTCGACTTTCCTTCAAGGAGCCAACGGTATACTCAACATCACCGGTGGTGGCACGATCAATGTCAACCAAATTATTTCTGGTAATGTTAGATTGGCTGCTGGAGTCGATGTGGCTCTAACTAACTCCGTTCTAGCATCAGGTAGCGTTGTGGCGACTGCGCTCAGCGATATCATCATAAGCAACGACATAACCGCACCTGGCGGCATTTTGCTCGTGGCTGGCAGAAACGTATTCGCCAATGCAATCGGCGTAGAGTTGACGACTGAATCGACGACCACCAATGCCGGCGACTTGAGCATCATCACAGGAGCGGCCTTCACTCAGAATGGAACATCCGTCACAGTGACGGGCGCCTCTGCAACCGGCGGTCAAATCGATTTCGACGCGACTGACGTCGTGACTATCAACACGAGAAGCACTGCGGCTAACGGCTCCGGTGGCGACCTCAACCTCATTGCTTTCCTGGGCAGCGACCTTACAGGCCAAGTCTTCACCGATGGCACAACCGCTATCACAACCGGTGGAACTGGAGCCGGAGTCAACGGCAACGTAACTATCGTCGCAGGCAACGCAGCAGACAATGCACTTAATGTAGCGTCCATCAACACAGCCGGTGGCTCCGGTGGCGGAGGCAATGTCTTCATCGCAGCCTCCACTCCTGATACCACACCAAGTGTAGTGTTATCGAAAACCAACGCTGCCATCACTGCTGGTGACTTCACAACAACCGGTACCAATACGGGCGGCAACATCTTCACCGGTAACATCACAACAGGGACCGGCGGTTCGATCAATATCTCGACCAATGGTTTTGCTGAACTCGGTAGTTTGACTGGAACAAATTCAAGCGTCAGAGTTTCGACAGGGTTGGCCATAGGGGTTGGCGCAATCACCGCAAACAATACCGCTCTGACTGCGGGTGGATTCATCCGACTCGACGGCAGCGTTGTCGCTCCAGGCGGAATCCTGATGGTCTCAGGCATCGACATCTTCGGGTCTACTCCCGGTCTGACTATCTCAAGCAATTCCAACACTGGAGATGCTGGCAACATTGGCATTTTCGCAGGAGCCACCTTTACGCAGAACGCAACTTCAGTCACCATCACAGGTGCGTCGGCAACCGGCGGCAGAATTGATTTCGATTCCACCAGTCTAGCTGCGTTGACTGCCAACAGCACCTTCGCTGGTGGTGACGCAGGTAACATCACGCTCTTCTCGCAGTTCGGCAGCGATGGAACCGGCGAGGTCTTCACAAATGTCACCACCGACATCAATGCCAGCGGCAGCGGCGCCGGCAGCAATGGCAACATTACAATCGTCGGCGCTAAAAACAACGGCTTTGCCGGTATTGCAATCAACGGCGACATCAACATCTCCGGCGGCGCTGCAGGAACCGGCTCTATATCGCTCAATACCTCAGCTTTCAACGGCAACGTCACTTTAGCCAAAGCGACTGCCGCAATCACAGCCGGCACCGTCACTGGTGGCGCGCTGAGAAACTCCGACATCTTTGCAAACGACCTGACGGTCCGCGGCGGCAACATCACCGCCCGTTCCGGAGCCAACGTTCAGCTGGAAGATCTCAATGTTAGCGGAAATGTACTCGGCGCCGGCGGAACGATCAACATCAGCACTGCAAGTGCAGAAACCCTGGTGCTGGGCAGTGTATTGGACCTGAATCAGGTAGCCTCTCTCAACGCAGCCGGCGGTTCTACCTCCGGCAACGGCGGCGCGATTCTCGCCACCAACAGCGGAACAGGTGGAATCGACATCGCCTCATCGCTTAACGTCAACGCCACTGAAGGCAACGGCGGAACGATTTCAGTTTTGGCATCTAATGGTGATTTGACTCTCTCCGGAACCAGCACGTTGAACGCCAACGGCGGCACCACAAGCGCCACCGCTCGCAGTGGCGGCGCGATTATACTGCAAGGAAACAACATCACGGGCACAGGCAACATCTCCCTCCTTGCCAATGGTGTCTCCGGCGGCAATGGCGGCAATGTCATCGTCACCAGTGGAGTTGGAGACATACTGATCGGAACGGCAGCTGGTCAATTCCAGGCGCAAGCGGCTGGTCCTAACGGCACCATCTCATTCACCAGCACTAACGGTGGTGACGTCACCGTGACTAATACCGGCTCGCTCTCCTCATCGTTGGTGAGCTTGAGTTCAACCGGCGGCGCCATTGCCATCAATGGTGCGGTAACCGGAACGACTGGTGTCAACCTGTCCGTGACCGGCGCTAACACCATTACCGGCACTTCGACCGTGTCGGGTGGAACTCTGGCCATCGCTGCCGGGACTGGCGCAGTAACGCTCAACACCAACGTCAATCAACTGTCGGTCGCGACCAGTGGAATCGTGACTATCACTGAAACTGATGACGTAACCGTCCTCGGTACCGCCGGCACATTCAATCTCAATGCGACCGGAGACGATATCACTGTGACCGGATCGTTAACCGCCAATGGTGGCATCACCCTGACCACTAGTGGCACCGGTACTGTCAGCGGCGGCACGCTTGTCTCGGCGGGTCAGCTCGCAATCACGACCGGCACAGGGGCCGTCAACGTCACTACCGACGTGAATTCGTTTACTGCTAACACAACGGGTTCAATCGTTATAAATGAAGCCAACAATATAATCCTCAATAACATCGTCGCCACATCACTCAACGTGACAGCGGGCAACGGAATCGCACATGGCACAGGATTCATCGATGCGGACACCATCAACTTCGCCGCACTCGGTGGAGACATCGGCGCATCCTCCGATTTCATCCAAATCAATAACGGCGCCAGTCCTGTTTCTCTCACCGCGACTGCGACGGGCGACATTTACATCAACATTCAAGGAACTGGATTACTGAACTGGGGAGTGACCACAGGCGACGACATCACGTTGACGTCGAATGGACCAATCACCACGACCGGTGACATTACAGCTGCCGGTGACCTCGATATAACCACCAATGTTTTGACCAACGCCAACGACTTAACCGCTGGTGATACTCTCAGCATCCAGAGCCAAGCAGGTTCCGGTCTGACCATCAACGGCGGCGCAGGCGGAACAATGACTGGTGATGAAATCGAGATCACTGCTTCGTTCGGTGATCTCACTTTCACAGGCGCAACCAACTTCTTCGGTCCTGCCACTCTGACCGCCATTGCTGCACCTGGTGCATCTGTAATCATCGCGGCCGGCGCCAATGTAGTCGGTGCAGATTCAGTCACCATCGTGTCTAACTCCCTCAATCAACAGGGCACAATCACTGGCAATCCACTGACCTTCAACAACGACTTCTTCACCATCGCCAACAGTCAGGGCGATGTTAACCTAACTGGCAGCATGGTCTTCAACGGACAAGACCTTGCCATTCTGGCAAGCGGAAGTATCAATATCACCGGTGGTGCGACCTCCATCGATCTCTCAGATGCTGGCGACGCCGGAACCCTCACACTGGTTGCAGGTTACGATTTCACCCCTTCAACCGGTGGACAAATCACAACTGGTGCGCAATTCGTTTTCGTGCCTAACAATCAATCGGCCAGCGGCGGCAGCATCAACCTCGGCAATACCGACATCATCTTGAGCTCAAGCGGCGGTGATGGCGGCAATCTCCTCGCGGTTGCCACAGCAGGAACAACAATCGGTTCCGGCGCGATAACACTGAACGACATCATCACCACAGGTGATACCGCAGGCAATGTGACCATCATCGCAGAAGGCAATTTGAACACCGGTATCATCGATACAACCGGCTCAGTCACCGACGGCAACGTTCATCTCGCTGTCGCTGTTCCGAACATCACGGGCGGCAACATGAATGTGTCGAACGGCACTGCCAGCGGCGGCACCTTCACGTCAACGACGCTTGCCTCTGGCAGCTTGATCTTCCAGAACATTGTCTCTGCTAACAACGTTACGTTAAGAGGTGGTCTGGGTGCCTCAGACAACATCTTGCACTCGATCGGTAACGGCGTAAACGCCAATACACTGACCGTTGAAGTTGGTCAGGGCGGAGCATTCCTGGATACCACTGTGAATGTGCTCAATGCTTCTGGCGACGGAGTCATTGATATTTCCGATGGAGGCAATCTGCAATTAGGCACTTTGTCGAGTCCAAACAACACCCTCACTCTCAACGTCGTAGCAAGCGGTGTCATCACTACACCGCTTGGCGGAATCACTGATGTAGCGAATCTTTCACTGACAGGCTCCGCTGGAGTCGGTGGTACAGCAATCGTTCTCAACGGACCGATCACCACTTATTCGTCACTATCGCTCACCGCCAACGGTGGCGCTGATATCGTCATCAACAATTTGACGTTGACCTCACCGGTTGTCACATTGACCAGCACACTCGGTGATGTAATTCTCGCCAACACCAGTACCATCAATGCGACCACAAGCGTCGAGATTGACGCCGGCGACACATTCGTTATCGCAGGCAACATCAACACCCAATCGCTGACGCTGACCTCCGCGGACGACATCACCAACTCCGATTTGACGGGCACAATTTCCGCACCACTGGGACTGTCACTGACATCCACCGCAGGTAGCATCGGAACGGATGAGAACAACCGCTTCGTAACCAACTCGAGTGAATTAGTTTTCTCAGCCAGCGGCGGCGGTGTATATGTTCAGAGCACCGCAACTGGTGGCGTCAATGTACTCGATGTTTCAGCAGCTACCGAAGTTGATTTAATCGCTGTTGGACCAGTAACCGTCAACGATGTCACAACCGGTGGTGGCGATATTTCCATCGTCCAGACCGGAATCGGCACATTCACAGTCGCAGCCGGTGCTAGCCTCACCACGACCGAAGGCGACATCATCTTGCAAAACCTCGACATCGGCAAAAAGACCGGCAAAATCGTCATCGACGATGGTGCCAACATTAAGGCATCCGGCACCACCGCCGGTGTCGGTGAAGTCTTCATCGCTATTGGTGCTTTGCCTGTCCCTCCGTACCCGGAGAAGAACAAGAAGGCGCCTAAGAATGTCACTGTCAATGAAACTGGCGGCGGAAGAGTTGTCTTGGGCAAGAAGGGCATCGATACGAAGAAAGAAACCAATATCACTTTGAATGCTCTTGGACGCGACCTGGTCTTCAGCTTGGCTGACAAATTGAAGAAGAAGTCCATCCATGTCGGGTCTAACGTCACCATCACGGCTGACCCACCATGGGACAAGGTTCCCACCAGAGCGGTAACCGGAAGTGAATCTAGAATCGGCTCGACAATTAACGCAATGAGCCTTTCAACTGGTCTCGCTGCGTCGCCAGCCAATTCGAGCTCTAGCCTTGCAATGACTTCAGTCGGAGCCGACATTCTGTCGAGTTCATTCGGACAAGGCGCGACCGTTTCAGAACTGACGACGACATTGTCGAACCTGGCACCAGTCGAAACGTCATCGACCGCTTTGCTTGAATCGCGCGCCGGCCTCTCCGGCACTGCAGCTGATGCACTCGCATCTATCTATGGTGACGATTCCGGCAACGAATTTGCTCTCGCCCTGGACGCGACTCTCGTCTCTGACCATCTGCCGAATGCAGTTAAACCAGCAGGCAACACGGTTGCTTCCACACACACGATGAGCAGCGGCTCCGCGGTCTTTGCGCCAACTCGCAACCTGACCGTCAGCACTCCGCATACGAACATCGCGATCGCCGCCGATTCAGTCGTTCTCGTAGTCGCCGGTCCTCACGGAACCTCGGTCTACGATCTCCACGACGCGAAGAAGCAAGCAATCTCGCTCTCCTTCCACGGTCAAACCTTGGCTCTGAGCCCGGGACGCCATGCGATGGTTTGCGCCAACGAGAAGCAATCTTACGCAGATGCAAACCTCGCTGAACTGATCCTCCACCGAGGATTGAATACCGCAAAAACCGCCCGCGGTGGCAGCGTATTCACATCAGAATTCTCCATGAATTCAGCCATCGATTGCGTTCCAGTTCTTCGAAACCTGATGGCTTCGAAAGAACCAACCGCAGCTAAGATCGCCGCTAAGATGACCAAAACACAGGCAGTTATTCTCTACCTTTCACAAAGCAAAGAAGAGTTCCAACAGCATGTAAGAAGCCAAATCACAGCGATGCGGTAAGCATTATCACAGCGATGCGCTAATCATCGTTCTCAATTGATCCGTTAAACAAAACGGAGGGCGGGCAAAACCGCTCTCCGTTTTTTGTATTTGACGGAACGGTTCAGGAGCCTTGTCCCATATGTGGGACAAAACTGGTCTTTTCTGTCCCATATATGGGACACGAAAAATTTTGACTCGCCGAGCCTGCCATTAGAAAAGGTAGGTATCCAGACCATCGCCCATTTTCACAACACTGACGGCTTCTGACCAGACGCCCACGGGTTGCTTCTGCGCATCGAGGCAACGTACTCGAATCTCGTAATACGCTGGTTCGTTAAAGAGTTCAGGCTTGAGTATGGTCGCGCCTCTGACGAGGTTGACGCCCAGGGTGTGCGCGACTGCGGACTCTTTGGTGCCCATCAAATAGTTGTCGAAGAAAAAGTTTGGTTTTGTGATTTCAATTTCGACCGAACTAGCATTCGGAATTTTCGTTCCGTCAAACAAGAACATCAAGGGATCGTCGTTGATTACATATTCACCGGAATTGAGCGGTTCAAGGTCTTTTACGCCCGCAAACGGCAGCAATTTGTCGCCCTTGAGTAAGCGCACATCGCTCACTTCGATGGTGTCCGATTCGAATAAACGGATTACGAACGATCTGATTGTTCCAGCAGAAAAGAACTGCCAGAAGTGCGAGAGTTGCAGTCTGAATTGATTTTTCTCTTTCAGCTTCGGAACGTTAAGAGCCAGTACAGACCAGTTTTCGAAGCGGTCTTTCTTCACCGACATGGAATTCCATCCGACCGCCATCGGCACAAGCATACGCATATCCTTTTGCGTCAGGGCACCGCTGATGGTGAACTCGATAAAGTCGTATTCCAGAGGCGAGATATCCAATTTGTCGATCTGAAGCGCTGCGCCGTCATCGGTATGGTGCATGACCATGCCGTTTCCTCTGAGTTCCGTCGTGCCCTTGCCGTGATATTTCCACACGTTCTTGCCGACGAGCGCATCATCAGTGGTGCGGAACGGTAACGCCAAAGACTCCGGCAGATTTCTCATTCCGCCGAATGCAATCGGTGTGAACTTCGCTTCGTGCCTGTCCCAAACAAACGGCCCTTTGACGCCAGGCGAGTTCAACAGCGCCTTGAATCGATGACTGTTGACCACTTCGAATGGACCAATGATAAACGGCTCAAAGGTCAGAACTCGCTTCGACAAATCAGTCGTTGTGAACGGCGGTCGAAGCATATGGTGAAAAGTCGACCCGTTGAAATTGACGTGTGCGCCTTTGTAATCCTTGGGTATGCCGAGAATCATCGCCTTCTCGTTTCCGTTCAATCCTTCGGCAATGTGAACGGTATCACGCCATATTTTTTTGAGTTCGTGGCCGGCAGTATACCAGAAGTTGTTGGTTTTGAACGTCGCCCAAGTCATCGTAACCGTCATCACTAAGAAGATGCCGGCGCTGACGATTCCCAGGTTTCGATTAGCTTCCGCAGGCAGTCTATATTTCGCGTCAGCCTTTGGCGGATAAAACAGCAGCACCGGCCATAGTATCGAATAGCCCATCGTGTAAAAGAAAAGTAGGCGACTAGTCTCTAGCTCCAGACCAATGCCCCACAGTTTTGCCAATGGCAGAACCGCACTCGTCATCCATATGCACAGAAAGAGCAGCCATGAGAATGGACGCGCTTGCGCCATTAAGCGAATCAGGATGATGCAAATGCAAGTGACTAAACATATCAGGAGAATCCATTGCGGAGTCTGACCGGGACTGATGCTTGCTGGAAACGGCAACAGAATGCGATATAAATTGACCGGATCAAACCATCGCAATAGCAGATGGCGATCGAGCGCGCCGCCCATCATGCCGCCATAACCACCGATGAACGTACCTAAAACTTTGAGTCTTATCAGTAAATATACGACTCCAATTATTCCGAACGGCCAGGTCACTTTGAAAGCCAATTTGAAACGACGCATCAACGTCCATCGTTCACCGACTGTATCGCCGACAGATGAGACCGCTTCGTCCGAAGCTCCAGACGAACCGGTGACATTCGTTTTCCCCGCCTTGGTTTCACCCGCACCAGCACTCGCGCTCGCACCAGGACCTGAGCCAGTACTTGAACCAGTGCTCGAACCTGTACTCGAACCTGTTCTCGAACCAGTACTCGAACCTTTACTCGAACCAGTACTAGCACTCGTACTAGCACTCGTACCAGCACTCCCATCCTCGCCAGAACCGCTACTGGCACCACCAGTGGTTTCACCAGATCCCGCACTTTCGCTCGAAGCACTAGCGTCTTTTGCTGTAGTCGCACCACCAGGTTTCTTCTTACTTTTCTTCTTCCCTTTCTTTATAGCGCGCTCGTAATGCGCCGCTTGCCTGGCGCTGACAGCACTCCCTACAGGCTTCTTAACGCCTTTTTCCGCGCTCGCTGTTGCAGTTTCATCTTCAACTTCCTTCTGAGTTTCAACCGCAGTTTCTTTATTCTCAACTTTCTTCGCTACCGTTTTTGACTTCGCCAGCGGTTCACCGAACTTTTCTTCCTCCGGCCAAATAAACGCATAAGCCGCCACAATCGCCGGAAGCCCAACCGAAATTTCCTTACTCAAAAGCGCGAGTCCAAAACTAACCAGCGAGAAAAAGTACAACCGACGATTGCCACCACTCTGGTGACTTTTCACAAACAAGATAAACGCAATCAAGTAAAACGGCGCCGCCAGCAAATCCGCGCGACCGGAAATCCACGACACATCCTCTACGTGAAGAGGTGTCACCGCAAACAACAACGCAGAGAAAAACGCAGCCCACGAAGAATTGAAGTCCGGCCACGTTCGAGTCATCACTCTTACTAGAATGAAAATCAACGCAACCGCGCTTAAATAGAGCATCACGCTCGTAACGTGATATCCGACTGCATTCGTTCCGTAGAAAAAATAGTCAAACAAAAATGTGAATCCGAGCAACGGTCGATAAAAATCAAAGCTCGGAAGCTGGAGATAGTTACTCGTGAAATTGCGCCAGATTAGTTCAGTTCGACCTTCAAAAACCTTGTGAGCAAAATTGACTTGCCAGATGTCGTCAGCAACGAAAAAACTATCCAGCGACGGCGAGTAGCTGAAGAGCACGACGGCCAGAAGAATTACCATCTGGATCGCCAGTCGAATATTTGCTTTGTTAACTTTTGGCATTACTCAAAACTATTCCACGCAATCAACAGCTTAAGATCACTATTGCCAGAAGCGAACAATGTTCGACCAAAAGGAGTGCAAGGTGACCGATAATACAGTCGAAGTACGCGCCATTCGAATTGAGCAGTTTGGCGGACCAGAAGTTCTGCAAGTGCAAAAAATCACACTGCCGCCTCCCGGACCGGGACAGGCGCGCGTCCGCATTCATGCAGCCGGGCTCAATTTCATCGACATCTATCGCCGGCGCGGTGATTATCCTACCGAATTGCCCACCACACCGGGCTTAGAAGCGTCGGGAGTGGTCGAAGCAATCGCCGCCGACGTCACTGAAGTCAAAGTCGGCGACCGCGTCGCGTACACCGGTCAGCCCGGCGCGTACGCCGAAGCTGCCATCGTGGACGCTGCCAAGTTGGTTCCGCTGCCCGAATCGATGTCATTCGCCGAAGGCGCCGCCTTCCCGCTCCAGGGAATGACCGCGCACTATCTGATTAATGAATATAAGAAGCCAAAACCAAACATGACGGTTTTGATTCACGCCGCAGCCGGCGGCATGGGACTCTTGCTATGCCAATGGGCGAAGCATTTAGGCGCCCAAGTTATCGGAACCGTTTCCACTGCTGAAAAAGCGAAACTGGCAACGGAAGCTGGTTGTGACCACGTGATCAATTATTCGAGCCAAGATTTTGTCACTGAAGTAAAACGCATCACCGCAGATAGTGGCGCGGAGTTGATAATCGATGGCGTCGGCAAAGACACTTTCCCTGGCGATTTAGAAGCGGTGGCGCTCAGAGGCACCGTCGTAATCTTCGGTTCCGCCAGCGGCCGCGCCGAACCAGTCAGCCCAAATCTTTTCCAACAAAAATCAGTCAGCGTTTGTGGTGGCACTCTGTTCAACTATCTACTCGATAGAGACGAGCTGTTAATGCGTGCAAACGATGTCACTTCAGCGATAAGAGAAGGCTGGTTGAAGTTGAGTGTGTATAAAGAGTTTCCGCTCGAAGACGCAGCCAAAGCTCATGAAATGCTTGAGAGCAGAAAATCAACAGGAAAAATTGTTCTGACCATGAACAACTGATTTTGAAAAATTCGTTTCGAACGTCGACAAATGTTTGGCTGCTTCAGAACGAAACGAAAATGCGTTTGTAGATGCCAACAACTGAATAACGTGTTGATGCCTTATAAAGTTTTGGTATTCAAATTTCACGCATCGAAATATCGCAGTGTCGCATGTAGCAGTGTGCGGTCTCAATCCGTCGCGCTATCTTCGCCAGACTTTCATTTCGCGGCAAAATTGGGAATTCATCCTCGATCAGTAGACACATTAACTAAATTTCGGATACGATCTGCCAGTTAAGGTAAACCTGACGGTTAGCCGTGACTGGCTTTGCGTTGGACTTCCCAACACAAGAAGTCAGCAGCAGGTAACCATTCAAACTGAATCCCGACGGGCGAACCGCAGTCGTTGAAAAACGGGCATGTGGCTTGTCTGATTTAGCTTGACTACTTAGTGATTGAACTACCAAGAGTGGATTTTATATGGCGATTAAACCAGCAAGACCGGCTATGGCGCATAGCCTTCTGCTAAACAAGGACTTCATAAGGATAACTACCGGAACCTGCCTGCTATTTTCCATGAGCCCATGCTTCGCGGCCAACAGCGATGACGCAGTTCGAGGATGGAAAGATTTCAACGCGGGCAGCCGAAACAGCGGACGGGGAGCCAGTTTCAATCAAGTTCCAAATGGCTTCACGCAAGCCTTTAACAACCACGTTCAAAGAAATACCACCGGTCTCGATTCACGCAGACTCGATTTGGACCTCTCCTCATCAGTAAGAAACATCGAACTCGGTTCCAAAATCTTCCGAGGCGTCGAAAGCGTCACCATCAATGCAGGCGGCAATCAACAAACATTCGCAGCCGGCGATCAAGTCACTGCCGCCCAATATGTAGCGATTCAACAGGTGCTGACTCAAAGTCCTCAGTCGCTTAACGTAAGCTCCGAAGGCACCGCTAGCGGTGGCTCTTTCTCGCTCAACTCTGCGGCACGTCATGTCAATGACCTGGTAATTCCTCAAAGCGTTTCAGCAGTCAACAATTTCGCCAATAACAAGTCCATCAATTTGTCGGGCGATCTGACCAACCTTGGATCTATTTATGCATTGTCCACAGACAACAAGGTAAGAGGCGGCGTCATCTCGGCTGACGATATCAACAACGGCGGCAGCATCTCGACCGATCTGAACGGTTCGTTCCTTCAAGACTTGAAGGGCACAGTCAAGAACGTCGATTTGACTCTGGTTGCCGAAAATAATTTCAACAACGCAGGAACGATCACCAGCAGCGGTGCCCTCACCACTGCCTCCGCATATGGTGGCGTTAATAACTCCGGAAGCATCACCGCACAAAGCGGCGATCTCAACATCTTCGCCGGCAATGGCAATTTGAACAACAGCGGTGCCTTGACCGCATCCGATGGCAATTTGAACATCGCAGCCTCGCAACTGGCTTCTGATCTCACAATCAACGGCGTCGGCGGCAGTTTCAACGCGCTTCAAGGCGACATCAATGTTCGCGACCTGGCATACACCGATTTGAACGACACCACCATGACTGGTGGCACATATGATTCGAAGAACTTAAACGTCTACGGCGGCGGCGGAACTATTACGACCAATGTCGATGAAATCACAGGAGAGCTGAATACCACCGGTCTGGCAGCTCACATATTCACTTCAGGTGGAACGCTCACACTCGGCGACAACTGCCTCACAGGCGATCCGACCTTTGTTAATACCACGGGCGATATCGTCATTAATGGTGCCGTAATTGCCCGCGAAGACATAACAATCCTTGCAGCCGGCAACATCACCGCAACCGGCAATGCGTTCATCAGCACATATAACTCAACCGGGGCGACAGCGACACCTAGCACCAACATCACACTGGTCGCAGGCGCACTGGTGACGAATTCGGGAACGGACACCACCGGACTTCCAACGCCAGGAACCCCGATTGGCGTAGGGCAGACGGCAACTGTTAATTTCACTGGTGGGCTCGGCGGCAACATTGATTTAAGCGGCAGCAGTTACCTCGGTGCGCTGATCGATACCAGCTCAAACTTGCCGAACTCAGGCAACCAGCAAGAGAACGGCGGCAATGTCGTTCTTGCAGCCTTCTCAACAAACACGACAAACGGATTCGTCAAATTCCCCGAGGCGCGTCTTTCGATCGACACCTCGAGTTTATATGGCAATTCAGGGACTGTGACCATCATTGCGGGCAATTCCGCTGCATCAACAAAATCGGCTGCCATCAATGTCGGTACCATTAGTACCGCGGCAGACCCTGTTTCAGGCGGCAACTCCGGAGACGTTTTGTTGTACGCAGCCCAGCCTGAAACCACAACGGGCGCTGCCATCACGTATAACGCCGCAGGTGCAAGAGTGGGCGTGGTCGATTTCGAAAGAGATGTCGCGGACCTTACATTTACAGGCAGTTCAATTCAGTTCACGGGTTCAATCCATGCATCCGGAGCTGACGTCACGGCTGTCGCAAGTGCTGGGGTCGGAGGACTGCTGCAAAAAGGAACGGGCAGAATCGAAGGCGACACCGTCACTATCACAACAGGAACTGGTGGCGTGGGCAGTGGCAAAAAATCTACGGGAATATTGACCGAAGCCAACGAGCTTATATTGAACAGCGGAGGCAACGTTACCGTCAACAACATAGGCTCCGTTAACTTAGGAAACGGCACTACTCCTGGTGGCACCGCCGGTAACGGGCTTATCTTCAGCGTTACGACTCAGGCTGATGGCAATGGCGACGGCCGCATCACCATAGCCAACAATGGTTTAATCACCGCACAAAGCGGTACGCTCGCCGAAATACGTCTAACTTCTTCAGAAGCGGCTGGAGGCACCGGAGGAATTCGCACCAACGGCACCGCCAGATTGATCGCTACGCTAGTTACACTGGCTGATGTAAACGAAGCGGATGGTATCTTCGGATTAGGTTTCGGAGACATCGGTCAAAACACAGGCAATCCTTTAAACATAGAGGCAACCACTGTTGCTGCTAACACTCAAGGAAACGTTTTCGTTCTATCGAACGGAGTAATCAACGTCTCAGAATCCTCTGCAGGAAATGGCAAAACATTTAACCTGCAAACAGACCCTGTCACCTCAACAAGCGGTCAAATTATTCTGCTTGGCGACATCAAATCCGCATTCGGCCGAATCGGAACGTTGACCTTGGCGTCCTCGGAAAACGGCGGAGTCGGTGGCATAATCGCGGGTGGAGTTCTGGTCGCAGACGTAATTAACTTGAGTGACGATAACAACGCAGGACAAGTAGGACGAGGCAACGCCAGCCTCGGAACAATCGACGCGCCAATAGTTGTCGACACACGCGATCTTAATGTAGATACACTCGGACCCGAAATCAACATAGTCAACATCGGCAAAACCGGACTCACCCTACAAAACTCCGGGGCAGCCGCACTTAGAGTTGGTTCTTTCACACTTCTCAGCGCCAGCACCGTTAACGTCAATGACGTTTTCGCGATCAACGGTGTGAACATCACAACGCAATCGAAAGGAAACATCATCGTAAGCGGTGATATCGATGTGAGTAATGGCGGAGGTTCTGCGTTCCTAACTACCAGCACCGGAAATATCACGAACGGTGGAGGTTTAATCCTGGCATCGAATGTGGTGTTTACCTCGTCAAGTGGGAGTGTAGGATCTTCAGCTAGTTTTGTAGAAACAGAAACCAACAACCTCACCGTCAACGGAGGCAGCAATGCGTATATCGAGAACACTAACGTAGCTAATTTAAACCTGATTGGCACCACCGCCCGAGGTCAATTCACACTCGAAACAGAAGGCTCATTGTCAATCAACTCTGCAATACTGACGCCAACCGGTATCAAACTCGTCAGCACGACAGGCAACAATATCGTCTCGACCGGCTTCAGCATCGGAAGCGCGAAGGCTACTGGTGTCGTGGAAATTGATGTAGACGGAGGGGGCGATATCCTGGTGACTAGTGGCGGTATCGTGAGCGCCAAAACATTGGTCACACTTTCGACTGATGGTGGCGACATCGGTAACCTGGCTAACAACCTGGTCATAAGCAGCGCTGGTTTATCGGCCAATACAAACGGCGCAGGCATTGTGGCTATCGACGCAGCGGCCTCAAAGAAATTGCCGTTGACCGTCTTCAATTCAAGCTCTGGCGGCGACTTTAGCCTGGACGCTGCCGGCTCACTTCTGCTCAATAACATACAAACTGAAAATGGCTCGATCACTGTGACTACATCGGTAGGCACTCTGGCTACAAACACCAACAGTATCATCCAAGTAGCAGAACTCGCCAACCCAGCAGCTGGGCTTGCACAAATCACGCTCCAGAATTCCGCCGCCAAGGCTGGGAAAACTGCAGCTATATCGATCGGTGCAGGTTCTACAATTCAGACCTTTGCCAACACGCCGGGTATAGGCGTCAATGGCAACGGTGCAATCCGGATCTTCGCCACAGCCACGCCAGGCGCCCCAACCAACACTACTCCTCCCGCCAATGTCGTAATCGGCACACAAAGTGGTGGCGGTCAAACATTCTTTGGCGCTAACGGCATCACAGCTCTGGCACCGAACAACACAATGGAAAACATCGGCGCCGACATCGTATTTGATACAGGCACGAAACCAGCGAGTGCCATCCTCTTGGGTGGTAACGTCTTGATTCACGCCGACCCGCCAGTCAGCTCGACTCCTCTGACCAGAGATAATTCTTTGCCTATCATCAACGGAATTGTTTCGCAACCAGATGCGGTGCCAACTACTGACAGTGGATCAAATCGTGCAAATCAACTTCTCGCACCAGCAACCAGCCCGTTGATTTCATCAGCTTCTTCATCAATGAGCGCTCCAGCGCTGCCTGCCAACAACATTCAATTGGCGAGCAACGAAGTAGCGTCATCGAGCAACACACTGACTAACTTCGCCACTCTCACAGCCGCACTCAGTGGAACTCAATCCGCCATCAACTTCGCTCCGGCCCAGAAAGATGGTTGGATAAGCGACACAGAACTGTCTAACGGTCAAATTCCCGCTCGCGTCTTCGGCGACGTCACTGTTTCAGGTGACGACACTGCCGGAGCAGAACTGGAATATCCTGCTGCCGGTGAGGCACCATCCGCGGTGCAGCAAGCAACTAAAGGTCAACCACTAGTCGGCTCGATAAGCGCCAACGTTGGCGGACCGAAAGTTGCCACACTGCACAGAGGAACGCTGGTTGTCGCGCCATCAACCGACACGGTAATCAACACACCGGTCGGGCAAATCAAGGTCGGTGCAAAATCACTCGCTCTTGTAATGGCGTTTGCAGACGGCATGGCTGTTTACGATCTGGATGACGTCCGCAAAGGCGCAATCGAGATCGTTGCTAACGGAAAGTCGATAACGCTGTCGCCTGGTCAACACGTATTCGTCACCAGCAGCAATGCCCGCGGTTTCGAAGACGTTAACCCGGCGCAGATGATTGGCTACCGTGGCATCACAAGCCGCGATCTGAACAACGGATTGAAGGCGTTCACTGCCGAATTCAACGTTCCTCATGCGGTTAGCGCTGTGAAGCCGTTGAAACATCTGCTTCAGTCCAAACATCCTCAAGACAAGAAAGTTGCCGAGCACCTGCTCAAGACCACCGCAGTTACAATGCAACTGCGCGGCAGAGGCGGCGATTATCAACAAGTGTTCCGTCCTCGGAAGACTGCTTGGGCTCAATAATCTAGCGGTTTAGTTCTCACGCTAGTGACATGATTGGCAAAGCCAGCTACTATTTGTAGCTGGCTTTTCGATTTAAGAGACACAGGAACAGGAGCATGTAATGCTAAAAGGCAAAAAACTAGCAGTCATCGGCGTAGGTAAGCTCGGCGAAGCGCTGATTTCCGGACTGCTGAAACAAGGTGGTCTCACCACAGGTGATATCATCGGCTCCGTCGGTCACGAACCTTCAGTGGAAAAGGTCAACAAGAAATTAGGGATCAAGGTTTCAACAGACAACCGCGCAACTGCTAAAGGTGCCGATCTTATAATTCTTGCAGTAAAGCCGCAGAACATGCACAACGTTCTTTTAGAACTCGAAGATGTTCTCACGCCCGATCAATTAGTTATATCGGTTGCCGCGTCTGTCACCACAAAGTATGTAGAACAACGGCTCAGCAAGCCAATTCCCGTCATCCGCGCCATGCCTAACACGCCAGCCATTTACAACGCCGGCATGACCGGAATGTGCAACGGCAGTCATGTTACTACCGAACAGTCAAAGGTCGCCGAATCAATTTTTAAATGCATCGGCGAAACAGTTTTCGTAGACGAATCATTAATGGATGGAGTCACCGCACTTTCGGCAAGCGGTCCGGCCTATCTATATGTAATCATCGAATCTCTGGCAGAGGCTGGTGTAAAACTGGGCATCTCTAGAGAAACATCAACCCTGCTTGCTGCTCAGACAACGTACGGCGCCGCAAAAATGGTACTTGAGTCCAAGTCTCACCCGGCTCTTCTCAAAGACATGGTGACAACTCCGGCAGGCTGCACGATAGACGGACTAATGGAGCTGGAAGAAGGCAAAATTCGGGTCACCCTGATCAAAGCCGTCGTCAAGGCGGCAGAACGCGCCCGCGAACTGGTCAACACTCAAAACTCGACAGGTTCCTAAGTTCGCTCTAATCTCTCCTAAAACCTTCCGACCTCCCGTTGAGACAAAAGTAAGGACACAATGCGGGAGTTTAAAAGGTCATGAGTACGAAAGGTTTAGTAGTCGGTTTGTTGCTCAGCTCAATGGTTCTCTTAGCCCCAATGAGAGGCGATTGCGTCAACCACGAAAACACCGATGGCTTCGCCAAGCAAGCACACACGGCCGCGATGCAAAAAGCCCAGAAGCAAGCTTTGACGAAAAGCCAACCCGCCGAAGAGTGCCAGTCATACCTCGAAGTGTATGAATCCATCGACACAGACCCCGAGCACGCTCAAGCAAGAGTCGTCACTCCATCTTACGACCTTCGTTAAGTTCACCCCAAATTCAAACAGCAGAACAGCAACTCGGCGGCCCCCGCTTCGCTAAGTTTCAACAAAAATTTTAAAAATGCTTGAGCAGCAGGAGACCCGAACTTCCCGCCTATACTCTTCGTTAAGTCTCAGCCCCAACTTTGCAAAACATGCTCGAGCCAAAACATTGACGCAGTCTCACGACTCGTTATGTCTCAACCTTACAGCTCGAAAGTTTCTCTTCCAAAGTCTTGATACCATCAGCGGTGATCTTCGTATCTTTGAGAGACAACTTCTTCAACGACTTGAGATTCTGCAATTCTTCCAGACACGAGTCATTGACCTGCGTTCCGTCCAGCCAAAGTTTTTCCAGCTTACTCAAACCCTTTAAGAACGACAAGGCTTCATTCGAAATCTTCGTGGAGGACAAATCGAGTTCTTTCAAATCACTCAGCTTTTGCAAGTGCGCCAGATCGCCATCTTTAATCCCTGATTCACTCAAGTCGACCGAGTGCAACGCGGACGGCGCCAGGTTTGCAACGAACGTCAGATCGATATCTTTCTTGTCTTTAATTTCTAATTGAACGCGTTTGTTTGGTGGCAATTTAATGACACCACGGGCGGCGCTTAGACTTTCCCAGTATTCAGGATCGTCGTCGGACTCGACCAGAAATTCACCATAAGTTTTACCGGCGGGCAATCGAATAATATTCGGTCCGTCGGCGACTTCGATATTATCTTCTTCCAGATCCTCTTCTTCTTCCTCTTTGAGCTTCGAAGGGTCAAACTGCGTTTGCCAGTTTGCCGGTGGCGGAGTGATTGGAATCGTATTCAGGTTGTTGGGAAACTGTCCCCGCGCAGGCGCAGCAGGTGCGGCAGCCGCGACCAGCCCGCCAGTCAGAATGGCAGCCACGCCGACCTGAACGAACAGCCGCACAATGTCGATTTCCAATCCGTTAGCCGGATCAAGCGCGGTTGGCGGCGCAAAAATCGGAGCGTATTGCATGGGCAGGCCCTTCGGACCGGCTTCTTTCCAGGGCGGATACAGCCCCATGAGGGCGATTGTGATTACGCCTAGTAAGAAGGCAAATTTTTGTTTGCTGTTCAAGCGGACAAGCCTCCAGGCTCAAGTCAGGTCAGACGCCACCTATCTTACACAACCACACGTAGCCCGCCCAAAGCTAACTCAGAAATCTAAAACATTGGTATCCTTTGTGACAAATGGGACGCGCCCTTTTAGTAATCAAGAGAGGCTGATGGATGGCGGAATCACTGCAATACCAATCCGGGTTCGGTAATCACTTTTCAAGTGAAGCCGAAAAAGGCGCCCTGCCGCTCGGACAAAACTCTCCGCAAGCCGCGCCTTACGGTCTGTACGCCGAACAACTCAGCGGCACTTCATTCGTGGCTCAGCGTCACGAAAATCTGCGCTCATGGCTCTATAAAATCCGCCCCTCGGTCGTGCACTCGCGTTTTTCTCTTCGCAAAGAAAACAATTTGCGCAGCCGCCCGTTTAACGAAGTCGAAGCTGCGACGCCGGATCAAATGAGATGGAATCCGGTTCCCATTCCTGACAAGCCGACCAATTTTGTGGAAGGTCTAATTACCATCGCCGGCAACGGCGAAAACTCGAGCGTGCGCGGCTCCGCGGTTCACATCTACGCTGCCAACAATTCCATGACCGACAGTTTTTTCTACAATTCCGACGGCGATTTTTTGATTGTGCCGGAACTGGGAGTTCTAAAAATCAGCACCGAATTCGGTGTCTTACAAGTTGAACCATGGGAAATTTGTGTCATACCTCGCGGTATCAAGTTTCAAGTCAAAATCAAAGGTGATACCGCCCGCGGTTACATCTGCGAAAACTACGGACCGCCATTTCGTCTCCCGCACCTCGGTCCGATCGGCTCCAACGGACTGGCTAACCCGCGAGATTTCCTCGCTCCCACGGCCGCTTATCAGGACAAGAAAGGCTCCTTCGAACTGATCACAAAGTATGGTGGAAAACTGTGGTCGGCAATCATCGATCGCTCGCCACTGGATGTGGTGGCATGGCACGGCAACTATTATCCATACAAATATGACTTGCGTTTATTCAACGTAATCAACACTGTCAGTTACGACCATCCCGATCCATCCATATTCACCGTAATCACGTCACCGTCAGAGATGGAAGGCGTAGCCAACGTCGACTTCGTGATCTTTCCTCCGCGCTGGATGGTGGCAGAAAACACGTTTCGTCCTCCGTATTACCACCGCAATTGCATGAGCGAATACATGGGATTAATCGAAGGCGTCTACGATGCCAAACTCGATGGATTCGTGCCCGGCGGAGGCAGCCTGCACAACGCTATGTCCGCTCACGGACCCGATGCCCAGACTTTCAACAAGGCTTCAAAAGGCGATTTGAAACCGCAAAAAATCGAGAATACAATGGCGTTTATGTTTGAAAGTTCGCTGGTCTATCAACCGACCAGATTTGCGGTTGAGTCCGGTTTGCTGCAAAATGATTACATCAGCTGTTGGCGAGATTTAGAATCGAAATTTGCGCCACCAGCTTCGAAGTCGAAATAGACTGACAGCTCGACTCTAACCATTGACTACTAAATGTGATCGCCCAGATCTTAATAAGAGAAGAAGAAACTGCTCAGCGTGGCATAAGATAGACGTGATCAACTAAATAATCGGCATTCCACGAAAGTAAATTACATGTACAAACCCGCACCGAAAGAAGATAACTCGCACACGACTCGGCAGAAGTTGCCGCCGGAGATGGGCTGTCCGTCGATGGGCAAGGTTAAATTCATGATTGAAGAGGCGACCAGCAGGCGAGGGTGCCTGGTTGAGCTGCCCTGGTCAGCTGGCGAAGCCGCGTTCGTGCTCACTTGTCAGTGGGATAAATCCGTCGAGGAGCCAGTTTGGACGCTCTATGAGCAAGAAAACGGCATTGCCTCGAAAGTAGTTTGGACTCAATCTTTTGCTCCAGGGGACCTGGAATTCATGTACGACATCCTCGTGATGTCGGCGCCAAAGAACTCGTCACTGGGCGGCTTTACAGCAATTCCGGATCTGTTGAAACCGGAAGTTCCGCAGGAAGCGGAAGACACTAGCTGGAGCGGCGCCAATCAACAACCGGATCCTGTCTCCAACTTTCCAGCCATGGCTCCATTACCGCAGCCAGGTATGATGCCGGGTGGAATGGGTGGCGGAATGCCGGGTAGCGGTATGCCCGGAGGCGCGCCAGGCTTGCCGCCGCAAGCCTCTTATCAAAATATGCCGCCGCCGCAGATGCAGGGCAGTTCGTTCAACAACTTACCTGTCCAGCCGCACCCCGGGCATCCGGGGCAAAACATCTCCGGTCAAAATCAGCAGTACAACCAAAATAATTATCCGCCACAGCAGCAAATGGGTCAGGGTTATCCGCAGCAGCAAGTGCCGCCAGGATATGGTGGCTATCCGCCGCAACAACAGCCCATGCAGCAACAACAGTATCCGTATCAGCAGCAGATGCCGCCGCAACAACAAATGCCTCCGCAGCAAATGCAGCACATGCAACAAATGCAGCAAATGCAGCAACAGCAGATGCAAGGGCACACATATCCTCCGCAGGGCTATTCGCAACCCGCACCACAAGTGCCGGAACCGAAGATCAGCATCGACTATCACCTTCTGGATAAGAGACCGAATGTGCTTCTCGGCAGCATGCTCAAAGAAGCAGGTTTGATCAGCGAGCCTACACTTGAGGCTGCGCTGAAACTTCAGGACCTGATCCGCGACGAGAGAATGTCGCCGGAACGCGCACCTCATGTATTGAAGCGCCTTCACGCCATGGGCGGAAACATCGATCAATATCTAACACCTGAAGACACGTCACTGGAGCCACCTTCACTAACCGGTGCTCCACCAAAACCGAAAAAACCAGCTCCGGCAGGGCAACCAGCCGGCGGTCCCGGAGGCGCACCAGCAGGGGGAGCGCCTGGAGCAAAACGCAACCTCAAACCAGCCTTCGATCTACTGCAAACGGCGGGCATATTGTCGGCAGAAGACATCAAAGTCGCCCTTGAAGTTCGTCAAAGTCATGGCGGAGATCTGGTCGGCATACTGGAAGCAGCAAGCAAAGTCAGCCGCAAAACAGTTGACGCCGCCTTCGTATGCCTGCCTCTAATTCGCGAAGGACTGCTCAAAGTCGAGCAATGCATCATCGCGCTCAACTATTGCAGTCGCATGCGAGTCGGTTTCGATGACGCTTTAGATGAGATGGGCTGGCAGAATCCACGAAAAATGCGTTCGGATTTAAACCTCTAACCCGACCTCCGGACCAGGGCATCATGGCTCGCAGCAGCATTGGAGAATTCCATTCAATGGTTAAAGGCAAAGCACTGGTAGACCCATTCGAGCTCAGTAAAGCCGCGCAAAAGCACGAGCATTCAGGCAATCGCGAAGAAGCCGAAAGCGCGTTCAAGAAAGCCATCAAAGCCGCCGACGCCCTTCCCCTGGAAGAGTACAAAGAGAATCTGCGCATGATCGTTCGCGAGCTGCGCGGTGACCAAAAGCAACCTGCGGTCGAACATCAGGCGCTCGACTTGCAAGCGGTCACCGACGCTTACAACGAACTGCTGTCCATGCCGTTTTTGACGCGAATTCAATTGGCTGGTTTTTATGCCAGAAACAATAAACTGGTCCAGGCAAGACAGATCTGCAACGAGGCACTCGAACGCGGACTCGATGCCGAAACATTGCACACACCAGCTGTGGCAATTATGGATCAGCGCGCGACGCAGCTCCACCACGCACTCAACGACGCTCTTGGCCCCGAGAATGCCGAGCAAGTTTTTACCGAACTATTTGCCAAACTTGATACCAATCGCGACAACTTCGTCGACGAAGAAGAACTTCGCCGCGCGCTGCTCAATATCGAAATCGACGACGACGGGCATGCCCTGGTTCGTTTCCTGCTTCACAATTATGAAAATGTGATGCAATCTTCAAGAGATCAGATGTGGTTTGAAGACTTTCTCGGCATCAGTAAAGCCGATCTAACAAATTATCAGAAGAAGCAACAGTCTGTCGGTCAACGCAAAACCAGATCCGATGGTTAACATGACATCACGAGAACAGCGGACCTGGGTATATCTCTGACAAGCAAACGCGCTCAAATGACAATGGCAACAACTATTTTGAAAAGCAGATCGCTCTGATGGCCAAAACCATACTAATAGTCGATAAAGATCAGCAGTTCCGCCGATTGATTGCGCCCATTTTCGAAGGACGCGGTCACAAAGTTATCCAGGCGGAAAACGGTCGCGAAGGCAAAGACGCGATCAACGAATCACTCCCTGATCTGATCGTGATAGGCTCGCCGTTATCCGATATGACCGGAATTCAGTGGGTCGAGGATGTCAGAAAAATCGGTCACGACATGGAAATCGTTTTCGTCGCCAACGATAAATCCGAATTGTCTGAAGTCAAACCGGTTTTAAAAGATTGGAATATCAACCTTAGCGCAAGCAAACCCTTGATTCCATTTGTGTTTGGTGCGCAGGTGGAATGCCAGTTCGCAAGCGAGAAAGGTGCCGACGCACAGAAGCAAAAACTGAAAGATTTTGAAACCATGTTTCTTGCTCTGGTAACAAAATACGCGCGCGTTCTGCCTGAGAAATTAACGGCGTTGGCTCAAGTGATAGCCAAAGCAAAAGCCGATTCCGAAGATACGGAAAGCCTGGAAGAAGTACGCGGACAAGCGCATAAAATCAAGGGCACCGGCGGATCGCTGGGCTTTAAAAAAGTCGGCGAACACATGGCGTTTATTGAAAACACCGCGATTGCAATTGCTGAAAAACCGCTCGACGAACGAAATTTGATGTGGGCGGAAATCGATCGCCGATTGGTGGAAGCACAAATCGATGGCGAAATAGAAGCTCGCGAAGTGATGGAAGTGGTGTCAGGCAAAGACGAAGTGGAAGCTTCCGGCGAGCACCAACCAGCCATGGCACGCATTCTCGTAGTCGATGAAGATCAGGGATTTTTGCAAATCGTCGAGGATCTGGGACGCGAGCGTCTCGTTGAAATCGTCAAAGCAACCAGTCAAGCAGAGGCGCTGGAGCGCGCCGCCGTGTATCCACTGGACGCGGCGTTAATCAACATCGTACCGGAATCACCGGAGGCTGGATTTCTCCTCGCTCGAGAACTGCGGTCCTTGCCAGGTTACGACAATCTGCCTCTTGCATTTATTTCAGGCGACGCCCTGGCAAAAGATTTTGTCGAGGGTGCGCACGCTGGTGCTTCACTTTATTTGGATAAACCATTCGAGTCCGATTCACTCGAAAAAGCGGTGCACCACTTAGTTGCGATCAGACAAGGTGGACGCTCACGGGTACTGGTTTGCGATGATGACGAATTTTTCGGAAATACCGTTGCTTTAGTTTTGCGAAACGAAGGCATGATCGTGAGAACACTCACGGATCCAAATATTATTCTGGAAACCATGCAAGAATTTCCACCCGATATGCTTTTGTTGGACGTGATGATGCCCGGGATTACGGGCTTCGAGGTCTGCCGCATGCTGCGCACAATTCCGCGCTGGCAAGATTTGCCGATCATTTTCTTGACCGGACAAACCGGAGTGGAAGCGCGCGTGGAAGCGTTTCGCTGCGGCGGCGATGATTACCTGCCCAAGCCGGTCGTCAACGAAGAACTTCTAACGCGAGTCAAGGTTCGCCTCGATCGAGCCAAGATGCTGCGTGAACGATCAGATAAAGATACGATTACCGGACTGCTTCTAAGACGCGCATTTTCAGAGCAGTTATCGGCAATCCTGTCAGAATCACAACGAGTGAAAACGAATTTTAGTATCTGTTTGCTGGACGTCGATCACTTCAAGAAAGTCAACGACACGCACGGACACCTTGCCGGTGACACTGTTCTTGCCGGTCTTGGTCAGCTGCTTTCCAGACGATTCCGTGTTGACGATCTTCGCGGTCGCTGGGGCGGAGAAGAATTTATTCTCGCGTTCCGGCGCGAGAAAAAAGAGATCATTCACAAAGCAGTGACGCGAGCACTCGAAGAGTTTCGCGACACTGCCTTTTTCAGCGATGAAGGTCTTGAGTTTCACTGCAGCTTCAGCGGCGGACTTGCCACTTATCCTGATGATGGCGAATCAATTTTCGAGTTGATTCAGGCATCGGACAAACGGCTGTACATCGCCAAGAAAGCAGGACGCAACCTGATCGTCTATCAGGATGAATCAGAAGTTCAATCAGTCACCGCCGGCGGTGGTGGACACTAGTTCGCCTTGCAAGGAACGCCGAGACGTCATGTAGCGCTTTTCGTTTAACCCGTTGTCGACAGTTGACGTTCTCTCCGTCCTGAAGTGAGATTCTTCTTGCTCCTAGGCAATTTAGCCCAGTATCAAGCGAGCCCGGTGCGCCCCACCATTGACATCAGAATACCTGGCATGACTGCGATATATTCGCAATCCTCCGATTCATCCTGAACAACTTCATTCAGCACCTTATATCTCCCGACCTAAAAGACGAAGCTTTACGGTGCCTGTGGTAAAACGCTGAGTTTCCTGCCGAGGTGTCGTTCATCACCGACCCGAATAGTTACTATAACAACTATTTTCTAAGCAGTAGGTGTTTAAACGACTATTCAGCTGTACAATATTCTATAAATCAACTAACACGCCCTGACTAAATAGTTCAATGGAATCACTTATGAATGACATGTTCTCAGCTCTGCAAAAGGCTCGCTCCGACAAAGGGCTGACGCAAACTGACCTTGCTCAACAACTTCAGCTTGGACAAAGCTATTTGTCTCAATTAGAACGCGGCAAGCATGACATCAGAGTGAAAACCTTGTCCGAATGGGCCCGGGTTTTAGATCTCGAAGTGATGCTCGTTCCCAGGCAAAAGGTGCCTGCCGTTTCCTTCATGATACGCCATGAAAGTTCTGACTTTGAGGAACTGCCACCAGCATATGGACCACTGCCGGACGAGGTCTAGAAAAATGGCCACGCGAGATCTGAAAGTGTTTTTGAACGAATATTACGTGGGCATGCTCTCACAAGTTCTCGACGGTCGAAGTTTTTTCATTTTCGATCAACACTACCTGGAAGATCTGGACCGTCCTACTCTCAGCTTGTCTTTCAAGAACGCAATCGGTGAAACAACTTCCAAGCGTGAGCATTTTTCACCGTCGGGAAAGTTGCCTCCATTTTTCTCAAACCTGCTACCAGAGGGCAAACTGAGGTCGTACCTGGCCCGCAAAGTAGACCTTCGAGAGTCTCAGGAATTTCTGCTGCTTCAAAAACTATCAAGCGATTTGCCTGGCGCAGTTCTGTTGCGGAGCGAAGGTTCCAGCAACCTGGAAGATGAACGAATCAATGAAGAATCCACTGTCGGCGACGATCAAAACGATGATCTTCGGTTTTCAGTGGCTGGCGTTCAACTAAAGTTTTCGGGCGATCTAATCGACAACAAGATTGTGATTCCAGCTCATGGCATCGATGGTCACTGGATCGTAAAGTTACCATCGCAAGAATATTCGTACGTCAACGAATTGGAATATTCAATGCTCAACTTCGCTTCTGAGATTGGAATCATAGTTCCGGAATTCAACATAAAACCAATGACGAGCATTGCCAATCTACCGACCGATTTTCCGACGTCGATTGGAGAGGGAAATTGCTTGCTCTCTCGAAGATTTGATCGCACCACTGGCGGTGGCAGAATTCACATGGAGGACTTCGCTCAAGTTTTTTCAGTTTACGAAAAATACGACGAACGGTTCAATTACCAATCGATTGCAAAAGTTATCTGGGTGGAGATGGGACTTGAGGCAACCTTAGAATTCGTTCGCCGGCTGGTTTACATGTTCGCCATCGGCAACGCGGATATGCATTTAAAAAACTGGAGCATTGTCTATCCTGACTGCCGACAACCCGAACTCTCACCAGCCTACGATCTCGTATCAACCGTAGTCTATCCCAACATTAGCAAATCGCTTCCGCACAAGATGGCCGGAGTGAAAAGCTTTGATCGAATCGGTATGGATGCGTTCCGCAATTTCGCGAAAATCGCAGAATTGCCGGAGAAACAGGTTCTGAGAGCAGTAAATGAAACAATAGAACGCATTCACGAAGCGTGGCCGAGATTGAGAGGCGACATGCCAATTCCCGAATCGTTTAAGCGCTCAATTGAAAACCATATGGAAACAGTACCGTTGTTGAAAAAACGCTCCTAGTCTTTTGGTTGATGAACCGTCATTTGGTTCTGCTTTGATGTCTAATTCGTTTGGCCCTGGTGCGCACTTCGGATCTTATGAATCGCGTCGAGATTATCATCTGTCAATTCCTGCCTTCCATATGCACCATGGAATGTTTCAAAACGTCCGGCAACCGGCACGGCGTTCGGGATAAAGATGATCCACTTGCTGCCTTTAGCGGGCATGAGGGCCGGGCTCCACTTCCAATCGGCGGGTCTTACTTCTCCTGCAAGATTGCGGCGAAATTCATATCTCAATGGCAGCGCTTTGTTCAGTGGTGGTCCCTTTAGATAGGTTTCGATCTTGTATTGAGCGGTCGGTGGATCGAAATATCCGACATGGTCGCCCGCCTCATAGCCCTTATACTCCGCCAATACGATGCTCTCTGACTTCAGAAATGCGTTGGTAAAAGACAACGCCTCCTCTGTGTTTTCGTTGACGTTCTCTGCATCGACCACCGCGCGAGAAGGCACCACATAAGGTGCCGGCTTCTCCGCTATAATCACTTGCCCTTTGACCGGTGGCAATTCGGGTGGATCGCTTTTGGCGTATAAAGTCTTTAGTTTAGTGCTCACGATCGAAGGCTCATTCACCTTTGCCAGAGCCAGTTTCAACAGTGGCTCCGCTTCGTCATAGCGGTTTAAATTGAACAAAACTTCGCCATACTCCAGGTTCAATTTATCGCGAAAAACAGGTTTCTTTTCAAACAACTGTTCCAACGCAAGAGCCGCCTGGTCCCAGTGATTGAGCTTACGGCTGGACTCGTAGAATCCAAAACAAAATTCATCATCCTTCAAAATCAGATTTCGGTACTGCGACTGGGCCTCGCCATACGAGCCACTCTTCATCGCACGTGCTGCTTTCCTCGCCGCACCGGCAACTTCAATCGATCCAAAAATACCCGGGTCATCCACACACAAAGCCGGTCCAGCTGTCGCAACGGAAAGAAGACACAGCGACGCCGCCAGTAGATGTAATCTCATGGCCTCACCCCCAACATGTTTTGCCAACGCGCAACAGACTGCAGGACTGCTGCTTTATCCATTACTACATGTCAGCCGATTTTTTCGAAAGGTGGGAAAACCCTGAAGTTTTAAAACACAGTCGAGCTGCGGCTCGAATTCAAAAATTCGCGTTTATATATCGATTGCAAATGTTTACCAATCGTCGTCATCGTCGGAGCCGCTCTTCGATGTTCCTTCGGCGGCTTGTTTTTTCTTCTGCGCGGCCTGTAACTTTTGCTGCTCGAGTATTTTCTTTCTCTGCAAATCGGCTTGTTTCTTCTGCTGCAAATAAACCTGCACGTCTTGCCACGACTTCTTATACTTCTCGCCACCGCCGTATTGAATGGCTTTGCCAAACCAAATAAGAGCCTCGTCCGGATTCTTCAATTTCAAATAGAGCGAGCCGATGGTGCCGTATATCTCAAAATTTCCAGGATCGAGCTCAACGGCCTTTTTAAGCTGAACAAGCGCGGCGTTGAAATCAGCAGGCGTGCCTCCCTGCAGAATAAAGACTCCGTAGCTGAAGCGAAGCTTTGCGTCGTTGGGAGTCATGCCGACCATGATCTGATACTCGGCAAGCGCCTGCGGTCGCTTTTTCTGCGTGGTGTAGATGTGCAAGAGACACGAGTGAATCACATGTTTGCGATTGTTTATTTTCGCCGCATCATCTTCAGCGTTAGCGGAAGGAACCGCCAACAACGCCACTGCCAAAAGAGCAGTGACACTAATAATACGTTTGAACATTGCAATCCCTCGAAATCAAGCGTCCTTAAATTTACCAATCATCGTCATCGTCATCGGATTTCTTGCCACCAGGGCCGGTGCCGGTCCCTGAGGCTTTAGCCGCAGCTGCCTGCACTTTCTTCGCCTCGGCGTTTTTCTTCGCTACAAGATCAGCGCGCTTTTTCGTTTCGATATAAACAAAAGTTTCTTCATAGGTTTTCTTGTAGTCCGCGCCGCCGTATTGCACCGCGAGTTTCAAGTAAGGCAATGCCTCATTGGGTTTTTTGGCTTTCAGGTACATCGCACCAAGAACGCCATTGTAAGTGAAGTTACCGGGATCAAGTTCGATCGCTTTCTTAATCTGGGCGATACCAGCGGCGATATCAGCAGGTGTTCCCGAATTGGCAACATAACGACCGTAAGCGTAACGCATTTTCGGATCGTTAGGCTTATACCCAACCAGGATGGCATACTCGGCAAGCGCCTGAGCACGCTGTTTTCGGTCGAGATAAATCTGCAAAAGGCAACTGTGAATAACTTCTCTGCGCTTCTGAATTGTTGCGGCATCGAGTTCAGCGAACGCCGGCGCAACCGTGAAAGATGTCGCAATCACAGCCATGGCAAGCGCGCTGGTTATAACTCTCTTGGACATTTAGGACCTCCATAAATCAAGACTTGGGTAATCAGCACGCTACTACTTCGCCGCACCCTGGTGTTCCTCAATGATCTTGTGGATCTCGTCAATGGTTTTGTCGCTATATTCTTGAATCCCATACGAACCGTGGAATGTTTCAAACTTCCCGTCGATCGGCACGCAGTTGGGCACGAAGATGAGGTAAAGCTGCCCTTTCTTCGGCATCAACGCATCGGAGAATTTCCAATCTTTTGGTCTTTCTTCGCCGAGTTTTGAGTGGAATTCAAATTTGACCGGGAAAGTTCGGCTCAAAGGTGGTCCCTTCAAATACTCTTTAATAGCGAAGTTTGCTTGTGGTGGCTTGAAGAACGAGATCGGTCCTTCGTGCTCGTAACCCTTGTACTCAGCGACGAACACGCCTTCGCATTTCATCCATGCGTTCAAAAAGGTCAGAGATTTTGTGGAGGAGTGTTCGTGAACTTCCGATGCTTCGAGCTTACCGCTTCTTTCCGGCGCCACATATTTTTCCGGCTCCTTATAAGCAACAATTGTTCCTGCTTCCGGAGCATGAACGATGATGCTCTTCTCCATAAGGCGCTTGATACGTGTATCTACTACAGATGGTTCTGTAACTTTCGCCAGCGCTTTTTTAAGAACAGGTTCTGCTTCGTCATAACGGTTGAGGTGAAATAAGCACTCACCGTATTCCAAAAGCATCTGGTCTTTAAACTTTGGATTCTTGTTGAAAAGCTCTTCTAAAGCCAATGCAACTTGATCCCATTGCTGCATTTTAACACTCGACTGGTAGAGACCAAAGTAAAAATCTTCCTGGTTGGGATCGAAACCGATTGCTTTTCGATACTCACCTTGCGCTTCACCAAACGCTCCTTTAGCCATCGCGGAGGCGGCCGAAGCGGCTGCTCGCTGAATGGTGACCGAGCCATAAAAGCCTACGTCGTCGGAATCCGCGGCATTGGCGTCAGGCATCGCGAGCGAACCCATCAACGATAGGCTCAGCGGAATCGCCAGCAGACCGTGCTTAACTCTCCGGGAAATTCCACGCGAAGAGCCTTCTGATTTGAGATCGGATTTCGACATCTCGATTCTTCTCCTTAAAAATTGGCAGCAAAACGACAGGCAAGCCTTATAAGCCATTTTCCACGTTTCAACATTTTCCCGCCACTGCTGAGGTTAAACTCTTGTGAATTGTTTCAAATCGGATTGTTCCCCGATATGGTCAAGCAGTTTCGGCACGCCGAAAGCAAAAAACCTACTGACTTAATCTATTACATCACCAGTTGTCACATCTAGCTTGGGACTGGCACCCGGCGGCTCGGACTGCATCGTCTCTGCCATGACACGCATGCCCGTACCGAGCGCCACGACGAACTTTGAAGCCGAGAAATCGCCGTTCGAGTCTTCTTTCAATTCGTACCAGGAGGGCTGAACTTTGATCACAGAGCGAAACTCTTCCGCCCATTTATCCGCCACTCCCAGGACCAGAGCGTAGGGAAGCAGCCGTCCGAAAATCTCCGGGTCCTCGGCAATCATCAGATCGGCTCGCCGAGGCTCGACTGAATTGACGAACCTGGCAAAGTTCAAAGACCGTCTGAGCGCCTCTACGCCCTTCCTCGTGCGAGCCGGCATGGCATACGCAAAGCAGCCAATCACCGCGGCAGAGATGACCACACCGATGCCCCACGGCAGGATTGTGGTTTCATTACTGGATGCCAGAATCAGCAACATTCCGACCAGGCAGAAGAACAGCGCCAAGCCCGTGCAATTTTGGCGAACGTTTTCAGGATTCTGCATAAAATAACCTTCCTGATGCATCGCGTCATAAATCTGTTCGCGCAGTTCTGGAATTCTCTGGAAGAATTTATTTTCCAGCTCGTGCAATGATCGCTTAGAACCAGCATCAGCACCCGGTCCAAAAATGAAGTGCAACAAATTGCGCTCGTATGCTCGAAGCGCAACATCTTCAGTCGGCGGGTCAGTTTTTGTGAAAACATAAACGATAGTTTCATGCGCGGACCGAGTAGTGACGCCCATTTGCACGGCCGATTCCTTGATGGTCAAATGTCCGCGCGCGGCCAGATCAATCAAAGTGGCGACGATATCTTGCATGTCGCAACGTTCGTCGTAGAGCGTTCCCACTTCGGCCGGAGACAGATCTGTGGGCGGATCCCAGGTGGCAACCGAGCCATCCGGATTTTTGGCATCGCGGCCAAAATGCCACCAGATCACACCGACTGAAAATCCGGTGAAGAGCGGCAACAGAAGCGCAGGCCACCAATCAGACAGCCAGTAAGCTAATTGTTTAAAAACTTTGGGCGGCGCAATCGATCCTTGCGGAAAGCCCAGGCTGACAGTAAGATCGTCACCCGGATTGAGCTTGGTCGCCATAATCTGAATATTATTGTTGCCGTCGGTGACGGTCAAATTGCCGGTGTTATCAGGGGTGCCGATGTACGCATTTGTTTTGATCGAATTGAACGGAATATTTCCAGGTGTATAAACTCTGACCACGGCGCGGCTGATGGGCACTGGACATTCAGCACCGGTCACACTCCAGATAAACTCAGGAATGCCGTTAAAAAAATGCAACCCGCGCCTGAGCACATAATGAATCTTGTAAATTCGCCTTCCCGAAACCGCCACACGCGGATCGCCAACCGTGATGGTGACTGCGTCATCGTGGGCCGAAACTTTGCTTCTGAGGACATCGCCTTCGCTGTTAGTAACATTCAATAAATGAAAATCAACCGAATAATTTTTGCCGCCCGATGAATAACTGAGCGGAATATTTCTGTAAAAACCATATCGGTTTGACGCTTCGAAATCGTAGACATAAGACTCCGTGATGTACACAGACGAGTCTTTCTGAATGTGGATGTCGGCATCCAGATACTGAATATGTTCGGCGCAGGCGCTGCGGCACATCACCAGTAGTGCCAACAATGACACCGCCAACGATACCAGCGAAATTCTCAGATTTCGAGATTTAGATCTCATGGAGGCGCCCCTTGTTATTTAATTGTTTTGAGTCGTTCCGCCATCTTATTGGATTTGAAGGCATTGCCACCTTTGCTCCATGCTTCCTGGCACTTGGTGACCATGTCTTTGTATTCAGCACTCTTCATGGCGGCAGAGTCTTCGCTCATCAGCGAAACAGCGGTCTGATAAACGTTCGCGGCTTCTTCCCAGCGATGTTGCTTGGAAAGCACACGACCAAGATTTCCCAGAGTGATGTAAACCGTTTTGTTCTTCCGTCCAAACGCTCTGATAAACAGCTTTTGCGCTTTATTCAAAAGAGGAACCGCTTGCGCGTACATCTCTTTTTCTTCGTAAATCGCTGCCAGATTATTCAAGATGGCGCCCTGACGCGCTTCTTGTTTGGGATACAAATCGCACTGTGCCAGCGCCGCCAGAAAAATTCGTTCTGCCTTGTCGAACTGTTTGTCTTGAAGGGCTTGGTTTCCTTCTTTGATGTTGGTGTCGACGTCGCGCGTCATGTAATCGACGCCAGGCTCTTTGGAAGCGCTGGTTGCGGTATCGGTCGCGGTTGTCGTCGTGGTGGTCGTGGTGCTGGTTTCTGTCGTGCTTTCAGTTGTCGTAGTTTTGGCTTCCGGTTTACAAGCCGAGAGCGCGCCAATGGCAACTGTCAAACCAATGAGAATAGAAATTGTTTTCATGAACCACCCCTGAGCTACGCCAAAAATTCGCAAATACCAGTCTGGTCGTTTGCATAATACAGTTTAACTATATGACTAGTGCAATCAAATGCATCGATACAATCCGTCGGGTAAACGGTAATTCTCGCATTTAAGGAATCAAACCATTTATACTAGGCACGGCTATCGGGCTCTCGCCCTAATTTTTCAAGTAGTCAAGTAAACGTTGAAATACTATTCCTTGCAACGCGATATAAGACATGGCAGATAACAAAAACTCAGACAAAAGATATTCTCAATTGGCAGTTTTTGCCATTGTCTCGACTTTCGTCCTGGCAGCGACGATGGTGCCGCGACTGACGGCTGGACCCGGATATGGACCGACTCCCAATCCGTCGCCGATCATCATGAATCCGCAGTTTCAATCGCCACCTCGATTTGACCCAACTCCGCCGATTATTGTGCCGACCGATGTGCAGCCAAACCTGCAATCGTTCCAGGGCGGGATCACTCAATTGACTCCGGGTTATATGGAAGCGGTTACGCAAGCGGCGCTGGCTGGCGTCATGCGCTTGCCCGACAGCGCGTTTCCTCAAGAGAATCAGCTGGAAGGTCCGATTTCCGGTATCACGGTCAAATTTAAACCAGGTAGCGAATATACCGTCGAAAACGATCGCATCGTCAATTTGAAACGCGGCGAGATTTTGGTTTCAGTGAAACGACCATCCAAGATCGCATTGATCAAAATGAGCTGGGGCAACATCTCGGTAGCCGCAGATGGCGATGTGCTCTGCAAATACGAAGATGGCGTTTTGCGTGTCACCAATCTTGATGGCGGCGGACAAACGATTAAATGTCAGCTCAACAAAGGACCATTTTCTGGTCCGGCTGATCCGACAGTGGCAATTGCCGCGGGATTCGAACTGGTGGCCGGCGAAAAACGTCTCAGCCGTGCCGATATGCGTCCTAAAGATGGCGTTGCGCGCCGTCACTTCAAAGTTCTCGAAAACGGTCACCTGGGAATCTCTGAGATTTCGGTTGATTCGATCATGAAGGCCAACGATGTGATTGCCGATCTGAGACAACAATCAACCGGCGTCAAAGAACGCCGCATCATCGGCGACATGTCGAAGATGGCTGCTATTCTCAATTTAAAGAACAGCACGCAAGGATTCAAAGTCGAAGAATAATTCTTCGAACAAAACGAATTTAAAGGTGCACCACGGTTAGTCGGTGAAACTGGAGAGTTATCGATCAGCACGTTAGACAAGCGTGCAAATGGCTCAACAGGATCTCATCACCAAGTATTTGAATACCAGCCTTACACGAACATAGAGCCCCTTCAGAATGCATTGCATGGGTGTAGCCGCGAGCAGGTAATGTGTCAAACCGGAAGATGCTGAACGCATGCTCGCAAACACTAATCAGGTTTATAATGAAATTAACAGTAAAACAGTCAAGTTCCCTGGCTTTAGCATTTGCAATTACGATGACTAATGGCAGTGCAGAGGCGCAAGTTTTACAGCCAAAAGGACCAGAGCTGCGACAACCTATAACTTTATCTTCGCCTGCATCTGCGATGTCATTGACCCAAGTCGAACAACTGGCGATTCAAACTAATCCGACTCTGGTACAAGCCGAATCAATAATTCGAGCTGCTGAAGGACGGAGGAAGCAAGCCGGGCTTTTACCTAATCCAGTTGTTGGCGGTGAAGTAGAAAATTTTGCTTTTCGCGCGCTTAATCAAAAACCGACGTATTTAGGCTTTGTCGTTCAGACAATCCCACTTGGCGGAAAGCTAAAGAAAATGCGCGACGTTTACGGCGCCGAAGTTGCGCAAGCTGTGATTGAGTCAGAAAGCCAGAAACAACGAGTTGTAAATACAATTCGCGCGCTTTTTTATCGAGTACTAGGCGCCCAAGAAATGCTTGATCTACAAACAGAACTAGCGACATTGGCACGGGACGCAACTGGTACCACTTCGGAATTGTTTAACGTAGGACAAGCAGACAAGCCTGACTACCTGGAATCAAGTATTGACAAAGAATTAGTTGAGCACGAATTAGTAGCGACAAGAAATAGATACCACCAAACGTGGCGCACTTTGGCTGTATTACTTGGTACCCCTGAGATGGCACCCGTTCGACTTTCAGGAAATCTTGAAGACCGACTTGGACCAATAGATGAGGCACAATTATATAAGCGGCTGATTGAACAAAGTCCGCAAATGAAAGCGGCTCAGGCACAAATTCGGCGAGCGCGGGCTGTAGCAATCCGAGCTAAAGCTGAACCGATGCCGGATCTGTTTGTTCGTGGCGCTATGGGTTACAGCACTGAGTTTCTTGATACTGGTGATGCCGGAAAACCACCACGCACCGGAGTTTTAGCTAATGCTCAGGTGGGAATAACTCTGCCGATTTTTAATCGCAATCCAGGCGGTATCGCATCTGCACAGTCGGAGCTTTTGATTGCAGAGCGAGAAATAGATCGACTAAAAATGCAATTGCGTATTCAACTTGCAGACGCAGTGCGAGATTACAATACGGCCCTTGATGCTGTAACTCGATACCGCAATGTAATTTTGCCGCGTGCAGACGAAGCTTATCAGCTGCAAAAAACGAAGTTTGCTCAAATGGCCGCGGCTTATCCACAAGTGCTAATCGCCAAGCGCACTTCTTATCAGGTACGGCAAAAATACATCTCGTCCTTAGTTCGTTTGCAGCAAGGCTCAACGCACTTAGACGGCTTTTTGCTGAGCGGCGGACTCGACGTTCCGCGTATGCAATTTGAACATGGTGAGCTCACTGGATTACAAGGAACAATGGCTTCAGAAGAAGGCGACATTAGCTCGCTGGACGAAAATCACAATGTTGATCACTACTAAATCGGATTATAAAAAATGATTTCTCACCGAGCAGCTATAAAAACTTTTAGTGTTTTTGCTTTTGTGGCAGTGTCCGTGTCTCTTTCCGGCGCGCAAGCACAAGACCACAGCAAAATGAACATGCCTGGCATGGACCACAGCAAGATGAACATGCATCATGGCATGGACCACAGCAAAATGCCAATGCCAGCAACTAAGCAAAAAAGAAACGAAATGCGTAGCATGGACCACACCAAAATGAACCATGCGGATAAAAATCATAGCAAGAAGGCATCAGTGAGAACCCGGAAAGCATTCCGGCCGGTTGTGACTAGCTCGCGCTTGGCACCACGTACGGTGTCAGTCGTTACACCCGATATAAAACATTTGCCCTGGACAATGCAAAACGGCGTTAAGGTATTTCATCTTACGGCTGAAATAGTAAAACGAGAATTATTACCCGCTTCCGGCATGGGACCTGCAAAAGTTCTCACTTTGTGGGGATATAACGGCAGTGTTCCTGGTCCGATCATTGAGGTAAATGAAGGAGATCATGTGCGTGTGATTTTCCATAACAATCTGCCCGAAGACACTACTGTTCATTGGCATGGCTTTGAGATTCCTATCCCTATGGACGGCATGCCTTTCATTAGCCAGCCTCCCGTTAAGCCTGGTGAGACGTTCACATACGACTTTACCCTTCATCAAAACGGTACATATTTTTATCATTCGCATGGCGCAATGCAGGAGATGATGGGGGCAATCGGGATGTTCGTCATCCATCCGAAGAAGCCACAAACTCCGCCAGTCGACAAAGAGTTCGGAATTATCTTGCAGGAATTCGCTGCACTACAAAACAACCCAGTACCAAATTCGATGGGTATGGAATTCAACTGGCTTACGATGAATGGCAAATCGGCACCAGCAACTACACCGCTGATAGTGCGGCTCGGCGACCGGGTCAAAATTCGATTGGTTAATCTGGGCATGGACCACCACCCAATTCATCTTCATGGCCATCAGTTCTACGTCACCGGTACTGAAGGTGGTCGCATACCTCAGTCAGCTTGGTTCCCAGGAAATACTGTTATTGTCGGCGTTGCTCAGGCGCGAGACATAGAATTTGAAGCCAAATACGTCGGTGATTGGATGTTGCATTGTCATATGCCTCACCACATGATGAACAACATGGTTTCAATGGTTGGACCGATGGCGCACGTAGGTCATGGCATGCATACCGGTGGTGGCATGGAAGAAGGAATGGGCATTGTCACCCAGGGAAGTGCAACCAGCGAAGAGATGGGTCCGGCTATGGGAAGAGGCATGGGTAACACGGTTGATCGAGATCAAGCTACACCTCACGGTATCGGACACACGGAAGGCAGCAATTCCGAGGCCGCTTCGGTTTTGGGAAAAGATTCAAACAGCCAAAAGGGTCCCGGCTATCCACAAGATCAGCTGATGATGATGCCAATGGATGCTGCGGTAGCTAAGCCGGAAAACAACTACCTCGCTCCTCAATGGAGTTCGATGATGCAAGGGATGATGAATCTGGTGCGGGTTTTACCACCGAACGAATATGACAGACTTATGTCAGATATAAAATCCGGTCGGATTGATCCTGTCCAACTTCGTGGTCGAATGGATCACAGCAAAATGCCGGGAATGGACCACGGCAAAATGCCGGAGATGGACCACAGCAAAATGCCGGAGATGGATCACAGCAAAATGCCGGAGATGGATCACAGCAAATAACATGCCGTCAAAGGCTGCAAAAGAGGCGGTTATGAAAACTGCAACAGAAATGCAGATCACGATGCCTCCTTTTCTGTTTCCGCGCTGCTTCGATTATGCGCTGCAGCGAAGTTCAACAGGTTCTTCTTCAACGGCGATATCTTTTTGTTGAGGACTAGCACCATCACGAAGTGCTACAACGGAATCGAACAGCTCCTCGGATATGGCTCGCTGAGCGTGTTTGACGTTACCTTCGTGAGCAGGTAGATCGTGAACGCGGATTGGCGTTCCAATCACAACCTTTGCTGAATAGCTTTTGTTTTGTTGTTGGTATTCGATATACACAGGAACAATCGGAATCTCAAAATGATTCTTTCGAGCATGGAGAGCGATTTTTGCCACCCCGGTTTTAAACGGATGGATGACGCCGTCGTAAAAAACATTGCCCTCGGGAAACACAACAACCGGTTCACCTGCTTCTAATTGTTGCAATGCAAATCCGACGGGATTCAAACGCGGATGCGCAGGGAACGCGCCGACGCTCAGCACAGCAGCTCCCTGCAGCCCCTTCATCTCGTTGGGTGAAACCATATAGTTCGCTCTGCGATTGAGAATATGCTGCACAAGCGGTCCGTCCCAGCGCGCTGAGTGATTGGCGATCAAAATGAATGGACCGCCGGCAGGAATGTGGTGCTGCCCTTCCACGGTGATTTTGCCGCGGAAGTGAAACGCGATAATGATCTTGTTTATTAGATTCCAAAAAAAGTATCCGAGAATTGTTTTGCCGTCTTTCGGAAGCATCAACCTCGACCGGCTGAGCTTCTCGAGCATCTTTCCATAACGTGGCTTCACTGTAGCTGACATTGACTTAGGACCTCCGGTAAAACAAAACGTCAATTAAACGTCGAACAAAAAACGCCAAAATTATCACCCGCCCCGGGGTTCGGGGTTTGGGCTCTTCAGATTTTTCCAGGCGGTTGAGTTTAAAACCCACCGTCGACTTTACTAACATAAACCGCTCGGACGCTTTCGAGCGTCGAGGCACAACAGTTCCAACAGTGTAGGACGGCAGCCGATAATAACTGTTAGATTTAAAAGCGCGCGCCACCCGCTATATCCAGTCTTATGAGCATGGTATCGTGGTAAAACAAGGGTGTTGATTCCGCTTAGTAGACAAAAAAACCATGCCTGACACAGGAAAAACGGTTCAGTCCCAAACCTCATTGCGCGATGCGTCGCATCTTCCCGACGCGGAAGAAGTGAAAGCATTCATGGATGAAGCGATCCGTGAAGCGATCAATGGCATGGAAGAGGGCGGCATTCCGATCGGCTCAGTGCTGGTGCGCAAAGGCAAAATCATCGGTCGCGGTCACAACCGCAGAATTCAATTCGGCGATCCGACGGCGCATGCCGAGATCGACTGCTTGCGAGCGGCGGGGCGATTGCGCTCATATAAGGATACGATTCTGATCAGCACGTTAATGCCGTGCGCAATGTGCGCTGGAGCAACGGTGCAATTCGGGATTCCCATAGTAATTGCAGGGGAGAACCGCACATTTGCGAGTTCTTCCGAATTCATGCAGGTTAATGGCGTTCACATCGTCGATTTAAACCTCGATGAATGCTACGAAATGCTTGCCCAGTTTGCCAAAGAGCATCCTTCGCTATGGAGCGAAGACATAGGCGTTGAGCCCTCGTACGAACCTCAATAGCATCACGCTCGTCTTCGTTCAGCTCAACATCCGCCTGCCGATTGCATGCGCTGGTCTTAGCTTTAACGGCTTCTATCGAGAACCGCCAAACCATGCCGAAGAAAGTGAACAAAATATTTTGGGGCCTTCCCAAAATTGACATCTGTGCTAGGGTAGAACATGTGAGCTCGATGAGGAGTAACCATGAGAGTCAGTACCGATAAGCCTACCTTGAAAAAGGTCGAAAGCAAAACAGCCGAAAACAAAGGCTCCGCAATGCTTGCGACATGTCCGACAGGTGGCGGCGGCTGGTGCTCTTATCCCTTCACTGCGAAGCAGTTGGAAAAACGGATGAAAGCAAAAGCAAAGATCTCTGAAATAGAATCGATGCAACAGTCCACTACAACAAGCAGAAAAACGTCGAAAGCCAAGTAAGTAGGCTCTGAAGACAAAACCAGTCATAATGATCTTCGATGGTGTTTCTAACTCGGAGATTTTAGGTTGGCAAAACTTCTTCTTGTTGAAGACGAAATAGATTTGGCAAAACAGCTCGAGGACTGGTTTAAGCGCGAGCAGCACACGATTGACGTGGTGCATTCGGGTCAGGATGCGCTCAATCATCTCAAGATTAGTAAGTACGACCTTGTCATTCTGGACTGGATGCTGCCTCAGCTCAGCGGTCTGGAAGTGTTGCAGCACATGCGTTCGCGGAATAATCGCACGCCGGTGATCATGCTCACCGCGAAGGACTCCGAAGACGATAAAGAGAAGGGACTCGATTCGGGTGCCGACGATTACGTGACGAAACCATTTTCGCTGCGCGAACTATCAGCGCGTACGCGGGCGGCTCTGAGACGCTCATCGCAGGCGGCCAAAACGATTCTGTCGGCTGGAGATATCGAATTAGATCCAATCTCGAGAACGGTCTCGAAATCGAATCTCGAACTCCATCTCGAACCTAAGGAATTTAACCTGCTCGAGTTTTTCATGCGACACCCTCAGCAAGTTTTTAGCGCCGATGCACTGATTGACCGCGTTTGGCCGTCCGATACACTGGTTTCAACTGACGCGATAAGAACATATATCAAAATTCTGCGAAAAAAATTGGACAATGAAAGAGTGATCCAAAATGTCCGCGGCGTAGGTTACAAATTCGAACCCGACGTGAAATGAAGTTCTTCAACTGGACCCTCACATTTCAATTTGTAGTGCTGGCGCTCCTGGTATACATTGCGCTGACGAGCCTCAGCCTGTTTCTGTTCAAAGGCGGACTGAACGAAGCGTTGGACGATCAACTCAATTCATTGCTCGCCGAACAATCTCAATTGATTGAATTCAACGGTAAAAATCTGAACTGGTTAGCTGGAGATTCGAGCGGATTCCACTCCCAGTTTGTTCGGCCGCAAGCGTCGTACCAATTGTTCGACAGCACCGGAAAGATTTTAGGATCGCACGGCAGCTACCACTGCGCCACGCTCTTCATCAAATCCCAGGAAATTCGCGGAGAACCTCTTACATATAGATCGAAATCGCTTCCACTAATAATCGGAGATAAAGAGGTCGGTTATCTTCAAGTGGAATTGCCGACCACTCAGCGCGACGAACTGATGTTGAAATATGCGATCACCATTTGCGGTGTCACGCTGCTTGGATTCGGGTTGCTCTCAGTCGCCGGCTATAACTACTCGAAAGAGGCAGCCAAGCCTATATTCGACTCCTATGAAATGCTCAAACAGTTTTCGACTGATGTGGCTCATGAATTGAACACGCCGATCAGCACTATTCGCGCCACCGCCGAAAACATGAGCGAAGAACTCAGCGAACCTGAAGCGTTGAAGACTCGACTTGAAGTCATCAACCGCGCTTTGGATCGAATGAATGTCATCGTCAAAGACCTGATGCTCCTGACCAGGCTGGGAATGGAGTCAGAGAAGCCGACACGGGAAGCGGAGCAAATTGATTTGCGGAAGCTGGTCAATGATGTCGTCGATGAATTCAAAGATCGCTTCCAGCAAAAATCTATTGCGTTGCGGAGCAAAATCGAAGGCAGCCCGATGGTTATGGGGCATCAAGATCCACTGCATAGAATGCTCGCAAACCTACTGGAAAACGCCCTTCGGTACACTGACGCAGAAGGCGAAGTTCACGTCGATCTGTTCACCGATCACAATATTGCCACCATCACCGTATCTGATACCGGCATTGGTATACCTGAAGAAAGCGTGCCGAAAATATTCGATCGATTCTATCGCGTCGACAAAGCCAGGACTCGCGATCAGGGCGGAAGCGGGCTGGGGCTGTCGATTGTCAAAGCGATTGGAACTATGCACAATGCGGAAATCGATGTGGAAAGTGAAATTGGTAAAGGCACCAAATTCATAGTCAGCGTTCCGGTCGCTAAATCGAAGTCTTAAAGGCGCAGCCAAAACAAGTATCTAGCTCAATTGCGCGGACAGAGCCGCGTCATCCATGACGCTGTCGGAGGTCGAATCGGAGCGGCATCGGAGTCGGATCGGAGCCGAATCAAATCCGGAAAAACTATCGAGCAATGACCCACATCGTTTAAGATGCAAGGTCATTTCGAAACATATTAAGAGCCGAAACCAGGCGTGCACCTGTAATTTAGGGCACCGGCGCTTGGTCCGGAAGCAAATTCGTCTGGTCCGTGCTGATTAGAAACTCGCAAAAGAGCGCTTTCATATCTTTGCCCTGATAAGTGTCGACCTCTGAAAACGGGCTTGCCTGCTTGATAGTCGCAATATTGTTCGACTGTCGAGAAGGCTTACCGTTTGCATCAAAAGATTTCGTTGAAGCTGTCATTTCAATGGAGCCGGGCGTCGCAGCAGGCGTATAAGACGTGATGCTCTCTTGTTGGAAGGTTTCGAGAATTTGGCTCACCGAATTCGACCGAATCACAGTCATCACAGTCGTGAACGAAACACCCTGTTCATCAGCTATCCTGAATTCCTTCGACTTCACCAGATGAATTTCATTGAACTGCGATAGTGAAGTTTTAGAATGATAAGGTGTCCCAACATAGTGCCAGATGCCACCCTCACGGTCCTTCTGCATGCCGTATTGAAAGTCATGCCGGGCGAAATAGGTAAAAGGCTCTTTGTCTATTTTTCCAGTTTTGAAGTCCTGCCTGAACACTGCAGTCTCACGGCCGACCTTCCAGGTTCCACACATCCATTCAGGCAATTTGACCCACACATTAGACTGCCCTTCCGCTTCCACAGCAGAAAGATTGAACTTTGCCCCCGGTCGCAGTTCTGCCGAAACCGACGGCAGCACCTCGGTGTGTTCGACGCCGAGTTCGAAGGTCTTAGCCAGTGCCTGATTTCCGAATGTCCAGCCCAAAATGATCGTGAGGAATACAGCAATTATCAAATTTCGCAGATTTCGCAAAACGCCCAACTGATTGGCGTTCTCAGCATACGAAGTTTCCAAAACCGTCAAAATCCACATTTCTTGGGGGAAGAGTACGTAGCGAATCGTAGTTCCACCAATCGACCGCAAGGGGTTAATTGCTTATCATTTTGTCATTGAGATTGCGAAAGCAAGTTTTTTGAGGAAGCCATCATGAATAACACCGAAAAAGATATCGATCTAAACGTCGACACCCAGTCCGAAGACCTTGCACGAAATGACCAGTCCAAGTCCGAGTGCAAAAATGGTGTGTGTGAATTGAACTGGCAACCCAAAAGACCTCAAGCAGCGTGAGCTGGCTGGCAAATTGGCAAAATAAACTACTAGAGCCGGGGACCGCAGTCACCGGCTTTAGATTTTGTGATCAAATCCCGACAATCTCAGCATTTTGCGTTGGAAAATTCGTTGTCCCTTATAAGGGACACGGTTATTTATCGGCAATGTATGAACTCTGAAAGTTTTGAAGTTAGAACCTGTAGGGAAGAAGGTTTCGAAAAGCGGTTGAGATTCTCCCGCCCTAAAGGAAGAAGCATTACGGTGCTTGTGGTAAATTGTTTCGACAACGTAATTTCGATTCCGTTTACTACCCAGGAAACCTTTCTGTTTAAGCCATACGCACTCTTACTAGAGAACGACAATGAAACTGATTTCCGCAGTCATCCGCCCCAAATACCTACAACGGCTCGCCATGGCACTTCGCAAAGCCAATGTGCCTGGTATCACAGTTGTAAAAGCGCAGGGATTCGGCAAAGAACAACTCGATTCAGATCTTGGATTAATCGGCATCATGGCTGAGCGCATCAAAATCGAAATCGCGATCGAAGATGATGAAGCACCACGGATAGTGAAATTGATAAATGACATCATTGCCACCGGCCGCGATGGCGACGGTATAATTTTTGTCTGGGAATTAGTGCAAGCAAAGCGCATCGAGCGCGGCGGCACGGATCCTGGAATTTAAATTATCACGCATTTTCATCGAGATCTTGTTCCAACTGCATCGCTTCATCTTCCTTGAGTCCCGTTCCTTCCATAAGGATTGCAGTTTTAGCCTCGTCTTCAGCTCACGAAAGTTATTCATTGGGCCTCCAATTGTTCGATGAATTGAGCGCGCAGACTCTCTTTCAATTCACGGTCGCTCAATCCGATACCCCACGTAATAAAATCACTTCACCGCTCTTAGCGCGCGGGCTCTCTCACTCAACTGAGTGGATTTGTCGGTATCGCCAGTTCGCTTTAATGCGTCTGCGTAATCTTCGATATAAACGATCAGATCTGGGCTCTCTTTGCCTAACGTCTTTTCTTCTTGTACCAGGATGCATTCGCGCACAGGGAGCGCGAGATCGAAGCGGTTCTGACGTCCGAAGATTTCGGCGACTTCGATTAGACTTTCGATCATACCTGGATGATCCGGGTCTTTTGCTTTGCTGGCGATTTTGAGAGCGCGCTCCACCAGTGGTGTCGCTTCGTCATATTTTTCTTCATCGATATAAACGGCGGCGAGATTACTTAATGTTTTGGCGACGGTGGGATGGTCGTCTCCATAAGCTTTTTCATCGATCGCTAGAGCGCGTTTCATTAGCGGTTCAGCTTTATCAAACTCGCTTTTCGTACTGTACATCTCGGCCATATTATTCAAAATAGCTGACAGACCAGTATCAGTTTCTTTGTTCTCTGAAACTTTTTCTTGAATTTCGAGAGCACGTTCGAGTAACGGAGCAGCTTTGAAAAGTTGCTCTCTGTCTAGATATAGACCAGCCAGATTGTTCAAACTGTTGGCGACATCCGGATGAACTGCTCCATAGATCTTTTCTCGAATCGCAAGAGATCTTTTGAACATAGTCTCTGCTTTTTTGAAATCATTCAGCATGCTGTAGATTTCGGCGAGATTGTTGAGCGTTTTCGCTACGTCTTTATCTTCGGGACCATGCGCCTTTTCGCGGATGGTCAATAGCCGTTCGAAGACTTGTTTAGATTCCGCGATTTTATCTTCGCCCATATAAAGCAGCGCTAGATTTTGCAACGCATCAGCAGACTCGATACTATTAGGACCAAACTTTTCTTCGCGAAGTGACAAGGCGCGCTGCAGCAGTGGCTCAGCTTTAGCAAAATCGTTTTCTTTGAAATAGATCAGAGCAAGATTCTCGACGCTCTTATATAAGCGTTCGTCTTTGTCACCGAACTGTTCGGCTTCTTCCAAAGATTTTTTGAGCGACTTTTCGGATGCCTTAAAGTTACCGGCGTAGTATTCGGATAACGCTGCGTCAGTTGCTTTCTGCCAGTCTTCATCATCGTCAGCAAAGCACGGGGGCAGAACAACAATAGAACACAGGAGCACCACACTCGATACCATCAAAAAAGCAGTGCTGCGAGAATGTATCAGTGGATGGCGATCTTTGTTCAAAATTAAACACTCACTAGCGACTCAACTTCACACCTTTGGATTCCGCGATACGTCGATTCCGAGCTAACGAATCGCCCATATCATTTATTTTTTCGAAGGACGAAACGGTTGGAACGAGAGAAAAGGCTTGCCTTCCCACAATCCAGTGCCGATAGTTAGCGGTCCTGCGGTGCTAAATTTCAATCGAACAAATGAACTTCCAGGTGTTGCTTCTTCGATTGCACAACCGCAAATCCAGCTCCAATCGACCGAGCACACCGCTTCAGCCAGGTTGGGTAATTCCGATGCTTCGACTATTCGCGCAGCGACAGTCGGACTCGATGGTTCAACCGCATCAAAAATCACGCCGGTGCCATCGTTGAATTTGATGGCGAAAACCGTAAGCTCGCTCGATGCCTGCTCGACCTTCTTGCCTATGATGTTCTTCAGCGCTTCATCGCGTGTCGCCTTAACGCCCTGCGTCATTTTTTCACCTCGCACTAGTCGCCCGCAATTATATCGAACTCGATGGGCTATTGATCGACATCCCTTTCTGTTCAGAACAATTCGATCTGGCTTGCGACGAGCTTCAACATGAATGTTAATAACGTATATATTTCCCGATACCGCGGTTCGGGTGGAAAAACGCGTCGGCAACACGGACACACGGCCAGGTAAATTCGCAGAGAACCGTTCGAATCACAAACTAATAAAATTCCAAACCGAATAATATTTCGACGGACTATCTATAATTCAGAGCATGAAATCAATTTTCGATACTGTGGTTATTGGAGCCGGCGGCGCCGGCATGATGTGCGCCATGACTGCGGCGCAGCTCGGCAAGCGCGTGGCGTTACTCGACCACGCGCAATACATCGGTCGCAAAATTGTTATATCGGGCGGTGGTCGCTGCAACTTTACGAATTTATACGCAGAACCGGAATCCTACGTTTGCTCGAATCCGCATTTTGTTAAATCAGCTTTGGCTCGATATACGCCAGGTGACTTTATCACCCTGGTTGAAAAACACAAAATTCCCTATCACGAAAAGAAACTCGGACAGCTGTTTTGCGACAACTCGGCAACAGACATCGTCAATTTGCTTGTTGATGAATGTGAAGCTGCCGGTGTAGAATTCCGCACCAGCTGCGATATCAAGTCGATTGTGCCACCAACGCAGTTGAATCTTCCATCTTTTCACAATCAGCTCTTGCCCGGCGGCTTTGCGTCTGCCGATTCATCAGCAGAAAGTTCCAATCCACACTGGCAGATTTCGACAACCAGAGGAGCATTCGAATGCGATTCATTAGTAATCGCAACGGGTGGTTTGTCAGTTCCGAAAGTTGGCGCCACCGCATTCGGTTACAACATCGCCAAAACATTCGGATTGAAGATCGTGGAAACGGCTCCAGCTCTGGATGGTTTCGTATTCAGCGATAAAGACATGGATCGCTTTAACGACCTTCAAGGAATTTCCGCTGACACAATAACTTCTTGTGGTGGCGCTTCGTTTCGTGAAAATATTTTGTTTACTCATCGAGGAATGAGTGGACCAGCGAGTCTGCAAGCATCTCTCTACTGGAGGCAAGGTGCTGTTGTAGAAATCGATTTACTTCCTGAACTTGATATTGGAGAAGTTTTGCGAGAACATCGGGCGGAACGATCTAAGAAGAACATCCGCAACATACTTTCGGACTATCTACCGAACCGGCTTGCCAGCCGTATTTGCGACGATCAAAAGCTGGATGACTCGATTCAACATATTTCGGATCAAAAACTCGATCAGCTTTCCGATGGCATAAAAAGATTTGAGTTTAGACCTAACAGCACTGTTGGTTACATCAAGGCTGAGGTCACCCGTGGTGGCGTTGATACCAATCAACTTTCATCTACAACAATGGAATGCAAAAAAATTCCGGGATTGTTTTTCATCGGCGAAGTCATTGATGTCACGGGACAATTGGGCGGTTTCAACTTCCAATGGGCGTGGGCTTCAGGCTACGCCGCGGGTCAGAACGTTTAATGCAACTTGGTTTAGTATTTGCGATTCTTGAACGGACAAGTTCGAGTGATTTTTTGCTGGAGGAATAGCAATGCGCGCTGTCATGACAACGGGAAAGGACGCTCCCTGGGAAATTCAAGAGATTGAGAAGCCCAAACCGGGTGCGAACCAGGTGCTTTTGAAAGTGCATGCGAGTGGCATTTGCTACACCGATGTTCACCAAACCAAAGGCGAATTGCCGATCAAATTTCCCTGCATACTCGGTCACGAACCGGTGGGCGAAATAGTCGAACTCGGCTCCGGCGTGCGCTCGAGAACGCTTGGACAGCGCGTCGGCGTGCCCTGGGTGCAAGTCGGTTGCAACAGTTGCGAGTGGTGCCTGCGCGGAAAAAACGCGTTCTGTCGGCAGGCATTCGGCACCAGCGCCAGTATGCAGGGCGGACACGCAGAGTACATGGTGGTTTGGGCGGACGGCACCATGCCGATTCCGAAAGAATTATCTTACGAAGAAGCAGCACCGATTTTCTGCGCCGGTTACACCGTGTGGAGCGGTCTGCGAATCGCCCAGCCACAGCCGGGAGACAGGATCGCTGTGATCGGCATCGGCGGACTCGGCCACCTCGCGGTGCAATACGCGGCCGCCAGTGGTTTTCACACGATTGCAGTCACGCACTCCGAGGACAAGAAAAAATTGTCGATGGAACTGGGTGCCAGTGAAGTAGTTAGCAACGGCAAAGAATTGGCTGAATGTGGCGGTGCGGATGTAATTCTCGCCTGCAGTAACTCGGCAGAACAAACCATGGACTGCATTAAGGGCATACGTCCCGATGGTCGGTTTATGGTCATGGGTGTTTATAAAGAACCGTTCCAGGTCAACTTGATGGACTTATTATTCAAGCGCGCCCGCATCATTGGCTCGATTCAGAACGGTCCGGAATACTTGTACGAAGCGCTCGACATCGCGGCGAAGGGCAAAATCAAAGTGATGACAGAGGGTTTCAAACTCGATGACGCGGTCACAGCCTATGACAAGGTGGCAAAAGGCGACGTGCGGTTTAGAGCCGTTTTGACCCTGTAACGCCCTGGCGTAAATACTGTCGAACATTTACACCCGGATTCATTGCGTTTTGAGCTTATGCATTTTTGTTTAAGATTCAGGAGGCAACAAGCCGACTGCGGGCTGTTTTCGCGCTGTAAAGCAATGATCCAATTGGTTTAGTTCTCGGGGATAATTAGCTTTGAGCGTGATAACCTTGGACCTGACTGATTGTCGCGTCATAACCGCATTCTGGAGTTGTGCATCATGGAAGTAGCCGACCGCCTCAAGGCGATCCCGCCTTACGTCTTCGCTGAAATTGGCAAAAAAGCCAGAGCCCTGGCTCAGACTGGCGTTGACGTCATCAATTTAGGAATCGGAGCGCCCGATCAACCGACGCCGCGTCACGTTGTCGATGCAATGCACGAAGCGATTGAAAAGCCGGCCAATCATCAATACCCTCCATTCGGCGGCACGCCTCAATTCAAAGAAGCTGCTGCTCAGTGGGCCAACAAAAGATTCGGTATCAATATCGAAGCCGAAACCGAAGTGACCACACTGATTGGCTGCAAAGAAGGGCTTCACCACCTGCTACTCGCCTACATCGGCACTGGCGACATCGCCTTGATTCCCGATCCTGCATATCCTGTTTATAAAACATCAACAGAACTGGCAGGCGGAACCCCGCATTTCATGCCACTCTTGCCAGAAAACAATTATCTCCCTGATTTGGATGCGATACCAGATTCGGTAGCACAAAAGGCAAAAATCCTTTTGATCAACTATCCGAACAATCCAACCGCAGGCATTGCCGACATGGCTTTCTTCGAGAAAGTGGTGGCATTCTGCAAGAAGCACGACATTTTGCTTTGCCACGATAACGCCTACTCCGAGATGACCTACGACGGCTACAAAGCACCGTCGATTCTTCAAGTCAAAGGCGCAAAAGACATCGCGATCGAACTTCACACCATGTCAAAAACATACAACATGGCTGGATGGAGACTCGGTTTCGCAATCGGCAACAAGACAGCGATTGCCAACCTCGCCAAGATCAAATCCAACGTCGACACCGATGTTTTCTCAGCTATTCAAGTGGCTGGTATCGCCGGTCTCAACGGTCCAAGAGATCACATCGATCACTGCAACAAACTCTACGAAGAGCGTCGTGACCTGGCTGTCATCGAGTTAAAAAAACTCGGTTGGGAAGTCGAACCAGTCAAAGCGACCTTCTACATGTGGCTGCCTACGCCGAAAGGCATGGGTTCAGAAGAGTTCAGCACATTGATGCTCAACACTGCAGGCATCGTCGTCCCGCCAGGCAACGCCTACGGTCCGGGTGGCGAAGGCTACTTCAGAATCTCGCTCTGCGTCAGCAAAGAGAGACTGCAAGAAGCGTTTGACCGCATGGCCAAGCACTCAATCACATACGACATGCTGAGCGCCGCCAAAGTTTAGTTCAGGCGAACCGTAAGCGTTAAGACCGAAACAAAATCGATTGATGCCAAGGTGTTTCACGCGGATCATTGCGATTCGTTCACTCGATTGCCAGGCGTGCGTGCGCTGATTGCCCTCCACATACGCTTCCGCTCGCGGATAACCCGGCGTCGCGCTGGCGCAGACGCGACTGTCCATATAAAATATGGAGCCTATAGATTTCCGTTTATCCGGGAATAAGATGGCATAGGCGCGGGGAAGGCCTCTTTTAGCATGCTACAAAACCAGCAAAATCAAAAATCGACAGCAATTTTGCCTGGATGCCCATCCATTCAAATCGTGCACCACATGCTCGCGGAAGCCCTGGACAACCAGGATCGCAGCGTCGAATGCGCCTGGAAATCTGAGGACCAAACCAAAGTATTCACGCTGAGTATCAAGTCGGATCCGATCGGACGCGACCCTACTTGGCAGCTCTATCAGTCGACTGGCGGAACTCCAGCATGTCTCTGGCAGTACGCCAGCTGCGACACGCTGATTGTGTTAAACCGCGTAATGACCTCGTGTGGCCAGACTGTTTCACCGGTGCAATTCACCACCGTCGGTCGGGGCAGCATGCAGAACCAGACCAATGCGTCGGTGCAAGCGACAAACGAAGACTTCTATTACGAGCCCTCGAGCGGGCAAGCCCAGCGCAAAACCATCCCGCTGCCGGCGATGAGCAACTCGCAAACAGCACTGTCCAAGCGCAATACCGTTCTCAATGGCGAGCTTTCCTTCATCCAGATTTCGGCGTTATTGCAATCGATTTTCCTTGCCAAAATGACTGGCCGTTTGCAGCTTGATAGTTCCGAAGGTGCCGCCGAAATATTTTTCGAAGACGGCAAACCCACTCACGCGACCACGCCGACGAGCAAAGGCGAAGAAAGCATCTTCGAATTGATCGCCTGGCAAGATGGCAAATTCTTTTTCCAACCACAAGTTCTCACCAAGAAACGCACAATCAACGACAGTCTCGACAGCTTGATTATTCGCGGCGTTCAGCTGCTCGACAAATTGACGCTGTTGAAAAATGCAGGATTCAGAGTCGATGGTGTTTTGCGAAAAGCTAACGAAAATCTCTCGGACGTTGACCTCACAACGATGCTCTCCATCGGCGATCCCGCACTTACTGAAGTGCAGCGACGATTGTATTTCGCAATCGATGGTGTCACTCCGTACAACGAAATTTTAAAATCAGTCGCACTCGAAAGAAGTCGATGGATTCCCGCGCTCAGCCACTTGTTCCGTTGCAAGCTAGTCACCGTCGGTGGTGAAACCGGAACTCGCAAACGCGTGCTCGAACCAAAAACAATCGACAGCGCAGCCGTTCAAGCCGTCATGATGACGCTGAGACGGGCTGATACCGGGATGTTTAACTATCCTGCATTTTTGTACTTCTTAGAACAAGAATATTTCCGCGGACACCGGGCAGGAACACCACTGTCAATTATCGTCTTCGAACTCCGCGTCAAGACCGGGGTCAAAGAACAAATTCGCGAGCCACTGCCTGCCAACGCGCTCAATGAAGCCGTTCTCCGCATCATGCAAGAGAAACGCCACAACGACATGCTGGCGCACTACGAGTCATTCGATTACGCATTGCTCTGCCCTGATACTAAAGGCGAGGGTGCCATAGTCTTTGCAAACCGGCTCGTCAAGGCGCTCACGAAAGAACCTTTGAGCACTACAGTTAACGCTAAAAATTTATCACTGAGCTTTGGTATCGCTTGCGTTCCGGAAGACTTCCTGGAACTCGGACTGATTCTCTCTGCAGCAGAAACGGCGCGCACTAAGTCCGTCGAATCGGAAGTGCCGGTTATTATCTATCGACAAATCGAAGCGCAGGGTTAGTCGAAGCGCAGGCTTAATCGATTCTCGACGAATCTTGTACGAATGGATCGGGTGCGTTTCAACTCAATGCGCGAACCACGGACACGCGGCGTTCGAATTACCGGACCAACACGAAAAGACGCGGTTTACGCGTCCTTTCGCTTAGTAGGAGGCACGGTACCGGCCCACGAGACCGCCCTCCGTCAACCGATTCGCGGGATGATTCGGTCGATAACTTCAATTAAATAGAAACAGCATGATGAGTCGAACAGCCAGGAGCCGTAATAACTGCGACTTTCGTTCACTCAACGCTTGCCTGTGGATATACACTGGTGTCACTGTTTTTTGACACACATCTTTGATATTTTAGATTTCAGAACAGAGCGAGCGATTGTGCCCACATCAACCAAAGCATTAAGAACCTGGAAAAATTTCGTGCTCAAGTTTCGAAAGAAATTCGATACCGAAATAAAACCACAAGATGAAAACGCTTCCTTGTCGTTACTCGTACTCGCGCTTGCATCAATGCTTTCTTCAGAAACCCGCTCGCCAAGCACCGGCATCAACACCGAGAAAAACTCAAAATCGAACCAATCCGATTCGGACTTGGATGATACGATTAAGCGCAGCGAAATTTTGTGTGTTAGATTACGACGCGCACTGCCGCCATCACTGCCATTTCTTTTGAACGATTACGCCGCAGCTTATCCAAAACTATTCTCCAAAATTTTAAAAGAAATCGAACTCATCGGCATAACCGATGAACCGTTCATCCTCGGATATACCTATCAATACTGGCGTGACGCTGACAGAAAAAACGCACAAGTCGAAATTCAATCCGCGGACAAACTAATCGACAAAGCGCGCCTGATCGCATTCACGCAAATCTACACGCCTGAATGGGTTGTGGATTTCATACTCGCAAACACCATTCTCCCGCTGGTGGAGCCACAGTTCACCAACGCGACGCAACTTCAACAATGGTCGACTTCGGGAATTTCGCCTTTGATAAACTCGAATGATTCGATGCTGTCGCAACTGTCGTTGATAGATCCGGCTGCCGGTGCGGGAAATTTCCTTGTCGCTGCGTTCGATGTTTTATTCGAGATGCATAAGAACGCGGGTCTATCAGCTGAGCAAGCGACGGAACTGATCTTTTCGAAGCAGCTTCACGGCTGCGATATCGATCCGGTCGCACTATCGGTTGCCGCCCTCGCGCTCGTGACACACTGCATTCGCAATGGCGTGCAAAACCCGCCAATGCTTCTCGGTCTCGCCCTCGCTACGCCTGCAAAGGACGAGATTCTGGGCTCACTGTCAGACGATTTCCCTGACACCCACCCTTTGTCGAAAAAACATCATGTGGTGGTGACCAATCCACCATATATAGGTAGGAAATCAAACAGCCGTCATTTGAAGGCTCTTCTCAAATCGCGCTTTCCCGAAAATTACCACGACCTCAGCGCCGCATTTTTCGAGAAGTCATTGTCGCTATTGTGTCCTGGCGGTCGAGTCGGTTTAATCACGCAAGCGTCGGTTCTGTCTTTGCCCAGCTATAAAATGCTGAGAAAACTAATTCTGGATTCTTACTCGCTCAAAACCACCGTCGATGCTGGACCTGGCGTCTTCCCGCTGCAGGCGGGCGAGAAAGTTAATAGCGCGATTATGATCGTTGAGAAACCAATTTATCAAACTACCAGCACCGCAAGCGGTGCAACCAAAAACGATGCTTGTTTTTTCAAATTGAAAGACGTTGAAAACAAAGAAGAAATTCTCCTTGCTCAAATAGCAAACCTCAAATCACACTCTCCAGAGCAGATCGTTCCCAACGGCGTAACAACAGTCATAGACCCGCAGCTGTTCACTAAGTTTTATGGTCACGCTTTCAACTACGACATCCCGCCGGCGGTGGCACAGCTATTAATAACTTCCGCGCCTTTAGAAAAGGTAGCCGACATTCGACAAGGTTTAGCGACCAGCGACAACGAAAAATTCGTCAAATTGATCTGGCAAGTAGACCCTGCAGAAATCGGAAGCGTGTGGTTTCCTTACGTCAAAGGCGCAGGCGGACAGCGCTACAGCAGCCCGATTCGCCACGTTGTGAATTGGGGAAATGATGGCGCTGATATAAAAGCTGAGGTTTCTAAACGCTATCCATATCTAAAGGGAAACACCGCCTGGGTAGTTAAAAACGAGGCGTATTATTTCCGTTCGGGACTCTGTTTTTCGTTCGTAAACACACGCGGAATCGCTCTGCGAAAGCTGCCTGCCAACTGCATCTTCGACGTCGGCGCCTCCGCGATATTTAGTGACCGAAGCGATTTTCTTTTGGCATATTTAAATTCATCGTTCATGGTTGCTTTAGCAAACTCACTGAATCCAACCATCAACAATCAAGTCGGCGATTTGAAACGTTTTCCCGTATTGATCTTCAGCGAAACCACCGAGCAGAGCCTTTCTCAGCTCGCCCTCGAATGTGCAGATCTCAAGGAAGAAATAAACGCTCTCATCGATCCGACCTCCTGGTATTCAAATTTCGTTTCAAAAATTTTCGTTTCAAAACCAAACCAAGAAACTCAACATCCGATCAGTCATCCTTTCTATGAATCGAACGTTCGTCTGGATTTTGATGTCGCGTTGAAAAGCTTCGGTGCGCTAGTGACCAGACTTCGCGCAAGCCTGGCGGCCAAGGAATCAGAGATCGATGAAATGGTTTTGCATTCGATCAAGAACAGCGAAGACTGGAACGTCTCTGACCTCGAAGCTGTGAAACATTGGATATCAAAGTACAACGCTAGACCGCCATTTTCCGTGCCCGCGAATTTGGCTGAAGTACTGGCAAACAATTCGCTAATCCACGAGATTCTTTGTTCGCCTGCCCGCGAATATTCCAGTGTTTTATCAGAAGCAGCAGCGGAACACTCGCCTACAAAGCGGTCCACGGCAGGCGAAACGCAGTCGAGAGCCCAGTCCTGGCGCATTAACCCCGAGTCCTTTCAAAGCCATATCGACAAATACTTTCTTGGTTTTCCGCCCGAGCCATTGCGGTCTTATGACTTAACCGGTATTGTTTGTTGACATAGGCTTCTGAAGTTTTTAACGTCGATCATGCGAACAACTCGATGGTCGGGAGCGCGCGAAGTACATGGCTAAAAAAGTTGTGATACTATTTTTGCTAATCATCATCACGGCGTTTGCAGCGCGGGCGCTAATTTATCCTGCCGTCACGGCTAACACCGCGGTTAGCCCGACAATTCAACAGGGCGAAACCATGTTGATTACCAGGTTTGAGCATTTCACCAATCAGCCTTTCAATCGTTTTGAAGTAGTGGCGATAATTCCGCCGTTTTTACAAGGACGAGCTTACGAGCCGGTTGAAACGCCTCTGAGTATTTTTGCAGACCTCACCGGAATTCCGGTTTCGCCTGTTCCGGCAATCGAGCTGCAACGTGTAATCGCTTTACCGAACGAAACTGTCGTGATTCGTCAGGGTCTTGGAATTTTTATAGATGGAAAACTTTTAGACGAGTCCACCTACACGAAAGACTTGCCGCATTCCGATCTGTTTGTTTTAGCAGACATAGTCAGAGAGTCGATGGAGAATGGCGTGCTGCAATCATATGAAAGCAGCGAGGCACCAATTGTGGTGCCACCGGATATGGTTTTTGTGATGCCTGACGACCGCAAAAATTTCTCTGGTAGTAACGAATGGGGCTTCCTGCCTCAAAAACGAATTGTCGGCAAAGTCAGCTTCAAGCTCGCGAAAAACGGAATTGAATCAATAAAAACTCCGGCGGTCAAATTTGCAACCGAGAAAGTGGCAATCAATGACGACGGCGTCCGTGCGCTCGACAAGGGCGAATACACCAAGGCGATTCATTTGTTCAAATCAGCCCTGGCTATCGATAACAACTTTGATCTAGCTCAAGACAATCTGAGCATCGCTTACAACAATTTCGCGATCCAATCAGCAGGCAAGCCGGAGGTCGCTTTAGACAGCTTGCACAAAGCGCTTTTCCTCGATCCGGATAACGACCTTACAAAGAAGAATTTGGCTGGAATTCTGAAGCGAATGGGAAAGGACGCCACCAAGTTTGAAGATAGAGTCGAGCTAGCTGAAGACGCATTAAAACACAAGAAGACAATAAGCGCCCTGGTCGAATACCGAGCCGCCGTGAAGCTCCAGCCCACGCCAACAATACTTGCGAAGGTTTCGGCACTGGAAGCACAGTGCAACTTTCCACCACACGCCATTCCAGAAGATTTAGTCACCGCCACCATCGACAATACCGCCCTGTTAAACGACAAAAGTGAACCGATCGCAAATTCTTCGGAAGCTTCCGACACCAGGTTGGAGCTCGGTGAAAGAACTCAGTCCACCGACAAAAGGCTCAAGAAGGCTGCCAAAGCGGAATCTACGGGAGATCCTTCTTACCAAAACAAGTCTTTAAAACTGGCAAAGGAAAAACAAGAAAAAGTAATCGCGGAAAAAGAATCGACGAAGAAGGAGACTTCAAAAAATCGGGTGGCGTCGAAAAGCAAATCCGGATCAAAGAAAACCCCTGACTCAGAACATTCTCAGGACTTACGAGAAGAGCCAGACAGCACTGAAGTAGCAGATTCAGAAGAGACGACGGTGAGTAAAGAAACGGCGAGTGCAAGAGACAAAATCGAGAAGAAGCAAAAGAAGGCATCGAAAGATGAAATCGCATCATCGAAAAAAGCAAATACGAAGGACAAAGTCTCCAGTGCAGATCAGCCCGATGAGCTGCTGAAAGCGAAGACGGCGCCCAACGAAAAAACGACCACGAAAAAAACGACAGCCGATAAATTGACCGCAAAAAAGATGGACTCCGGAACGGGAAGCACAAAAAAATCTTCCGCAAAACAAGTAACAGCGCCAACCTCTGAGGCAAAGAAGATCGCATCTAGCGATATAGAGAATTCGCCGACCGACTCCGTTTCCGTGCAGACTCAACTGAAACCGAAATCTTCGAATGGATTCGACCTGGGTTCATTTATGCAGAACCTGGTTTCATCCTTCTCCGTCAAGAATCCGCCTTCTGAAGTAGAAGTCACGCCTGAGGGCTACCGCGGTCCGCCGCGCCTGAAGAAGGGCTCTGAGTAACCAGGTGAAATTGGTTAGCTCAGAGCCACAGCATTAACAGTTTTCGCGCACTGACCTCGAAGTCAGACTCTAATAGTTTTCGCGTACTTTCTCGCAGTCGTTCTTGACCCAGCTGTAGCCAGGTGTGACGTTGTGCGCCGCGATGTAATCGGCTTCGAAGCTGACCATCGGACGTTGCGATTTTGTCGGGAAAGTTAGACCAGGGTTGCCGCGAAGATCTTCGATCACGGCGCGCAGCTTGTGGTCGAATCGCGGACTGCCATCCGAGTTGACGAATGCGACTTGGATTTGTTTGTTTCGGTCCACTGTTACTCTAACTGTTGCACGTCCAGGTTCATCGGCAATTGAACTCCAGCGTTCATAAATAGTAGCCGACAATTGTTTGTGCCATTTTTCCCATGCCAGAGTCAGCTCTTTGGAGTTGCGCTCTACGCCCAGGTCGAAGCCCCGCGGCAGATTGAAATCGTCCGGTTTGACGACCCCCATTCGAAGATTTTCTTGCTGAGCTTGTCCAGCGAGCGGTCTGAAAGCTGATGTGTCGACGAGACTCGTCGAAGACTGCAGTGTCGGAGCGGCGCGCTGCAGGCGTGGAGGCGCCGGAGGCGGTCCGTCCATCGAAGCGCCGAGGTTTGTCGCAGGACGCGACAATCGCGTTTGGGCGGCACCCTCTTTGGTGATATTACCTTGTAGTACTTTCGCCTGACCGGGAAGCGCCGAGAAGATTGTGACTAGCATCATCGAAACGCTCAACGCGAGCGATCTTGCAGCCCCGCTGCGCCCCGATGGATTCTTTCTGTTTAAGTATTTGCCTGTCATTTTTGTATACCAATCGCCTGACCGGAATAGAACCTCCGGTTATTTTCCCCACTCTCTGTTAGACGCTTTGCACCGCATCTGGTTCCCGGACGGAACCAGATTCAGCGATTATTCGCCACTCTCTTTTCGATCAACAGTTGCAATGAACAATGGCTTCCTGTGAGGGATGCTCGGGTCCTCGCTCCTGAAAACAATAGATGCGGTTCTGTGAAACTAGCGACCGGTCATGTAGCCGAGCATTCCGCCGAGGAGCGCGCCTTTCATAGCGCTGCTCTTCATTCCGCCTCTGGAGTTCATTCCGAACAAGGCACCAGCTGCGGCGCCTACGGCACCACCGGCGATTGCTCGTTTCATTCTGGTTGAACGGAATGCAGTCGATGCGCCACCGTTCAAGAAGCTACCGCCACCTTGCGAACCGAAAGATTCAGAACCATAGCCTTTGGCGCTTTGAGCGAATGGTGTCAATTGACCAGCAGGGGTCGAATCATTGGCGCTGCTGTCATAAGACGGAGCCGGAGCGGTGCTAGGGATGCTCTGAGGCAGAGCGCTTGGCGGTCTGTTCGCAACAGCGGATTGACCAACTTCCTGCAGCGCCTTCTTGTACAAATCACTTTTCGGATCGATAGACGCAGCGCGAGAGAACGCCAACTTAGCTTTCGCGTCATCGTTCGACGCTCTATAAGCCTGTCCGAGTGCATATTGCACATCCGGATCATTCGGAGCCTGGCTTGCGACTCGTTCTAACTTCTTCGCGGCATCCGTGAAGTTTCCGCTTTTGTAAGCAGCCGATGCGTCCGCTACTTGCTGGCGCAGTCCGTCCCGAAGCTTGGCTCCTTGTTCTTGTTCTTGAGCTTGACGTGCTTCAGCTAGTTTTGTGTTTTGCTCTTGAGCGATTTTTGTGCGCAGAGACTGAACAGTATCGCGCAGTTCATTATCACTAGGATTCAGTGCCTGAGCCTTTGTGTAGCTAGCGAGAGCGCCATTCAAATCACCCTTACCTTCATACAGAACACCAAGGTTGAAGTGAGCATCCGCGTTATTTTTGTCTACTGACAAAGCTCGTTTGAAAGTTTTCTCAGCGGTCGTCGTGTCGCCTGCAGAGTACTGCTCCATAGCCCGTTGAACTAAATCACCAGCAGGAGACTTCGGTTCTGCGTCATAATCGGCTGCCACTGCCGCTGGTGCCTGTTGCACAGGCGCCTGGTCGAGTTGTGCTGCAGCAGGTGCCTGCAACAATGCGCTTCTGTCGATTTTAAGAGTTTCTTCTACCTTATCGAGACGGCTGTCGACACTGCCTTTCTTCACATCGCCAAACAAGTTGGTTTCCAGTGCTCTCAGTCTAGACTCGCTCGATAGGTTATCTTTGGTTTTTCCAAAAATAGAACGCTCGGAGTTTTGAATTCTCGTCATTTCTGCACTGCTGAAGTTTGCGGCTGCCAGAGCGACTCCGGCGTTACCAAAAATCAAAAATGCTGATTGCGCTAAACACAGCGCCGCTCGACCGATTCCTTTCTTAACTCTCATGACCGCTTACCCCGACAAAGTCCTAAAGACCACGCATTTTGTGCCAATCTGCGTTGCATCCACATGGGAAAAATGACGCCGGGTCCTAACGTTTGTTCCGCAAAACGAATCGCAACTAGTGCTTTCATCCCCTATTTCATGTTCAGGCAAACTCTCGGCTCTATACTACGGGAATACTTCTTAATAGATTTGTAGTAGCACTTTGATGTTTAGAACACAAAACCAAATAAATAGAACGCTCGCAATCCTGGCGCTGTGCCTGGTTGGCAGCTCCGCGCTGCCTGGTGAAACGAAGCCTGCGGCTCCGCCCAAGCCTGCCAAAGCAAGAGCTCCTGTTCAGCAACCAATCACTGATTTCTCGGCGTATGGCTATCCGTACACTTTCAAAATTCGAATTTTGACTTTCAGCGGAACATTTTTGTCCTATGTAAAGCCAGGAACCATGGCGGATAAGTGTGGTTTGAGGGCGGGCGATATCGTCTATACGGTCAACCATCGCGCCACGCCCAACCCGGCTGCGCTCAAGATGGTTTTGCAAGACAACAAAAATACGCCAAAACGGATTGAGTATTTCCGCAGCAACGGCAAAAAATACGAGGTCAAAGTAACCGAAACCAACGAGATGCGCCAGTTCGTCGACCGCCGCACCGGCAAGCCCGTACACAGGGCGACACAGGCGGAGATGGAAGATTATTTGATTACTTTAGTCAATGCCGATCGAGCACAAAACGGTTTGAGCAGGTCGCTTAGGAAGAGTAGCGGGCTCAGTCGCATGGCGAGAAGTTATGCCGACGACATGGCGAAACGCAATTTCCACGGGCACAAAGACCCCGAGGGGCGCGACCCGTGGGCGCGTGCCAAGCTTGCCGGGTTGACCACGATTAACATACGCGAGAACTGCGCGTATCCGTTTCCGGAGCCGGATTCACTGGCGATGGTTAAAACTGGAGAAGCCCAGCTCATGGACTCTCCGGAGCACAAAGTCTCGATCGTTCAGGCGGACAACGTCTGTGTGGGCGTCGGTTGCGCGTACCGGAACGATGGCGGTCTGATGATCGTGCAAGTATTCTCGCCCGACGACGTGCCGTAGGCTTGATACGGCACCAGCCTTGTCCGTTGCGGCATGTTGCGCTTCTCAGCTGCGCTTGTACGCGAGCTTGACGAACACCGGCAGATGGTCTGACCCAACACGCCCCAGCACGCGGCGTTCGCGAACAGAGAATTCCGGCGTAAACAGAAGATGGTCGATCGGCAGAAGGGAAAGGCGCATCTTCGCGTTCCAGGTCGGTTGATATCCGAAGCCGCGCTCTGAGTCGAGAAGCCCGCCATCACGCAGGAGCTTATCAAACGTTCCTGACCACGGTGTGGTGTTCATGTCACCAAATACGATACCAGGGTTTTTAAAATTCTTAGCGTCGGTTGCTACGTCTACAAGCTCTCTGTTCCGCAGATATCGGGCTTTCAATGGTGTGACCGGATGTATGAAGACAATGTCGAGCTTTTGACCATCCACATCAACTTGCGCCACTACGCGAGGTCTTTTCATGCTTCCGAAATACTTGACCTTCGATTCCACGATCGGAAATTTACTGAATAGCGAGACGCCGCCTTGATGCGGTTCTACAACGCGGTAAGGATACTTGGTCAAATTCTTTTCTAGGACGCGACCCCACGCTGGAGTGATCTCGGATAGGCCGACAATATCAGGATCAACTTTGGCAATCACTTTGAGAGTGCGATTATAGTTCTGGTTTTTCATGCCTTGAAGATTAAACTGCAGAACGTTTAGATCCTCAGGCTTACTGCCCTGATCGCCATGAGCAAGGGAAATTGGAACGTTCAAATAAACAACCGGCGCAAGATTTATAACCACAAGCGTCGCCGCTGTAACAGCTGCCCACTTCTGTTTTAGCAGGACGAAAGTAATTGCAACCGCCAAAAATAATACAACGTACACCACGCGAAAGTGGCTTGCCAGCTCAAACGGCGTGCAGTAATTGCTAAAGAAACCAGCGAGGGAAGCCGCGCCCACTAGAACAAACAACAATAACAGTGCGCCGAACACTATTGCTCGAGCGGCATGAATACTGAGCTTGACTGCGTTACGAAAAAATTTCATTGAGCACCACCATAGTCGACTTTCTTCAGGATAGGTGTGCAAGTTTTGCCGCTCGGGAAATTACGGTCAAGATACGGTTAAGAGTTCTGATCATCTGTGTGTTAACAAAGACTCTATCTTAAGGTAGGTTTGCAGCACGCTGGGTATGAAGATCGGGAGTAGGTTGCCCACAGGGTACCAATGACAGATATCCTTCTTCGGCCCAGCAAACAAAAGACCATCATCCGTGTTTTGCTGCTGGCATCGCCGATTTTCTTGTTTCAGCCACTAATGCAGATGATTCAGGGAGTTCTCGTTCCGGGGCTACCGCCGTCGCCGTTCGGCTTTCAATTCTGGGTGATGGGCGCACCATATCTTTATTGCATGACATTGCTTTCGTTTTTCTACGATCGATATCGGATTAGAAACGGCAAACTCGATTACGGAGATCTCGGAACCAAGAAAGTTGCCTTGTCGAGAATCGTCGAAGTAACTGGCGACGAAGGTGATGTCGGCAACGATTTCACGGAAAGTATTATTCTCAAATTCGACAGCGAGGACAGCGAAAAAGGTCTCGTAATTCCGATTAAAGATTACGATGAACACGAGATTCGCGCATTTCTGTCGACACTTAGAGAAGAGCACCCGAACTGCAAATACTCGTATTCCGATGTGATTCCTTTCGAGTCGCGCGGCTTGATTCGTTTTTTGAAAAGCGTAAACGAAACGGATAGTTTGACTGTCAAACTCAGCAAGTCGCCGACTGAAGACGCAATCATCCAACTCGTGAAGAGCCATGAAAAAACTTTCTGGCTGGTCTATTTGTTCATGTGGCTGCTCATTCTTTTTTCGCTCTCGTATTACTGCATTTTGTACAACGCAGAGTGGTCGCAAAATCCCGGCATGCCGGTGCAATGGCAAAACTCGAATGCCACACGCGATGCAGCCATGTTGTTTGAAGCTGCGCAGCACGATCCAAATGCTGGATGGTTTAAGGTTATGCTTCTCAATGCGGCATTCGTTATGAACATCGGGATCGACTATATGTCCACAACCGGACTCGTTGCTATGAGCGCGGTTTGGCTGTTGGGTAGCTTTGTGGTCACGACTTTTTTGCCGGTCATCAGGTTGACTTCACCAACATATTTGTTCATCGACAAACAAAGTATTGGTATGGGAGTAGACTTTTTCCCGTGGGAATCAGTGGAGTCCGTGGTACTCGAGAGACCAGGTCAGATGGGCGATCCGCTCGAAGGAACTTTACTGATCAAAACAACAATTAATCGGCACACTCTTCAATCAATGCACCGCAATCCTGATCACCTGGGTGAAAAAACGACAGTTAGCCCGGACGAAAATGCGGAAAGCACAACAGAAACAAACGCTGCAACAAGCCCAGCGAGACGGTCGGAACAGCCTGGAGGCGCCACCAATGACTGGTCTTTCCCCAACAAATTTTTAGAAATCGACCTGACTAAAATTCCCGATGTGCAAAAACGGCAACGTGCATTGCGACTAATTGAACGATATGCGTTGAACGCCAATTTTAATAGCGAGTTTATGAGAACCACGAATTTGCTGGTCGATATTCAATTTACGGATCTTTGGCTGGACGATCAAGGAGCCACCGAGAAAATCGAGGTCAAAATGTCGGAGCTGCAAACTCTGAAGAATGGCATGTATCAAGTCGATTCGATGTTGGGTTATGGTGGGCAAGGTGTAACTTATTTGGCATCGATCGTCGGTGGAGAAAAAGCGGATGCCACCACAAGCGGTGCGAGTAACAAACATAGCGGTCAAGTCGTTATCAAGGAACTGGTGTTACCGAGCTATGCCGATGTTCGAATTATGCAGGACGCAACCAGCCGTTTCGAGCGTGGTGCCAAGCTGCTGACACAATTGACGCACCCGCAAGTGGTATCACTTCAAGATTATTTTCTGGAATCCGGCAAAGCTTACCTGGTCATGGAGTATGTAAAGGGCGAAACACTTCGCCAGAAAATCGCTCGCCAGGGCGCCCTGTCGCTCGAAGAGGTGAAACAAATCGGCGCGCAGCTGTGCGAGATCCTCACTTATTTGCATGAGCGTGAAATCCCGGTCATTCACTGCGACTTTGCTCCGGATAATTTGATTGTCACCCCCGATGGTGTCATCAAGTTAATCGACTTCGACGTTGCACGTGTGGTCGACAGCAAAGCGCACACCTTCATCGCGGGTCGACCTTCGTACACACCGCCCGAACAATTTCGTGGTCAACCGACGACACAAAGCGATTTGTTCGCTCTTGGCGCCATCCTGCACTTCCTGCTTAAGGGAACCGATCCACCGCCATTATGTGCCGGCACAAATGACGACGATGATAACGTTCAACTTTCGTCGATAGAAAAATTGATTATGCAATGCTGCCAGTTCGAAGCCGTCGATAGACCTGCAACGGCAATGGAAATTCAGCGTGAATTGGAACAGTCAACTGATACTCATGTCGAAGAGCGGCACAAGATCATCATCAAAGAAAAAGTTTCGGAGATCGGGTAGCGATGACCACCAAATCAAGCGCAAAAACCGCGGTCGTAAATTACGAGAGTCCGAACGCGCTCGTCAGTCGCAAAATGGCGGTGATTTCAGCCGCTTGTATGATTGTGTTCGTGCCGTTGCCGCTGTTGTATCCAATACTCGTACCATTTACGCAAGGATTGCCGCTCGCCATTTTATTAGCACTGTCAATCGGTGCCGTTCTATTTTTCATGGTGTCATTTAACGCATTTCGAGTCTATCGAAGCGCGAGGTTGGTTCTGACAGACACCGGAATCGTACTGCCGGACAAGCTTGGCTCGACGTCAAGGGAGGTCGTTCCGTGGACTAAAGTTGAACTAATCGAAATTGCCAATGACAAACAGCAGCAGGAAGAAATATTGTTTTCGCTCAAAGGTTGGGTGCCGATTCGAATAAAAACATCGTCCTTGAAACCTGAAGACCTCGACAAATTAGTCAGCGCCTGCGAATTGTGGGCAGCTCCTCTGGCCAAAAGCGATTCGTTTAAGCGTCTGGTCGAGCGGGTCACATTGAAACGACGGGACAACGAAGACACCAGTTTCACCGCACTCTGGATGGAAGAAGCACAACGTCGGCTTACCACAACTCCATTCACTCCATTGGAACCGGGAGCGAAATTGCAGTCTGGCCGATTACAAGTCATACAGCCACTCACGGCAGGAGGATGGTCGGCGATTTACCTTTGTCAGTGGAAAGAAAAAACATCTTGCATCTTGAAAGAGGCCGTGGTGCCACCGGCGGCGAATGACAGTTTAAAAGCTAAGGCTTACGAACATTTTGAGAGGGAAGCAGTTTTGCTTGCGGGGTTAGACCACCCGCAAATCGCAAACGTAATGGATTACTTCATCGAAAATAATCGGCAGTACATGGTGCTCGAACGCATCAGTGGTGCAAACCTGCGCACTTACATTCGCGATCGCGGTTCTGTTTCTGAAAAGCAAGCAGTGAAGTGGGCAGAGGAGCTGGTCAAAATAGTTTCGTACTTGCATACGCATGAACCGCCCATAGTGCACAGGGATCTCACACCGGAAAATCTCATCCTCGATATGAAAGGCTCTTTAGTGTTGATCGATTTCGGTTCAGCAAACGAATTCGTCGGAACAGTGACTGGAACGCTGGTCGGAAAGCCATCGTACATCTCGCCTGAACAGTTCTCCGGGCACGCAAAACCGCAGAGCGACTTGTATTCCATCGGCGCGATTTTATCGTTTATTTTGACCGCTGCAGACCCTGAACCACTGACGGTGGCAAACCCAAAAGCTATAAATCCTTTAATCTCGGATGGGCTGCAAAAGTTAGTTCAGGATTTAACGGTACTCGACGCGCGCAAGCGAATTCAGTCAGCAGAAGAACTGGCGCAACGACTGGTGCCGCTCAACAGTAGCGTCGACCAGGCAGGGTTAACCTCCTGAAGAACGCGTCACCATCGTTCCATCCGGCAGCACAATCGACGGCAAGCCTGTAAGGACGCCATCAATTCGATCGGTGGCGAACATTGACGGGACAAATCGAATTTGAGCGCGGAAAAAAATTTGTTCGTACAATAAAACGTTCTGCGTCGTCCGAATAGTTTGCATTTAGAAAGAACAAAATGATTGCGTTCCTTAAAACCGTTTTGGTCGTGTTCTCGTGCCTGATTTGCGGAATCTTTTCCGCTGTCGTAATGTTGCCTGTGCAACTGCATGAGCTTTGTTCTGTCATGGTCAAATTGGATCCGAAAAAAATAGTTACGAAAAAGAAGACGTGGCGCACCATGCCCCAGGCGGTAAAGGAATTTGCTCCGTCCGCCAGAAGACGGATGCGCCCGGCGTTCAAGGCTGCGGGCGTGCCTTACCCGCCTTCGCAACTGACGCTTGTCGGATTGAAAGAAGAAAAACTTTTGATTTTGCTGGCGCCGGACTCGGAGGGCACGCTGAAAAAAGTCTCGACGTATCCGATTCTCGCGGCCAGCGGCGAAGCCGGACCGAAACTTCAACAAGGCGATTGTCAGGTTCCTGAGGGCTTCTACAAGATTGAGGGTTTCAATCCGAATTCGTCATATCACTTGTCGATGCGAGTAGGTTATCCAAACTCAGAAGATTTCGCGCGTGCGCACAAAGAGAAACGCACGAACCTGGGCGGCGACATAATGATTCACGGAAACGAAGTCTCCATCGGATGCGTGGCGATCGGCGACCAGGGTATCGAGGAAGTATTCATTCTAGTGAATGATGTTGGTCGAGAGAACGTGAAGGTAATTTTGGCACCATGTGATCTGACCGCGAAATCGTCGGGCGTTGATTTCAAGTTGCAGCCGACGTGGCTCCCTGCTTTGTATCGTCGGTTGAAGAAGTCGCTTGCCGAGCTTCCTTCGCTAACTGAGGGCTAAGCCCGAACAACATCGCACGATAAGAATGGCTGCAGACCCGGCGTGCAAAACCGTCATAAAGTGAACGCTATGCAAAGAACTCATGCAAAGAACTCATGCAGGAAACGCTTACGCAGAGAACATGGACGCCACCGGATAAAGCGGGCGAAATTGAACTTGCAGACCTCCGCAAAATTAAAAGCCGGACCTGATGATCCGGCTTCCGAATGAGCATTTCGAGTGAGTGAAAACTACGAGATTTTGACGCTGAGCTTGGTCAGGGTCTCGCCGAGAAAGGCAAGTGCTGCGGCAATCGGTGACTGCTGCTTGGCGCGTTCATTGGATTCGACCCAGCCTTGTTTGATGGCTGATGCGGTCGCCATTTTACGTTTCACACCATGTTTTGCACTTCTGAGAAGCACATGACCTGTGTGAATTACTCTTCTGCTGACTCTGCGTGATTTTTTAGGTGCGCTGACTCTAGCCATGGACGACTCTTGAGCAGCAGCGATACCATATCCGGTGCTGGCATCGACCGCGTGGTCGTAGTAGCCCCAGATGTTCTCTTTGATTTCGTATGGTCTCGGCTCTCGCACAAAGACGTAATAGAAGGCCGCTGCAAGAATGCACAACTCTGCAATTATAAGTAGGTGAGCGAACATAATCGCCTCCTGGGCACAAGTGCCTGGCGTTAACTGGGTTTCCGTTAGGGGTAGTCTGTTTGTGTTGGCAGCAGACGACTGATTGAAATATCTTAACCTTGTAGAACATTCTAACGAAACATTACAAAAAAGCTATGGGTTTTAATAATTCTCCTGGATGTCAAGCGATTAAATCTGAAAGTCCGAATCTTGCTACCAGCAGCTATTTCAAGAAGATCTTGTCCGAGATCTCGACTCTGTTGACGTATGGGGTTTTCGGCAATACCAAAATTATTCATCATTCGAAGTGGTATCAGCGGTGATATCAAGCGATCCTCAACCACAGATCTGGGTACAGCAACCTTTTCATTAACGGATTTTCGCCCGCTCAAAACAGCTCAGTATCATCTAGTTGTATTACGCTACTCTGACCTCACCTTACTAACCGCTCCGCCCGTTTAAGGGCAATTTCGAAAGAGGACAAATGCAGATCTCAAGCGTTGCTGTAATCGGGGCCGGCACTATGGGCGCCTCCATTGCCGTCGCTCTAATCAGTCATGGTTATCCGGTCATTCTTAAAGAAGCGAACGATGACCTTCTAAAGAAGGGGTTGGCGAACGTCGACAAGATTCAAAAGAAACGCATCGAGAAGGGTCTGGATGCCACCACAGCCGATGAAGAAATGAATCGCCTCACCGGCACCACCGACTACGCTCGAATCGCGGATGCGGACCTTGTAATCGAGGCAGTGCCGGAAAATATAGACATCAAGCGAGCTGTGCTTAACGACATCGACGAGCATTCCGATGTCAACGCCATCATCGCGACCAACACAAGCAGCCTTCCGATTACGCAAATAGCAGCGTTCACGCGACGACCTGACAAGGTAATCGGACTTCACTTCTTCAATCCCGCGCATCTGATGCGCCTCGTCGAAGTCATTCCCGGTTTGGAAACTTCGCCGGAAACCGTCGAAAGCGCCCTGGCCTTCGGTCAATCGCTGGGCAAGCTGGCAGTCCGCGTGGACGAGTGCCCATCGTTTCTGGTCAACCGTTTGCTCGGTCGCTACATGAACGAAGCGCTCTATTGTTTACAAGAAGGTTTAGCCACCATCGAAGAAATTGATGAAGCCGCCAAACAATTCGCAGTTCCCGTCGGTCCTTTGTCACTGCGAGATATGAACGGTGCCGACATCGGTTTAGCCGTCGCCAAGTTCAACTTCCAGGAATACGGCGAACGATTTGCGCCGCCAGAAATTCTGGAAAAGATGGTCGAGCGCAACATGCTCGGTCGAAAGACTGGCTCCGGCTTCTATATATACGATGAAAAAACGGGACAGAAGCAAAAATCAAATCCACAAATCGGCGAGATTCTCAAAGAGATCAAAACGCCAAAATCGGCTAGCAAGTTCGATGTCGAACGTTTATTCCTACCTATGATCAACGAAGCGTTTATCGCGTTGCAAGAACGCGTTTGCGCCGTCGAAGATTTAGATCCGGCATTGATGGCGGGTCTGGGAATGCGTCGCGGACCGCTGACAATCGCGTCGGACATTGGTTTAAAAGAAACCCTGGATAAGATGGAAGAACTGCATCAAACGTTAGGTGAGCGCTTCCGTCCAGCACTTCTTTTGAAACGATTGGTCTGGGCAAAACGAGCGACGATTTTTTAAAATCCGTCTATTGATTCATCAATTCTTCGGCGAAGTGACACGCGGAAAAATGACCTGGCACAATTTCGCGCAATGCCGGGTCGTCGACTTTGCACTTCTCGCGCGCCATCGGACAGCGCGTGTGAAACCGGCATCCTGACGGTGGATTGGCTGGGCTGGGAAGATCGCCTTGCAATAGAACACGATGGCTTCTATCAAAATTAGGATCTGGAACAGGCGCGGCGGAGATCAATGCTTTCGTATAAGGATGCAATGGCGTTCCATAGACATCATCGCATTCGCCGATTTCCACAATTCGCCCCAGGTACATCACCGCGATTCGGTCGCTGATGTACCGCACCACATCAAGGTTGTGAGCGATGAACAGATATGTGAGCTGAAACTCTGATTTCAAATTGATCAACAAATTCAAAATCTGCGCTTGAACGCTGACGTCTAATGCGGACACAGGTTCATCTGCAACAATCAACTTCGGTTGCAGCGCAAGCGCACGCGCAATGCCCACTCGCTGGCGCTGTCCGCCGGAGAACTCATGCGGATATCTGTCCGCCATCTCAGCGGATAATCCAACGAGGTCGAGAAGTTTCAAAACCCGATCTCTGAGCGCGGCACCACTGGCAGTATTATGAACTTCCAACGGTTCTTGAATAATCTGCCTGATAGTCATGCGCGGATCGAGGCTGGCATAAGGGTTTTGAAAAACGATTTGCATGTGACGGCGCAAAGCCTTCATCTCTTTCTCATTAGCAGTCAGAACGTTCTTGTCTTCAAACGAGACACTGCCTGCGGTGGCGGGCAACAAACGCAAAATCACCCGCCCGAGAGTGGACTTGCCACAACCGGATTCGCCCACCAATCCAAGCGTTTCGCCTTTGCGTATAGTCAGATCGATACCATCCAGCGCACGAACAGCGCCGACTTGTCGATTAAAAAAACCCTTTCTAATCGGGAAGTGTTTTTTGATCCCTGAGATCTTGACTAACTCTTCCGGTTCAACCATTGAATATTTACTACGCTCGTGAACTTGATGAGCCGTCGGCCAGTTTTGGTCTCAAATCAGTGACGCTGCCGTCTGTGCGCTGCCACATAGCTCCGAAGATGCCACGCTCAATCAGATCATCGTACACGGAGAAAACACATTTACCAGGACCGACGCCCGCTTCTTCCAACAATGGATGAGTCCATTTCTGTAGAGTCATGATTCGCGGAGCACTTCCGGTGACAACCCAGATCGGAAATCCGGTTTTAAGAAACGCGCGGATTTTTGGCTCCCAATGCCGTGTTTGGCGGAAGTTGCCAGTGTCGATCTCCAGAAGAATTCTCAATGGTTCCGTTTGCGGATAAGAGAATGAAATGGTGGCATCTGCTTGCTCGGCACCATATACGATATCACCGGAAAGTTCTTTCCAAAACTCACGACCGGTAGTGAAGTCTAAGTTCTCAATCCAGCTTTGTTGCTGAGCCTCTTCCAGAGCCAATCTCACGTCGACCAGGCGGAGGAAATGTTCTTTATGATAAGTATGCGGAGGACCTGTTGGAATCTCTTCCCACGAAATTCCACGGTGCTGCTCGAGAGCTTTTGCACCAGCGGTGGTCAAGAAGTAGATCAGCTCAGGGCGCCCGCGGCCTTCCATTCGACCACTTGACGCGCAGCCGGTGAAACCACCTTGTTGCAAACGTCTCAATCTCTTACGAGCAGTCTCATAACTAATGTCGCTGAAGCATAGCCGCGCCAGCTGGGTCGATGTGACAGTCCGATGCAAGTACAACTGCAATAGAGCCAACAGATCGCGCTCCATTAATACGAGCGATTTCTTTCTCAGTTTCGTGCGCGCGAGCCTATCTACCATGCCAACTATTTGCGACCTCTTTCGGGATGAATTCCCGGCGATTCGAACCTCAGGCATCCCGACCGTTTATGTAGCGCGGGTTTATTCAGAGAGAGCCGTCTCGTTTGAAACCGACTGACCCTATTTGTACCCCGTAAATAGATTGTAGACCATCAGTCGTCAGCTGACGAATAGATTGTTTCGAGCGACCCATAAAAAGATCCACTCTGTTGAAAGGTAGGGACAGCTATTACTGTGAAATCGGCGATTGCATCGCAAGACAGGTTGTACGGCACGGATGTCGAATCCGCGTGCTATACCTAGCCCAACGGAGATGATGGCGAAAACCGCACTAGCACCACATCTCGGACGCCAAATCAGAAGCAAACAGATATACACCAATGGGATCCACCGGACACGACAAGGATCTCTGGCAGCTCAACTCGCCGTTGCGCGAATCGCTAATGTAACCTAGAAACCACGGGTCAACTGTCGTGAAGAAGAAATTAGAAACCGATATCACAAACTACCGCCCAACCTGGCTCACAAACACCGTCTCCAAGATCAGACGTCAACGAGGAATATCGACCTCGCAACTGGCAAAACGAGTTGGATGCAGCGAAACTAGACTCGTACAATTCGAGTCAGGCAATCAATTTAGCCTCGCACTTCTGCGAAAGATTTCTCAAGCCCTCGACGTTACCTCCTGGGATCTGTGCCAACAGTCAGTCGCCGACATCTAGGCACGGGTTGACTTTTGGCCGAATCAAAAGGTTCTAGAAACCCAAACGGATGAAATTCTCACTTTCCGGAAACCGTCGACGTCACGCGTTTTTATTGGAATCCCAACCTTGAAATTGCCATGGGAACCCCATGTGACATCAACGAGGGCTATGCACGCGTCGGCGGTCCGCTTACTGACCTGGAAAAACGCGAAAGGGAGAGCGACGCAGAGCGCAAATTACATCCGCAGAGACTTGTCCCAAAGTTTGGAACGAAGGACACTTGCGGAGGAACTAAGCCGCCCGACCGACACCGTTCCTCGATTGGCTACGACGTCGGCAGCTGTATGTAAAATGTCGTGCCCTTGCCAGCCTCGCTGGAGAGCCAGATCTTGCCTTTATGCAGATCGATAATCCGCTTGGCTATGGACAAGCCAAGACCAGTTCCAGGATAACTGTTGTCTAACCGTTTGAACATTCCAAAGATTATTTCATGGTCGGTTTGATCCACACCGATGCCATTATCTTGCACGGTGATTACAGCCATTGTGGTGGAGACCTTAGATTTTATGCGGATTTCCGGAGCGACTTTTCTTCGAAATTTAATTGCGTTGCTGATCAAATTTTGAAACAAGACAGCAAGCATATCGCGATTGCCATAAACAATCGGAAGTTTCGCGGTAGAAATAACGGCACCAGATTCGGTGATGGCCTTTTGCAAGTCCATCAAGACTGTCTTCACAACTTGATTGAGATTAACTGATTCTGCGTTGAAAGTGCTTTTGCTCAATGAGCTATAGCGCAAAGTATCATCGATTCTTGCAAGTGCACTGGTGGCACTACCGTAGATGATCGACAACATTTGCTTTCCATCGGCATCTAACTTTGGAAGATATTCATCATGAACCAGTTTGGCATACGTGCCCATGGTACGGAGCGGCTCTTTCAAGTCGTGCGCGGCTACCCATGCGTATTCTTCCAATTGTTTGTTGGTTTCGACAAGCTGTTGCGACATCAACAGCAATTCTTTTTCTGCTTGTTTTTGAACTGTTATATCGCGGATAATCGCGGCACCATATACGGTATCGTCATGCGTGCCATCAATCGGATAAACTTTGATAGACAAATCCAACGCTTGTCCGTCTTTGCGGGTGAAAGCATGTTCGATGGTATCCGAAGACAGCCCAGCAGACAGAGGTACGAGCTTTTCCTTGGTGGAAATAAGCGATGAAATGTTCTGTCCAATCGCTTCTTTATCTTCAATTCGAAATAAATCGCGAGCGCCTTTGTTCCAGGACAGAACATCACCGGTCGGAGAAAGACCAACAATTGCATCGCTGGAATATTCAACAATCGACGCCAGCAGCTCCTTGTGACCGCGAAAACTACTCATGCGGGCGCCGGAGATGTCGTCGTTCGGAACTCGCTCGTTTGCTGAGTTCTCATTTGCTGAATTCTCGATTGTTGAATTCTCGACCGCAATCTTCTCTATGGAAGGCTCATTCGCTGCAACCTTCGCTACTGAATTTTTTTCTGCGGAAATCTCTTTGTCTGACTTAGCTTTTGCGGAAATCTTTTGTTCTGAAACTTGGTAGTCGACAGTACTCGAATAAGCTTCCGGGACTTTACCGATCTTTTTCTTCTTCGCGGTGTTTTTCTCGGCGGAATCGACGGGCGCTTTCTCGTCGAGAGCTTCGATCTTTTTGCGTACCATGGATAATCCAATTTTTAAAGCAGGCGTTGATTTTAGCCCATTATGAGTTTCTATAGAGTTCAGGTAGCACATCCCATGAAAGCTAGAGTTTCATTCAGAGAGCAGTTTCCGCGCTAAACGCCGCTACCGCAAGGCCAGAGCGGAACCATTCATATATTGAATGTGAAGAATCACTCTGGCATTTGGATTTCAAGAATCTAGCTCAAGCAATGCTCGTGCACGGCGTCACATAGCGGCGGCAGCACTTTTGAAACTTAGCGGCGGCAGAACGTTCGGCTTAGAACTCGACGCCTTGTTTGTCGCGTTGAGCGTCACGTTGAGCTTGTTGTTGTGCTTGCTGCTGCTGCTCAGGAGTCAGGCCGAACTTCGAAACGTCTGGTGTGAGGCTGGTCACGGTAGAGCGCTGATATGGATTAGCGGCGGTAGCATTTTCGATTGCCGTGCGCTGGGACAACGGTCCGGCGTTCGGGTTGCCGCCAGTGCCATACGCTAATCGAGGATCAACTGGTTGAGCGCCGGCTGCGTATGGATTTGAACCGCTCATTTGTTGTGCGGCTTCGGCCAGAGTAGGCTTCTTGGCAGGAAGGCTGTCGCGGGAAGTCACTTCCAGTCCACCATAACGTGGCTGTGGTCTGTTAGCTTCTTTGCCGCGATTTCCCATTGGTCCGACGACTTGTTGAGGTGCTTGTGCCACTTCCTGTGGTGCAGGTAGCGCGGCTTGCATTTGTTGTGTTGCGGCGTAGCTCGGGCTCAGTGCACGCACCAGATCTGGTGCCGGTGCTGCGCCTGCAGCTGGAGCGCTGTCGCCGACTTTCTGGCCACACTCGATGCAGAACTTGCCTTTGCCGGCATGCTTGTTGCAGTGAGGGCACATGCGCTCAGCGTTGCCAGCGGCTGGAGCTGCTGCCGCCGGAGCGGCTTCGGCAGGAGCCTGGAACGGTTGGGCGACAGAACCGGTTTGACCGTAAGGCACGTCACCGAAAGAACCTGAGTTTTGGCTGTAGGCTGCGGCTCTGGCATATACGCCTGATTGCGCGATGCTAGACAGGTTATGTTGTGCCGCCGGATCGACTGCACCACCGGAGGTTTGTACAGCGTCAGTCGGCATCTGACCATAGCCGGCTGGTTGCTGACCATAACCGAACGGATCAGTGGCTGGTCCCATGCTTTGCGTTGCCGCACGAGCTGCGGCTTGAAGAGTGGCGAGTTGATCGTTTTGGCTCATCTCGGCAAACCCTGGAGCATTTTGTGGAGCGTAGCCTTGTGGAGCTACGGCACCAAATGCGGCACCACCAGTTTGACTCATCAAGTGACCGGCGACTGCCATTTCGGCTGCGCCCATTGGCACTTGAGCAAACGGAGCTTGCTGTTGTTGCTGCTGATGAGCACCGGTCTCATCTTGCTTCGGCATTCTGCTGCCGAGGAAATTTGTGATCACCGATTGCACTCCGGTTGATACCACTTGTGCAAGTTGTCCAACTGTTTGTGGAGCCATGATTTGTTCTGGTTGCCCTGCTGGACGTCCGGCTTGAGCGGCGATATCAGCATGCTGCTGTTGTTGCTGTTGTTGTTCGTGACCGTTGAACGCGTTGTTGATCGCTTCGCCGGCGTTTGGAACTGACATGAAGCTCGGCACCGGATTTGGTGATTGAGCGCCCGGGATCGATGGTCCACCTGGTCCACCTGGTCCGCCTGGTCCGCCTGTTCCACCAGGCATAGGTCCACGACGCGAACTGACGTTGTGCAAGAGGTGCAATCTGGCGATTTCCTCGATGCCTCTCAAGTCGACCATGAATGGCTTGGTTTCGCCGAACTCGGGATCGCCGGCTGGTGCCAGGTAGACGAGTGCGTGCTGTTTCTCCATCCGTTTGATCGTATCTGTGTCAACCCGAGCGACAACTTGTTGTGAGTGGATTCTGTTCCAACTGGACGGGAAGATACCGAAACCGGTTGACTGATAGTGGTCGGCGATACCGGGGACGATGATGGCGTGTTTGCCAATTTCTTCCGAGAAGAATGCAGCGGTTGTTTCGTCTGAGTTGTGCAGACAAACACGAATCGCACTGTTGGAGAAAATCGTCTGCATTTCTGCTTCGGCGTTCTTACCACCGGAAGTGATTTGTGAGATGTTCTGAAGGATTAGAGTCAATCCGCCGTTGGCACCACGGACGATAGCTGACAATCTGCCGGCAACGTCGATGTTCAATGTTTGGTATTCATCGAAGAACGCAAACAATGGCAGAACTGAAGCGGTACCGTATCTGGTGTGCAACGCTTGTTGCATTTGGTAGACGAAGCAACCGGCAAGCGATTCGGCGTCGGGACCGAGGGATGCAGGAGCACCGAAGATCAGAACGGTCGGCTTGTGCATTGCTGCTTTGAGGTCGATGTTGGATTGTTCGGTAACGCGCAGAACACCTGGGTTCTTGAACATTCTCAAACGACCGCGAACGCCCTGGATGTTTTTGTCCCAATCAGCATCGGTTCTGATGATGGAAGAGAGACGTTGAGTCATTTCGCTCAACTCGGCGCCATTGATTTCAGGATTGGACTTCGCTTGTCTCAAAGACTCGACGATGTTGCGACGGTTGTTGACCAGCTTCATCAGACCGCGAGGATTGCAAGGCAATGTCTCGAGTTCGGAAGCTTGACCGTTTTCATCCTCACCGATGACCTGCACTGCGCCCCATTTGAGCAGTTGTGCCAGACCTTCGATGTAGCCCATGTCGCGTTCTGCCCAGTGCTGTTCTTCGGCGTCGAGTGCGTTGACGTCTTGAACAATGGACGATGCAAATGTGGTCGGCGGAGGATCCAATGGATTCCAGTGAACGGAATCAACGTCCAGAGGGTTGAAGTACAAAGTGTCGAAACCGGCTTGTACAGCCTCGGGCAACACGGTGTATTTGAAACCTTCTTTCTTTTCGTCCAGGTTAGGGTCGTTAGCTTTTGCTTCCAGAGCGATGACGACGCAAGGCTTGGCGATCAAAGATTTGATGATGGCGCGCATCAGGGTCGTTTTACCGGAACCGGATGGAGCTACGATGAACATGTTTTTGTTAGGCAGCCGTCCCATCGGAATAGTGATAGGCAGGTGAGTTCTTGCCAGGAAACCAAACGGGATAACGACGCCGTCGACATCTTCCCAGGTCGCTTCCGGATTGCGTTTGCCCATGCGGCCGTGACGACGCAAGTTAGGCGGGCACAAGAAAGAACGCTCGTAATCGCGTGGTGTCAACATGCCCGAAGGTGGGTTGAACGTGCGGATGGTCTGCCATGGAAACAGTCTTTTCTTGTGTGCTGCTGCGATGATCAGAGCGAGCAAAACCAGAGTCGGAAGCAAGATTGCAATCGAAGTCGCATCGAGAAAGCCGTGGCTCTTGCGTGGATGTGCTATGGCACCGCCACCAGGGGTGGTGCTGCCATGAAGTTGTTGTGGGTGAGCATGCGGCAGACCTTCCAGACGAAGCGATTTGCCTTGCTTAGCCATTCCGGCCGTAGGAGGAAGACCTTGAGTAGGGTCGAGCGTGGTGGCACCATATTGAGCGACGCCATGTGCGCCATGTCCAGGAGCCTGAGGCATACCCGGAACCTGACCGGCGGCCTGAGGCGAAAGCATCTGTGCGCCTGGCTGAATCAATGGAGTTGCCGGCGGTTGTTGCGGCATGCCTTGCATGCCCATGCCTTGCTGCTGTTGCATCGGCATTCCGCCCATTTGCTGCATCGGCATCCCGCCGCCCTGCATTTGCTGCATCGGCATACCGCCGCCGCCTTGCATCGCCATCGGGTCCATGCCTTGCTGATGCATCGGCATCCCGCCGCCTTGCATCGGCATTTGTTGCCCGTAGCCGCTGCCGGCTTGAAGCTGTCCGCCGCCGCTATAACTATGGCTCATGGCACCAAGCTGCGCACGCTTCTCGTACTCTTTCGCCGAGATCGTTTCGCCGCTTTCGATGTCCTTGTAGCAGACAACTTGGCCCTTTTCATTGATTAATGCTTTGTACGTCATTCTTGCTATCCTGAGCTTTAGTTTTTATCTTTAAACGCCAGTTTGAACCAGATTACATTCCGAGTGATTTGCCGGCTTCGGCGATTCCAGCGATTTGCATTTTGCCATCGCTGGTTTGTTTGACCAGATATTCAAGCTTCACTTCGTGCGAATTGGAGCCTTTGCCCGGTACTTCGAGAACTTGTCGACCTTCGACCACTACAACTACAGCTCCGTCCTGGCGGGTTTCGCCGACTTTGACGACGCTAGGACTGAACGTGCTGACTGCTCCTGATTGAGCGATCGTCTTGGCCATCTCGTCGGTCCAGATGTTTTGCCTGTAGGCGCCGGCGCAGTCTGCGGACATATACTGCATGGCTTTTTCCTGACTGGCGCTTGCGGTTGTAGCGTTGAAATCCCAGGCGAGAGCAAGCCAACCTTGGACCAGCGATACGGCTTGATTCTCATCAGTGTGAACAAACGGTTGAGCTGCAGTTTCCTGTGAGAGAGCTTCTTCAGGACTGACTTTGTAGCCGTCGATTGCGCGACCGCGCCGTCCGCCTGTAACTTGTCCGCCACCGTTTACATCCCCATTGCTTGCCCATTTTGGTTTGTTTTTTCCAACTTGAGTTGGTGGCGCCGATGGTGACAACAAAAGCGTGAAGAACATACCGATCATGGCTCCGGCAAAGCCGACCAGAATCAGTGTAAGTTTGTATTTTTCGCCAGCTTGATAGTCAAACATTTTTCAAAACCACCTTAACCAGCAAGAAGAAGATCGGGGGAGAACGTTTCCGGAACATAACCTTGTCCGAGCAAGTGGCAGGCCCAGCGCGCATCTCCTCTACAGAGGTCAATCATTTGAGAGCGCATCGGCTGGTCGGTGTTCGGTTCGGTCGTTGCTACCCAGTACATGAAACGCGGGACAATCAGCCGGACTACACCGCGCGATAGTTTGTGATAGACAAGGAAAGCATCGGAATATTCTCTGTTCTTTCTTGTCAGGTGAGCGATCGAATTCATCTCTGCAGGTGTCAATCCGCAGGCATCGCGAATCAGATCGAAGTTACTCGGGTCATTACCGAGAATGATCTTGAGTGAACTGTTGGTCGCTAAATTGCGCGCTCTTTCGTCTCTGAGCAAATCGCCCAGCTCCTGGGAGATGCCGATGAACAGTAGACCTAAGTGGCGTGAGGTACGCGATGCGTCTTCAACCAGAGTCTTGCCGCCTTCGTATCTCAAAAGTCTCCACAACTCGTCTATGCAGAATACAAAACGAGCAGGCTTGCCGGTTTTCATCTTTTGTTGTTTGTGCTCGGCTGCGCTTCTCAATACGTAATCGGAAACGAACAGAGTGACTACAGCTTCAAGAGTCTTATCGTGAGCCAGCTCCGATGTATCAAATACGATCAAACGTGCGTTAGTCGGAATCGAAGTTGGTCCATCGAAAAGTTTTCCGTAGATCGCACCACGGCAATAGAGCGACAGCCTGTTGAGCAGGTCTTCGCAAATTTCCGCGCGCTTGGTGCCTTTGGTTTTTTCAGCTTCTACTTTGAGCCATGCGACCAGATCTGATTCAATCGGAACGCGACCTTTGGCGGCGCATTCGCGGTAGATCCACTGGATGCCTTGCATCAAAACCGGCTTCTCATCTTTACTCATCGCTTGCTCACCGCGCTCGCCGAGCATAACGGAGTGGAAGTTCAGGATCTTGATGATGTGCGATTCCGGAGGATTAGCCGGATCGATTTGTTTGCCGTCGGAACCGGTCAATGGCAGGTCATAGAGGTTCAAGCAAACCTGTCCATCAGGACCAAGTCTGATGTAAGCGGTGTCATCATAGACATCGGCTAGCATTTTGTATGAACCGGAACGGTCGATAATCATTACCTTAGCGCCGCCAACCATCTTCATCTGGATGATTTGCTGTGCCACCATCGATTTACCTTCCCCAGGTTGACCGAAGACTACACAAAGCGCGTTAGGCAATTTCTCATCATAGGGATCGAGGAAAACCGGTTCCAGAGTCTCTTTGGAAAAACCAAGCCAACTGCCATTGGTTTCAGAACCAAGTTTGGCATGAACGAAAGGAAACGAATTGCGCACGGTCGGTGTTCTGACAGCCTTACCACGACGGGTTACATCGAGTCCCATTCCTGGAAGTGAACCGATGTACAAACCTTTTTGTTCGCGATAACCGACCACAAAACGAGCGCCGCGGCACTGCGGAGCTGCCGATCTAACCAGTTCTGTAGCGCGGTTGATTTCTTCGAGTGAATCACCTTTCAGTGTGAAATAAATCGCGTAGTTGAAAACTTCCATGTTGGAAGTATAAAGTTCGGATCCGATGTGAGCCGCTTCCTGAGCCTTTTCAGCTTCTTCCTGGTTAGGAGCGGAACGCTGTCCCATCAAACCTTGATATGTGTTGGCGCTCGCTTGAGCTTGTTTGCGTTGCATGGATTTGCGGAAGACTTCCTTGTCCAGCTTGTGCGCGTAGATGTTCATTCGCCACTCGCAGTTCAGTCTCAAAAGTGGTGACAACCACAGTGGACCAGTGCGCTCCGGAAGACGGCTCATATAGAGCGTCCGCAAGAACATGCCTTCTTTCTCGGCGGCATTTTCGTCGGTGAGATTAGCCATATCGGAAATCCGAGCGTAATCAGGATTGCTGAAATCGTACTCGGACTCAGTCAATTGCTGACGAATGGTTGCTGGTTCCATGTCAGGGAATACTCTTTTCACTTTCGCTGAAAGTGGTTGAGTAGTTGGTCTGACCGGCACAGGAAGCAAATCTTCGTGCATGCGTGAAAGAGTCGGGTTCAGTTCTTTGTACAACATCCGGAAATATTCCAGTGCTGAAACTGGACGACCAGTTATGCTGCAAGCGCTCAGTGTGCCCATGTAACCTTGTGCACGTTGAAGAAGCGTGGCCACATTTTTCATGTGAGCGCCGACACTTTGACGAGCTGCTTTGTTGCCGAAAACATCTTTCAATGTAGCCATTGCATTCTCGACCATTCCGGCTTTCTTGGCTGGTTTCTCGCGGGGCGGACGGAAGCAGAAGGTGACAAAGAAACGCAGCTCCGGAATGAAGTTGCGAGCAAGAAGATTGGCTTGATCGTTTTCAACGCAACGAGCAACATACTGAAGAAATTCATCGTTGATTGCTTCTACTGGGTGCTTTTCGAAGTATTCACGTTTGGTTGTGTTGTGGCAATCAATGGTGAATTGAACCGAAGTGTCGATACCATTGAGAAAACCGGTGAAGTGGTTCATCATCGAGACCAGGCGCACTTCGTCAAATCCACTGACGTGAACGCCGTCTACTTCGAACATGCATCTATAACTACCGTCTTTCAAAACCATGATGCCCAGACCGGATGCATCGTCTTGAAACAAATCCCAGAGTGGAAGCAAACCAGCAGACGAAGGATGAGGTCTTGGCACAGCCATCGAAGGAAGCTTGGCGATTGCATCTGCCAACTTCGGATCGATAAGAGCTTTCTTGTCGCCTTTTTTCAGGAGTCCTGAAAGACCTAGTTCCGGTTGATTTGATCTTGATACAGAAGTCGTCATTTTTGACTGTCCTAGAGAAACGTTGTTTGTTTATTCGGGCTTTTGATTTACATCGAGCGGCTTGTGAACTTGAACTCTGACTTTGAACTTGAACTCTATTCGTACTTGCTTGTTCTTGTTTAAAACTTAAACTGGTTGTCGGTTTGAACTTGAACTGGTTGTCTCGTTTTAAACCTGACTGGTCGTCTGCTTTGAACTTGAACTGGGTGTTTGGCTTGAACTTTCTTTCGATTAACTGGAGCGTGGGGTTAAGCTGCAGTTGCGGTCGGGATGTCGGTGTTTTCGATGAAGGCGTTGACTTCGATTTCGAGAGAGTCGTCTATGTTTTCGTCCAGGAACTCGGGAAGCACTTCATCTTTCAGGAATCGAACTGGGTTTGGGTCAGGACCGGGGATAAAAACTTGAGAGCTCATGTAGAAGTTCATAACACCGTCCCAGTAACCGCTTTCGTTGTTTAGGCTGAATAGACAGTAGGCTGGTCCGGCTAAACCACAGAAGATTGCGATGTAGAGTCTCAAGTCGTGCGGTCCAACCATGATTGGATTGAGCCATGAGTAGAGTTGGCTCCCAACAATCAGACCACCGACGCAAGCGAACAGTTGGTCATAACGCAAGCCGAATAGCTTCGGCGAGTCTTCCAAATTTAGAGGAGTGTGGTCTTCCATCTCGTTTAATCCCTGGTCTTGTTACTGAGTCGTGCCTGGTCTCGAACTCTGGTCTCGTACTCCGGTCTCGCACTCTGGTCTCGTATCGCGGTCCGTGGTCTGGTTTCGAATGTGGTCTGAACAGAACTTTGTTTGGACTCAACGGTTTCAAACTTTGTGAACTAACTTCGAACTTGTAGACTCCATCTAACTTAGTTCCCTTTTTTAGTTCTACACAACCGCCGCTGCGAATACAACTTCGGTCGGTGCAACCGCCGGCACCACCTGCGGCTTCGGCAGGAAGATATCTTCGATAATGTGTGGAGGAAGAAGTGTCGGAGTCGAGTCACCATTTTTCGCTTGCACGATTTGGTGTTCGATCAATTCTTTTGGCAGAACCGAACGTCTGTCGACCAAGTCATAGAAGCGCACTGCATCATGGAACTCACCCATCAGGCGAAGCACTTCACCCATGATGAACTGATACCGCCCGCGGTTGCCGTTCCAGCTGTCGTCGTTGAGCGCTTCGTACAATTCACGAGCGGACAATTCGAGCCATTTGCCGGCAGGTTGGAAATCTTCTCTTGCGCACCAGTAGCCGTTCAAAGCGATGATGGCGCGATCCAGGCTATGAGCGCCGTTCTTGCGGCCGCTCAAAACAGCGTGCCCGAACTTCTTGGCGTTTTCCACCGGAGGAGTATCAGGCAACATTTCAGGCAGGAAGTAATGGTTTTTGAACGCAGACAACCACCAGGTGTAGAGGCACTCTGGGCACATCGCTACGAGACTGGCTCTGATAGCGGCGTCCGGCAGCACACGGTGGAGGTCGGTTTCAACGCGTGACTCGCTCGAGAGCTTCGGCATCTTCGCGACTGGAGTCGCAAACGTGAGCTCGCATTTCGGGCATATCACCGAGGTTAATTTGAGGCTGTAGAGTTTCATGAGGGTTGAACTCGCCGGGTCGCTCTCTGCTTTCTTGAAACCACCGTCGGAGCGGTCGGGATGTGGTGGTTCATGCATACAGATTAGATGCGTATGCCCCTGCGGTAAATCGGGGGGATTCCCACGATCCGTGGGAAGATTCCCATTATTAGATTAACTCTCCGCGGGAATTACGTATGAAGACGAAAATGCTCCCGTTTAATCAGTGTTTCGGCGATCGACTTTTAAGTCGCTTTTTTTCTGATATTGAAAAAAATTTCCGCCGATTTTGAGAATTAATCTAACCATCCGAAACGCGCTTGGATTGTGACGCTTCTAACTCACTCGCGCGAGGTCTTGCAGCTCAAAAAAACTGATTTTGCTTCTCCCAGAAAAATGTTTGCACCTACGAAAAATGGTCTTGCGGCTTCGAAAAATGCCAGCGTGTCATGTAGTTCTAATTTCGGCCTTAGGTTGAATCCATAAATCATGGATTTTAAATTTATCGCGACGAGAATTGCATATTCCCCAAGACCAGCTATTCATGTGACTCTTCGCGATCCAACTCCAACTATTTTCAACCATCCATCGCTATAAACAAACTGTTAAAACAGCCGAGGCGAAACCGGAAACCTAATATCTACGTTATCACCGATCCGATCGACACCGCTACCGAACCCGCAAACCCATTGCCTTCGTTCGCCTTGGTTGAAGCAACATATCGACAACAGAGCGATGATCGTTTCAATTTCCTCGAAGAGCGGCATCAGAGCAGAGTTTCAAGCGTTCGCTCAATTGGTGACATATCAACGCACCGTTGTAACAAGGGAAGGGATTGGCGGCGATTTGACCGGAGGCTTGCGCTGAATTCCCGACCCCTTCGTGTGCTCCAGGACCACTTCGTGTCGGACGGAGACCACTGCTTTGGTTTAGCTGACTGCTTTAGTAGTCGTAGTCATCTTTGCCGTTGCCGCGTCCGCGTCCGCCGCCGCCTCCGGAGAAGTTCTGTGCGCCGGAGTCGCCGTCATCGTATGCACCGGCGCCGCCGTAATATGGGTCTTTTCCGGCGAGACGTTGGTCGATCTTCTCGCGAATTACGCGGACTACTTGCTTGTGCATTCCGCCGCCGCCGCCACCGCCGCCGCCAGAGGAGCCTCTGTAATCAGGATGGCTGATGACTTGGCTGACGAAGTTCTTGGTTGGGTAGGCTTGGAGCTTCATGACTGGGTGCTCAGCCGGTTCAGGCGAGCTGTTGATCTCGTCTTGGTACTCGGCGATCAGTTCAGTTTTGTACTCCTGGTGAGCGTCGCTGATTGCTTCGGCAGCGAAGATGCTCTTCGGATCGATGTTGTTTTCGTTCCAACGTGGATCGCAATCCATCATCGCCTGGACAACTTCGGTGCGCTTCATGCTGAAGCCGCCGCTGCCCATCTTGCCTGCGGTGATTGCTGCAGTGTGAGCCATGCCTTTGTTGCTGCTCATGACTGCCATTGCGACTTTGGCGATCTTCGGATCGGAGAGCTGCTCGTAGGAGAAGCCTGCGGAATGGAGATCGTAGACGACGTTGTAAGCCATCTCAGCTGTGGTGTCGTACTGGTTGACCATGTTGGCAATGTTCGCTTCCACTTCTGCTGAGCTTATGCCTCCGACGTCACCGGTTTTGCCGAATGCCAGTTCAGCTTCAACATGGGTTTCGATCTGCTGGCCGCTTGAGCCAGGATCGTTGTAGCCGCCTTGTTGAACGTTGACTTGCGGAGTCGAATCTCTAAGCGGAGCTTCGAAGCGCACTCTTTGAGTACCGCCACCGCTGCTGTTGCCACCACCACCGGTACTGCCCGGGATGAAGGTCACATTGGCGCGCACTTCGGCTGGACGAGATCCCGCAGCCGGTGGCACTTTGATCAGTGATGGATCGATTGGAGGAGGAGATGGAACGTGTCCAGGAACGATTTCCACTTCGACGTTCTGTTCGTTGATGATTGGAGGAGGTGCGCCTACGCCGCCCACATGGTTGATGTGGATTGGTCCGGTACCACTTGGATGTGAGTCGCCTTGGACACGCATTGTTTGCGTTGGAGGCGGTCCTGAATTTTGTCCTGGTCCTTGCCTGAAATTGACGTTTGCTCTGGTTGGGACGCCACCGGAATTCATATTCGGAGCCTGGAGACCGCCGAGATTGAGCGGTCCAGCAGCACCTGCTGCACCCGGATCGACGTCGACATCGACAGCCTGCTCCATCGGAGCACCTGCGCCGCCACCGCCTGGAAGCACGGTTCCCGACACGCTGGAGGTGGAGAATCCACCACCGCCGCCGCCACCACCGCCGCCACCTCCACCGGAGATAGTGCCACCGTGAGTGGTGCCGCCACCAGTACCGCCGCCTCTGTACTTGTCGCCGATTGCAGCCGATACTCTCAACGCTTGGAACGTGCGAGTGTATTCTTCTGCGTTTGCACCGGCGCCGACGATGTTGGCTACGTCGTTGACCATCGCTACGTTGCGGCAAGACTCGTCGCCGTATTCGGAAGATAGAGCGCTGATTGTGTTGATTACGGCTGGCGCGATCAATTGTGCTTCGCGTCCGACCCATGCATCGGCGACCATCGGATGGGCGTCCGGCATTTCGGAAGCTTGTCTCGACTCCATGTAAGCCGTCGCGCCGGAGATGGCGGAACGCTGTTCCCATGGACGCGATCTGAGTACGGTTGGGTTGGTTGCAATCGCTCTTGAAGTCGCGTTGATCGGAATGGCATTTCTTACCAGAGTTTCTGTAGCTGGGATATGACCCCAGTGCCAGCTGGATTCCGGAGAACCGCCATCGGTCATGATGTGCACACCCCAGGCTTGTTGCTCGTCGGTCATCGGACCGTAGCGCTGGTTGAGGTGCTCTGTGTACGCGTTGCCTTCTTGTCCGTTGACGTAGGCTTGCGAACCTTTGACTGCTTCTGTGTAGAGAGATTGTTGGAATGCTTGTTTGGCATTCGATGTCTGAGCCCAGCTGCCGCCGTTGTAGGAGAGGATACCGGAAGCCATGCGCTGTGCGAATCCTTTCGGTTGGTCGGCGCCTGCGTCAATGGAAGACTGACGGGCTGCGTCGTAAGCTGCAGGGTCATTGCCAACTAGACCGGCGTAACCGGCGGTCATCATTTGCAGTGCCAGTCTGTCCGGGTCCATGCCTTCAGCGTGTCTGACGTGGAAGGTCTGACCTTTGGCGTTACCGATCAATTCCGGTTCGCCTGAGGTCGATGGTCCAAGAGTGACATCCTGAGCCAAACGGATAGCGCCGGAGATACCACGAGGTGGAATCCAACGATAGCCGGCTTGTTGATAGTTCTTCATCGGCACAACGCCTTGAGCAGCTTGCAGTCTTTGCTCGTAAGGGCTGTCCGGAGCTTCACCGTGAGGTTTGCGGGCTGGACCGTCGTCGCCGCCACTGATCGGGGGACGTCCGCCGCCACCACCACCGCCGCCTGCGCCACCGCCGGCGCCACCACCAACTGGAGGCTTGACCGGCTCGTCATCCGGGACCCACCCTGGATCGACGAAGCCTTGAGCGTTGACATTCGGAGGTTTGCCGCCGCCACCACCTCTGCGCATTGCAGGGATAGGGATAGCACCGGAAAGTGCAGCAGTTGCTGCGGCAGCACCAGCTGCGGCACCAAGTGTAGGCAGGAGATCAACCTTGGTGGCAGGTCCAGCTGCAGCCGGTCCGCCAGCGCCTGGTTTAACTTCGCCGATTGCTGTTGCCGTTTCGGGCTTCCAGCCTTCACCACCGGCTACACCGGCAGGAGGTTGAACGTTAAGTGTGCCATCGCCACCGGCTGACTCGACAGGAACTTCGCCTGCAACATTAGCGCCGCGATTACCGGTAGGAGCGCCAACACTTCGTCCTGGTAGTTTCACCGTCACTGGCGCGCCACCCGCTTCCGGACCGGCAGCACCTTGTTGAACTACTTCAGTTTTAGAATCTACTTTGCCGCCAGGTTTTCCAGCATTGGCAAGATCGGTTTTGACCGGTGGCAGTTTGCTTGGATCGGCATTGGTGTCAGTTGCGCCGTCATCGCCCACACGTGGATCGGTAGTCGGGTCGATGGAACGAGCGGCAGCTGGATCGCTAGTTGCGCGGCTCAAACCTTGTATAGAAGGATCAGAACTGTTGGCGCCGACTTTGCTTGCGGCTCCTGGTTTGCGGTTTGGAACGACGACCGAAGCGCCTTCAGGTCCACCGGCACCTCCAGGCACTACGCCTGGTGCTAGTGTCGGATTGATTCCCAGCTTGGCACCATCTTTGCCGGTGCCGCCTGTAGTCGCGCCCGGTGTCAATTTCACGCCACCAGGACCGGTTGCGCCGTTGGCACCTTCTTCAACATCCATGCTCAGTGGACGACCATCGGGACCTAAGCCACCACCGACGCCATCTTTCTTAGGGTCAGTCGAGAGTGCCGCTAAATCTTTGGCATCGGCAGTCGGAGGGGTAATTCCGTTTTTGCCGCCTTGCGGTCCATTCAGTTTTTTATCGACTGCAAGGGTTTCTTGTTTACCGTCAGCACCAGCACCGGTGCCTGCTGCGTTCGGTCCTTTCGCTGCCGGCGGTGTCAGACCGCGAGCCAGTGCTGAAGCCATATCGGCTCCGCTCTTAGGATCGTCTTTCTTACCGTCTTGACCGGTTTTAACATCTTTGCCTTCGACCAGTTTCGGACCAACTGGTTGTTTGTCTTTGTCCTTGTCGTCAGCAGTTCCGTTGTTAATTGAGTTCTCGAGAGTCTTAGCTGCCAGAGCGGCTTGTTCCAGAGCGGCCGCATTGTTGCGTTGTTCTTGCGTCGAGCCAGGTGTTCCAGCGTTTGGATTCAATGCACCAGCAGCTCCAGCGGCAGCCAGACCGGCTCCGACGGCAGTCGCTACACCAGCACCAGCCAGACCTTTCTTCGCTGCATCAGCAACCGGAGTACCAGGAGGTGTGCCAGGAGTGGCGCCGTCTGCGGGTTTGATTGGTTTGCCGGCAGCGTCCAGCCCGCCAGGTACGCCTTCGCCTTTCTTCTTACCATCCGGACCAGTTTTGGTTGGAGGTGTTGCTCCTGTGCCATCAGGCTTGCCGCCTTTAGGTGGAACGATTGGCTTGCCGGTAGTTGGATCGATGGCGCCGCCGCCGTCTCCGTCTTTGCCGCCTTTCGGTCCATGAGCAGCGTCGCGAACTGATTTAAGTAGATGCGGATCACGAGGTCCGTGCGCCAGACCATTGAGGTCGGCTTTCTTGGACATCTCTGGTCCGCGTGCTGCACCGGTCGTGGTATCACCACCGATGTTCTTAGCTAATTGCATGCCTCTTTGCGAAAGGGTATCGCTGAGGAATTTGCCGCCCTTCATCAAACCACCGGAAATCAAACCGGCTGAGATGAAGTCGGACATCGGGCTGATCTGCGCGCGAGCCAGGAATGAAGGAACCTGGATCATGAGCTGCAGAATGCCGACGGCGAGAATTATTTTGCCCCACGGATTGAAGTCCGAGAGAATCATGATAACGAAGATTTTGAGAAGACCAACCCAGACGAATGTCCAGAGACTGACTTCAACAAAGGATTTGACGAAACCGGAAGTGACGTTTTCAGTGTCCGGTGTCGCGAAGAAAACAATGAACAGAGGAGCGAACATGTATTGTGCTGTCAAAAGCGCAGTCTGAATCGCTTTCAAAACGAGGATGTAGATCAGCTCGGCGATCAGAATTCCACCTAATATAAGGTAGATAATCAATCCGGCGAACGCGACCAGGTTACCTACTGTGCCAAGAGCTATACCACCAGGTCCGGCACCAAGTACGCCACCAAAGGCTTGACCAGCCATCGGTGCAGTAGCGTTAGCGATAAGACCGGCACCAGCCATCAATCCGCCTTTAACAGCGGCTGCCATGGCGGCGTCCAACGCGGAGACTTGATCGGCGGAATTGAAATACAACGCCTTGATCATTTCGTTGGTGATTTGAATTTCGAATGCATAAATTGTCGGCCAGGCAAGCATCAAACCGGAGGTGAAGATCAAACGACCAACCGCACCGAGGAGATTGCCACCACCTCTCCAAGCCGCTTCAGCCCAGTATTTCCAAATACATAGAATGAATAGAAGAAGGAGAAGATCGACTGCGATACCGTACATAACATCTGCGCCCTGACGAACGAAAGGCGAGATATCATCGGAAGCTCCGCCACCAGGAACATTAGCCATTCCGTTGACGGCGATATTAGGGTTCAGTACGAACAGTCTCAAGAATCCAGTCAGAAACTGCACTGCGTCAGAAACCCAACCGTTGATGAATTCAGTTAACCACTTACCGATCAGCTGACCGATGTTAGCGAACAGTTGCGAGATGATGTCATCGCCCCAGAAAGTGTGAAGTCCAACGTAAGTCTCGTTGTACTGTCTGAAGTTGTCGGTAAGCATTGCTTCGACGTTCTGGATGACGGTGTCTTTGTTTTGCTCAGCAGCCTGGTTGACGAAATTGGTCGGCGGCTCATCAGGAAACGCGCGCGCTGTCGCATCGGTACCTTGAGCGCCGGGGCTTAATGCCGCAGAGCCAGGATCGGCAGGCCAGGCTTGTCCAGGCGGCGGTGGCTCAGTTTGAGCAAACGCTGCCGAGAAAAAGAAAGGTGTCAACAGCGTAAAAATTGCTGCCAACGCGAAAATCGACCGTTTCGTCGATTGCCGGGACTTTGAGGCTAGTTTTGAATCTACATTGCGCACGGGGTGTTGTTTTCGCCAATAGAAACTGAGTGGTTATAGCATGCAGTTTAAGACTGGCGGGACGATCTGTCATTGGGGAAATTCCCATCAAGGGCGGGCATTCTCCAGAATATTTTCAAAATTTTTGGTCTCCCGAAATCGGCATCGCATGCGCCTTTAATCATGCTTATTTCTTATATGCGAAAAAATTGGCGTTTTTACTCGGCAAAGTTTTCTAAAATCTGATGAAAAAGGTGAGAATTAATCTCAGAGCGCAAAACGTTTTTATGCCAAAAAGTTCGGAAGGACCGGCATCATAAGAAGCCGATCCCACCGAGCCGTTCGACAAAAGCTGTCTGACTTGATGTTCAATTTTTAGTTAGCTGCTCCGCCTTATACGGGATGCAGATTGAACTTTGCTGATGGACTGTGGACGTCTCTTTTTAGAGACCGCCGCCCAGACCGCCGTAGTTGTTGATAGCGAAGGTGCCGATCAAGTGGACCGCTGTAGGTCCGCCGAATCCGACGCCCAACCCTTTGGCTACGTTCATTGCGGATTCACCGCCGTCTCTTTGACCGAATGCAATCTTCATTCCTGCGAGTGATGAAGGCACTGTCGAGAGGGCTGTGACTACGCGGGAAATATCACGAGCGGTGTCATAACCGAAGTCTGCCAATTGTCCTACTTCGTTTGATTGACCGTAGCGTGGATCTACTGGAGCGCCAACCAAACCTTGTGCGTGGGCTGCCTGGTCATAAATACCGACTGCCATTAAGACTAGTTGAGGAGCCAGCAGGAAACCCGCGCGGGTTGCGACTTTGAAAGCGTGTGATTTTTTGATTTGCGCGATTTTGGTGCTGAGTTTAGACATGAGTAGCCTCCTAGGGGTGAGAAAAATCGAACGGGTAGTGAAAGTAGTTTGTGGTGTTCAATAAAGGTCTTGGTCTTTCCTGGTGGTTCGTCTTTCGAGTGCGGTGTTTGCGCGGTCGGCTTAGACTAAACCGTGATGCTCATTTGTGAATGATTTGACCGTAGACAGCAGCGTCGCTGTTGAATGATGCTGATGGTTTGGTCGAACCTGACTTGAAGAATTGATTGCCGTACGAGGCAACTTTCGGTTTTGCATCCAATCCACGTGGTTGCTTCGGTTGCAGTAAGCGACCGGCGACTGCGTGTTTGGCTTGCGAATGACTTCTTGGGACCATTCTTCCGGAAAGATTTTTGCTTGCCGAAGGTGGTGCCAATCTTGCTGCTGGAGCTTGTTGTGGAACTTGAGCCACTACAGCTGGCTTGGTTGGTGCGGCTCCGAATAACGGATTATATGGAGTGGCGGCCAGAGCTTGTGGTGTTTTTGGAATTATGCGAGCTTGAGGCTGTCCCCATGAGACGCTCGGATGAACATTGGTTGCGACCATTGGTGGTGCAGGTGGTGCCACCGGCTTTGGTGCAGGCTTCAAGAAGCTTGGGTCGACGCCGAGGAAGCTGGAAGCTTTTGGAACCATGCCGTGTCCGACACTGGTCATTGGCTGTCTAGGTTGATTGAGATAACGACCAGGTTTGCCGGAACCATCGTGGTTCTTCCAGGTGTTAGGTTCGAATGCAAAACGAGCACCTTGAGCCATTGCTGGCGAGGCATCGGCGATTACGCCGGCAGCCACTGTGGCTAGTGTCAAAATTGCGAGGGTGATGTTCTTCATGATCTATATATCCTAAAAACGAAATCCGTTTCTCATACCAAAACCTGTCATAGTCAGCCCCGTGAAGCCTAGACCGAACAGTGAACCTGGACGTCTGAGCTGTGTCGCGAGGAGTCCTGCACCCATTCCCGCTCCACCAGCGAAGTTGTTGGCAAAGCCACCTCTTCGAGTGTCGCGACGAACGATTGGAACTTTGGAACCACCGGTCAGGGTCTGTGTTTGACTTGAATTTCCATATTGGGAAATCAAATTGTTGTTTGGATTGCCAGGGTTTGAACCCTGAGAAAGCCAGTCAGGCTGACCGATTGCGTATTGACCTGGAGCGCCTGGCATTTGGTTAGCACTCAAAGAAGAGGCTTGACCTTGAGCCATCGCCGGGTCGTATTGCGGCATTTGATTTTGCAGTTGGGTGTTGCCCATAAGAGATTCGAAAGCAGCTTTGCGCATGTCCTTGGCGGACATTGGTGCACCGCTGTTCATCTGTGGAGCTTCAGGCATAGCCGTCAGCTGTCCTGGGGTCGCGCCCATCATGACCTGTCCTGCACCATTGTCTGCCTGAGGCACCACTTCTGGTGGCAAGAAAGAATCTTGAGTAGAGCCCATTTGGGCTTGCTCTGGATAACCGAGTCCTGTTTGAGGATCGAAGCCTTGCGCCAGGGCAGGAGTTGCTAGTTGGCTAAGGAAGCCAACCGTCAACGCGATCGCGATGTTGCGTCCCGTTGATTTCAAAACCTTTGTACCTGTTGCTTGCATCATTTTTTCCGGAGCGATTGGGGTAGTCGGTGAACGTAACTGCAATAGTACGAAACTGCCCACCGGTTTAGAATCGGTGGTTTTCCCCCCGGCATGGGAATTACCCCCCTCTCGGCTCGCAATAGAATGAATAAATGACTAGTAAAGAGTCAAAACAAAGGTTTTAAAGTTTGGAAAAACTTGAGAATCCCTGAACCTGTGGCAGTTGCGGAGTCGCTTATCTGTCCCGCGCTATCTGCGTATCTTTTTTGCGATAAACTGAACTTTGTTAGCTCCAGTGAAAATTTTCGCTACTTGGGATCCCTATTTCGCGTTGCAATCGAGAAAATGAAGTACGTACACATCCAATGGATGCACGAATTACCTGACGCGCCGACCGACGTTTATGCCGAACTCGATGACGATCGAATGGAAATTCGAAAGATCGAAGTGTTTCGCGACGAAAGTGTCGGCTATGCCCTTCTGGGGCTGGCAACTGATTCGACGAGTCTGCGCCCGTCGCCCGTGCCTTATGTTTCTCAACTCAATCAAGACCCTAAAGCCATGGCTCGCGATATCGAGTGGCATGAGTTTGATGATTTGTGGGACAAGCTTGTCAAACCAAAACTCTAGAGCTGTGAGCCTGGCGCATCCAACGAAGCGACTCCTGTCAGAAAAACTGCTCGATTTTCTGACGGACCTGATGACTGTCACTATGACAGTTGGTCTGATTGGAACTTGCATCTATATAGATGGTCGTTCGCAAATCAAATCACTTCCTGGGCTTCTCCCAACCGACTTAGATTGAACCTCTTTGATTTTGATTTTGGAAGTCTTTGATTTTGATTTTGGAAGTGGCACTTGCAAAGCGGCATATCCAAATTCAGATTTTCCCGAAATTCCGGCATATTTTAATATGACCTTGACTTCCAAACCTGACTTCCGAACCTCCGACTACGCTTTTGTAACCGGAACTCGCTGATGAATCATCCGCGTTGTTCGTTTCGCACTCGAGGTGATCGGTTTCGCACTCTAATGATCGTTTCGCGCTCGAATGATCGTTTCGCACTCTAATGATCGTTTCGCACTCTAATGATCGTTTCGCGCTCGAATGATCGTTTCGCACTCTAATGTTCGTTTCGCGCTCGAATGTTCGTTTCGCGCTCGAGGTGATCGTTTCGCACTCTAATGATCGTTTCGCACTCGAGTTTTACTGACCGTTTCGTACTCAAAATATTTCTTCGTCTCATCGGTTAAGGAGAGGATCGGCAGATCTGCATCCGCCGATCCTTTCCGAGCCGTTCGACAAAGTCTTTCCCGGTCGATTACTTTTCGGTCGTGGTCTTTTTAGAGACCGCCGCCCAGTCCGCCGTAGTTGTTGATAGCGAACGTTCCGATCAAGTGGACCGCTGTTGGTCCGCCGAATCCGACGCCCAGCCCTTTGGCTACGTTCATCGCGGATTCTCCACCATCACGTTGACCGAAGGCGATCTTCATGCCGGCAAGAGACGAAGGTACTGTGGACAGCGCTGTAACAACGCGTGAGATGTCGCGAGCGGTGTCATATCCGAAGTCTGCCAATTGACCTACTTCATTAGATTGTCCGTAGCGGGGATCTACTGGAGCTCCAACCAATCCTTGAGCTTGAGCGGCTTGATCGTAGATACCGAAAGCCATAAGAACAAGTTGTGGAGCCAGGAGGAAACTGGCGCGGCTGGCAACCTTGAATGTGTGAGAAGAAGTGATCTTCTTACGGAGTTGCGATAGTTTCATGGTGAACCTCCTAAAGGTTTTGCGATGTTTACGGGATTGAAAAGTTTGTTGTGATTCCAGGACTGAGTCCTTGTGGTCGACCTCTAAGTCCTAGAAGTTCGTGATGATTGCTGAGGGAACGAGATGTTGACCAGTCTTCTGGTAGTTAATGTTGGCTGGATCAAACTGTTGATATGGGAAACCGAAGTCTGTGGATTTGTTCGAGTAGACTCCCGTTCTTCTCAAGCCTTGACCAAACTCTGTTGTTTGTTGAGCGGTCAGACCGAGAATTCCGTTTTCTCTGGTGGATGATAGACCGTAGTCTTGAACTGTGGATCCGGTAGGGATTGTTGTTCCGCCGGCTTGGAACCGTTGACCGCCACCCAGGTCGATGGCGCTGTTGCGCCAGCCGTTGCCTGAAGGTACGCCTGTTACAGCGCCCCAACCAGCCCAGGGTCCCAGTCTCTCGATGTTGTCCTGACTTCCGTCAGTGCTTCCGCCGGCGATCATAGAGTTTCTGCCGCGGTATCCATATTGGTGGGTTTCTTGTCCGCCGCGTCTTTGCGTTGGAATCGAGGTGTAATATCCACCCGTTCCTGGCAGACCACCAGCAGGATTGATGTTGATCTCTTGTGCTGGGTTGAAGGAACCCATTGGCGCTTGCATTGAACCTGGATCAGGTCCTGGTGTCGAAGGAGGTGCCGGGATGAACGGTGTCAACGCCGGTCCAAGAACTCCGGGAGGAGACTGAACTGCAGGATTAATAGGTAGTGGAATACCGGAAGTGCCGTTGTCGATTTGGTTCGCTGGGATTGATGGAACCCAGGGAAGCAAGGTGACTGGTGCGCCCAGTACGCCAGGGTGGACACCAACTGGAGTGGAGCCGTCTCCGAAGGCTGGTGGCTGACCTTCCGGTGGTGGCATGAATGGTGCCGAACTTGGTGCGCCATCTAGCAATGGCGTGCGGATTGTCTCTACCGGAGATCCAGGCATACCGCCTGGTTGTGGTGGAGAACCGGGAAATGGCTGAGCATTGGCTGCTGAAGCCAGACTGCCGAATGCCGCAGCTACAATTAGGGTTGAAATTACTTGGGACTTACGCATTGTCGGCCTCCTGAAGCCATAAAAACAATTTAGTAGGGAGCGATTGTGAGTCTTGCTCTTTGGCCGTCCTTTCGAGAGGACCGATTTCCATTGAGATCAGTGGACGATGTTGCACCTGGCCGACTGGGAGGACGATTGTTTGAACCTCTCTGCCCCTGCGATGCCTTGTTTCGGGGTCCGTCTTGCGAGAATTGCGGGTCTCTAGCCCGATTAGGTTTCTCGCTTAACTTCTCTCCGAAGTCACTGGATGTTGAAGCGTTGAACCCCAACCGTCCATGGTCTTCTGTTGTCTGTCCGCCCCATCTCTGGATTGGAGCATTGCCCTGGATACCGCCACCTGAAACTGTGGTCACCGCCACTGGTGCCTGGTAAAAATCTTGTGGTGCGTCAATGCTACCGGGATCGGTAGGTGTAAATCTGGTCGGCGGTGTGAGATATCCTGCGGCGGCGGCTGTTGCTGCTGCCTTTCCTTCCATGCCTGGAGGAATAAGCGGCATTTCAACGTGCGATGGTGGTGGCAACAACGAAGCACCGAGGTGCCCAGGATTGGTGCCCATTGGGGCCGAGCCGCTGCCGATTGGCGGGGCTTGCCCTTCTTGTGGTGCCTGGTAAGGGGCACTGGCAGGACCCTGCTCAACGTTAGGCAAGTACATGTTCTGGTCATAATCATTGTTCTGATTAGGATTCCAAACCTGTGCTTCAGCCTTAGCAGCCAGCAAGACTACGCTGAAAGCTACAAGCGTTACCGCCAGTGCCGTCATTGTGATTGTCTTGCGTCCCTTGCTCACGGTCTTAACTCCGAATTCGTGGGGTTTTTCGCCTTAGCAACTGCATGAGTTGCGCGGTGATTGCCTCAACAACGTCAAAGGTACAGCCTGCGGCAGTCCAAGTCAGCCGGTGATTCCACGTACTCACCCCCGGTTTCTCCCACCCTATACCGGAAATTTTTGGCAAATCCGTATAGACCGGTGCTGGCGCCAAAAGAATTTGACATCAATTAATCTTTAAAATCCGAACTCCCCGGCTTTCGACGAAACCGAGAGCGGAGCCCAAAAGGATGTTTTCCTTAGGTTGAAACCACAGCATGTTGATTTTCGAATACTCAAAAAAGAATTCACCTGGCACTACAGACCGGCGCTGGATGCGAATCTCCGACGCAGCCCTGCACTTATCGAAGAGTGCTTCATCGTATAAACAACGCGCGGAGACAACCTAGGCGAAGCCGCAAACGTAATGTTTGCGTTGGTAGCAATAATCATCAAGCCCCAAAACCCAACGGTTTCGTTCGCCTCGACTCAATCAACATCCGGGAAAGTAGCCAAGCCGAATTTAAAATCTCTCAAGATCCGCAAAGAGGAAGGCTTTCAGCCAAACATCTGGGTCAGCCAAATCAACGCCGCGTTTATTTGGCATAAGGATTTCAATGCCTCATAGAGAGTTCGGGTGCTCGATCGTTCTACATATATGATGCGAAAGACCAAACGTCGAACGAAACTTCTCTCTGTTGTCCTGCACCAGCCACACACCAGAGGAGTGCTGTGGCGCATATCTTGTTAACAGCCATTTCGATGGCAGTAATCGGATTCGTTCATACGATTTTTCAGTAATTTCTTTTCGATTGTTGGATTACCCCTGCAAAAGAATAGAACGATTGAACGCCAATGATGCGGACCAATGCTATGCACTGGTCCGCTTGAAATTGAAAATTTAGTTGATTGAACTAGGCAGCGCCGCGAGCGGAGTTTCGTGAGTCCTCGCCCTCTTCGTAGTAGACGTCGTTGCGTTCAGTGATGTGGCTCATGAATACTTCGTCTACCAATTTTTGCTTTGCCGAACTTGGTAGGATCGAAGTGAATGAATCCATTTCGAGTTCGTAGCTCGTTTCCGTTGTTGATGTAGTTGCGACGTCAGGATTCGCGGCTCCGAAGAGTCCGTGTAGAACTCGCTCGGCGTACTGAGCGCGTGGTGGTATGGCATCTTCGATGACGGTGGCTTCTTCCATGGCTGGACTGATTTCGGCTTGCTTCCAGTACGACATGCATACGTGGTCTGCTGTGACTTGTCGTTTAGTATTTCGCGAGGCGAGTAATTGACCGCCGAGAAAATTGTCGGGCGCGTCCGGCTTTTTGTTCACGCCTTCGTTTGTGGACCAATCGTTGTCTTTTAAATACATGGTTCCCCCCAAGGGCGCACTAGTGCAGAAGCGACTTATGAAAGTTGCTTTTGCGGCGCTCGACTCGATGTTCTGTAAACATATATTAGCTCAACTGTATTCCGTCGATGCTTGAAAACCTAAAAATAATTTCGGTTTTGATCTTCGACGCTAATTTCAGTTTGCCTGAAAGCAGCGACTCATCACGCTTTCCGACGAAACAATGAATTCAAAATTCAGTTCGAAATGGAATCGAAATAAGAAGGCACCAGATCAGATTTTGCAAACGACAAGAAACTTTTATTGCCAAATGCAGATCGGTCCACCGGGAAAAATTCCTGGTGGACCGATCCTTCCGACCGCCTGTGCTGCTGGAGAAAAGCTAGTGTATAACTGACCTCTAGGTCTAATTCCTTCGCTCGTAAGCGAGTGTTAACGAGCTTGCACGCCTCACGACAGTTATGTCGCTGACGGACAATGTGCTCCGCGGGTGGTATCGCGACCAATCCATTTATATAGGAAGTGCCACCATCTCTTCGCTTTTATTTCTTCCAGATCCGCTTTCGTATCCTTCAGAATAGTTGAAAGTCTTTTGTTTTCTTGCTCGGCTGATGTGAGAGTGTCTTCCAGGTAATCTCTTTCCACTTTGAGCTTGGCCAGTGCATCCATGAGATAGCGACGCTCCATGACTGCAGCTTCGCGTTCGAATTCGATCGCCTTGAGTTGTCTTACTTCAAACTCGAGTTGAGGAATTCTTTGGATCGAAAAATACTGACTGACCATGATCTGTTTGACAGCGGAATTTTCTTCCGTCATCTCTTGAACTTTTTGAAGGAGAGCTATACAACGGCGTTGCAAGTACGAAATTTCGTCTTTGGTTTTTGCTGCTAGGCGCTGTTGTTGGTACTTGGTCACAACCTCGAGAACCTGACGGCGTACGCGTCTTTCTCTCGCTTGTTTGATTCGCTCATCCTCGCCGTCTGACACCACCTCTGATGCCCACTTAAAGATGTGATCTAACCCATCAAGTGATACTGCGTCGTCATGCTCATCGCTGCCCGGGGTAGTAAAGATGGAATTACTGCCGGTAGCTAGTTCTGGTTGCGTGCTCACAAAGCCCCCCTTTCTTGGACCCTATAATAGCGGCAAAGTTCCAGTTTGTAAAAACAATTTGCCACCATCCGGAGTACTACCGACGGCACCATATGGATCGCCAGTTGCGCGATCCGCCCATTGTAACGGGCTTAGCGAAGATATTTTTAATGATACCTTGGGCGGTGCCTGTTTGATTTTGACAAAAAACGTGCTCAATTTATCAGAACCATTAGCGATACCAGTACCGGATTTGGTGCCGTATATGTTGCCACCATATAGCCACCACTATAGAGCAGATCGAAGCAGTCCATCGAAGTGACTTTTCTACGTGTTACATAGTAGATACTGGCCGCCGAAAGCCCTTACCGGAACAGCGTTAGGCGTCTTTAAATTTGGACTCGAAACCACGCGCGGAGGGTTGATAATACTTTCTGCCCTTCAGTTCTTTTGGCAGACACTCCATATCCGTCTTAGCGTCATTGAAGTCATGGGCATATTTATAGTCTTTGCCGTATCCGACTTCCTTCATCAACTTGGTTGGTGCGTTGCGAAGGTGTAAAGGAACAGGATGCTGCAACGTGTTGTGAGCGTCATCAGCAGCCATTCCGTAAGCTTTATAGACTGCGTTCGATTTTGGTGCGAGAGCAAGAAAAACTACAGTTTGAGCAAGGGCAAGTTTTGCCTCCGGCATACCGATCAATTCCACGGCGTGCATAGCGGCAACCGCTTGTGGTAGCGCCTGTGGTGCCGCCAGGCCGATGTCCTCGGAAGCGAACCGAACCAGCCGGCGCGCAACATACATGGGATCTTCGCCGGCTTCGAGCATTCGTGCCAACCAATAGAGTGCCGCGTCAGAATCTGAGTTTCTGATCGACTTGTGCAACGCCGAAATAATATTGAAGTGATGCTCGCCATCCTTGTCGTATTTCAAAACGGCTTGTTGGATCGCTTCCTTAATCGCTTTCTCGTTGAGTTCCGCACTGCCACGCTTCTTAGCGAGGATTACCGCCAACTCCAAACTGTTCAGTGCAGTGCGTGCGTCTCCGGAAGAATATTGAGCGAGTTTAGTTAGCATCTCGTCTGATGCAACGATCTTCTCGGCGCCTAAGCCTCGTTCTTCGTCGTCAAGCGCGTGGCGGAGAATAGGAAGCAGCGCATCAAGACCGAGTTCATCCAGAATGAAAACTTTTAGCCGCGACAAAAGAGCTGAGTTGATTTCGAAAGATGGATTTTCGGTGGTGGCACCGACAAGAACGATTGTTCCACTTTCAACATACGGAAGAAATGCATCTTGCTGCGCTTTATTGAATCGATGAATTTCATCAACGAAGAGAATCGTGCGCCGCGACTCGATCTTCATGAACGCTTCTGCCTCGGCCATCACCGCTTTGATCTCTTTTATGCCGGAAACAACAGCGGAAAAAGATACCCAGCGACTGTCGGTGTTCGCGGCAATGATACGAGCGAGAGTGGTTTTGCCGACACCGGGTGGTCCCCACAGAATGAACGATACGAGATCGCCTCCAGCAGCCATTTCTCGCAGCACTCCGCCTTCGCCAAGCAAGCGATCCTGCCCGACAAATTCGTCCAAATTCCGAGGACGCATGCGCTCTGCCAAAGGCACTTTCCGAATCTTCGCCGTATCGAACATCGATTCTCCAAAAGCGGCCGTCCTCCGAATGATTGCTCATCCGCGAGTCGGAACAGACCCCGACGAAGCCCCGCTCGCAGGGCTCAGTACAAATAAAGGCTACCAGATGTGTTCGCCTTCGTGTACATCTTTACAGCTTAGCGCGCAGGGGTTGGAATCATTAGCTCAAGCCAGACCAGGTGCAAGATGTTCTAATCGTCGCTCAAATCGCGCGCACGATCTTTCAGACTTCGTTCGACTTCGCTCGACTTCCTTCGACTTCGCTCGACTTCGTTCGACTTGGTTCGGACTTCATCCGGACTTCGTTCGGACTTCATTCGGACTTCATCCGGACTTCATCCGGACTTCAGTTCAGTCCGAAGAATTCATGGAACCGGCGTTTCTCGAAAAGATCAGGTTGACGATGGCGACGCGCTTGTTGGCGTAGGTTTGGGCGGTTTGCTCAACTATAGCTTCGATTTCGCGTTGGACTGGTTCGTATTTGTAGGCGCCTAAAAGGGTGTTGCTGGGCTGGACTAATCCGCGGCTTTGGAAATGGATCAGACCGCCTGCCATGGCTTCGGGGCTCATGTAGAGCGCATCGGCGATTTGAGTTGGAGTTAAAGCGCAATTGGCCGCTCTCAAATATAGGAGCAGCTCCAGTTGCCAGACTGACTTGATGTTGACGCGTATAAAATTAGATACCGGAGTCGATATTTCCGAAATCGCCCTTGTCCTCATCCTGCTTTTGGAGTAGCGTTCCAGGAAGGCGCTATAACCACCAGTTTTTAGTTTAAGCTCCGAAAATTTCTCGAAAATTTCGTCAAACGAAAAGTGTAGCCTATTAGCTATAAGATACTATGTGTAACCTTCAGCGAACTTTATGAGAATTCTACTGGCTGAGGACGACCGCTTTCTAGCGGACGGACTTTCACTAGTTTTAAAAGATGGCGGCTACGCTGTAGACGTAGCCTGCACGGGCGTTGACGCCGAGAATGCTCTCTTCGAAACGCAGTACGATCTTTTGATTCTGGACATTGGTCTGCCAAAAATGGACGGAATTGAACTATTAAAAAGATTACGACAGCGGGGGCAAAAGCTGCCGGTGCTGATTCTGACGGCGCGCGATCGTTTGGAAGACCGTGTCAGCGGTTTAGATCTCGGCGCCAACGATTATATGACCAAACCATTCCAGCTCCCAGAACTGGAGGCGCGCATTCGAGCGCTTCTTCGTAAGGAGCAGTGGGACAACCGTACGGATGTAACGTTCGGTCCGCTGGTGTTCAATACGGTTACGCGGACGCCGACAATTGGCGGTGTCAGCATCGATTTATCCGCACGGGAACTGGCGATTCTGGAAATTATGATTCAACGGCTCGGCCGTATCGTTAACAAAGACCAGATTACGGAGGTACTCTCCGACTGGGATACTGAGGTAACTTTTAATGCTATCGGAATCGCGATTCACAGATTGAGGAAGAAACTCGAACCGCATGGCATAACTATAAGAGCGATCCGAGGGCTTGGTTACAGAATTGAAGAAGAGTCAGCCTAACAAATCACTGCGCCTGGAGTTGCGACGTGCACTCTTATGGCCGCTTTGCCTCTTGTGGCTGGTCAGCACTTGCGGTGCTTATTTTCTGGCGGTAAGTTTCGCGAATGATTCTCACGATCACGCGCTATTGAACACGGCAGATTCAGTCATCGCTCGTTTGCGCGCGGATGGCTCGCGCGTTTGGGCAGACATTCCACCGGCTGCTCAAGCCATTCTTCGGCACAACGATCGTGACAGATTTTACTATCAGGTGATTTCAAAAGATGGTGTGCGAATTTCCGGCGACTCAGTTTTGCCGGGTCCTTATCCAAACTTAGCCGCTCGCGAACCGATTTTTCGCTATGGCACAATTGACGGCGAAGAAGTTCGCGTAGCTAGAGTCAGAGCCGAACTTGATAATTATTCCGACAAGATTGTTCTGGTTCAAGTTGCCGAAACTTTGCATTCGCGACAACATCTGGCACATCAAATTTTGCTCAGTATTATCGTTCCGCAAATATTTTTGATCCTTCTTGGTGGCGTTGCTGTGTACCACAGCATTTCGCGAGGATTGCGGCTGTTAGCCACTCTTGAGCAGGCTCTGATTGAACGCACCAAGCTCGATTTGACTCCACTCGATGACAAAGAAGTTCCATTGGAAGTGCGCTCGTTGGTCGGCGCGATCAATGAATTGCTGGCGAGATTGCGTGGTGATCTGGAATCACAAAACCGTTTTGTCGCCAATGCTGCACATCAATTCCGCACACCACTGGCTGGTTTGAAGACTTACATCTACTATGCAAAACGGCTGCTCATGGGCGACGACACCGGCGATGATCCGGAGATGCGCAAGAAGCAAATTAACACAGTTTTAGATCAAATAGATTCCGGAACGGATCGCATGACGCACCTGGCGAACAAACTATTGTCGCTGGCGAAAGCGGATCACGCAGTTAGCAACAAAGCCACATTCGAAGCCGTTGATTTGAACATGATCGTTTCAGAAATCACGGCGGAACTTGTTGTCGAAGCCGTCAAGAAAGGCTTGGATCTTGAGTTTCTGTGCTCCGAAAATCCGGCGCTCGTAATGGGCAACCCGCACACTCTCACCGAGCTAGCTGAGAATCTCATCGAAAACGCCGTTCTCTACACCGAATCAGGCGGTCGAGTCCTCGTTAGCGTCGTCAACACGGGACACGTCTTACTTGCGGTTCAGGACACCGGACCCGGCATTCCGACTGAAGAGCGCGAACAAGTATTCGAACGTTTCTATCGAGCTCTCGGAACCGACGTACCCGGCAGCGGGCTGGGGCTGCCTATCGTCAAAGAGATCGCTATCGCACACAAAGCCGACGTAATCATCACAAGCGGACCCAGCGGTATTGGAACCACTGTCGCTGTGACATTCCCGGCGTTCTCGGAAAATCTATTAGTTGAACGAAGAGAAAACGGATGGCAAAAGCGTCGCGAGGAACGCAATTACCATCATCCAGGTGATTGATTTATGGTGCTTCCGGAAAAAATCGCCGTTCATAGCTCAGCCCAGTGAAACAGTTACTGAAACAAGATTACCATAGACTTTTAAACCAAATGTTGGACGCGACTTAGCTTACTCGCCATCGCCGCGCTCGGTCGAGTACGCAGCGTCGTCGCCATTCTCCGCGACCATCAGCATCGACTCGGAGCCGTCCTCCGCGACCAGCACCAAAGCGTCCTCGACGGCAGCTACCGCCCCGTCCCCAGCCAGCAAGTCGGCAACCGGCAAAGGATGAAGTGCGACATAGATACTGCCGGCGACGTTCTTTGGCAGGCCCGGGCAGGCTTCTAGTTCTTCGAGGGTGGATTCTTTTAGTCTCAAAAACGTTCCGAAGTGGCCGAGAAGCAGTTTGCGTCGCGCTGCGCCTACGCCCTTAAGATCGTCGAACTCTGACTTGAGAGATCGCGTCGCTCTGCGCTTGCGGTGGAAAGTGACGGCAAATCTGTGTGCCTCGTTGCGCACGCGTTGCAATAGATACAGCGCATCACTTCGACGTGAGAGCAAAACTGGATCGCTTTTCTTTGGAAAAAATACTTCTTCGTGTTTCTTCGCCAACCCAACAATATCGAATCCATCAAAATTGAGACCGCTTGGCACCAGCTCGTTGAGCGCTTCTAGCGCGGCTCCTAGTTGACCCTTGCCACCATCTATGATGATCAGATTTGGAAACGGTCTGCCCTCTGCAAGAACTCGCGCATAACGTCGTCCAACGACTTCTTTCATCGAAGCAAAGTCGTTTGGCTCGCCTTCCACTGACTTGATTTTGTATGTTCGATAATCGCTCTTCTTCGGCATGCCGCGCTCAAACACGACCATGCTGGCGACGTTGTCTGTTCCCGAAATATTCGATATGTCAAAACACTCAATTCGTCTAGGCAAGTGCACGATGCCGAGTTCTTCTTTCAACTTGGTGAGAGCAGCTTCGCTGCGCGCATCCGAGTCATCATCAGGATTCGTGAGTTCGAGTTCAAGACTTTGCTGCGCATTTTTCTTTGCCATGTCGATCAAATTCGACTTGGGTCCACGCTGTGGAACGTAGAGTTTCACATTGCGCTGAGCCTTGCTGGTAAGCAGTTCTTGAATAGCATTCGCATCTTCGAGATTATGTTGAACAAGAACTTCCGATGGCACATAAACATCTTCGCACTGCGCATAATATTGATCTACGAACGTTTGGAAAGCCTCATCCCAACCAGTTTTCTCAGTGAGCGGCAAACAAACCGTTTCCGAAGAAACTAATTTCCCTTCGCGCACACGCATGATGCACGCAGCGAGAACCTTCTCTGTATGCGCTTCTGCGATTACATCACTGCTGACCTTTTGACTTTCGAAAAAGACTTGTTGTTTTTCAATTACAGTTTCAAGCGCGCGGAGTCGATCGCGAATCTTCGCGGCTTGTTCGAAATCTAAACGATCCGACGCTGATTCCATCTCGGTCTTCAGTTGTTGCAGAACTTCGGTTTGTCGCCCGGAAAGAAAGAGTTCCACCTGCTTCACTACTTTGTCATAAGTTTCTTCCACCACCAATTTTTGACATGGTGCAAAGCACAACCCGATGTAATAATTCATGCACGGTCGATCTTTGAACAACGGCTTTTTGCGTTGCCGCATCGGAAAGACCTTTCTTAAGACGCGCACAGTCTCCCACATTTGACCAGTTTCAGTATATGGTCCAAAAACTTTGTTGCGTGGATGTTCCTTCTTATATCTCGCCGGATCGCGCACCATAATCAAACGCGGAAAAGCAACATCGTATGTGATCGCCAACCACGGATATCTGCGATCGTCTTTCAGCGCGATGTTGTAGCGCGGCATGTGCTGCCGAATCAAGGTCGCCTCGAGAAGCAACGCTTCCTTCTCGGAGAGCGTGACGATGGTGTCGAGCTTCACGACTTTCGGCATCATCACGTGCAGTTTCGGTCGCTCGCGCCACGAAGCTTGATTCCAATAAGACTTCACTCGCGACTTTAACGACAGAGCCTTGCCAATATAAATAATCGCACCGGCGGCTTCGCGAAAGATATACACGCCAGGCTGATCCGAAAGCAACGACAGCTGCCGTTTCAACTCATCATTAATTTCGAAGTTGCCCATTTATCAGGTCTGCCCTAGCCATCCCAACACCATTATAATCTGTCCGGGTGCTGTTCCCCGGTTGGCACCGCGGTCAGATGGCTCCGTCTATCTATATATACTAAGCGGGAATGACGACTGACGCCATTCCACCTGAAAGTATTGAAAATAACTTCAACAATTAAAACGGCACTTCAGCTTTCTAGCCGGTCCTGGTTGATTCGAACCTGTGTTTCAACTATTGAACCGCCGATATCGAACCGGAGCTTCAACCGTCCAACCTGTACTTGCTGAACCTGCACAACAAGGTCAGCGGCACCAATCGCAATACTACAACTCGTTTTATTTGGAGAGTCCGTCGTTAAAGCAACGGTTTCAAATCAGCAGCAAAGTCGTTTTCCATCAACGTGGCAAAATCGATTTCGTCTTTGAAACGATCAGAGCGCGATTTTTTAGTTTCCTCAGCACGTGCTTGCTGCGATAGATCGATGCCGGGCATCGCCAGAGCAAGTGCTTCGCTTAAGGTTTCGACTCCGACAACTTCCATTTTTTTGGAACCAACGTTGATCGGCAAATTACATTTGGGCACGATCGCTTTCAGGAAACCGAGACGTGCTGCTTCTTTGACACGACGTTCCAAACAAACTACCGGACGAACTTCGCCGGTCAATCCAACTTCTCCGATGAAAATCGTTGTCGAATCAACAGAACGATCAAGCGCTGACGTGGCGATGGCAACGCCTACACCGAGGTCACCAGCTGGATCGTCGATATCTAATCCACCCACAATATTGACGTAGATATCGGCACGGCCGAGAGCCAATCCGACTTTCTTTTCCAGCACAGCAATCAATTGCAGCAATCGATTGTTGTCCCATCCATTTGCCAGACGACGCGGCGCACTATAGGTGGTGGCGCTCACAAGTGCTTGCACTTCCAACAATAGCGTTCGACTACCTTCGCCGGTTGCTATCACTGCGGTTCCGGACGCTGCTTGTTTCGTGCCGATCTTGCTCAAACGATCACCAAGCAGAAACTCGCTCGGGTTGCCGACTTCGGTCAGTCCTTCCTCCGTCATCGAAAAGATTGCGATCTCATTCGTTGATCCAAATCTATTTTTCACTGGTCGCAAAATACGCAATTGTCTTGTGCGATCTCCTTCGAAATGCAAAACAACATCAACCATGTGTTCCAAGATTCGTGGACCAGCAATCGATCCTTCTTTGGTTACGTGACCGACCAAAATGGTCGCGACGTTGTTCGCTTTTGCGGAATTAATTATTAATTGAGCCGATTCTCGAACCTGGCTGACAGAGCCAGCCGCGCTTGTTAAATCGCGATGGAAAACTGATTGAATACTGTCGACAATAGCGACGCCGTTTTGAAACTCTTTCAGCGTTTCCGAAATCTTTACCGAGTCTTGCTGCGTATCAACATGCACCTTGGAATCTTCCATGTTCAATCGACTGGCGCGAATGCGAACTTGCGTTGCCGACTCTTCTCCTGCAACGTAAAGCACACTTTGCGTCTTGCTTACGTGTCGAGCTACTTGCAGTAACAGTGTGGATTTCCCTATCCCGGGATCACCAGCCAGCAAAATTACGGCACCAGGCACGAAACCACCGCCAAGCACTTCATCGAGCCCAGGTATCCCTGCGCATATCCGTTGCGAATGCGAACTCTTAAGATCTTGTAAAAGTGTAGGACGCGATTGCTCTTGCGTCTCTGAGTTTACAGAACGAGTAACACCTTTTGAAAATGCGCTTGCCGTCTCGGTTTGCGTGATTTCTTCAACAAGCGTCCCCCAACTTTCACAAGCTGTGCATCGTCCTAAAAATCCAGAGGTTTGGAACCCACATTCCTGACAGGTCCAGCGTGAGCGCGGCTTTGCCATAACATTCTCCTATGGTCTGCCTATTGTACTCGCCACAATCTCAAAATCCGTTATACTCCTGTCATCCGCGGAAACCCAGTTGTCATCACGTCCCAGTTGTCAGTGGAGCTTTTATGTCTAGTCGTGCATTAGTAATATCTATATCCGCAGCACTCATTGCGGTCACTGGATATGGTGTCATCAATACTCTCGACAAAGGTACCGCACTCAGTCTAAAAAAGAATGTAGCTGCGTTTATCAATAATCCTTTTGAAGTGTTTGAAAAACCGAAGTACGAAAACGCCATCGCTCAAAAATACGGCGGAACCGATCCTCACGGACCTGATCCGCATGGCGACGACCCACACGATGAGATTCACGATCCAGGGTTACCAGCTAACGCTGACAGAAATGTCGGCAAGGCGCCTAAAGATGTATACGGCGGAACAGTTAACAACGATCAAAAGCCTTATTAAGCAGAATTTGATTCCTGCCCGAGCGATAGTTTGCGATAAACTGTAGTTTCGGATAAGGAAACTCGCGGATGATCTTTCAGTCTCCAGGACACATCCTGTTCACGCTAAATATTGCCTGGTGGGGAATCATTTTATTGCTCATCGCGGCTGCCGCGTGCTGGGTATACATGAATCGCAGCTGGAAGCTTGAGCCATGGTCAACTGGCTGGTGGACGGTCAACGGCATCATGCTCGGACTTTTCGCCCTCACTGTCGGGCAACGCGCGAAATACGTGATGCAAACCTGGGGTCAATACGCCGCCGCACCAATGGAGGCACTGACAACATGGTCGGTCTCCTGGCCGATCAGATGGTATGGCGCAATCATCGCACTTGGTTTCGTAGTCGCATCTTACTTTGTAATTCAAAAAGCAAAACGCTGGCAGCTCGATGTGGAGGAGGTTACCAACCTCGCACTAATCGGTTTTCTCGGTGGTATCATCGGCGGCAGGCTGTATTTTGTGATGCTAAACTGGTCGAGCTTTTGGGCGCAGCCCAGCGAGATCATCGCCATGTGGCATGGTGGCATGTCGATCCACGGTGGTATCATCGGCGGTTTCTTAACCACCGTACTTTATTGCCGATATGCAAAACTTCCTGTACTTCGATGTCTGGACTTGGGCGCTTGCGGTCTGCCTATCGCACAAGCGATTGGTCGGTGGGGCAACTTCTTTAACTCGGAAGCGTTCGGCCGTCCCGTGCCTGACGATTTTCCATTGAAGTTGCGCATCACTGAAAACGTACCACCCGAATATTTCACTCACCAATTTTTTCATCCCACGTTTTTGTACGAGTGCGCGTGGAACCTCAGTATCTTCGCCTTCCTCTATTACTTCGCATCGAAAAAATTATATCGATATCCCGGTCTAGCTTTCTTGTTGTACCTCGATCTGTACTCGCTGGGTCGTCTCATGATTGAACCACTTCGCGTCGACAGCATCATGGCCGGCGCGCTTCCTGTACCGATCATCGCAAGCGCAGCCACAATGGTAATCTCCAGCGCGCTGGCACTGGGCCTGATCTGGTACTACAAGAAAAACCCAGCAAAAATGTCGCCACCACTGGCGCCACTACCAACGGCACCATTGAGCGAGAGCGAGAAGGCCACGTAATTACCTCTGGAAATCGGAATTCGCAGTTCGGAATTCGTAGTTCGGAAGTGGAGGTATCGAAGGCGAACAAATTTTCCTCAGCATGCGGACGCCAGTTCACGACGCGCAACGTGAATCACGCACCATAGATGGTGCCGCATTAATTCTCTTGCTTAGCGCTTCTTACCTGCTGGTGCCGGCGGTGCGACTATCTTGAGTCTGTCTTTGACTGCGGCCGCGTTTGCTCCCGCTGGTTGCAATTGCAGATACTTTTGATAGTCCTTCTTCGCAGCTTCGTTTTGTTTTAGATCTTCATAGATCAAGCCGCGATAGTAGTAGGCATCAGCAAGACTTGGATTCTTATTGATCGCCGCACTGTATTCCTGCAAGGCGGAGGTGTTGTCCATATTGGCTTGCAGAGCGGTTCCCAGGTTAAGGTGGGTGTTTGCATCATCATTGATTTTGAGTGCGGCACGATAATCAGCGATTGCTCCAGCCAGATCGAATTTACCATCAGGAAGAGCTGTCGTCTGCTTTTGGATAGCGGAATCGATTAGCGGTTGCGCCTTGAATGCGCGCAGATTGGCTGCGGCATCTTTGTACGCTTTCTCGTTTGGATTCATGCTGGCAGCTTTATCGTAATCCGCAATCGCGAGATCGACGTCGTTCTTCGCGGCGTCATTACGCGATTGATATGCGGTACCACGTCCATAGTAGTACGCTGGCTCGTTAGGTGAGCCGGCAATCGCCTTGCCGTATTCAACGAGGGCTTCATCGAATTTGCTCTCGCCCTGGAGTTTGACAGCGTCATTGTAAGCGGTTGAAACCTCAGCGCTAGCTTTTTGTTGAGCCGCTGTTTGAATCTTCTGCAATGCTTTTGGATCGGCCTTCAGATCTTTCATACGCTGATCCGCTTGCGGTTTGAACGTTCCACTCGGAGCATTCTGGATATACTGCGTGTAGTGCATGATCGCTTGATTAGCGTTACCATCGTTTTCATCGAGCACGGCTAAGAAGTACAGGTTGTCTGCTTTCGCCTTGCCACCAATTTTGTAGCCTTGCTCATACGCATTTCTGGCTTTAGCAAACTCGCCCATGTTCTGATAGCAGACCGCCAGGAAGGTCCAGCAGTCAGCGTTGTTAGGCGTGATCTTCAAGACTTCTTCGTATTTCGCAGCAGCACCTGGGAAATCTTGAGCTGTGTATTTCGCGTTAGCATCATTGATCAGCGGTTCAACTTTCGCGTCAGTCAATCCACCGAGATAGGTTTTGATCTGAGCGATTTGATCCTTATTACTGGTCAAGGTCAGGGCTTTCTCGTAGAACAATCTGGCGTTGTCGAGATCACCTTTTGCCTGATAGGCAGTAGCTATCGCGAACGGATAAGCGAATTCCTTAGGCATCGCTTGTGCCGCTTTCAGATACTCGGCGATGGCTTCATCGTATTTAGTGTTCTTCTGAAGGTCCATGCCCTTGGTGTAGGCATCTTCAGCGACCTTAGCATTGGCGATATCAGCAGTGGTGGAAAGCTTTTGTGTGTCACTGATGTTCTTAGTCAACGCATCGACTCGAGCTTTAGCATCAACGAAATAGGCGCCGGCAGAGCCAGCGGTTTTGACATAAAGTTGATAAAGACTCAAGGCCTGTTTCCCATTATTGTCGTTTTCATCGATTCGGGCCATGAGGAACAAATTACCGAGTTCCGTTTTAGCATCGGCTTTGTAACCCTGATCGTAGGCTTGTCTTGCAAGCGCAAACTGATCTGAATTCTGATATGCACTTCCCAGGTTTGTCCAAATCTTTGCGTTTTCCGGTATCAACTGCAGTACTTGCTTATACAGAATGATGGCACCGGCGTTGTCGCCAGCCTGTTGTTTGGAAACAGCTTGATCGACGAGCGGCTGAGCCTGATCCTGGTGAGCGGACTGAATCGCTTCATCCATAATCTTGGTATCGCCCTTGGTGAGCGATTTTGCTTTATTGTATTGAGCAATCGCGTCATCATAACGATTCAGCGCCTGAAGAACCGTTCCCTTGCCATAGACAAAATCAGGATTGTTAGGCATGATCGCAAGGGCTTTATCGTACTCAGAAAGCGCTTGATCGTACTGTTTATTGCCCTGCAATGTAGTCGCTTGCTTGAATGCATCGAACGCATCTTTCTCGTTGGCGAGATCCTTCTCAGACTTGATCTTCTGAGGCGCGCCACCCTTCGATAATGCGGCTAAACGTTCCTTAGCTTGTGCAACATAAGTTCCACCCGGAGCTTTCTGCAAATAGCTTGTGTAGTCAGCCATCGCTTCTGACGAACTGCCACCATCTTCATCGATGGTGCCGATGAAGTAGAGAACATCAACCCGACCTTTTGGGTCCAGATCGAATGCTTTTTTGTATGACACTTGAGCGCTCTTGTAGTCGGTAAACGAATACTGCGCGGCACCCATGTTGTACCAGACTTCGTCGTTCTTATCTCTAATCGCAAGATACTTGCGATAGCCTTCGATTGCCTGTGCGTACTTCTTCTCTTTGTGCAGAGCAAGAGCTTGATCGAGGAAAGGCTGTGCTTTCAGATCCAAAACTTCGTCGTACGCGTCGGCGTAGTTTTTGTTTTTCGCGTCAATGCCTTTGGCGATGCGGTATTCGCCTAACGCTGAATCGTAATCCTTCTTGGCCTGGAAAGCAGCACCAAGGTTGAAGTGGACGCCTGCATCATTGGCATCGAACTTCAACAGCTGATTATAGGCTGCGATCGCCTCATCGAACTTGCCGACTTTGAATAGATCGTTGCCTTTCTTGGCGAGCGAATCGATCTGTTGATCTTGCAAGGCATCGCCTGCGGCTTTGACACCTTGCGCGGCGTCAGCATTGGCTTTGTTAAAGTTTAGTGCTTGCTTATAAGCCTGCATCGCATTCTGGAAATCTTTTTTGGCCTGGTATGCCGAGCCCACGTTTACCCAGAGCTTGTCATTGTTAGGATCGAGAGCCAGAGCCATTTTGTACTTCTCGATCGCTGGATCGAATTTGCCCTGTTCCTGCAGACCAACACCATCGTTGATCAATCTGTCCACTTCTGCCTTTTTCTTTTGCGAATCTAGCTTACCAAGAAGCGCTTCGGCAGTAGGGTTTCGCTTGCCCGCCGAAAAACGAATCGCTTGCAAATATTCTTCTTTCGCTTGATCGAAGTCACCACGATACGACAACGCTTGACCCAAACCAACGTGGTTATCGGGGGAAGTCGGATTGGCTTGTACTGCGGCGTCCCATGCCGTGACCAGAGCGTCCAGAACATCAGGATCGCTGGAGTTCATCTTCAGCGCGCGACCGAGTGCACCAATCGCTCCGGCAACATCGCCTTTCTCTTGCAATGCTTGACCGAGCTTTACTTGCAGTCCAGCTGAGTCTTTGATGCGAACGGCGTTGTTGTATTCATTTATAGATAGATCGAGTTTGCCTTTTACGCGAAGAACATCACCGAGTTTCTCGCGAACACCAGCGTCGTTTTTGATCCCGGCAGCGGCTTGATACTCGACAATGGCGCCGTCGAAGTCGCCCTGTTTGCGCGCCATATCGCCCAGTTCAACGCGGTCCTGGAAGTTGAGCGGATCGCGGCCCATGATTCGAATGATGCCGTCGACGTTCGCTTTCGTTGTTGGATTACTGGCGTCCAGGGCAAGCGCTTTGTGGAAATACTTCAACGCTTCTGCCGGACTTTGTTTATTCACAAACAATCCGTAGTTGTTATAAGCAATTGCCAGGTTGGACCGAGCACGCTGATAAGAAGGATCCCGTTTCAACGCTGCTTCGAACTTGTCGATAGCAAGCTTGAAATTGGACGTTCCTAACGCCCTGACGCCCTCGTTATTGAGCTCGATTACCGTCGAGTCAGTTTGCTGCGCATCCGCCGGAAGCGCGCCCAACGAGCCCATTAAAGATATCATCGCTAGAGCAACTAACTGCCCTTTCTGGTTTCCCCGAATCGCCAACTGAATAACCCACCCTATCGCAACAGAAGAGATCTCATGACATGTAGTAGAGATCTACCTATGGATTCTAAATGATCCGCGAAAAACATAAATGGGCTTTCTCCTAGAATCGGCCCCTTGGATTTCCTCGAATCGCCTAGATTCTCCACTCATCAAAGTTTCGTTCTCGTTTCTGCTTTTTCAATCCTATTACAAACGATCACCACTCCCCGAAACCGGGCAGCTTGCCGTTGATTGCTCCACGGCATGTCAAGGACAGACGCGCATCCATCCTCTTTGTTTCTGCCCTGAGTAACTATCGTTTTTTCAACAGGCCAAAATCAACAACTGGTTTAAACCTTGTTGATGAGTCTAATACTCTGGTTCAATCAAACCGTAGTTGCCATCACGTCTGTGATAAACAGTGCTGACTTGTTTCGTCTCTATGTTGATGAACATAAAGAAGTCATGCCCCAGCAAATCCATGTGTTTGCACGCTTCGTCCGGCGGCATCGGCTTCAATGCATATTTTTTAGAACGCACAATCCGCGTAACCGGCGCCGATTCAATCGGAGCTTCAGCCACCATTGTCGCGGTGAACTCATACTCCGGCTCCGAATCCAACTCTTCCTCGGTCACGACCTGAAGACCGCGTTCCCGTGCCTTGTTGGTGGTCTTGTGCGTGTATCGCGTTTTGTACTTGCGCAACTGCCGCTCAATCTTGTCCGCCACAAAGTCAATCGAAGCGTACATATTTTCAGTCGACTCCGCTCCTCGAATGACCTGTCCATTCACTTGCACCGTCACCTCAGCCGTTTGACTCTTGGCGACGGATGGATTCCTGGATACAGTCAAAAGCGCCTTGATTTGCAGGTCGGCCTCGAAGTGCTTCTGGGCACGCTGCAATTTGTCATTCACATAGCTCTTCAGCGCAGGCGTCAGATCTATATTGCGACCAGTAACCGTTACTTGCATGGGCAATCCTCCCTCTGGGTCTGGGGTTTTAAAAGGGAACACCAACGTCTTGCAAAACCGCGCATCTCGAGCTTTTCAGTAGGAAAAACTCGACGGTGGGTTGTGCAAAACGAAAGAAGCTTTTTGAACTCTTGAGTTCTGTAATTTTAGTAATTATTAGAGCCGGCGCCAGTGGAGCCAACAAACCGAATCTGATTGTACGAGTGTTTTTGTTCAAAAAAATAAATGCCTTTCGAAGGGAAACCTTTTAGTAGGTTTTAGGCTCACACATCCCTGCAAAAGTTTAGACGGCAGCAAAGAGACGTCAAACAATGGACTGCGTATATATTCATGTTAAATATCATACGCCTTCTTTCGCATAAGCGAAAGGGGCGAAAAACAAATTATTAGACCACCCAGATCAGCCTAGCGAAGGTCGTGATCGGCACTCAGCACGATGTGTGCAGCATCAATATAATTGAGCATTTGCTTGGTGGATTTTTGTCCTTGCTGCGCTTGAGCCGGCAGCGAAAACCAATCAACACGCTTGCCTTTGGCTCTGGTCAACTTGACCGGATGCACACCATTCAACTTCAGTCCCAATTTGTGGGCGCGATTCTTGGCTTCAACCGCGTTTGCAACAACCGCGTAAGCTTCGCGGTGCTCCATGGCCTCACCTACATATAGTGGTGCGTTGGCCAGCGCGTCTTTGTGTTCGTCAGGAACCACTCCGTAGTCAAGCAAGATGTTGATGGCTTGCGAGTCCTGGAGATCCTTTCGACCAGTCAATCGATGAGCAACTAAACGATAAAATTCGCCGCGCGGAATTGACTTCGACGGATCGAGTGAAACATTGGTCATCGCACCACTTTTGATCAGCTCGTGAAACGCTGCCAATCGGTATCTCGAATTGACCGGGAAATATTCGTGATAACCATTCAGTGATACATACTGTTCTTCGGTCATCTGATGAAACGGATAAAGACTGGCGCTCGTCACCGAAGTGTCACGGCAAGCGCGCATGAACTCTTTGATTTCGGGACCATGAGTTTTCATGCCATCGCCGATGATGTGGATTTCGACATCAGGACGTCCGCACAACTCGCGCACTTTTTTGACGGTGTCGCGCGTGTACGAGTAAGGCTCTAGCTTGGCGAATTTGCTGTTCCAATAATCCATTGGCGCAATCACATCATAATACTTGTCGAGCAGTTTCCAGGGAGTTTTCGCTACTTGGGCTGCTTTGTTTAGTGGACTATAAACTACAGCAATCATCGGATAGGTTGGACCGAGTTGGGCTCGCAGAGCCTTGCTCAGACGCTCGACTTTGGTGGAATCGAGATCCTTCTCCATGTTAGGAGCAATCGCATCGAAAGTTTGTCCGGTGGCCGAACGAAATCTTGCCGCTTCAATAAGCTTCTGCGCATCAGCTTCCGGATTGCCCAATTCAAGGAACGACCAGGCGATCACACGAATCTTATAGTGGTGGCACGCGTCAATTAGTGGACCGAGAACTTCAGGTTGCCTGATAGCTGGAGTGTTGCTTCTCGAGGTTTGAACAAAAACGTTTCTAATACCGTTGTTGTGCAACTTCAACGCATAGGACTCAACGTCCGCGGTTGGATAACTCCAAAGGTTGACCCAAATGCCGGGGCCGTCGGCCAAGCCGACAGGTGAAGCAATATGCTGCTCCGCAGCCTTACCAGACTCGACCTGAGTCAAGAGTATGGACAGACCTGCCACAATGGCCGAAACCAACCACTTTCTTTTCATGAACACCCAGATTTCTAGTAAGTCCGCTCAGTAGACTCTATTAAAACCACGTTTTCACAAATGATCAAGAGTCATATAAAATTATCTACCCCACAGAAGCCGCTATGCATGCGGATTCCACATTAATTCGCAGATTAATTGCTTGCGAATGCTAGATATGGTCATAACCCCACATGTGGTGCACGCTGAAATGCTTGCAAGGTAGCCAGTAGACTACCTGCCGCCATCCGCGATAGTAGTTTTAATGTTGTGATGATATGCTTATGTAGGGCTTTCGCGGAATCAGCAATCAGCAGGGACGATGCACATGCGGATGAAGGACGAGCACATTCAAAAAAAATTAGTGGAGCTTGAAGCAGCGATTCAGCAAGAATCGAAAGGCGATGTCGTCACTCCCCAAAAGCAACGCTCAGGCAATCCCACCAAACTGAAAGTAACTCCGGAAACATACGATGTGCCTGTATTAAGATCTCAGGCAGAACTCAATCCTCTTCAAAAATCAGACCTGCACTTCTTCGGCGGCATCGCGTCTTTGATGCTGGGACTGTTCCTGTTATTCAACCACGTCCGCGTCGGCAGCGGCTATCCGACATTCTGGGGATGGGGCGGCGGCGATCACATCGGTTTTCTGATGCTGCCCCTGCTTTTCGGAATCGGCTGGATCTTCTACAACTCCCGCAGCGTCTGGGGTTGGATAATCTCAGCGGCGAGTGTTTGCATGCTGGTGTTTACCATTATTAGTGGATTGCGGATTTCCTTTTCGCCAATCTCGATGATCGATTTGATTATCATGCTTATCCCCTTCGCCTTCGGAGCCGCGTACGTGCTCAAGGGAATGGGCGGGCCGCAAGGTGTCTCTCAAACTATTCGAAATCAGATTGAGAAAAAGAACTAAATCAAATGCCGAGACTTTTCGTTGGCACATTTCTTTCGAACGAAGGCGTGGAAAAACTCGCCAATCTTTCGCAAGCTAACGAACATCTGCAAACCGCATGGAACGCGAAAGTTCGCTGGGTCGACCGCAGCAAGTTTCATATCACCTGGGTGTTTCTGGGTGAGATTGAAAGCAAAACGATTCCAGACGTAATTGGCGAGTTGAAACTTGCGTTCGGCGAACCGACACAACTTGCGGGTTTGGAAGCGAACGTGCAACTGGCGGAAGCGCGACTTGCAGAACCACAACTTGCAGAACCGCGAATTGCAAAACCGCAACTTACCGAACCGCAACTCACGGAAACGCAACATCCGGAACCCCAACTTCCGGACCCCCAACTTGCAGACGCGCTTTTTCAGCCGACCGGCAGCGCCGGTGGTCCACTGACTCTCATGTACGAAAAGTTCGAAGTATGGCCCAGTGAACGGAAAGCAAGGTTGGCCGTGGTGACACCAAGCACGGTGCCGGACGAGGTTTTGCAATTAGACAAGCGTATTAAAAACGCGCTCGCGAAATTCTTGCAATCCGATCAGAGTCAGCATGAACTCAAGGATTTCAAACCACATATCACTGTTTTGCGATTTCCCCGCGACCATCATCACAAGCCCAATTCCAAAACAAAGGTTTCGGACATTGCCACGACCGACGCGCTGTTTCCCATTCGGCACGAGATCCATGAAATCGCATTGATCGAAAGCGAACTCGGCAACCACGTCGACGGCTATCGAAAGCTGGCGACGTTTCAACTCTGTTGATTGTTCAGCCCCTGGAGGTTCCTTCGCACTTGACCCTAGATCGCGACCGCGTTGCGATTAGAACGCGAGCGTGCGGTTCGGCGCGACAGGGTTCCAATTGGGGGAGATTTAGCCATTGCTTTGAGCCTGAGTTCGTCTGCGCGTTCCGTTCGAACAAAACCCACGACCTAACTTATCCGACAGAGTGGCTTACTGATTTGGTGAAGTAAGGTCGCCAGCGTGCTCCGGTCCGACTTCGATCGGTCCGCGAAGAGATGGCAAACCATAGGCGTCGTATTGTTGTTTCGGCGGCGCTGGTTTCACTACCTTTGGTGGCACAGGTTTTACCACAGCATCAGGCACGATTTTTGAATCTTCCATCATTACAGTGGGAGGCTGACCGTTAGGACCATCCGAGCGAATAATAGTTTCTTCGATCATGACAAAAGGCGGCTTCGGATCATCCGGATCTAGATTAGGCTTGGCACTGCCGGTGCTACCAGCAGGTTTCGTCTGAACGGTTTTGGTTTCGACCACAGTGGTAGTTTTGATCACTGTTTGCGGCTGCAGATAAGTTCCAGGCATGGCATCAACAGAGGCCGCAGCTGGCTCGGAGTAATTGCCCCAGTTGCCGGACTGCTTTTCCATGCTGTTCATCTTATAAGCGATCGCCTGATTGCGATGTTTATCTTTGGAAGAAAGAAATTTTTTCCAATCAAAATGAACAGGATCAGTGTGATCGCCTTGTTGCGCATAACGGTGGGTGATGATGTTTTCACTCGGTATTGAATATCTGTCTTGCAAATAAGTGACGAGCTTGATCACGGAAGTCAGCTGGTCATCAGGATAGTTTTGACTGCCGGTATGATTCATTTCAATGCCGACGCAATTGTCGTTGTTGATACCAGGCAACGTTTTCAAAATATTGATGTGCACTGTGGCAAGATCCGGATCGACCGCTTGAATGATACTGCCGTCGCGATCGACGACATACTGAGCGCCAGGATGTCTGCGCCCCATCGAACTCCAGCTCTCGATCACGCGGATGCCGCTTACTGGATTGCCGGTTTCAGTCGAATGCATGACGATGTATTTGATCGGTTCGCGACGCCAATATATGCCACCACGCAAGGGATGGTGCTTGATGATACCGGCTCGCACCAGCGTTCTTGCCGGGAATTTGTCGGCGAGACCACGGTCGAAGGCATGGCTGATTTCTCTGGCTTTGTCTTCCGGCAACGGACTGGCGTCAAACTCCGGAGCCCGCATCATGAACATTTCGATCGGATAAGCGTATCGCGGTTTATGTGCGACGTGATGATGGTGGTGGCGTACCGGGTGATGGTGTCCCCCGTGGTGCCTGCTGCGCGAGTGAGCAACTTCGTGTCGACCGTGTCGTTTCGATGACGAACGTCCCGAGCTTTTGGAAGACTTGGCGTGCGAAGATCCGCTCCGGGAGTGGTGCGAAGGCTTCTTGGCGGAACTAGACTTTCGCCGAGCTTCCGAAGGCGCGTCGAAGCTTAGCCCGAAAGCCACCACTAATAGAACCAGTACTAAAACAAATCTACGTAAAATCGACGGGCAACGTCCAGTCACAGGCGCACTCCAAACCTAGTATCCATAAGGAACGTACCATGACAAGGTAGTCCCAAGCAATTCATTCTAGTTTGTCTGAGAACAATTTGCCTATCAGTCTATCCAACCGCCACCAAGAATATATGTATCGGTGGCATCGTAGACACCAAGCACCTGTCCAGGTGTGATCGCTGGTTGCGGATTGTCGAACTCTACACGCACGCGACCGTCGGGCATCGGGTAAATCGACGCCTCATCAGACGGACTGTTATATCGAATCTTGGCGCGAGCGCGGAAAGGTTCCGTCGGCGGAGTTTGCATAATCCAGTTAACTTCGCTGGCCGTCAGGTCCTTGCGCAGTAGCGCTTCTTTTGAACCAGCGTAAACAGTTCTGGTTTCCACATCAATTGAAGTGACATAGAGTGGCTCAGAGTGGGCGATTTTGAGACCTTTGCGCTGGCCGATTGTGAAATTATGCGTGCCGGTATGATACCCCAAAGTGTCCAGGGTTTCGCAATGAATAATAGGACCCGGCTTCTCTTCGATGAAGTTGGCCAGGTATTGTTGCGCGGTCGTTCCAATTGGAATGAAACACAGATCCTGACTGTCGGGCCGATTCGCTGACACCAGTTTTTGCGCGTTGGCAATCTCTCTGATTTCGTCTTTGGTGTAGTCGCCGAGCGGCAACAGCGTTGCTTCGAGCTGTGCCGTTGTCAGTCCCCACAAAACATAAGACTGATCTTTTCGATCGTCTTTGGCTTTGCCAAGCCGCTTACCATCAGGCGTATCAATGACACGAGAGTAGTGACCGGTGGCCACGAACTTGGCATCAAGATGTTTGTGCCCGTAGTTCATCAAGGCGCCCCACTTGATTGCGGTGTTGCAAACACTGCAAGGCAGAGGCGTTCTGCCCTTTGAATAAGATTGATGGAATTGATCGATTACTTGAGACTTGAACAATTCTCTCAGATCGACCGCGTGGTGCTCGACTCCGAGTTGTTCGCAAACACGAGCCGCGTCGACCATACCCGTATCGCAGCAGCGGCTGCCGGACTTGATCAACCAACCAGTCACACCGATGACGTCATAGCCTTGTTCCATCAGCAGATATGCGGTGACACTGGAATCCACGCCACCACTCATGCAAACAGCGACGCGCGTTTTGTTGGCCGGAACCGGCGATGCCTTGCGCTTGCCGGCAGTTTTGGCGATTGCTTCTACATCTTCAGGAGTCGGCATCGGGCGAACATCGACGATCGCACAAGCCTCGCCTGCACCTGACGAATCATCGCCGCGCAGCGCCACATCAGCGTCTTTAACGCCGGGCTCCAGGAGTTGGGTTTTGTCTTTGTCCGTCATCATGTTGACTCTCTCGACACGTGCATGGCGCCGAGGTTTTACCCGGCGGAATATTGATTCTACAACAGATCGCCAGAATTTTTATTGACAACCAGAGGTTTGTAACGCTGACGGGTCGGTTGCCCCGGTCTTAATGGCAGAGTCTCGAGGCACTGATGGCGCTTGTTTCCAAGGCGTTGATCACGCCGTCTTCACGGCTTTGACGGGAGTTTATCTCCACAGCGCTTTTCGCGTGTGCCTGGCAGCGTTGATGCGGCCTGCTTCCAGCAAGTCTTCAGTTTAAGCCTTCACTTTTCAGTTCGCGCCCTGTTGATTAGATATTCAACAATCCCAGGCGCAGTTTTGCCTTCATATAATTGACCCCGGTCGGGGACTTATCTATGTAGAACTTGAACTCCTGCTTGGCCTCTTTAGACTTGTTCATTTTTTCGAGCAGAATGGCGCGATTGTAATGGAACACCGGGTACTTGCCCATCGACTGCGCGATCGCCAGCTTGTACTCCTGGTCTGCGCTATCGTATTGCCCTCTTTGCTTCATCAAAATCGCACGCAAATTGTGTGCCAGCGGGCAGATGTTGCCTTTGGAACGGGCGATCTCGATTGCCTTGTTGCACTCTTTTTCAGCAGCGGGGTAATCGCCTTTTTCTTTGTACGCCTGAGCCAGATTATATCTAGCCTGATAAACCGCACCCTTACTCAATTTAATTGAGTTCTTGAAAGCGCTAATCGCCTCGTCCGTTTTAGCAGGCGAATTCTCGTGAAGCAGCAACAAGCCGTGATTGTTCCAGAGCACAGGGTCGGTCGAACCAGATTTCAACAAACGCTCCATCTGCTTGGCGGCGTTGACGACTTTGGTCTCGACGATCTCTGCCGCTCCTGACATGCCGCCGGTTTGCAGCGGTGTAGCGGTCTTATCGCCCTGAAAAATGCCCAATAGAGGCGGCCCAGCAGACGCCACCGCTCCCACATTCGTCATGGCTTTGAGCTTGGCGATTTTATCTCTGGTATCGTCGGCGTAATCCTTGCGATCCTCGTATTTGAGAGAGTCTTCGTATGCCTTAATCGCCTCCGGATACTTTTGACGCGCCACTTGCAGAAGACCCAAATGGTAGTAGGCAAGCGCGTAATCAGGTTTCAACTTAATCGCCTGCTTGATCTCGCGTTCAGCGTCAGCAAACTTCTTCAAGCAAAAATACGTCGCTCCCAGCCCATTGTGCGCCGCCGGGAAATCCGGACGCAGCTCAATCGACTTCAAGTAGTGCGCTTGAGCATTTTTATAATCCTTCTGGTCGCGCAAAACATTGGCATAGTTGTACTGAATCTCGGGATCGCGACCATCGGAAAGGTCCAGTGCCAGCCGATATAGCCCGGTCGCCTTATCGAGCTTTTTCTGCTGATGCCGCACGGCGCCCAGGTTTGTGATACTGGGCACAAAACCAGGTTCAATCTCAATGGCATTCATATAAGCGTCGCCCGCTTTGTCGAGATTGCTTTCGCGATAATAGGTCAGACCGATGTTGTTCCAGGCTTCATGGCACTTCGGTTCCAATTCCACAGCTTTTTGAAAAGCCGCCCGCGCCTCGCCCAGCTTGGAATCGCGCAACATCATCGTGCCGATATTGAGCTGCTGAGTCACTTCTCTGGAATAGGTCGTCTCGCCCGCCACGGCAAAAGAATCAGCCGGTCCCGCTTGAGCCGCCGGCGTGAAGGCTATTGAGGCTGTTAAAACCGAGATAATCAGGAATTGTCTTAACAAGATGGCGATTAACCTTTTCAGACGTTCGAACTCCAACTCTATTTAGTTAATTGTATATGAGAAAAGTAGACCATTTTGCAATAGGTAATATCAGGCAGTTCTAGATATCCCCCTGCATATCATTGTGTTACCATTAGAAATTCGCCCAAATTAGCGCCAGAGCTTGATCTCGGTGGTAGAGGGTTGAATGCGTCGTCCGCAACTAGTGGACCAAAAGAGGTTTGACAAAGGAATCCGATGGCAATCACCCCAGAATTAAACCCTGCAGAGACCACTCAAAAGACTGCCCGTAAAAAAGTTCCAACGCGGAAACCAGTTATGCGTGACAATCCCCTGGCAAACGCGCTGCACCAAGTTTTCATCAACAGTCCCAACTACGCGCGGCTGCTCGCCAGGACTGCAAAACAGGCGCAAACCGAATTGAACCTGGCCGGATTGACCGATTCAGCAAAGACGCTGGTCTTGACTGTGTTGCAGCATGAAATCCGCCGTCCGATGTTTCTCGTGGTTGCCGGCAATCACTCGGGTGCGTTTTTCCACCAAGAATTTACGGCGTTGAGCCGCTATCCGGTTTTTCTTTATCCGTCATCGGAAGTGTCGCCCTACGAACAGGTTTTATCAAGTCCGGACAACGTCGCTTCGCAAATGGAAGTGCTTCAGCACATCATGGCCAACCCGGAGCAACCATATGTGGTGCTGGTCACGGCGCGCTCGCTCATGCAACGCGTGCTTTCGCAAGATGTTCTCACCGACAATACGCTCGAGCTCAAATCGGGTGATTCATATGACACAGATCAACTAGCAGCCAAACTAGCCAGACTGGGCTATAGCAGAGAAGCGCTTGTCACACTGCGCGGCGAGTTTAGTATCAGGGGCGATATCGTCGATATTTTCCCTGCCAGCGGATCGCCAGTTCGGATTGAATTATTCGGAGACGAAATCGAATCCGTGCGCGTGTTCAACATCGACAACCAGCGTTCTGTCGAACAAAAAGATTCGGTCAAGATCCCGCCGCGTTGGTGGGTAATCGTCGAAAGCGATGAAGTCGAGCGCGAAAAAATGGTGGCACGCATTCGTGAAGTCACCGACGAAACAATCAAAAATTTTGATGACGCAAGAGCCGACACACTTCGTTCTGTCATGGAAAACGATCTGCAAACGCTGGGTGCGGGCGCTTATCCGGAGTCAGTCGAATATTACGCTCCATATGTGCACGAAGATTTCACCACTCTGATGAACTACATTCCGGAAGATGCGTTAATCGCGTTTGACGAATGGGACGGCATCGAACAAAGTCTGCGCGGCTACGAAGAGAAGCTCGAGAAGGCTTACAAAGAAGGTCTGGAAACGGGAAGATTGCTTCCACTTCCGCGCCTGTTGCACCTGGCCGCTGGCGATGTTCTGACAGCATCGAAATCGAACCAACGGGTTTTTCTATCCAGTCTGCCAATTTTCGAAGACAGCGACCGGTCAGCAGTAATCGAATTTCACGCCAAGCCGGTGGAAAAATTCGGCAACCAGATGAATAACGTAATTGCCAAAGTCAGAGAGTGGCAAAGAGATTTCAATCGCGTCTTGATTTCGACAGAACAACCTCAGCGCCTCATGGGAATCTTGAAAGAATGGGACATTCAGTCGAAATACATTCCCGGTCCAAACGACAACACCGTGATTAGAGGACTTGGCACCGAGGATGGTGCCGGCTCAATCAACGATGATGCCGGCAAAGACTCGGTGATGATGCGCCAATTGCAAGCAATGTCAGGCACTGACAATTCCGTTTGGGTTACTCGACATGGATTTATTCATGGCTTCAGCCTGGAAGCGGAAAAATTGGTTTCGCTTACCGACGGAGAAATGTTCGGTTTAAAACGCAAACCGACTGTTTATCGAAGACCGGTGGCCGAGAAGAGTTACGAACGTTTCACTTCAGTCAGCGATTTGAAAGTCGACGACTATGTCGTTCATTTAAAACAAGGTATCGGACAATTTGTCGGCGTCCAGAGAATTTCAGTCGACAACCAACACCGCGAATATCTCACCATTCAATATGCGGGTGACGACAGGCTTTACGTGCCGGTCGATCAGATCAACATGTTGTCGCGTTATCGTGGTGCCGGTGATGCTCGTCCGCGTTTGTCACGACTCGGTGGCGCCGAATGGGAATCAACCAAGAAGCGCGTCAAACGTTCCGTCAAACAAGTCGCCGAAGATCTGGTCAACCTCTATGCTATGCGCGCAAAACAGGAAGGCTTCCAATGCATTCCTGATACGCCATGGCAGTATGAAATGGAAGAAGCATTTCCGTTTGAAGAAACACCGGATCAATGGCAAGCAATCGTTGATGTCAAATCAGACCTGGAATCAGCGAAGCCAATGGATCGATTGGTCTGCGGAGACGTCGGATTCGGAAAAACCGAAGTGGCGATTCGCGGTATCTTCAAAACAGTAATGTCCGGTCGCCAGGCTGCGGTTCTTGTGCCAACCACAATTCTCGCTCAGCAACACTTCAATAATATTGCCGAGAGATTTGCTGCATACCCGATTAGAGTCGGGCAATTGAGCCGTTTCCGAAGCGCTAAAGAACAACGCGAAGTCGTAAAAAGATTGCAGACCGGTGAGTGCGATGTCGTCATCGGAACGCACCGCATGCTGCAGAAAGACATCGTCTTCAAAGACCTCGGTCTTGTCGTAATCGACGAAGAGCATCGCTTCGGTGTTGGTCACAAAGAGAAGTTGAAACAACTTCGCGTCATGGTCGACGTGCTCACCATGTCAGCCACACCGATCCCAAGAACATTGCACATGGCGCTTTCCGGCGCGCGCGATATGTCATTGATTCACACGCCACCAATCAACCGTTCACCGATTAAAACATTCGTCGGCGAATTCAAAATGCCGCTTGTGCGGACGGCAATTCTTCACGAGATGGAGCGCGGTGGACAGATTTATTTCTTGCACAATCGTGTTGAAACGATCGAGCAAATGGCTTATGAACTGAAGCAACTCGTTCCTGAAGCTCGCATTTTGATCGGTCACGGTCAAATGCCGGAACGCGATTTGGAAAACGTAATGCTCTCGTTTATGTCGCATGAATACGACATTCTCGTATGCACGACGATTATCGAATCCGGTCTCGACATTCCGAACACCAATACGATCATCATAAATGAAGCAGACAAATTCGGCTTGGCGCAACTTTATCAATTGCGTGGACGGGTCGGACGATCCGACATTCAGGCTTATGCTTACTGTCTCTACAAACCACAGAAAGTGATAACAGAACAAGCGACAAGCAGACTGAAAGCAATTCGCGAATTCACATCGCTTGGTTCCGGATATCAAATCGCGTTGCGCGACATGGAAATCCGCGGCGTCGGTAACATCCTCGGCGCCGAACAGCATGGACACATGGTCTCCGTAGGTTTCGATCTCTATTGCAAACTGCTCGAAGAATCAGTCGCCGAATTGAAAGGCGAATCGATTTCACGCGAGTCAGACAGTCAAATCGACATCAACGTCACCGCGTTCATTCCGGAATCGTACATTCAAGACAATCAACAGCGCTTGCTCGAATACAAACGCCTTGCTGATGTGCGCAACGAACGTGAATTGACTATGTTGCTCGATGAATGGAAGGACAGATTCGGCAGCGTTCCTAAAGAAGCGTTGCAGTTGACCAAGGTGATCAAACTAAGACTGATAGCCAGTCTCGCCGGCGTCTCTCACATCAAACCGGACATGCAACAAGGTCTCAGACTTTCAGTTGCTTATCGTTTACAACAATGGCTACCAATACAAAATAGTTTACCGAAACATCTGGCACGTGTAACCACTTACAAACCAGGCATCGCAGGCGGTCAAGGCTCGAGTCCGTACATCATCGTAAAAGCTGATGGTACGGCTCCTGAAGACCAACTTGATTTGCTTGAGGAACTCCTTAGTGCTATGGTTGCAAACTGCCCGAAACCGGCCGCATAAAAAAGAGGACCAATCGTGAATACAGCATTTCGCCTTTCGTTAATCGCGCTGAGTTTAAGCCTGGTTACCACTGGATGTGCCCGAAAAGAACCAAAAGTGGAGCCCAATGCTGCAGACAAGATTGTCACCGAAGGGAAATCGGCCGGTACCACCGGCGGTGACCCTGCTGCCCCTGCGGCTCCAGCCGGCACAGCTCCAGCCGCTGTTGAAACTCCTCCAGTCGTCGGTGAAGTTACCGAGAATCAAAAGAACATCGACAAACTGATGGCGGTCCCGAGTATCGCCGAGATAATCAAGAAAAATAACATCCCGCGTCAGACCGTGATCTGCACCGTCGGTGGTGACGGTGTCGGAGTTTCCGACTACAGACAAGTCTTGAGAATGAAACAAGATCAAATCAAGCAAGTTCTGCAATCTGATCCAAGTCAACGCCTGCCGTTGATCGAGCACGCCAATAAAGAAAACGTGCAACTGACGGAAGAAGAGAAAAAGAATCTGCTCCAACAAGGCAGAACTGTTTTAGGAAAAAATCTTCCGAAATTGCTCGCGCAAAACAAAATGACTGAAAAAGATTTCGAGTCGCAGATGCTCGAGATGGGCAGAGCATTGAAGACAGCGACACTTGCCGTCGAGAAAAAATTGCTCAACGAAATGATCAATACATCACTTCTTATCGACGCCGGTCGTAATGCTGGACTTGCTAAGACTGCGTTCAATAAATATATCGAGTTTAAACACTCACCTCAATATGACCAGGCCACTGCGCACACCGATCTGACACCAGATCAACTGAGAGACAAAATCATCGAAGAATTTCTTGCACAAGCAATGCAGAAGAAAATCCTCGATGCGCATGCGCTGCCGGATTCGGAAGTGTTGAAACTTTATACGGAACAAAAACAACAGTTTAAACACAAAGGCAGAATTCGCTGGAGTCAAATTGTCATAGCCGCTCCCACACAAGACATGGGCGCGGTCGAAAGCGTGAAGGCGCAGGTACAAAGACAGTTTCCAGATCTGAAAGGACCTGCGCTCGACGCCAAAGTTGCAGAAGCGACAGAAGGACAACGCAAAAAAGCTGTTGCTGCTCTGGCCGAAGTTAAAGCCGGCAAAAACTTCGGCGATATCGCCAACACTATTACTGATGACATTCCTGCACGCGTCGCCAAGAAGGGCGGCGATATGGGATTCATCGCCCTTGACGACATCAAACGAAACGAATTACTCGCCAATGTCGGCACCGCATTACAAAATTTGAAAGTTGGAGAGGTTTGTCAGGAGCCGGTTCGAACACCATTCGGATGGCACATCGTCAAATTGGTGGACAAGCAAAACGAGGGTATCATCCCGTTTTCGGAAGTCAAGGACGAACTGAAACAACAGCTCGCCCAACAGCAAGCCAATTTAGCTCTCAGCACATGGCTGGCAGAAAAGCGCAAAACAGTGCCTATCCGCATCACGCCGCAATTCCAAAAATACATGGATGGCACCGCGCAAACCGCGAAGCCAACCGGACAATCCTAGAAGTTTTAAGTTTCCAACAACTCAAGCGGCAAGAGGGTAGTTCAATAAGAGCTATTCGGTCTCCAATCTGAGATAATGGCAGCGCAGTATCTGAGGAGAGTTGAGACGATGTTCAAAACCACGATTGGTTCAAAACATTTTGGCGCTTTGGTTGGAATTTCAACTTTGAGCATTGCTCTGTCAGTGTTCACCACCTGTGGTGCCGACGCTGCCACCAAAGACAAAAAGGTAACGCCAGCCGAAGTCAGTGTTCATACCGAAGATCTGGTTGAGACCGGCGTTCGCGACATGTCGTTTCACAAGACAAAAGATGCTCTGTCGAATTTCGACAAAGCAATCGCCGAGAGTCCGTCTTACGCGCTCGCTTATGCCAACAGAGCAAATGCTTACATACAGCTCGGAAGAAACAAAGAAGCGATTGCCGATTGCACCAAAGCAATCAGCTTGAATCCAAGTCAAATCATCGCTTACGTCAACAGAGCCTGGGCATACAACAACAGCCGCGAATACGAAAAATCAATCGCTGATTGCACCAAAGCAATTGAATTGAATTCCAAAATGGTAATTGCGTATCAAAACAGATCGCATGCCTACAATCAGCTCGGCAAGCACAGCGAAGCACTTTCAGATGCCAACAAAATCATCGAGTTGAACAGAGATTTTGCGCCTGCTTACGTTAACCGCGCACACACTTACATCGGATTGAAAGAGTTCAACAAAGCTGTTGAAGACTGCAATACCGCTCTTCGTTTGAAGCCGGATTACACAAAAGCATTCTTGAATCGCGGTCACGCATACAGAGAATTAGGCGAACTCGACAAAGCACTCGAAGACGTCAACAAAGCAATCTCAATGCATGCAGGAATGGCGAACGCCTATCTCAATCGCTCGCGCATCTACGAATTGAAAGCGTCGAAAGACCGCAGCGAAGCGAAGAAACTTGGTCTCGATGTAAAATCGGACAGCCAAGACTGAGTATTCATCGACCTTTTCGAATTAGAAAAATGCGCGCTGCAATTGAAGCAGCGCGCATTGAATTTTATGCACAAAGCGGGCGTTGGTTTCGTTCTAACGTCCGTAGTAGTGAACGTAACGACCCATCGATTGCTCGTTGCCGCCCCAGACTGCAGATGATTCTGCGCCTGAATTGCGAGCGCCGCCAGATTCGGAACTTGATTCAGATTGCAACGCACCGCCGGAATCAGATTCTGCACCGGTAGCTGTTGGACCACCCGATTCGGAACTAGCGCCTGTCCAAAGTGGACCGCCGGATTCCGATACTGAGCCGGTTCCATAAACGCCGCCTGACTCAGAACCTGAGCCCATCATGATGAAGCCTGCTTCTGAATCTGCCTTAGCCGCGGTCGATAGTGACAGACTAGCAATGACGGCTAGCGTTGCACCCAAAACTAGTCTTTTCGAACTCCTAGTTTGTTTCATGTTTGATCTCCACGATTTTTTTTTCACGACACCAATTCAGGACAAGGCAGAAATTGGCTAACACAAAGATCGTAGCAGATTGAATATGCCAACTCTAACCAAATCTTCGCGAATGCGATTTTTGTCACAGCAGCCAACGCGCGCTCCATTGGGATTTAAATCTTGGCAACAAGACGGAATTTTACGACCTCCGCGCTTGAAAGCCGCAATTATTCCTTAATATGGTATGTTTCCTGTGTCCCCCGTCGTAGATTGGCTGTCAAATGGGTGTTGCAGATACAAAACGAATCCGCCTCGGCATTTTGATGATCGACGCCGGGCTGATTACCAGAGAAGAGCTGGAAGAGTGCTTGCGCATGTCCCGCGAGACCGGCTTGCCTGTGGGTCGGATGCTGCTGGTTGCGGCCAAAACGACAGAGACTGTTCTTCAAGCAGCAGTGCAAGCGCAGTCGCTATTGAAGGATGGACTGATCGATTTGGACACCGCCTATGGCGCTCTCAAAATCGTTAAAGACGAGAAGAGGTCCTTCGAAAATGCACTGAAGCAACTGAACGTCGTGGTCGAAGAAGTCAAGATCAACAAACTGGGTCAACTTCTGCTCGCGTCCAGTTTCGTAACCGAAGAACAGCTTGAAGAAGCGCTTGCCGGAAGTGCCTCCACTGGTTTGCCGTTTGGACGAATGTTGGTTTTAAACGGTGTGATTAACGAGTCACAGCTGGCGGCCACGCTCAATGCGCAGATCCTTATCCGCGACGACAAAATTACTAAAGAACAAGCTATCGACGGACTAAAACAAGCTCGACGCCGCCAGATTGCAGTCGAAGTTCCTTTAATGGAAAAAGGTTTTTACCGCGTTCAAACTCGCGACGCCATTCGGCTAGGGGAGCTGCTTTCACTGGCAGGTTTGATTTCGGAATCGCAACTGCTAAACGCCGTTGAACTCGGTTTGATTTCGCAAAAACCATTGGGTCAAGTTTTAATCGAATTGAATTTGGTGACAGAAGAAATTTTGAAAACGGCGCTTCAACTTCAAGACCTTGTGATGAAGGGCACACTGAGGCCGCTTCAGGCTTCGCAAGTTCTTGTCCATATCAGAGAAACCGGTCGCTCGATACCGGAAGCGGTGGCAATGATCGAGCGCGGTCTTACCGCCGAATCAATCGACATTACGCTAAAAGATTTCTTGATGACTGTCAAAACTGTCTCCAACGATGACATTCAAAACGCATTTGAAGTTTCGGTCAATAACAATCAGATCCTCGGCCGTATGCTATTGCTCTCGGGAATCATCGATGAGCCTACGCTGCAAGCCGCCATGCGACTAGTTTTCCTCGTTAAAGGCGGACTTTTGACTATCGAACAAGCTCAACAAGCATTCGATTACACCACCCGCCACCGTGCCACCATAGATGAAGCGCTGCAAGAATTGAATATTCAGCAGCCCAAACCAGCGATTTAGGACAAGCACCGCCAGTGGTTCTCGCTCGCTAAACACTCTTGAGTTTACTTCTGATTACTCTGTTTGCTTCTAATTACTTTTAAGTCTGCTTTCCAATTCATCAAGCTGCTTCAATCGAGCCGCGGATAACTGGTTGGGGTGTTTTCCGGCCTTGAGTTGTTGATGACGAGTGATCTCGCCTCGAACGTTGATTCGCAGCGTATCAAAGATTGAGAACGCACTTGCCGGCAGTCCAACAACTCCGGCGGCGAACAAGTTGTTGTTGGTTCCCCGCGCCGCTGTTACACCAGAGTTTTTATTGTAACGGTGATGGAAGCCAGGGTAGATGAACAACACACCACTTGCCACTTTCGAGGCACCGACATAGGCGCCGGCACCGATGTTTTGCGTGGCGGTCAATTTAGCCTTATCGCGAGCCTTGTCACTGCTGGTGATGGCATCCTCAAAAGTCTTTTCACCGCTCGCGTACACAGTGGAGCGATGAACTGCAACTTCAACTTTTTCCGGTGCTAACTTTGTGTTCTGCACCGCTCGATCAAGTGCGGCGTGATGGCTTTTTAAACGCTCGATGGTCGCGTTCTCTGCAGTATCGGTAGCGGGTTTTAGTAAATTACGATGGTGCTCCGAGACTATTTTTCCGTAGTAGCGACTCACCACAGGTGCCACCATAGTTAAGCCACCGGACACAGCAAACAAAACACCTGCGTAGCCGTTATAGATTCGTTGTCTTTTGTGAAGCGATTCAAAAGCTAAGTAGCAACCAAGGGCATTTGTCGTGTTTTTAAACACATCGAATCCCAACTGCATCTGCTGGAATGCGAACAATTTACGCTTCCCGATATGGAATCTTTCGAACTGCTGCAAATTCTGATCGCGCATGTCTCGCAACACGTCATCCTCGGCTTCATCGAGTTCCACTCGACCTGACAGCGCCGACATTGTTTTTTCAGTGGCAAGCATTTGCGATCGCTTTTCCAACATCGAATCAATTTCATTCTTCAATGCAAGAACACGCGCGCGCGACTTTTTTGCGGAATAACCTTTTCTGTTTGCCTGGAACATGTGAAACTCGTTGATGCCGAATTCCATCCCGGCAGCGCTCGCACCAATTATGGAACCAACCATTGGAATTATGTTTGCAGATTCTTGAACTACACGTTTGACCTTCAGCGGTTCTTTTAAACGTCTGCCGCGATTGTGGACCGATATGATTCCTCCAGTCAAACCCAATGCCGAGTTAAGTTCCTGAAAAGCACCGTACCTCCAGCCTTTCCAGCGTCCTTGCTTTGCCACTTCCTGATTGTAGTGAATACCGAACCGCTCGAGCTCGATCTCTTTTAATAAAATCTGTCGAGTCAGATCATCAATTTTTTGCTCGACTTCGTCTGCACTCATGGCGATGCCTTCGCGCAACAGTGGCGTGTCCGTCGTTGAATCACCCTGGGCAAGCAGCTCTCCATTGACGGCTGAATCTAAGATTGGTGTGTCGCTTTTTAGTAATGGCTTATTTGGATCGTAATCAGGATCACCATCATAATTTGAATCGGATTGATTATCCTCGACGTGTTGATCTGTAGATGCTTCCGCCGGCGATGTTGAAGATGCTGATGAATCCTCGGCTTCAGTATTCTTTCTGGTTGTAGCATTTAAACCGAAATCATCCACAAATTTTGGCGGTTCTGAAGGTGCAGAACCGACAGTTGATTTTGTTTCGATTGGATTTCGAACATCCGGCGCAGTCGAGGGTATCGTTGAAGCCCAGGCCGCAAGCGGGGAAAACAACAATTGAAAAAACAAAAGAGATAACGAACTTGTCTTTACTAAATTATTGGTTGCCAACATAAACATTGATTTCCTTGTCGTTTGGAATCTTTCAACTCCGGCGCTCGCTAGCATAACAACCACATGTGGACGCCTTGTGATCGCCTATCTTTCATTGAAGTTTCGACATTGATCGAAAATTCCGCCGGCTGTCAATAAATTCTCCATGGAAATTAGGTGCAGAAATTCGCAGACAAGGGACTAGAATACACCACCCAGCGCGCCTTGAATCGCTGCGCGCAGTATGTCCTAATTGCTTGTTCGTAGTCGATATTTTCAAAACTTTGACGGCGACTTAGAGTTCAGTCCAAACAACACTGAAAAAATTTTCGAAATCAAAACATTCAAAGTGATCGTGAAGTGATCGAATTCGCAGACTTGTTTTTGCGTATCACTGAAGACATTCGTTTAGACGAGAAAAAAAACTACTTTGCACTGACAAACGGATTGTCTCGTTTCTCTTTCCAAATCACGGTATCAGGACCATGTCCAGTCACAACCCGAGTGCTGTCATCGAGTGTGAACAAACGATTTGAAATCGAGTCGATAATTTCTTCGAATGAACCGCCCCATAGATCTGTTCGACCGATGCCTTGTCGAAACAACGTATCGCCGGCGAACAACACACTCTCTTTGTCTTCAACTGAAAAACAAAGACTTCCAGGAGTGTGACCAGGCGTGTGAATAACGGAAGCTTTGAGGTTTCCGAATTTCACCTCTTCCTCATCATCTAAATAACGATCGACTGGAAGTGGATCGGTTGCTGTAAAACCGAACATGCTGCATTGCTTCAAAAGGTTGTCGTAGAGCCATTGATCGCCCTTATGCAGGCAAATCTCCGCTCCGGTTTTTTCTTTTACTTCGCGACTGCCGAGTACGTGATCGAAGTGCGCATGCGTGTGAAGCAGGTATTTGATCTTCAATCCCATTTTTTCAGCAGCAGCGATAATCACATCGACATCGCCGCCCGCGTCTATGACAGCCGCTTCACCGGTTTCTTTGCAGCCAATGATCGAACAATTGCATTGCAACGGTCCAACTGGAAAACTTTCTACAACTAGCATTTACTCGAACATCTCGCTTACTGACGAATCATCATGAATGCGAGCGATCGCTTCGCCAAGCAATCTGGCGACGCTGAGCTGAACGATTTTGTCGGAAATATTCTCGCGGTCATGTGGAATCGAATTGGTGACAATGAGTTTCTTGATGCAAGACTTGTTGATGCGATCGTTGGCCGGTCCGGATAGAACCGCGTGAGTTGCGCATGCATAAACTTCGCGAGCGCCTTCTCTCATTAGAAGGTCGGCGCCTTTGACGAGTGTGCCGGCGGTGTCCACCATGTCGTCGACCATAATCGCGATTTTGCCTTCGACTTCACCAACGACCGACATTACTTCGGCAACGTTGTGTTTCTCAGGGTTTCTGCGTTTGTCGATGATTGCAATTGGAGCGTCATCGAGTTTTTTCGCGAATGCTCTTGTTCTCGACACGCCGCCTACATCAGGGCTGACGAGGACGATGTCTTCGAGTTCGAGACTGCGAATGTAATCGAGAAGAACTGGGCTGGCATATAAGTGATCGACAAGGATATTGAAGAATCCCATGATTTGCGGAGCGTGCAGGTCGAGTGCGACGACTCGTTGAGCACCAGCAGTGGTGAGCAAGTCGGCAATCAATTTTGCTGTGATCGCTTCGCGACCAGCCGCTTTTCGATCCTGCCTGCCGTAACCGTAATAAGGAATTACTACCGTGATGCGACCGGCGGAAGCACGCTTCAGTGCGTCCAGCAAGATCAACAGTTCCATCAAATTCTCATTGACTGGAGTGCATGTTGGTTGAATGACGAAACAATCGAGACCGCGCACGCTCTCTTGAACTTGCACATATATTTCGCCATCGGAAAACGGAGAGATCCTAATAGGCGAGACTTGAAGTCCCATGTACTCCGCAACTTCCCGCGCTAATTCAGGATTGGCTGTACCAGCCAGTATGCGAAGTTCGGTTTTACCACCTGCTAACAAGCGTTGACGAGCGGGCATTTCTGCAACCAAGAGACTGTCCTCCAAGCCATTCCACGAGCATTGTAGATGAGAAACGGCATTATAGAAAGCTTTGATTCGAGGTTTAACTACAAATCACACTTAAGAAAATGGCAACTCACCGGACAGGGAGAGCGTTAACGCGCCTTCAAGAGAACACTTAACATGCATATATGAGAGCCCACCCTGAACATATGCGGCATAAGGAGGACGCAAAGGACCGTCGGCAGAAAACTCGATTGTCGCACCTTCGACGAACGTGCCGCCCGCCATAATGATTTGATCCTGATATCCGGGCATATTCGCTGGTTCCGGATCGACATGAGCATTGACTGGAGAGAAACGTTGAATCGCTTTGCAAAAATTGATCAGCTTGTCGCGAGCACCAAACTCGATAGACTGAATGATGTCGAAGCGCTTGTCCAGCGGTTTTGGACTGACTGTAAATCCGAGCTGATCGAACACGCACGCCGTCAGTGCAGCGCCCTTCAAGGCCGAGGCAACGACTGAAGGCGCAAGAAATAGTCCTTGAAAAATCGTGCGACCCTGATTGAAACTGTGCCCCATGTGACCGCCAACCCCGGGTGCAGTCAGCCGATTGAGCGCTGAATCAACCGCGGATTTCTTTCCGGCGATGTAACCGCCGGCGACACAAAGCCCGCCGCCAGGGTTTTTGATCAAGCTGCCGGCGACAAGATCGGCTCCTACATTTGTTGGTTCAGTTGTTTCGACGAACTCTCCATAGCAATTGTCGACGATTACTAAACCGTCTTTATCGACTGTGCGAACGGCGTCAATCATCATTTTCAATTCGTCATTTGAATAGCTGCGCCTGGTCATGCTGTATCCACGCGACTTTTGCAGATAGTAGATCGCAGACGGTGCGTGAGGCTTGATCGCGTCGACCATTTTTTGAACGCACGAATCGCGGTGGCCATCGACGTTTTCATGGACGAGTAATGAGCCTATATCAATCTGCTCGTACTTCGCACCGAGCCGAACCAGGCTGCCGGGCTCGTCGCCCACGATGCCGGGCACTTCCTCCAGCGAGTCGTAAGGCGTGCCGGTCAGGCATAAAAGTTTTTGCGAGCTGGAGATATTGCCGAGAATTGCGCATGCAAGTGCGTGCGTTCCGCTGACGAACTGCATGCGAAGACAGGCTGATTCACTGCCAAAAACGTCAGCAAAGATTGCATCGAGCGCTTCACGGCCGGGATTGTCGATACCGTATCCGGTTTTCTCAGCGAAGAATTCTTCGGTGACTCGAGCTTCCCTGAAGGCCTTGAGCACCTTGTGTTGATTGGTGAGAGCCGCATCATCAATGGCTTTGAAGACGTCTTTTAGCCGCTCCTCACTGGTGTCGATCAGATCGCTGACTTTGTTTTTGGTTGTCATCAGAATTTTCTTTATGAAATTTGGAAGATCAATTGAACTAATCCAATCGGGATTTCGTCAATAAAAGTATAACGATGTGATCGGGACCAGTAGTCGACATATTTAAGAAGCTTGAGAGAATCCTCCAGCTCACACGTTATCCACCGCTCATTCAAACCGCAGGAGGTATTCGGAGATGTGGAATAACATTTTGTCGGTTATCAAGAAGATTGATATTGCTTCTTTTGTTTGTGAGGAGAGCTGTCGCTTTTGCGGACGCGCAGCTCTCGATGGACGAAAGCGAAGTAGTCTGGTGCTAGAAACATCCGCGTCTACGCTCATGCATGCACAGTTGAAGACAGGTCCGCCACAAGCGACCTGCCTCTGCATCACATGTAGTGAATTGATGTACTCAAGCCGGCAGTCGATTTGGTCGCTGCCGATTCCGGGTTTGCGCGCAGAGGCTGATGGGGTCGAGCGTGATGGTGATCTCGCGAAGTGGAAAGACGGGCACCGTCCTTCGTATAAAGATGTTGTACCCGCGGATGATGACGACATTTGTGGTGCGAATAACAACTATGATGGTGGCATTCATTCGGGTGGCAATGATAGTCGTTCGACGGAAGCTGGCAAACGCTGGAACCACGATGGTCAGCCGCGACATGGAGCAAGCCGTTCAAACCAAGATGGAGTTTTGGAACTTCGCCAGGGCACTGCATTTGGTACCACTTGCTTGCTGACCGTAGCAACTGCAGGAATGTATGAAGGTCCGATGCAGAAACTTATAAGAAGGTTGAAGTACGACGACGACAAACTTGTGGTCGCCGATATCGGTCCTTTGATGAACCGCGCATATGAAATGCTTCTCACCGCGATGCCGAATTTGCTTGATGAAAAAGATAACATCTTATTGGTGCCCGTTCCTCTACATCCAGGCAGGCAGCGCAAGCGCGGCTACAATCAGGCTGAATTGATCGCCAAGGAATTTGCCAAACTCCGAAACCTTCGAGTGGAGACTAGTGCTTTAAAACGCAAGCGAAAGACTCGACCTCAGTATGGTTTGAAACGCCAAGAACGGCTCACCAACATCAAAGACGCATTCCAAATCGGAGGTGTGGATATTAAAAACAAAACCATAATACTGGTCGATGACGTCTTCACTTCAGGCGCGACTCTGACCACTTGCGCTGCCCTGCTCACCGAATGCGGTGCCAAGCAAGTGACAGCCATGGCTGCTGCTCGGGCACCTTATGATAAACGCGGACGATAAACCTCCTATTTAATAAGTAATGATTTCGCAAAACAACGGTACATTGCGAATTTCGGATCCTCTTGGCGTTGTATCATTTGCATATCTAAGAAGTGTAGAGGTTATATGACACAGGAAAATCCAACGGGCGAAGAGCCCCGACGCGTTCGCCGTATGAGCGATGAAGAGACATCGACGTACAGAGAGACTCGTCGTCGCCGGGAAGAAGGCGAAGAACCAGGCAACGATTACAAACGCGAACCACAGGGTGAAAGACCCGAGCGCGAGAATAACGTCAACCTCTACCTCAGCCCAAGACTGATGGATCTAGCCGGTGAGCTGGCAGACGAAGCGAAAATGACCGTTAAGATGTATTTGGTCGAAGCAATCAAGTACGTGCTTTTGGCTCAGGCTGGACGTTTTGATAAGAACGATAAATATAAAGCGGAATTCGTTTCGCAAGCAAGACAACGCACAGGCACGTGGAAAGCTGATTCCGAAAAGGCTAAAGATAATCCAGCCGCATTCGGTGGTGAAACCTCAGAGCAAAGTGCAGAACAACAATCCAGTGATTCTTCTGAGCCTTTAGACGGCGACGAAGAAAGAGTCGCAAGAATCGCGGCGGACGGATCTGAACATTCATCAGAACACTCCAGCGAATCAAATGACGATGATTCAGAAGAGTCAGGTGTTAACTTCGGTGCCGAAGGCGAAGATGGCGATGATGTAGAAAAACAATCATCTGAAGACGGCGAATCGAAATCCGGCGGCGATGAATCAGGATATACACGCGGCAAGCCGACGCCTGAAGAAGCACGTCGTTTGCGTGATTTCGAAGCTAAATCAGAAACCAGTGGTGACCGCGGCGGAGATCGTGGACGCACCGGTGGCGGCGGCGGTTATGGCCGTCCAAGTGGCGAAGGTCGCCCATCCGGCGGTGGCGGCTATGGTCGTCCAAGTGGAGAAGGTCGCCCTAGTGGCGGTGGTTATGGTCGCTCCGGCGGCGAACGCACCGGCGGCGGTGGCGGTGGTTACGGTCGTTCTAGCGGCGGCGACGGTCGCACTGGCGGCGGTGGCGGTGGTTATGGTCGCCCTAGCGGCGGTGGCGGTGGCGGCGGCGGTGGGTATGGTCGTCCAAGTGGCGAAAATAGAACCGGCGGCGGCGGTGGTGGTTACGGTCGTCCTGGCGGCGAAGGTCGTCCAGCTGGTGGCGGCGGCGGTTATGGCCGTCCAAGCGGCGGTGGCGGCGGTGGTGGCTATGGTCGTCCGAGCGGCGAAGGTCGTCCAGCAGGCGGCGGCTACGGTCGTCCGAGCGGCGAAGGTCGTCCAGCAGGCGGAGGCTATGGTCGTCCTAGCGGCGAAGGTCGTCCAGCAGGCGGCGGTGGCGGTTACGGTCGTTCCGGCGGCAGCGGTGGCAGCGGCGGTGGCGGTGGTTATGGTCGTCCTAGCGGCGGCGGTGGCGGCGGTTACGGTCGTCCTAGCGGCGGCGGCGGTGGCGGTTATGGTCGTCCTAGCGGCGGCGGCGGCGGTGGCGGTTATGGTCGTCCTAGCGGCGGCGCAGCAGCAGCCGGCTCCAGCGAAGGATCTGAATCTGAAGGTCGTCCAAGCGGCGGCGGATATCGCGGCGGCAGTGGCGGCGGCGGCGGTGGTTATCGCGGCGGTAGCGGCGGTAGCGGCGGCGGCGGTGGATATCGCGGTGGTAGCGGCGGCGGTGGCGGCGGCGGATATCGCGGCGGCAGCGGCGGCAGCGGCGGCGGAGCCGGCGGTCGCACAGGCGGCGGCGGTGGTTATGGTCGCTCTAGCGGAAGCAGCAGCGGCGGCGGTTATGGTCGCTCCAGCGGCAGCACCGGTGGTGGTGGCTACGGTCGTTCTAGCGGCGAAGGCAGCAGTGGTGAAGGTAGACCTCGAACCGGCGGCAGCGGCGGTGGCGGTGGCTACGGTCGTCCTAGCGGCGGCGGAAGTGGCGGCGGCGGCGGCGGCGGCGGCTACGGACGATCGTCCGGTGGCAGCAGCGGCGGCGGCGGCGGATATCGTGGTGGCGGCGCTGGTCGTAGCAGCAGCGGCGGCAGTGGCGGCGGCGGCGGTTACGGACGTCCAAGCGGCGGCAGCAGCGGCGGTGGGGCCAGAGGTCGCACTGCAGGTGGTGGCGGCGGACGCTCAACTGGCCCAAGTGGTGGTTCCAGAAGGCCGGCCGGAAAAAAGCCCTAACTACATAAGCCAACTAAACTTGGCTGCATAAGCGCTTATCCATTGATTTCGACAATAAACTTGGAGGAAGACGTTCAATGAAATTGCAATTCCTTTTATTGGGTGCGATGCTCGCCTTAGCTTGCCCTGCCACATCAGCAGCGGACAGCTATCCGGCAATAGTCACGAAGAAAGAACTATTCGCAAAAGTAGATCTGCGCGGAAAAACCGCTCCAGAACTGGAAGTGAAGAGCTGGATCAACGGCGCCGCACCCGACACTAAAGGCAAAGTGGTGCTCATAGATTTCTGGGCAACCTGGTGCGGTCCTTGCCGAAGCTTGATTCCCGAGTTAAACGGCTTCAAAGAAAAATTCGGAGATGACCTGGTCATCATCGGATTGAGCGATGAGCCGGAAGAAAAACTCCAGGAGTTTCTGAAGACAAACGATATCAAATACAGTGTCGGAACTGATCCAACCAAAACCATGAAAAGAAAACTCGGTGTTCAAGGAATTCCGCATTGCATGGTGATCTCGCCAGACAACATAGTTCGTTGGCAAGGTCTACCTAATATGGATGAGGACAAGCTCACTGAAGAGAAGCTTGCCCAAATCATCGCAGCCAGTAAGTCAAAAGACTAAGCGCCATAGTTCGGAACAATCGGGTCAGCACCAATCGACCAGGCTCTCAGCAAAAATCGACAAGCTTCTGCTGTCCGTTTCATGTTCACGTACGCCGTTCGGCTGTCCGTTCCAAGCACACGTTCTTGAATCAAAACGATCGGCGCGCTGTTCGAAACTATCGTCGTCGCACTAATGCAAATTCGCATGACCAGCGGCTTTCGGCTTGGCGTGCTTCTTCGCGTGCTTGCTGCTCAAATGGGTCTGCGCATTTGTATGATGATGTTTTCCATCACTCAATGCCGCTGCAATGTGCGAAGTCTGACCAGCCGATGCCACCGGTTTAATCGGTTGGACCACGGCAGCCGGTGCACCCTTATGCTGTGAAAAAGCGATAACGGCACCAGAAGCAGCGATAAAACCACCCAAAACTATTCCAAAGACTGCCAGTGTCATCGCTGCACTTTTGGAATTTTTGAATGGGCTGTTTGGAATGCCATCGTTTTCAAAAGTTGAACGAGATAAACCAACGCGGCTGTTAGTTCCAGATTTTTGCGCTTTCATTTTGCTTACCTCTGCCATGAAGGCAGACACTTGACATCCCTTAATCTGACCATCATATACCCCAACGAGTCGTCACCCCCCAAGCTATACCTTCTATTCACAATTGCCGATCTTTCATCCAAACCAATCACCCCTATTGGTGATGCATCGAAGAGCGCGAAAACCTAAACTGTGTAAGGTCGGAACCAACCAAACGCCTCGATGCCTCACATCGATTAGGGGGCAAAGTGAACTTAGCAGTTCCTATATCAGTGTTACTGGTAGAAGATCATTCGCTGCTACGAATGGGAATCAAGCTGTCATTATCTAACGAACAATCCATTTTGATTGTCGGCGAAGCATGTAATGGCGCAGAAGCAATCGACAAAGTAGCTGCGCTCAATCCCGACGTGGTGATCATGGATCTTTCCATGCCTGTTATGGATGGACTGCAGTCTGCGCGGATACTGAGGCAACTGGGATCACACGCGAAAATCATTATTTTGAGTTCTCACCAGGAGGACTCAGTTGTCCTTTCGGCATTGTCGTCCGGAGCACGTGGATACGTCTCAAAAGATCTAACTGATGATAATCAGCTGCTGAACGCGATTCGAGCCGTCCAAAGTGGAGAGATCTGGTTAGACCCGAGAATAAAAAATTCGATGTTGAAGTCTTCTTTCGAACTGAAGAACTGTGATGCACAACAATCATTGGACGAGGCAACTCAATTGGACATCGAACAAAAGGATACCGTGCTCAGTCTTCGCAAAGTGGATTGCGATTTTGCGCCGCAGTACCTGCATGGTTTGTCGTCGAAATTCGAATATCTCAATTTACTGGGTCGAGGCGGAATGAGCGTAGTTCATAAGGTAAGGCATCGCTTGCTCGATAAAGTCTTTGCGATCAAATTTCTTTCGTCAGCGCTATCGACCTCAGATTCATTGTGCAAACGCTTTACCCTGGAAGCGAAAATTACAAGTCACCTCAATCATCCAAACATCGTCAACACTCACGATTACGGCATCGCTCCCGATGGTCAACCTTATTTACTGATGGATTTTGCTGAAGGTCCAACAATTGCCGACGTGCTCACTGCAAATGGCAAAGTATCAGAATCTCATGCTCGTCCTATTTTCAAACAGATCGCAGAAGCCCTTAACCACGCCCATTCACACGGTATCATGCACCGCGACGTCAAGCCAAGCAACGTGATTCTCACCCGAGATGAGAAAGGAGAATTGCGCGCAAAACTTCTGGATTTTGGTCTGGCCAAGATGA
>Ga0163144_10000099_pt1 | contig 198462 bp, 173 predicted proteins | sample OliLak19BULKMAT1_FD_123175 | JGI IMG/M metagenome (GOLD analysis project Ga0163144, IMG submission 123175) | Freshwater microbial mat bacterial communities from Lake Vanda, McMurdo Dry Valleys, Antarctica - Oligotrophic Lake LV.19.BULKMAT1 | ecosystem: Environmental > Aquatic > Freshwater >...
GAAGACCCGGCTGAAGACCCGGCTGAAGACCCGGCTGAAGACCCGGCTGAAGACAAAGACGTCAGCACCAAATAAAACGAAAGGCCGGGAATCCAATCCAGGACTCCCGGCCTTCTTCGATCCTGTGCGGATGGGACTAGCTCTTGGGTTTCGGTGCGCCTTCGAGCGTCTTGTGTTCTTTATAGAACTTGCCCACGTCGGAAAGTTCGGGACCCTTCGCCGTCGTGTGGCAGTGGGCGCAGGATTTCTTCTCTTTCTTTGTGAACTCCGGCTTTGCGTGCGACGGGGTGGTGACCGCCAGGAATCCGGCGAACAGTACGGCAACGGGGACGAAATATCGCATAGTAGCTCCATCACCATGTTGGCATGATCTTCCGTAAAACTAAATGCCAAAATGCTTAATGTTTTTGGGCTTCCGGTGGGTGTGGATTGGGTGATTTCACCCAGTGTGTCGCCGAAGGTAGGTGCGACTTTTTGCCTGACCTGTCATCCTTATAGGTACTGTGAATCCTAAGGACGCGAAGCCCAAGAAGAAAACCGTTGAACAATTGCGCGATGTTTGGCCGGACATACTCGCGCTCGTACGTCCGCGGTGGAAGATCCTGCTAGGCGGCATGATATTGATGGTGATCAATCGGGTTTCCGGACTGGTTCTGCCGTATTCCACCAAGTTCCTAATCGATGAGGTGCTCAGCCAGCGGAAGCAAGAGATGCTCTTGCCGTTGCTCGCAGCGGTGGTCTCGGCGACCTTGGTCCAAGGCGCGACATCGTTTTCTTTGACCCAATTGCTCTCAAAAGCGGCGCAGCGGCTGATTGCCGAGATGCGTGCGAAAGTGCAGGTGCACATGGGGCGGCTGTCGATTTCTTATTTCGATGCCAACAAGAGTGGCGTCATGGTGTCGCGCATCATGAACGATGTGGAAGGGGTACGCAATCTGATTGGCACGGGGCTGGTGGAATTCGTGGGTGGATTGTTGACCGCGGCGCTGAGCCTCGTGATCCTGTTGAGCATCAGTCCGAAGATCACGATGATGGCGTTGGTGATCATCGTCGCCTTTACGGCTATTTTACAGAATGCCTTCAAATCCATTCGCCCGATCTTCAAAGAGCGCGGCAAGATCACGGGAGAAGTCACGGGGCGGCTGACGGAGTCGCTCGGTGGGGTACGTGTGGTCAAGGGATACCATGCCGAGGCGCGCGAAGACTCTGTGTTTGCCAAGGGTGTGCAGCGGCTGCTGGACAACATTTTGCAATCGATGAATGCAATTGCAGTGATGAGCCTTTCGTCGTCACTGCTGTTGGGAATCGTCGGTGCGGGAGTGATGTACTTTGGCGCGCAACAGATTTTTTCCGGTGCGCTGACTCTGGGTGGATTCGTTTCATTCACGACCTTTCTGGCTTTTTTGATCGCTCCTGTATTCCAAATCGTGGGTATCGGTACGCAACTCACCGAAGCGATCGCCGGGCTGGAGCGCACGCGTGAGGTGATGCGTGAGGCTCGCGAAGATCAGGATCCGAACCGCACGGTGGCGATGCCCGCTATCGATGGACTGGTTGAATTCGACAATGTGAATTTCTCTTATGAAGAAGGCAAGGAAGTCTTGAAGGGGATTTCGTTTGAGTCGAAGCCTGGTTCCGTGACAGCGCTGGTTGGTTCGTCCGGATCGGGCAAGTCCACGATCATTGGGCTGATTTGCGCTTTCCACAAACCGAATACGGGCCTGGTCCGGGTAGATGGGAAGGATCTCTCGAAAGTGCGGCTCGATACGTTTCGTCCGCAACTGGGCGTGGTGCTGCAGGAAACCTTCTTGTTCGATGGAACGATTCGCGAGAACATCGCGTTTTCGAAGCCGGATGCGACCGAAGAACAGATTCTCGAAGCGTGCCGCATTGCGCGTGTGGATGAGTTCGCTGAGCGGTTTGAGTTGAAATACGACACGATTGTCGGCGAGCGCGGGGTGAAGCTTTCCGGAGGGCAACGGCAGCGGGTTTCGATTGGGCGGGCGATCCTGGCGAATCCGAGGCTGTTGATTCTGGATGAGGCTACTTCAAGCTTAGACTCGGAATCCGAGGCGTTGATCCAGCATGGCTTGAAGTTCCTGATGCAGGGGCGCACGACATTTGTGATTGCACATCGGTTGTCGACGATTCGGCGGGCGGATCAGATTCTTGTCGTTGAGGATGGATCGATCGCGGAACGTGGATCGCACGAACAGCTTTACGGGAGCCATGGCCGCTATCGCGCACTCTACGACAAGCAGCAAGGGCTGGAGCAAAATCTGTTCTTGGCCAAGGGCGAAGGCGACGTGATTTCCTGACCCTCTGCCATACGTGAGATGGTCGTTCGCGATGCATTTCGAGAACCGCGGATCTCGTCGACGGATTGCGCGCTTCTGGCGATGCTGTGTCGTCGCCGGTGTTCGAGGAACACGGCGTGATCGTTGGGCATCTGCTCTTTTCGCGGCTGGTGCTTACCGGCGTGAGAGCGGTTGGGTTGGCACCGATGTCCGTGAAGCCAGGGCGGCAGAGCAGCGGCATTGGTTCCGCGCTGGTTCGCGAGGGGCTCGATCTGTTGCGCAAGCGCGGTGAGCAAGCTGTTTTCGTGCCTGGACATCGCGGCTACTGTCCGCCATTCGGATTCCAGAACGACCTTGCGGCGAGGTTCGAGTCATCGTGTGCGGGGGAATCGTTCTTCGCTCTTGAGTTAGAGGCCGGTGTCTTCGATGGAAGGCCCGGGGCAGTCTCGTTTGCAGTTGCCTTCAGTGCCTTCGAGTAAGTTACCCTTTCTTCAATTCCTATGGCTGTTCGAATGGATGTCACGATTGCTGGAATCCAGTTTCAAAATCCCGTGATTGCCGCCTCCGGCACTTTCGCCTATGGCGTTGAGTTTCGCGACATACTCGATCTCAATGCGCTGGGTGGATTCGTGGTCAAGGGCCTTTCCAAGAAGCCGATGGACGGCAATCGTCCTCCGCGAATTTGGGAAGCGCACGGTGGCATGATCAATTCCATTGGGCTCCAGAACATAGGGGTTCGCGAGTTTGTGGCTTCGAAGCTGCCTGAGTTGCAGGGCCTACGGTCGAAGGTGATCGCCAATGTCTTTGGCTACGCGGTGGAAGATTACGAGGAAGTGATCGCGGTGCTTGAGGATGCGCCTGGATTGGCGGCGTACGAGTTGAATGTTTCGTGTCCGAATACGAAGCACGGCGGCATTGCTTTTTCGAGCGATCCCGCGATGCTGGCGGAAGTTGTTGGGGCGTGCCGCAAGGCCGCGGTACGGCGTCCGATTATTGTCAAGCTTTCACCCAACGTGGCGCGCATTGAGCCTTTGGCCCAGGCGGCGGTGGACGCGGGTGCAGATGCAATCTCACTGGTGAACACCTTCATCTCGCTGGCGGTGGATGCGCGGGCTCGGCGTCCGCGGATTGGGGCGGGGTTTGGAGGGTTATCGGGGCCCGCGATCAAGCCGATCGCACTGCGACTGGTGTACGAGACGGCGAAGGCCGTGAAGGTTCCGGTGATTGGGTTGGGTGGCATCGCCACTGGAGAAGACGCGGCCGAGTTCCTGATTGCGGGTGCGACTGCGGTGGAAGTGGGGACCGCGTCGTTTTGGGATCCAGAGGCGGCGATCCGGATTGCGAAGCAGTTGGCACAGTTTTGCGGGGAAGAGCAGGTGACTGCTGTTTCCGAACTAACGGGGACTTTACGGTGGCCGACTTCTTGAGGGCGGCCCCGTGTTTGCACACGGGGCTTGGCAGATGAGTTAGCAGGCCCCGGAATGGGCCATGCGGAGTTCGCGTTCCACCCGCCGACTGGCGCGGACGCCAATGAGACCAGCGACTTGATCAAGAAGCCCAGGGACATCTTCTGGTTCGATGAGGACGGAGTTGCCGCCATCGCCCACTGAGTCCTGAGAGGAGGTGAAGACTGCGGTTGCGGGTTTGTATTCCATCATGCGAGCATGCTGCAGGACTCGCAGGCCTGATTCCGGCGATTCCATCTGCATGTCCGTAAGGATCAGTTCGTACTGAAATTCTTCCATTTTGCCGTAGGCTTCCGCTGCCGATGCAGCGGAATGGACCGAATAACCGCCGGCCTCCAACACGGTTTGGAGAGTCAATCGGGATGCTGGATCGTCGTCGACCAAGAGCACCCTTGCCATCTCGAGGTCTTTAAGGCTGTTCATTCATTCGCGGCGAACCTTACGTTCATCCGTCCTTCTGTTCAGTAGTTTACCCGAAAGCGGCGAAATCCGAACAGGTTTTTCTCAGGTACTTTGGGGTATCCAGTGCCTAGCCTTTCGGAACTAAGACAAAGCTGCTAGTGAGGTCTAAGTCTGTATGACATTGACACTAAGAGATTTGGAAGACTCTGCGGAAAATAGCGTCGACATTCGCGAGTTGGTTCTGCAGGGTGAAACATTTATCTAACTGCTCTGATGTCATATACTTACGCACTTCTGGATCAGCTGCCAAGGCTTCTTTGAGATCGAGGTCCTGCTGCCAGCAACGCATTGCCTGGGCTTGTACAGTTTTGTAGGCCGTCTCACGGAGCATACCTGCTGCGGCTAGATCCAGGAGTACCTGCCCGGAGAAGACTAGGCCGTTAGTGGCATGCAGGTTCTTGAGCATACGGGACGGGGAGACTATCAGCCCTTCTACCAACCAGATGGTCTTGGCTAAGATGTAATCGGTGAGGGTTGTAGAGTCGGGGATGATGATCCGTTCGACCGAAGAATGGGAGATGTCGCGTTCGTGCCAGAGGGCGATATTCTCGTATGCGGCCTGGACGTTGGAGCGTACGACACGAGCCAAGCCGCAGATCTGTTCGCAGGTGACCGGATTGCGTTTGTGAGGCATGGCGGAGGATCCTTTTTGGCCCGGGGCGAAAGGCTCCTCGGCCTCGCGAACCTCGGTTCGCTGAAGATGCCGGACCTCGAGCGCGATCTTTTCACAGAGGGCCGTAAGCAACGCCAAGGCATGAATGTAGTTGGCGTGACGGTCGCGTGAGATGACTTGGGAGGCGATGGGCGCGGCGTGAAGGCCGAGTTTGGCGCAGATGCGCTCTTCGGCTTCGGGACCGATGTGGCCGAAGGTTCCGACGGCACCGGAGATCTTGCCGCAGCGCATTTCGTCGTCGGCGGCGTCGAAGCGTTTGAGGCCGCGGGCGAGTTCGTCGTACCAGAGTGCGATTTTGAGTCCGAAGGTATAGGGTTCCGCATGGATGCCGTGGGTGCGTCCGATTTGGATCGTGTCCTTGAATTCGTAGGCGCGCTTTTTGAGGGCTTCGAGGAGGTGGACGACGCCTTCGCGTATGAGGATGGAGGCTTGTTTTGCGAGCAACGCGCCAGCGGTATCGACGACGTCGTTCGACGTCATGCCATAGTGGAACCAGCGGCTGGCCTCGGGGTGGCCAGCTTTGGCCATCGATTCGGAGACGGCGGTCGTGAAAGCGATGACGTCGTGCTTGACTTCGAGCTCGATTTCGAGGATCCGCTCTGCGCTGAAATCGGCGTGGGCGCGGAGGAGTTGGGCGGCTTCGGCCGGGATATCGCCGATTTCGCCGAGGGCTTCGCTGGCGGCGAGTTCGACCTCGAGCCACTGGCGGTACTTGTTTTCTTCACTCCAGATGCGCGCCATTTCGGGCCGCGTGTAACGTTGGATCATCCTGATCCTATTGTTTCACGGAGGGCAAGTTTAGGGGCGCTGTGCGGCGGCCTTGCACTTGCCTTTGGATCCGGCCGCGAACACCGACTTGACTTCGGCTGGCGTGAGGGCACGGCGGTAAATGCTGAGTTCGTCGAGATCGCCCCGATAGTATATGTTGTCGCGATTGATGAGTTCGTTGCGGCGATGCCTCCCGATCCAGGCGGGTTCGTCGTGATCGAGGTTGGCGACGCCGACCTTCTTTCCTTTGGCTGCGGTGAGGGCGCCACCCACGTAGATTGCGGATGCTTGCGAGGGAAGGCGTTTGACGACGGCGGCGACATGATGCCATTTGCTCTCTGCGATATTGATGTTGGCGGCGACGGTATCGGCGATTTGGATTCCACCGGAACCAATGATGATGTTGCTGGGCTTGAGATCGCGATGAACGACTCCACTGGCATACGCAGCCGCCAGCGCGGCGACAATTTGACGGATGACCGGCAGGGCGCGGCGCTCATTCGTAGCGCCTTCGCGTTTGAGAAACTGCGCGAGGGTGCTTCCCGGCAGCAGTTCCATGGTGAGAAAGACCGCCTGGGGGGCATTGCACGACATCGAAGACGCGGCAGACGTTGGGATGCTGGATGCGACGCGCCATCATGACTTCGCGGCGTAGCCAGGGAAGGTGCTGGGAGGTGGCGAATTCTTTCTTAAGCAATCTGATGGCGATCGCTTCGCCGCGTTCGCGGTCTTCCGCTTCGTCTGAACGCCCAAGGAAATGAAAATGGTTCCAAGTGACCCTGATTGAAACAGCGTTGCTTCCCTGCCGGCATGCACGGCACGAAACTTGGCGATTCCGCCATCGGAAGGGAGACTGCCGACGATCAACCCTTGCGGGTTTTTCAACGGACAGACTCTTGCCGACAAGCTGAATCGGAGCCGGATGCATTGCGCGGCCTTTCGCTCGCCTGCAACGATTTTTCTCTTACGAGAATTACCGCGGCGGGGTCAACGTTCCCGACCTGCTGCTTTGCTTCCTCAGGGCCTACTGTCTTTGGCGGATGTCACCACCCGCGCTCGGACGTTCCTCCCCGCACCGATACTGTCCTCACGCTTCCTCTCCCTTTTGGGATGCTCGCAGGGTTACCCTCCTACAAACTTCCCGCCAGATCGTAGAGCTCAGCGGATCATCAGCACCGGTTGCTCGCCTTCGCGTATTGCCCGTTATCCCGTCGCTCCCCGGTGGCCAAATTTGGGTTGCCACCAGATCATCGTTCTGGAATCGTTTGCCTTCCGCTCGGCTTGCTGTTCCATTCGAACCTCTTGGAACCAACTTCACTATGGATCAAGTGGAAACGGTTGTCAATACTGAAATGCAATATTCACAGTGAATTTAATCTATTTGTTATCAATGAGATAGAGTGTTGAGTCGGGCTCGACGGTGTGGATAAAACAATCCTGTCAACCTCTGTTTCGGGATTTGCAACTGGGAAGTCTAGTCAGAGTAAGAGGTGACGGTTTGAGGAGAAGCCGCTGAATTCGGATCCTGCTGGGTGGGCGGAGGAGGTTCAGGGGGAGGCGCGGCTTTTCGTGCATCCTTGTTGTGACCGGATGCCAGAGCACGGGCAGCGGCAGCGGCAAGACCGCGTTCCCGATGCTTGCGCCAGGAGAAGCGTTCACGTCTGGGCCGGAAACTTGCAAAATTGCATCGGCAGGTTTCACAGCGGAACGGTTGAGCCCCCAGGTTGAGCTTGAATCGGGTTGTAAAGGGAACGATGTAATGCTCTAAGTTCCAACGACTTAAGTCTGTTCGCAGGCACCTGGGGCAATGGGCGTAACGGAAGAGGCGTTTGCTCCAGACCGAGACCTCAAAACGAGATTTGCAATTGTTGCAACGAACGGGGTAGGAACCGAACAGCGCTCGGGCGTATTCGCCGAACCCTCGGCGAGAGGAGATCTTAAGATCCCGGCTGCCACAATCCGGGCACCTGTTCGTCATGTCTCCTATATATTACATTAGGTTGTCCTCATACGACGTACCTAGGTACCGATTTCAACAAGATTCCTATAGAAACACTAGCTTGTAGATCGCCGACAACTTAGGAACGTTGATCGGTAGGACAGGTTACTTTGCCCCAACCGAAGGTGCTTACTGCCGCTGATAGGCTGACGTTGGGGCCTTTTCGATGAAGAAACTCCCCATCTTCCAAAACGACAGGAGGGTCGCGGCGACGGCAACGATCAGCAGAATCCGCAGAACAAATTCGCGAGTGGAACGGTTGGAGCCCGGGAATCCGGCGGCAGTGATCAAGAGATACCCGGCGACCCAACCGCCAATGTGGGCGGCGTTGTCGATGCGCATCATATTGGACCAATTACCCAGGAATCCGACGATGAGCAGGCCGAGGGTCCAGTAGCCGTACAACTTTTGCCCGGCCGCTGTCGGAGAACCGGTAAAACGGCTTGACGCATAGAGAGCGCCGACCAAACCGGCAATGGCGGCGGAGGCACCAACGGACAGAGATCCGGAACTGTAGAGACTCAGGCCGAACCCGCAGATTGTGGCGATGAAGTAGACCAGGAAGAGCCGCACCGGACCGAGAAAATCTTCGAAGTGCCGCCCAACTTGGTAAAGGCTCATCCCGTTCATGACGATGTGCATGGCACCACCGTGCAAAAATCCCGCTGTGAGCAGGCGCCACCATTGTCCGCCGTACAGGATTTCGGGTCTCCACTTACCTCCCAGCAGGATCAGAGTACGGGAGTCGAGGTCCATGATCGGATTGTTGCCCCCGCCCTGATTGGCGCTGATGATGACGGAAGAAACCCAGAAGGCGACGTTGAGCAGCAGAAACATCAGCGTCATGGTCGAGTGTTCGGGAACCATGGATGAGAACGCGTCCTGCGGGCGTACCGATGCCGCACGAGATCCCACGGTCTCGTTGCAGTAGGGACAGGTCTTGTCGTCGGAGGAGATGAAGGCCCGGCATTGCGGGCACATGCGGCGTCGATCCACTGCTTCGATTGTAGCGTCATCGCTTGCATGTTCTGGTAAAATCGAAGGTTCTTGGTAAACGAATCGCAGCTTCGCGCCGACATCGTAGAGATCGGCAAATACGCATGGCAGAAGGGATGGGTGGCGGCCAACGACGGCAACATCTCTGTTCGCCTCGACGATCGGCGTGTGCTGTGCACGCCGACCGGCATCAGCAAAGGCATGATGCAGGTGGATGACCTGATCATTTGCGATCTCGACGGCAACAAGATTGAGGGCAAGCGCGAGCGTACGAGCGAGATCATGATGCATTGCACGGTGTATCGAATGCGCGCGGATATTGAGAGCGTCGTCCACTTTCATCCGCCGCACTCGACGGGGTTCGCAGTAGCGGGGCGGGCTCTCAATCAGGCGATTTTGCCGGAAGTAATTTTGTTGTTGGGATGCGTTCCGCTGGCTGCCTACGGTTTGCCGGGTACGCCAGCCTTGAGCGATTCGTTGAGGCCGTACATCCCTTCCTATGACGCGATCCTGATGGGCAACCATGGTGTGGTTTGTTACGCGAGCGATCTCTGGAAGGCGTATTTTCGCATGGAAACGGTGGAGCATACGGCGAAGATCGCATTGGTGGCGGAAGCGCTGGGCGGAGCAAAGGTGCTTCCGAGGCAGGAAGTCGCTAAACTGATTGATTCAAGGTCGCGTTACGGGATCGTATCGAAGACGACGGCGCGGCAGGGATGTCCTGAGGCGGCGGAAGATGTCGGCGGCGGTGCCGGGACAGCGGAAGAGAAATTTGAGTTTACGCGCGCGGAACTGATCGCGCTGATCAATGAGGCTGTTGCCGCAAGTCGCGGCAAATAGCTTTCGTTGAGGAGGAATGGCAACAATGGGCGAATCGCTCGGAATGATTGAAACTCGCGGTCTGATCGCCATGATCGAGGCATCGGACGCGATGGTGAAGGCCGCGAATGTGACCATCGTAGGCTGGGAGAAAATTGGCTCGGGCTATGTCACAGCGATGGTTCGTGGCGATGTGGCCGCGGTCCGCGCCGCAACCGATGCCGGAGCAGCGGCCGCGCGCCGCGTCGGTGAACTGATCGCCGTGCACGTGATTCCGCGTCCGCATCCGAGTCTTGAAGATGTTCTGCCGATCGGCAAGGCTTCTACGAAATAAATGATTCTCGCTCGAGTTGCCGGCAACATCGTCGCGACCCGTAAGGATCCACGCCTGGAGGGGTTCAAGCTGCTGATCGTGAAACCGGTGACTCCCGAGGGCAACCCAGAATCGAACTATCTGATTGCGGTGGATAGTGTGGGTGCGGGTCCGAATGATCTGGTGTTGGTAGTCAGCGGCTCTTCGGCGCGTATGGCGGAAGGCTGCAAAGACAAACCCGTTGACGCATCGATTGTCGGAATCGTCGATCTGGTGCATTTGGAGAAGTAGATGTATCTGGGGCGGGTGATGGGCTCGATCGTGGCGACGGTGAAGGATCGGAACCTGCACGCCCAGAAGCTGATGATCGTGCAGCCGCTGAATCCGCAATTGATTCCAACGGGCAAGCAACTCATCTGCACCGATGCGGTTGGCGTTGGGGCTGGTGAAATCATCTATTATTGCCGCGGCAAAGAGTCGAGCTTTCCGTTTCTGCCTGCTGAGGTTCCCACCGATACGACGATCGTTGGCGTTGTGGATGAGGTCCGAGCGGAATGTTGATTGGGCGTGTGATCGGTGAGATGGTTTCGACCGAGAAACATGCGTCGCATGTGGGCCGCAAGGCGATGATCGTGCAGCCCGTGAATCTCGATGGATCGAATCGTGGCGAGGCTGTGATCGCGTTGGATTCCGCCGATGCCGGGGTAGGTGACCGGGTGCTTCTGGTCGTGGAAGGCTTTTCCGCCATGACGGCGGTGGGGCGTCCGAATTCGCCGATTGACGCGGCGATTCTTGGCGTCATCGATGAAGTACACCTCGATTGATCGCTACTTGATTTCTGGCTCCACTTTGAATCCGGTCTTCAGCGGACGCTCGGTCGGCATCGCCACAGAGTCGCCATCCTTTAACCCTTCGATCACTTGCGCACGCACGAGGCTCGATATGCCGAGCTTCACGGGGCGCCAAACCACCTCGTTTCCTTGCAGCAAGAAGACGCCGGTCTGGTTGTTTTCGCGCCGAAGCGCGGCCTTGGCGACGCTTACCGCGTGCTCTACCGTGGCGGCGCGGATGAAGGCATTGATATTGGAGCCCGGCAAAAGATCGTGATCGGGATTGGCGATCCTGCAGAGCACTTCGCCGACCTGACGGGATCCCAACGTGGTGATCTGCGTTGGCACCTTCTCCACATTGCCTTTCCATTCACGACCGGGTTTAGCGTCCCACGTAACAATGACAGGCTTGCCGATATCGACGCGTCCGAGTTCCGGTTCGTCGACATAGATGGTGACCCGCAAGGTGTCGATCTGACCGATCGACGCGACGAGCGTGCCCGGCGCTAGGAAGTCACCTTCGCGCACATCGATCTGATAGACAGAACCGGCCATGGGTGCGCGCACGGTTCCCAGGGCGATCTGTTGTTCGGCGAGTTTGGCGGAGGATTCCGCATCGCGCAGGCGGGCTTCCGCGGCGTTGCGATCGGCGACGCCAACGAGGGATCCGCGGCGTCGCTCGAGCGATTGAATCTGCACGTTGGCGGCCTGCACGCGCTGTTTGGCCTGGGTAAGTTCGTAGGGCGTAGCCGCGTTTTTGGCGACGAGACGGGTGAGTTCCGCGACCTCTGCTTGTGCCGTTGAACGATCGTATTTGGCCGTTGCGACGGAGCCATCGATCGCGACAATTTCCGCGGCGCGTCCGCCTTTGCCAATGGTGTCTAGTTCCACGCGGATTTGCGCGATGCGGGCCTGTGCCGAATCCAAGGCCGCGCGCGCTTCACGCGTCTCGATTTCGAGCAAAGGTGCGCCTTTGGCGACCATCTGCCCCTTGCGGACATGAACCGACTTCACCAGGCCACCGGCTTCGTTGCGTGCGGAAACCCAGGCCACCGGTTCGAGCTTGCCGTTGGTGGAAAGCAGATCGACAATGGTTTCCCGGGTGGTTCGCGAGAACTCGACAATTGGGGGACGGTTCCGCCAGCCGATGATCCACCAGATGCCGGCGGCGGCGAGGGCCAAAAACAAGAGCGCTAAGATTCGTTTCAATCAGCTTTCCTTGACTTGCGGGCGTGCGCAATAGTCGAACAGCAGTTGCCATTCGACTCGTTGCACTTGGAGTGCAATGCGTTCCTGCAGGGATCCTGGCGTGGAACGCGCTGCTGCGCAATACTCTATGAACGCATGCGGATCCCAGGTGGTTGCGATGGTGAGTCCGCTGGCTGGATTCTGCGAGGCGATGTGCGCCGCGGCTTGGGCGAGCGGTTGGTAGACGGGATGATCTTTGCCGACGCGCCGGAACCAGTAGCCTGCGTTCCAATCGTCCGGTTCCTGGCGGTGGAGGATGGCGTGCCAATAGGATCCTTCGACCGATAGATCGTCTTGCGCAATTTCGTGGGCTTGGACGGAGCAGGAAAAGTAGAGCCAGATTCCCGCAAGCGCAGCAGTGGGATGCGAGGCGTCGGGAAATAGATTGGAGTGGGCTGAGATCGCCTTGTATCCGGCGGCGACATCCGCCTTTACGTCGCAAACGAGTGGCATGAGCCGTTCGCCGTCGCCGTTCAATGCGAGGATTCTCGCGACTTCCGTTCCGTAAGCTTTCGCATCGAACGCCATATACTCATTGTAGGTGCGCGCCATCGTATTTTCAGGCGGAGGGATGTTCGGGGCCTATCAAGTGGGCGCTTGGAAGGTGATCTCACGCCACTACAAGCCAGATCTGGTGGTTGGTGTCTCGATCGGTTCCTTGAATGCCTGGATGGTGGCGTGCGGCTGCGATGCGTCGATCATCGAAGAGCATTGGTTGCGGGGCGAAGCGTTGGCAAAGCCTCGATTCCGGTTTCCGCGAAGCTGGCGGGAGGGAATCATCGATCCTGCCGCGGCGTATGAGCCTATGCAACGGATGCACCGAGAACTCAAGCCAGTGTTACCTCTGGGCATCGTTGCGCGACGGGTTGCCGGGTTTCGTTCCGCGATCTTTCGCGATGCACAGATTTCTTCTTGGAAGCACTTGGCGGCATCGTGCGCGATTCCTGGAGTATTCGACCTGCAGCAGATTGACGGGGTAACCTACGCGGATGGTGGACTGTTGGATCCGCTGCCTTTTCGCGAAGCTCGAAAAATGGGTGCGACCGCGATGTTGGGGATTAACTGCATGACTTGGGGCGGATTCGGTTCCGATCAGCCGCAGATAAGGCCGCGAAAGCGTCTGGGTTGGATTTCGCGAGATGGCTTACGTTGGGATCGGGCGAATGTGATTCGTTGGATCGCAAAAGGCGAAGAGGACGCGAACAGGTTTTTGGAACGGAACCCGTGGCCCGGGGCCATGCTCGAAAAAACATTTGCAGAAAACTTGTTTTGAGCGACAATATGGAAAGCTACCTATGGCTTGCTATCGCATCTTCCGGCTGAAGGACAGTCTTCGAGCTCCATTTCGCCAATTGCCACATGTCAGCGGCGTTAGCCGCGTCAAAGTGAAAGACTACGATGAAGCGGGGGCGATTGAGGCGGCAACTCCTTACGCCGCCTGGTTCCAGTTGAAGGAGTCAAAGAGTGACGCCTTACTGGTTGGTGATCTTCTGGTGGACGAAGCCAACGAGATCCGGATTGTTAAGTATGTCGGTTTCGAACCAGCGGAGTGGATTGTTCCCGATGTGAAGCTTCCTGTGGACTGTGCTTTTGCCACTGCGGCGGGAGTACCGGTCTAGTACACTGCTTCGATTCCTTGTCTAGGTTTTTTAGATACAATAACGGTCAACTATCATGACTCAAGTCGAGGCTCCGGTACAGGAGCCGTCCGTGCAAGGTCCCAAAGACGAGTTTGCGCTCGTTTGTTATTTGCCTGGGGCGTTGGGCGGTTTTCTCGATTGTTTGCGCACAGAATTGGTTCCGGATTGTTCTGCCCGGTCTCACGTGACGCTACTTCCGCCGAGGCCGTTGCATGGCCTGGGTGATTCGGCGTTGCGTCAGCTGCAAAGTGAGCTTCCCGAATGTCATCCGTTCGTAGTGGAGCTGGGAGCGGTATCGGTGTTTGGCAAGACTGGTGTGATTTACCTGGAACTGATACGCGGTCAGAAAGACCTTGAACGCATTCACGGTGTCCTGAACCGGCATTCGCTCTATTGCGACGAACCTTTCGACTATCATCCGCATGTGACCTTGGCGCAAGGTCCAACGGTTACGGAAGATTCTGCGAGGAAAGTGCAGTTGGCGAGGGATCGATGGGAGCAGTTCAAGCTGCCGCGAACGTTCGTTGTGGATACGGTGATGTTTGTGCAGAACGGTGGCTGTCAGGGCTGGCTGGATCTGAACGAACTCGGCGTCGGCGCATAGGCGACTTCTTTTTGCCCGTTGCGCTTCGATAGACTAGCGGAATGCCCAGCCGCAGATCTGCCCTCGGTGTTCTCACCGGGGCTGCCACTCTTCTTCCCGTTTTAGGACAAACTTCCGCGCAGACGCCTTCTAAGGCTGTCTTGTTGAAGTCCGAATTCGAACTGCTCACCGAACTCACAGGCCGCATCATTCCCAAGACCGATACGCCGGGTGCGGTGGAAGCGGGGGTGGCCGCGATCATCGATTCGACATTGAGGGGCAACGTCGCGAAGACCAAGCGTTTTAAAGAGACGCTTGCCTGGTTCGCGGCGAACGGGACGAATCCCGAAGCGCGGCTGCTGTTGCTGGAACGGATTAGCAAGGAGAAAGGAACTAGAGGAGCCGGGCACTTCGCACTGTTGAAGGGTGAGACGATCGACGTCTACTATTCGACGCAAGAGGGCTTGAAGCAGGAACTCGGCTGGAACGCGAACACGTTCGTTTCGGAGTTTAAGGGCTGCACGCATCCGGAGCACCAAAGCTAATGGCGTACGTGCAAAACAGTGCCACAGTGCACGATGTGATCGTTGTTGGCAGCGGGGCGGCGGGAGGCATGGCCGCGTGGAACCTTACGCGTCAGGGCGTGAACGTGCTGTTGCTCGATGCCGGAAGCAAGTTCAATCGCGGCGGATTCTGGAGCCATGTGAAGCCTTGGCAGACGCGGGAGCGGTTGGCTCGCGGGCAGCATCCACCGCAGTTTCATTTGGATCGGCGCGAGCAGCCTTACGAGACAGATGCCAAAGATCCTTTCGATTTGATTCGTGTTTGGGGACGCGGCGGCAAGACGAACATTTGGGGGCGGGTGTCGCTGCGGTATTCGGACGTGGACTTTGAGGGTCCCGCAAAAGATGGCTGGGAGATCCCATGGCCGATCCGCTACAAGGACATCGCGCCTTATTACGATCGCGTCGATCACTTGATTGGAGTCTGCGGTGGCGACGATGATCAGGATTCTTTGCCGGGTAGCAAGTTCCATCTGCCTCCGCCGTCGCCTCGCTGTGGCGAGAGGCTGTTGCAAAAAGCCGGGCGCGACATTGGGGTTTCGATCGTAGCCGGGCGGCGCGCGGTTCTCACGAAAGAACACAACGGGCGCGCTCCATGTCACTACTGCGGCGCCTGTGGCAAGGGCTGCGACATCGGCGCGTTCTTCAATTCGTCGGACTACTTGCTGGAACCGGCGTTTATGAGCAAGCGACTGGAAATCATCGACAACGCCGTTGCGGCTCGCGTGTCGGTGGACGACAATGGGCTCGCCAATGGCGTGCAGTACTTCGATCGCTTCACGCGAGCCGAGCGGCGGGTTTACGCCAAACGAGTGATTGTGGCGGCATCTTGTGTGGATTCGACGCGCATCCTGTTGAACTCGAAATCGAGCGCGTATCCAAATGGGATTGGCAATACCTCAGGCGTGATCGGTAGTTATCTAACCGAACAGGTTCGGTTTCACATGTATGGTTTCGTACCGGAGTTGGTTGGAACCAAAGCCTTGAACGATGACGGAATCGGTGGCGAGCACATCTACTTGCCACGGTTCAATCATCGACAGAACAAGAAACACGATTATTTGCGCGGGTATGGTGCGCAGTTCTGGAATACGGGCGCGCAGCCGGGTCCTGGATTCTGGGCGAAGACGATGCCCGGCTTCGGTGAGGATCTCAAGAAGTCGATCAAAGACCGTTTTCCGGCGCTGGTGGCGATTCATCCTTATGGCGAGGTGCTGCCCCGCAAAGAGAATCGCGTCACGGTGGAGGGCACACAGAAAGACCGGTATGGGATTCCAGTGGCGCGCATCGAATACAAGGTCGGCGAGAACGAAAAGAAGATGCTGGTCGACATGTACGATACCGCCGAGTCTGTGTTGAAAGCCGCGAAGGCTGAGATCCTGCCGTTTGAGCGGGGCTGGATCGATAAGTACGGGTCGGCCATCCATGAACACGGCACTTGCCGGATGGGCGCGGATCCGAAACGTTCGGCGGTGAACGGGTTCGGGCAGATGCACGATGTCAAAAACTGTTTCGTGGTGGATGGTTCGATCTTTACGACGGCAAGCGAGAAGAATCCGACACTGACGATTCTGGCGCTGGCTTGGCGGGCGACCGATTACATGGCGGAACAGATCAGAAAAGGTGACATTTAGTGGGAATCGAGCGACTGTCGTTGGTGGAGATGGCGGCACAAATTCGTGCGCGGAGAATTTCGCCGGTTGAAGCCGTGGATGCACATCTCGCTCAGATTGAGCGCGTCAATCCGAAGATCAATGCGTTCATCGCGATGATGGCGGATGAGGCGCGCGAGGCTGCCGCGGTTGCGGAAGCTCGTTTGATGAAGGGCGAGGCGGAAGGGAGTCTGTTCGGGGTTCCTCTGTCGATCAAGGATTCATTGGACGTTGCGGGAAGGCCCACCTGGTGCGGTAGCCGCTTCAACGGACAGATCGCCATGCGCGATTCGGCTGTGGCCCGCAACTTTCGCGCGGCTGGCGCGATCCTTCTGGGCAAGACCAACACTCCCGAGTTTCTGGCGAACTACGAGAGCGACAACCACATCATTGGGCGCACGAACAACCCTTGGAATCTGGAGTACACGGCCGGCGGATCGAGTGGTGGCGAGGCTGCAGCGATCTCGGCGTTCTGCTCCGCGGGTGGTATGGGATCGGATGGTGGAGGCAGCGTCCGCGTGCCGGCGCACTTCTGCGGCATCGCGGGATTGAAGGTGACACCGGGGCGCGTTTCGGCGGCGGGGCACGTGCCGGCGATCGAGCATCCGGGCGGATTGCTGGGGGTTGTGGGTCCGATGGCGCGCAGTGTGCGCGATGTTCGCGAACTGTTTGAAGCAACGTGCGGTTATGATATCGAGGATCCGTTTGCGGCGCCGGTTCCTTTGCGAGCTGCGTCTCTAGACGGCGTGCGCGTTGGCGTGATGGAACAGTTTCTGAATGTCCCTGTGCAGGATTGCGTTCGCGACGCGGTACGCAAGGCTGCAGCGCTGCTGAGCGATTCGGGCTTCACCGTGGATGCCTTTGCGCCGACCGGCTTGGAGCGTGCGCCGAATGTCTGGGCCTTTTTCTTCACCGATCTTCCTTCGCGGGCGATCGCCAAGTTCATTGCGGGGCGTGAGGATCAGGCACATTGGACCGGGGTTGAGTTTCTTCCGAAGATTCTCGGTACGCCCGAACCTAGCGGGATGCAGGTGGTGGCCATGCTGGGCGAACGCGATCGTATCCGGATCGATCTCATGCGGCAGATGGCGGAAGTGCCAGTGATACTGATGCCGGTGGCCGGTGTTCCGGCGTTCAAGCATCGGGAGCGTAAATGGAAAACGGCGACGAAGGAGATCGGTTTATTCGAGGCCATGATGCCGGTGACGGCATTCAACCTGACTGGATTTCCGGCGCTGACTTTACCGATGGGAATGTCACCGGAGGGCCTACCTGTGGGCGTCCAACTCGTAGGGAAGCCGTTTTCCGAGGAACTGTTGCTGGCGATGGGCGAACATCTGGAGAAAGTTCGCGGATCGTTCGGCTCGCCCCTGTAACTAATGAACTGGTTACAATCATCCTTACATCGAAACCCCTATAAGGAAACCTCTGCTTGAAGCTCTCTGAGATTTGCGTTCAAAGACCTGTTTTCGCTTTCATGCTCATCATGTTTTTGGTGGTGATGGGCGTTTTCAGCTTCGTGGATTTGGGCGTCGACCTGTTCCCCCGTTCGGATCCGGCATCCGTTTACGTGCGAGTTCGGTTGCCCGGTGCAAGCCCCGAGGAAGTGGCCTCGCAGGTCATTCTGCCCCTCGAAGAAAGCATCGCGTCTATCAGCGGTATTGACGAGATGCGCGCGATGATCAACGAAGGCAGCGGCAATATTTTCGTAACTTTCACTTTGGATCGAAACATCGGCGAAGCGTCGGAAGACGTTCGTGAGAAGGTGGCGGCGGCGATGCGGAAACTTCCGCCGAATGTGCTGCCCCCGACCGTTGCCAAGCAGGACCCTGATTCGGAACCGATCATGACGCTGGCCGTGAGCGGCGATCGGCCGGTACGCGAACTAACGGAAATCGCTGACAAGACTTTGCGGCGAGCCTTTGAAACCGTCGACGGAGTGGGCGGCGTGGATATCGGTGGCGGGCGTTTACGCCAGATCAATCTAATGATGGATCTGAACAAGATGAGCGCCTACAGCCTAACGGCGCAGGACGTGCAACGGGCGATTGCGTCGGAGAACATCGAAGCACCCGGTGGTCGAGTGATTCGCGGACCAGCAGAAATGGGCGTCCGCACGATGGGCCGCATCGAAGAGGTCAAAGAGTTCGATTCGATCATCATCAAGAACGTCGGCGGTGCGCCGATTCGATTGCGCGACGTGGGACATGCGGAAGATGGCATGGCCGAGCGCCGCACATTTGCCTATTACAAAGGTAAGCCCGCGGTCACTCTTGAGATCCGGCGGCAGATCGGAACGAACACGGTCAAAGTCGTCGAAGACATTCAGAAGCGGATCGATGGAATCGTCAAGCAACTGCCGCCCGGCGTCAAAATCGACGTCGTGAAAGAGCAGGCAACCTACATTCGCAATTCGGTGGAGGCCCTCGAAGAGCATCTGCTTTTGGGAAGTTTGCTCGCATCGGTGATCGTCTTCATCTTTATCCGGGATTGGCGGACGGTGCTGATCTCGTCGATTGCGATTCCCACGTCGATCATTACGACTTTCACGCTGATGCGCGTGATGGACTTCACGTTGAACTCCATGACGCTTTTAGGACTCACACTTGCGGTGGGTATCGTCATCGACGATGCGATCATTGTGCTTGAAAACATCGTGCGGTATTTGGACGAGCACGATGTCGATCCAATCACGGCATCCATCGAGGCAACCAAAGAAATCGCACTTGCGGTGCTTGCCACTACGATTTCTCTGGTGATCATTTTCGTCCCTGTGGCGTTCATGACGGGTTACGCCAAGCGCTTCATGTATCAGTTCGGTTGGACCATGGCGATGTCGATCATGGTTTCGATGCTGGTTGCCTTCACTCTGACTCCGGCACTCGCTTCGCGCATGTTGAAGCGCACCCGCGCCGGTGCCCACAAGAAGGAGCATGGACATGCGCACACCACTTGGCTCGACCGCGGATATCTGGGAATCCTCGACTGGTCTCTGCACCATCGTTGGGTGATCATGGCGATTGCCGTCGGTGTTTTCGCTTCCACGTATTGGATCAATCAATACATTGGCCGCGATTGGATGCCGCAGGAAGATCAGAGCGAGTTGAGTCTGTTTCTGGAACTGGCCGAGGGTTCTTCTCTCGCGCTGACCGAAAAGACCACACTGGATGTGTCCAGGAAATTGGACAGCATTCCTGGCGTGCTGGCGGTGGTTCCGGGGTCGAATTCCTTTTCAGAACGCGTGAACAGTTCGTTTGTCACGGTGCTCTTGGCTCCTCCGGATCAGCGCGCACCGATCGGCGAAATGGCGCAGAAGATGCGCGACACGCTCAAGGAATTCGCATTTGCGCGGCCTCGCATCACGTTTCCCAATATTCTCGGTGGACGCGACACATTCGCTCCGATCCGGGCGCAGTTGCTTGGGCCGGATATCCGCAAGATGGTGGACCTCGCCAAGGAGGCGAGCCAGAAGATGATTGCGGATCCTCGATTGGCGGACGTCAAGGCGAACCTGAATCTCAACAGCCCTGAACTGCAGGTGATCATTGATCGTCCGCTGGCGTCCGATTTAGGGGTTCGCGTATCGGATGTCTCAAGTGCCGTGCGCTTGCTCATGTCGGGTGAAGATCAGATCTCGACTTACAAAGAGAATAACGAACAGTATCCCGTGACGATGCGTCTACTCCCAGGACAACGTGACGATCCACAGGCTTTGAGTCGGTTGCTGATCCCTTCTTCTAAGCTGGGCTTGGTTCGTCTCGACTCGATCGCGCGTCTGGAACGCGGCCTTGGGCCCTCGCGTATCGATCGCTTCAATCGGCAATTCTCAGTTGGCATCTACGGCAACGTCGCGCCCGGCTACTCTTTGAACGATGCCGCCGGTGCGACGCAGGAAATCTTCGACACGATGGTTCTGCCTCCGGGTTATCGCATGCTGTTTTCAGGACAGGTGAAGATTCTCGAAGAGACGACCACCAACATGATTCTTGCGATCGGGCTTGCCTCGATCTTTATGTACATGGTGTTGGCTGCACAGTTTGAGAGCCTGATCCATCCGTTCATTATTCTGTTGACGCTGCCGTTGTCGATTCCCTTTGCACTGCTTTCGCTGATCGCCACGGGGCGCTCGCTGAACTTGTTCAGCGCTCTCGGCATCCTGCTGTTGCTGGGCATTGTGAAGAAGAACGGAATCTTGCAGATCGATTACATGAACCGCTTGCGCGCCGAAGGCATGCCGATGCTGCCGGCGATTATGGAGGCGAATCGTGTGCGACTGCGACCGATTTTGATGACGACTCTGTCGATTATTGCGGGTCTGATTCCCACCGCGGTCGGAACCGGAGCAGGTGCGTCGCAACGGTCGGCAATTGCGATCACGATCATCGGGGGACAGTCGCTCTGTCTGTTGCTGACGCTTCTGGTTGTGCCTGTTACGTACGCGTTGGTTGAGGACGCCCGGGTATGGTTTGCGGGCCGCAAGGGAGTGCCGACCGGCACGCCACAGACCGCGCCGAGTTCCGCGCATGGCGACTAGTTCGCTATAGTGGAAGCACCGAGAGGATTGCAAGAATTGAAGCGTAAATCATCCGTCGCAACACCCGTTGTCGCCAAAGAAATCGTGGAATCCGCGAAGTCTTCGGTCATTGGAGATCGCGCCAAGCGTTTGGAGAAATGTGTGGCTTGCGCATCTGAGATGTCCTCTCCGACCTCAGTGGAAGGCCTATGCTGGATCTGTCGGCGCTTGAAGATCAGCGCCTGGAGAGATTCCGATAATCAGCTTTCCGCGCCGGAATAAAGCGGGCGGCCCACCCCCAATCGCAGAGCTTGTTCGTAGACAAACGCCCCCGCGGCAACGTCTTCCACGCCCAATCCGTTGGACTTGAAGATAGTGATCGCCGGGGCATTTGTACGTTCGGTGGCATCTTTGAGTTCGATGAGGCGCGGAGTCTCCCAGTCTTTTTGCTCCCACGCCAACAGCAGGTCTCCGGATTCGATCTTCGATTGTTCAATGGAGTCGCAAGCGATCCGATCTGCCTTGGCGATCAGTTCTGCAGGCAGTTCACGGCGCTGCGGGTTGTTGGATCCCATGGCGTTGATGTGGGTGCCGGGCGCGATCCAATCCGCTTCCAGCACGGGATCTTTTGACCACGTCGCGGTGGCGACGATGTCCATGTTTTCAACTGCCTGGCGCGCGGTTGGCACGGCTTGTACGTTGAGTCCGAAATCCCTTGCGCATTCGGCGGCAAACTTCTCACGGTTGGCCTGATTGCGGCTCCAAACGCGAATCTCTTTCAAGGGACGAACGGCGGAAACCGCTTCGACCTGGGCGCGCGCCTGAAAGCCGGAGCCGACGATGCCGAGCGTTGTGGCGTCTTTGCGCGCGAGAAGATCTGTGGCGTAGCCGCTTGCCGCACCAGTGCGGATTTGGCCGAGCCAATTGGCCTCCAACAATGCGCAGGGATTGGCGGTTTCGGCGTCGAGCAGCCAGAAGAGAAAGTGCATCGATCCGTACTTGGCGTTGGTCGAGTAGATCTTGGTTCCGAAGTACTTGCCGTGGGCACCCGCCATGGCGTGCAGCACAGAGCCCGATGGCATTGACAACCGGCGTCGTGGTTGATTCTGCGAGGCTCCGGTGCGGAGTGCGGCGAAGGTTTCGCGCATCAGGCGCACGGCTTCGGTCATAGGCAGGAGCTTGCGGACTTCGGCTTCAGTGAGAAACAGCATGGTTGTTTTCCTTGCGGTATGCGATCCAGGATTTGGTGAAGGGTCCGAAGGGTTCGGCGATGATTTGGGCGTCTGGAAAGAGCGCCGTGATTTGGCTGCGATCGAGCAGGCGAATGTCGTAGAGGAAGTGTTCGATGTAGAAGCGGCGGCTGTCGGGCGAGGGTTTGGCGACGAGATCCCAGACGGTGAAGCGTTGCACGATCGCTTTGCGCACTGTCATGGGGAACCAATGGATGAAAGGCGTCAACAGATGCGGCTCGATTGGAAAACCGTGATTGGGCGTCTGCACCCAGTAGCTTTTCGCTACCCGGCGGATCTCTTTTGCGAAGGCTTGCTGTTTGGCTTCGGATCCGACGTGCTCGATCACGGAGTTGCTGAAGGCGAGATCGAAGGCTCGATCGGGGAAGGGAAGGCGGGTGCCGTCGCCGAAAACAAGGCGCGTGCGGTCGTCGCCGTCTTCGAATGAGCGCGGGGTGTTGAGATAGAGGATGTTGGGGCGTTCCGATTGGGGCACAGACGCCCAGATGCGCGGATTTCCGCCGACGTCGAGGACGTTGGTTGTTGGCGTGGGCTGGCAGAGAGCAAGAAATTGCCGCATGCGGCGCTCGCGGAAACTGGTACCGATGCGGTCTGCAAGACTCACTTCAAGAATCCGCTGAGTTGGATGCCGGAGGCATTCAGTTCGTCGTTGAGCGGATCGTCGAGGGCGAGCACTTTGCGCGCGTTGGCAGACAGGCGGTTTTGCACTTCCAACCGCAGTAGCTTCTTCTGATACTGCTGCTGAGGGACATCGCGGCGCACAAAGAGCAAATGCAGTGCGCGGCGTGGACGATCGGTGTGATTCGTAGTTCCGCCATGCCAGCAGTGAGAATTCATGACCACCACGTCGCCTGCTTTGCCGGTTACAAGGACTTCTTGCGGGTGCGAGGCGTTGGCATCCTCGAGAACTTCCTGGGGACGTTTGCGCCAGATGTGTGAACCAGGCACCGCACGCGTCGCGCCGTTTTCGGCGGTGAAATCGTCGAGCAACCAGATGGTGTTGCAGACGCGATAGCCGCTGTCGTCGACGAGCAAGCCCATGTCGACATGTAGCGGTTGCAAGCCGCCTTCGTGCGGATCGGCAGCGCGGTAGTTGAGGCTTCCGAGCTTGAATTCCGGCCCAAGCACGTGTTCGATGCATTCCAGCACGGCTGGGTTTTCCAGCATTCGTTCGAAGATTTCACCCTTGTCGATGAGGTTTGCCAGGCGCGCCGCGCCGGTCTCTTTCTTGAATTCGCCTCCCGCGTTTTCGCCCTCTTCCGCGAGGATTTCCGCAGTTCGTGTGCGAAAGGCTTCGAGCATTTCGGTAGGCATCAAGCCGCGCAACGGAGCGAATCCGTCGCGGTCAAGCAATTGTTTTGCTGATTCCATCGGTTCCACTAGTTACCATATCAAGTTGGACCAGTTCTCGCGTATCCTCGTGCGTGCCACCAATTGGGTGGGTGACGCCGTGATGTCGATTCCCGCGCTCGAAGCGATTCGTGCGCGATTTCCCAAGGCGCACATCACGATTCTTGCCAAGCCATGGGTCGCGGATGTTTATCGCGGCGCAGCGTTTTGCGATCGGATTTTGATCTATCATCCGCAGCGCGGGTTTGGGGACTTTCGAGCGAAATGGCGGTTGTCGCGCGTATTGAAAGGGATCGGATTCGATTTGGCGATCCTGCTGCCGAACTCGTTCGATGCGGCACTGGTGCCGTTTTTGGCGGGGATTCCGAAGAGAATTGGGTACGCTCGCGATGGCCGCGGACTGTTGCTTACGGATGCTGTGGCGAGGCCCGCTGCTGGCGAAATCCCGGTGCATGAGCGGTTCTACTATCTGGAGTTGTTACGCAGGGCTGGTTTTTTGTCGGCTCTACCGGCGGATGCTCCGATTCATCTGCGCGTGACGCCTCACTACTATGAAATGCCGGTGATTGGGTTGAGTCCCGGGGCGGCATATGGGACAGCGAAGCGGTGGCTGCCGGAATCGTTTGCATCCACTGCGGTCTCGCTGGCGAGCCACTGGAAGGGTTCGCGCGCGATCGTGTTCGGAACCCAAGGTGAAGCGGATGTTTGCGAGCAGGTGGCGGAATTGATCCGGCGGCGAGGTGTTGCGGCGGAGAGCCTCGGCGGTAAGACGAATCTATACGAGTTTATGGAGCATGCCGCCGCCTGCCGTGTGTTTGTGACCAATGACAATGGAGCGATGCACCTCGTTTCGGCGCTGGGGGTTCCGACAGTGGCGGTGTTTGGGGCGACGCGTCACTTGACGACGGGGCCTACGGGTGACCGGGCAGTGGTGGTGCGGCAGACCGTGGATTGTTCGCCGTATCCGCATCCCTGCCTGTTGCGCGAATGTCCGATCGACCACCGCTGCATGTCGGCCGTGACGCCTGAGCGCGTGGTGACGGAGGCTTTGAAAATCGTTGGATAGCCGCTTGAAGATTGGTACGGCCGTGCCGGCCGGTGCGACGGTGGTGCGTGGATACTTCGATCCTTTGCTGGCTTCGCACGCACAGAGGCTCGCGGCTTGCGGGCGTCCTTTGGCTGTGATCGTTGTGGATCCTTCGAGCCCGTTGCTTCCCATTGCTGCGAGGCGTTTTCTAGTTGCGGCGTTGCGGTGCGTGGACGCTGTGGTGGAAGATGGCGTCGCGACGGAGGACTGGACAGTGCAGGATCTTGAGACTCGGCGCTCTTTCGTCGAACACGTTCATGCACGATCGAAAGCCTAAGATTCTCGTGGTGCGATTGGGCGCGATGGGCGATGTGATCCATGCGCTTCCGGCAGTGTCGACTTTGAAGGCGAGCTTTCCGGAATCGGAGATCACCTGGATCGTCGATCCGAAGTGGGCACCGTTGTTGGTTGGAAATCCGGCAGTGGATCGCGTGGTGACATTCAATCGCCGCGATCTGGCCAGCGTCCGCGCTTCGGTGAAAATGCTGCGTGAGCAGCGTTTCGATTTCGCTATCGATTTTCAAGGTCTGATCAAGTCGGCGTTTCTGGCGTCGGCGTCCGGATGCGGGCGGCGCATCGGGTTTCATTGGAAGGAGGTGCGCGAGGGGCCCGCCGCGCTGCTGTATACGGAACGGGTGCATACGCACGAGCGCCACGTGGCGGAGAAGAACATTGAGCTTTCGCTGGCCGCCGGTGCGTCACGAATCGATCGCGCGACACCGTTGCCGTTGGGATTGTCGGAAGGCGATTTGCCCGATGGACCGTTCGTGTTGGCTTGTCCCATGGCTGGATGGACTTCGAAACAGTGGCCATTGGAGTATTTCGTTGAACTCGCGCGGAGGGTTCCATTGGTTGTGAATGGCGCGCCGTCGAACGAGGTGGATTTAAGGCGGATTAAAGGCGCGCGAGTGCATCTCTCGGGGATCGAAGGGTTGCTGAATGCGACTCGTCGGGCGATGGCTGTGGTGGGTGTGGATAGCGGTCCGCTGCACATTGCGGCGGCAATGGGCAAGCCTGGGGTGGCGATCTTCGGGCCGACGGATCCGGATCGCAATGGGCCGTTGGGATCTTCGATTCGCGTGTTGCGTGTGACCGGTGCGGTGACGACTTATAAAAGAGGCGTGGTGCTTTCGGCAAGCATGAAGGCCATCACCCCGGCCATGGTGCTCGAAGCGCTAGCTGGTTTCGTCCCAGGCTAGAAAAGCGAGTCCTGCACTGGCGATGGCGGCTGCCAGAAATCCCCAGGAATAGAGCATGTTGTTTTGGATCAGAACGCCTGCGGTGATGGGGCCAATGATCTGAGAGATCGATGTGAGGGACTGGGTGAGTCCGATCACGACCCCCTGTTCTTGCGGGGCTGCGCGCTTGCTGATCATGGACGAAATGATTGGCCGCAGCAAACCGCTCAACGCTACGACGGTGCATGCCACGCCAAGCATGGTGATGGTGGTGCTCATGGCGAGGATGGCGAATCCCACAGCCTCGCCCATGAAGCCGATGACCAGCAGGGTCTTCTCGCTGAGCAACTTCATGATCTTGCCGATGCCGCCCTGGATGAAGATTCCGAGGATTCCGGCATAGGTGAGCACCAGGCCGACTTCGCGGGTTCCAAACGGCTTGCCCTCCCACGTGAAGCGGCGCTCGGAAAAGAGTCCGAATCCACCGGTGAAGATCGCAAAGGAGATGGAGAAGACCAGGAACTGCCAGAATAGCGGGGCAAGTTGGGGGCGCTTGAAGTACTGCAGATAGCCGCCCCAATCGAAGACCGACAGTTTCTTTGGTGTTCCTGCAAAGAGGGGTGTGCCTGCGAGGGGCTCTTCCGGCCCCGGTTTCGGTGGGTTGCTCGGCAACAACAAAAGCGTTGCGAAGATGCTGGTGAGTGAGAGCCCCGCGGCGGTGAAAACGGCGGTTTGTTCGCCGTAGCGTTGGGCGATGACACCGGTTGCGGCGGGTCCGATGAGAAATCCGATGCCGAAAGCGATGCCAATCACGGCGAAAGATTTTGTCCGCTCCGAAGGCTTGGTGACGTCGGCGATGTAGGCTTGGGCGACCGTGAGATTGCCTGCGGTGATGCCGTCAACGATGCGGCTGGCAAATGCCATCCACAGGCTGTTGGCGAAGCCGAGCAGGAGGAAGCCGAGGAAGGTTCCGATCTGGCTGAAGAGCAGTACCGGCTTGCGCCCGTAGCGATCGGAAAGGTTGCCAAGTGGCGGCCCGGCGAGTAGTTGAAAGAAGGCGTAGACCGAGATGAGAAGTCCTACTTGGATCGGGGTTGCCCCCAGATGCTGTGCATAGAACGGCAACAGAGGCATCATCATCGTGAGGCCCAGAACGTCCACAAGAACGATCAGAAAGATTGGCAGCAGAGGGGAACGGGACAAACTACTATCGTAGCGGACCTGTGTGTAAAATTCGTGTTCGAATAGGCATTGATGACGAAAAAGCGGACGGTCGCCGTCTATCTGGGGAGTTTGATTGTTGGCCTATTTTGCGCAGAGGCGGCGCTGCGGATTGCGGGTGCAAGGTTCGCGTCTTCGTTCTATGTGATTGATCCCGATCTGGGATGGACATTGCGCGCAGGAGCGGAAGGCGATGTGACGGAAGAGGCCGTGGTGCACGTAAAGATCAATGGATCGGGGATGCGCGACGATCGCGATTACCTGGTAGAGAAGCCTACGGGTGTGTATCGAGTGGCGGTCCTTGGAGATTCTTTTGCGGAGTCGATGCAGGTTCCGTTAGAGCAGACATTCAGTAAGTTGCTTGAGAATGAGCTCGCGGCTTGCAAGAAGACCAAGGTCGAGGTTTTGAACTTCGGCGTGCAAGGCTATGGAACCGCGCAGGAACTTTTGACTTGGCGCTTGAAGGCTTCGAAATACAAGCCTGACGCGGTGATTCTGTTGTTCTATTCCGGCAACGATCTTTACAACAACGTGCGGATCTTGAATCCGACGAATGCCGATGCTGCGCCGTATTTTGTTTTGGAAAACCACCAACTGCGGCTGTTGCCAGCGATGGCCGCGGAAAGTGGCGCGCGGGAAGCCTGGGCTGCGGTGGTGCGTGTTTCGAAGCTGGCTCAGATGCTGACCGATGCTTTCTATAAGTTCAATCGGCGGCAGGTTCGCGAGCAAGAGGATGCGAATCGCAAGCAGTTTGGAGAGAATTACATGGATCGGTTGATCTATGCGGATCCCCAGCACGAGGCGATGCGCGACGCGTGGTCGGTGACGGAGGCGGCGCTGCCACTGGTTCGGGATGAAGTTGTGAAAACAGGCGCGCGTTTTCATTTGGCGGTCGCGTCGAGCGGGGTGCAGGTGCATCCAGATGCTCAGATTCGCAGGGAGTTTCTCGATTACGTCAAAGGCTTGGATCTCTTTTACACGGAACACCGTCTAGCGGCTGTCGCTGCGAAAGCAGGGATCGATGTTTCGGTCATTGGCGAAGAGATGCTGAAGTATAGCGAACAGAACAAGATCTACCATGGATTTCCAGGTAGTCGCGGCAAGGGCCATTGGAATGAACAGGGCCATCGGTTTGTGAGCAGCCATCTTTCGCGCAGGATTTGCGCGGCTGTTGGACAATAGGGAATGGGATCGAAATCAGCGGGGCTCGTCGATCGCGTTTCCTCGCAGGCAACCACCAAACAGGGCGGCTGGCTTGCGCTTTCCTACTATTCGATCGGGCACTTTTTCATCGACCTCTATTCGAATGCCTTGGGCGTGTTTGTTCCGATGCTGGTGGATCATCTCGGCATCTCTTTAACCCAAGCGGGGTTTCTGGGCGGCCTGATGTCGTTTTCCTCTTCGGTGACGCAGCCGATTTACGGCTACCTTTCCGACCGGTTTCGCACGCCATTGTTTGCGACCCTCGCGCCTGCGCTTGCGGGGATCTTCATTTCTTCGTTGGCGTTGGCCCCAAGTTTCGGATGGCTGGTGGTGCTTGTCTTTCTTGGTGGCGCAGGAATCTCGTCATTCCACCCGGCTGGCAGCGCGCGTGCGGCGCAGGGTTTGGAACACAAGCGGCAGTTCGCCATGGCGGTGTTCATCTGCTCCGGTACGCTTGGCCTGGCGGTTGGCCCGACATTCTATTCGTATCTCTTTGAAACATTCGGTTACGAAAAGGCTCATTGGGGCGCGCTTGGCGGCATCGCAGCGACGGTGCTGATGCTTGCGACGCTGCCACGGCGCGATGAAGTTCACTCTGGCCGGGCTCCTGCGTTCGATTTGGAGCCGCTGAAGGCCGTATGGAAGCCGCTGACGATTCTCTATTTTTGCGTGTTCCTGCGCTCGATCGTGCAGATCTCGTTTTCGGCGTTTTTGCCACTCTACATGCATCGCGAACGAGGACTCACACTCACCGAAGCGAGTCACGTGCTCTCGCTCTATCTCGCCGCTGGCGCAGCGGGCGGCTTGATGGGCGGTAGCCTTGCGGAGCGTTTCGGCGCGAAGCGAGTGATTCAGGCTTCGTTTCTCGGAAGCGTGCCATTGCTCGCGCTGTTCTTTTTTGTGAGCAATGTTTGGATCGCCAACGCCGGGCTGATTCTGGGCGGGTTAATTCTGCTGTTTACGATTCCTGTGAACGTGGTGATGGCGCAGCAACTGGCTCCCACACAAACGGGCACGGTCTCGTCCCTCATGATGGGCGCGTCGTGGGGAATGGCTGGCCTCATTGCGATCCCGATCGTTGGCTGGGCGGGCGATCACAGCAGCTTGCATTCGGCGCTCGCGTCGCTGCTGGTTGCGCCTTTGCTCGGCTTTATCCTGACACTCTGGTTGGATGTGGAATGAAGAAAGCAGTCTGTTTGTTGAGCGGTGGTTTGGATTCGTCCATTTGTCTCGCCTGGGCGAAGCAGAGGGGCTTTGAGACTTATGCTCTTAGTTTCGATTACGGGCAGAGGCATTCCGTTGAACTCGAAGCCGCGCGGCGGGTGGCGCAAGCGGTGGGTGTCGAACAGCACCTGACAGTGCAGGTGGATCTGCGGGTGTTTGGCGGAAGCGCCTTGACTTCGGATGAGATTGCGGTGCCCAAGGGCCGCGATGAATCCGCCATGTCGGCGGGAATCCCTGTGACTTATGTTCCGGCGCGCAATACCGTGTTTCTTTCGTATGCTCTGGCTTGGGCGGAAGTGCTCGAGGCTTCTGACATCGTTATCGGGGTGAATGCGATCGATTACTCCGGCTATCCCGATTGCCGCCCGGAATTCATCCGCGCGTTCGAAACCCTTGCGAATCTCGCGACTAAGGCTGGCGTGGAAGGCCGCATGAGCTTGCATGTGCATGCGCCGTTGATCGAGCTGAGTAAGTCTGGGATCATCGAACTGGGATTCAAGTTGGGGCTCGATCTGGGGCTTACGCATAGCTGCTATGATCCTGATGAAAGCGGTTATCCTTGCGGGGAGTGCGATTCATGCCTATTGAGAAAAAAAGGATTCGAAGCAGTGAAAAAAAAGGACCCATCGCTGTCGCGAAAAAGGTAGCCTCGAAAAAAGGGCTCGCCGTGGCGCTGCCACCGGTACTGACGCTGGAAGAGGCACAATCCGCGGCACCGAGGCCCTTGAACATCTCTGAGATCTTCGTATCCGTGCAGGGTGAGGGCCGCTATATCGGCGTTCCATCGGTATTTGTGCGCTTGAACGGATGCAATCTGCGCTGCGTTTGGTGCGACACCCCCTATACATCCTGGCAGCCGCAAGGCGATGACTACATGATGGGCGGTTTGCTTTCCGATATTCGCCGCCATTGGACCAAACACGTTGTCATCACCGGTGGGGAACCAATGTTGCAGCCGAGCGTGGTGTTGTTGACCGAGCGGCTCAAAGAACAAGAGTTGTTTGTGACGATTGAGACTGCAGGAACCGTTTACCAGCCGGTGAAGTGCGATCTGATGAGCATCAGCCCCAAGCTTGCGAATTCGGTTCCCCATCGGCGCGAGGGTGGCCGTTGGGCCGTTCGTCACGAGAGCCTGCGCCATCGGCCCGAGGTGCTGAAGCGGCTGATGACGGAATACGATTATCAACTGAAATTTGTGGTGCAGACTCCAGAGGACATGGAAGAAGTGAACAAGATGGTCGAAGATCTTGGCGCAGAGAAGGAACGTGTTGTGCTGATGGGAGAAGGCATCGATCCCGGAACGCTTTACGAACGCGCGCAGTGGATCGTAGAACATTGCAAGCGCTGGGGCTATCGCTTCAGTCCGCGGCTGCACATCGATCTCTGGGGCAATGAGCGGGGCAAGTAGATTTTGAGCCAATCTCAACTACCGCAGGTTTCGCATCTCCATACGTACTTCCTGTTTCCGTTTTCGATCGACAAAGACGCGGTGCGCAAAGATCACTGCGAGATCTGGGCGGGGCTTCCACTTTGGGTGGATGGCATCGACGATTGGATCGGAGCACATGGCGGCGAATCGGCGATTTCGTCGAAGCTGGGGCCTTGGAAGCGGTCAGCGTACTCGTCCTTCGATATCGAGTCTCCGGCGTATCAGGAGATGGTGTTCTTTCACCCTTTTGTGCGGCGGGTGTTTTTCGATACGACAGGCATGGCGGATCCGAAGGAAGAAGCGGAATCGCTTCTGCGCTTCTACACACTCGACATTCCGCAAGGTTCGAGGTTGATGTTTCAGTCTGAGGACTCGCGCAGCCGCAAGTTCGCGGCGGAAGTCACCGCATTGCGCCTGATCATGTTCGCCAACGGTATTGGCATTCTTTCGATCAGCGTGGAATGCGAGAACATCCCCGGGTCGCAGGCACTGTGGATCAACGAGATGATGCGCAAAGTCTACCCTTCGAGCGGGCGGCAGTTGCGCGAGGCACGCATGCCGCGCCGTCAGGCGTTGGTGCTAGACGATGTTGTGGTGGCGGAAGAAAATTGGGACCAGCCTGCGATTTCCAACTACCAGCCGCCGCTTTCGAAGGTGATCAAGTCGCTGCTCTACTTCACGAACTATGAGCGGCAAGAGTACGAGCCAGTGCTCGATGAGCGGATGATTGTGTACTCGTATCTGGCCATCGATCCCAAATCAGTGCCCGAAGACTTTCAGGATTCGACCGAGTATCAGGTGTTTCTTAGCCGTGCTCTCTATGTGGATCGCGCGGGTTCGCAGTTCCGCTACGACAGGCGTTTTCTGGTCGAAGAGATGCGCAAAGACGTTTACCGTCGCTGGGCACATCAGGGAACGTACTATGGTTTCTCGGCATACAGCAACGTGACGATGTGTATCGGCAACTTCGATTGCGACGATCATTCGTTGCGCGAGGGTTTTCTCATCCATCGCATGTTCAAAACGCGTTACTACCTGATGGCGGTGATCGCGCTTTTTTACCGCGCAACGTTGCTCGATCTGAATGAGCGAACGGCATTGGTTTCGAAGCGCTTGTATCGCGATTTTCACGACGATCGCGAGTTCCGGTCAGAAAACATCGACGCAGCGAACTCGCTGCTGTTTGAGTTCTTGCACTTCGCCAACTTTTGGCACTTCGATGAACTTGCGAACAAAGACGAGGAGCAAGAGCACTTTGAAATGCAGTGCCGGGCGTTTCGCATCGAGCGTGCATTGAACGAAGTGGAACAATCTGTGCGCCGGTTGAACTCTTCGCTCAATGAATACTACGAAGGGCGCCAGATGGCCGCGGTCAACCGCCTCGGAGTTCTCAGTCTGATCTTCGGAAGTGGGGCAATGCTTACGGGTTTCTTTGGAATGAACTTCGGCGGAGCTTTCCGCGATCTCTTCTTTGAGCCAGGAAAGCAGGGAAGTTGGTTTCACACCGGCACGATTATCGGCGTTGCCGTGGTGACGCTGCTTGCCTTCGCCTACGGTGCCTATCTGGTCGGTGCCAATTGGAAGGATTATCGCGATGCCGCGAATCCCCGGGCGGCTCGAAGGCCATTCGATTCGCCGAGTGTCAAGCGCACCCACTCCTGAAGTTGGGATCAACAGTGTTCTGCCGCGTACGTCACATTGCAGGATAATTAGAATCTACGTTCACGGAAAGGTAACCAATGTCCGCACCTCTCACCCCGATTCGCTGTCTCCACCGCGCGATGGATCTCTTTGCCAATAAGGTTGGCGTCGTTTGCCGCGATAAGCAATTCACGTATCGTGAATTCGGAGAGCGAGCGCAGAAGCTTGCCAGCGGACTCCCAAAGTTTGGCATCGAGAAAGGCGACCGCGTCGCCTACATCAGCTTCAACACGCACCAGTTGCTGGAGGGTTACTACGGAGTTGTGCAGGCCGGCGGCGTGGTGATGCCGTTGAACGTCCGGCTCTCGGTGCAGGAAATGGTGGCTGTGATCAACCATTCTGGCGCGCGGATGATCGTGTTCGAAAACGATTTTGCACCGATCGTCGAGAAGCTTCGGGATGTTTGTAAGGGCGTTGAGAAGTGGGTAACGACAGACGAGAAGATCGCCTGTGCGGATCTGCAGTACGAAGAGATCGTGGATGCCGGTGTTCCCGAGCGTCAGGACATCATGACGATCGATGACAGTGCGATTGCCGAATTGTTCTACACCAGTGGCAGCACAGGAACGCCCAAGGGTGTGACGCTCACGCATCGCAATCTGTATCTGCACGCTTTGTCGGTCGGTGGCATCTATGACAAGATCCACGATATGGTCGACCTCCATACGATCCCGCTGTTTCACGCCAATGGCTGGGGGCGGCCACAGGCGAGCGTGATGCTAGGCGTCAAGCAGGTGATGGTTCGGCGGTTCGAACCGACATTCGTGTTCCGTACGATTCAGGAACATAAGGCGACCGACATCGCGGTGGTTCCGACCATGGCAAATGCGTTGCTGAATGCTCCCGATGTGAAAAATTGGGATCTCTCCTCGATTCGCTACGTCATGATCGGTGGCGCGGCTGCTTCTCCCGATCTGATTAAGCGCCTGGAAGCGATCTTTCCGAACGGCGAGTGCTTCGGTGGCTATGGCATGACGGAAACGTGCCCGGTGCTGACGTCCGCACGCAACAAGGGCATTGCATACAAAGACGACGACGATCGCCGCCGCCGCCAAGCGATGGCCGGATGGCCTGTGTGCGGCGTCGAGGTCCGCGTAGTGGACAACAACATGCACGATGTTCCGCGCGATATGCAGTCAATCGGCGAGGTGGTGGCCGCGGGCGATCACATCATGTCCGGTTACTACAAAGAGCCGGAAGCGACGGCGAACGTGATGTCCGGTCGCTGGCTGCACACCGGCGACATGGGCGTTTGGGACGACGAAGGCTACATCCACATCGTCGATCGCAAGAAAGAAATCATCATCTCCGGAGGCGAAAACATTTCTTCGCTTGAGGTGGAAAAGCATATCTTCTCGCATCCCGATGTCTTTGAGTGCGCCGTGGTTGCGGCTCCGGATGAGAAGTGGGGTGAAGTTCCGGCGGCGATCATTGTGCGCAAGCCCGGCACCGATCTCACGGCCGAGAGCATCCTGCCGTATCTGAGCGAGCGGCTTGGCAAGTTTAAGCTGCCGCGTTTGATTGAAGTGCAGGATGAGCCGCTGCCGAAGACGGGAACGGGCAAGATCCGCAAACTGGTGCTCAAAGAGCGGTTCTGGGCTGGCAAAGAGAAACGAGTCCAGGGTTAGTGTATTCACTGCTGATCGGTTGCACGGATGAGAATCGCGAATCGTTGATTGAGCGTCTATGGTCCGAGAGCACGCTGGGAATCGTCGAGGGCGAGACCACACTTGAGGCCTTCTTCGAAGACGAATCGGTGATCTCGCGCCTCGCTAATCTGCAACCGCAGCGAATCGAGCCCGAAGATGTCGATTGGGAGGAGGAAACAAAGCGCTCGTTTCCTCCTGTGCTTGTTGGCGCAAGGTTTTTTCTTGTTCCGCCTTGGAATGAGGATCCGACACCGGAGGGCCGCGAGCGTTTGGTGATCAATCCTGGATCCGCTTGCGGAACCGGCTATCATCCCTGCACACAGTTGTGTTTGGCATTGCTGGAAGAGCACGTGAAGCCCGGGATGCGTGTTCTGGATGTGGGAGCGGGTTCCGGGATTCTCTCGAAAGCTGTGGCGATTCTCGGCGGAACGGCCGTCGCCTGCGACATCGATCCGGACGCGGTGGAACAGTGCGATTGGACTCCGCGTTTTGTCGGCTCCGTGAATGCCGTTGGTGCCAACTCTTTCGATTCGATCGTCGCCAACATCAGTGCGGAAGCGCACCGCGAACTTCTTCCGGAATATCGACGTGTCGCGAAACAGCTCATCCTGTCAGGTTTTGAAGCCATGGAGACCCTGAACGCCGAGCGCGAACGCCGGGAACTTGACGGCTGGTTCGCTATAGTTGCGATGTGAGGACCGCAGTAGGATTTTTGTTGATCTTTGCAGGGCAAGCGCTTGCGAATCATTGGCTCCGTGTTGAAGTGGTGGATTCGTCGGGCCGTCCGATCGCCACAGCCCGAGCCAATGTATCCAACTCTTCGGGCGTCACTGTGACCTCTGGTTCCGTCGATAGCCAAGGGCGGCTTGCCCTCGGGCTCCCGGCTCCGGGGCGCTACCTTCTAAAGCTCGTCAGCCCGGGCTTTTCCGATCGCACGACAGCGGTTGAGGTTCCTGGCACTTTTAAGCTGGAATTGAGCGTGAATCCGATTCACGAAGAAATCACGGTTACGGCGGAGTCCGGCCAAGTGCAGTCTTCCTCCTCGGTCGCCCAGCGCATGACGCTTCTCAATGAGAACGAGATTCGCGAGCGCGTAACGACGGCGATCACCGAGGCGGCGACCGGTGAGGCTGGCGTGGATCAGGTGCGAACGAGTTCCACCATGGGTTCGTTCGTTGTGCGCGGTTTGACGGGCAAAAACGTCTCGGTGTATCGCGACGGCGTGCGATTTACGACGGCTGCACAGCGAGGCGGCGTGAGTACGTTTCAAAATTTGATTGAGTCCTCGAACCTGAGCGCGATAGAGTTTGTGAGAGGTCCGAGCAGCGCGCAGTATGGTTCCGACTCCATTGGCGGAACTGTCAACCTTCAATCGAAATCGCCAGAGTTCTCGACGTCCTCACGCGGTTGGAACGGAGAGATCTCGCCGCTGTTTCACTCTGCCACGAACGGTTTCGGCGGCAACGCCGTGATTGGATATAGCGGCGTCCGTATGGGTTTTGTCAACAATCTGTCGGCCCGCAGGATCAATCGGTTTCGAACGGGCGGCGGCTTAGACTCGCACGCGGCGGTGACGAGGTTCTTGGGGCTGCCTTCCACGATTGTGGGATCCGATCGCCTGCACGATTCGGCTTTCACACAATACGGCGGATCGATGCATGCGCAGTTTTTGCTGTCTCCGAAACAACAGGTGGTGGCGCACTACGAACGCGGCCAGCAGGATGGCGGCAAGCGCTACGACCAGTTGCTTGGGGGCGACGGAAACCTGATTGCTGATCTTCGCAATCTGATGCTCGACTTTGGGTATGTGCGGTTGCAGCGTTTTGGTCTCGGGGGATTCGATCAAGCTTCGGTGACGGGATCTTTCAACGCTCAGCGCGAGGAACGGATCAACCAAGGCGGGCAGGGAAATCCCTCAGCTTCGATCACGAATCAATTCGAGCGCAATCGTGTATTCGGCCTGCAATTGCAGTTGACGAAACGGATCGAGGGTGGTCATGATTTGGTGATCGGATCGGAAGGTTATCAGGAGCGCATGACTGCGCCGGCTTTTACGTTCAACCCGGTTACCCGCATCACGGCGCTCTCGCGACCGCGTGTCCCCGATGGATCCACGTATCGCTCGCATGGAACGTTTGCGCAGGATAGTTGGTCTCCGATCGCTTCGGGGCGTTTGCGGGTGAGTGGCGCTCTACGGTTCGGTGGAGCGACGTATCGCTCAACGACTCCTTCCGACTCGCTCACCGCGAATGCAGTCTCGGGCCGCTTTGGAGGTGTCTTCAAGATCGTTGAGCCGCTGTCGATTCACGCCACTTACAGTCGCGGGTTCCGTGCGCCGAACATGACGGATCTCGGTACGCTTGGCATTCAAGGCAATGGCTTCTTCGAGGCCAACGTAAACGATGTCGCCTCTCGCGGCGCTCGCATCGGCAACCGCGCAGACGATCAAGCGATCGACAGCGGACTCGCCGTCGAGCGGCTCCGTCCTGAGAAGACCGACAACTATGACATCGGCGGGACGTTTCGCAACGGGAGGGTGATGGTGGAAACGACAGCCTTCTGGATTCGGCTGAACAATACGATCGTGTCGCAGACGCTACTGTTGCCACAGGGCGTGGTTGGGCAGCAATTGGGCGATCAGATCATCGCGCGGCAACTGCCATCGGGAGCAATCTTTGTCCCCATCGCGACACAGCCTGTGTTGGTTCGTGCGAATTTCACAGGTGCGCGGTTGAACGGCTTTGAGCAGAGATTCAAGGTCCGCATCAACCGTCAATTGGCGTTCGATCAAAACCTGACGTACATCTATGCCAAGGATTCGGTCACCGGGCTCCCGCCCGATATCGAACCCGGATCTCCGCCCACGATGGCGAACTTCCGGCTGATGTGGTCGCCGCCTTCCAAACGTTTTTGGGCAGAGATGTATTCGACTGTTGCGGACCGCCAGACGCGCATCCCTTCGATCTCACTGGCCGATCGCCGCACGGGTGCGAGCCGCTCGCGCACGAATATCGCGAATTTCTTCAACAATGGCGCACGTGTGCGAGGCTTGGTGGTGAATGGGATTCTGGTTCCAACCGGAGAGAATGTGGCGCAAGTACAAAATCGCGTACTCGGTTCCGCGACGTCCGCGCCAATGTTTGCGGCGATTCCTGGTTGGGGTACGGTCGGGATCCGCGCGGGCATGCCGATTGGTGAGAGTTCCGATCTGTTCCTCGATTTTTCCAACATCGCCGACAAGAACTATCGGGGAATCGGTTGGGGTATGGATGGTGCGGGGCGCGGCGTCACACTGAAGTGGCGGATGCGGTTTTGAGGTTAAAGCCAGAGGATCATGTCTCAGGGTAAAGCCTGAGGTTGGGTGCGCAGTATGGGGCAGGTGTCCTGAAGCGTACCGGTACCGAAGACCATCGGGGCATGGCTGCTTCCACGCCCCTGGTACCTAACGGTTACTTCTTCTTGGTTGCCTTCTTGGTCGCTTTTTTCGCAGCGGTTTTCACCGGAGCGGATCCCTTCGGATGGCCCTCGTCGTCCGTATCGAAAGTCTGGGATTGGAAGACGAGAAAGATCGCCAGCCACTTGCCTGTGGAATGCTGGAACATCAGAGCGCCATCCTGCCAAATGCCGTTGTCTTTGGCAAACTGCTTGCCGTTGCCCTGATTCATGTGGATGTCGTGAATGCCATTGCCGGGCAGGAACTGGAAGTATTTATCCTTCTTGGTTTTCTCAGGACCCCACTTGGCACCGAAGGCATGACGGTGGCTTTGCGATCATCCATCGCATCGCGAACGGCGTCTTCGAGAATGTCCTTCAGATCGTTCTTTGCGCCCGGCTTGTCGGGTGGCACCTCGACCATCTTGGTCTTGTCCGCGAGTCCGCCGGGCTTGCTCGGCAGCTTGGTGTAGCCAGCCTTGAGGGCCTTCATTGCCTTTCGTCAGCTTTTGAGGCAGCGAGGTGATGCTTTGGAAGAGCAATGATGATGGTGCATTCTTGGCGGACGATTTGACGTTGCAGGCGATTCGATGCTGGGTGGTTCCGTCGGTGATCAGAATCTGATAGTGGTCGTCGTCAGCGTCTCGAAGGCGGCCGATGGCTTGGCCTTTGAGCACACCGTAGGTTTTGAGTGGCATTGCGATGGTTCCTTTATTCGCTCTCAACTAGAGCGACACCACTTCATCGCAATTTGCCGACTATTTCTTGCGGATGTGGATGGAGCCATTGAAGGCCTTGAAGAGAATTTCCGGACCTCCGCCGTTGATGGTTCCTGAAATGCCGCGATCCATGCGGATGGCTTCGCCGCCTGCGAGCCGGACATCGAAATCGGTGTGGATTTTTCCATTGGTGGTTCGCATGCGGACATTGGCCCTGAGGTCCGTTGGAAATGTACAGTCGATGGAGCCATTCATGGAACTGAATGACATCGCCTTGTTGGGATCCACTCTATCGATGATCGCGGTGACGCTTTGGTTGAGCGAATGCGCGAGCACGGAACCCGAGACGTTGATCAGGCGGACGCCGCCGTTGACAGTGTTGACGTCGATGTCGCCCTCTATGCCCTCCACGCGCAGTTCGCCGCAGTTGGTGCAGCGGAGTTGCAGTGAAGTCCGGTGCGGAACTTGAATGGTGAGGTTGGCCTGTTTTCTCACGCCGCCATTTAAGGTGATCACGTTGTTCTGTTCGGTGAGAGAGAAGACGCCGTCCGTGTCGAGCCTGCGCGGTTCACGGGCCATGCTTTCGTTGGTAATGATGGCGTCTTTTCCCGAATAGCCCCGCACGGTGATGCGTCCGTTGACGATGTCCGCCTTCAGCACACGTGGACGCGCGTCGTCGGAAAAGGCGACCGCGTAATCCTGCTGCGCGATGAGTGGGAATGCGGCGATGAGAAAGAATGCTAACTTCATGGTCAATTCAGTTGCCCTGCAGCCCAGCGGGCGCTTTCCTGCACTTCTTTGGGCACTGCGGAATCTACGGAGAAGCTTTGCAGGCTCTTTGCGGTGGTTCGGTCGTTGAGGTCGACGAGTAGTTCGATGATGGCGATCTGGACAAGTGGAGAGTCTTGCGCCTTCAAGGAATCAATCAGTGCCTTGCGAGCCGCAACGCCGGTTCCGACCTTGCGGAAGGCGTCGACAGCGGCGAGGCGAACGTTGACGCTGGGGTCGGACTTCACGGTTTCGAGCAGCGCGGTGACAACGTCCCCATCGGACTTGTCGAGGCGATACGCATAGCTGACACCGCGCATCCGGTCGGCCGGAGACTGCTGCTGCAAGAGGGATAGCGCCATCATCTGGCGCATCCCGTGGATCTCTCCGCGGAGTTGCGCGATTTGTGGATCGACTGGTGTGACATTGACGCGACCGACGAAGATTCCAATGGCAAGCATCGCGAAGGCACCGGCAGGAATCGCCCAGTGGAACCAGTTTCGCTTGGGCTTCTCGTCGACTCCGCTGCGATAGGCGTCGAGCATCCCATAGAATCTGCTTCGGACGTCAGTGGATGGTTCCAGCGTTGGCAAGCGGTCGAGATCGGCCCAGAGTTCGCCGAGCATCTCTGCTTCCGCCTGGCAAGTGTCGCACTGGTGCAAATGCTGTTCGATCTCGCGATGGGAGTTGACAGGTATCGTTTCCGCCCAATATTCAGGCAACAGTTTTTGGACTTTCTCGCAGTTCATGCTTTTGCCTCCGCCAGTTGTGTGTACAAATCTCCCAGTGCTCGCACGGCGCGGAAAACGCGCACCTTCACCGCGCCCACTTCGATGCCGAGGATCTGGGCGATCTCCTCGTATTTGAGTTCCTGATAGCGGCTCATCACCAACACCTCGCGCTTATCTTCGGGAAGCATGTCCAAAGCTTTTCTGAGCAACTGCAACTCTTGTGCGCGCGAAAGCTTGTCGTCGATACGCATGCTGCCGCTTGGGATCTCGTCGTTTTCATGGTGTGTTTCCGGGCGGCGCTTTTGCAACTGATCGATCTTGGCGTTGCGTGCGATTTGGTACATCCAGGCCGTGAATGGCTGCTTTGCATCGTAGGTGTGGCGATAGCGTAGGATGCGAAAGTAGACCTCTTGCAAGAGGTCTTCGCTCTGCTCGCGATTACCGCCACTGCAGCGTGCGAAGAACTGAAACAGTGCGCGGTGGTGGCGCTCAAAGAGCACCGCCAACTTGCGCAGGTCGCCATCTCGCACCTGCTGCATCAGTATCTGATCGGGTAAATCCGTCAATTCACCTGAGTCTACCGTCTGTCGCGGAAAAGGTTACCGAATCAGCCCCATTCAAAGCCGGCGAGTGCATAGATCTTCTCAGGGTCTTGCTCCAGGTGGCGGTTTTGGTAGCTCATCCGCAGAAGTTTGCGTGAGGGTGTGAAGCCGAAGGAATGGGCGAGTCGGACGGCTTGTGCGTTGCCTGGGAAGAGATCCCATAAGGTGGGGCCGGACGCGGTTCCGAAGGCGGCGAGGCGCGCGGCTGCCTCGGGTGTTGTTGAGACGCACGGTCCGAATTGCCTGGCGGTGCGCCCTCCGCGAAGAAAGGCGTGTGCATCGTCTTCGACGCGATAGTTATTGCCCTTGAGCATGCTGAGAAGCGGCGCGCGGTCCGCACCGAAGGCAGCGCGGTCGAGATCCAGGTTGACGTCGCCGACGGAACCCTCAATGTCCAGGCGCAAACTGCCGCCCTTCCAACGCTCGACGACGCACTCGTCCTCGAATCCGAATTTGCGATAAACAGGTGCACCGAGTTCGGTGGCATCGAGCTTGATGCAGCGCATGTTTCGCGCGAGGGCGAAGTCCATCGCATGAGTCATGAGTTGGGATGCATAGCCTCTGCCGCGATGTTCGGGCAAAGTGAGCACCATCCCGATCCAGGCCAGATCGCTGCCATAACAGGTGACGCCGATGCTGGCGACGAGTTGACGGTCGACCTCGACGCCGAAGCAGTTCGACAACATCAACAGCACGCGCCAGTCAGAGTCGATCTGGTTCCAGCCGGCTGATTCGGAAAGAGCAAGCGCGTCGGTCAGGTCAGCGTCAACAAGAGGACGAATCACAACAACCAGTGTGATATAACTGCTTGCATCCCAGTTCGGAGGTCTTTCTTCATGTTCAGGAAGTGTATGGCGACGCTGTGCCTGCTCGCCGCAGTGATGAGTGCGCAGAGTGAGCGCGGCAATGTAACCGGACTTGTCACCGATCCCAGCGGTGCTGCCATTGCGGGTGCGGCAGTGGTGGTGACCAACACCGGAACCAACACAGCGTTCCGATCGATCACTTCGGCAACGGGCGAGTTCAATGCTCCCAACCTCGCGCCAGGGCCATACAAAATTGAAATCACCGCCGCTGGATTTAAGCGCGTGGTTCGTACCGGAGTCACGGTAACCGCCGCTGGAACCAGCAGAGTGGACGCGCAGTTAACGCTGGGACAGGTTTCCGAGCAGGTGGAAGTTTCCGCAGCGGCGTCGACGATCCAGACTGAGAATGCGAAGGTTTCGACGCAAGTGCAAAACAAACTCGTCGACGAACTTCCGCTGGTTGTGGGTGGCGCGATGCGTTCGCCATTCAATCTCGTGGCAGTCGTTCCGGAAGCGCGTGGCAGCGGACAGCGTCTGTCGCTGGGCGGCGGTCAAGCCGCCCAGTGGGACGCCACACTCGATGGACATTCGGTTGGCACGAACCGTTCCGGTGACACCGACGAAGCGGCGTTGAACACGCCGTCGGTCGAAGCGCTTACTGAGTTCAGCGTCGACACCAACGGATTCAAGGCTGAGTACGGACAGGCGGGCGGCGGGATCATGACCTTCGCATCGAAGTCCGGCACCAATCAGTTGCACGGTTCCGCCTATGACTTCTTACGCAACGACAAACTCGATGCACGAGGCTTCTTTGCACGAACGCGTTCGATTTATCGGCAGAACGACTATGGTTTTACCGCATCGGGTCCTTTGGTGGTGCCGAAGGTCTACAACGGCAAGGACAAGACCTTCTTCTTCGTATCGTTCGAAGGGTTCCGTAATCGTGTGGGTGCCAATGCGACGATTCTTTCGGTGCCGACTCCTGAAATGTACAAGGGCGACTTCCGCAACTGGGTCGATCAGAACGCGAGGCCGGTGACGATCTACGATCCCGCCACCACGCGTCAGAATCCTGCTGGAACTGGTTCGATTCGCGATCCCTTCGCGGGCAATGTGATTCCGGTGAATCGCTTCTCGACGACTGGCGCAGCGATCGCGAAATTTGGAGAAGCGGTTGCGCCGAACGCGGGCTTCGGCCCCGGAACCAGTGGCTACGTTCGCCAGAACTATCTCGTGAACTCGGGCACCATGGTGACGCCAACCGACAAGTGGAGCGTCAAGGGCGACCATGTTTTCAATTCCGCCCATCGCGTGAGCGTTCTGTGGAATGCCACGACGTTCTTTAACAAACCGGGCCCCAACGGACCTCCCGGACTGCCGGCGCCGCTGTGGAGTGGCCAGATTCAGGATTGGAGCACCGACGCCTATCGCGTCACCCACGACTGGACGATCAACTCGCGCATGATCAATCACCTTTCCTATGCGCGCAATACGTTTGTGAAGAACAGCTATTCGACGAATGTCGATCAAAACTGGAAGGACAAGGTTTGCATCAGGAACGTGGTCGATTGCAACCAGAACTTTCCTTCGGTCAATTTCACTGAGTATTCGGGTTGGGGCAGCGCTTCTTATAACGGCACAAACCAGCCTGGTTATGGGATCAAGAACGACCTGAGTTGGATCCGCAGCGCGCATAGCCTGAAGTTCGGGTTCCAGTATCAGGATCAGAATGCCGATGGCTTCGGACAACAGGACATCGCAGGCCGCGCGGACTTCAGTTTCCTGAGCACCAGCATCCCGGGCAACACGACCTTTCCTGCCGCAGGGGGTAACTCTTTTGCTTCGATGCTGCTCGGCGAGGCGTTTCTGGGACGAACGGAAACCATTCGCAACGTACGGCAGAAGTTTGGTTACTACGGCCTCTATGCGCAAGATGACTGGCGCATCAATCGCAAGCTGGTGGTGAACTATGGCTTGCGTTTCGACGTGACGCAGCCGCCTGTGAATGCTCTCGATGAGTATTCTGACTTCAATCCAGACCGCCCCAATCCGGGGGCTGGAGGACGCCTTGGTGCGTTGTGGTTCGCGGGCTTTGGTCCGGGACGCGAGAATCGCCGCAGCTTGGTTCCGGGTTGGTATGGCGGATGGGGTCCGCGATTGGGCATCGCTTATACGCCCGGTTCGAAGACGACGTTCCGCGCGGGTGTGGGACGCTCGTTCTCACGCGTGACCGCGGTGCAGGGAAGTGGTCATTTCGCCGGATTCATTGGTCAATATCAGTTCTCGAATCTCTCGCAGGGCGTCCAGCCGACCTTCAAGTTGGATCAGGGGCTGCCGGCCTATCAGCTTCCTCCGTCGATCAATCCGGCGTTCTCGAACGGCAATACAGTGGACTATTGGAACGGTCAGGACGCAACGCGTGCGCCCGAGAACATCTCATGGACGTTCAATATCCAGCATCAACTTACCTCGAATCTCGTTGTGGAGGCTGGATACAACGCAAGTGCTGGAATGCACTTACAGTCTGGATTGCTGAACATCAATCAGGTTCCGACGCGGATCTTCAACGACTTGGTTTCGCGATTTGGCAACGCGCAAGCTTTAAACATTCTGCGAGCGAACATTACGTCCACCCTTGCAACTCAGGCTGGTATCGGATTGCCGTACACGGGCTTTACTGGCACTGTTGCCCAGGCGTTGCGTCCGTTCCCGCAGTATCAGCAGATTGTGACGGGCTCACAGAATGGCGACAAGAGCGGACATTCCACCTATCATGCGTTCGTGCTGAAGGCTGATCGCCGTTTCGCCAAAGGCGCGACCTTCCAATGGAACTATCTGTTCTCGAAGTTGTTGACCGATTCGGATACTTACTTCGCGAACTCCGCAACTGCGGCGATGGACCAGGATAATCGCCGCATTGAGAAGTCGATCGGACAGTTCGATCAGACGCATACGCTGAAGTTCTCGACCATCTTCGATCTGCCTTTCGGCAAGGGACAGCGTTGGGCGAACAATGGTTGGCTGTCGCAAGTAGTTGGCGGATGGCGTGTGGCTGGGATCCAGGTCTATTCGAGCGGCACCCCCATCGGCATCTCGCGCAACAATCCGTTGCCGACTTTCAACGGACAGACGCGTCCCTTCGTGACGTCGGATGAAGGTTGGCGCGGAACGATTGCGGGCGACAAATTCGACCCGGCCGTGGACCGGTTCTTGAATCGCGCAGCCTTTCCCACGCAGGCCGCCACGTTTGGCAATGCGACGCGGTTCAACCCCAAGGTTCGGTCGTTCTGGGGTCAGAACGAGAACGTTAGCCTTGCAAAGACCTTCAACATGGGCGAGAGGCTGCGGCTCGATTTGCGCGGTGAGGCGTTCAATCTCTTTAATCGCACGATCTTCGGAACCGGCAGTTCGAACCTCGACGCGGCGACTTTTGGACTGGTAACCAATCAAGCCAATACTCCGCGCCAGATGCAGGTTGGTCTGAAGCTTTATTGGTAAAGCAAGAATCGGTGTTCGATCATGGTCATGATCCTCAGAATGGAATCATGATTCTCGATGACGTTCATTTTTGGCAGGCTGTTCAGGATCGCGATAAGGCGTTTGACGGCCAGTTCTTCTTTGGCGTGATGACGACGGGTGTTATTGCCGCCCGTCGTGTGCTTGCCGTCTTCCCTTGCGCTCGAATGTCCGGTTCTTCTTAGAGCCTGCGGATGCAGAGCGAATGGGTTGCGATGTCGGCCGCTGGCGACGCGCGGCGCGGATCCGGATATGGAACGGATTCGCCAAAGCTGTGACTACATCCGGGCGAATGTCGAATCCGCTGAGTGCCGTTGGCGCTGCTTGCCGGAGGCCGGACTGAGTGCGTTTCATTACCAGCGTTGTTTCAAAGCGGTGATGGGTGTGACTCCGCGGCAGTTGTGGAGGCGTGCCGCTTGGAATCGCTCGAGGGCAATCTGCGCGTCGAGAGGCATTCGGTGACCTCCGCGATTTTGGGAGCGGGTTTGGATCCGGGAGCCGTGTGAACGAGCGTGTCGATACTCGGTTGGGAATGACTCCGGCAACCTATCGCGCGGGCGGCAAGGGCGCATCGATTTCGTATGCTGCGGTGGAATCGCCGTTTTGTCGGATGATGATTGGAGCGACGGATCGCGGATTGTGTTTTGTGCAGTTCGGTGCCTCGGATGAACAGTTGGTGACGATGTTGCGGAATGAGTATCCTGCCGCGTCGATCGCGCCCTTGATGGAGCCCTATCCTGCGGCGTTTCAAGAGTGGATGGACGCGTTGCGCGATCACTTGAATGGGCAGACGCCGCGAGTGGATTTGCCGCTGGATTTACAGGCCACCGCATTTCAGATGAAGGTTTGGAGCTACCTGCAGTCGATTCCTGCTAGCTCGGTGGAGTCCTATTCTGAAGTGGCGAAGGGCATCGGCCAACAGACGGCAGTGCGCGCGGTTGCCAGGGCGTGCGCATCGAATCGCGTTGCGCTGGTGATACCTTGTCATCGCGTGATTCGAGGTACGGGTGAGTTAGGCGGGTATCGCTGGGGCTAGAGCGCAAACGCGTATTGATCGACAGGGAACGCCGTCTGATTCTGTGAGAATTTTCCGAGGCCCGTCGCACTATCTTGTTTGGATCAGGGAATCAACAAGCCGTTCGATCGAGTGGTCAAGGAACTGGCGGAGGAGTCCCCTCGATTGTTCCTGCAGATTCTTGGGATTGCGCCGCCGGGTAGCGAGTTCCGGCTGGGACCATTGCGTCCGGAGACTGCTCCGGCGGTGGTGATGCCTGACTACGTCGCACTGTTGTCTGTCCCAGGACAAGAGCCCCGCATCTTTCATGTGGAGTTCTTCACGCGATACCACAGCGATGTTCCCAAGTCGATGGCGCGTTATGGCGGAAGTCTGGCTTGGCAGTATTTGCGGCCCGTGGAATCGGTGTTGCTGCTGTTGAGCGAAAACGGGGTTCCGGACTCGGTTCCAGAAGTCGGGTTGTTTTCGGTCGGTGTGACCACCGTGCGGCACGAGTTTCGTACGATTCGGCTCTGGGAACAGGATCCTGAACCAGTATTGGCCACCGGAGATCCCGGTCTGATGTCTTGGGCGTTGCTCATGAAGTTAGGTCGGGACGGTGCTGAACGTCTGGGGACCAAGGTTGGAGCGACCGGCAACGAGCAGTGGGTGGCGAGGTTCCTCACCTTGGGAAGCTTGCGATACGATAGGAAAGAACTGGAAATCATGTTGGGAGGTTCTAGAATGGGGCTGGTTGAAGCCATTATGGAGGGGTCGAGCTTGGTGCGCGAGGCGCGCGAGAAGGCTGCTGCAGAAGGCCGTGAAATCGGGATCGAGCAAGGGCGTGAACTTGGCCGGCAAGAAGGTCGAGAACAAGGCCGAGAACAAGGGAGGACGCTAGGGCTTCAACAGGGTCAGGCGGAAGAAGCACGGCGTCTCTTACGTCTTGCGGTAGCGGCTCGTTTTCCAGGACTAGAGAGCGCGCCTGCGATTGAGCGGATCTCCAACATCGAGGTGCTCGAATCCATCCTGCTCCAACATGTGATCGGTGGCTCCGACCGCGCGACCGTCGAGCGTCAGATTCTTGCAGGAGCTGACTAGCTAGAATCCGGTTGCTTTGATCCAGAAGCTCTCTTTCCACGCGCTTCCAGCCGGAACGGTTTGCAGTTCCGGGTACTTGCCCGCGTGATTTAGATTGAACGCGTTGGTCACGCCAGTCATCGGTTCGAAGCAGATAAACGGACGCCCGGCTGGTGCGTAGACAACCGACACGGGAAACTTCTCGCCGAAGCGAACGCTCACCTTCTGCTGCTTTCCTGTCACCGAGAACTCGCGGTCTCCGTTCACTCCCGAGAACACGTCATCGAGCACGAGTCCCTTCAAAGAGACTGGTGACCTATAGGGATTCGGGGTGCGCTCACCGCTCGGAACCAAAGTCTTGGTCAGCGAAACATGTTCCGCAGCCGGCAGGCGGACAGTCCACTCATCGCGCGGTGCGTCGGTCACTTGGAAGTATGGGTGATAAGCCACCGAAAGCGGCATTGCTTCATTGGAGTGATTGATGACCGCCGTTTCCACCTCAAGCACACCACCGGAAAGCCGGTACGTCATCTCGATCGAATGCGCGAACGGGAAGTGCGCCATGATGTCCGGGTACTTCCACATATCGATGCGGCTCGTGACCCACGCGGCATCCGATGAGACGCGCGTCTCTTTCACAATCCAGCGATCGGTATAGACAATCAGGCCGTGAATCGGCTGCCCGTTGCCATCGTTGCGATAGTTCTTGTAGCCGGGATTCAACGGAAAATGCTTGCCGTTGAAATAGAAGCCCTCGTGATCGAGCCGGTTTGCCCATGGCGCAAGAAACGGATTGCCGAGCATCGTTGGCTTCGCCTTTAGTTCCTTGATGTCCGAGTAAGGCGACCAGAACACGGGTTTGCCTTGGACCTTCATCTCATAAGCTATGTTACCGATCGAAATCGCTACCGAGACCTCGGTTTTGTTGTCGTGATCGATAAGGCGAACGATTTGGAGTCCGCCGATCGTGTTGTCTTCGGCACCATAGCGTGCGGCTTGCATAAGGTTGGTTGAAAGAAGCGCTAACGCGAATCCGACAGGGACTCGCGCAAATCGAGTTCGGTATCTTTTTGGCAGCACCAGCATTTACCCGGAGTGTACGTGCGAATGTAACACACGTCGCACCAGTAGGTGACCATCAGGCGTTTTCCATCCTTGTGGACGAAGATCGAGCGTGTGTGCATGGGCTCAACTCTGAAGCTACCATCGGCTTGAGATTGGCCGACCACTTCGAAATCGGTGCCGTTGAGGTTTTCGTCCGCGAGTACGCCCATGGTTGGATCGTCGCCGGATAGTGAGACGGATCGGTCTACGGCATCGAGTTTGGGCGAGGATCCTGCGCGCAATTTTCCGCGAATAGACGCAGTGGCTGCCTGCAACCAAGCTGCAAGAGGAAACATCGCCAAAACAGTTCGCCGCAACATTAACTTTGATGTTAACAAACGCAACCTGCTAAAATTGTTCTAGGAGTTTACTCTTGGCAGATCAAGAAGATCCCCAGAATCCGTCAAATCCTTCAAGCGCCGGCGGGCCGCCCAAACCGCCTACGCCACCACCGCCGAGCCAATTGAGCCTGAGCGATGGTGGACGCAAAAATCTCGTCCCCATCAACATCGAAGACGAAATGAAGCAGTCGTATCTGGCCTACGCGATGAGTGTCATCGTGGGCCGGGCGCTGCCTGACGTTCGCGATGGTTTGAAACCCGTGCATCGCCGCATTTTGTTCGGCATGCATGAAATGGGCTTGCACTACAATCGCCCGCCGCGTAAGTGCGCCAAGATCGTCGGCGATGTGATGGGCAAATACCATCCGCACGGTGATTCGGCGATCTACGACGCGTTGGTCCGCATGGCGCAGCCGTTTTCGATGCGCTATCCGTTAATCGACGGGCAGGGCAATTTCGGATCCGTAGACGGCGACCCTCCCGCGGCGATGCGGTATACCGAAGCGCGCTTGTCCAAAATGGCGGCATCGCTGATTGAGGACATCGACAAAGAAACCGTCGATTTCCGTCCCAACTACGACGATCAGGAAATCGAACCGGAAGTGCTTCCGGCGCGCGTTCCGAACTTGCTGATCAATGGTTCGTCTGGCATCGCGGTCGGCATGGCGACGAACATCCCGCCCCATCATATGGGCGAGATCATCGATGCGACCATCATGCTGGTGAACAAGGCGGACACCTCGTTGGCCGACGTCATGACGATCGTGCAGGGCCCCGACTTTCCCACCGGTGGCTTCATTCTTGGCAAGAACGGCATCTTCGACTACTTCCGCACTGGTCGCGGTTCTCTGAAGATCCGCGCCAAAGTGGCGACGGAAAGCATTGGCAAAGATCGCCAAGCGATCATCGTGACCGAGATTCCGTATCAGGTGAACAAGAGCCGTCTCATTGAACACGCGGCGTCGCTGGTCAATGAGAAAAAGATCGAAGGCATCTCGGAGATCCGAGATGAGAGCGATCGCGACGGCATGCGTATCGTGTTCGAACTAAAGCGTGGCGAGCAGCCAGAGGTTGTGTTGAACAATCTCTACAAGCACACGCAGATGCAGATCAACTTCGGCGTGATCATGCTGGCGATTGTCAACGGCCAGCCCCGTGAGTTGGGTTTGCTCGATGCGATCCGCCGCTTTATCGAGCATCGCGTCGATGTGGTTCGTCGCCGTACCGACTACCTTTTGCGTAAGGCTCGCGACCGCGAGCATATCTTGCTTGGTTTCCAGCGCGCTCTGGCTAACATCGATCGCGTGATCGAGTTGATCCGGTCGTCGAGGAATCCGAAAGAAGCGCGCGAGCGCTTGATGGAATTCATCACTCCCGATGAAGCGCAGGCGTATGCGGCGCTCATCGAAATGGGCGAACGCGGACCCCGCTTTAGCGAGAAGCAAGCCCAAGCGATCATTGAACTGCAACTCCAACGCCTCACCGGCATGGAACAGCAGAAGATCGTCGATGAGCTTGGTGAAATTCAGAAGCAGATCGCCCGCTACCTCGAGATCCTGGGATCTGAGACCGTGCTGCGAGCGCTCATCATCGAAGAGCTAAAGGAAGTCCGCAAGGATTTCAACGACGAACGCCGCACCGAGATCCTCGAGGATACTGGCGAGTTCGTGCTCGAAGACCTGATCCAGATGGAGGACGTCGCCGTCACGGTGACCCGCAGCGGCTATCTGAAGCGCACTCCGATCGACACCTATCGCCGCCAGACGCGCGGCGGCAAGGGCCGCATTGGCATGGGGACGCGTTCAGAAGACGTGGTAGAGCATCTGATCATCTCGTCGACGCACTCCTACCTGCTGATCTTTACGAGCAAGGGCCGCGTGTATTGGCTCAAGGTCTATGTGATTCCCGACGCTGGCACCTCAGGCAAGGGCAAAAACATCGGCAGCCTGATCAACCTGCAGGCGGATGAAACCGTCAAGGCGTTTCTGCCGGTGAAAGAGTTCGTCGAAGGCCAGTTCATCGCCATGGTGACCAAACACGGCGTCATCAAGAAGTGCGAACTGACCGAATTCGACAATCCCATGTCGAAGGGCATCATCGCGGTGTCGGTGGACGATGGCGACGAGTTGATCGCCGCGCGGCTCACCAGCGGCCAGAACTACATGTTCATCGGCACATTCCAGGGCAAGGCGATTCGCTTCAACGAAAGCGACGTCCGCGCTATGGGACGCCCGGCTCGCGGCGTCCGCGCAATGGACCTCGCCGCGGGTGATTATGTTGTCGGTGCCGAGGTCGTGGAAAAAGACGGGCTGATCCTATCGATTTCCGAGAACGGTTACGGCAAGCGGACCGAGCTCGAAGAGTATCGATTGACGGCTCGCGGCGGCAAGGGCGTGATCAACATGAAGATCACGAACAAGATCGGCCATGTGGTGGCGGTGTTGTCGGTGAAAGAAGATTCCGACATCATGATCATCAGCAAAGACGGCAAGATCATCCGCATCGAGTCGGGCAAGATCCGGCAGGCGGGGCGTTCCACTCAGGGCGTCCGCTTGGTGAACATGGAAGACGGCGACAAGGTGGCGGCGGCTGGAGTGACGGCCGAAGCTGAACTTGAGAAGGAAGAAGAAGAAGGCAGCGGTCAAGGCGATTTGCCGCTGGCCTAGTCCGGACTAGATGCCGTTTCCGAAGCCGTACGCAGATTTCGTGCAGCGTTTGCGCGTACCCGCCGGGTTTATCCTACTCGGCGGGTTCGCGCTTTTAGCGCATCCAACTTGGATTTCGCTGCTGTGGTCTCTGCCGGTGATTGCCGTTGGGATGGCCTTGCGCGCATGGGCCGCGGGACATCTGGAAAAGAACCAGAAGCTGGCCGTTTCAGGGCCTTATGCGTACACTCGGAACCCGCTTTACTTCGGTTCGCTGATCGTTGCCGATGGCTTTTGTGTCGCTGCGGCAAGTTGGTGGCTGGGACTGTTGTTTTTCGCGGCGTTCGTGTTGATTTACCTTCCAGTAATGGAACAGGAAGCCGCGCATTTGTCGAAGCTATTTCCTGACTATGCCGACTACGCGGCTAGGGTTCCGTTGCTGTTGCCTTGGCCGAGTGGTTACGGGGCAGCGAAGCCGTTCTCCTGGGATGTGTTCCGCCGGAACAAGGAAGAGAAAGCCTGGTATGCGTCCTTAGTCGGGATGGGGTTGCTGGTGCTGAAGGCTTTTTGGGGTTGAGAACCGAGATAAACTGATCTTATGACGTTGGCAATCGACGAAGCTTTCCTCCCCGCTACCTGGACTGCTCGTCCTATGACTGACGAGGAGTTCTTCGAGTTTCGTGCGGAATATCCGGATCTCCACTTTGAGATGACCGCTGAAGGGGAACTCATCGCCATGGCTCCCACTCATTGTGAAACCGGTGCACGCAGCGCCGAGGTTCTCGGCGACCTTCGCAATTGGACAAAGAAGAGACGCAATGGTAGGTGCTTTGACTCGTCGACAGGATTCGTCCTTCCGAATGGGGCCCGCCGCTCACCGGATGCCTCTTGGGTATCGAAGGCACGGCTCTTGCCGAAAGCCGAATCGGATTCCTTTTGGCATCTGTGCACGGATTTTGTGATCCAGGTCCGGTCCGGTAGCGACCGGCTAGGACTGCTACAGCGCAAGATGCGCGAATACTTGGAACAGGGCGCTAAACTTGGCTGGTTGATCGATGCCGAGAAACGCACGGTTACGATCTACCGTCCAGAAGGAGATGTTGAAACTCGGACCGGCATCAACCAGTTGAAGGGCGAGGGGCCTGTCGCCAGCTTTTCGATGGACCTTACCGAAATTTGGGACCCCCGAGCCCACCTGGATTAGCTATTATCGAAGAGATCACCGCATGCGGATGTGGCGAAATTGGCAGACGCGCCAGACTTAGGATCTGGTTCCGCGAGGAGTGGAGGTTCAAGTCCTCTCATCCGCACCATTCTAATCCCTCATCATTCAGGAATTGACGGACCAAGCCATTTGTTGGAAGTCCCTGTATTCGACGTCACGGATCGCGTATGTCGTTGCCCGCAAGGGCGATCTGCTCCAACAACCGGTTGATGTCATCGTCAACGTCTGGAACCGCAACATCATTCCGTGTTGGTTGTTGATTGGCGAAGTTCAGCCGATGCCGTTGGGGGCGCGGTTCTCTCATCCGCCGGTCGGCTGCAGCCTAGCCCGCGCCAGCACCCTTATCGGACACCGGACGCTCCGCCCAGGCCGCCTTCAGGAAATCGCGATTCGTCCGCGCGATCACTTCCAGCGATATCTCTTTGGGACACGCCGCCTCACACTCGCCAATGTTGGTGCACGATCCGAAGCCTTCTTCGTCCATCACAGCCACCATATTCAAGGCGCGACGCGCACGCTCGGGCTGCCCTTGCGGCAACAGCCCCAAGTGCGAAATCTTTGCGCCCGTGAACAACGCCGCCGCCGCATTCGGACAGGCCGCCACGCAAGCGCCACAGCCGATGCAGGTTGCGGCATCCATCGCCCGATCGGCGTCTTCTTTCGCAATCGGAATCGCATTGCCGTCGGGCGCGCTGCCGGTGGATACCGACACATACCCGCCCGCTTGAATGATGCGGTCGAACGCAGAACGATCCACCACCAGATCCTTGATGACCGGGAACGCCGAGGCACGCCACGGTTCCACAAACAACTCATCGCCGTCTTTGAAGTGGCGCATCGACAACTGACATGTCGTCGTCGCGCGCACAGGGCCATGCGGAACGCCGTTCACCATCATGCCGCACGACCCGCAGATGCCCTCGCGACAATCGTGTTCGAACGCCACCGGCTCTTCGCCCTTCTCGATCAACTGCTCGTTCAACACGTCGAGCGCTTCGAGCATCGACATTTCAGGATTCGCGTTCGGCAGTTCATAGCGGACCATCTTGCCTTCGCTTTGCGGTCCCTTTTGACGCCAGATATGCATTGTCAAGCGCATGTGTTTACTTGTAGCTCCGTTGCGATGGCTTCACGTAATCGAATGCCAGCGGCTCTTTGTGCAGCACTGGCGCGGATGCCTTACCTTTATAGCCCCACGCCGCGGCATACTGATAATGCTCGTCATCGCGAAGCGCCTCGCCGTCTTCGGTCTGATGCTCTTCGCGGAAGTGGCCGCCGCAGCTTTCGGCGCGATCGAGTGCATCGCGGCACATGAGTTCGCCGAGTTCGAAGAAGTCCGCCACACGCCCGGCTTTTTCAAGGGATTGGTTGAGTTCGTTGCCTTCACCCAAGATCGCGACATTCTGCCAGAATTCAGCCGCGAGAGCCTGCACATGGGCGATGCCCTTGTTGAGGCCAGCGGCGTTGCGCGACATGCCGCATTCGTCCCAAATGATCTTGCCGAGCTCCCGATGAAAGCTGTCGACCGTTCGTTTGCCTCGGATCCCGAGCAGTTTCTTCGTCTGCGACGTGACCTCATCCAAAGCCTGCTTTGCCTCCGAAGCATCCGCACTCACCTTCTCGATTTTGTTCGAAGCGAGGTAGTTGCCGATCGTGTACGGTATGACGAAATAGCCGTCCGAAAGGCCCTGCATCAGCGCGCTTGCGCCGAGGCGGTTTGCGCCGTGATCCGAGAAGTTCGCCTCGCCAATCGCAAACAATCCAGGGATGGTGGTTTGCAAATTGTAGTCGACCCAGAGTCCGCCCATTGTGTAATGGATGGCGGGATAGATACGCATCGGAACCTTATACGGATTGTCGCCCGTGATGCTCTGGTACATGTCGAACAGGTTGCCGTAACGTTCGCGAATCGTATGTTCGCCCATGCGGCGAATCGCATCCGAGAAGTCCAGAAACACGCCCAAGCCAGTCTCGCCGACGCCCCGGCCTTCGTCGCAGGCTGTCTTGGCATTCCGCGAAGCGACGTCGCGCGGAACGAGATTGCCGAAGCTGGGATAGCGGCGTTCCAGATAATAATCGCGATCCGATTCGGGAATCTGTTCGGGTGATCGCTTGTCGCCAATCTCTTTCGGAACCCAAATGCGCCCGTCATTGCGCAACGATTCGGACATGAGCGTCAGCTTCGACTGATAGTCGCCGGAAACCGGAATGCAGGTGGGATGAATTTGCGTGAAACACGGATTCGCAAAGAGCGCCCCGCGCTTGTGGGCGCGCCAAATGGCGGTGCAGTTCGATCCCTTTGCGTTCGTCGAAAGATAGTAGACATTCCCATATCCGCCGGTGCCAAGAATCACCGCGTCGGCGATGTGGACGTCGAGTTCGCCGGAAACCAGGTTGCGCGTGACGATGCCACGGGCCTTGCCGTCGATCACAATGAGATCGAGCATCTCGGTACGCGGGAACATCTTCACCTTGCCCCCGGCGATCTGGCGGCTGAGCGCCGAATAGGCACCCAAAAGCAACTGCTGGCCCGTCTGTCCTCGGGCGTAGAACGTTCGCGAAACCTGTGCGCCGCCAAAGCTGCGATTCGAAAGCAATCCGCCGTACTCGCGCGCGAACGGTACGCCTTGCGCCACGCACTGATCGATGATGCTGACGGAATTCTGCGCGAGGCGGTAGACATTCGACTCGCGGGCGCGGAAGTCGCCGCCTTTGACCGTGTCGTAGAAGAGGCGGTAAATCGAGTCGCCGTCGTTCTGATAGTTCTTTGCGGCGTTGATGCCGCCCTGTGCTGCGATGGAGTGGGCGCGGCGTGGGGAATCCTGAAAGCAGAAGCACTTCACGTTGTAACCGAGTTCGCCGAGGGTGGCCGCTGCCGATCCGCCTGCCAGACCTGATCCGACCACGATCAATTCATACTTACGCTTGTTGGCGGGATTGACGAGCTTATACTCGAACTTCGAACGTTCCCAACGGGTTTCAATCGGGCCAGTGGGGGACTTGGAATCCAGCATGGTTAGAACCTTTCCTCCACCGACCGAATGATGCCGAGCATCACGCTCACCGGGATGGACGCGAACCCAAGAAACAGCGCGATGGCAATAGCCTTGGCTGCGGAACGGAGTCTGGGAGTGTATTTGGGATGGTGGAATCCGAGCGTTTGGGTCATGCTCCAGATGCCGTGAAAGAGGTGGGTGCAGAGCATGGCCATCGCAACGATGTAAAACACCGAGATGTACCAGACCTGGAATCCCGCAACGAGGTTTTCATAGGCCTTGCCTTCCTCGAAGTGGGTCCCGCCAACTCCGACAGTGAAGTGCAATAAGTGGTAGACGATGAAGAGCGCGAGAATCGGGCCGCTAATGTACATCGTCCGGGATGCATACGTCGAAACGACCGATGCTTTTTTTACGTAGGCCGTGGGCCGCGCGGCGTTGTTGCGGCTCATCAACTGCAGAGCCGACCAGATGTGCAGCCCGACGCTCAACAGCAGCACAGAGCGTGCTCCCCACAGAACGACGGGGATGCTTTTAATGGTGGCAGCGTAGGTATCGAATGCCTTGGGGCCGAGGAAGACGCCGAGATTCCCAGCCAAATGGGCGAAGAGAAACCCAACCAGGACGAGGCCTGTGATGGCCATGACGGCCTTCTTGCCGTTCGTGGCGGTCCACAATCGGGCGGTTCTCGACGAGGGGGCGAGAGGAACAACTGAAGCGCTCATATGGAGAAATCCATTTTGATAGATGACGGCGAGAGGAAGGTAGGTCCCAAACAATAAAGTGTACCGCCGTTCCTGGGCCGTTTGCTATACTGGCGTTGCTTGCCGAAAGCAGGGATCGGCACAGAAATTCTTGCAGTGCAGAGTCGAGGAGACTACCATGGACGCATTTGATCAACTGAAACTGAAGTACCAATCCGTGCTCAACACGATCACGATGAAAGGTGTCCGGCTCGCCCATCTTCATCTCGATGGCGGCAAGCTGATCATCCAGGGCGCGGCGCCCTCCGAAGACGCGAAGAACGATGTGTGGAACCAGATCAAGCTGGTGGACGCCGACTTCAGCGATCTCGTCTGCGACATCTCAATAGACGAAAGTCTCGCTCCGCCCGCTGCCGCAGTAAAGCACTATACCGTGAAGCCGGGCGATTCGCTCTGGAAGATCGCGGCCGAAAACCTCGGCAACGGCGCCCACTATCCGAAGCTGATTGCTGCCAATCCCGACAAGTTGAAGGATGACAAATCGGTAATTCATCCGGGCGACATTCTCGTGATCCCCGAAGCATAGGTTTTTCAAATCCTGAGGGTGGGGCCTTCGGGTCCCACCCTTTTTGTTTTGAATCCCTCCGCACAGACAGACCCCAGCAGAGACAAAGCACTGACAGGCGATATCCGCATTCATGAGAACTTCTCGTCGCGATTCTTAGAACGCTCGCGGCGCATTCTGGTGTACCTTCCCCCCAGCTATGACCGCGCGCGCGCCTGGCGCTATCCCGTGCTGTATCTACACGACGGCCAAAACGTTTTCGATCCCCACACTTCGTTTATTCCAGGCGAAGAGTGGGAAGTGGATGAGACGGCCGAGTCTCTCATTCGTTCGCGCTCCATCCGGCCGATGATCATTGTGGCGATCTACAATGCGGGCGAATTTCGATTGGACGAGTACACGCACTCGCCCGACTCGAAGGGCCGTGGTGGCAAGGCGGACCTCTATGGACGCTTTCTTCTGGAAGAGCTGATGCCATTCATAGAATCCACGTACCGGACGCGTCAGGAGCCTCGCAACGTCGGGATTGGCGGATCGTCACTAGGCGGGTTGGTGACGCTCTATCTGGGCATGAAGCATCCGCACCGCTTCGGAAAATTGGCCGTGATGTCGCCCTCGGTATGGTGGAACGATCGTGCGATTTTGCGTGAAATTCCCGATGAGTTTCCGACGCTCCGTTCGCGCATCTGGTTGGATATCGGCACGGGCGAAGGCGACTATACACTCCTCGACGCGCGGCTGTTGCGGGATGAATTGCTGCGCAAAGGCTGGAATCACAAGGATCTGCACTACATCGAAGCCCCTGGTGCCCAACACAGCGAGGCTGCTTGGCGCGCGCGGGTTCCGGCCATGCTGCGGTTTCTGTATCCCCGCTATCCGGTCTAGCTTTTCTTCACGGCGGTCACGCGACGGCGTTTCTTCGCAGGAATGGTCTTCTTTGCCGCAATCTGCGGGGCAGGCGCTTCCACCAGTTTGAAGGATGCCACCGGAGTGAACTCATCCGGCGCGTCACGATAGAGACGCCGGTAAAAGTCCGCATTGCGCAATACGCTTTGCACGTAACCCCGGGTCTCATCGATAGGGATCGTCTCGACCCATTCCGAAGGTTCGCGATACTGCTGGGGAGCGTTCTTGACCCATCCACCGACACGCCCCATGCCTGCGTTATAGGATGCAATCGCCTCTTCCCACTTTTGCCCGAAGTAGTTGAACATGTTCTTCAGGTGAAACGTCCCCATGCGGATGTTGACGACCGGATTGAAGAGCAGCGTGCGCGAAAATCCGGGGATTCCCAGGCGCTGCGCGAGTTCGCGTCCTGTTGCCGGCATGATTTGCGACAATCCGTGCGCATTCGAATGGGAGATGACTTTGGCGTCGAACTCGGATTCCTGGCGGATCAGGCCGGCCATCAGAAATGGGTCGAGCCCTTGCGATTGCGAGTATTCTTCCAGCTCTTTGCGCCAAGGCAGAGGATACGCATAGCGCCAAAACTCACGTGGGGCGCTTTCGAGAGGCATCATCAGATACTGCGGTGCCATGGCTTTTATCCAGCGCACACCCTGTTCGGGATTGCCACGCCGTGTGGCGTTGGCCGCGAGTTCGATGGCGACGACATGACCCTGCGCGTCGCTCTTGCCACCAAAGCGGAGTTCCTGATCCGAGTAGGAATCGAGCGCCGCCGCGGTGAGCAATCTCGAACGTTCGAGGCGCGCGTTGGTTGCGGGGGTGGGCGTGAAGTCTTCGACTCGCTTGCGCTGGGGAAACGTAACGCTCGTCAAAAAGCCAGTCGCTGCGGTCGAGCCTGGCGCTTTCGCGATCTCGCCCTTCAGCCGCTCACGCGCCAGCAGCGTGTAATAAAAGTTCGGATAGGCCGCCTCGATCTCAGCAAAGTAAACGCGCGCCGAACCCAGGTCTTTCTTCGATTCGGCGAGCCTGCCGAGAAAATACATCGACGCCGGAGTGTGTTCGTCGGCAGGAAAATAGCGGATGTGATCCTGCAGCATCTTCTCCGCCTCCGGCCGGACGCGAACATACTCAGATAACGCAGCACGCCAGTGGCAAAGGGCCGCATTGGGATCCTGTGGAAACCCGATGGAACATTGCTGGTAGATCGCGTAGTAACGTTCTGCGTTCAATTTTGCAAAATGATGTTGGCCCGCGATGAGCAGGGCATCCAAACGCTGCGGAGCCTTAGGATAGTCGCGCTTCAGTTCATCGAGCGCGGCGGCCATGTCTCCCTCGCGATCGAGCCGACGGGAGATGGCCACGATGTGACGCAAGCGTTCGGCGGAAGCCGCGGCATCGTCGACATCGAGGCTCTTCAGTGCAACTGCGTTTCCCTCGCAGGCGAGAATCCGCACACGGGCAATGTCGCGTTCCGCGCCCGTCAATGACGGCAAGACGGTTTCGAGATCGCGCTTGGCGCGCGCCATTTGATTGAGTTCCATCAGCTTCGCAGAGCGCTGCAGAATAGCCGCAGGCATCGGCGGTGGATAGGTTGCGCCCATCGCCGCTTTCAGTCGCGCGATGGCCAGTTCGGCATCCATTGCTTCCTTCGATTGCGGAGATCCAAGCCAAACCCGCTGGTAGTAGTTCGCTGCCGAAATCATGTCTCCCGACTTTTCAAACGCTTCGGCGAGCAGCAGATCCCCTTGCGGTTGCAGCAAGTCGTTGTATTGCGCCTTGAGGATGTCCAGAGCTCTTTGTGGCTGCCCTCCGCGAATCGCGGAACGTCCCGCAAGCACTGCCGCCCGGGCCATCAGCGGACTCTTGGGCGCCGTCTGCAGGAACACCGGCGTTACCGCCTCGATTGCCGCCGCGTCGTTTCCTGCTCCGAAATAGGCTGCCGCATTGAGGTATGCCAAATGATCCAGCACTTTGGCCAAGCGCCCGGGTACGATTTTGCGCAGCCCTTCGATCGCCTGCACGTTGCGCGATGCATCGATGTCGGCACCGCCAAGGGCAAGCAGCGCAAGTGCCCCATCGGTATCGCGGGGATGCTGGGCTGCAAACGATTCCAGCGCCGCGCGATTCGCGGCCGTCGGACTTCGGCGGTACGCTCTGGCCAAAGGTTCGGCCGGAGAAGCAGCCCCGTATACAACCGAAGCAAGCACCAAGAGCAACCAAAGAATATTCATCGCTTCGAAAACTCCAATTGTCGTTCGCGCTTACAGAATTGGGCCTGGATAGTCCGGCCCCATCAGTTCGCGATCACCCTGCGCGAGCGTTCGCACAAACTCCCGATCGAGATGGTCCACCAATGTGGACGATGCGGCGGCAAACTGGTTTCGATAGGCTTCTCGGGCGTCGTCGATGCGCAGTTGCAGTGTCCTATAGAGAGTTTTACTCTGTCGTCCGTCTTGAACCTTCACCGTTTCGTATAGTCGGATCTCGGAGACTCGCAAACGCGCAAAACGCTGGGCGCGGAAGTCGAGTTCCTCATCCTCGAGGGACATGCCCGACCCAGCTGCCGGAGCGATCTGCAGCAAGCCAGTGTCGCTGGCTTTACTCTGGCGTTGATGGGCTTCGAGCGTGGATCCGGCCATGATCGAGATCAACTCAAGGCCAGCGGCGTCGGCATCTTCGGCGTAAAGAATCGCCAACACTCGTCCGTTAGCGGAAATCGGCGCGAGCGTGATTCGTTCCTGTGGCTCTTCGCCTAACGAGTTCGAGAGCGCTTTCGAAAGTTCGCCGCTGGTCTTTAGCGCGACGGTGATTTCGGCGGATTCAAACGCTGCGGCGAAGGCCGGTGCCTGGTCGAGACGAACCGCGATGCCCGCTTTCACTTCGACGTTGCGCGCCGCCTTCCACTCGAGATTGCCCTTAGAAACGATGAAAAATACCGACCGGAAGCTGAATGGCGCGCATGCGTCGAGAACCGCGTCGATCCAGGTGCGCTCATTTTCGAAGGTGCGAAGTCGGCGAAAATGCTGGCTCAATTGACCGGTGAGATCGCGGCGGCTCTTGGCGGCTTGGTCCTTCAGCGTCAAGGCGAGCGAGGTCAACTGCTCGTCCACAGCTTTACGCGCCGCGTCAAACTGCGTCGATATCGGGTCTCGCGGTGGGGGAAGAAGCGGCATCCGTGCTCAAACGTAAGTGTATCAAGTTGTTTTTTAGGACAACTGGGTCAGTTCCATACGCTTCAGTTGTCCGCAGGCGGCGAAAACGTCGAGTCCGCGAGGTCGGCGGATGAAGCAGGGAACTGCGCGGCGTATAATTTCCTGGAACGAGATGACGCGTTCGGGGTCGGGCGTCGAGTAGGCGATACCCGGGCCGGGATTCAAGGCGATGAGATTCACCTTGCAATCGATACGCGAAATCAGTTTGACGACGCGCTTTGCGTCCTCATCGCTATCGTTGACGCCGCGTAGCAACACATACTCGAATGTCAGTTTTTCCCAACTCCGCAGCGGATAACGGCGGCAGACATCCATCAGGTCTTTGAGATGGTATTTGCGCGTGATCGGCATGATCTCCTGGCGCTGCTCTTCGGTGGACGCATTCAACGAGATGGCTAACTTAGGGCGCACTTTCTCTTTTGCCAGTTCGAGCATTTTGGGCAGTATGCCTGAAGTGGAAACCGTAACGCGACGGGGCGAAAATCCAACGCCGTCAGGATCGAGCAATAAGCGAGTGGCTTTGATCACGTTGTCGAGATTGAGCAACGGTTCGCCTTGGCCCATCATGACGATGTTGAGGCGGTCGATGGACGTTTCGAGCCCGTTCAAGCGGGCGATGTGAAGAATCTGCCCGACGATTTCGCCGGCACTGAGATTGCGTTCGAGGCCCATGAGGGCGGTGAGGCAGAACTTACAATTGACGGGACATCCGACTTGCGATGAAATGCAAAACGTATAGCGTTCACCCTCGGGCATGAGCACGGTTTCAACGGTCTTGCCGTCGTCGAGTTTGAGCAGATAACGTTGGGTTCCGTCGCTGGAATCGAATCGCGTTTGCACCGTTGGTAAGCCGTAGCGATGCGTGGATGCGAGTTGCTGGCGCACTGCTTTGGAAAGCGTACTGATCTGATCGAGCCCTTCGGCGCGCTGCTTATAGACGGCCTCATAGAGTTGCTTTGAGCGATAAGCGGGCGAACCCGCGCCGAGCGCCGCCTGCATTTCTGCGGCATCCAAGCCGACGATTGATTGCATGATCCTCTTTTACTGTAGTATCGGCAGCGTCATGTAGTTCGACGGTACGAACAGGCTGCCTTCGGTGACGCCGCGCGGCGCGATCCGCTTCCAGCGCTTTTGCAGTTCCTGCTTGCCGATGTTGTGTTCCAGAAAGTCTTGAAACGCGGTGGTGATCCCTTGCACCTGATCCGCCGTTTCGTGGACGAACTCCAGCCGGAAGTTGGTGATGCCCGCATCGAGCCAGCGGTCAAGATGGACGCTCGCTTCCTGCGCTTCCGCCCCGAAAACTGTATTGCGGCATCCCACGTCTGCCATCACCGGATGTTCTCGACCTTGTGCGTCGCGCAACGCGACCTTGTGTTTCTCGCACGGATGTCCGCAATTCTCGAAGGTGGTTCCGGTCGAGAGAAAGCGGCAGAAGACGCAGTGTTCCATATGGAAAACCGGCAGATGATGGTAGGCGATCGCTTCCACGAAACCCGCGCCGGCATCCCGGGCGACGCGGGCGATCTGATCGGCGTTGAGATCGTGTGTGGGAGTGAAGCGGGTGAGGCCGAAATCGAGCAGAATCTGCGCCGAAATCGCATTGGCGGCGTTCAGGCTGAAATCGCCGATCCACTCTTGACGGGCACCTTCGGAGTCTCGCAGAGCTTGCAACAAGCCGGCGGAACGCACAAGAATCGCACAATCGAGCTTGCGCAAAAAGTGGACGATGCGCTGCTCACTGGGCTTCAGCACCCGAGGACTCGCCACGCGAGCGACAAGGCCCGCAGACTTCACGCGATCCACAGAAGGCTGCAGGCCGTAGAGTTCCAGATAGTCCAACGTGATGCTGGCCGGGCGTGAGTCGATGGCCGCTTCGAGCTGAGCAGGCGTCCGAACCAGCAAATGGATAGCGAGCGGCTCTTTGTCGGCGACGCGCTTTGTGATGCTGAAATCAAAAGCTCTGAACGCGTCGGCTGCAGGCGGCGCACTCTGCAGATCCGCCAACCGTTCACAGGCAATTCGGCGAAGCTGGTTGAGCAGCGAGGCTGGCACAAATGGATTTCCTGCAATTTCGGCCTGCAGATCTTTCAATTCGTAAGCCGTCGTGCCCAGCCGTTCGAACTGATCGCGCAGGCGTTCGACGGTGAGCCCTTGATTCTGGGCTGTTTCGAGCGGTGCTTCCGATTCCACCGTCGTCTCGAATGTTCTGACTCGCCAGGTGCAGCGGAACTTCTCTCCTGCGACGGCCCGTACTTGCACCGCCACAGGCTGCTTGTGCACAGGCTGTATGGCTTCCAGGAACGGCCTGACGGCGCGCGCGAGTTCAGGATCATGCGTTCGCCAGATCAGATCGCCTTTGCGAATTCGTGATAAATCCAGCGCTCCGTTGGCGAACTCTATGTCATGCAGCCCAGCCCGCACCGGACGGACGGCGAACAGATGGCCGCCTTCTTCCGGCTCATTCGGACTCCGCCAATCCGCCGCGTCGAATACCACGCCGTCACCAGGCTTGAGTGGACTGATCTCATGCGCATCGGTGAGCCGCACCCGAATCGCTTGGCCCAGGAGGTCGACGACCGATCCCATTTGGATGCCGCGATGACGCGGCGCGCGTCCACGCACCACTTCCTGATGATTGGTCCCGCGAATGAAGTACGGACCCATGCCTCGCGAGTACGCCTGCGCCAAGCGGAGTTCATCGGCGGGGGCGATATTCGGCTGCAGGTCATCCCAAGCGGCGTCGACGGCCTTTCGGTATGCCTGCGTCGCAAGCGCGACGTATTCGGCATCTTTGTAGCGGCCCTCGATTTTCATCGCCGAGATCCCCGATGCGACGATGTCGGGGACTTCGTGCAGCGCGTAAAGATCACCCGGGGAAAGCAGGTAGCGGGCGTCGCCGAGCGGCTTCAATGTGTCGTCGACGATCAGATCGTAGGAAAGTCGGCAGGCCTGTGCGCATTGGCCACGGTTGGCGCTGCGTCCGCCCCAGGCTTCTGAAGAAAAGCATTGGCCAGAGTAAGAAACACAGAGCGCGCCGTGAACGAACATTTCGAGCTCAATATCCGTCGCGGCGCGAATCTTGCGGATGTCGTCAATCGAGAGTTCACGCGCTAGCACCACCCGGCTCACGCCCAGCGAAGCCGCCAACGCGATTCCCTCGGCGCTGGTGATGCTCATCTGCGTGCTGCCGTGAATCGCCAGAGAAGGCGCGATTTGACGGGCCATTCTCACGATGGCGAGATCCTGCACGATGATGGAATCCGCGCCCGCTTCGGCGATCGCTCCGAGGGTTTTCGCGGCTTCGCGCAGTTCGTGCTCAAAGACCAACGTATTGAAAGTGACGTAGCCTTTGACGCCGCGTAGATGCAAGGTCCGCATCACTTCGGGCAACTCGCTCAGCGTAAATCCCACTTTGGCGCGCGCGCTGAAATGCTGCAAGCCGAAGTAGACAGCATCGGCACCGGCTTCGATTGCCGCGCGCAGTTGCGGCCAATATCCCGCCGGACTCATGATCTCCGGCTTCATCCAATTGTGCATCGTACCCTTTCAGCGTAGCTGGATTCGTACTGGCGCGATTCGCTGATATCCTAAACAGCAATGGAACACTACCTCGCCGTGGCGCTTGCTGCGGTTGTTTCGGCCGCAATCTCGGCCTTGATCGCGCGATTTCTTCGCCTGCCTTGGTGGGCGAATATTCTCGCCGCGATCGTGGCGTGGTTCGGTTTGGTGCTGCAGTTGTCTTTGTGGGATGTGCCAGTGGGCGCCTTGCCGTGGGTATCGGCCAAGCTCACCCCGTTGCCCTCATTCGTTGGAACGATCTATGCGGTGATTACGCGTGGAATGATTGGGCCGCCCGACGGTCCGTTACCACGCAGCCACTAGCACAAAGGCGCTATATGCCAGCGCTGAACCAATGGTTGCACCGGCGATCACGTCGCTCAAGAAGTGCATTCCCAGAATCACCCGCGAAACGGCGATGCTGACTGCGCAGAACAACAGGACGGGCGCGACAGCCGGATAAAACAACGAAAGCGAAACGGATATCGCGAACGCCGTGATCGTGTGTCCGCTAGGGAATGAAAATTGGTCTGGAGGCAGCAGCGTCGCCCAGCAATGAGGCTCGATGGCACAAGGACGTCTTCGCCTTGTGGCCTTTTTCAACCACAGAAATGTCAGGATGCCCGTGCCGACTGCGGAAACAGCTGCCATGATGGCCAGAACGCGTTCCCCACCTCCGAAGAGGGCTACCGCGAACAGCAAGGCGTACCAGAGCCAACCGTCGCCTCCACGGGTCGCGCAGATCATCCACAGGCGGAACCAGCGTGGGGCGCGCCAGCGGTTGAGCCTCCGCATGAGGCGGTGGTCTTCCGTCTCAATCGGATCGATGAGGTGCGCTTGGACCCATCCAGTGGTAGTCATGTCTAGAAAATATCCACAGGAAGTTACATGCCGATGACGGCTTGGCGAAACATTTGTGACGATATCTGTTCTTCATCCCAAACGCCTAAAACACGTCCCTCGCATATGTCACCCTCTTAGACGCGAGGGAAAAGACTTCCGGTACATCGGATCCCCCTGCTAGATCGGCGGCGTACTTGCCAACGGCCGGTCCGTGTTTGAAGCCATGTCCAGAGCCGCCACCGACCACTATGACGCGGCCTGGTTCCAGCCAGTCGATCAAAAAATCGCCATTGCAGGTATTCTCATACTGGCACACGCGGTTTTCAACTAAAGGCGCGTCAGCTAGTGCCGGTGCAAACCCCTTCAACTGCCGCCGAATCGCTTGGATCGACGCTTGGGTCACCGTGCGGCATCCGTTTTCAGGATCGAACACCGGGCCATGAGCGTCGAACGCGATCTTGACCCCCCGATTTTCGATATCTGGAACCGCGTATATCCCAGCGTGAAAGTCGACCCAGGCGGGCATGGATGGCATCCGGAATCTCGCGTCGCCGGGTTTAGTTCCGAAGAAAAAGACATCCTGCCTCGATGTGCGGATCCTGTTGCCAATCGCTTTAGGGAAGAGCTTTGGCAACCAAGGTCCGCAGGCGTAAATATAGGTACCAGCGGAAATGTGTCTGGAAACCGTTTCCGGCTCGAAGCGGGACTGCAGATAGGTTGCGCCGAGATTTACCGCGTGACCCGCAACGGCTTGAACTGCGCGTCGCGCGAGCAGAATTCCTGCTTCGGGTTCAAAAAGCCCCTCGCTATCCTCAGGCAGCGTCAATTGCGGATAGCGCTTCTGCAGTTTGGCGGAATCGAGGCGTTCGTACGGCGTCTTTAGTTGCCGCAAAACAGCGGCGCTAGCGTTGAGATGGGCATTCCCGAGTGGGGCGGTGAACAGCGCTCCGGTTGGTTGAAACAACTCACGCGTGCCCAGAAACTCAAAAAGCGTTTTCCAGGAGATCAGAGACCGCCGGGCCATTTCGCTGTAATGCTCGGCGGCACCGTAGCTCATACGAATGATTCGCGTCTCACCGCCGGAACTTGCGCGCGAATTCGCCGGTCCATGGGCATCGGCCAAGACCACGCTGTGACCTCGGCGCAACAGCTCGAGAGCGGTCCAGCAACCGAAAGATCCGGCACCGATGACCGCGAAATCGGCCTTTATCTTGCGTCCCATTTGATGGAATGGTCCGAAGTAACGGAGAATGATCCTGGTGGATCGATTAAGGTGAAATGTGACCAGGGTCCGGGAATCCATGGGTAGCGTTCGATGACGGATTCATCTACCTCGACTCCCAATCCCGGCAATGACGGCACGATCATTTCTCCATTCTCGATGACTGGTTTCGACTTTAGAATTTCGGTGGCGAGATCGAACGGATACATGCCGTCGCGCAAGAGTCTGCCGTTGGTTCGATAGCGGTGGCAGGGATACTCGAGCCATTCTACGACCGATTCAGGCCAGCAGACTCCAATTTGTGCCGCTGCAATGACTTCGAGTTCCGTGCCCCAACTATGGAAGGCGAACTTCTGCTGGTTTCGCTGAATCTCAGGGAAGATGCGTTTCGCAACCGCATATCCGCCTTGGCAGACAACATCCATCTGGACAAAATCGACGCATTGGCGCGAAATCAAATCCATCAATCCTTCCTCGGTGGACTCATGCTCCCCTGAAGCGATTGGAACGATATCCCATTCCTTCAGTTGCTGCAGAAGATGGTGATCGTCTGGCTGAACCGGCTCTTCCAGCCAATAAATGTCGTACTCCGCCATCTGCTCAGCCAGTCTCGCGATGGTCTCCATGTCGTAAGACCGGTTTCCCATTCGCCACCAGGTGTGTGCATCCACCATGATGTCCATGTCGGGGCCTGCGGCTTCACGCATCAGTCGGATCGCCTCCAGGTCCTGATCGGGTCCCATTCCAGGGCGCATTTTATAAGCCTTGAAGCCAAGGTCGGCGACAATGCGGATTTCGTTTGCGTAGCCCTCCGGAGGCATGTACATCCCGCCGCTGGCATAAAGGCGGATTCTGTCGCGTACTCGGCCGCCGAGCAATTCAGAAATTGGAAGCTGACGTTGCTTGCCCAACGCATCGTAAAGTGCGATTTCGACCGTAGCGTATGTCTTTAGAAAATCCGGACCGGCGTTCGATACAAATTGCACCCGCAGTGAGTCGGGATCGGCGAGGGATCGGCCCAAAAGAAATGGAGCGATGGTGTCCATAATCTGGGCATGGGCACCCTCACTGCCTTGGCCGGGAGCATAGCCGACGATGCCACCATCCATTTCAACGCGAATGAGCATCGCGTCGCGCTTCAGGATGACCCGGTCGCCGCCGTGGTACGGCAGTTGGAGCGGTTCTGGAAGCGGGTACGACAGAAGGAACGCATCCACTCGTTTGATACGCATGAGGTTGGTATATCTAGGATAAGACAAAAATAGCCGGGCGCTGGTCAAGCACCCGGCTTAGGAACACCTCGCGCCCCTCGGAGGTGCGAGCGCGAGGTTGTGGAGGAGTCCTTTAGGACAGTAGGCCGCCATGCCCTAGTGCGGCGACCTCCCAACCAGAAACCCGGTACCGTGCCAACATCGGTGGCAAAATCAGATCCACAACGTTGGCCTTCGCCGAGCGGAAACAGCCCGGGGCGGAAACTATTGGTACTTCGTCTCTGTATCCTAGCAGTAATAGATTGCCTGGTTCAACTGGTGCGAGAAATCTGTCGAGCGAAGCGCCAGCAGCTACCATGGCGCGTCCAATAGCATCGTCAGGGCCGGATGGAGCGGTAGTTGACGCGAAGAGCACGACCGTGGGCTTTGACCGCAGAACATGCTGAAGTGACCGAGTGAGGGATTTCTCGTCCTCAAGGGATATCATCGCGAGCTTAGCGCGGACGCCTAGGCGTTCCAACCTTTGCTGTAAAATCGGTTCGAAGAGTTGGCGTGCGCGCTCTGCGTTGATGGGGTCGGAATAGATGACCGCGATCGACGGTTCGCGTATGGGACGTGCCTGCAGCACCGAGCCTCGGTCGCGCAGCACGGAAACGACCGCGTCGAGTTGATCCTGCGGAATTGCGAATGGTGCCGACTTAATCGTCGCAATTCTATCTCCGGCGCGTGCGTATGCGAAGTTACTGACTGTAGCAATAACGACACTTGCTGTGCAGTTGATCTGCTTCAAGATATCGTCGTCGACGAGGACGCAGCAATCTTCTGTGACCATGAGATTCGCCCGGCCACCGGCGGCCAGTCTGATCTCAAAGCATCCGACACCGATTTCACGGGCTACCTGTAAAACCGCCTCGTCCTCCGATACTTCGCCGTTTTCCAGTTCCGCTACTGTGATGCAGTTGAGGCCCTCGATCTCGAGCATCCTTACGTCTTCATCGCTGATGAGATGTCCCTTGGCGAGCAATTTTTTACCCCCTGGGCGGAACACCGTCGTGTTGAGAATCCGTCCGGTCGCTTCACGGACATCCATCGTTGTTGCTCTCACTGGCTGGGTCCTCCATCTTTTTCGCGAACACTCACAAGAGTTGCCGGTCGCTCATACTTTATGCCGGATCCTCGCTCTAGCGTCACGTGACGCTCTTTTTCGAGCGTCAATATATAGTGACCTGAACGAGGAAAAACTCTCACTCGTTTTTTAGTATTGTGCGCTTTTCTTTATGGAAAAGGGTGCAGAATCGCAGAGCTTTACAAATCTTTACGATCAGCGCTGAGACGAGGGGAGTGGGATATGGATCGAATCGCCAGATTGGATTACGTTCAGGAAGGGAGAAACCTGACGTGGGGCGTCGGGCTTGTAGCGCTTCAACATGGCAATTTCATCGCAAGCTTGGAACTTGGGGCAGCGCAGACAGTCTTTCCATGCTTTTAACGGGAGCTCGCCGCGATCCACTTGTTCGAATCCGAGTTTTGTGAAGAAACCGGGAACGTAGGTAAATGCGAAGACGGTTGAAAGGCCGTTTTCGTTGGCTTCGATTTCCAATGCTTCCACGATGCGTCGGCCGAGACCCTCCGCCTTGCGGGCGGGATCGACGGCCAGTGAACGCACTTCGGCGCTTTGGGGCGTATAGAAATGCAGTGCACCGCAGCCCACGATTGAGGCAGGTCCGGTGTCGATCGCCGGAATTTCTGCGACGACGAAATCCCGGATATTTTCCGCCATCTCGAATTCGGTGCGCGGCAACATGATGCCTTTGGCGGCGTAGGCGTTGATCACACCGAGCATGGCGGGGATATCCCGCAAAAGAGCCCTGCGAACGATGCTCATCCTCTCACGAGCCTTGTGCCAAGTGCTTGACCGCTCAGTAGTTCCGCGATGATGCCCGGGCGGGAACCTGGCCCGACGATTACCTGTTGAACCCCGTTTTGCAAGGCGAGAATTGCGGCCTCGAGCTTAGCCTGCATTCCTCCCGTAGCGATACCATCCGCGATCAGTTTGTGCATTTCCGCGATGGTCAATTGGGAGGCATTTCGTCCAGATGCATCGCGGACACCGTCGACGTCGGTCAGAAATAGCAGTCGCTCGGCACCGAATCCGGTAGCGCAGGCCACTGCCATCTGATCGGCGTTGACGTTGTAGATATTCCCTTGGCGGTCGCCGCCGATGCAAGCGACTACCGGCGTATATCCGGCGGAGGTCAGCGTCGCCAATAATCGGGCATTGCAGCGCAGTGGTTTCCCGACAAACCCGTACTCTCCGCCGAGAGGTTCGCATTCGACAAGCGCCGAATCCACACCGCTGATGCCAACCGGTTGTGCTCCGGCCCGCACCAAACTCGCCACCAACTGGTGGTTCACTGTTCCCGCAAAGACCTTTAGGACAGCATCGATCACCTCTGGAGTCGTAACCCGCAAGCCATTGACAAATTTGCTCTCGATGCCCCGTTCGGCTAGAAACCGGGTCATCTGCTTGCCGCCGCCGTGCACCACAACCGCGTGGGTTTGCCCGGCTGCCTGATGAATTTCTCCCGACAGGCGTTCCCTCAATGCCTGATCATCGAGCAGTGTGCCGCCGAGTTTGATCAAAACCCGCATCGACACTAGAGCAACGCCTCTGTTTCCGGATATCCGAGCATGAGATTGAGATTCTGGATGGCCTGTCCAGCCGCACCTTTTACTAGATTGTCGATCGTTGCCACCACCACAAGTCGTTGGGTCTTGGGCTCGAAATGAAAGCCGATGTCGCAGAAATTCGTCCGCACAACCGATCGGATATCGGGGACTTTGCCCGGCGCGTAAAGTCTGACAAAGGGTTCGGACAGATAGGCCTGCTGATAGATTCCAAGGATATCCTCGGCGGAATCTATGCCAGCGGTCTTGAGATAAATCGTTTCCAGGATGCCTCTATCGATTGGAATCAAGTGCGCCGTGAAGCTGATCTGCCCCTCTTCCAGTCCTGAGTTCATAAAGATTTCCGGAACATGGCGATGTCCCAATAGGGAATAGGCGCTGAAGTTTTCACTAACCTCGCAAAAGCTGGTTTTGAGTGTTGGCTTCCGTCCCGCCCCGCTCACCCCACTTTTTGCGTCGCAAATAATCCAGTTGGATGTTTCCACAATGCCTGCGGCAACCAACGGGCGGATCGCGAGATTCGCCGCTGTCGGATAACATCCAGGATTCGCAACCAGCCGCTTGCCAGCAATATCCTTACGATAAAATTCCGGTAACCCGTAGACGGCCTCAGCAATAAGCTCAGGCGCGAGGTGTTCCTCTTTGTACCAGTGCGTAAAGGTTTCCGCCGTCTTCAGCCGGAATGCGCCACTCAGGTCCACCACCTTGATTCCAAAAGCCAAAAAGTCTCGGGTTAGGCTCATCGAAACATCGGCGGGGGTCGCCAGCAGCACGGCCACCAAGTCATGTTCCACCGCCGCTTCGGCGCTACAACCTATTTTGACAGGCATGGCGGCTGGGATCGGTTCCGCCCGATGTTCGGCATCCGCGCGATGTTCCATCAACACAGGCTCGATGTGACCGTGCTTGCTGAGAATGCGGACTGCCTCCGCGCCACTGTAACCGCGGTATCCGACGATGCCTACTCTCACTTTACTCATGAGTAAGTATTCAAACCTGTGAATAATTATACCAGCTTCACCCCACTCCCTGGAATTCCTAAAGTGGTGCAATCGGAAGGCGCCGCTGGGGTTCAGGGCGGCGAGTCCCCCAACTGCGAGGCTTGCTGGATGCCCGAGTTGACGCGCTTTGAGCTTCCACACAGATTGCGGAAAGGTCCGGATTATTGGTTATTTCCTCTTCTTTGCGGCTGCCTGAACGACGGCTCTATCCGCCAACGCCATCTCGACGTTGGCGATGTAATTCTTCACCGGCACGCGCTTTATCGCCTGCCCGATAACGTCAAGCGCGAGGTCTTCGACCTTCTTGAACCGGATGCAAGACTTGCCTATATCCAGTTTCTTGCCTGTTTTCGCCCATTCCGTGGTGAACCATTGTCGCAGAGCCGTGTCGCCATAGATGGACAGGAGGTACAGAGATATATTGTTCTTCTGGCTCGCAATCGCCGCGTAAGGAAGGGGAGTGTTGGGAGTGCAATGATAGCCCTTCGGATATAGGTTCAGCGGCACGTTGTAGCCGATCGTGCCATACTGCATTTCCTCTTTGAAGTTTTTGTCCAGGTTTTTGAGGATGACCTTTCGGACCGCGTCGATGGCGGCGCGCCGGTCTTCGGGGAGACTCACTAGGTACTCTTCAACGGTTGCGGCTTTGCTTTGCATCCGCGAATTATATCAAGCCGGGAGGCTCGATGGAAATCGAACCCCCTCCCGATCGGACGGCTCGAACTCCCAAGAGATGCTTCCACAGTGTTTTGCCGAATCAGCAAAGCCCAGGGCGTCCTATTTCACCCATCCCGGGAACACGTAGGCATAGCCAACCACAATCAGTCCGATCACCGACGCCAGAAAGATACTGTGCTTCAGCGTAAACCGGAACAGTTTCGATTCCTCTTCCTGCGCCATCCCTGTCGCGGCGCACGCCACGGCGATCGACTGCAAACTGATCATCTTGCCCATTACTCCCGCTGCGGAATTCGACGACGCCATCAGCACAGGATTCAAGCCTAGGCTCTTCGCGGTCACCACCTGCAGGTTTCCGAATAGCGCATTCGCAGAAGTATCGCTACCGGTCAGGAACACACCCAGCCAACCAAGCAAGGCGCTGAAGAAAGGAAATGCTACGCCGGTGGCCGCGAAGGCCAGTCCTAAGGTCGCCGTCGCACCGCAGTAGTTCATCAGAAACGCCAAGCCCAATACCGAGGCGATCGTTAACATGGGCAGACGCAACTGCATGGCGGAGGCTCCGACGATGCCCAGAAACTTTCGAGGAGAGAGCCCTAATAACATCGCCGATGCGAATGTCGCCAACATGCAGGACGTTCCCGATGCCGACACGAAGTTGAAGGTGAAAAACGCATCGTAAGGCGCAGGATTTCCAACGGTCGGCGGCATGCGGGTAATCAGATTGTGCAGCCCCGGCCAGTTGATCTTCATCGTCCACTGGTTGAGAATCTTCTTCACATCGTCATGGCCCCACAACAGCACGAAGACCACCAGCAGCGCATACGGTGACCACGCCAGCAGGACATCGCCGACGGGATGCTTTTTCACAGCCGGACGCGATTCGCCGAATTGATCCGACGGCTTCCAAAACTTCAACAGGACGACCAACACGGTGATGGATGCGAAGGCTCCGATGATGTCGGTGAGCTGGGGTCCGATGTAGTTCGAGACGTAAAACTGCGCGCCGGCAAAGGCGATGCCGCAGAGGGCGGCCGCGGGGATCACACCGCGCAGGGCTTTCCAGCCGCCCATCACCAGCATCAGGTAGGCCGGGGTGAAGAGCGAAACAGGAGCGCAGATACGTCCCACGTTGCCGGAAAGCTGATCCAGATCGAGCTTGGTGATGCCTTGCAGCGTGATGAGCGGCGTTCCGATGGATCCAAATGCGACCGGTGCGGTATTGGCAAGCAGGCAGATTGCGGCGGCTTGGAAGGGCGAGAATCCGAGTCCGGTGAGCATCGCCGCTGCGACCGCGACGGGAGTTCCGAATCCTGCTGCGCCTTCGATGAATGCCGCAAACGCGAACGCGATCAGTAAAGCCTGCAGTCTGGGGTCGCCTGTAAGTCCGCCAATCGAGTCTTTGATGATCTCAAACTTGCCGGTCTCGAGCGTGATGCGGTAAAGCACGATCGCCCAAAAGACGATCCAACCGATAGGGAACAATCCGAACGCCGCCCCATAGGCAGTGGCGCTGAGCATCAGGTTGACGGGCATCCCATAGAGAAACAGGGAAATGATCATCGCGCCGCCGAGCCCGCTGAGAGCGGCCATCCAGGATGGCTTGCGCAGGACCCCGAGCATGATGAGAAGAACAAAGAGAGGGAAGGCTGCTGCGAGGGCCGAGAGACCGACGCTGTCGCCGAGAGGGGTGTAGTTATGCTGCCACATGCGAAGGGGCTATTACATCACGAATCGCCCTGTCGCTGCTCGTCACGGTTGGAGTTGACGTTCTGGTAACAAGAATCGATCGAGCTCGCCTGTATCGGTGGCAACCGGCAAAGCGGCGTCAAAGGCAGCATGAGCCTCAGGATCCGAGGGCACCGACGTCGAGATAAACGTCCATCGCAACATGCCTGGCTCAAAGGTTAGACCACCTTTCACTCGCACGCGTATGGCGTCTCTACTGAGGGAATCCAAGTCGTCACCGGGCTTCGTTGTAAAGTGCAGAGCTTCGGCAACGACAGAGACCTCTGGCGAGACCGCACGTGCGGCCGCGATGACTTCTGTTGTGGTAACGCGTGCGCCGTCGCCACGAAGCGATGCACGGAGTGTGTATTCGACATACCCGGATTCGGTGACTTCGCTGTTTTCAACGAAGACTTCAGCAAGGGTCCATTGTTGACTTCGCGCACCCGCTGCCGCATTGGTTGGATCGATTGAACCAGGCCGGAATCCGTCGGTTGTTTGCGTGCTGACAACCCAAGTGTTCGTCTCTGTTGGTTCGGGAAGATTCTTGACCGTGAGATCAATCACTTCGACTTTCGGTGCTTCCGGCGTGAGTTCCAACGTCGCCATGTTTTTCGGCTCCGGAACGGGCTGCTCCCTGGCGGATGCGGAATCTGTTTGCGGCTGAAAGCTGGCCGAGGTGGCCAACCAAAGTCCCGCAGCCAAAAAACAACTACTGGTCCGGGCAAATCCTAACTTCTTCATACTCTGTAACTCCTCCGAGTAGTTCGATTATGAACGCTCCTGAGGGGTGAGAATATTAGCATTAGACATCGGATGGCTATCTAGGAATACCCTAGTGCTTCCTGAACCGGATGTACCGAAAACAGCATCCGGTATTGACTTAGGTACTAGATCAGAGTACTTACCGAGTCTGGGGTCCAGGACTTCAGGATCGACGGATGGAGATCGCCCGGATTTCTAGGTATGGAGCATGTTGCTGGCGGAGAGAGAGGGATTCGAACCCTCGATACGATTTCTCGTATACACGCTTTCCAAGCGTGCGCCTTCAACCACTCGGCCATCTCTCCAGCTCGGGGAAGAACCGGACAAATAGCCCCGGCCCAAGGGCTAGTGTACCATCTGGCAGACCCAATCACCAACTACGATTGCGCGACGTCAGCAGGCTGGCTCAGCCGCCCGCACTGGCCCTCTGCGCACGAGTTTCTTCGCGTTCGGGGAACCGGGTGAACGGACTCATAAACCACAGGAAACGCTTCAAGCATGTATGACAACGATAGTTGCCAAGGCAGATAATACGGCCCAACTTTTCCATGACATTGTGGGCCTTGGACGGGGTTACCGTGCTCACGCCGCATCTAGGACAAATTGGTGTCATGTCGAAAGCTTCTTCGCTCATTATGACCTCCTTACCGAGAAATTGAAAGGGCTATTAAGGCCTTTCTCTTAGGAGCCGGTCGCGCAAGCGCAAGGACAGTTCTGGGCTGGCGGTTTGTGGGGTACTCACCTTGCACCAATCCTGGTTCTCGCCGTAGCCCAGAAACGGCCCGGCAAAGAGCTTTCCGTAAGGCAGGGCGAGCGCCGCATCTTGCCGCGCATTTCGCAACAACAGACTCCGAATGGTAAGTGGCGGATCATCGGTATTGTTCTCAGTCAAAGAACAGAAAGTAGCTTTAAAAACAGCACGATAGGTAGCATCTGCCGGGGACTCGACGGGTGCAATACCGCCCCGTTTTGGGGCTTGGATAAGAAGTTGCCGGGCGACGATACGCGCCTCCATCGGATAGGTGATCCACCGGTCGGGAATCCACATCTGAGGTTCTACCTTCATACGACGTATCTCCGCTTCACGGGGTACGAAAAGGTCGAGGAGGAATACCTCAACAGTTTGTCCTGGAATGTGCCTTTCCGGAACTAGACCGTTGTAAGGCAACTCCACTTTCACAAGTTTGTCGGGAACCCACTCGCCATCGCGAAGCTCGAAGACTTCCTTGTACAGAGTCGCTTGAAGGATATCGTCGGGATTCAATCCTATGTAGAGCCAGTAGGGCGTTCCGGGGGGCGGTTCGACGGCGATATGGAATGACGCAAATGCATTACGTCCGACGGCTGGCGACAGAACCTCACGGCTGCCGCCAGCCTTCGCGCGATCGGCCGCGATGACCTTGCCGAAGGGATCGATGCGCTGCAGTTCGGTGTATACGTGAATCGACTGGGCCCTGGCTGCGACTGCGCAGAGCGCCAAAAACAGAAATGGCGGGCGCGCGGCCCGCCAAAGTCCGGATGACAAAATCATCTGTGAGTCCTTCTATGCTAGGTCGAATTTCTCCTGATGCAAAGCTGGATCGCTTTTCACCATCACCGGCCGCTTCAGAATCTCTTCCAACTCCTCCAGGTGCTCATTGTGATGCGACTTGAGCAACTTTGCGACTTCGGGGTTGCAGCGCAGCACGACATCGCTGTGAGCGATAACGGGCGCGAGTTTCACCGCTTCCGCGACGATTTCGCTGATGATCGTGGCTACGCTTTTCACGTAACCCGCTCCTTCGCAGTAGGGGCAAGGGGCGCACAGGGTTCGTTCGAGGCTCTGCTTGACGCGCTTACGAGTGACCGCCACAAGCCCGAAGTCGTTGAATTGCAGAATCTTGTAGGGAGCGCGGTCGAACCGCATCGCCTCTTCGAGTGCCTGCATGACCTTCTGCCGGTTCTTGCGCTCATCCATGTCGATGAAATCGATCACAATGATGCCGCCGAGGTCGCGCAGACGGATCTGGCGTACAATTTCCTTCACAGCCTCCAGATTCGTACGAACGATCGTATCCTCAAGCCGGTTCGACTTGCCGACGAACTTGCCTGTGTTGATGTCGATCGCCACCAGCGCTTCTGTCTGGTTGATCACGATGTATCCACCGGACTTCAACCACACCTTGGGACGCAGCGCCTTTTCTAACTCGTTGGTGATGTTAAAAGCGTCGAAAATCGGGGTCGTGCGGGTATAGAGCTTGACCTTGGAAAGCAGATTCGGCTGGAAGCGCTGCACGAAGCGAACGATGCTTTCGTACATCTCTTCGTTGTCAACCCAGACGGCCTTGTAGCTCTCGTTCACCTGATCGCGGAGAACGCGCTGCACAATATCGAGATCGTGGTGCAGCAACACCGGAGCAGGGCGCTTTTCGGCCTTATGCTTGATGTCCTGCCAGAGGTTGTGCAGGAAGGTGATGTCGGCTACGATTTCCTCGTCCGGCTGGCCTTCGCCGGCCGTACGGATGATGCAACCGCCCTGAACCGATCCGCGGACGCTTTGCAGGATGCGCTTGAGGCGGTGACGTTCTTCGTCGCTGGCAATCTTGCGGGAAACGCCCATGTGATCGACCGTCGGCATGAAAACGACGTAGCGGCCTGGCAGCGCGATATGCGAAGTAATTCGAGCACCCTTTTGTCCTAGGGGTTCCTTCGCGATCTGGACGATGATTTCCTGTCCCTCTTTCAGTAGATCGCTGATGGACGGCATAGGGCGATTGCGGTCATGGCCGCCGCGATCGGCCTGCGGTGCGCGATCCGCGCGCAATGTGACAGGTGCGGGACCAGTGCTCGCTGGAGCGGCTTCGACAACTGGCACCTCCGGCTCCAATTCGCCAGCCTGCTGCGGCGGACGTTCGCCGCCTCTATCGCTTGCGGGGCGGTCTGTCCGTTCGCGCCCACGGCCACGACGGCCACGTTGACGGCGGTTGTCCTGCCGGGAGAAACGCGAATTGCGATCGCGGCTTTCGGCAGTGGCGGGCTGGTCTCCGGAGCCATCCTGGGATGCCGCGAGTTCCTGTGAAGCTTCGCCATCCGAAGAGTCCGGTTGGCCATGGCCAAAAATCATGGCCTGGATTTCGGGATCCTCATCGTCGTCGGCTTCGGATATTCCATCCGCTTCGGCTTCGGCAGCGGCTTGGGCCGCGTCGGCGGCGCTTTCGAAATCGTCGACCGGGTCGGAATCCTCAAGAGCTTCCTGCATCTCTTTCTCGCTGAGAAACTCGATCCGCTCTGGATGCAATGGGGCATCGGGCAGCGCGTTTGCGGGCGGATGCTCTTCCGCGTCTTCGGAAGCAAGCGTTAAGCTTTCCACCGCAATTTGCGAGGAGATTTCGACCGGCGGCATGGTTGGCAGCGGAGGCGGCACAGCCGCGCGTCTCAACTCTACAATCGGCTCCGGTTCGACAATAGGCTCCACCGGATCAGGTTCAATGATCGGCGCAGGCTCAACAATTGGCTCCGGCTCGACGACTGGCTCTGGCTCGACGACTGGAGGAGGAGGCGGCGGTTGGACGACTGAAGCTACACTGACCCGAGGAATCTCTACCTGAGCGACTACGCTGGCTATTGGCGGCAACGGTGGGGGCTGGGCACCGCGGTATTTGCGGAGCGATTCACCGGGAAGTACAAAAACATCGGCATCGTCGCCGGAAGGTGGCGGATCCGGGAACCGTACCGCCGCCGGAAACGTAACGGCCGCCACTTCGGTGGAACCGCCTTCATCCCCGTCGGAAGAACCCTCGCCACCCTCATCGGATTCCCCGACCGGAGCGTATTTGGAATCCGGCAAGCCGCGCCCGCGTCCGCGCCCGCGGCGTCGGCCACGTCCACGAGGGTCACGTGCACCGCCACGATCTCGGTCGCCACGAGAGCGGTCCAGAGCTGGCGCTGCGCCGCCTGCCGCTGTCGGGGATGCCTCCCTGGCAGTGGGTTCCATACCTTCGACGACTTCCAATGGCTGGAATGCCTCAACTTCTTCTGCAGGTTCGCCAGAGGCGCGGTCTTCCGCTACGGGCACGACTGCGGCCTGGGATTCTGGAGATGCGGCCAAGCGGCTTCGGTCGCGGTCGCTGCGGCGTTCACCACGGTCACCACCGCGGTCGCGCCGATCGCGATCCCGGCGTCCGCCGCCGCGCTCTCCGCGTTCGCTGCGTTCGCGTCGCGGCTCGTCTTCGCGAGGGGCCGCGGCAAGAACCACGCGGGCTGGACGTTCCTCGGCACCGCCAGTCACTTTATCGATGTCTTCGGAATGCTCATCGTGAAAATCCGAGACATAAAGGAATGTGTCGCGCTCCAATCCCAGGTCAACGAATGCGGATTGCATTCCCGGCAGGACGCGAGTCACCCGGCCCTTGTGGATGCTTCCCGCCAATGAGTATTCATTGGACCTCTGGAAAAATACTTCCACAAGTTGATCGTCTTCCATGATCGCCAATCGCGTTTCGTGGCGCGTTGAAGAGATCACCAATTCTTTACTGCTCATGCTTTGTCTCCTCGGTTCCTCAAGGGAAACCTCAGTCACTCTCAGCGATCCCGATTTCGGGAGTCACGGGTGAAGGGGGCAGCGCAAACTTGACGCACGCGAAAATCTTCGCGCACGGGCGCAACCGAGGACTAAAGGCGGGACCTTCCTGCCAAATCCGATTCGTATTCTCCCCACCGTTCACATACCTGGGAAACAGGCAAGGAAGATGTACGAACAAAGAGAAGCTATCGCGTCTAACACGGGCCGGTTCGGGAAGCGGAGTCAGCTCCAAACGCTTCCACAAAGACGAACTAGAAAAAGAGGAGAAAGGCCAATCCCACCGTCTTGCTGGCTTTTGGCATCGCAGCATCTGGATTCACCCGCAGAGCTACGCTTTCTACCACTCGATCACAATCCGGAGAAATCTGTGCTACACAACCGGTTTACCGCTCACCTCTCATACACTCAGTTCCAACCCAGCGAGGCTGGTCTTCACTTAGACTATTTTGCACTCTTTTGTACCCGTTGTCGAGTACCCCAATTTCCCATCAGAAAACGAGCACTTGCGGATCGGGCCACCAGGCGCGATGAGGATAGCTTGTGGAAATCAATTGCCGAAGCGCCGCAACCGCACGTTGTTTACCAACCCCAGCAAGATGAAGATACTCATCAGATTCGATCCGCCGGAACTGAGGAAGGGCAGTGGAATGCCGGTAACAGGCATTCGTCCGACCACCATGCCAATGTTCACCAGCAAATGGAACAACAAAAGCGCCGCCACCCCCATGCAGATGTACAACCCTTCCCGATCAGGCGCTGTTTGCGCATTCTGCACAATTTGCAGCAGCATCAAAAAGAACAAGACCAGAACGACGCTGACTCCTACGAACCCGTGCTCTTCGGCGAAAGTGGAAAAAACGAAGTCTGTGTGCGGCACCGGTAAGAAACGCAATTGCGTCTGCAGTCCCTTGGTTGCACCTTGCCCCCAAAGGCCTCCGGAACCGATAGCGATCTTGGATTGGATCACCTGATAACCAGCCCCCTTGGCGTCATGCTGGGGATCGATAAATGTCATGATGCGGGACTTCTGATAGTCACGCAGCAAAAACCAACTGGCCGGCAACAGAACAACCGCTAAACCGACGATGGTGAGCAGATGTTGCCAGCGGAGTCCGGCCAGAAATATACCAATGGCAAGAATGGGTACGTATGTCAGGGAAGTTCCTAGATCCGGTTGCATCATCACCAACAACATGGGGAACCCGACCAAGCCCACGAGACGCGCCAGATCGCGTAGTTCGAGGTGAGACGTCTTCAATTCGGATAGATACCGTGCCACCAGCAAGACGAGCACGACCTTGAAGAACTCCGAGGTTTGAAACTTGGCCCACCCATAGCCGATCCAGCGCTTCGAACCGAATACATAGCTACCGACGGCGAATGTTAGAAAGAGCAATCCCACGCAGATCGAATACGCGACCGGAACCTGACCCAACAAGGTATGGTAATCCACCTGCATCACGAGCCACATGCATACGAGGGAAATACCGATCCAGATAAGCTGCTTCCACCAGGCATCGCGCCATTTGGTATCGAGCGTGGCGCTGTAAATCTGCAGAACGCCGATTGCACAGAGCACCAGCGAAACGGCCAGCAGCCACCAGTCAAAGTCCCGGTAAGATCGTTCGGAAGACATATTAGTTCAGGGGACCGAAGAAGGGTATGGGCATATCGAACAACGCGAAGGTGCCTCGCATCTCGCGGACAAACTCGGCGAACTGTTTCTGTGTGGCCTTGGCGGTCTTCTTGTCCACGTAAGCCTTGATCAAGTCGCGAACGATCGGTGCCGCGCGGTCGCCGTGTTCGCCATTTTCGAGCAACGCGACCACGACGATCTCGGGATTCTTGCGAGGGGCGAAGCCGACGAACCAGGCATTGTCTTTCAGTGCATCTGCAAACTGCTTGTTGCGATCCACCAGTTCTTTGGATGCCAACTGGGCCGTACCGGTCTTGCCGCACATATCGATTCCAGGTATCGCTGCCGAACGGGCGGTGCCGCCCTGGTTGACCACGCCGTACATGCCATAAACCACGCGGTCGACATTTTCGCGCTTCCAGTTGGCCATTCTCGGTTCCGGCATTTTGGCGTCCTTAATCAAGTGGGGCTTGTGAAAGACGCCGCCCATCGAAAGTCCACCGATTGAGCTTGCCAACTGTAAAGGCGTAACCGTCAAGGCACCTTGTCCGATCACGACCGAGATGGTTTCCCCAGGAAACCACTTCTGCCGGAACGTGCGGATCTTCCATTTCGAGTTCGGCATCAAGCCGGAGCCCTCATGGGGCAAATCGATGCCGGTCTTCTTACCCAATCCTGAGATGTCGCCGTATTCGGAAAGCCGCTCAATGCCGACCTTCGCACCAACCGCATAAAAAAAGGTATCGCAGGATTGCATCATTCCCCGGTGCAGATCCATCGAGCCATGGCCTCCGCGCTGATGGCAGTGGAAGTAGCGTCCCCAATAGGATGCGCCACCGCTACAGTGGACACGGGTATTGTCATCGATCTCGCCTGTCTCCAATCCGGCGATGGCTGAGATCGGTTTGAAGGTCGAGCCTGGGGACAACTGCGCCTGAATGGCGCGGTTCATCATCGGCTTGTTCGGATCGTTGAGAATCCCGTCCCAAACGCTGGCGCGGATCCGGCCCGCGAACTGATTCAAATCGAACGCCGGACGGCTGACCATGGCCAAGACTTCGCCAGTGCGCGGATCGAGCGCCACCACCGCACCACGGCGATCGGCCATTGCCAGTTCCGCAACCATCTGTATGTCGAGATCGATCGACAGTTGCAGACTCTTGCCGGGCTCCGCCTCTTTCGAGTCCTTTACCGGATAGCGCAAGTAGCCAAGGTTGTCGACCACCCATTGCTGTTGGCCGTCTGTGCCCATCAGCGTGTCGTTGTACTCACGCTCAATGCCAGTCTTTCCGATGATATCGCCCTGCGTATACTTGGCGAATTCCGGCGTGTTCAATTCCGTTTCAGTGACTTCGCCGACGTAGCCAATGACGTGGGCGGTGATGCCACCTTTGGGATACAAGCGCTGTTGCCCATGGATCAGTTCCAGTTCCGGCAGCATATTGTCGCCGCGATGGGAATCGACAAAAGCGACTTCGCCCGGAGTCAAATCCTGCTTCAGCATGATTGCCTCGTATTTGGGGCGGGAGGTGAAACGCTTCACTTTGGTGTAGAGTTCCTCGTAGTCGAGGTTGAGTCCGTCGGCGATGGCTTTCAAATGCTCGAGCTTGAGGTTCTCGCGGTGCAGACGCACGCGAAACGACGAATGGTTGTCGACGATGATGCGTCCGTCGCGATCGTAAATCTTGCCTCGCGCGGCGGGAATCGGTACCGATCTTATGCGGTTGCGCTCGGCGCGTTCCGAGTAAAAGTCGGGGTTGCGAACTTGGAGATCCCAGAAGGAGATGATCAGAAAGAGGATCACGCCGACGGACAAGTACTGGAAGAAGGCGATCTTCCCCGCGGCGAATGTCGTGTCGTCGCTCAACAACCGCGGATTCTTGCGGCGCTGTTCGAGTTGCTCGGCTTCGAAAGAGGTCATGTTACCGCCACCTGTTATTGAGTTTATCCAAGACGATGAACAACGGCATTGCGATGAGCGCGTTCAATCCGGCTTGGATGAACATTTGCGCCGGCTCAAAAGCCATGCCGAGTCCGAGTAAGGCGCGCACCAGAATCCAATAGAAGAACTGATGGAAAGTGAAAAAGAAGAACGTCAGTATGAATCGGATGGCGCTGTTTTCGACATCGAAACGCAGGCTTACGGACGCGGCGAAGTAACCCACCAATGTTTTGGTGATCCCGAATAAGCCAACGTACTGGTGTGAAAGGGCATCCTGCATTAAGCCTACAGCCGCGCCGAAAAACAGAGCGGCGGTTTGCGAACGCCAACTGAGCGAATAGTAAAGGGTCACCAACAAGGTGAGTTGAACGTACGCCAGTTGGATGAAAAAGTTCGGAATGTAGATTTCATACAGCACCGCGAGCAGAGGTAAGTACAGAATGGCCAGGAACGGCTGGATATTTCCTGGACGGATGAGTCTATCTTTGCTGCGGCCACCCGATAGAATTTGGTCGGTAGTATCCATCGATCAGGGCTGCTTCACGGCGTCTGGAGTCTTGGCTGGTGCCGGTTGTGGCGCGCCTGGGGGAACCGGGTTTCCTACCTTCGGTTGTGGCATTTGCACCTGCGGTGGTGTCTGCTGTTGCGAACCTGAAGTTGGCGTCGAGGCCGGCGGCAAATTCTGGAAGCTGGGCGGCTGCGAACCGAAGGTCCCAAAACGTACGCCGCGTTGTTGCTCCCGTTTCATATACCGTTCTGCCAAACGGTCCGCGTCGGTGGAAAGGACACCATTCGATGGAGTACCCACGGGAACCGAACGGCCGTCCGCGCCTGTTGAAGTTGGGGGCGGTTGCAGAATGGTAATTTGATCGGCTGAAGGCAGGCTCGGCGCGGGGATATTCTGATGAACGCCTTCGAGGACAATCAGGATCTCTTCCAAGCCGTTCGCCAGACCCGTTGGAACGACCTCAATGCTCTTGAAGATTGGACCGGTTTGCACGGAGACCACCCTGCCCACAGGCAGGCCTTTCGGGAAGATACGGTCTTCGCCGGTGGTAAAGAACATCTCACCGAGTTCGACCTTGTCTTCATTCTGCACTCGATCCACCTGGCATCGATTGTGGCCTTGCCCCTTGAGGGTTCCGTAAACACGATTCTTTTGTGAAACGACGCCGGCCCCGAACAGCGAGTCGCTGATCAACTGCACTTGCGAAGCGCTCGGAAAGGAGTCGATCACTTTACCGATGATGCCATCGCCCGTGATGACGGCCATGCCCTTGTAAACACCGTCTGAGGTTCCCCGATCGACGAGAACCACCGTCTTGGCGCTGGTGCTGGTGGCGATGACCCGCGCGGCGAGAGTTTTCGAAGGAGACCGCCCTTTGAACTCGATGAGAGCTCGTGCGCGGTCCGCGGTTGCCAACTCTGTTTTCAGGAAGTTGTTCTCAAGCTTGAGACGATTGGTTTCCGCCTTGAACCGACGGTTTTCTTCTCGGACATCCAAAAGAATGAAGTAATCGTTGAAGAAGCTGTAAACACTCGATCGTGAGTTTTCGAGTAAACGTGCAAATGGAGCCACACCTGTCACCGCCCAGACACGGAGTATCCGGAGCTGCGTATTGCTGCGCACCTGATACGCCAGCAACAGGAGTTGCGAAAACAACACAAGCAGCAGAACCGTGAGATTTCGGTATCGACTGAAGAGGAGTTCCATGTATTACTCAGGGACTAAAAACGGGAAAGGATCCGCCCGCTTTGTACCGGTTTGTTTCAAGAGCGAGGGCCGCCAATACGAAAGGCCGTCTCTTACTCGATGGCAATGCGCCGTAGCAGGCGGAAGTCGGTCAGCATCTTGCCTGTGCCGAGCACCACGCTGGCAAGGGGTTCGTCCGCAATCGACACTGGAAGGCCGGTTTCCTCACGAATCCGCCGGTCGAGGTTCTTCAACATCGCGCCTCCACCTGTGAGAACGATGCCGCGATCGCTGATGTCGGCGGAAAGTTCCGGAGGGGTGCGCTCGAGAGCCACACGAATCGCGTTCATGATAGTGGCCACACATTCGGCCAACGCTTCACGAATTTCCGCATCGTTGATACTGATGGTCTTGGGCACCCCTTCGATGAGGTTCCGGCCCTTGATTTCCATGGTAATAGGCTTGTCTAGGGGAAAGGCGCTGCCGATGGTCATCTTAATCTGCTCTGCCGTGCGCTCGCCGATGAGCAGGTTATACTTGCGCTTCAGATACTGCATGATTGCATCGTCCATCTCGTTGCCCGCCACTCGCACTGATCGCGAATAGACGATGCCCGAAAGGGAGATGACGGCCACGTCCGTGGTTCCGCCGCCGATATCGACCACCATATTGCCAGATGGCTCGGTGATGGGAAGACCGGCGCCGATTGCCGCCACCATCGCCTGTTCCACCAAATGGACTTCACTTGCCTTGGCCCGGTAGGCGGAATCGATGACGGCGCGCTTTTCCACCTGCGTGATTTCAGACGGAACTCCGATCACGATTCGCGGATGCACGAGCATCTTGCGACCGTGCGCTTTCTGAATGAAATAATTCAGCATGCGCTCCGTCACCTTGAAGTCGGCGATGACGCCATCCTTCATCGGGCGGATCGCAACGATGTTGCCCGGCGTGCGGCCAAGCATTTCTTTGGCGGCGCCGCCCACAGCTTCCACCTCGCCATTGGTTTTGTTGATGGCTACTATCGACGGTTCATTGACGACGATGCCTTTACCCTTCGCGTAAACGAGGGTGTTCGCTGTCCCGAGATCGATCGCCAGATCCGAGGAGAAGAGGCTAAACAACGAGCGAACGTTCATGGATGGTATGTAAGACGGCTCCTGTAAGACACGGCCACTGACGGACGTTGGCAGCCGGTTTTGTGCCGACGGCGGGAGGGTGGCCACCTCCATTAAACAGTAGCATAAACAATGCTTTAGCGAGTACTCTAGTAGAGAACGCGGTGTGGGCCACTTCGTGCTTGGACTTGATACGCATGTGGAATAGACGGCAGATCTGTGGGATGGGTACAGCGGCCTTGCTTAGCGGCTGCGGTAAGAAGAAGGGCACCGGCCTCAATGCCTTCGCCTTTGTTGCGAACTCGGAAGGTAAGGCTCTCGCTGCAGTCGATCTCTCGGCGTTTGCCGTAGCCCGACATATTCCGCTGGGTACTTCGTCCAGCGACGAACAGCCCACTGCCGTGATCGCGCCACCCCAGAATCCTTCGGTGTTTGCACTGAGTCCCGCAACGGCATCTTTTCATTCGGTGTCGGTAGAGCATTTGAAGTACCAACGCGCGCTGCGACTTGGACAGACGGCATTGAAAATGCTTCCGTCGGTCGATGGATCGGCCATTTTCGTGTTGCTCCGGTCCCCTCGAAAGCTGCTTCGCATTGCTTTGGATCGTTTTGCGGTGGACTGGGAAATGTATTTGCAGGCGGATCCCGTAGACTTCGACCTCGCCCCCTACCATGATGGCGACTTGGCGGCGGTTTCCTTTACCGACGGTACCGTGGCGTTGGTCTCCGTGAATCGAAAACACATAAATCGGCGACTGGACCTGCGTTCCGAATTGGGTGCGATACGGTTTCAATCGGATGGTAACGCGCTGCTTGTGGCAGACAAGGGGCGAAAGAGTCTGCACGTTTTCGATTCGGGAACTGCGAAGCGAGTGGCGGAACTTGCCTTGGCGATTCGCCCGGATCATCTCTGTTTCAGCAGTGACGGTGGACAGTTGTTCGTTACCGGTGAGGGAGCCGACGTGGTTTGCGTGGTTTATCACTATCACACGCCCTATGTTGCCGAGACGGTTCTGGCCGGTAGGGGACCTGCGGCGATGGCAGCTTCGCAAAGCCCGGGCTACTTGTTTGTCGCAAATCCCTCGGCGGGCGATGTGAGCATCTTCAACGTCCGGGATCGCAAGATGATGGCGGTGGTTGGGGTCGGCGCAGAACCCGGTTACATCACCGTGACTCCGGACAGCCAATACGCTTTGGTACTCAATCGAAAGAGCGGGGACATGGCGGTCTTACGGATTGGTGGGATTCAGCGCAACAAGCAGAAGTCCGCCGGATTGTTTACGATGATCCCGGTGGGTTCCGCACCGGTGAGCGCTGCTGTCCGACTTGTCTGACAATTTACCAGGAACGCGGACGATTCGGAGCGGACGGCCGATCCCGGTCCTCGGCGGGACGGAGAGCGTACGGTAGCGTCTCATCGGGGTTTGCGTCGTAACGCGGATCTGTGACCGAGGGCCAATTGCCGAGTTCTGCATGGATGGCGGCGGGAGCGGCTGGAACGCCGCCGATGTCGGCACGGTGCTGTGCTTCGCGTCGTATTTCCTTGATGAGTTCCTTCATCTCGGCGACGTCGACACCGACGGTGTAGGCTCTGGATGCGACAAAAAGGATCGAACCCGCTCCGATGATCGAAAAGATGCTCGAAAGAATGATTTGAAAGAATTCCATGGGGTTCTCATCGCTCGCGGACATTGCGCCCGCCGACGTTACTAGGTGATCGGCGAGTCGTCAACAGACCTTTAGACTGCTCCTAAGGTATGAGTTGTTCTTCCAGGTGTTTTCCCAATCTTGCGCGCCCTCGAGTTGGCCGATAGACAAGGGAAGGCGCAGAATTTTGGAATGAGCGAGCAGCAACCGAAACCCTTAACCGAACCTACCGAACGAGAGCAGGCACTTTCGAATGCCTACCTCGATGCACTTTTGATCATGGGCCGATGCGCAGCCGAGGTTTGTCCTCCGCTCGGCACCGGCGTCCACGAGACGCTCTTGCGCTTGCGAAGAAGGCTTGCGTTCGATCCCCGGACACAGGCGCTCAGTGACGCGCACGCCGTCGTGGAAAACACCGTCCGTGATTTTGGGCGGCGAGCCAAAGAACATTCCGACAAGCGGATCGTGGAATCGACCAATCTTCTTGCTCTGGTTAGCCAGACGGCTGATCTTTTCGCCGCACGCGACCGTTCTTATTTGGAACTACTGCGGGAAGTAACGCGGAAGCTACAGAATGCGGTGACTTCGTCGAATCCGGAAGAGGCGCGCCAGCAGTGCGAACGGATTACTTTTGCGCTGACGAAGCTGACGGAGACCTTTCAGGACGATAGTGCCATTAGCTTGATGCAGTTGCGGCAGGAACTTGCGGCTTACGAGCAAAGACGCCAAACCGCGGAAGAAACCACCACAATCGATCCAATCACCGGGTTGTTCACCCGAAAAGAAGCGGAACACCGCATGAGGCAATCTCTTTCGATCGGCAAGCAGTTCTGCATTCTGAAGCTTGGCATCCACGAGTTCTCCGGCTTTGAGGAACAGCATGGCCGGTTGGGCATGGACTTGTTAATGCGTTCGGCAGCCGATAAGCTCATCGAGCAGGTCCGGCCCCGCGATATGGCAGGACAATGGGAGCCCAGGACTTTCATACTCCTCTTTTTCGAATGCCCCTTGGAAAATGCTGAGAGCCGCGCGCAGCAGATTTCGATGTGGCTTTCAGGCGACTATAAGTTGCAAATCAAGAAGTTACCCGTTCACGCCGACGTGCAACTGACCGGTGCAGCCACCGAGGTTCAGCCGGGCGAGTCTGCGGAATCCTTCCTGGCCCGTGCGGACGCACTATCGCCAGTCTTGCTTCATCTGCTGCGATAGCACTCTGTTTCCTCGAACCAGAAACAAAAAAGGACCCTATATGAAGGGTCCTTTTCGTTTCATTGAACGCGTCCAAAACGACCATTGGCGAATGGATCTGACTATCGTGGCATCCATCGCTCGACGGCTAGCCTAGTTTCGCGATATCACATCACGGCTTATCCCAGGATGAGAATCGAGAGGCCGCGGGAGTAGGTCGCATCGAGACCTAACCCGCAGCCCTGGCGAGCGCCAAGCTTCGTGACACTCACTATTTACTCTTGACCTTCGAATCGAACGGTCTTGCGCCTGAGTCGGCGGTGGCAGCCGATGTGCCGACCGCACCGGCCAACGCCCCCAGAGACTGGTTGCTCAACTGTTGGAGGAAGAATGGCGACATCCCCTCGGCTTCCCGGACAAAGCAGAGCTCCTTGGTGTCCTCTTCAATGTCGACTTTGACAATGTCTCCACCTCGGATCTGTTCGGTGGCGATCAAATTCGACATCGGATGAACCAGCAAGCGTTCGATGGCTCTCTTCAGTGGCCGTGCGCCAAATTTCACGTCTGTGCCCTGTTCCAGGAGAAGTTCCTTGGCTTGGTCGGTGGCATTGAACAAGAACGCGTTCGGACCAGAGGTTTCGAAGACGCGATTCTGCACCATGCCGAGTTCGATCTCGAGCACTCGGCTTAGTTCGGACCTTCCCAGCGGCTTGAAGACGACGATCTTGTCTGGACGGTTGACAAATTCCGGTGGAAACTTTCGCCGTGCGGCTTCGATGCCGCTACGGGTGATCTTGCTGGACATGTGTCCGACCACGCCCGTATCGCCGTCCTTCATTCGCTGCTGGGTGTCGGCTGCAGAAAAGCCCATCTGGGGATTCAGGATCGAGCTCATCTCGGAGGCCCCGACGTTGCTCGTCATAAAGATCATGCACCGCGAAAAATCGACCTTGCGGTTGTCACCCAGCGTCAGAGTCGCTTTGTCCAGAACGCCAAGAAGCAGATTCCACAAGGCATCGCTGGCTTTCTCGATCTCATCGAAAAGCACGAAGCTGAGCTTGCAGCGGTCGGTATGGTGCTGGTTGAGAACTTCCTGGCTCAACAGCGGATGCGTTTCACGGTGTCCCAGATAGCCGGGCGGCGAACCGATCAGTTTGGCGATCTCGTGACTGTGCTGGAACTCGGCGCAATCCACCTTAATCACCGCCCGCGGATTGCGAACCAGACACTCTGCCATCGCTTCCACGATGCGCGTCTTACCGGTGCCAGTTGGGCCGAGAAACAAGAAATTACCTACCGGACGACCCGGCGCGCAAAGGCCCGTCAAGTACATCTGGTAAATGTTGACAATCTGCTCAATGGCTTCGTCCTGGCCGATGATTAGGCGCTTTAGACCTGATTCGAGCGTCAGCGCTTCGCGGCCCGTTCGATTCGGATCCAGTTTTTCGTTGACCTGCCTGGGAGCCGAGGCCCGCAGCGACCGCGAACGGTCGCTGCCAACCGCTGGCTGCGTATCTAACCGCATGCCTTTTCGCCCTCCACGGTCTTCCTCTTTCTCATTCCCGTTCCCTCCATTGCCAACCTTCGCTCTACCCAGTAGCACAGTCGCTCTCGCTCCTTCGATCCGGTCTTCTTGGATCCGGTCTTCTTCGATCCAGTTCGGGCCGCTTACAAAACCCTTTTCGGTCAGGCGCACGGAAATCCTAGAAAAACCGCATCTGTCCGCTTCTCCATCCGCCGAATTTAGCCCTTTTGCGGCTTTGATGGCCGTACTTCCACGCGGCTTACCAACGTACGCTCCGGCAATCGCAACAGGGACATAACTATGTCTGCAATATCCTCGGCTGCGATCTTCCAACTCTCCCCAGTCAGCGACCCACCCTTCGTAAACTCTGTCCTCACACTACCGGGCATGATGGACGTCACCCGGACGTTGTCATACCGATGATCGAGCATCACGGCTTCACTGAAACCATTCAGACCGAACTTCGACGCGTTATACGCCGCGCCGCCCGCAAATGGATTCTTTCCAGCCAGACTGCCGATCTGCATCAGATAGCCTCCGCCTCGCAGCTTGAAACGCTCCAGTGCTTGTTTCGTGACGTAGAAGACCCCGTCGAGATTCAGCCCGATGACCTGCCGCCACTCTTCAATGGTTAGGTCGGAGGTTTTCTTAAAGATCCCAATGCCTGCATTGTTGACTGCGATATCCACTCCACCCAGTTCATCGTCGGTGAATTTGAAGAACTTGAGCACTTCTGAGGAATGAGACACGTCTGCGGGTAGGCCCACCACTTTGCTACCCCCAATCACTCTAGAGCCCAGTGAGGACACTGCCTGAGAGACGGTCTCTTCGCTTCTCCCGCATAGGGAAACGGATGCTCCCGCGTCCAAGAGTTTCTCTGCGATGGCGTAACCTATGCCTCGCGTTCCGCCTGTCACGACTGCGCATTTGCCTTCCAGAAAACGATTTGTATGGGTTTGAGACATGCAGCCATTATCCCCTTCTCTCAACCGACTTCGTTACACTGTGATTTCGAGGAGGCTTTCTCTCAAAATGTCGCAATCCAGACGCCGATTTCTCGGCTCCGCCGCCGCTGCTGCCGGAACCGGTCTCGCAACGCTTTCGCAAGCTTCGGGGCAGTCCGCTCCCAAGTCTGCCAACGACAAGATTCAATTCGCCTTGATCGGCGCGGGCGGCATGGGCACCGGCGATGCAAACTCCGCTCTCTCCGTAGGCGGAACCCAGATCGTCGCCGTGGCGGACATCTACGAAGGCCGTCTGACACGGGCCAAGGAACGCTGGGGCAATCAGCTTTTCACCAGCCGGGATTATCGCGAAGTGCTCGCCCGCAAGGACGTCGACGCGGTCATCGTTGGCACGCCCGACCACTGGCACGCTCAAATTGCCATCGACGCGATGAATGCCGGCAAGGATGTTTATTGCGAGAAACCGATGGTGCAAAAGGTCGAAGACGGCAAGGCCGTTATCGACGCGCAGAACAAGAACAAGCGCATCTTTCAAGTGGGTTCGCAGCGCGTCAGTTCCCTCGTTTATCAGAAGGCTAAAGACCTGATCAACGCCGGCGCAATCGGTGAGGTGAACCTCGTCGAAGCCTGGTGGGATCGTAATTCCGCCATCGGTGCCTGGCAGTATTCTATTCCGCACGATGCTTCTCCCGAAACGGTCGATTGGGATGGCTTTCTCGGCAAGGCACCCAAACGCGACTTCGAGCCGATACGCCTCTTCCGCTGGCGGAACTACAATGATTATGGGACGGGCGTTTGCGGCGATCTGTTCGTCCATCTCTTTTCAGGGATGCACCACATCCTGGACACCACGGGCCCGACCCGTATCTTCGCCACCGGTGGTCTGCGCTTTTGGAACGACGGGCGCGATGTTCCAGATGTCATGATCGGACTCTACGATTACCCGGCTACGTCCAAGCACCCGGCCTTCAATCTCGCTTTGCGCGTAAATTTTGTCAGTGGCAATGGAGGCAGTTCGGGATTCCGTTTCGTCGGATCGGAGGGCCTCATCCATGTCGACGACAACATCACGTTGAAGAAAGTGGCGAAGGAAGTCGACCCCGGCTATACTATCGACACGTTCTCGAACAAAATCCGCGAAGAGGCGCGCAACGCCCACCGGATAAAGTATCCGGTGACGCGACCGAATTCCGATTCGATGCGCCCCAGCCGAGAAGAGCGCTTCGACGCGCCGCGAGGCTACAACGATCATATCGATCACCATCGCAACTTCTTCAGCGCGATTCGTACCCGTAAGCAGGTGATCGAAGATGCCACCTTCGGCCTTCGCGCCGCGGCTCCAGCAGTACTCTCCAACCGCAGCCTTGCCGAGGGTAAGGCAATCGATTGGGATCCCAAAACCATGACGGTGAAAGGGTAAGCTACCATGGCTATCAACGATTCGATCCAAATCGCACTCATCGGGGCCGGTGGCATGGGCCAAGGCGACGCCCACCATTCCACATCCTTACCCGGGGTGAAACTCGTCGCGGCCTGCGACCTCTACACCGGCCGTCTGGAACACTGCAAAGAAGAGTGGGGCAACGACATCTTCACCACCCGTGACTATCGTGAGGTGCTGCAGCGCAAGGATATCGATGCGGTGATCATCGCGACGCCAGACCACTGGCACGCGCGCATCACAAAAGAGGCTCTTGCCGCTGGAAAAGATGTCTATTGTGAGAAGCCGATGGTGCAGACGGTCGAGGAAGGGCCGGGTGTTGTCGCCGCCCAGAAGAGTAGCGGAAAGATTCTGCAGATCGGCTCGCAGTATGCCTCTTCGCTGGTCTTTCAGAAAGCCAAGATGCTGCTCGAACAGGGCGTCATCGGCAAGCTGAATATGGTGGAAGCCTGGCTTGATCGCAACACCGCGCTCGGTGCTTGGCAATACACGATTCCGCCTGACGCCTCGCCATCCACCGTCGATTGGGACACCTTTCTCGGCAACGCGCCGAAGCGCCCCTTCGACGCGACGCGCTTCTTCCGCTGGCGGAACTACAAAGATTACGGTACGGGGCTCGCCGGCGACCTCTACGTCCATCTTCTTACCGGATTGCACGTCGTCACTGGCTCACTCGGGCCGACCAAGATCTACGCCACCGGGGGGTTGCGTTACTGGAAGGATGGACGCGACGTTCCCGACGTCATGCTTGCATGCATGGATTATCCGGAATTCACCTTCACGATGAAGGTCAACTTCAAGAGCGGCGTTCCGGTCGAAGATTTTGGATTCCGATTCGTAGGCAGCGAAGGCGTGATGTGGGCCTCAATGAGCGAGGTACGTGTCGCCAAGCAGCCTCGAGAGACCGAGCCGGGCTTCAACATCGGAGAGTTCGCCGCCGATGTCCGCAAGAAATATATGGAAGACTACCGCAAGCAGTATCCGGTGAAGGAACTGACTGCGGAAACCCTGCGATCGAACGATCAGATTCAGTGGGCACCGCCTCGCGGATACAACGCGCATGTCGAACACCATCGCAACTTCATCAACGCCGTGCGCACGCGCAAGCCGTTTTTCGAGGATGGCGTGTTTGGATTCCGTACGGCGGGTCCGGCGCTGTTGACGGGCGTTAGTTACGATGAGCGCAAAGTCTGTCTGTGGGATCCCCAGAGCATGACGCGGACGGCTTAGACGATGAGCGTTTGCAATTCGGCGAGGGTCCGTGTCCGGTTCGCGGAGACAGACCAGATGGGTGTGGTCTACCACTCGAACTACCTCATCTGGATGGAGGTTGGGCGGGTGGAGTTGTGTCGCTTTCTCGGTATCCGGTATCGGGATATGGAATCGCAGGATGGCGTCCTGTTGACCGTCGCCGAAGCGACCTGCCGCTATCTGTCTCCTGCGCTCTACGACGACGAGGTGGACATCGAAACCTGGATCGAGACGGCGCATCCCAGGATGGTCGTTTTCGGCTATGAAATGAAGCGCGCCGAGGGCGGAGCCGTGCTGGCGAAAGGTCAGACGAAGCACATCTTTTGCGGCAAAGACCTGAAGTCCGCGCGCCTTCCCGCGAAGTATTTCGCGGCTTTCGGTATCAATCGTTGATGTAGGCGCTGATTCGTAACCGAAACGATCCAGCAGTAGCCAAGAATGTGCACATAACGACCGCAAGGCCATTGAAGATCCAGTCGTAGGATCCTAGCAGTCGCAGAGTCTCCGCCAGCCAACAACAGCGGATCTGCGGCCGACGAGAGACCCTCATCATTTGCGCCCAGCCTTGAATCCTGCCCAAGTGCGTTCGTCCGAAGACCTGTCCCTAGAAGGAGAACAACACTACCGTCAAGACGATGCCTTCAAGTATCGCCCATCGTCAGCGCGTCCTGTAACAGGTGCCTACGTGGGAACCAGGTCGACGCATCGAAGCCGCGCTATTCCAGAATCGATCGGTTGAAGAGCGCGATGCCGGGATACCCTCCCGAATCGCCAGAGCATTCTACTTTTCTAAGGCCGCAGAGGCGATGGGAATGTCTTGGAAATGTGGTCGTGCCAAGTGAGTTGCTCTTCGTCGACGAGCGACCAGACGAGGCCCAAGCCAGCGGACATAAATCCGAGCACCCCGCCGAACATCCGATAGATCCGTTGTTCGCGATCCGGCGTCTCCCCGTCGAAGTTGACAAGTCGCAAATCGGTCCAGAGCATGCCCGGAGTGTCCGAGCCGCAAATACCGTAAAGGGCGCGGTAGAAGAACCACATTACCGCATAGATTCCTAGATATAGGGCACCGGTCCTCGCGTTCAACACGACGTTGCCGCCACAAACGTGAAAAGTCAGCAGGAAGAGGCCCAGCGCGATCAGAATCATGCTGGAGTCTAAGGCGGCGGCTACTAACCGGTGGATTGGCTGAGCGACCGGAGAATCGCAGTAAATGCCATCTTGTGACTGGGAAACGAACTCCGGCTCAGATGGACTAGGAACCTGCTGTGCATAGCCGCGCGGCTCCACGCGGTTCTGGGCATCGAAGTCGAAGGCCTGTTGGGCCGGGTGATATCGGCGGGCACCACCACGAGCAGTGGAACGCGACCGGTTTGCTCCGCGGGAAGGCGGAACAGTCGGCCCAGGCAGTTGGACAACCTGAGAATCGAACAGATGCTTTTGGTAAGTTACACGTCTGGGAGCGTCGTGCCGCTCCGGCGCATCCATGATCGCCACAATCTTGTGTGGATCAGAATAATCCATCGCCAGCGCTGTGGCGGTTTGGATCGGATACGAGCTAGGAACGCTGTGAGCGGAGCCTAAGTGGCGGCGTCCGCAACGGTGGCAGCGGTGTGAGTCGGCGGAATTCCACGCCAAGCAATGGCGACAGTTCATGAAGTGCCTCTTGGTTCACTTTGCTTCCGACCCTTGCTAAGGATTGTCCCTACGTGCTAGGGTGCTCGTTTGGCACCCATTTCTTTGGTCTCTGTACGACGGGCGTACTTAGAGCCTAGTACTTTCTATACCATAATCGGCGATGCGTGTCGAGAACTTTATGCACTTTGGACTCTAAAGCTCATGATTACTCTGGTGTTATTGTCCGGCGTACTGCTCTCGCAGACGGTTCCTGATCCAAATGTCTCAACCAAAACTGGAAGGGTCGTGGTTCCGTCGGATGAGCTTTTCGTGACGGCAAGGGATCAGGTTTCGGAAGGGCCACTCTGGAAGGGCCGAGGCAATGTGGAGATCCGGACCAGTGATGTCGTTCTGCGAGCTGACGAAATCGACTATGATCGCGACAAGGATTACGCGGAGGCCCGCGGCAACGTGCAGTATGAGAACCTCAGGACCGGCGAAAAGCTCTTCTGTGATAAAGCGGAGTACTTTCTTGAGAAAGAGTCCGGTATCTTCTACAGACCCAAAGGCACTTCACCAGCGAAGATCGATGCTCGGCCTGGTTTGCTTGTGACCAGTAACCCATTCTATTTTGAAGGAGAAAGAGCCGAGAAAATCAAAGAAACGGTGAACGGAGTTTCCCGAGATCGCTATGTTCTCTACAATGGCTTTGTGACAGATTGTAAAGTGCCGGACCCGGCCTGGATCCTGAGAGGGCCGAAGTTCGATATTGTCCCAGGGGAAAGAGCACTGGCTTACAGTTCGCTGTACAAGTTGCGCGGTGTCCCACTCTTCTACACCCCCTTTTTCTACAAGTCGTTGAAGCGGTTGCCGCGGCGAAGTGGGTTTCTGACTCCGAACATTGGTAATTCCTCCCGCCGTGGCCTGATGATCGGGGGCGGATACTTCTGGGCGATCAATCGAAGCTATGACTTGATGTATCGCTCTCAACTATTTACCACCAGAGGTTTTGCTCACAACATCGATCTTCGCGGGAAGCCGACCGAGAACTCAGATTTCAACTTTAGTCTCTATGGAGTGAACGACCGTGGACTCAAGATCGGAGAAGAGGTTCGAAAGCAAGGCGGCTACCTCGCAACGTTTAACGCCAAGGCCCGTCTTTTCAAGGGCTTCAATGCCAAAGCTCAAATCAACTATTTAAGTAAGTTTGAGTTCCGCCAAGCCTTTACCGAGAGTTTCGCAGAAGCGATCTTTGCGGAGACCCACTCGACGGCGTACATCGAAAAGCATTGGTCGTCATACGGACTCAACCTTGTCTACGAGCGCGACGAGAACTTCCAGAGCACAGAAGTTGGAGATAAGGTTCTACTGCGTAAGTTGCCGCAAGTGCAGTTCTTATCGCGTGATCGTCAGGTTGGAAATCGCGCGCTGCCACTCTATGTTTCGTTCGACTCAACGTTTGGTCTGTTGCATCGCGATCAGCCGCAATTCCAGACACGTCAATATGTTGACCGGTTAGACGTCAGTCCGAGGGTGAGCACTTCGCTGCATTTTGCTGGATTCAGTCTCAATCCAAGCTTTTCGGCGCGTGGGACGCACTACGGATCCAGCTTTCAGAACGGGCGGGTTTCCGGCGATGGAATCTGGCGAATCACCCGCGAAGCGATCGCGGAACTAGTGATGCCTTCTCTGGCGAAGATCGGGAACATTCCCGGATTTCTAGGAGGTGGCCAATATAAACACGTGATCGAGAGCAGGGCTAGTATCCGCCACACTGACGGTGTAGAGGACTTCAACCGCCTGATTCGTTTCGATCAGACTGAGCTCGTCGCCAATACAACCGAAGTCGAAGTGTCGATCACAAACCGCCTGTTCACCAAGAACAAGGCAAGAAATGTAAAAGAAGTGGTTAGCTGGGAAGTCTGGCAGCGTCGCTATCTGGATCCTACCTTCGGTGGCGCGGTCACCGCCGACAAGCGCAACGTTGTCGCCAGTTCGGTTGGGTTAACCCCGTTTAGCTTCATTGACGGTCCGCGCAATTACTCACCAGTCGTTTCCTCGCTACGAATCCAGCCCAACCATATCGGTGTCGAGTGGAGGATTGATTACGATCCGCTGCGCCAGCACGTTGCGAACAGTTCGTTCTCAGCGGACACACGCTGGTCGGATTTCACTGTTTCGGCCGGCCACAACCAGATCCGCAGCTCGCAGGTGCTCACGCCGAATTCAAACCAGTTCCGGATCTCGGTTGGAATGGGTAACGAGAATCGCCGAGGGTGGAACGTCGCCGCGCTCAGCTTTTACGACTACCGAATTGGGCAACTTCAGTATGTTAGTTCAGAGGTGACTCGCAACTGGGATTGTTGCGGACTCTCGGTCCAATACCGGAGGTTCAACTTCGGTACTCGCCAGGAGAATCAGTTTCGCCTTGCGTTTGCCATTGCAAACATCGGTTCATTCGGGACACTTCGGAAACAGGAGCGGTTGTTCTAATGAAACGCCGGGACTTTCTGCTCAGTTCCACCGCTGCAGTGGCTGCTTCGGCTCACACAACCAAGCAGCCGAACATCATTGTGATCTATACCGACGATCAGGGATACGGCGATCTTGGCTGTTATGGGGCTACGGACATTCAGTCTCCCAACATCGACAAACTAGCCCGTGAGGGAGTTCGTTTTTCACAATTTTATAGCAACTGTCCTGTCTGTTCGCCTTCGCGGGCCAGCCTGCTGACCGGGAAGTATCCCCAGCGGCACGGGATCACCGATGTCTTGGCGTCGACCGCGCAGTTCAACGTTCCGGGTTTAAAGTTGGGTGAGATTACACTGCCTAAAGAGTTGAAAAAACTGGGCTACAATACAGCAGCCGTCGGCAAATGGCACCTGGGTTCCGCCACCCATAGCCGACCGCAAGAGCAAGGCTTTGGCGAGTTCTTCGGATTTTTTTCGGGTTGGACGGATTACTACTCCCATCGCTATTACACATTAGGCAGAGGGCAGTCGGAGATTCTGCACGACCTTTGGCGGAACGATACGGAAGTCTTTGAAGAAACTGCCTACCAAACCGATGTGCTTTCGCGGGAAGCCAGAGCCTTCGTTAACCGGCAGGCCACCGGCAAGCCGTTCTTCCTGTATCTCGCTTTCGGCGCACCCCATTACCCAATGATGGCTCCAGCGCATTATGTGGACCGTTTCCCAGCCACGATGGATCGCGACCGGAGAGTTCATTGCGCGATGATCGCCGCCATTGATGACGCGGTTGGCGAGCTGATGGGATTGCTCCGGAGACGGGGCTTCGACAACAATACGATCCTCTACTTCCAGTCGGACAACGGGGCAACGGAAGAGAGCCGCGCGGATCATTCCGGGCGTCCGTACCGCGGCGGCAGCAACGCGCCGTTGCGTGGCTACAAGCAGACGTTGTTCGAGGGCGGAATCCGGGTGCCAGCTATTTTGTGGGGTCCTGGTTGTGGGATCCCGGCGGGCCGAAAGTACGCGCAACCGGCGGCGGCCATGGACATCGCACCAACGATGTTAAAGCTCGCTGGTTCGGCGACTGGCATGCCAGGGCAAATCGATGGCGTGGATTTGGGGCCGGCGGTTCTCAAGGGTGGACCCAATCCGCACGAAAACATCTTCTGGAACTACCTAAACCACCGCGCAGTTGTGCATAAGGGGCGCTGGAAGCTCAAGGCCGAGCGTGCGGACGCAAAGTCTCCTTTAGTCAAAGTCCAACTATTCGACCTGGTTGGCGACCTCGGCGAGACAACCGACCGTTCCGCCGCCGAGCCAAAGTTGGTGGCAGAATTATCGGATTTGTTGAATCGTTGGGAAGCCCGGACGCTATCCTAAGGACATATGGCATTTCGCGAATCGTTCTTTGCCGTCCGCTTCGGGTTGACCGAGCACGACCTCGAACGATACCTCACGGCGGCGCTTGCATCGGGCGGCGATTACGCCGATGTTTATTTCGAATACCTTTCCACCACCAACATCACGATCGATGAATCGATTGTGAAAAGCGCCACGCAAGGCGTGACCATGGGGGTCGGCGTGCGTGTGATCTCAGGCGAGAAGACCGGCTACGCCTATTCGGATGATTTGAGCCCGGAGCGAATTCTGCAGGCGGCCAAAGTGGCGTCCCGGATCGCCAGCGGACCTTCCAAGATCGAAAAGACGGGCCTCGATGAAGCACCTCGTCGCAATCTGTATCCAGTTCTGACATCGTCGAGCGATACCAGCCTCGCCGAACGTGTTGCGTTGGTGAAGCGGGCAGAGCAAGCGGCGAGAGCTGCGGACGCGCGGGTCTTTCAAGTGACGGCCGTTTACGCGGATGCGCTCAAGCATGTCCTCGTCGCGACGTCTGACGGCGCGCTCAGTTTCGATCGGCAGCCGATGACACGCATGAACGTTTCCGCTCTGGCGAAGATCGGCGATGGCGTTCCGCAGCAGGGCTACTCGGGAGCCGGTGGACGGGTTGGGCTGGAGTATTTCGAAAAGACTACTCCCGAGAGCATTTCCGAAGAAGCTGTACGCCAGGCGATCGTCCTACTCGATGCGGTGGAAGCACCGGCGGGCGAGATGACGGTTGTGTTAGGACCAGGTTGGCCGGGGATCCTTTTGCACGAGGCCGTGGGCCATGGGCTGGAGTCGGATTTCAATCGCAAAGGGGTTTCTGCGTTCTCCGGACGTGTAGGCCAGCAGGTGGCTAGTCCGCTGTGCACTGTGGTCGACGACGGAACAATGGACAGCCGCCGAGGCTCGTTGAACGTTGACGACGAAGGTGTGATGTCCCAACAGAATGTCCTGATTGAAAATGGGATTCTGCGGGGGTATCTGACCGATAAGTTGTCGCAGCGGATCACTGGCATTCAATCCACCGGAAGTGGACGGCGCGAGAGCTACCAACACATCCCCATGCCGCGTATGACAAATACGTTCATGCTGGCGGGCGAGAGCGATCCGCAAGAGATCATTCAATCGGTGCAGAAGGGGCTGTATTGTGCGAACTTCGCCGGCGGTCAGGTGGACATTACCAGTGGCAACTTTGTGTTCGATGCTACCGAGACGTATCTCATTGAAGACGGAAAGGTGACACGACCGGTGCGCGGTGCCACGTTGATTGGCAATGGTCCAGAGGCGTTGAAGTGGGTGAGCATGGTTGGCCATGACCTGAAGCTGGATCAGGGCGTAGGTGTGTGCGGCAAAGATGGGCAATATGTTCCGGTTGGCGTTGGCATTCCGACGATCAAGATCGACAAGATCACCGTAGGCGGCACGGGCGCATGAGTGTTGAATTGGAACAGATCGCAAGTTCGGCCGTGCAGTTGGCGATGGACGCGGGTGCGACCGACGCTGAATGCACGATTGCCGAAGGCAGCGAATTCGAAGTCTCGTTGCGAAAGGGCGAGATCGAGACATTGAAGCAAGCGGGATCGCGCGGGGTGGGGATTCGAGTGCTGCGGGGGCAGCGGGCGGGTTCGGCCTACACGTCTGACCTCACGCCGGAGGGCATCGTGACGATGGTGACGTCGGCGATGGAGATCGCCGAGGTGACGAGCGAAGATCCGTTCGCAGGCCTGCCGGATAGGGGTCTGCTGGGCAAGATCGACGTCGATCTGCAGCTCTTTCACGACGATGTTGAGAGCGTGACGACGGAAGCGAAGATCGAGATGGCGAGGTTGGCCGAAAGCACGGCGCTGGCTGCGGATCCGCGGATTACGAACTCAGAGGGCGCTTCGTTCGGATCGGGCGAGGGGAGGCGCGTGTTTGCGAATTCGCGCGGTTTCGTTGGATCGTACCGGTATTCGAGTTGCTCGTTGCACACCGTCCCGGTGGCGAAAGATGGCGATTCGATGGAGCGCGATTCGTGGTCGAGTTCGGCACGGAGTTTCGCGAAGTTGGAAAGTCCGGAAGAGGTTGGAAAGAAGGCGGCGGCCCGCGTCCTGCGGCGTTTGCATCCACGGAAAGTGGCGACGCAGAAGTGTCCGATTGTATTGGACCGGCGGATGGCGCGCGGATTCGCATCGCATCTGTTCGAGGCGCTCAATGGCAGTTCGATTTATCGCAAGAGCTCGTTCTTGGCTGGAAAACTGGGTGAGAAGATCGCGGTGGACGGTCTGACACTGATCGACGATCCGACGATTCCCGGGTTGTTCGGCAGCTATCCGTTCGACGATGAGGGCGTTCCTGGGCGGCGCAAGGTGGTGATTGAGAACGGCGTTCTGCGGTCATATCTTTTGAATACGTACAGCGCGCGCAAACTTGGGTTGGAAACGACCGGCAATGCGTCGCGTGGCTTGAGCGGCAACGCTGGCGTGGGAATCGGGAATTTTTATATCGAGAAGGGTTCGGTTTCCGATGACGAGATCATTCGCAGCGTGAAGAGCGGGTTCTATGTCACTGAACTGATCGGTTCCGGTGTGAGTGTGGTGACGGGTGACTATTCGCGCGGGGCTGCGGGGCAGTGGATCGAGAACGGCGAGTTGGTGTACCCGGTTTCGGAGGTTACCATTGCGGGCAATCTTCGCGATATGCTCATGAAGATTGACGCGATTGGTTCCGATCTGGAGTTCCGCGGTTCGATCGCTTCGCCTACTCTGTTGATTGGAGAGATGACTGTCAGTGGCCAGTAAATCTTCTTCCTCGAATGCTTGGCTGATCGCTATCGTGACGATTGCGGTATCGGGTACGGTTGTGTTTCTGCTGGCGCGCTATAGTTCGGCGGCTGCGAGTAAAGATCCGGTTAGTTTGACGCCCGAGGCGAAGGCCTACGTGCGCAATTTGAAAATCAGCGAGCCGGAAATGAACGCACACGAAAGCTACATGAAACAGTCGATCGTTGAGATCACCGGGAAGATCAAGAACGATGGACCGCAGGCATTGAACACGGTCGATATCTTTTGTAGCTTCTACGATGCGTATGGCCAGTTGGTGGTGAAGGAGCGCGTCTCGATCGTGCGCGAGAAGATGGGCGGGTTGAAGCCCGGGGAAGAGAAGCCGTTCCGGCTTGCCTTCGATACTGTGGCTGAGGCTTGGAACCAGCAGATGCCGAATCTTGTGATTGCCGGGATTCAGTTCGCTCAGTGAGAGCGATTGCTAGCGGTTCGGTTGTCGTAGAGGGATTGCGTGGCCGGGTAGTTTGTCGTCAGGTGTGCCCATTAGATCGAGAATTGTCGGCACGAACGAGAGCGAGTCATAAGGCTCTTGGATGGTGACGCCCTTTGGGACGCCGGTATTGGATCCACCCCAGATCATCAAAGTAGCGTGAGTGGAAATGCGGAAGAAACTGCCGTGATTTCCGCCTGGGTTGAAGCTGCGGACGTTGAAGTTCCAGTGGTCGTTGGCGAGGATCAGCATGTCCGCCTGGACCAGCGTGCGCTGTTTTGAGGCGGGCGTAACGAACTGTTCGGTGAGTCCGATGAGTCCGTTGGAATACTTGGTTTTGTGGAGTGCGTTGAGCCATTCGCGGTCGGTATGGGCTGCGTCGAGCCAAGCGGGATTGGGGATTCGGAGCGCGGGATCCTCAAGGATACGGAGCGGCAGATCGGGTTTCCAGCCGTCGATTGGAAGGTAGTTCGTTTTTCCACTTTTGGTCTCGATGCGCGCCCGCCTAGTCTTGCCGGAATAGAGCAGGATACCCTCGCCGTCGCGCGTGGCGATGAAATCGACGGGATTGGGTGAGACTTCTTTCTGCGGAGTGTTGCGGGTCTTGATCGAAGTAAGCAACTCGAGGTAGTCGATGGTGCGGAAGGTGCCGTTGGCCATGAGTTCGACGGCGTAGGACTGAAGATCAGAGGGAGTATTGGGTTCGCCCATGGCCCCTGGCACGATCAGTTCTTCGATCTTGAAGGCGCCCTTTTTCAACTGGGTTCCATTGAGTTTTAGCAGTCGCTCCAGCGAGTCGGCATAGGCGCTATATCTTTTCAGAGACTCTTTCCAGTTGGTGAGCTGCGCGCTCGATCGCTTGGCGTCCAGTTGCTCGCCGGTGCGGAGTTCTTCGACATTGAATTCCTTGATCCTGGATCGCTCAGGCGCTGGCGTGAAAGCTGCCAGATGAGCGATGCGGTTGATTTCGACGCGAAGTTCGCTCAGTGCGGCCGTCCATTTTTCGCGCTGAGAATCGATGATTTCCATTGCGAGCGGGGCGAGTTGGTTGACGTTCGAGGGAAGCTGCAATAGAACCATATGGAGCCGGTTGAGATGGTTGTTTCGCAGGTGCACGGAAGCTCGTTCGTTGCCGTCCAAATCGAGCAGCACGGTGGGATACTGCTTATGCTGGCCACTGAGATAGGGTGAGTGATCGCTGCTGGAAACGACCCGATTGACGAAGGGATCGAGCCCCATCACTTTGTACTCCTGCAGGATGTGACGATTGGTGATTGTGTGATGGCCTCCGCCTTCTTGGCTGGTGAAGAAGTTGACCAAGCTGAAGCCCTGGCTGTAAATCCCTTCGACCGAGTTCATGCCGTGGTCGGAAACAACGACGAAAATGGTGTCGGCGGCTTGTGGGCTTTTCTCGATTGCACCAAAGATCCGTCCAATGAGGCGGTCTCCTTTTTCGAAGACTGCGGCGTGACTGAACGCATCGTTGGTGAGATGCGCCTGATGATCGAATTCACCGGAGAAGTAGTCAAGATAGTGGACTTCAGGATCCTGCAGCTTCGCGATCAGCTCTTGTTCCATCGCTTCGTAGACACCTTGGCCGAAGCTGAAGCCCGCCTGCCATTCGTCCATTAGGCGTTTGGCTTTTGTGGAAGCGATGCGAGAGGTGATGAGTTTGGGGAGTGTCCTGAGGCGGAGGCCCCGCTGGTTCAACTGGAAGCTCTGGTAGCGCTGTTCGTAGCGAAAACGATCCAACAGCAACGGTATCCCCATGTCATCGAGCACTTCGACGCTGGGCATGTCGGCTATTTTGTTTCTGGAATAGCCGTAGTAGAAAGGGAAGAAGTTTAGGTAGTCGTACACGCGCGCTGTGTAGCGGTCGTACTCGGCGTTGCCATGGATCTGGGCGTGCTGGCCGGTGTCGAGAATCTGCCAGGCGGGGACGGAAAGGCTGATGCCTCGTGTGTAGAAATTCTGGAGGCGCACGCCATTGCGCGCAAAAACATGCTCGATCCAAGGAGCTCTACTTTTGCCATTTGCGGGATTGCGATCTGCGAGCGCTTTTTCGACGTACCAGCCGGGAAGTCCATCGAACTTGAGGATGACGACTCGCTTGGGTTGGGCCGATAGGCTCGCGACGAGCGTCAGGAAAATGGAGAGAAGTCGCACGCGTTATTTTTGGTTATGATTCGGTTCTGTGTTTGCGATTGTCAGCCGGGAATCGGTTATGGTTTGGAGCAGATCTGTTTTGGTGGTCGAGTCGTTGGTTTGTAGGGCGACGCGAACGAGTAGCTTGCGCGTCGCTGTATCCGAAGGGTTTGCGAGACGCCCGAGTTCGCGCGCGGAATGACGGATCTCGGCGAGGTCGCCGGTGACGTCGGTCATCGGTCCCGCTGCCAGCCGTTCTTCGAGGTGGCGGGTGTGGGATTGGATCCGCCGATGCCTATCAATCGCTGCGAGCATCGCTGAGTTGGTTTTGGAGTGCGTTTTGTAGAGACCGAAGGAAAGAATTCTCAGGGCTTCGGTGGTTGTCCGCCGACGGAAGCCTCGGGCGATCAGGGCGGCTTCGTCTTGGCGATTGCGTTCCAGGAGCATGGAAAGACCTTTTGGATGCTCAGCCCGCTGCCTTAGCGCCTCGTACTGCACCCGTGCGATTTCGGCGTCGATACCGATTCGGTCTTCCAAGGGGTTGATGGCGAGCGATGCGGTACGTTGGACGAGTTCCGCGCGCAATGTGGGGTCCAGGGTGGTGTCAATGGTCAGTTTATGGCGGAGCTCCGCGTAAGAACGGAGGCGCCAGGAGCGGTTGTTCGTTGCACCGCGACGGTTGCTCACGAAATCCCAGAACCAGGAGGCAGCGAAATATTCGAGGCTAGCGAAGCGGGAGAACCCAAGGATGCCGATGGCGGTGTCCTGAATGGCGCGGCGAGCGACTTCCCGGCGGCGCGGCGCAGAGTTGTGGCGCATATCCGCGAGAAGGTAGGGAACCTTTGGATGTTCCAAGGAATAAAGGGCCAGCGGGATGTTGTCGCTTTCGGGCTTCGTCTTCAAAAAAGCGGGATTGTTCCAGGGATTAGCGATCTTGAGGAACCTTCCGTGGAATTCTTTGGGCGGATCGCCGCGCTTGGGTACGGAAAGCAGGGCATGGGATACGAGTCCGCCGCCGATGCGGAGAGGTTCGAAGATAAGGTTGTTACGTTCGGCTTGCTGACGGAGGAGTTCCCAGTTGCGCCCTCGCATCTCTTCGCTGCGGACGGCCTCCTTCTGGTGGACAAGATCGAGGTTGGCGTCGGAGACGAGTCCGCCGAGGAGGCGAGAGGAGAGAAGTAGGCGTGAGCGAACCGCGCGGATCTCGCTGTCGGCGGTTTGTGGTTCGAGGGCGGCTACCGCTTCGATCACGCGCAGTTCGCGCTGTTGCGCAAGGTTCAATCGATAGCTGCGAGTCGCGGCTCGGTATGGAGTACCCATGGGGTCGAGTGCGATGACTTGCAGGATTTGCTGCAGGGCTCCACCGACGGTGGACTCGTAAGGTTTGCCGAGATCGAGGACTGGGCGGGGAACGCGGCCCGGCGGGGGAAGACTCGAAGGAAGCCGAGTGTAGAGAAAAGGGATGGCAGCCAAGGCGTGGCGCGCAAGAGATTGGCGCTTGTGAGTGAGGATCCAGACTTGGCGAAGGCGGTCATTCGTAGGGTCTTCGTCGCCGAGGGTGTCCTTTAGATAGGAGACGATAGGGATGCGTTTGCCGTTTGAGGATTGGAAGATTGTAACGAGTTCGCCACCATTGGGAACGGGAATGCGATCGACATCGGCGGTGGTTTGAGCTGCCGTTGCGGCAAGCAAAGTAACAGAAAATACAATACTTAAGCAGCTACACACAATCTTCATTTTAGGATAAAACCTCTGAGGTATGAAGGGCGTGCACGTTAATCCTCTTGACGATAGTCGTTATAAGATCTAATATGGAATTGTGGCCGGAAAACTCCTGACAGAACTTAGGCAAACCAAACCGTTCGCCTCGGTGGAGATGGAGGCGTATCTCAATCTCATCAAGACTGCGGATGTGCTGCAGCAAGGAGCCGCGCAGGCGTTGCGCTCTGTGCATACGTTGACAGAGACGCAATACAACGTACTTCGGATACTCCGGGGTGCGGATTCTGGCGGATTGAAGTGCAGTGAGATCGCTGAACGGATGGTGACGAGGGATCCGGACACGACAAGGCTTCTCGATCGATTGGAAAAACAGGGCTGGATCGAACGCCAGCGGAGCGTCACGGACCGGCGAGTCGTGACGTCCAACATCACGGAGTCCGGGTTGGAACTTCTGGCTAGGCTGGATGAACCGATTCGAGTGATGTTGGAGAGTATGTTGGGGCGATTGGGTCCGGATCGATTGCGGCTGTTCATCGAATTGCTGGAAGAAGCGCGTTAGCGACATTTTTAGGAGACACATGAAAACGACAGTGATGATCGCGGCCTTGGTGGCTGCCGGGACAGTGCAAGCGGCGACGTATGAGATCGACTCGTCGCACTCGTCGGCCGGATTCAAGGTACGCCACCTGATGATTTCGAATGTCCGTGGACAGTTCACAAAGGTGAGCGGTATGGCGGAATTCGATGCGAAGAATCCTGCGGCTTCTAAGGTCGAGGCGACGGTTGACGTCGGCACGATCGACACCCGGGTGGAAGCGCGTGACAAGCATTTGAAGAGTCCTGATTTCTTCGATGTGGCCAAGTTTCCCTCGATTACGTTCAAGTCCAGGAAGTTCGCCGCGGCGGGCGCGGGCAAGTATAAAGTGACCGGCGATCTGACGATGCACGGCGTGACGAAAGAGGTCATCGTCGACTTGGTCGACGTATCGCCCGAGATCAAAGGACAGCGTGGCGAGATGCGGATTGGCGGCCAAGGTTCTACAAAGATCAATCGGAAAGACTATGGATTGACCTATGGCGCACTCATGGAAGGTGGCGGCGCGGTGATCGGCGAAGAAGTGGAGATTACGCTCGATCTCGAACTTGTGAAAAAGTAAGCCTTTCCGGTCATCCCCCCAAACGCACCTCGCCGTGCGATGTTGGGTTGGTTTTCTATGCTTTTGTTCCGGGCATGAACGCACGTGCGGCGACGGTAAGCTTTTCGAGTATCGTCAGCCGCACGCGCCGATCCAACACCCGATGCCCACTGTTCTCAATCTTGACGAGCAGTCTACGGTAGATTTCAATCAACGCCCACATGCTCGCCTGACTTTCCTGGCTGACCATCCCGATCAATGGTCTCGATTCCTCGTAATACCTTGCTGCCCGCTCCGTCTGAAACCGCATGAACTCGAAGAACTGTGGCGAGTATTCGAACTTTCCCACCCTGAACTTTCGGAGTTCTTCCGCGGGTAGGTAGACGCGATCCAAACCCACGTCCTCTTTGACATCGCGGATGATGTTGGTCAATTGGAACGCGATCCCGCACTTTTCGGCAAGTTCGAGGGCTCGGGAATCTTTGAAGCCAAAGATGTGGATGACCGTGAGTCCAACGACAGAGGCCACCTGGTAGCAATAGCGATACAACTCGTCGAAAGTTTCGACGCTGCGCGGTTCCAGGTCGGACGAGACACCATCTATCATTTCAAAGAAGTACTCGTGCGGAATTTTGAACTTCTGGACGGTGTCGACAAAAGCGAGCCAGACTTGGTGACCGCCGGGATCGACGCCCGCGAGAGCTTTTTCGAGATCGCGCCGCCAGTCGGCGATCGCCTCGCGGCGGTTGCCGATGGATATGTCGTCGCTGAGATCGTCGCAATAGCGCATAAACGCGTAGACGGCGCACATGGCGAGTCTGCGATCACGATCCAAAAGGACGAACGAATAGTAGAAATTCTTCGCGCGGCTGCGAGCCACCTGCTCACAGAACCGGTACGATTCCGCAATGGTCACCAGCCTCTACCCTACGATGGGCGTCAGCGTTTGGTCAAACCGCTTCTGAATACTGCGCGGGCAACGGAGGCCGTCGCGATCATTGCAATCTCGCAAGAAGGGACGCGTCGGCCCCTGCCCGCTTCTGAATACTGCGCGGGCAACGGAGGCCGTCGCGACCGTTGCAATCTCGCTTGAGTGGGCGCGTCGGCCCCTGCCCGCTTCTGAATAGTGCGCGGGCAACGGAGGCCGTCGCGATCGTTGCTATCTCGCTTGAGTGGACGCGTCGGCCCCTGCCCGCTTCTGAATACTGCGCGGGCAACGGAGGCCGTCGCGACCGTTGCAATCTCGCTTGAGTGGGCGCGTCGGCCCCTGCCCGCTTCTGAATACTGCGCGGGCAACGGAGGCCGTCGCGACCGTTGCAATCTCGCTTGAGTGGGCGCGTCGGCCCCTGCCCGCTTCTGAATACTGCGCGGGCAACGAAGGCCGTCGCGATCGTTGCAATCTCGCAAGAAGGGACGCGTCGGCCCCTGCCCGCTTCTGAATAGTGCGCGGGCAACGGAGGCCGTCGCGATCATTGCAATCTCGCATGAAGGGACGCGTCGGCCCCAACCCGCTTCTGAATACTGCGCGGGCAACGGAGGCCGTCGCGATCGTTACTATCTCGCTTGAGTGGGCGCGTCGGCCCCTGCCCGCTTCTGAATACTGCGCGGGCAACGAAGGCCGTCGCGACCGTTGCAATCTCACTTGAGTGGGCGCGTCGGCCCCTGCCCGCTTCTGAATACTGCGCGGGCAACGAAGGCCGTCGCGATCGTTGCTATCTCGCTTGAGTGGACGCGTCGGCCCCTGCCCGCTTCTGAATAGTGCGCGGGCAACGGAGGCCGTCGCGATCATTGCAATCTCGCTTGAGTGGACGCGTCGGCCCCTGCCTGAGTGTTGTTCAGACGAGGGATCGTTGCTATCTGCCTCGGTAAGACTGGGCCCTTGCCCGCTTCCAACCGGCTCAGAACGGCAAGTCGTCGCTCAGTTCGGCGAGGCGGTCTTCGGTGTGTGGCGAAAGACGTTTGTTGAAGTAAATGTTCTCGTACTCGCCCTTGGTAACCTTCGAGATCATGAGTTCGACGTTGACCAACTCGCCCAGCTTCTGAGGAAGCGAAGAGAAGGGCTCAAGTTCCACGCCGAGAACGTTCATCTCTTTCTTCACCCAGTCGATGGTGGTCCCGGTGATTGCGCGGTTCTTGAATAGAACACGATGCTTCTGGTCTTCACCTGTGATTCGAAGGCGCCATTTCAACATTGGATTGCCGGAAGCCTTGGCGGTGGTGAGTTCGACGCTCTCTACCAGAACCCGATACTTTCCGTCAGGGACCGAGATATAGACCGGCGCTGAATCCTGTTCAACCTGCGCGCGACGATAATCATCGTCAAAACGGCTCAGATCCACAACGGCGGTGGACTCGTTGACATCGGGGAAGGGAAATCTCATGTGGGGTCTCTGCTGCCTCCTGCCCTTCATCATCGACCAAAAGCAGGCGAAAAAACAGAGAAAACTGCAATTTTCCCCCATCAGCGAAATTGGCACCCAACAAGGGCGGGGTGAGAGAATACGAAGTAGAAGGACTATGCCCGCGTACGAAAAAGCGCTACTCATCAACCTCGTGGGGCACGCCGCGGGGACGGTGATCTTCGCGATTTTTCTCGCGCTGTTTCTGCGTGACCGGGTTGGCTCCCGGTTGCGCGGCAGTAAATTGACGGTGAGCGCCGCGGCGCTGGCACTCGTCTGGAATGCTGGCTCGCTGGCGGCTTTGCTGGCGAGTCCGCAGCAGGAACCGTCCTTCCTCGCGACCCTCAGTTTCGCAGCACTCAGTTTGCTGCCTGCTGTCTTACTGCATATCTCGCTGCGTCAGACAATGCGTCCGATCCGGATTGCGGCCTATGTGCTCAGTGGGGCAGCGGTGGTGCTGCACTTGAGTGAGCATTGGAGCCACTCGGAAGAGCGGCATAGAGTCGCATTGTTTGTCATCACGGTGGGATTTGGGATCCTCACGGTTGCCTCCGCGGCGATTGCTGTTTTCCGGGGCAAGACCGCTCCAGGATCTCGGCTGCTCGGGTCAATGTCCTTGGCTTTGTTCGCGATGTCGTTCGCGCATTTCGGATCGCACGACGAAAACGCCTGGTCGAACGAGCTTTTCTTTCATCACGCGGGCCTGCCACTCGCGGTGTTTGTCTTACTGCAGGACTACCGTTTCCTGTTGGTGGACGCCTTCCTTCGATTCGTCGCGTCCACCGTTCTCGCGGGATCTGTAGTTGCTTTGGCTTTGCGCTTTCCGATGCCGCAGGCGTCAAACGCCGCGCTTCGCCAGAGTCTGACGTTTGCCGTGTTTTGCATTGCGATGCTGGTGTTCGCAGGGCTGCACGGTGTGATTCAGGAGTGGCTGACGCGTGCCGTTTTTCGACGGCCCAATGCCGATGACGCTGCCAGGAAACTTCGCCTCGAAGGACCGCAAGGCGGCGCGGATGATTATCTGAAATGGGCTGCTCAACAACTTTCGAGCTTCCTCAATGCCGAACAAGTCGATGCCGTGGATTCCCTGGATTCGTGCGGAAACAATTCACCCCATCCTGCTGCAGATCACCTTCATCACGCGTCGCCAGACCGGCACCACGAGACGCCGGACTGGGTGGAAGCGATGGCTCCGCTGAATGGCCCTCCGGGTTCGAAGCGGTTGTTGCTTTTTGGACGCCGGCGCGGAGGCCGCAGATACCTGAGTGAGGACTACGCATTTCTTGGGAAGATGGCGGGCCTCATTAGCGAACGCTTGAGCGAGTTCCATTCGCGCGAGATGGAGAGGCTCGTTTCGGAGGCCGAACTGAAGGCGTTGCAGTCGCAGATCAATCCGCACTTCCTCTTCAACGCTCTGAATACGATTTACGGCACGATCCCAAGGGAATCGCAAGATGCGCGGAAGATGGTCCGCAACTTGTCAGACATTTTCCGTTACACATTGCAGGCCGGGGGAAGCACGGTCACGATTGAGCGGGAACTTGAGATCGTGCAGGCTTACCTGGAAATTGAACAGCTTCGATTCGGTAGCCGGTTGCAAGTGGAAGTGGAAGCGCCTGCGGATTTGTTGCAAAGGCGAATCCCCGTGTTGACGATTCAGCCGCTCGTGGAAAATGCCATCAAGCATGCGATTGCCGTCAATCCCAAGGGCGGCACGGTTGGGATTCGGGTGGCTCGCGATGCCCGGGACCGGCTTCGTGTCGAGGTCGTTGATAGCGGTTCGGCCGGCGTGCCGACGGGTTCAACAAGAGGCGAGGAGATTGGGTTGTCGAATGTCCGGCGCAGGGTGGAATTGCATGGAGGATCCGGCGCGACGGTGGAAGGCCGTTTCGGACCAGATGGCAGCATTGTGACCGTGATCCTTTGAGCGGGTGTACATAGGTTGGGATGACGGCGGAATCGCCGGGATATACTGCAAAAGCTCATGTTGAGTTTCACAGAGATTTTGTACGAGGTCCGCGAGCGGATCGCGACCGTGACGTTGCATCGTCCGGAGAAGTTGAATGCCTGGACGCCCACAATGGAAGCCGAAGTACGGCAGGCGATGATGGCCGCAGAGGCCGACGCCGAGGTGCGGGTGATCATCCTTACAGGTGCAGGCAAGGGGTTTTGTGCGGGTGCGGATATGTCGCTGTTGAGTGGCATCGTGGCGCAGGGCGTTACGGCTCAGGCGAGAGAGTCACTGCACAAGAGCGAGGCGCCCCTGCGCGACGACATGCCCGGAGCTTACCAGCGCAAACATTCTTACTACGCTTCGCTGAAGAAGCCGGTGATTGCGGCGATCAATGGTCCGGCGGCTGGGTTGGGGTTTATCATTCCTCTCTATTGCGATTTGCGTTTCGCCAGCGACAACGCGCGGTTCGGAACGGCGTTCGCGAAGCGGGGGCTGATCGCGGAATACGGCGTAGGGTGGATGTTGCCGCGGCTCATCGGCAACGCGAACGCGCTCGACCTGATGTTGTCGGCGCGCATGATCGGGGCTTCCGAGGCGTTGCGGATGGGCCTTGTGAATGGCGTGTTTCCCGCAGAGACTTTCATCGACGACGTTCGCGGATATGCGCGGGATCTTGCGACCAAGGTGTCGCCGCGATCGATGGCTGTGGTGAAGAGACAGGTTTACAACTCTCATTTCCAGACGCTCGAAGAAGCGATGCAGTCGTCGGAAAGTGAGATGCTGGAAGCGTTCCAGTCTGAAGATTTTAAGGAAGGCGTGGCGCACTTTCTCGAAAAGCGCGATGCGTCGTTTAGCGGAAGTTAATAACTATGCACTTTGACTATACACCGAAGGTTCAGGAACTGCAGCAACGTCTGCAAGCGTTCATGGACGAGTACGTTTACCCCAACGAAGCGACGTTCACACGGCAGTTGAACGAGGGCGAACGGTGGAAGGTGATTCAGATCATCGAAGATCTGAAGCCGAAGGCTCGTGCGGCGGGATTGTGGAATCTGTTTTTGCCTGAGAGCTCGATGGGTGCGGGGTTGACCAACCTCGAGTACGCCCCGCTGTGCGAGATCATGGGCCGCGTGCCCTTTGCGGCGGAGGTGTTCAATTGTTCCGCGCCGGACACGGGCAACATGGAAGTGCTGACGCGCTACGGCACCGATGAGCACAAAGAGCGCTGGTTGAAGCCGCTGCTGGCGGGTGAGATCCGCTCGTGCTTTGCGATGACCGAACCGGAGGTTGCTTCTTCGGACGCCACCAACATTCAATCGAGCATCGTGCGCGATGGCGATGAGTATGTGATCAACGGCCGCAAGTGGTGGAGTTCCGGCGCGGGAGATCCGCGCTGCCAGATTGCGATCTTCATGGGCAAGACCGATCCGACGGCGGCGAAGCACAAGCAGCAGTCGATGATTCTGGTGCCGTTCGAGACGGCAGGCGTGAAGATCGAGCGGATGCTAACGGTGTATGGCTACGATCACGCGCCGCATGGCCATGCTGAGGTATCGTACACAAACGTTCGGGTGGCGGCTTCGAATCTGTTGCTGGGTGAGGGGCGGGGGTTTGAGATCGCGCAAGGGCGGCTGGGGCCGGGACGGATTCATCATTGCATGCGATTGTTGGGGGTGGCGGAGCGTGCGCTCGAGGCCATGTGCAAGCGTGTTGCGAAGCGTGTGGCTTTTGGCAAGACTTTGGCGGAGATGGGGCCGATCCGGCAGGATATCGCCAAGAGCCGGATGGAGATCGAGCAGGCGCGCCTGCTGGTTCTGAAGGCGGCATACATGATGGATACGGTCGGCAACAAGGTGGCCAAGAGCGAGATCGCGATGATCAAAGTGGTGGTGCCGAATGTGGCGTTGGCGGTGATCGATCGCGCGGTGCAGGCGCACGGTGGAGCGGGCGTATGTCAGGATTTCGAACTGGCTTCCGCATGGGCGAATTCGCGGACTTTGCGGTTGGCCGATGGTCCGGATGAAGTGCATATGGAGACTGTCGCAAAGGCGGAGTTGAAGAAGCTGTTGCAGATGTAGCCTGAGTCCTTTGCACAAAAAAGTACTTTACATTGTGCCCAAGCTGTGGCATTCTGCATTCATATGCAGGTGAAATTCAAATTGCCGGCGCTGACCGAGGCGACGAGTCCGCTGTTTCGCCCGATCAAGTATTCGTTGTTTCCACCTCTGGGATTGGCGACTCTGGCGGGTTATCTGAATGCGACCGATGAAGCCACCATCACGGACGAGCACGTAGAGAATGTCTCGCTGCACGATCATCCCGATCTGGTGGTGATTCAGGTTTACATCACGAGTGCGCGGCGTTCGTACGAGCTCGCAGAGTACTATCGCAACCGCGGAGTGTACGTGGTTTTGGGTGGGCTGCATGTGACTTCATTGCCGGATGAGGCGGCGCTTCACGCGGATACGATCTTTCTGGGCCCAGGGGAAGATACGTGGCCACAGTTTCTTGAGGACTTCCGCGCAAAGCGTCCGGCGAAGCGTTATGAGTCGAAGATCCGCACGTTGGTTGGCATGCCGCGTATGCGACGCGATCTGATCAAGCGGCATTTGTATCTGGTTCCGAACTCGATTGTGGTGACGCGCGGATGTCCGCATGTTTGCGACTTCTGCTACAAAGAAGCGTTCTTTCAGGGCGGCAAGTCATTCTATGTCCAACCGGTGGACGATGCGCTTGCAGAAATCTCGCGACTGCCTGGCAGGCATCTCTATTTTCTTGACGACCATCTCTTTGGACACAAACGTTTCGCGACCGAATTGTTTGGAGGCATGAAAGGCATGGGGCGGGTGTGGCAAGCGGCAGCTACGGTGAATTCGATTCTTGAATTCGGGCTCCTGGAAAAGGCCGCCGCCTCGGGATTGCGAAGTCTCTTTGTGGGATTCGAGACCACGAACATGCATGCACTGAAGAGCCAGCGCAAGTTTCAGAATCTCAATCGCAGCTATGAGGACGCGGTGAAGCGCGTGCACGACGCCGGGGTCATGGTGAACGGCAGCTTTGTGTTCGGCATGGACGAAGACGATGAGTCAGTGTTCGAGCGCACGGTGGAATGGGCGGTGGAGCAGGGAATCGAGACGGCGACCTTTCACATCCTAACGCCGTATCCGGGCACGGCTCTTTACGAACGCATGCAGAAGGCAGGGCGGTTACTGCATTCCAATTGGGATCTCTACGACACGAGGCATACCGTGTTTCAGCCCGCGCGCATGACTCCCGACCAACTGGAACGAGGCTATTGGAAGGCCTCTGAAGACTTCTACAAGTGGAGTTCCATCTGGCGAGGCGCGGCGGCGAAAGAGGATTGGGCTGGACGCGTGCGCCATTTTGGTTATGCCGCGGGGTGGAAGAAGTTCGAGCCGCTGTGGGATTTGATGATCCGGGCCAAGAGGGTGGCGGCGATGCGTCCGTTGCTGGAAAAGGTGTTGTTGGGAATCCGCAATGGGACGCTCACGGAACCGCGGCGGAATCCTGAACTGGTTCAGATCGCTACGGTTGCTGACGCATCTTTCCCCAGCGCAAAAAACTGAACTTGGTCGCTTTCCCAATACCGAGACGTGCGTCGAGATGCTTCAGCACTTGGACATCGTAGATGTTCGCGACGCAGCGCCGGTGAATAGCGTGGCGAGGCCTACGGCTTGATTGTCGAGGGTCGCGGCAAAGTGCCAGGCGCATCGGGCTTTCAAGGCGGCGAAGCCGTCACGGATCGCTTGCGCGCGTTGCAACATTCGACAGGACGGAAGTCAGACAAATCATGCGGCGCAGTGGATGCGGCATTGGAAACCTGCCTGGCGCAAGGCCCCGCAATCGATTCGGAAGAAGGCTCTCAATTTCTGTTCAAGGACTTGGCGAGGATCTGCGCAATGCGCGAGCGAGCGGATCGTACGTTGAAGCGTGGAAGCAACGCAGTGTTTTCCGGCGACGATTTGCGGGTGAACGTCCAGCAGACGCCCGCCGGACCTCGGCGTCGGCGAAACAGGCGGCTTTGGCCAGAAACCATTCCGCCAGATTTGCTTCCATTGCGTGTGCTGCTGCTGAATCCACGGCCTAGATGCTGCGCCGCTTTTGTTGAACCAACTTGTAACTTCCTTCGGCCAAACCTTGTATCTCTTCCCAATTCAGCTTGCCAACGGCGCGCAATGAGACCCAGCCGTGCTGGCCCACGTAGGGCGTGCGGAAGAAACGGTCGTCTTTGAGAAACACAGGCTGAGCCTGCTTACCAACCTTAAAGCTCATACTCAGCTCGCCCTTGTATTGTTCAAGGACACAGAACGTCTTTTGCGCGACCTGAAAGGTCGGGTGTCCGAACGTCAAGGTTTCGGTGGCGTTTGGAAGCGTCAAACAGATTTTTCTCAGCTTCTCGAGGATCTTGTCCCGAGGCAACACAGACATAGACAATCTTTCAGAATCGTACATTTATTCTGGTTTGGAAAGTGCCTGTTCACCCTCAGGCTAACCAGTTCGACTCTACTCTCTCTATTCTCAAACAGTTAAGGTGTACTTTTCAAAGTTTAGTTTTCGGACAGAGCCGTTACACGGGTATGAACCGGTTGACAATGGCATCGATCGATGGTTACCTTGACGAGGTTGGGTGGGGATCCAAAAGTGGCTTATTTGGGTGTGAGCCGCTGCTTTTGCTGCGCTTCCTTGGGTGGAAGGAGAAAACTACATTGCCATATCCCATCGCGGACATCGAAGGGGTGGAGCCTTCACATGCAGAAAAACTGATGCATGCGGGCATTCGTTCCACAGGACAACTTCTTGAAGCTTGCAAGACTCCGCATGGCCGAAAGGTCACTGCGTCCAAAACCAGCTTGGCCGAAGAAGATCTCTTGCGTTGGGCAAACATCGCGGACATCGCTCGGATTCGTGGGGTCGCAAAGCAGTATTTAGAACTGCTTTCGAAGGCGGGGATCCATTCGATGAAAGAACTTCGCTTGGCGAAAGCCGACAACCTGTCTCAAATGCTGCGTCAATCGAACGAAGAAAAACATCTCTGTAAAGTGACGCCAAGCGTGGCCGTGGTCAGAAAGTGGATCGATCAGGCGAAGGCGCTCGGTGCGAAAGTGACATCCGTATGAAACTGCTTTTGGCGCTGACGATGATTGGGTTGCTGGCCGCGTCCTGCGGCACGTACCGGGAACCTGAGCCCGCGGCTCCCGGCACGTTGTCGGTGAAGCTGCAACTGACTGAGGGGACGCCTGCGGGGTCTGAAGTGTACATCCGTGTGGTGGAGGTCAGCGGACCCGACCGGGCGCTTGTGGGATCGCTGAAGGCACACGGCGACCTGCCCGAGTATCGCGTCCCCTATCGCAAAGATCGCATCAGGCAGGATCAATCCTATGGACTTGAGATCGTGATGATGGTGGACGGGAAGTCCGCTTATCTCAACAAGAAGCCATACTTCGTGATTACGAAGGGAAATCCTGAGAGCGTGACGGCGGAACTTGAGAAGCGATAAAGGGCTGTCTTGCGATAAGCTCAAGTATTGACGACCGTCGAACCCAAAAGTCCTCAGGAGCTGGCCGATGCACTGGCCAGCGCCTCTTTCGAGAAACAAAAGATCTGGTTGGGATCCCATCCCTCCGCTTGCGATATCGCCATCGATACACGATCGATGACTCGTGTTTTGCAGTACGAGCCTCGCGATCTCACCATTAGCGTCGAAGCGGGCATACGCTATTGGGATCTGGCGAATCTGCTTGCGGCGAATCAGCAAATGATTCCACTCGATCCGCCGTGGGCTGAACAAGTCACCATGGCCGGAGTCCTAGGTGCCAATCTGAGCGGGCCGCGGCGACGCCTCTATGGCACGGCGCGCGATCTCGTGATCGGCATGACCTTTGCGACACTCGAAGGCAAGCTCGTGCAGTCAGGCGGCATGGTGGTGAAGAACGTCGCCGGACTTGACATGGCGAAGTTGCTCATCGGCTCTTTCGGAACTCTCGCAGCGATTGCGACTGTGAACTTCAAGCTGAATCCGATTCCGAACGAGTCGTGCACTTTGGGCTTTTCTTTTGCGACTTCTAGCGAAGCGTTCGATTTGCGCGATCGCGTGCTGAAAGGGCAGTTGCAGCCTGCGGCGCTCGACCTGTTGAATCCCGCGGCGAGTTCGCGATTGGGTCTGGACGCTTCGTGGAACCTGATCCTGCTTGCGGTGGCTGTGCCAGAGCGGTTCGAGAAAGAATATGTGGGCAGCAAGCGGCTCGAAGACGCTATATGGGCGAAGATCCGCGAATTCACTCCTGCCTACCTTGGCGAGACTGCGGGCGCGAAGATCGCTCGCTGTTCTTCTACGCACATGGGGCTGAAGGCATTGATCCACGATGGGCAGAAGACGCCTGCGGTTGCGCGCGCCGCTTCTGGCATCGCCTATCTTTACGGGGATGCGACGGTGCCTGTGGGCACGCAGCATGTTTACGAATACGCGCCGCCGGGCGTCGACCGTTGGCCGACGTTGGGATCTGATTTCGCCGTGATGCAACGTCTCAAAGCCATGTTCGATCCTGAAGGACTTCTCAACAAGGGAGCGCTCTATGGCAGGATCTAACTTTTCAGCCTTCGACAAGCCGCAACAAAAAGACCTCGACAAGTGCGTGCACTGCGGCTTGTGTTTGAATGCGTGCCCGACCTATCGCGAGTTGGGAGTCGAGATGGACTCTCCGCGTGGGCGCATTTATCAGATGGTGCAGGTGTCGAACGGCACGGCGAAGATCGATGATTCGTATGTCGAGCACATGGAACTGTGCCTCGCTTGCCGCGCATGTGAGACCGCATGCCCATCCGGTGTGCCGTATGGGCGGTTGATTGAGGCCGCGCGAACGGAGATCGCGAACGAGCGTCCGAGGCCGTTTCTGATGCGGATGGCGTACCGGCATCTACTGCCTTCGCGTACGAATTTGAAGATCGTGGGGACGCTGCTATGGCTCTACGAGAAGCTTGGCTTGCAGGCCTTCGTACGCGCCTCCGGGCTGTTGCCGAAGCGTCTTGCGGAGGCGGAAGCGTTGTCGCCGCCGATCGAGAAGCCGTTCTTCTTTGAGTCGTACGGCAAGACTTTTCCGGCGATGGGTGCGAAGAAGTATCGCGTGGCGCTGCTCGGCGGCTGCATCGCGAACTTGAGTTTTGCGCGCTTGAATGACGCGACGGTGCGTGTTCTGCAGAAGAACGGATGCGAGGTTGTGATTCCGGATGCGCAAAACTGCTGCGGCGCGCTGCAGGTGCATGCTGGCATGCGCGACGAGGGGCGTGCTCTCGCCAAGCAGAATATCGACGCGGTTGTGGACAAAGGCTTTGACGCTGTTATCTGCAACGCGGGCGGTTGTGGATCGACGCTCAAAGAGTACGACGAATTGATGGAGCACGATCCGGCTTATGCGGAAAAAGCTCGTAAGTTCGTAGCTCTGATGAAGGATGTGAGCGAGTTCATCGCCTCCACCGATTTCAATCGCGAGTTCAAAGAGCTTCCGATGACGGTCACTTATCAGGATTCCTGCCACTTGGCGCACGGCCAGAAGGTTCGCGGCGCGCCTCGCCGGTTGCTGACTGCGATCCCCGGGCTGAAGTTGCGCGAGATGCAGAATTCCGATCTGTGCTGCGGTAGTGCGGGCGTCTACAACGTCTTGCACACCGATGTTGCGATGCAGGTGCTCGATACCAAGATGAAGTATGTCAAGGCGGCGAACGCGGAATGCATTGTGACGGCGAATCCGGGATGCATGCTGCAGCTTCGCTACGGTGCGAAGAAATACGAAACAGGCCAGTCTGTGATGCATGTTGTTGAAGTTTTGGATCGAGCCTATGGACTTTCGGCGTCTGATTGAGTGCGGGTTACACTAAGAGTTTCCCGCTCCCCATTATGATTTGCACTCGCACGCTGTCCACGCTGTCCCCTGCCGAGTTGTCCGTTCTCAAGCGCCGCGCGCAGGCGAACATCGAAGAGATCACGCCGCGCGTTCAGGAAATGGCCGACAAGGTCAGATCCGGAGGCGACGAAGCGCTGCTCGGCTACGTGAAGCAGTTCGATTTCGGCGAAGCTCCCTTCACAGGCCTCAAAGTCACCGAAGCGGAATTCGCGGAGGCCGAGAAATCGCTGTCGCCGGAGGTGCGGGCAGCGGTGGATGAGGCCTATGCGAACATCAAGTCCTTCCACGAAAAGCAGCTTCCGGAACCGATGTGGTTCGCGGAAATCCGTCCGGGTGTTTTCGCTGGCGAGAAGGTCACGCCGATCGACCGCGTGGCGCTCTATGTGCCCGGTGGTAAGGGCTACTTTCCTTCGGTGATGCTGATGCTGGGCATCCCTGCGTCGGTTGCCGGATGTTCGAGCATCTGTGTTTGCACGCCTCCGAACAAAGAGGGTCGGGCGGATTCCGCAGTGTTGCATGCCGCCGCGATGTGCGGCGTCCGTGAAGTGTACAAAATGGCGGGCGCGCATGCGATTGCAGCGTTAGGCTATGGCACGGCATCGGTTCCGCGTGTCGATAAGATCGTGGGCCCGGGGTCGATCTATGCGACCGCCGCCAAGCGTCTGCTCGCGGGCGTGGTGGACGTTGGTGTTCCCGCGGGACCCAGTGAATCGATCATCCTCGCGGATGAGCATGCCGATCCTGCGATTGCCGGGCTTGATCTGTTGATCGAGGCGGAGCATGGTCCTGATTCCGCGGCGTTGCTGGTCACGCATTCGGCGGAACTTGCGGCCAAGGCGGCGGAACATATCGAGATCTATCTGCCGAAGGTTCCGGAACCGCGTCGCGGCTACATCGAGACCGTCCTGGGCAACTACGGCGGTATCGTGTTGACCGATTCTCTTGAGGCATCTTGCGACTTCGTGAATGAGTACGCGCCGGAGCACTTGGAGATTCTGGTGAAAGATCCGTTTCTCGCACTGAGCCGCATTCGCAATGCCGGCGAGATCCTGCTGGGGCCGTACACGCCGATTTCGATCTCGAACTACTGTCTTGGCTTGAACGCGATTCTGCCCACCGGTCGCTTCGCGCGTTCGTATTCCGCAGTGACTGTGCATGACTTCCTGAAGCGCGCGGGGATTGGCTACATGGATGAGCGCGGCTACGATCGGCTGTCGGGTCCAACGGCGATTCTAGCGGATTACGAAGGTTTTCCGTCGCACGCGTTGGCGATCCGCGAGCGAGCGGAGATTTGGAAGAACAAGAAGCCGTGATCGATCTTGCCGGCATCCGTACGCTGCAGTTTACTGACCTGCAGCGAGCGAACGCCATGATGGCAGACTTCTTTCGTTCGCGTTTGCCCTTTGCTGTGGCGCATGTGGACATCCGAGTGCTTGCGGTTTCGCTGAACTCGGTGAACGGTATCCTTATCGCCGAGGACGGCCAGCGCTTGTTTTTTAAGGCGCACATTGAGTCGCAGGTGGCGAATCGCGAATACTACAACACCGAAGTCTTGTCTGATGCAGGGTATCCGGTGGTGAGGCCCGTGTTGAAGGCCAAGGAATCGGAAGAGCAGCACGTGTTGCTCTACGAAGTGATCGAGACGCCGACGATGTTCGATGCGTGCCGTGCTGTCGAAACCGGTGCCGCATCGAACGAAGCAGATCTCATTGCCGCACAGCGCCTGAGTGACACGACCTTGCTCGGCTTCTATCATCGGTCGCTGCGTTGGCAGACGGCGGACGAGAATGCGGCGAGCCCGGTGTTTCAGTTGTTCTATCACCGTCTGGTTGGCGGACGCTTCGATCAGTTTTATCGCGGGCAGATCGTGCCATTGCTGGAGCGGCCGTGGGAAGAGATTGCGGCACTGCCTTGGGTTATCAACGGGCGGCGTTTCGCGAAGCCGTTGGGCGAGTTGGTGGTGGACGCTGCACGGTTGTTGAGTCCTGCGCAGGCGGGTCCCGCGGTGGTGGGGCATGGCGATGCGCACAACGGCAATGTGTTCTATCGTGGGGCGGATGTGGATCTGCTGTACTTCGATCCGGCCTTTGCCGGCGCGCATCATCCACTGATCGATCTGACGAAGCCGCTGTATCACAACACGCTGGCGCAGTGGATGTACTTTCCTTTTGAGACGTCTTTGCAACTCACTGCTGAAGTTCGCGGTGGGGCCGTGATCGTTGAGCACGACTATCGAATGAACTCGCTTCGGCAGGGGATCCTCGATTCGAAGAAAGAGCTGGTTTTGCTGCCGATTGTTGCTGAGTTGGCGGATCGCAAGTGGTTGCGTGAAGACTGGCGTGAGTACCTGCAAGCGGCTGTTTTCTGCTGTCCGTTGCTGACGATGAATCTCTGCGATCGCGCGAAGTTTCCCGCGAATGTTTCTGTGTTGGGTCTGGCGCACGCCGTGATGACCGGCAATGAGGACCTGTGAGACTTTTGATCTTCGACTTGGATGGCGTGATCACCTCCGAGGCCGACTATTGGCGCACGGCAGGCGAAGGCATCGGATCTGAGATTCCGCTCGAATTCATCTATTGGGTGAAGAACCACGCGGTGAATCACAATTGGGATCTTGCGTTTGTGGCTTTGACGGCGCGGTGCGATTACGCCGGGTTCCGGAGCGCGCATGATCATCTGACCGGGAAAGAACTGCTGGCCGCTTGCCCTGGCTATCGCGGCGCTGTGTGGCGTGACATCCACACGGCTTGTCAGCGCATTCAGGATACGCGTTTGCCGGTTGAGGTTTTGCTGGATGCGCAACCAATGTTTGAAACATTGAAGTCCGATACTGTTTTTGCCGTTGCGACGGGGCGTCCGCTGCCTGAGGCGCTTGCGCCGTTAGCGAAAGCCGGGCTTCTCTCGTATTTCGATCAACGGCGTATCGTGACGCACGACGATGTCGTGGCCGCGGAGGCGTTGCATCCAGGGCAGAGCCTGGGCAAGCCGGATCCGTTCATTGTCCACAAAGCGATGGGCTCCGATTTTGCGCCTGCTCAGACCGTTTTTGTAGGCGATACGCTTTCAGACATTCAAGCTGCGGAACGCGCGGGCGTGCGGCCCATCGGGATTCTGACGGCGCTGCCCGTAGGCGTGTATCGCGAAGCGCGGCGGCAGAGGCTGGCCGATGCCGGTTGCACAACGATCCTTGATTCTGTTTTGGAAATACCCCGAGCTCTGCGATGAGAGACCTGGTTCCCGATTATGTGAAGAAGCTAGGCGTGCGGCGTCCGAGTGGCCCGGCGGTGCCTGGGGAAATTCGCTTGGACCGCAACGAGCAGCCCTTTCTGCCGTCGCCTCGCGTGGTGGAAGCGGTTCGCGAGGCCGCGGCTCATGTCAATCGCTATCCAGAATCTTTCTCGGGAGCATTGCGGCGCCGCATCGTTGAGTACATGGGTGTAGCGTTTGAGCAGATCGCTGTCGGCAATGGGTCCGATGAACTGATTGAATGGCTTTCGCGTGCGTTTTTGGCGAATGGCGACGAGATCGTTGTGCCCAAGCCGAGCTTTTTTTACTACAACACTTGCGCCTGTGCGGTCGGTGGCGTGACGGTTTATGTGGATCGCAATCCGGCGGATTTCACTCTGGATGTCGATGCGATCTTTGCTGCCGTAACGGAGCGAACGAAGATTCTCTACCTTGCGAATCCCAACAATCCGACTGGTACGCCAGCGCCGAGGGCGCAGATCGTCGAGATTCTCGAACGCGCGGATTTCCTGGTGGTTGTGGATGAGTGCTATCTCGAGTTTCTGGGCGAGACGGTGGTTGATCTGTTGCCCAAGTATGCGCACCTGCTGATTTTGCGGAGTTTTTCGAAGGCTTTCGGACTGGCGGGGTTGCGCGTGGGGTACGCCCTGGGGAGCGCGGAGCACATCGACTATCTGCATCGCGTGGCGCAATCGTATTCGGTGAACCGCATGGCGCACGCCGCGGCGATTGCAGCGATGGACGATGTGGAATGGGCTCGCGTGAAGATTGCGGAAATCTGTGCCGAGCGGGATCGCATTGCGGTGGCACTTCGCGAGATGGGCCTGCATCCGCACGAGACGCGTACGAACTTTGTGTTGGTCAATTGCAAGGCTTCAGGCAAGACATCGACGGAGATCGTGTCGGCTTTGCGTGAGCAGAAGATTCACATTCTGGATTTCGCCGGATATCCAGGTTTGGACGCCTATTCATTCCGTATTACCGTTGGGCAGCCGCATGAGAATGAGGCTGCCCTGCGTGCCATCAAAGCTTCTTTGAGTGGATGATTCTCACGGTGGCGGTCTTCAACCATGTTGCTAGATCCGCCTCGGACAACTCGCCTGCGGCTAAGGCAAGTGTCTTGAGTAGGGTCTCCACTTGCGCCGCGGTCCACCTCCAACCATTCAACTCAAGAAAAATACCCATCACCACGAGCGCCGTTCTTTTGTTTCCGTCGATCAGTGGATGATTCTTGGCGATGCCGAATCCATAGGCAGCAGCAAGCTCGAAGATTGAAGCTTTTGGATTGTAGCGATGCAGATGCGTTGGTCGAGTCAAGGCGGATTCCAGCAAGCCGTCGTCTCGCACACCTGCCGCCCCTCCGAATGCATCCAATTGATATCGGTGGACCGCTCTCACCACACCAATCGACACCCAAGAGGGTTCCTGACGTCTCATTTCGCAAGTTCGCGCAGAGTGTCCCGATAACGATGGACGAAGTCCTCTGCGATCTTCATTTGATGCTCAAAATCCTCGTTGTGACGAGTTACCAGATAGCCTTCGGGTGAATCGGTAAGAATGAGTGTGTCACCTTTGGCAATCTTGAGCTTGGCGAGTGCTTCCTTGTTGAGGATGACTCCGGTGGAGTTGCCGATGGTTGTGACTTTGAGCTTCAGCATGGCGGTATAACAATCAATATAACATGTCTTGGATCGCCTGTCGAGCCTTTTCGTAAGCCTCAGGACCCGGCCGGACGATGTGAATCCGCCCCGACCCAGTCGGACGCCAACGCTGATAAAACCGTTCAGAAAGCGCGCCAGCAAAGATGCAAAGCAGAGGCACTCCACACGCCGCCGCGACGTGCATACCGGCGGAATCGTAGCCGACATAAAGCTGCGATTGTGAGATCAGCCAGGCGAAGTCCGCAAACGAGCCTTGGAATATTCGTTTGCCCGCACCTGCGGCGTCCCTGACGCGCTGCGCCTCTTTCTCAGATCCGCCGAGGTCGATGAGGGTGTCTTCTGGAAGAGCAGCCAAGAGATCGAGCTCAAAGGGGTCTGCGAGCCGCTTGGACGCGTTCTCGCCCACTCCCAGGTTCACTGTCACACTTGCGCGCGGGATCGCGCCAGCAGGCTTTGGAGCCACGTAGGCACGCCCTCGCACGCCTAGCGTTTCCACACACCACTGTGCTGCGAGTTCGGGCAGGGAATCCGGAGATTCCGAACGATAAGCCCGGCTTTCGAAGAAATAGTAGTTCTCTTCGGACGGCGTCACCGGAAGCAGACCCAACTGTGACAGGCGCGAATCCGGGTCTAGGACAATGGCGTTTGCGTCGTCGATCCAAGGCTTCGCGGCGATACGGTCGGCGAAGTTGGCGCTACGACCGTATTGGAAGTCGCGATGTTCGATGCGAGTGTCGGCGGCGAACAGTTCCCAGTTCTTGCGGGGTCCCACAAAGACGATGCGGGCGTCGGGAAACCGGGTTTTGGCGGCATCCATCAGGACGCTTGTCACTGCGACGTCCGCCCCGAGCGTGATGCGCGACAGAACATAAACCACTGTCGGTGTTTGGAACACAGCACGCGGTTTCCGCACTCGCTCGTAGCGTGCAAGATGAGACGGCTCGCTCAGAATATCGCTCATCAACCGCGCGTAGGCATCGCAAAGTCGCGGTTCAAAGAGATCACCGAGTGGTTCGATGACCTCGCGGAAGAAGATCCGGCTACCGTTATCGGAAGCGAGTCCGCTGCGGATCTCATCGATCAGGGCAGCGGACCATGCGGAGCCTTCGCAACAATGCGTGAGGAGGCGCTTACAGATACTTTCCAATGATGATGTCCAGCTTCTGCTTGGTGGCTTCGGGCATCACAGAGGGGCTGGTGATGAGCGCGTGCTTGAGGGCCGAATGGCACTTGCATTGAAGATCGTCGCCGATCTTGCCGACCACGGCCTGCACCAGTTTTTGAGCGTTCTCGGCGTTTTGGGTGAGGTTGGCGATAATGTCGGCGACGGTCACGGCGTCGTGTTCCGGATGCCAGCAATCATAGTCAGTGACCATGGCGACCGTGCAATAGCAGATCTCGGCTTCACGCGCGAGCTTCGCTTCGGTGAGATTGGTCATGCCGATCACGTCCATGCCCCAGCTACGGTAGAGGTTCGACTCGGCAAGCGTTGAAAATGCGGGACCTTCCATGCAGAGATAGGTTCCGCCTTGCTTCACTGTGATGCCGTCGAGCGATTTCGAGGTCTCGTGGACAAGGTCCGCGAGCGGGTTGCAAACGGGATCGGAGAATCCAATGTGGGCGACGATGCCTTCGCCAAAGAACGTGGCGGCGCGGCCCATCGTGCGGTCAACGAACTGATCGGGCAGCACAAACTGCAGCGGCTCGTGTTCGGCTTTGAGCGATCCCACAGCGCTGAGCGAAAGAATGTGTTTCACGCCCAGCTTCTTCATGCCGTAGATGTTCGCGCGGTAGTTGAGTTCTGAGGGCGAGAACTTGTGACCGCGGCCGTGGCGCGCAAGAAACGCGACCTTTTTGCCGGCGAGCGTTCCGACGATGTACTTGTCCGAGGGCGCGCCCCAGGGCGTCTCGATCGCGACTTCTTCGTGGGCTTCGAAGCCGGGCATGGAATAGAGTCCGCTGCCGCCGATGATTCCGATGTTTGCTGCTGCTGTCACTTCTGAATAAACCTTTCGAGCCATTGTTCCGCGATGGCCTGCGCGGCTGTTTCAAACATTTCCTGAGGAAACTGCAGGTGTTCGGCCCGGAACGGTGCAACGGGCCTTCTCACATTGTCAGGCAGCAGCGAGTGCTTCCGCCACTCCGGTCCTGTGGAGCGTGCTCTCATTTTTGCATGAACGACTGGAGCCATTGATCGATCACCGTGTAGGGATCCTGCTTGTGCTCAGCGATGGCTTGCGCGGCTGTTTCAAACATCTGCTGCGGAAACTGTTCCAACAGCTTTTCGCGGAACATTTCGCGCAGGCGTCCGGCCCAGAGTTGTACAACGGGCCGTCGTTCGCATTGCCGGGCAGCGGCGAGTGCTTCCGCCACACCGGTTCCATCTTGCGCGCTGGTGAGAAAGACAGGGGCTTCGCATTGCGCGCCTTTGATTTCGCGTTCCAGCTTAGCCGCGCCGTCCAGATCGGCCTTGTTAATCACAAAAAGATCTGCGATTTCCATCAAGCCGGCCTTGATCGCCTGGATGTCGTCGCCCGTATTCGGCGTGAGAACCACCATCGTCACATGGGCGAGTTTGGCGATCTCGACTTCATCCTGGCCAACCCCGACGGTCTCAATCAGGATGACATCGAAGCCAGCGGCATCGAGAAGCACGGTCATGTCCGATGTGGTTGGGGCGAGTCCGCCGAGTTGGCCTTGGGTAGCCATGGAACGAATGAACACGCCCTCGTCCCGGTAATGGTCGAGCATCCGGACGCGATCGCCAAGGATTGCCCCGCCGGTGAAAGGGGAAGTGGGGTCGACGGCGAGGACGGCGACGGTGAGCGATTCCGCCCGCAGCAGGCGAATGAATCGGTCAACTAACGTGGACTTGCCTGCGCCGGGTGCACCGGTGACGCCAAGGATCAGTCCTTTGCCGGTATGCGGAAAGAGGTCTTTGAGAAGAGCGGAGGCTTGGCGGCGCTCAATGAGTGTGGCCGCGCGGGCGATGGATCGGAGATCGCGGTTGAGGATCGCTCTAATGGTCGTCATTCAGGCGGAGGTCACGGCAAGCTCTGCTATCGAGGCTTGCCCGACAGGTTTGCGCTCGAATCTGAAAAATTTCACGTTCCCCATTTCGCCCTGATGAAGGTCCTTGTATTCCGGATTCCAGCCGTCGGTATGCCTGCACCAGAAAATCAAGGGGCATGTCGCGTCGTTTGTTCCTATTGTCGCGTCGCGCTTCCGTGTCAAAAGTCATCAGATTCGAATCTCAGGCCGCGACTTCGATTCCTTCAACATATAGGCGTGGAGCCGGCATCTGGATCGCCATTGTTCGGAACCCTGAATATAAGACTCAATCGATTCGTGCTTTGGTGTATTGCTCATTTCAACACTGCCTGTTTCAGAAAAGATCTCTCGGTTTTGGGGTCCAAAACCGCTGAGTTGTGACCGGCACTCTTCGCGCGTGCGCTCAACTGGCAGCCATGCCTTCGATGCGGTTGGTCGCCTTCCTGATCTTCATCTTTGCTGGTATCAGTCCTTCAGCAATTGGCGAGCAATGACCATTTTCTGAATTTCGCTGGTTCCTTCGCCGATGGTGCAGAGCTTGACGTCACGATAGAACTTTTCCACCGGATAGTCTTTGGTAAAGCCGTAGCCGCCGTGGATCTGGACCGCTTCGTTGCAGACATCCACCGCAATCTCGCTCGCGAAAAGTTTGGCCATGGCCGATTCGCGTGTGATGCGTTTGCCTTGATTCTTGAGGTAGGCTGCGCGATAGGTGAGCAGCCGAGCGGCCTCGATGTTTGTCGCCATGTCCGCCAGTTTGTGTTGAATTGCCTGGAATTCCGAGATCGGGCGTCCAAACTGCTTCCGCTGTTTGGCGTACTTGAGCGCCGCCTCATAGGCGCCTTGTGCGGTTCCCACAGAGAGAGCGGCGATGGAAATCCGGCCGCCGTCGAGAATGCGCAATGAGTCCACGAAGCCTTCGCCCGGCTTGCCCAGCATTTGTGAATCGGGCAATCGGCAATCTTCAAAGATCACTTCGCCAGTATCGGAAGCTCTCATGCCGAGCTTATCTTCTTTCTTGCCTGTGCGAAATCCAGGAGTGTCTTTTTCGAGGACGAACGCCGAGATGCCGTGCGATTGTGCGGCACGATCGGTGACCGCCATGGCGACGCAAACGTCGGCATAGTGGGCGTTGGTGGTGAAGGTTTTCGCACCGTTGAGGATCCACCCGGTGGCGTCGTCGGTGCGGAAAGCCTGTGTCCGTGTGCCGCCCGCATCGGAACCTGCCTCAGGTTCGGTGAGTGACCAGCAGCCGATATACTCGCCTGTCGTCAGTTTCGAAAGATAGCGCTGCTTCTGGTCCTCATCGCCAGCCAGGTAGATATGATTCGAGCAGAGAGAGTTGTGTGCGGCCACAATCAAGCCGACCGAAGGATCGACTCGCGAAAGCTCTTCGATGATGATGGCGTACTCGATATAGCCAAGCCCCGCGCCGTTGTATTCTTCAGGAAAGATCGCGCCAAGGTAGCCGAGTTTGCCGCACTTCTTCACAACGTCCAACGGAAAGATGTTGCCGTCGTCCCAGACGCGGACGTGCGGCTTGATCTCCGCTTCGGCGAACTCGCGCACCGACTTGCGCAGATGCTCTTGCTCGGCTGAGTACTCGAAGTTCACACGATCTCTTCTTTGACTGGATCCCAGCGTAAAGTCCGGCCTTGGCGATAGCTGTCGACGGCCATTCTGCAAGCGATGGAGACCCTGAATCCGACATCGAACGGGCAGTTGGGCTGGACATTCGAGTCACGAATCGCATCGAAGAAGTTCTGCATGTGGGCCGTTGCCGGAGCGGTGCTGCGTCCCACAAGCTCTGAGCCATCGGGCCGGTTGACCTTCTGTGGCTGATAGCGGATCTGCGCGCCCTTGCTGATGGTGCCATCGGTTCCGAGAACCGATTCTGTAACCCCAAGCTGGTTGTTGCCGAATCCGGAAACCCAGTTGAACATCAGTTCCTCGGGCTGTTCCATGGCGACATTCATCGTGTCTGGAACCTCGCGGCCATCTTTCCAGAGATAGACGCCGCCGGTCATCGTCACTGCTTTGGGAACTTGCAAGTTCAGCACTTTGTACCAGAACGAGACCTGATGACACATGTTCTCGTAAACGTTGCCGCCCGAGTAATCGAAGAAGAAGCGCCAGTTGATGAAGCGGTTGGCGTCGAAATCGCGCTTGGGGGCTTCGCCGAGAAAGCTTTGCCATAGCACGTTCTCGGAATTCATGTCCGGATATACGGGACGCGACCATTGGGGCTTGCCATGCGGCGTGTTGCGGAACATGTTCGCGGCAATCGCAGTGATCTTGCCGACCTTGTTGTCTTTGAGGAAATCGAGGGCATCTGTCACTTGGCCGCTGGAACAGCCCTGATGTCCGATCTGGACGCGGTGCTTGCCCGCGTCGGCTTGAAACGCCTTGCGCATGCGCTTAGCGTGATCGACACTGAAGGCCATCGTCTTTTCCTGATAGACGTGTTTACCGGCACTGAGCGTGTTGACGAAGTGGTCGCAGTGCAGGTGCTGCGGCGTGGCGATGAGCACAGCGTCGATGGACTTGTCATCGAGCAGGCGGCGGTGATCCAGATAGGTGGTAGCGTTGGGCGCGATCCGTCTCGCGGCTTCGAGGCGGCGCGTGTAGACGTCAGAGAAGGCGACCATTTCGACGCCTGGGACGGACATCGCCTGATGGACGAGTTCCGTGCCACGATCACCGATGCCGATGATGCCAAGGCGGATCTTGTCGTTGGCGGCGAAAGCAGCCTGGGTCGTGACGGCGCCGGCGATGCCGGTGACCTTGCCGAGAAATTTGCGGCGTGAATCCATATCAGTTACAGCGTCTTCAGTGTATCCCGTTCAGAACCGGGGTGCTCGGTGGAAGCGAGAAGGGAATGTCGCGATTTCTTTCGCGGTTTTGGCCTGCCACCCATTGTTCATCGCTGCGGCGCGGATCTCGCGGACCTTCCGACCCTTCTTTGCACTTCTTCGCGATGTGGATCTTGGCCGATGTTTCGCCGCCGTTGTGGTCTTCAGTCACGGGGAACCGGAACACTGGTTGGTTTTGCTCCAAAACTCGAAGGTTTCGTCCCCTGGGAGTCCGCTGTGAATGTAAAGCATGGCAGAGGATCCGCCGGTTTACAGGTTTGTTGCAATGATTTTGGAAGCGGGGTTCGCAGCCGAGGCGCATGGCGACCGATCCTCCGGTGTTGATGCCGACGTCGAAGATGCGTGTGCGGTCGAGGGCCTTGTCTATTTTGAGCAGCTCTTCGAGGAGAGTTTTGAGGAAGGCGACATCGTTGTTTTGGCCGAGATCGTCGGGGTAGATGACAAGTGCAGAGCGGATGAACGGCGAGGTGCGAAGCCGCGTGAGGCGCGCGACGCGTTCGTCGGATCCGCCCGCGCCGTGCAGGACGTGACGACGGGAATGGCTTGCGATCGTTGGATTGGCTGGGTGAGCAGGTAGGTTCGCGCTGCGCCTTCCACCTGCAAGGTCCTTGACTCAGGTGGTTTTCACTGCTGCTTTGGCTGGGCAACGAGCGTGCAGAGGGAGAATTGCTGCGACGAGCGTCCACCTGGCTATTTCGTGACGGCGGCGATACAGTCGATTTCGACCTTGACGTCGCGAGGCAGGCGGGCGACTTCGACGGTGGCGCGGGCCGGGGTGTTGGCGGTGAAGTAGCGTCCGTAGACCTCGTTCATCTTGGCGAATTCGTTCATGTCTTTGATGTAGACATTGACTTTGAGGACGTTTTCGAAGGAGCTTCCGCAGGCTCCGAGGACGGCTTTGAGATTTTCGAAGACGCGTTCGGTTTGTGCGGTGATGTCACCATCGACGATTTGCATGGTTGCGGGATCGAGCGGGATCTGGCCGCTGAGGTAGGCGAGTCCGTTATGGGTGACGGCTTGGGAATAGGGTCCGATGGCTTTGGGGGCGAGGTCGGTGGCGATGATTTGCTTCATGTTGTTTCATTTTATGCCAGGGCGGCTTTGCTTCGATTGCCGTTTGCTCAGATAGATTGGTACGGGACCAGTTGAGTAAGACGGTCATTCACTTTCCATGCTCTGCTGGAAATCCCCAACGCCAAACGAGTTATTTGCTCCTGAGATGACTACCTCAACCAAAACGATTGAGATTACTCGACGTCGATATTCTTCCCGTGTTGTGGAGAAGGCCGAGTGCCCCATACGAATTGTCGAGATCCCCGCTCCAGTGGCTGTCATCGCACGGAACCACGTGGACGCCATGGCACTCGATGGTTGGTTCGGTCATTGCAAAAACACTGAAGCCCGCCGGGGGTGGCGGGCTTCACAAATCTCAATACTATGGAGCCACCCGTCAGAATCGAACTGACGACCTGCTGATTACGAATCAGCCGCTCTACCAACTGAGCTAGGGTGGCTTGCCCTAAAACATGTTACTGAATGGTCGGGCTGGCGGGATTTGAACCCACGACCTCTTGCACCCCAAGCAAGCGCGCTAGCCAAGCTGCGCTACAGCCCGATTCCTCAGTTATTGTAGCGCGTTCGCGGCGCAACGGAAACCTGTAATGTTCAACTTTTCTTCAGGATTCATTCCGTAGCGGTAAGACACCCGCATATCCGCCGCCGGACTCGACCACGCGCCGCCCCGCACCACCCGGAATTTGCCCGATAGCGGACCGTGCGGATCCACCGCCTCATTCGTCGTATAGGCTTGCTTTCCGTACCAATCGGCGGTCCATTCCCAGACGTTGCCCAGCATGTCATACAAACGGTATTTGTTCATGCGCTTCTGTCCCACATCTTTGATGCCGTTCTCATTCGCATGCAGCGCCTTGCCGTAGGCGGCGTTGCCCTGCGCCACGAGTTTCTGGCTATCCAGCAAAGCCTTGCCGCTGTTGCCCGCATACCAAGCGATCTCATCGAGAATCGCGAACCGCAATGCGGTGCTGCCTCCGCGCGCCGCGTATTCCCACTCGGCCTCGGTCGGCAACCGGGTGCCCGCCCACTTGCAATAGTCCGCAGCATCTTGCCACGTGACATTGACCATTGGTTGCTGCTCGTCATGCCAGCCCATATTCAACATACGGTCCTGAAATTCCGGCCAATCGGGCATAGTTCGTTTTGTCACTTTTGCGAAGGCGGAATAGGCGGCGACGGTCACTTCCGTTTGGCCCAGCCAAAAGCTCTGGGAAATCGTGATCTCGCGGACGGGGCTCTCGTCCTCCTGACACTCCACGTCGCCGCGTGAGCATCCCATCTGGAACTTGCCGTCCGGCAGCCAGGCGTAGCGCTGGCCGTCCTTGGAACTGATCTTGATGCGAGGCATGAACTGCGGCGTGGATAGCGGCAGTTGCGAAATCGGGCGCTCGACTGCCGCCACCTGCGGCTCTTCTGGCTTCACCGTTACTTTTGAAGCCAGCAGGAAATCGCCGCTGCTCTCACCGGATTCGAAAGGCGACTGCACCTTGCCTTGCTTCATCCCATAGGCCGTCATCCGATCGGCGACAAAGTCCGTGAGGTCGCGAAAGGTCACCAAACCATCGGATCCCGCAGCCTCGCCCGCGAGTCCCTTGCCGAGAAAGTAAGAGAAGACGCCCTGCTTGAGCGCATCGTCTTCAAAGCTGACGCGTCCTTCGCGAGTGGAATACAGGACCTTGAGCCCCTCAGCGGCGGCCAGTTTCTTGAACGATCGCGCGGTTCCCGATCGGGTGACGCTTTCCGGCTCATTGCGGCAGGCATCGATGAAGAGAAGCTTTTGGCGCGCCTTGTTCAAGCGCAACAGCATCTCGACATCGCGCACCGGCAAACCTTCACCTTCGAGATCGTCCGCCGTGACACCGAAGGTGGCGAGGTAGTTGAGTCCATTCTTGGTGAATCCATGGCCTCCGAAGAAGACCAGCAGCGTACCTTGATTGGGCTGCACCACATCCGACAGCTCCCGGATACTCTTGCGGACCATCGAGCGGGTCGCCTGCGAATCCACCAGCTTTCGTACCACATAGCCTTGCGATTCGAGGACTCCGCCGAGCACGTCCACGTCGCGAACCGCGTACTTGAGTGAACTCATTCCGCTGGCGGGATCGTATTGGCCGATGCCGATGAGTAGCGCGACCTTGGCCTGTTTTTCAAACGAAGCCTTGACGGTGCCCGCCACCGGACGCACCCGTATGTCGCGCGTTTGTGCTCCGGCTAGTAGTGCAAAAAAACAGAACAGGAAGATCATCTATTTTCCGAACGAAATCACGAGGCGGCCGCCGGGACCCTTGTAGACCATCGATAGGTCTTTATGCTTGTGCTTGCCTTCGAGGGGAAAGAACAGCAATCCCGATACAGACTCCTTAATCACTTCGGACGGAAGAGTCTTTTCCTTCAGTACCGTCAACAGCGGACTCTCTTTGCGTACCGCATCGCCCGCCACTTCCACACCTGTCGCTTGCGTCCCGCCGCTGGTCGCATTGCCAAGGTTTGTGCCGTTGCCGGGCATGTTCTGGGGTCCACCCATGGTGCCGGGGAGACCGCCCCACGAGGGCCCACGGTTGGGCTGCGCCATTGTACCGCCCCCGGCCACTTGTCCCATTTTGATTTTGAGAGTCGAGTTGCCTGCCAACTGTGTAGGTGTGAAGGGACCGGACCGTTGGCCGTCTTTGTGCGAGATCAACGCGAAATCGTCTATGTCTAAACGCAGTGGCTCTTCGCTTAGCAGCCTCACGCGAACCTTCGCGACGACAACACCAGGAGGCAGTTCCAAGCCGACAAGTTGTGTGATCTCGTCCTTGTCGAGGACCATGCTGGCCGTGACTTCCAGCAAATTGTTGCCGGCGTTGTTTTCGGTAATGATCGGTTTCTTATCCGCAACAGCGAGGGCGGCGACGCCAACCCACAGAACCGCGAGGGTGTTGAGACGCATATGGCTCCATGATCTCACTCTTGTTTGAGCGTCATCATCGGGTCGAGGCGCGAAGCTCGCATCGCCGGTAACAGCGATGCTGCGAAGGCCACCGTTGACAAAACAATCGCAGCGCCAACGAAAGTAACGGGATCTTGGGCGGTGACGCCAAACAACTGGCTGGCGAGGATGCGGCCCGAAGCCAGTGCGAGTCCGCCGCCTACCAGCAAACCTGCGCCGACAATCATCGCCGTTTCGCGCAGAATCATCGCGACGACGCCGGAGGGATTCGCTCCCAACGCCATCCGTACGCCGATTTCATTGCGCCGCCGCGCGATCTCATAGGAAAGCACTCCGTACAAACCGATTGCAGCGAGCAAGAGCGCTGCGGCAGCGAGTGCGAGGGTGAACGTCGACATCAGTCGATTGGTCGCGGTGCGACGCTTTAACCGCTCGTCGATGCCCACCAGACTTTGGATCGGCAGGTTGAGGTCCAACGCCTGTAAGGATTTTCGCAACGAAGGCATCAAGGCATTGGCGTCACCGCTGGTACGTATTGCGTAAATCACTCCATCGGTCTCGCCGAGCGGCTGAACGATGGGAACGAAATTGCGCGGAGGCGTCGGGCCTTGCAGCCGGTGGGTTCGATGATCGCGGGCCACGCCTACGATTTGGTGGGTGATGCGGCGATCGCCGTACACCGTGGCGATGTGCATTCCCAAAGGGTTTCGTCCCACAAAGAATTTCTTGGCGAACGCCTCGTTGACGATGCAGACCTTTTGTGAACCTGCGCGGTCGGAATCGTTGAAATCCCGCCCCTGCAGCAGTGGCACGCCGAGTGACGTGAAGTAGTCAGGGCCGGTCTGATCCCAACGCGCGTCTTTATCGTCTGCGCCTTTGGGTGTGTAGCCTTCTACTTCAATTTCGTCGACGCTGTCGCTTCCGCTGAAGAGCCCGTTTTCTGAAAAGGATGCGGAGGTGACGCCGGGTGTCTTGCGGATGCGGTCAAGCAACTCGGGATAGAGGGCGAGGCTCCGCGGGTTGTCGTAACCGGCGCTTCGCGCGTCGATGCGCAACAGTAGCAGGCCGTTCCGCGAGTATCCCAAGTCGACATCCTGCAAATTCGCCAGCGACCGCGCCAGCAAGCCTGCGCCGAGCAACAGGGGAACCGAAAGAGCTACCTGTGCGCCAATGAGTATGCGCCCCCAACGGATGCCTGCGACCGAGGTTGTCGTTCCTCTGCCCTGTTCCTTCAAGCTCAGCGCCGCGTCGGTGCGGGTGATGTTCAGGGCAGGTAACAGGCCGAAGAGGATCGCGGTGAACAGGCTCAGGCCGAGCGTGAAGGCGAGGATTGTTGGGTCAAGCTCAAAGACTTGATGAAAATTCGGATCCGCTTGCACCACCATGTTCGTAAGTGCGCCGTGAATCATGTATCCAGTCACGAGACTTGCGACTCCTCCGGCGATTGCCAACAGCACCGACTCGGTGAGAAGTTGTTGAATCAGGCGCGCGCGTCCCGCCCCCAGTGACAGCCGCAACGCGATCTCGCGTTGGCGAAAAGCACCTCGGGCGAGCAGCAGGTTCGCCAAGTTGGCGCAGGCGATCAACAGCACCGCGCCGACCACGCAGAATAGAATCATCATCGGCGCTGTGAACTGTTCGCGAGCGGAAGAGGCTCCGCCCGCGCCTTCGTGGATTTTCAAATGTTGGTCGAGAAATACTTTGCGATTCTGTTCGCTGATCGATGTGCCTACCGACTGTTCCATCGCGTTCTTGAAGGCCGCGTTGGCCGAAGCCCCGGCCTGCGTCAGCGAAACGCCCGGTTGGAGGCGTCCGAAGACCTGTAGCCACATCACTCTTTCGTCGCCCACATCGTGCAGCCAATTTCGCCCTGGAATGATCTGTGGCTGCAATCCAAGAGGTGCCCAAAGATCGGGGCTTTGTCCAACGGTCTCGCCAAAAAACCTGGGATGAGCGACGCCGACGACGGTCAGGACCGCTTTTCGTAGCTGGATCTTCGCACCCAATGCACTCTCGCTCGAGTTGAATCGACGCATCCAAAATGCGTGCGAAATCACGACCACGGGCTCTGTTGGCGACGCGAAGTCGCGTCCTCTCGCAAGAGCTGCGTCGAGAACCTTGAAGTAGTCGCCGGAGACCATGCGGCCTTGGATCTCTTCGGGTGCCTGCCCTTCCACACGAATCTGCCAGTTTTCGAGTCTCGACTGCGCTGCCATCACTCCAGTGAAGCCCTGCGCTTGCTTCCGGATCTGATCGAACTCCTCAAACGTCAGCAACTCTCGCTCGCCACGGCTCGAACCTTGGCGGACACCGCTTGACGATGGATCCGTCAGGATCACCAGTCTTTCCGGCTCGCGAACGGGCAGTTTGGACAGCAGCACTCCGTTTACAAGACTGAAGATGGCGGTATTGGCTCCGATGCCGAGCGCCAATGACAGAATCACCACCGCTGGATAGCTTGGGCTTGCGGCGAAAGTACGCAGTGCATAGCGAAGGTCCTGCAAGATCATGTAGTAGTGCTCCTTTGGGACGGTTGTGAAGAGATCGGTGATGGTTCTCAACCAGACGGCGGCTTGATTACGAGGCCCTTGCGCGGCATTCAACTGATCGAGAAGCAGGTAAGTCATTTCGCGACCGTATTCACGCCGGAATTCCGGCGGATAGCAGTACAGCAGCGTTTGAAAGACCCTTTCTGCTCGTGGCATCTTTAGCTCTTTTTCGGAATCAGGCCCGTGGCGCGCGCGTGGCGCAGCATTTGGTCTAGTCGCGCGGCCTCGGCTGCGGCGACGCGGCGTCCAAACTTGGTGAGCCGGTAGTAACGGCGGCGTTCGTCTGTATTGCCGGGTTCGGGGCTGCTGGCGAGTTCTTGGATGAGCCCCTGTTCGAGCATGCGCCGGATGGAACTATACAAGGTTCCAGCACTGAGTTGGACACTGCCGCCTGTGCGATCGGCAACATCTTGCATGATCGAGTATCCATGGCGGTCGCGGTCGGCGAGCGCGACGAGGATATGGAACATCGCCGTCGGCAATGGCAGCAGGGCGGTCGGATCCTGAGCGGGAGAAGGCATAGGTCAGATTCAACTATACTCGAAGGCGTTATAGTTGTCTACGATATATTTGTGACTGTAGTTCCAGGAAAAAGTGAGTTAAGTTCCCTGCAAGCTGTCGGCGATCTCTTTTTCGGGAATCGCACCCGCTTTGATCACGCGCCAATAGGGCTCGGTGATATCCACGGTGGTGTTGCCCGCGCCGGTGCACGTTCCACCGTCGAGAACCAGATCGACGCGCCCATCCATGGTTCCGAACACTTCGATGCCGCTGCCGCAGGTGGGTTGACCGGAGAGATTCGCACTGGTTGCGATCAATGGCTGACCGAGTTTCTCGATCAGTTTTTGCACGACAATGCCTCTGGATTGGCGCATGGCGACGCGGCCGGTATTGCCGGTGACCTTTAACGGAACGCGCGCCGAGGCCGGAACGATGATGGTTAAAGGACCCGGCCAGAAGCGCCTGGTCAAGATCAGAAAGCGCGATGAGATGTCCTTGGCAAGATCCTCGGCCATGAGATGATCGCTCACAAACAAGGGGAGGGATCGGACGCTTTCACGGCCTTTTGCGGCAAAGACGCGTCCCACAGCGCGCAAATCAAAAGGATCTGCGACGAGAGCGTAGAGACCGTCGGTCGGCACGGCGACAACTCCGCCTGCCCGAATCACACGGGCGGCGCGATCGATTGCGTCCTGCGAGGGTTTGTCTTGACTGACTTCGACTAGATCTGTGATCAACCGATTGCCTCCGCCACTTCGATCGCCATCTGATAGCGGCCGAACGGAGCACTCAGTTGCACCCCTTGCACGAGAGGCTTGCAGCGAATCACCATTTCCCGGGCGATCTTCACGCCTTCGGCGCGTGCCCTGTCCGCGTTGTCGCACTGGCGCATCCGTTCCATGAACGGTTCAGGAACGGGGACGCGCAACTCGTTCACCATGAACTCCGCATTTCGATAGCTGGTGAGCGGCCAGATGCCTGCAATGAATGGAATCTTGCAATGGGCCACGCGCTTCATGAAGGCTTCCAATTGGTCGAGATCGAAGACCGGCTGCGTGACGACATACTCAGCGCCGGCTTGCACTTTCCACTCAAATCGCCGGACCTCTTCATCGAGATTCATCGCTCCAGGATTCGCGCCGACGCCAAGCAAGAGAGCTGTTTGCGAGCCCATGGGGTTGCCTCCGATATCGAGGCCGTGATTAAGGTTGGTGACGATGTTCGAGAGTCCGATGGCGTCGACGTCGAAGACCGCAGTGGCATCTGGATAAGTGCCCATGCGTGGCGGATCGCCAGTGATGCAGATGAGGTTCCGCACGCCGACGGCGTGAGCGCCGAGCAGTTCCGACTGAATGCCGAGGATGTTGCGATCGCGACAGGCGAAGTGCAAAACGGCTTCGATGCCAGCTTCGGCCTGTATCTTCTGGCAAGTAACCTGAGCGCTGAGGCGTGCACTGGCGCGCGGTCCGTCCGGAACGTTGATGCAATCGATGCCGGCGGCGGCACAAGCGCGTGCGCCTTCGATTTCCTTTGACGCATCCACGCCACGGGGCGGCAGGATTTCGACAAACGAAACGAATTCGCCTTTGGCGAGTTTGGCCCCAAGTTTCGACTTCTCCGCTACCGGAATCAGCGCCATCGATTTCGGTTTCGCGCTGGGAGCCTCAACCGAGATGCTAATTGTCTTCTGGCCGGGCTGCAGTGAGCGAACTTCAGAGCGAATTTCCTTGATATGGTCTGGCGTCGTGCCGCAGCATCCGCCTACGATCTTGACACCGGCCTGCACAAAGCGCCGCGTGTACTGCGAGAAATACTCGGGCGTCGCCATATAGATTTGGCGGCCTTCGACGCGGACGGGTAACCCGGCGTTGGGCATGGCGCTGATGGGCTTTTGAGTGTACGCCATCATCAACTCGATGGTTTCGAGCGTGGTTTTGGGTCCGACGGAGCAGTTGATTCCGATGACGTCGCAGGGCAGTGCATCGAGCGCACGCGAGTAGTCTTCGATTTCCGCGCCGCGCATCTTGCCGTCGTCATCGATGGTGACTTGCGCAACGATGACCGGTTCGTCGCCCGCGACTTCGCGGACGGCGTGAATTGCTTCGGTGATTTCGTGGATATCGTAGAAGGTTTCGAGGACGTAGAGATCGACCCCCGCTTCGTGCAGCACTTCCACTTGCTCACGGAACGCCTGGCGACCTTCTGCAAACGCGAGTTGGCCGATCGGTTCGAGCCGCACGCCGAGCGGTCCGATCGCTCCGGCGACAAACGCCTGATCCTTGGCGGCTTCGCGTGCGAGTTTGACTCCGGCGAGGTTGATATCGCGCAGTTTTTCGATGAGTCCGAAGGCGGCGAGGCGGGGACGAGTTGCGCCGAAGGTGTTGGTTTCGAGGATGTCCGCCCCGGCTTTGACGTACTGCTCGTGGATCTCGCGAACCATCTGGGGTGAGGACAGATTCAATTCGTCGTAGCAACGATTGATGAAGATGCCCTTGGCGAAGAGCATCGTTCCCATCGCGCCATCCGCGACAAGAACCCGCTTGGCCAGTTGTTCCCGAAACTCTTTGGCGCGCGTCGTAATGTTGGTGCCACTCATCTTGGTATAACTTTCTATTCTAACCCGTGCTTTGCGTAAGTGAAACAATTCGCTAGGGAAATGTATCGCGTGATAGCATAGAAGTTCCAGAAACACATGACGGTGCAGGTTCCGGATATACTCGCTCGGATTGTCGAGCACAAGCGTGAGCAACTCGAACAAACGCGCGGCTATCGGGCGATTGCGGAGCGTGCGGCGTATCTTTCGAGAGACGATCACCGCGATTTCAAGGTCGCTCTCAAGGCGCATCCCCCCGCCGTGATTGCGGAGATCAAAAAGGCTTCGCCCAGCAAGGGCTTGTTGTGCGAGAATTTCGATCCATCGGCGATTGCTTTGGCGTACGAGGCGGGTGGGGCCGCGGCGTTGTCGGTGCTGACGGATTCGAAGTACTTTCAGGGTTCATTGCGCGATCTCGATCTCGCGCGAAATTCGGTTTCGCTGCCGGTTCTGCGCAAGGACTTCACCATCGACGAGCAGCATGTGTTCGAGGCCGCATCGATTGGGGCGGACGCGATCTTGCTGATCGCTGCGATCCTCACCACCGAGCAGATGCGGCAGTTCCGCGAACTTGCGGAAACATTGGGCATGGCGGCGCTGGTGGAAGTGCACAACGAGGATGAGTTGAGATCCGCTGTGGATTCCGGGGCGACCATAGTCGGCGTGAACAATCGCGATTTGCGGACCTTCGAAGTGCGTCTCGAAACATCGTTGGCGCTGGCGGAAAAGATGCCTTCGGGCACGGTGCTCGTGAGCGAAAGCGGAATCCATTCAAAGGACGATGTGAAGCGTTTGATGGATGCCGGATACAGCGCATTCCTTGTCGGCGAGCATCTCATGAAATCGGGCAACGCCACTGAGGCGTTACAGAAACTAAGGCAGGTTGTAGTTTGATCATTAAGATTTGCGGCATCAAGACGCTCGAAGACGCACTGGTTTGCGTGCAGGAAGGCGCGGATGCCTTGGGCTTCAACTTCTACAAGAAGAGCCCACGATACATTCGGCCCGAACTTGTACATGAGATTTCCACCGAGATCCCGACACACATCATTCGCGTAGGTGTGTTTGTAGACGAGCCTCCGCCGCAGATGGCGTCGATTGTTCGCGAAGCCGATTTGGATGTTGTCCAGATTCACGGCGGGGGAAAAGCTCCGCGTGGCGCTCGCTTGTGGCGAGCCTTGAATCTTGGTTCGGACTTTGAGGCTGCGGAAGTGGAACGCGAAGCCAATGCGGAAGCGTTTGTGCTGGATTCACCTGCACCAGGAACGTTCGGCGGAACCGGCAAGACCTTCGACTGGACCAAGATTCCCAAGCTCAAGAAGAAATTCATTCTCGCGGGTGGGTTGAGCCATCTGAATGTAGCTGAGGCAATTCGTATTGTGGACCCTTGGGGAGTCGACGCCTGTTCAAAGCTGGAATACGAGCCGGGTAAGAAAGACTTCGATAAAGTGACGGCGTTCATTCGCGCGGCGAGGGGACTGAAGGACGAGGAGGAAGAAGAGACCGATGAGTAGTCATTTGAATCTGCCCGATGCGGGCGGGCACTTCGGACCTTATGGTGGCCGTTATGTTCCGGAGGTGCTGATGGCACCGCTCGAAGAACTGGAACAGGCTTATGCGGAAGCGCGTGTCGATCCAAAGTTTCAGGCGGAACTCGCCGACCTACTCAAGAACTACGCCGGGCGTCCCACGCCTCTTTACTACGCCAAACGGCTCAGTGAAACTCTTGGCGGCGCGAAGATCTATTTGAAGCGCGAAGACCTTTTGCACACGGGCGCGCACAAGATCAACAACGCCATCGGACAAGCTTTGCTCGCGATCCGCATGGGCAAGAAACGGATCATCGCCGAGACGGGCGCTGGTCAGCACGGTGTCGCTACAGCCAGTGTTTGCGCATTGTTTGGACTCGATTGCACGGTCTACATGGGCGAAGAGGACATGCATCGCCAACGCCTGAACGTCTTCCGGATGCGCATGTTGGGATCCAAGGTCGTTGCCGTTACCAACGGCAGCCGGACGCTGAAAGACGCGATCAGCGAAGCGATGCGCGATTGGGTGACCAACGTTTCCACAACTCACTATTTGCTGGGATCCGCGCTCGGTGCGCATCCGTATCCGATGATGGTCCGCGACTTCCACAGTTGCATTGGCCGCGAAGCGAAGAAGCAGATTCTCGAAGCGGAGGGCCGCTTGCCGGATATACTGATCGCCTGTGTCGGCGGTGGTTCGAATGCAATAGGCCTGTTTCATGAGTTTCTTGGGGACCCAGGTGTCCGCATGGTCGGAGCCGAGGCTGGCGGACGCAGTGGACAGTTGGGTGAGCATGCCGCGCGTTTTGCAGGTGGCGTTCCGGGAGTGCTGCAGGGCACTTATAGTTATTTGTTGCAGGATGGCGATGGTCAGGTCTCGCTCACGCATTCGGTATCCGCTGGCTTGGATTACGCGTCGGTGGGTCCGGAACATGCTTGGCTGCACGATGAGAAGCGCGCGGAATACACGTCTGTGACGGATCAAGACGCGCTTGAAGCCGCGGTTACTTTGTCGCATTCCGAAGGCATCATTCCGGCAATGGAATCGGCCCACGCGATTCACGAGGCGTTGAAGCGCGCACCGGAGGCGAAGGGCGAGATCTTCATCGTCAACCTTTCCGGACGTGGCGACAAAGACACCGACATCTATCGCGAGAATCTGAAGGAACTCGATGGCAAGTAGAATTGCGCAGTTGTTCACGCGACTGCAAGCTGAGAAGAAGCAAGCTCTCATCGCCTACGTCACCGCTGGGGATCCGACGCCTGAAGCGACTCCAGGGCTGGTTGCCGCGCTGGAGCGTGGCGGTGCCGATCTGATCGAACTTGGCGTTCCGTTTTCCGATCCGATTGCCGATGGCCCCGTGATTCAGCGTGGTGCCGATCGTGCGTTGAAGGCCGGAACGACGCTGCCACGTGTTCTGGAAATGGCCATTGAGATCCGTAAGAGTTCGCAGATCCCAATTTTGCTGTTCAGCTATCTGAATCCAATGCTGCGGTATGGTTTCGCAAAGCTCGCGAAAGACGCAAAGGCGGCTGGAATCGACGGCGTGCTCATGACCGATGCGAGTGTGGAAGAGGCGGAAAGCTACGTCGGTGCGATGCGCGCCGAAGGATTGGATACCGTTTTCCTAGCTGCTCCCACGAGTACCGAACGCCGGTTGGAACTGGTCGCGAAGTATTCGAGCGGCTTTGTGTACTTGGTTTCGCGCACGGGTGTGACCGGCGAGCAGGAAGCGCTTTCGAACTTGATTCAGCCGCTGCTCGACGCCATGCGAAGGCACACATCGCTGCCGCTCGCCGTGGGGTTTGGTATTTCCACGCACGAGCAGTACAAGACCGTGGCATCGATGGCCGACGCCGTGGTTGTTGGCAGTGCGATCGTTCGTGTGATCGAAAAGTATGGCGGCGACGAGGCGCAACTGGAGGCCTTTACGCGGAGCTTGAAGTATGGATCATGAAGCTGGCATGGTCCGGCTGCAGGCGTGCCGCGAAAAGATCGACAAGATCGATGTGAACATCGTCGAACTCATCAACGAGCGTACGAAAGTGGTCGAGGAGATTGGGCGCGTCAAAGAAGCTCTTCAACTCAAGATTTACGAACCGAAGCGCGAAGAGCAGGTCTATGTGAACATTACCGCGAACAACAAGGGGCCGCTGCCTGACGATGCGGTGAAGCGAATGTTCGAGCGGATCATCGACGAGATGCGCACGGTACAGAGATTGAAGATGAAAAAGGAAGTGTCCTAGATGTTGGTTGTGATGCAGGCCGGTTCGTCCGAGCAACAGGTTCAGAATGTGATTGATCGTTTAGTCACAATGGGCTTTACTGTCCATCGTTCTACTGGCGTGACGCACACAGTGCTTGGTGGTGTGGGTCCAGTGGAAGATTTCGAACCTGCGGATTTCGAAGCCTTCGAAGGCGTAAAGGAATGCCACCGTATTGTCTCGCCCTATAAGCTGGCGAGTCGGCACTTCAAGCCCGGTGGATCGGTTATCAAGATCAAGGACGTGGAAATCGGCGGAGACAAGCTTGTCGTAATGGCCGGGCCGTGCTCGGTGGAAAATCGCGATCAGATCGAGATGTCCGCGGAAATTGTCGCCAAAGCTGGTGCAAAGGTGATTCGCGGCGGTGCGTTCAAGCCCCGCTCGTCCCCGTATAGTTTTCAGGGCCTCGGCGAAGAAGGCCTCAAGATGATGCGTGAGGCTGCGGATCGCAATGGATTGCTGGTGATCAGCGAAGTGATGGATCAGTCGCAACTGCCCTTGTTGTGCGAATACTCGGACATCTTGCAAATCGGTGCCCGCAACATGCAGAACTTCAACCTGCTGCGAGCCGTTGGCAATACGCGGACGCCCGCGTTGTTGAAGCGCGGCATCGCTGCGACCATCGAAGAACTGCTGCTTTCGGCTGAGTACATTCTGTCGGGCGGAAACTACGACGTGATTCTCTGCGAGCGTGGCATCCGGACTTACGAGACCTTTATGCGCAACACCATGGATATCTCAGCGATTCCCGCCGTGAAAAAGCTATCGCATCTGCCGATTTTGGGAGATCCCTCGCATGGCACCGGTAAGCGCGAGTTCGTGCTGCCGATGGCGCGCGCTGCCGTGGCTGCGGGCGCGGATGGTTTGCTGGTGGAAGTCCACCCGGACCCCGATCGTGCCGTGAGCGATGGCGCGCAGACCCTCAAGCCGGGACAGTTCGAGGAGATGATGCAGCAATGCCGGGCGATTGCGAAGGCAGTCGGCCGAAGCATGTGAACACGGTCGCCATAGTTGGTGTAGGGCTCATAGGCGGCTCGTTTGCGCGGGCGTTGCAGCAGACTGGTTATGCTGGCCGGATTCTGGGGGTGAGCAGCGAGCGCACAACACGCGAGGCGATGGCGCTCGGTGTGATTCATGAAGCGGTGACTCTCGACGAAGCCGCCGCACGTGCCGACCTTCTGTTTTTGGCACAACCGATTCTGCATCTGATCGACGACCTCGCGAAGCTACAGGGCAAGCTGAAACCAGGAGCACTGGTGACCGATGGTGGATCCACAAAAACACGCATCTGCGAAGCGGGCCGCGTGCTGGGATCGCAGTTTATCGGTGGACACCCAATGGCCGGCAAAGAGGCTCGCGGCGTGCAATACGCGACAGGGGATCTGTTTCGCGGCTGCAACTGGGTGCTGACTCCGTTGGATGACGCGGATCTTTCGCAGCCTGCAGCGGTCTGGTTGCGGGATCGTATCCAGGCGTTCGGCTCGAAGCTCGTGGTGCTCAAACCCGAGGTGCACGATCGGGTGGTGGCGTCCACATCGCACCTTGTGCAACTGCTGTCCACATCGCTGGCGGTGACGCTTGCGGATGTTGCCGAGGCTCCAAGTGTCGTCGGCCCCGCGGCGATCGAAATGACGCGCGTGGCAATGAGCGATTTCGGAATGTGGGCGGATATTTTCGCAACCAATCCGGATGCGATCAGCGAGGCGTTGGGGCGGTTGATCGGCAATCTGCAACAGGCGCGCGAATCGCTCACCGATCCGGCATTGAGGGCGATTTTTGAGAAAGCTGCCGCGTCGGCAAAGCGCCTGCGCTCTCCCAACGTGAAGAATTTCGAGACTTAGCGAAGGGTCCAACATCCAAGCGTGGACGCGTTACGGGCGCAGAGAACGCCGTCGGCCAAGGCAGGATAAGCACGCACCACTCCGGGCAACAATTGCTTGCGAGGGCCAGCCTTCAAGCTCTTCGGATCTGCGGCAGCCCAGGCGAGTTCGCCCCCTTCGCGCATCAAGAGCAAATCGTTGCCGGCCAGAATCACCGAGCCTGCGCCGAATTCGTCGATCTCCCACATGACCTTGCCGGTTTTCAATTCGACACATCGAAAGACTTGGCCGTTCTCTTGTCGGCCATGATAGCCGTACAAGTAACCGTCTTTGTGGACAGAGGTCGCATAGTGATTCGACAAAGACTCGTCGCCAGACCAGAGCGGTTTGAACTGGTTGCCGGTAACTTGGAGCGTCGTCGCGCCGGTTCTGTAGCTGGACGAAATGAAGACGAGGTCGTTCACAACCACAGGAACAGCCGCATTCACTGAGGCGTCGTTGCGCGACTTCCAGGGCATCCGGAACCTTACTTGGCCATTCAACGGATCGAGGCTGACCAACCCTGCGCGAGTGAGCACCAATACGTGGCGCGTGCCTCCGATTGTGGCTGCCGTCGGCGATGAGTATCCCGCCTCGTCGTTGGTCGCGCCCCAGAATACCTTGCCGGTGTCCTTGTGAAACGCGACGATTCCAGCCAACTGCGGACCTCCGACGTTCAAGATCACTTTGTCGCCTTCCACCAGCGGAACGGCGGCGGCACCGAAGAAACCCTTGGCGAACTTGAACTGCGCCTTCGTATCCACCTGCCAGATCTTTTTCCCCGTGGTGAAGTCGAGACATGTCAGCATGCCTTCCGCGCCATGCGTGTAGATCTTGCCTGCACTCACGACTGGCGTCGCGCGTGGCCCTTCGTCGAATCCGAAATCGTCGCGATAGAGGGTTTCGTAGGAAAAAGACCAAACTCTGGCCCCGCTTTTTACGTTCAACGCTTCAACGGTCTCGCGATTTTGGAGACGATGAAACAGAATCAGCTTGTCTTGTGCGATCACGGGTCCCGCGAAACCAGCGCCCACAGAGATCTGCCAGAGCTTTTCGGGGTTCCGGCCGGGCAGCGTTCCTGAATAGACACCATCGCGAGTTGGGCCTAAAAACTGGGGCCAATCGGCACAAAAAGCGCTGCCCGAGAGGGCCAGCAAGCTATAGTAAAAGTTCAAGGAAAATAAGTGAGTCTTCAGAAACATTTCACACTCTTCGTGTTGCTACTCAGTGCAGCGGCAAGCGCTATGCAAGCGCAGACAGTTCGTGGGGCAATCAACGGCATCGTATCGGATTCCGCACGCAAGCCGGTTGCGGGGGCCACTGTAGAGATTCTTAACGAGGACACCGGACGCATTACTTCGGTCAAGTCTCTTGCGAATGGTACGTATGCCACGACCTTTCTGGCACCTGGCGCTTATCGCGTGGCTGCTTCCCAGCAAGGGTATCTCACCTCAGCCGTGAAGCTGAAGCTGGCAGTCAATCAGGAAGCGCGAGTCGATCTTGCTCTTGCCGATGCCGCCCGCAAAGAACAGGTGAATGTCACAAGCGATCCTGCTGTTTTGAAAACTGAATCGGCTTCCGTGTCGGGCGTCATCGGTACACAACAGATTCAGGGACTTCCGCTCGACGGGCGCAACTTCTACGAACTCGGGTTGCTGCTGCCAGGCGTTGCGCCACCCGCGCAAGGATCTTCAGGATCGTTGCGCGGCGACTTCGCGTTGAACGTCAACGGTGCGCGCGAAGATTTCAATCTGTTTCTTTTGGACGGCGTCTATAACTCGGATGCCAAGCTGAACGGCATCGGGGTGCAACCACCGGTCGATGGAGTACGCGAGTTTGAGCTGGCAACTTCGAGCTACGACGCCTCGTTCGGACGCAATGCCGGCGGCCAAATGAACGTGGTTCTGCGGTCTGGTACGAATCAGGTGCACGGCACTGTTTACGAGTTTTTCCGCAACAACAAACTCGACTCGAAGAACTATTTCGCGCCATCCGACGCGGCTCAGAAGTACAACCGCAATCAGTTTGGATTCTCACTCGGTGGTCCAATCGCCAAGAACCGCACGTTCTTTTTTGTCGACTATGAGGCGCGCCGCACCCGCGAAGGCATCGTTCGCCCGACCAATGTTCCGACTGCTCTCGAACGCATCGGTGACTTCTCGCAAAGCCGGTCATTTGCGGTGGACATCTTCACCCAACAGCTCTTTCCGGGCAACAAGATTCCGGTGGAGCGGATTCACCCCACAGCGCGTGCGCTTGCGGCCCTGTATCCAATGCCGAACCGCAATGTGGCGTCGCAGAACTTCGTTTCGTCTCCTTCGCTGCGAGACCGCAACGATCATTTCGACGTCAAGATCGATCATGCGCTGACGGCACGCACCGAGGTCGCAGGACGTATTTCAATGGGCGACCGCGATTACTACGAACCGTTTGCAGGTTCGAGCTTTCCTGCAATTCCGGGCTATGGCGTCGTGATTCCGCAGCGGAATATCAATGCAATGACGAGTCTCACGCATTCGTTTACCCCGCGATTCATCAATGAAATGCGGTTGGGCTTCAATCGCGTCGGACGCAACAGCAACACCGAGAACGCGGGACGCAACCTCAACCAAGCGGTCGGTCTGCCGACGATCTGGTCGAACCCTCGCGATAACGGACTCACCTCTGTCAGCATCACTGGATTCTCGCCTCTCGGAGACGACTACACGCAACCGCAGAAGTCTGCGTTGAACACGTATCAGTTGATCGATCAGGCTTCGATCGTAGCTGGGCGGCATCAGTTGAAATTTGGCATGGACATCCGCAAGCTGGAACAGAATGCTTTTCGTGATGTGCAGTCGCGCGGATTCCTGAATTTCTCCGGTTTCAGCGGCAACGCGCTCGCCGAGATGTTGCAAGGCGTCTTGTCGGCGAGCGGCTACGCGCGTTCGGACAATCCGCAGTATCTCCGCACGCAGAGTTACAACTTCTTCGCTCACGATTCGTTCAGGCTTTCCTCGCGCGCGATCTTGAACTACGGCATCCGTTACGAATACAACGCACCGGGCGTGGACAAGTTCGATCGCGCCAATGTCTATGACCGCCTCACAGGAGGCCTTGCCGCCGTTGGCAAGAACGGGTTTCCGCGGGGTGGCTACAATCCCGACCGGAACAACATCGCGCCGCGCATTGGCTTGGCGTACTCGCTCAATCCATCGACGGTGATCCGCGCAGGATATGGCGTCTATTTCGATCAAGGTGCATTGGCTCCGGGCGAGGGTTTGTACTTCAGCCCGCCCTATTACAACTTCAATCTGTTCGTCGCGCTGCAGACCTATTTCCTGAATTTGTCGAACCCCTTCCCGCGCGACTACCCGTTCCCGATTCCCGGATCGGCCACGGCGTTCGATCGCAACCTGCGCACACCGTATCTGCAGCATTGGAACTTCACAGTGGAACGCGCGATCACCAAGTCGACCACAGTGGAAGCCGGATACGTTGCTTCGAAGGGCTCGAAGCTCTATTCGTGGCGCGATATCAATCAGCCGCGCCCGACCAATGCCGCTCAGTATCGGCGTCCGAACTTCTACTTCGATGACATAACGTTGGCTGAGAGCCGTGCGAATTCCAACTATCATTCGCTGCAGGTTCGGGTGCAGCAGCGCATGGCTCGAGGTGTCACCGGGATGCTTTCGTACACCTACGCGAAGTCGCTTGACGATACATCTGGATTCTTTCAAAGCACCGGTGATCCGAACTTTCCGCAGAACAGCAACGATCTGAGAGCGGAACGCGGACGTTCGAGTTTCGATATCCGTCAGCGCGCCGTTGCTTCGTACAGCTACGATCTGCCGTTTGCCAAGGGCAAGCTTTGGGGCGGTTGGCAAACGCTCGGCATTTGGACCTTTCAGACTGGTCGACCGTTTACAGTGGCTTTGAATCCGGACTTCGACAACTCCAACACGGGCCGCTCGGTTCTTGGCTTCGGCAACAACGACCGTCCGAATCTGATTGCGAATCCGAATCTCGACAATCGCACCGCGGAGCGTTGGTTCAATACTGCAGCCTTTGCGGTTCCGGCGCGGGGTAACTTCGGCAGCGCCGGCCGCAACATTGTGGATGGTCCGGGATTGCAGACGATCAATTTGTCGCTCGTGAAAAACACGGTGTTTAGCGATCGCTACAACCTGCAGTTCCGCGCGGAGTTCTTCAACGCTCTCGATCGTGCGAACTTCGGCTTGCCTGACAATTTCGTTGGCAACCCGACGTTTGGACGCATCTTGACTGCTGGCGATCCGCGGCGTGTGCAGCTAGGATTGAAGCTGTTGTTCTAAGTCGAACATGGAAAATCCATTCATGAAGAGGGCGATTCAACTCGCCTTGGAGAACGTGCGTCTTGGGCGCGGAGGTCCATTTGGCGCGGTTGTGGCGAAGGATGGCGAGATCGTCGCCGAAGGTTACAACCTCGTCACTTCCACCTGCGATCCGACGGCTCATGCCGAGGTCATTGCGATTCGAAGGGCCTGCGAGAAGTTGCGTAACTTCCATCTCGATGGATGCGAGGTTTACACAAGTTGCGAACCCTGCCCCATGTGCCTTGCCGCGATCTATTGGGCGCACATCGATCGCGTGTATTTCGGATGCACGCACAAAGATGCCGCGGACATCGGGTTCGATGATTCGCATATCTACACAGAGATGCGGATGCGGCTGGAAGAACGCAAGATTCCAATGGTGACGATGGATCGGGATGAAGCGCTGCACGCCTTTGACGCTTGGCGCAGAAAGACAGATCGCATAGACTATTAGCACCATGTTCGTTCCGATAGTTGCCGTGTTGCTTCTGTTGGATGATCCGTCGGACACACTGCCCATCGACCATCCTGCGATTCGCTACAAGGACGCGATTGCCGTCAATTCGATTTCCCGGTTGAATGACCGAATCGCTTCGGGCGAATTGAATCTTGAGTACGATCCGGACCACGGATACCTGAGGTCGTTGTTGGATCACCTGAAGATTCCGATTTCCTCCCAAGTGCTGGTCTTCACGAAGACGAGCTTTCAAGCAAGCAAGATCTCGCCGCGTATTCCCCGCGCAATCTATCACAGCGACGATGTGTTCGTCGGTTGGGTTCGCGGAGGCGATGTAGTTGAGATCGCCGTGACCGATCCTCAATTGGGAGTAGGATTCTATACGCTCGATCAGGAACAAGTTCGCAAGCCGCGGATCGAACGTAGGGGGCAGGAATGCCTGCAGTGTCACGTTGGCGCATCGACGATGGGAGTTCCGGGGTTGATGGTGCGTTCGGTGGTGCCCGATCGTTCTGGAATGCCTGTGTTCCCAGGGCCGTCGCACCTGACCGATCATCGCAGCCCATTGGATCGGCGTTGGGGTGGCTGGTATGTCTCCGGCACACATGGCGGCATGAAGCACATGGGGAACTCTTATGTGGAAAAGGGCGAGTCGGCCTCGGCTTTCGACGCGACGGCAGGGCAGAACGTGACCAACCTCGATACGGCTTTTACAACCACTCCATATCTCGCGCCGACGAGCGACATCGTTTCGCTGCTGCTGTTGGAACACCGTATCCGAGTCATCAATGTGCTGAACCGAGTAAGCTTTGAGGTGAGAATCAAGGGCCAAGCCTCGCGCCAGGCGCTCGACATCGCGGCTCAGGCCTTGCGGATGGACGACGAAGCGAGTTGGAGCGAGCCGATCAAGGGTGCCGGAAAGTTCTCTTTGGACTATGAAAGCGCCGATCCAGCGCGGCGGCAATTGGATCTTCGAACGCGGCTCTATCGAAAGAAGAAGAGTCCAATGGTGGTTTCCCCGGTTTTCGATGGTTTGCCTGACGGCGTGAAGTCCATTTTACGAGAACGTTATTCAGCAGTGAACGGATTCAAGAAGTAGGCTGTGGCCAAACATTCTCGAAGCTCAATGTAGCGTGCTTGGGATATGATGACAGGAGCCATGAAGATGACGGATATGACGCGCCGGAACATGCTGCGGGGCGCGATTGCTTCGAGTGCGGCGGCGGTGGAAACAGTTGAAGGAGCGCCCGTCCGAGAGTTGAAGATCTCGCGCACCACGCAGACTCGTTCGATTTGTCCGTATTGCGCCGTTGGATGCAGCGTTGTGATCCACACGCTGGGCGACAAGGCGCGCAACGTGAAGCCCGCCGTCGTGCATATCGAAGGCGATCCTGATTCGCCGGTGAACCGCGGAACGCTATGTCCCAAGGGCATCGGACTGAAAGAGTTCGTCAATTCGGATCGACGCTTGACGAAGCCGTTGTATCGAGCGAAGGGATCTGCGGAATGGCAGGAGATCTCATGGGACGACGCGATTCCTCGAATGGCGCGATTGATCAAAGATACGCGTGAGCGCGGGTTTGAAGAGAAGGATTCTCAGGGCCGCGTCGTGAACCGGTTGACGAACACCGCAATGATTGGTGGTTGTACGGATACGAACGAGATCAACTTTCTGCTCAGCCGTTTTCGGTTCGGTCTTGGGCTGCTGCCTTACGAGAATCAAAGTCGACTGTGACACGGTCCCACAGTGGTCAGTTTGGCCGCCACATTCGGTAGAGGAGCAATGACGAACGGCTGGACAGATGTCCAGAACGCGGACGTCATTTTGGTGATGGGCGGGAATCCGGCGGAGAATCATCCGGTTGGTTTCCGCTTCGTGATGGAAGCCCGCCGCAAGCGCAAGGCCAAGCTGGTGTGCGTGGATCCGCGATTTACACGCACCGCCGCAGTGTCGGATTGTTATGTCCCGATTCGCGCGGGTTCCGACATCGCCTTTCTGGGCGGCGTGATTCATCATGCGGTTTCCAAGGGCTTGTATCAAGCCGACTACGTCAAACTGCACACCAACGCTTCGTTTCTTGTGCAGGAAGGCTATGGTTTCGCCGACGGCTATTTTACAGGTTGGAACGCCGAGACCAAGACTTACGACAAGGCGACCTGGCAATACGAGTTGGACGGTGCCGGTCATGCGAAGGTGGATCCAACACTTGAGCATCCGCGCTGTGTGTTTCAGTTGATGCGCAAACACTACTCGCGTTATACGCCTGAAAAAATCGCGGAGATCTGCGGTTGCAGCTCGCAAGAGTTCACGCAGGCCGCGGACATCGTCTGCACGGCGAGCGCGAAAGAGAAGTCTGGCACGGTATTGTATGCGTTGGGCTGGACACAACATTCGACATCGGTGCAGTTGATCCACACGGCGGCGATGGTGCAACTGCTGATGGGTAATATCGGGATGCCCGGCGGCGGCGTCAACGCGCAGCGAGGACACGCCAACATACAAGGCTCAACAGACATGGGTTCGTGGAACAATCTCCCCGGCTATCTGAAGATTCCGCGGGCGAATCACACGGGCTTGGCCGACTATCTAAAGGCGTATACGCCCAAAGCTTTGCGTCCGAATTCTATGAATTATTGGGGTAACACTCCGAAGTTCATGACGAGTTTATTGAAGTGCTACTACGGGGAAAGGGCCACAAAGGCCAATGAATTCGGCTACAACTGGATTCCAAAGGCTGGAGAGCAGGCGAATCACAGCTGGGGCCAGTTCTTCGATGAGATGACGCAGGGCAAGATCGAAGGGCTCATTTCGTTCGGCATGAATCCGGTGGCGAATGGTCCGAACACAGCGAAGATGCTCACCGCTTTGGCGAAATTGAAGTGGATGATCGTGGTCGAGAACTTCGAAACGGAAACTTCAGCTTTCTGGAAGGCGAAGTCACTGGGCGGCAAGTTTCAAGAGACCGCGCTCGATTCCAAAGACATTGACACTGAGACGTTTTTGCTTCCGGCGTCTTGTTTTGCTGAGAAAGACGGGGCATTTGTGAATTCGTCGCGCTGGCTGCAATGGAAGGAAGCAGCGCTCGATCCGCCTGGAGATGCGCGTCGCGATCAGGAAATTATGGCGCGGCTTTTCTTGGCGATTCGCGGGCTTTACGAGAAAGAAGGCGGCAAGGGTATGGATTCGCTGATGGCGATGGGCTGGCCCTATTCGAATTCTGTGTCGCCGTCGCTTTCGGAAGTCGCTCGCGAGGTCAATGGCCGCGATCTTACGACAGGCAAGCAATTGAATGGCTTTGGCGAATTGAAGGACGACGGCTCGACATCGTGCGGTTGCTGGATTTATTCCGGCTCCTGGACCGAGGCTGGAAACAACATGTCTCGCCGCGGGCAAGATGATCCGACGGGGCTGGGATTGTTCCCGACATGGTCTTGGTCATGGCCCGCGAACCGACGGATCCTCTACAATCGAGCGTCGGCCGACGAGCACGGGAGGCCTTGGGATGCGACACGTGCCCCCTTGCGATGGGATGGAACGCGCTGGTCAGGCGATGTGCCGGATTACAAGGCCGATGCGCCTCCCGAGGCGTTTGGCGCGTTCATCATGAACCCCGAGGGGGTTGCCAAGCTGTTTGCCAACGACTTGGTTGAGGGTCCGTTTCCCGAACACTACGAGCCTGCTGAGTCCCCGGTGTCGAATGCGTTTCATCCGAACGTGAACGCGAATCCAATGGCTAAGATCTTTGCCGGTGAACGAGATAAGATGGGTACCGCTGCGGACTTTCCTTATGTCGGCATCACATATCGGTTGACCGAACACTTCCATTACTGGACCAAGCACACAGCGGCGAGTGCAGCGCTGCAGTCGAACTTCTTTGTCGAGGTTCCCGATGAATTGGCCCAGGAAAAGGGAATTCGGAGTGGCATGATTGTGCGCGTGCGTTCTGCCCGCGGGCATGTTGAAGGTCCCGCACTGGTGACGAAGAGATTGCGTGGATTGAAGGTTGGCGGCAAGACTGTTTACCAGATCGGACTGCCGATTCATTGGGGTTTTGTGGGCAAAGTGACCGGTCCGCTAATCAACAACCTCACGGCATCGGTGTACGATCCGAACTCGGGGACGCCCGAATACAAGGGTTTCCTTGTCAGTCTGGAGAAAGCCTAGATGATCGTCGCAAAGCTCATCGATACGTCGTTGTGCATTGGCTGCAAGGCCTGCGAAGTGGCCTGTCAGGAATGGAACGATCAGGAATTTCTCAAAGGTGAATTCTTTGGGACGTATCAGACGCAACCAGACCTGACGCCCAATTTCTGGAACCTGATCAAGTTCAACGAGATCGAGAAAGACGGCAAAGTCGTCGCCTGGAACATGGCGAAGTATCAGTGCATGCACTGCGCCGATGCGGGCTGTATGCGGTCGTGTCCTGCGCCGGGAGCGATCATCCGCCATGCCAACGGCATCGTCGACTTCGTGCACGATAAGTGTATTGGTTGCGGTTACTGCGTCACAGGATGTCCGTTCGATGTTCCGAAGTTAAGCCCGAAGACGAACAAAGTCTATAAGTGCACGCTCTGTTCTGACCGCACTGCGGTTGGGCTAGAGCCTGCTTGTATCAAGAGTTGTCCCACCAACTGCCTGACCTTTGGAGAACGCGACGCGCTGGTGTTTCAGGCCGAATCGCGCGCTAAGGAGTTGCGCGCCGATGGCGTTGCGACTGCTGGGGTCTACAATCCCGAGGGGGTTGGCGGAACGAACGTGTTGTATGTGCTGAAGGACGCGACCAAGCCTGAATCGTATGGGCTGCCGCGCGATCCACAGATTCCATTGAGCGTCTCTTTGTGGAAAGGCCCTGTGAAGTGGCTGGGATCGCTTGCGTTGGCCGGCGGGATTCTCGGCGCAGCGCTGCATTATCTGAGAGTCGGACCGAAGGAAGACAGCCATGATTGAGCGGTTTTCGTTTGTAGAGCGCGTGATTCATTGGGCCTCGGCATTCAGCTTTCTCTACGCCGCACTCACCGGACTGTCGATGTGGTCGCACAAGCTGTTCTGGTTGGCTTCTGTCTTTGGCGGAGGTGCTGTGACCCGTGCGACGCATCCCTGGGCGGGGACATTCTTCGCCTTGGTGTTGGGATTCATGTTCCGGCAGTGGGCCTCGCAGATGCGTCTCGATGCCGACGATCGTAAGTGGCTGCGGGTTTCCCATCGTTACGCGATGAACGATGAAACAGGTGTTCCGGATTCCGGCCGTTTCAACGCTGGACAGAAGATGCTGTTCTGGATGCAGTCGGTTTCGGCCCTGCTTTTGTTGGTTTCGGGTGTGGTGTTGTGGAATCCGGAATGGATGCCTCGGGCCTTGCGCTTGATGGCGATTCTCGTGCATCCGATCGCGGCGCTGGGATCGATCACCGGTATCATCTTGCATATCTACATGGGCACGCTTGCCGTGCCTGGCGCGTTGCATGCGATGGTTCGCGGTGTGGTGACGGAGCGTTGGGCGAAGAGCCATCATCGGGCTTGGTACAAGCAGATTTCGCGCTAGACTGGCGAATGATGACTCGTCGTGTATTTGCTTCCGCACTTGCCGCCCCGCTGCTTGCGTCCGCGCAATCGCAGCAGAAGTGGTTTCAGATCTCGCTCGCCGAATGGTCGGTGCACAAGGCGATTTTCGGCAATACGCTGAAGACGCTTGAGTTTCCGCAACTCGCGCGGGACAAGTTTGGCATTGAGGGCCTTGAGTTCGTGAACACGCTGTGGGGTGTCCCCACGCAAGGCTACATCCAACGCCTCAAGCACAACATGAACGCCACCGGAACCAAAGGCGTCATGATCATGTGCGACGACGAAGGCATGATGGGCCATTCGGAAAAGACCGCGCGGATGAAGGCCGCCCGCAATCACTACAAGTGGGTTGACTACGCGGCGGAACTGGGTTGCAAGGGGATCCGGACGAACATGTACCCTGACAAGAATCCGAAGGCCGATGCGGAGATCGCCGAATATCTGAAGTGTTGCGCGGAAAGCTTCAACGATCTTTCCGGATATGCCGCCAAGGCTGGTATCAACGTGATGATTGAGAATCACGGTGGTCTGTCGTCGGATCCGGACATTCTCGTGCGGCTAATGAAGCTGGCACCAGCCCGGAACTTCGGCTTGCTGCCGGATTTCGGCAACTTCTATGGTGCGACGGATCGCTACGATGCAGTGAAGAAGATGATGCCTTACGCGAAGGGCGTCAGCTTCAAGTGCTGGGACTTTGGCCCTGACGGCAAAGAGACCAAGATGGACATGGCCCGGCTCATGAACATCGTCAAGGATGCTGGCTTCAAGGGTTGGGTTGGCATCGAGTACGAGGGTGAGAGGCTGCCGGAATACGAAGGTGTCTCGGCAGCCAAGACTTGGCTCGATCGCTACTCAGGTTAGGCCGACGGCCAACCGGCGGCCGGGGCGGGATACACCCACGTCTGATTGGCTTTGGGATAGTAGAGAGTCATTTGTGCCAGGAATGCCGGATTATCCGCAGCCAAGGCCGGATACGCCGTGTAGCAGGAGCCGACACAACCCGTTCGGTTTGCCCAGGCATAAACCGTAGGGGGAATGGCCGAGTTGAAGCCGGGGTAGCTGCCGATGCCCGAAGCCACCGCTTGCGAGGCCTGATAACAGCAGTGTCCGCTGCTGCCATAGTCCTCGTCATCGAGATCCGACTCGTAGATGTAGCTGAGAATACTCGTCTCGTTGGTGGATACGAGACTCAGTTCCTGAACGACAATTGGGCGGTGGGTATTTTCTGCAAAGTAGACCCGCGCTTTGACCATGCGCCATCCGCTGGTGCCCGGAACACCCCAGGCACCCCACACGCTCTCGAAAGTGTAAACGTAGTCGTCCACCACAAGAGCTGAGTGACCGGGCCCAACGCCGTGCGAGTTTCCCACGCAGGACAGTAGCGCTGCCTTTTTGCCTTCGCGCAAAATGCCTTCCGGATCTTTCGGTGCGGGTCCGACACCGGGGCCGCCCGGTTTGGGACCACCCCCACCCGGCTGGGGATTCTGTTTTTCCCAAACCGGGCGGTAAATCAGCGTCTCGCCCGCGTTGATGCGATTGTAGTCCGCAATGATTTGGAGCGAGCCACCGGATGTTCTGGGCGGCCTGGCGAACACAGGCCACGTGCTGGAATTGCCGTAGTTGCCATAGATCGACATGTGAAACTTGCTGATCATGTCGCCCGGCTTGACAAAGATTCTTCCCTGACTGTCGTATACCGCCACTGTGCACTCTCCTATCGGGAGCATTTGCTCTCAATTGGGTTTGCGCAAAAGCAGGGTGGCCGCGATCATGATGGCGAAACTTTTTATCGACTTTTTATCGACCTCTTATCGCCCAAAGATGAAGCGTGCGCGTCGCGGGTCTGCACCGCCGTGCAGCACGCCGTCCTTCTTGAGAATGACGGTGGGTGCCGACGAGTTGCTCCAATCGCCGGAGATCATGACCTTGTGTCCCCAGCCTTCCAGCTTGTCGGCGGTGGCTTTGGGGATGCGCGATTCGAGGTTGAGCTTTCCCGGCGAGAATTCGTGGAAAGCGAATGACGCGTAGAAGTGTTCGGTCTGGAACCGCGGTGCTTCCACCGCTTCTTGCGGAGTCATGCCGAACTCGAGGATATTCAGCAGCACTTGCAGCATCGCTTGATCCTGATTGTCTCCGCCCGGGGTGGACATCTCGAACAGGAACTCACCGTCCTTGGTGACCAGCGTGGGACTCAACGTCACGCGCGGCCGCTTGCCGGGAGCGAGTTGATTGGGGTGTCCCGCGTCGCCGACGAACGACTGCAAACGGGTGGAGAAGGGAATGCCGGTATCGCCTGCGATCACTGACGGCAACCACGCGCCGGAAGGTGTCGCCGAAAACGCATTGCCCATGGAATCGACCACGTTCACGCAGGTCGTATCGTGGATCGGAGCGTCAGCGACTGGCAGGGTGGAAGTGATCGATGCGCCGCCACCCAGGTTTCCAGGACGGCTTTCCATCGACGCTTGCGCCGGGTCGATGAGTTTGCGGCGGGCTTCGGCGTAAGACTTTGACAAAAGCGTGTCTTCTGGAATCTTTGAGAACTTCGGATCGCCGTAGTACCGGTCTCGATCGGCGAATGCAAGTTTCACAGCCTCAATAAGGGTATGCAGATACTCGGGCGAGTTGTGGCCCATCTTCTTGAGGTCGTAGCCTTCGAGGATGTTCAACGCCTGGATCATCACGGGACCTTGGGTCCAAAAGCCCGGCTTATGGATCTCATAGCCGCGGTATGTTGCTGAGCGCGGTTGGTCGATTTCAGCTTTAAAGTTGGCGAGGTCGGAAAAGGAAATGAGTCCGCCGTTGGCTTCGGAGTAGGCTGCAAAGCGTTTGGCGATGGATCCGCGATAGAAGATATCGCGAACGGCTTGAATTTTCTTGCGACGATCTCCCTTGGCCTTCTTCTCGGCTTCCACCATTTCGCGCAGAGTGTTGGCGAGGGTCGGCATGCGGACGATGTCGCCGCGTTGTGGAATCACGCCGTTCTGGTAGAAGAACGCTTTGGAGTCGGGCCAAAGTTCGATCATGCGCTTAAAACTGGTGAGCATGCCGGCGAATTCTTCGGCGATGGGGAAGCCTTCTGCGTTATCGATGGCCGGTTGAATGACCTGAGCGAAACTTAACGTTCCGTATTCCTGCAAAGCGAGCAGCAAACCGTCGACAACTCCTGGAGTGATGGCTGCCTTGATGCCTTGCGGCGGAACGAGTGGTTTGTTGGCTGCGTCCTCAAACGGTTCCACGGGTCGGGATTTGTAGTATTCGACTGTGGCCTTGGCGGGTGCGACGCCAACGCCAGAAATGACAACCGGAGGCTTGCCGACAAGCTTGATGATGAGCGGCATTTCGCCGCCTAAGCCGAAGCGGCTCTGCTCGGTGACGGCTGCGGCGAAGGTGGCTGAAACTCCTGCGTCCACGGCGTTGCCGCCCTGTTGCAGGATACGGTATCCGGCTTCGACTTCCTGGTTGTTGGCCGCGCCAACCATTTCGCGGAGTCCGCGGACGGGCGGGAACATGGTCGGGGACGCAGCCAACGCGACCATCAGAAAAAGGGCGGCGGAAAAACTCAGCTTCCGGTTCATCCCCTTATCTTAGCGGGTGGTTGTTCGCGGAGGTGCGTGGGTCTTCCATCCGGAAGACTGCGCCTGCTCGGTCAGGCGTCTCTTGTTCTCGCGCTTGTTGGCATACATGCGCTCATCGGCGCATTGAATCAATGCTTCGCGAGTAATGCCATCTTCGGGATAGTGAGCTGCGCCAATGCTCATTGCAAGGACGCGCTCGCCGCAAATCTCAAGCCCTGCATCGACGGCCACCTTCTCGAAGGCTGTGAGTTTGGCGGTTGCATCCACTGGCTGGATTCCCGGCAATACCACCACAAACTCGTCGCCACCCATTCGCGCCACATAGTCGTAGTCCCTGCAGATTTCTTTCATTCCCGCAGAAACCAAGCGCAGGACGCGGTTGCCTTCAAGGTGTCCGAAGCGATCGTTTACCTGCTTAAAGCCGTCAAGGTCGCACACGAGAATCGAGCAGTTCTGGGTCGTACGTTCGCAACGCGAAATCTCGGCTTCGATGTGCAGATAGAGTGAACGGGCGTTGGGAAGGCCAGTGAGGTAGTCGGTGGTCGCAGAGTTTTCGGCCTGTAGAAATCTCAGCGCGTTCTCGATCGACAGCGCGATCTTGGAACTGATGGCCAGCAAGATCCGCAACTGATCGCGTGTGAACGCGTCACGCTGGGTGCTGTAAAACGTCATGACACCCATCAGGCCATTGATGCCTTCGAGTGGTACGGCAAGCGCTGCGCGCATTACCGCTGGATCGCTTGGCTGGAAACCTGTTTCGACCGCTGGATTGCCATTGAGAATCGGTTTTCGATTTTCCGCAACCCAACCGGAGAGCCCCTCGCCGATGATCATTGAGGATCCGGCCCAGCGGGGGCGCAACTTTCCGCCTACATGGTGGGCATCGAGGCGTTTCCCTTTGACGAGATAGAGAACGATGCAGTCGTGCGAAACCGTGCGTTCCATTCGCTTGGTGAGCAGTTCGAGTGTCTCTTCTATAGAGAGGGAGTTGCCCAGATCCTGTGCGAGTTCGAACAGGGTTTGCACTTCCTGGCGGGCGGCAGCGATGGATTGTAAAAAGTCCGAAGAGGGTTCTGTTTCTCGACCTTCTTCCGCAAATCCAGCCGCAGGTGCGGATGCCTGTATACCCGCCATGCCGTTTGGCAATCCAGGCCGCTGGCGCGCGGTCTGCACCGCAACCAGTTCCAACCGGTGATAGCATCGCTGCAGTGCGTCCAGGATCCGAGGGTCGAACGCTGTCTTGCGACCCTGTTCTACGATCCTCATCGCGTCTTCAAGCGGTTTCTTCGACACACCCGAGGCGAGCGCCAACGCTTCGTCGAATGCGTCCGCTACCGTGAGGATTCTCGCCCCTAGCGGAATCGCTTCACCGACTAGGCGATCGGGATATCCCGCACCATCCCATCGCTCATGGTGGGATCTGACGATCGGTTCCACGGGATACGGGAACCGCACGCGGCTGAGAATTTCCGCGCCGACAACTGGGTGAATTTCCAGTCGCTCGGCTTCTTCCGAGGTGAGCCGGGTGCGCTTCGAAATGATATGCTCTGGCACGGCGAGTTTGCCGATGTCGTGGAGCAACGCAGCGGCTCGAATGGCATTGACCTCTACCTCGGGCAGCTCGAGTTCTTCGGCGAGACCGGTGGCGAATGTTTGAACCCGATGCAGATGATCGTGTGAATCCCTGTCCTTGGCCTCAATGGCCAGTGCAAGAGCTTCGATGGTTCGCAGATGTAGCGACGCCATGTCTTCGGTGTGTCTTTTTTCGTCCTGTAATTGCGCTAAATAGAGGCAATAAGACCGGTAGACCAGGTAAAGAATCGGGATCACCAGGATTGCCGTCTGCCATCCAAGATGTGGCCCTGCGATGACGCCGAGACCTGTCGCTGCGGCACCCAGCACATAGTACGGCAGAGTCCAGAGAAAGCAATCTCTCCAAACCTCACCAAAGCTTCTATGGTCGGCAATGGCGATCATGACCGCGGCTGGAACATTGTGGGCCAGGAACAGTACCAACGCTCCTGCAAGCAGGCTGATTGAAGTTTCCAGGTACGGTCCTCGAAGGACATTGAGTTGTGCGACACCAAAGGCCAGTCCTGTTGCTAGTGCTGTCAGCCCAACATTGAAGGCGACTTGATGCCATCGAAGTCCCTTTGTCCAGTTCGCCAGGCACTGTGTGAGCGTAAGAAATGACGCCATGAGCATCGTTTCTGAAAACGAAAACTCAACGATTCCATAGAGAATAAAGAGGAAGTTCGCAGACAAGGCACCTGTCATGCCGGGCAGTGAAATCTTGAATCCTGCAGCGGCCGATGCGAGCAGTACCAGGCACCCATAACGATAAGCGTCCGTGGTTCGCCATAAAAGTAAGCTGGACAACAATATCGCCAAACCAAGGCCTGTAATGCTCCATAGGAACAGTTGCTGGTTTGGCTTTAGGACCAAGCGGGCTTTCATCCTAAGGCGTTAATCCGCCGATTGGGATGAAAACTTTAGTACCTAATCAGAAACGGTACGCGAATCGCCGGCATTTCCTCCGGCTGCGTTCAGGAGAGCGTACTACTCTCGAAGGGGGATACTCCATCTGGGACCGGTGTGCTAGAATCGCATTCACGATGTAACTGCTTGATTCTTAAAAGTGAATAGGTTTGGTGCTATGGAATACGTTGTTGCGAATATCGCCGTGTACATGCTGCTGGCCGCGTTGGTCGGGTTCGTCTCGGCGGGACTTTCCGCATGGGGGTTCTTCCGCAGTCTCGGGAAGCGGCAAGCCCTGGAACATCGGATGCAAATTGAATCCGTCCAGGCCGATTTGGAGGTATCGGCAAAGAAAATCCGGGAAACGGAAGCCACCAGCGAAGAATGGAAAGGTGCCATGGAAGCCCATGCGGCAAAGCTGTGCGCATTCGAAGCCAAACTTCGCGCTCAGGAAGCGTCCGCGAAAACCGAGTTGCGGAAGAAAGAGATCGAGATTGGGGCGATGCGTCAGGAATCCAAGCAAGTGGGGGTGCTTGAAGCTGAGTTGACGGAACTAAAGTCAGCGAACCAAGTACTTGAGGCCAAGGTTTCGGACCATGGCCAGGGTGCCGCGGTTTGGCAAGTACGTTTCGACGAATTCGCCAAAGTGCAGGACACAAAATCTCGCGAGTTCGAAGGTGTGATTGCAATGCTGCGCGAAGAAGCCTCAAGTGCAGGTTTGCAGAAGCAGGCCGCCGAATCGCAAGCGCGGGAGATCGAAAAAGAGTTCCGTAAGGTGATGGCAATGCGCGAGGAGGAGTTTCTCGCGATGCAGTCTCAAACGAGGGCTGCGGTTGAGGTGCAGAAGCGTTTTGAAAATGATTTCCGGGCCTTACGGATTGAAATGGAATCGCGCGATGCGGAAATCGCCCGGCTTGTGACAGATGTGGATACGGCGCATCGAACTGGTCGGGAATTGGAACAGGTTCGCGAGGACTTGCAAGGAGTCCGCGCGAATCTTGCGGAACGCAATGAGGCGATAGCGAAGTTCGAAGCGGATTCGGGGCTATTGTCGCACGTCAGAAACGATATGCGTGAGCGCCAAACGCGCATCGACGGATTGCAATTGCAACTTACGAATGCGAAACAGGAAATAGGTAGCCTGCAGGTGCGGCTCTCGGCACGCAACGATGAGATGTCGCGTCTCGAGTCCGATGCGGCGTTGCTTTCCCACCTGCGCCAAAGGATGGGCGAACGGCAGACTCGCCTCGACAGACTTGAGTTGCAGCTTCAAGGGGCTAAGCAAGAACTGTCGGCCTTGCAATTGGAACTGGCGAATCGAGACGAGAGATTGGAATCCATGCAATTGGAGTTCGCCGAGGCAAACGCCGCGCTTGAGCGACAGATTCAACTGCTGGAATCGAACTTGGTGACGGCGAATGCGACTGTGATTGAGGATCCGCGTATTGCGGCCCCGCAATTGGGACTGGCGTCAGCAAGGTCAGTTGCGGACGCGGACAGCAAAGCTCTCCAGACATACATCTCAGATGTTGCCGCGCTCCGGCTGGATCTCGCGGATCGGGATGAGCGGCTCGAAGCCTGGGAGAGTCGCTACGAATCGGCGCTTGGACAAATGCATGCCGAAGCCGGACTTTCGAGGATGGCACAAACGCAGCAGGTCGAAGTGAAGCCTTTGGCCTTCGGCGCGGCCGTTGGGGGCGGTGCCAGTCTCGCGTCAATTGCGCCAATTACGACAGCGGAGCCCACTCCGCACATGACGATTGGAGATCGGTTGGAACTGCAGGCGCGGCTCCGTTTTTACTCGCTCCGTGGAATCCAATTTCTTCCCGAAAGCGACCAACTTCGTCCTGAATCCATCCCCTCTCTGCAGGAAGTACTCAGCACCTTGCAGCTACTCGATGCGGAACATCGCGTGGAGATTGGCGGACACACAGATTCTTGGGGCCACGCAGCGCACAATCGCGAATTGAGTCTGCGCCGGGCCAATGCAGTTCGGCTCTATCTTGTGGAACATGGAGCGCCGACGGCGATGTTGATTGCCACCGGTTATGGGGACTCCCGCCCGATCGCAGACAATGACGATGCGGATGGCCGCTTTGCCAACCGGCGCATCGAGTTTCAGGTGCGTGGACCGGTGCGTTGAAGGCCAGGCTCTTTGCCACTACGACATTTCTGGGCTCGTTTCTGTTGTTTCTCGTGGAGCCCATGGCCGCCAAACGCCTGTTACCCGTTCATGGCGGAGCGGCAGCGGTTTGGACATCGGCGCTGCTCTTTTTTCAACTCGCACTGCTCGTCGGCTATGCCTACGCGAACTGGGCTCGGCCAAGAGTGCACGCCCTGTTCGTGGGCGTGATGTCGCTCAGCCTTTTGCTTCGGGCCTCTGGTTCCACGATCGATCCACCGCCGGGTATCTCGCCGGTTCTGTCCGTTCTCTGGTCGCTCGCTGCGATGATCGGTGCACCGTTCGTTGTGATCGCCGCCGGATCCACACTCTTGCAACGCTGGGCCGGAAGCTATCGACTGTACGCAGTCTCGAACGCCGGTTCACTGCTCGCGCTGACGATCTATCCGGTCTTTGTGGAACCCGCACTCGGACTCAATGGCCAACACCGGGTTTGGACTGGCGGGGCGCTTGTCTACGTCCTACTGATGCTGTTTTGTATCCGCCTTACTGGCACCGGCGATAGCGCGACCGCCGCGCGGATCCGGCCCGATGCAGTTTCTGTGGCTTGGTGGATCGCCTTGTCTGCCGCGGGTTCCGCCTTGCTGTCGTCCACCACCAGTCAAATCTGCCAGGAGGTAGCGTCGATTCCCTTTCTTTGGATCCTGCCGCTGGCGATCTATCTGATCTCTTTCATTCTGATTTTTCAAAAGGGAACGCACTGGTGGCAGCGCCCTGTGGTTTGGAATCTTCTTGCTCCTGTCTCGATCGCAACGGTGATCATTCTGCACGTTGCCGGGCCGAAGTATCCCTATCTTTGGTCTGTCGGCGCAGATCTCGCGGTGTTGGCCGTTTGTGCGATGTTGTGTCATGTTCATTTGGCGGAATCCAAACCTGCGTTGGAATCACTGGGATGGTTCTATCTCGCCATCTCTGCCGGTGGGGCACTCGGGGGAATCTTCACCGCGGTAATCGCACCGCTGTTGTTCCAGACGTACGCCGAGTTCCCACTGTTGCTTTCTGTATGCACGGCGCTGGCACTCGCCAAAGGGCTTACGAACGGCGACCTGACCACAACGCCCATGCCGATTCTCAATCGCGCCCAGATCTTCGCGTTAGCCTCCGCCGCGATGATTCCCTTCGGCACGTTCAGTGCAACCGTGCCAGGCATTCTCGAAGAGAAGCGCAATTTCTATGGAGTTTTGCGGGTCACAGAGCGCGCGGAGGTGGAAGGCGAAATGCGCACATTGACTCATGGACGCACGAAACACGGTACTCAATGGGTGGCCCATCCGGAGCTTCCGACTGCCTACTACACGGCGGCCTCGGGGGTCGCCCATGCGATCCGCGATCTGCAACGAGCGAAGCCGCAGGGCATCAAGGCCGCTGTCATTGGACTTGGTGCGGGAACGCTCGCTCACTATACTCGGAGGCAAGATCGCTTTCGTTTTTACGAACTGAATCCCGATGTAGAGCTCCTGGCCCGCCGCCACTTCACCTATCTCGAAGGTAAGAACGCAGAGGTCATCCTGGGTGACGCACGCCTTCGCTTGGCGCAAGAACAGCCGCAAAATTACGACATCCTGATTGTCGATGCTTTTTCCAGCGATTCCATCCCTGTTCATCTGCTGACTCGCGAGGCCGCCGATCTCTATGCGCATCATCTGAATCCGCGCGATGGTGTGCTCGTGATGCACATCTCGAATCGCGTCCTCGATTTGGAACCTGTCACGCGCGGCATTGCGGCTCATCTCAACCGAATCCACCACTTAGTGGTCACGAAAGATCCGTTGGAAAAGGGCGCGGCTGGTTCCTCGTGGGCGATCTTGCGCCAGGGGCAATATCAGGGTGCGAAGGGTATCCTGTGGACCGATGCTTATTCGAGCCTCTGGCCGATCTTCAAAATCCGATAGCATGGGACTTACGTCCCAATGTCCATAACACGGAGAGAGATTGCCGCACTCGCGTTCGCCGCGGCAATCCAGGCCAAAAACATGAAGCGCAAAATGACCATACACCTCGTGCCTGGTTCCATCGGTGTGCAGGCCACACAGCAGGAGGCGATTGTCTTTGCCAAGCAATATGGCTTCGAATCGGTCGAAGCAAACGGTAGTTATCTCGCGACTCTCTCGAATGGCGAGATCGATGCGATCGCCGCGAGCGTGAAGTCCGCGGGATTGGTGTGGGGCAATGCCGGGCTTCCCACGGATTTTCGCAAAGATGCCGAGACCTTCGACAAGGGCCTGCAACAGTTGCCGGGCGTGGCCAAGGCGCTGCAGCGCGCCGGGCTGACGCGCGTCGGCACGTGGATCTCTCCGGCGCATGCTTCACTCACCTACACAGCCAACATGAAGCAGCACGCCGACCGCCTGCGGGCGGTTTGCAAGATCCTGGGCGATCACGGATTGCGTTTGGGCTTGGAGTATGTGGGTCCGAAAACCCTGTGGACTTCGAATCGCTATCCGTTCCTTCATTCCATGGCGGAAACGAAAGATCTCATCGGGCTGATCGGCGTGGGCAACGTTGGATTGTTGCTCGATAGCTGGCATTGGTTCACCGCAGGCGAAACGGTTGCCGATCTTGAGACACTTCGCAATGAGGATATCGTTTCTGCGGATCTCAACGACGCGCCTGCGGGCGTGGCGCTCGATCGACAGATTGACTCGAAGCGCGAGTTGCCAATGGCGACCGGCGTGATCCCGGTCGGTGATTTTCTCAACGCGTTGAACAAGATCGACTTCGATGGGCCGATTCGTTGCGAACCCTTCAATGCGGCCTTACGGGCGTTGCCTCGCGAGCAGGCGCTTGCGACCGTGGCTGCTTCGATGAAGAAGGCGTTCGCGCTGATCCGCGAATCGTAGGAGGATTCGAATGAGATTGTTACTGACTGCTCTTGTCTTGCTGATGTCCAGCGCCAGTGCGCAGACTATCGATTGGACCAAGTTCGAAGCCGAGACGCTGAAACATTTTCAGGCTCTCGTCCGCATGGATACTTCAGACCCGCCCGGTAATGAGAAGCCGGCCGTGGACTATCTGCGGCAGGTGCTCGAAGCCGAAGGGGTAGAGACCAAGACATTCGCAGTGACACCCGAGCGACCGAACCTCGTGGCGCGCATCAAAGGCAACGGCAAGAAGAAGCCGCTGCTCATCATGGGCCACACCGATACGGTGAATATCGATCCAAAAAAATGGACGTTTCCTCCCTTCGGCGCCACGCTTGACGCGGGCTATATCTATGGCCGCGGCACTGTTGACGACAAAGACAACGTTGTGGCTTGCCTCATGACGATGCTTCTGATCAAGCGGTTGAACATCCCGCTCGATCGCGACGTGATCTTTCTCGCCGAAGCGGGTGAAGAGGGCAGCGTACGCCACGGAATCCTGTATATGGTGCAGCAGCACTGGGCGGAAATCGAGGCGGAATTCTGCCTGGCAGAGGGTGGGGGCGCAACCCGTAAAGACGGCAAGTTGCGGTTCGTCACCGTGCAGACCACTGAGAAGATTCCCTATGGCGTCAAGCTCATTTCGAAGGGACCGGCGGGCCATGGTTCCCGTCCGCTGCGAAACAACGCGGTGGTGCATCTATCGCAAGCTGTGGCGAAGGTCGCGTCATGGCAGACGCCAATGCGTCTGAACGATACGACCCGTGCCTACTTCGAGCGGCTTGCAACCATCAGCACGCCTGAGGAATCCGGTCGCTACAACAATATCGTCCATCCGGAAAAGTCCAGCGCCATTCAGGAGTATTTTGCCGACAACGAACCCGGCCACTACTCGATGCTTCGGACGTCGATCTCGCCGACGATCATCAAGGGCGGCTACCGTGTGAACGTGATTCCATCGGAGGCGGAAGCGACTCTCGACATCCGCGGTTTGCCGGATGAGAACATGCGCGAGTTTGTGGAGAAGCTGAAGGGTGTGATCAACGATCCGCAGATTGAGGTGGTTCGAGAGCTGCGGGACTCGCGTCCTGGAGCGGTGCCTTCGGCTCTGACAAACGACGCGTTCGCTGCCATTGAGGCAGCGCAGAAGAAGTATTATCCGGGCGTCATCACGTTGCCGACGATGTCCACGGGCGCAACGGACATGGCCTATTTGCGGGCGAAAGGCGTTCAGGCTTACGGCGTGGGTCCGATGGTGGATGTCGAAGACGGACCCAAAGGCTACGGTGCGCATTCCGACCAGGAGCGGATTCTCGTTGAGTCGCTGCAGACCTTTGTAAAGTTCCACTATGACGCAACGCTGAGGATTGCTGGCTCGCAGCCGCCCAAGTAATCCTATTCGGAGGGCCTATTTCGCGACGCAAGATCGAATCGTGTGAATCAGGGTGTCTTCCGAATAAGGCTTCACCAGGAACGCGTTGACCCCGACATCGAACGCCTTTTTGCGGTGCTTGTCGCCGCCGCGCGACGTTAACATGACCACCGGAAGGTTCTGATACTTGGGTTCGCTACGCAGGGCGATGGAGAAGTCATAGCCGTCCATGCGGGGCATTTCGACGTCTAGCAGGATGATGTCCGGTGGAGCCGCCATGAACTGCAACATCTCGAGTGCCTCGAGTCCGTCTTTGGCCGCCGCAACGTTCCAACCCTGCTTGCGTAGAGTGTTCGCAACGACACGGCGGACGCTCACCGAATCGTCCACCACCAGTACTTCCAGAGGGCCCGCCGGACGGTCGGGCCTTTTTGCTGGAGGATGCTCTGCCGCCGCGCCTTCGGATAGTTGACGACTGGCTCGCATCAGGCGCTGTGGTTGAAGTACGAGGACCACCGTGCCGTCGGCAAGAGTGGTGGTTCCGGAAATTGCGGGTGCCTTTTTGAGCATCCCGGTGGGTGGATCCACGAGAACTTCGCGGATTTCCACGATACGGCTTACCAGCAATTCCACCTGTTCGGCACCGTTGTCGAGCACGATCGAAGAACGTTGGCCGGCAGTGCGGCGCAGATGCAGGCTCTCTTCGAGGTCCACCGTGCGGAAACCTGTGACACCTGCCTCATTCTTTCGTGCGCGCAGGACCGACGAGAGCGGCAGTGCGAACACTTCGTCCGCCGCTTCGACAAAGATCACGCGAACGATGGATTGCGACAGCGGAACGCGCAACGTGAACGTCGTGCTTCTGCCCGGCGTGGATTCTATAGTCACTGAGCCCTTGAGCGATTCCACGGCCGAACGAACCACGTCGAGCCCGACTCCTCTTCCGGCCAGTTCGGTGACGACGTCCGCGGTGCTGAATCCCGGCTCGAACAACAGGTCGAAAAGCGCTGGGCCTTCGAGAGTGTCGGCGACTTGAGCGGAGACGAGTTTGTTGCGGACGGCGATCTGCCGGACGCGCGCGCTATCGATTCCGCGACCGTCATCGCCGATCTGCAAAAACGCGTGGGCACCCTCGCGAGTAGCTTTCAGTGTGATGGTTCCGGTATCGGTTTTGTGGGTTGCGAGGCGAGTGGCGCGGTCTTCGATGCCATGGGCAATGGAGTTGCGCAGCAGGTGCTCGATTGGGCCGGCGAGTTGTTCGAGCACGGCCTTATCGATCTCGGTGGCGGAACCTTCGAGACGGAAGTCGGCGTACTTTCCAGTGGATCGCGCGGCGGTTCGCACGGTGCGTTCCAAGCGGGCACCGATCGAGCCAACTGGAGCCATGCGCATGTGCAGCACTTGATCCTGCAGGTCGGCGGTGACTTTCGAATAGCGGGCGCGTGTGTTTTCGAAGTCAGCGGAAAGTCCGCAAAGCTGGCTCTCGATGGTGACGAGATCGGACGCGGTTTCTGCGAGATCGCGCGCAAGCAGGTGAAAGTCCGTGTAGCGGTCGAATTCGAGGGCGTCGAATTCGGCGTGTTGTTTCGACGCGTCCGCTTCGAGATTCCAGGAGGAATTTGCGGCGTTGGCCGCCTGACCGGCACCGGGAGTGAAAACCGCGTAGTCGGCTTCGATGCGATGCGCAATGCGTTGGCAGCGGCGGATGGAAAGTGCCAGTTCGTCGAGTTGACGTTTGTGAGCGACGATCTGCGAATCCCACGCCGCCCGCGCAACCGATAGCTCAGCGATGCCGCGCAGCGCACGATCGAGCCGCTCCAATGGGAGACGGACGAAAGCTGGCGAATCCGCATGAGCCGCCAGATCGACCGGCACCCCTGAAGCCGCAGTGGGCAGTGTCTCGGACTGCGTTGCGCCGTCGTCTTCAGGCGTTGCTTTGAACGTGCGATAGTAACCGAGAAGCTCATCGACCCGTTCCACAGGACCGGCGAGTTGGCCCGCTCCGGAAACATACTCGGCCAGCACATCGAGCGTGATGGCGAAGCGCTCATGGAGTTGGGCGTTGTAGGCCTTGCGCTGGTCGTTGACGAGATCCAGAGCATCTTCCATACCGTGGGCGAGCTTTGAAATATCGCCCAGGCCTACCATGGCGGCGGAGCCCTTCAACGTGTGCACAGCGCGGCGTATTTCAAGAACGCACTCGCGGCTGCCCGGTTCGGATTGCAGCACCTGCAGATTGGTCCAGGCGCGTTCGAGCAGTTCCTGTGCCTCGATCAGGAATCCTTCCACTAGTTCCGGGGGAATTTGAGATTCGTCGATTGCCCGTGAGGCTGCTGCGGCCCTGGGAACCGGTGGCTGCGCGTCATCGCAGATCGCGTGAGTGAGTTGCGAGAGCGCATCGCGAAACAGTTCGAGCGCTTCTCCATCGAATGGCATCGCGCCGCTGACAATGGCTTCCGCAAGGTCTTCCGCGCCCTGTGCGACTTGTGTTGCATCGTTCAAACCTACGGCAGTGGCCACCGTGCGCAGGTTGTGTGTCAGCCTGTGGAGTTCGTTGAGAGCCTCGCCGTTCGTACCATCGTCTTCGAGCGTGTCGAGACAGCTGGCGACGGCTGGCAGGTATCCACGAGCCTCGTCAAAGTAGCCGACAATCATTTCCGAATCCAGTTGTCTCATGGTGTTGTCGCGACCTCAGGCGGCGCGCTGCGCGAAGCTCAGGCGCTCTCCGGCAGCTTGAATCGGGAAATGGATTCACTGAGCTGCGCCGCAAGACCAGCCAGCCTGCGAGTGGACTCTTCGGTCTCTTTGGCGCCCGAGGCGGTCTGCTGTGTAATGGTTGTGATTCCAGCGACGTTGCGGGAAACTTCTTCCGATCCCGCTGCTTGTTGTTGCGATGCTTGCGATATCTGTGCGATGAGGTTGGCAATCTGCTGCGAAACGCCTTCGATGTCCTGCAAGCGCTGGCCGGCTTCGTTGGCGGATTGCGAGCCTGCTACGACTTCGCGAGTGGTCTCTTCCATTGCGGCCATCGCCTCGCTGGTGTCGCTTTGCACCGACTTAATAATGGCGGTGATCTTTTTGGCCGATTCCGCTGCGCGCACCGCGAGACGTTCCACTTCCTCTGCGACCGTCGCGAAGCCTTTTCCAGCTTCTCCAGCCGCCGAGGCCTGGATCGATGCATTCAGAGCGAGAATACCCGTGCGGTCGGCGATGTCGCCAATGAGGCGGACAATCTCTACGATTTCCTGCGAGCTTTCACCGAGGCGCTTGATGCGCTTTGAGGTTTCCTGCACGCGTCCGCGAATCGCGTTCATGCCTTCGATGGTTTTGCGTACCGTAGTCGCGCCACCCTGCGCGTCTTGCAGAGCCTTCTTCGCGATTTTCGCCGCCGAAGAAGCCGATTGGGACACCTGCTGAATCGATTTCGCCATCTCTGCGATCGCCGCTGAGGCGTGTCCGATCTGCAGCGATTGAGTTTCCGAACCCAGCGCGAGCTGCGATGCCGTCTGCTGCACCTGGGATGCCGAGCCCGCCACCTGAGAGGTGGTGGATTGCACGCTGGAGATGATCTGCCGCAATTCCTCAAGCATGTAGTTGAAAGAGTCGGCGATGGCTCCGGTAATGTCGGAATTGACCTCCGCGTCTTTCGTGAGATCGCCCGCAGCGACGCCCGAAACTTCATCGAGCAGCTTCATGATGCTCTTTTGGATCTTTTCCTTCTCTTCGCGGCTTTCAATCAGGGTCAGCGTATTGTCGAGCATCAGGTTGAGTCCCTCAGCCATGGTTCCCAATTCGTCGTTGGAATGGACCTCCGCGCGAGCACTCAGGTTTCCTGCACCGATCTCGGTGAAGAGCGCGGCAATCGAGCCAGCCTGCCGGGTAAGGCCGCGGCTGATGGAAAGAACCAATGCCGAAGCAATGGCGAGCACTACCAGTACGATCGCCATCTGCACATACTTCTGGCGGTTCAGGCTCTCGAAGCGGGCATCGAGCACATTCCCAACGGTGCGGCCAATCTGATCGTAAAGCAGGAACGCATCCGACACCGCCTTGCCCGACTTTTCATAATAGGCGCGTGCGTTCAGGTCGGAGTTCTGAGGACGTTGCACATCGCCCAAGGCTAGCTGCAGGACGGACCGTGCCGAGTCCGCCGCCTGTTTCCAAGCAGGATCCAGAGCCTTGCGAGCAGCGGGACTGTACCGTTCCAGCGAATCGAGCGTCCGGTCTAAGCTCTCGATGTTGGCGGCCAGTTGTCTGGTGAGCAACTGCACCTGCGCCAAATCCTCGGCGGTTGCCTGACCGCGGGCGAAGGCTCCGGTGCCGACGGCTCTCAACTGGGAAAGGTGATCGATGGTGGGTGTAACGCCGGAAACCAGAGCATCGAGCATGTAGTAGGTGTCCAGCATCGGATCGGTGGTGAGCCGCGATTTATCGGAAACGAGCCTCACTTGCCGCAGAACCAGATCGATCAATGTCGTGTGGCGTTGGGCGCTTGTGCGCGCATCGAGGTTAGGGTCGGCAATCAGGGCAGACCAGGAACCCCTGATCGCCTGCCAGCGCGGGGTGGTGTCCCAATTCGCGCCAACGGTGGCGTCAATACGGTCGACCTTGCCGATGGCGGAAGTCATCATGGGTCTCGCGGCATCCACTGCCCCGCGCAAGGATGCGTCGCCCGACAGATACGCTTGCGATGCATCGCGATGAGTGGTCAGCGCTTCGATCACCTGCCGCAATTCAGTGAGGTATCGCAAGCCGTTGTTCTCTGATTCGGCGGACGAAATCTGCTCGTTACGGGATTCGAAATAGAAGTAAACGAGCGGAGTGGTAGGCAATGCCATCAACATGATGACAATCGAAAGTTTTTGCCAAATCTTCAACGAGGGAAACTTCATCATCCTTCTCCTGCGGTGCCTATCGGACCGCGGTTCCTTCTGTGCAGCCCGCTTCTGCGAGAAGCAGGTCAATCGAAATCAGTCCGAACGTTGTGTTGTCGTGAAGGCAGACGCTCGTGAGCGTGCTGGCCAACGGATACTTTTCTTTGGCTTCTTTGAGCCGCAAGTGGGCCGCAGGAATACCGGACGAATCGGTGTCTAGATGAACGATGCCTTCGAGCGAGTCGAAAATCAGAGCCGCTCTGCTGCGTCCGTTCGAGGTTTGGACAGAGACGATGCGGAGGCCGTCAGAAAAGGTATTCTCCCGATCGGGGATCGTCTCGGATTCAGAAACGCCACCCAGTGTCCTTACGTTCACCACCGGCACAACTTCGCCACGAAAACTGAAGACGCCCTTCACGTGCGATGCGAGGCCCGGAACATGGGTCACTTTCGGACATCTTCCGACTTCGAGCACCGATTCGATGGGTAGGGCGAACTTGAACGTTCCCATCGCGACCGCGACATACTTGCGACCCGCAGGAGAAGTCAAAAGGCTTGGAATACGGTGACGAACCTGCGGCTCTGGGACAAAAGGCGGAGGTGCGATTGGCTCGCATGCCGGCGGGGGATCGAAGTCCGCCAACAGGGAAGTGAGCAAGGAATCCATTGCGGAACCGCTTTCGGCGGTTTCCGCAACTAATTCTGCCGCCAACCCGGCCAGAAGCACACCGAAGGGATCCGAAGGCAGCAACGTATGTGGAGGTTCGATAAAGCTGGACACGAAGGGCTGTTCCGGCAGAACTTGGGTCTCTGGTGCAAGAGACTGCTGTTCCACTACATCCGACTCTTGCTGGGCTTGCGCTTGGACCGGTGCGTTTGGCTCGAGCGCTAGGGCTCCATCCCCGTTTTCAGAGGAAACCGCCAGGGGAGGATGCGTTTCCCAGGCTCGGAGCAAGTCGTCTAAGAGGTTCGGAAGCACCAGTCGGTCCTCAATTCGCGAACGGTCTGCGGACTCGGGCTATTCCACCGCGTACAAAAAACGGCTTACGAGTTTCGCTATAGGTTCCTTCGACGAAAGGACGCTATTTCGTTGCGATGGATCCGTCTGAGTTTAGGCTGGATTTTCCACTAGGTTTGCTGGGGTGTTCCACTTAGAGGTCGGAGTTCTGTCCGGAGCTCGGAAGTGTTACCACCGCCTCGCACCCATTGACGCCTGGGACATTTCGCAGTGCGAGCGACCCACCATGGGCTTCGATAATCTGACGACACAGCACGAGTCCGATGCCGGAACCACCTGGTTTTGTAGTGAAAAACGGGACGAAAAGATTGGCGGTGTTGGAAAGCCCAGGGCCGGTGTCCCGCACGAGAATCTCAATGGTCGCGCCTGGCGCGCGGTTCCATTCCACCACCACAAGCGGGTCGCGGCCTTTGACTTCGAGAGAGGCTTCCGCTCCATTCTTGACGAGGTTGATGAGGACCTGTTCCAACTGATCTTTGTCTGCGGAGATCGTTATCGCCGGTGAGTTTTGGATAACCACTTTGACTCGCGATTCCAGTTTTGCCAAGCGTTCCACCAAAGCTTGCAAGTCCAATGGCGCGAGTTCGGGACGCGGCAGTTTGGCGAGCCTTGCGTAGGCGCCCATAAACCGCGCTAGGGATTCGGCACGTGTCGCGATGACGGAAAGTCCTCGTTTCATGTCGTCTTCCCAATCTTCGGCGCGTGGCGTGCGGGCGAGCATGTTTTCCAGGCTGCCTGCGATCGATTTGATCGGAGTGAGCGAGTTGTTGAGCTCGTGTCCCAGCACGCGGACGAGCCGCTGCCAGGCTTGCAGTTCTTCTTCGCGCAAGGGCCGAGTGAGGTCGGTGATCACAAGCAGTTGCAGCGGTAAGCCACCTTCGCGGAACTGCCCGCGGCTGATGCCCCAGCGTCCGGATGCGCCATTGAAGGTGTGTTGAACGGTGCGAACCGGATCTCCTTCGAGATAATCCGCCAAGCCAATCATCTTGGCGTCGGCGTTCATGATGCGTTCGACGGGTTGATTCAGAAGCCTCTCGCCCGCGCGATTGACGAGCCGTAGTTTGCGCTCTCCATCGAAGGCAAAGACCGCGACGTTGATCTCTTCCATGACTTTGCGGAGCAGCGTGGTGGCTTCGAGCGCACCGAGCCGTTGGGATTGCAACGTCGCGCCCATGACGTTGATCTGTTCGAGAACGTCGCCCAGGGCGTCTTCGTTGGGAGCCTTGCGTCCGCGGATCGAGTAGTCGCCTTCGCGCATGGCTTCGAGCAGATTGGCAATCGTGCGGAGCGGGGAAGCGACGCGTTCCTGGATTCCGGCCGCGACACCGATCCAGAATCCGAGGATCAACAACGATAGGGTCCACTGGACTTTGGCCGTGTATTCGCCCGTCCACAGAATGATCTCGGAAACGAGCACTGCCGGGAATCCCGCCAGTAGCGTGAGCAGGGTGATCCGAAACTCGTGCGAGACGTTCCGCATAGCTAGAGGCCGTAGCGTTGCAGGCGGCGATAGAGCGCGCTGCGGCTAAGTCCAAGGGTATTGGCCGCTTGACTGACATTGCCGTCATAACGCGCAAGGGCTTTCTTGATGAGGTGTGCTTCGACCTCTTCAAGACTCATCTCTTCGAGCTTGGTGGAAGCCTGCGAACCCATGCGCAGCGCGAGATCGGCCGTCTTGATGAGGCGGTCTTGCGCCATCAGGACGCTGCGTTCGATCACGTGATTGAGTTCCCGGACGTTGCCCTGCCAGGCGTTGTCCAGCAGTGCCTGCAATGCGGAGCCCTCAAAGCCGGTGATGGCCTTGCGATAGCGCCGCGAGTGGACGCCTAGAAAATGGGCTGCCAACAGGGGGATGTCCTCTTTGCGCTCGCGAAGCGGCGGCAGATGGATTTCAATGGTGTTCAGGCGGAACAGCAGGTCCTGCCGGAAACGGCCGCTGGCTACTTCGTCGGCAAGGTTCGCGTTGGTAGCGGAGATGATGCGGACATCCACACGGCGGGTCTTCGACGAACCGACGCGTTCCATCTCGCCGGTTTCGAGCACGCGCAGCATCTTGGCCTGCAGGTTCAGAGGGACATTGGCGATTTCGTCGAGAAACAGAGTGCCGCCATCGGCGAGTTCGAAACGTCCGACGCGATCCATCTTAGCGTCGGTGAAGGCGCCTTTGATGTGCCCGAAGAGTTCGCTTTCGAAGATGCCTTCGGCGAGTCCCCCAGCGTTGACGGTGACCATAGGCTTCACCGCGCGACCCGAAATCGCATAGAGAGTCTGCGCGACCACTTCTTTGCCGGTGCCGGGTTCGCCAGTGATGAGGATGTTGGCATCCGAAGGGCCGACACGTGAGATCAGTTCGAGCACGGGTCGCATTTGCGCGCTCTCGGCGATCATCGTGGGCAGGCGATCGTTGCGCAGCAACTTGTTTTCGGCCTCGAGACGTTGGCCTTGTCGCAAAGCGTGGCTGAGCTCGATTTGCGTCTTAACGATGGTCATCATGCGGGCGTTGTCCCAGGGCTTCTGCATGAAGTCCTTGGCACCGCGGCGGATGGCTTCGACGGCGAGATCGACCGACCCCCAGGCGGTCATGACGACGATCGGCAGTGTGGAATCGATGGTTTGGATGCGGGTAAGAAGGTCGAGTCCTTCTTGGCCGGACGTGGTGTCGCGCGTGTAGTTGAGATCCATCACCAGCAGGTCGTACTCTCGGGTTTCGAGAGCGGTGAGCACCGCTCCGGGGGAAGTGGCGAGTTCGGTCTGGTAGCCTTCGCCCTTGAGGAGAAGACGGAGGGCTTCGAGGATGTCGACTTGGTCGTCGGCGATCAGGACTCGCGGGGTATGGGTCTTCATCATGAACGTGCTCCGTTCGAGGATGCAATTGAGGAGCCAGTGGTGAAGTGTAGAGGTACCAATCACCTACGATAACGCAGGTGTCCGATTTTGGGACGCGTTGTTGGGATTCCGGGAACAAATCTACTCGTCTGGCTGTCTTTGGATACACATCGTGCCGATCAATTTGCTGCGATCCGAAAATTCGATGGCCTGCCTCTGTTTCGGGCTCTTTGTGGCACTGGGTTGCCTCGTGAAACCGGAGTCTGCCGGGGTCTCTTCGATCCGTAATTTCCCGTTCGCTTACTTGGCTCCATTCGTGTCTCCGATTGTGTTTTTCGCAGTCTTTGCAACGAACCGCAAATGGAGGCGTGACTACGAGATCAGCAAGTACCTGAAGCGGAGGTCCATTGGGACTGTGAATCGCTGGCCCCGGCGGTTGCCATGGCTCTCTGTGATCGCGGGGGCGTACTTTCTATTCTTTTTGCCGTTGGCATCGCAAATGTTCACGCCGTTTTCAGATTTTTCGCAGCATCGGATGCAAATTCCTTGGAACTACTTGCGGCTCACCAGTCTTATTGGTTGGCACGGCGACATCGAGGGTGTATGGTGCTTGGTGCCGGAATCTAAATGGGGAATGACTCCCAATCCCTTCGATTGGACTCGTCCCGCGTATCGGACCTCAATGGACTTCCGCAGCTACCGGCGGACTGCCGTGCAGAGCGAGTTCGAACAGAAGAGGGGAACCGATCACTCTTTCGACATCGGAAGCGGGCATATCCTGACCTGCGCGGAATCCTGGCGTCAAGGTTATGTGAGCGTGTCCTGTCGTGCGCCTGTCAATGCCCGCGGCTGGGATTTCTGGGCCTACTTCCTTGGCGACCCTCAGGATTTGCCGATGTTCTACAAAATACTGGAAGGCTCTACCGGACGCTGATTGAAAGTGATCGGACCGCTGGGAATCGTGGTAGCTATGCAACACCTCAACAGTGGTCTATGATTGCCTCCAAATCATCTGCGCCTGGAGGCGTCCAACGGTTCAACGGCAGCCGAGAATCGCACCTCGTCATCGAGGTACCAGAACAACATGGGTCACGGGGTTCTCGGGCAATGTTCAAGACCGGCTTGCGATCTGAGCGAGTTGAGGCTGTTGTTCCGGGGTGAATCTGACTTCCATTTCGCCTCCCTCCTTTATTACCCATCACTAGACGAAAGCGTCGGAGTCGTTGAGGACACTGCGAAGAACCGCATAAAAATCTCCCGCGTACGCTCCTTCACCGACGCCAGATTCTCCGGCAGCGACTGCGGACTCCGCTCCGCAGGCAGCCATCGCGACACCAATCCCGCCAATGCCTCGATCTTCACTTCCGCAGCCGGAAGCTTGCCTTCCGCATGGCCGGAATAGAGGCGCAAACCATGGTCTAAAGCGCGATACAACGCCGCCGCCTCGCCTAGAAACTGCGCATCCTCGCGTTCGAGGTGTCCCATCTTTTCGAGGACATCGATGCGCTCTGGCGTGTTCAATACCCTGAAGAAAACACCAGCACTACGCAGGCGAAGATAGAGCAGCAGAAAGTCGATGTCGTAATATCCACCGAGTCCGGCCTTGAGCGGATTCCCTTTGCCTTGCTCCTTCTCTAAACGCAAGCGCATCTCATGCAGATCGCCGCGCGAGCGTCCGCTTTGGCCCCAATGGCGCCAGTCCGTCTCTTGCAATTTGCCCAGGAACTTCGTCGCGCGATCCAGGTCTCCCGCAACGGCTCGCGCCTTCATATACGCGATGCCTTCCCAAGCTTCGGCACGCTTCTCGAAGTAGTCGAGAAAGGCCGACGTGGTCTGCACCAGCCCACCCTCGCGCCCGCTGGGACGCAACCGCGTATCCACCGAAAAGATCGCACCGGCGCTGGTATATGACGCAAGAATCTCAATGATCCGTTCGGCGATACGTGTCCAGGCGAGTAGGTGGGGAGCGGATTCATCGGGCAGAACGAAGAGCAGGTCGGCGTCGGAATCGAGGTCGAACTCGCGCATCCCCAAGCGTCCCAGCGCGATCACCATCATCGTTTCGCCTTTGGGGACTTCGATGCTCGCCACCGCGAGCGCGTAGGCTTTGGCGATGACGCTATCCGCCAAGTCGGACATCTGTCCGAGGGTTTCGAACACGGGCGTCGATCGCACGATACTGCCCGCTTGAATGCGCATGGCAGCGCGGCGATAGTAGCTTCGCAGTGAAGTAGCGTCCGCCGGTGGATCCAATGCGGGAGCTTCCTCCAACAGATCCAGCACCAGCGCCGGATTGCGCGCGAGATGCTCCGCAAAGAACGGACTCGCCTCGAAAACTTCCACAACACTCTGTTGCAGCATCTCACTGTTTTCGATTCGCGCGAGCAAATCCGGCTGGGCTTCGACGCATTCCAGAAAGTGCTCAAAACTTTTTAGTCGTCGACGGTTCACTGCCGCCAGCGCATGGGCCGAAAAACGGGGAGCCTTGAAAGACAGCGCATGAAGAACGTTCGATTGCGGTGGTGCGGTGGAGACAGTACTCTCATCGCGAACCGGTCGGCTTTGTTGGGCGTAAACAACGCGGTCGTAGATGTCGATGACTCCATCGAGGTGCTGCTCCAGGGCCTGGCACAAGCCTGTGGCGGTGGGATCGAAACCGGGCTGCTGCGGCATCCGGCGGGCAACCGATGTGAGTTCTTTGGAACCAACCGGCAGGACGTGGGTCTGGCGGTCATCGTGAAACTGCAGCCGGTGTTCCAGATGGCGCAGAAAAGAGTAGGCGTTGGCGAGCCGCGAGTATTCGGACTCGGAAATGAGGCCCTTGTCCTGTAAACGTGCCAATGCAAGCAGCGTTCCGCCATGACGGACCCAGGGCGAACGTCCGCCATGCAGACGCTGCAGGCACTGAACGAGAAATTCGATGTCGCGGATGCCGCCGCGTTTGAGCTTGATGTCCGTGCCAAGGCGCTTGGCGTTCAGCTTTTCATTCAGCCTTGCGCGAGTTTCGGACATTGTCTCGATCGCCGAAAAGTCCAAAGTTGTCGCATAGGTTAGCGGTTCGATGAACTCCAACAGTGCGGCCCCGATCGCCGTGTCACCTGCCACCGGACGCGCCTTAATCATCATCTGCAGTTCCCAATCGCGGGCTCTATGTTCGTAATAATGGCGCGCGCCTTCGATTGAGATGCAGACCTCGCCGTGTTTGCCTTCGGGACGCAAACGAAGATCGACTCGATAGCAGAATCCTTCGGGAGTATGGGTGGAAAGCAGATGAGCGAGTTGTGAGGCGACCTTCTTGAAGAATTCTTTGTAAGAGATCGCCACAGGGCCTGTGGTCTCGCCGTTTTCTCCATACACAAAGACAAGATCGATATCCGAGGAATAGTTCAGTTCGTGTCCACCGAGTTTGCCGAGCGCAAGTACGCAGATGCTTGATTTGGACTGGCCGTGACGTTCTGCAAGTGCCACAAGAATCTCATCGAGCGCCGTGTTGAGAATCACGCCAGCCAATGCCGATAGCTCTTCCGTTGTTTCTGAAAGTGTGGCGAGCGTCAGGACATCGCGCAGCAAGATCCGCAACAACTGCCGACGTCGAAAGCTCGCGAAGCGCAGCGCCGCAGGCTGCGTGGTTGGCATCCGTCCCATCTCTCGCGCGAAATCACGATCGGAAAAGCTGCGGTTGAGATCGCCGCTGGCAGCGAGATCTTTCAACCAGAACGGGTGCCGGTCGACTTCGGTAGCGAGAAACCGGCTTTGGCGCCCGAGATACTCGCGCAGCCTCTGAAGTTCGACCATCTCTTAAACCGCTTGATCGATCGACTGCACGGGATCGCCTGCGCGGATCGCACCGGCGGTGACAACGGCGGCATAAATGCCAGCCTTGGCCCAGAGAGGCGAAGCAACATCCCCGGCCTTCACCTGCTTGTCGTAGACAGCCTTCTGGATCTTGCCTTTGCCGTAAACATCGAGCGTCCTGCAAGGCACGCGGATCTTAGTGAGTTCCACCCAGGCGCGTCCGATGCGCCAGCGCTGTCCAATGCGGAACTGGCGGTGATCGATACCCTTCACTGTGATGTTTTCGCCGAGCGCACCGTAAAAGAGCGGGAATCCCTGCGCGATGAGATCGTCTACAGCTTCGGCACAGACGATGAGAATTGCTTGATTGGGTCCGCCATGGAACTGAGGGTGCGCGCAGAGATCGCCGTCGATGCCGTGGACCGTGGCGTGGCCTTCGGGGATCGGGCGCTTGGGGACGCCTCCGCGGGATATGTTGACTTGGACGACGGAGCCTAGCAGCATGATGGAAACTTCAGGCTAGCAGAGTTTGCTCAGCTTGCATCTCAAGCGATTGGACTTTTGTTGTAGGTATGACCGTCGATGCAATCAAGTCCGCTCTCGGCAGTCTTTCTGACGCGGAAACGAACGAGATCTACGCGTGGATGGACGAAGTTCGCGAGGCCGCTTGGGACCGTCAAATGGAACAGGATTTCGCCCCTGGGAGGCGTGGCCAATATCTGCTCGATGAGGCGAAGGCGGATATCGGGGCCGGACGTACTCGCCCGCTTGAAGACGTTGTGAGTGAAGCCGTGCGAACCGCAAACCACGCCCCGTTATTGGGCAAGGTTTCGATCATCGCCTGCGCCGATACAGGAAGCCGCCAGAAAACAATACGACCTGTTCCGCATCCATCCAAAACACCCTTCACTTCACTGCAATTGAAACCCGTGGGAGCGTTCTGGTCGGTTCGAATCAGCCGTTCGTACCGCGCACTGGCGTACCGGGAAGACGACATCTTCACGTGGTTCTGGATCGGCCCACACGACGAGTACGAGAAGATCCTTTATCGCCAGTAAACTCGTTAGTTGGTTAGCGCGCTTCGGGCAGCAGGATCAGCAACTCCAGATTCGGATTCGGGAAGTCACCCGGAACATATGCCGCCAGATTCCGAGCCCGCTGAATCGCTTCCCAACAGGCACCCGACTGATTCAGGCTGAAGTACTGATAGTTGACCTTCACCGGAATCGCCGATGGAGGTCGCGGCACGTGCGTCAGCGTCAAGCCTGGCAGTGCGCGTTGCACGAGATGCTCGATGTGGTTCGCTGAGCAGACCTTCACCAGATACGGCACGCCCTGAATTACCTTCGCCTCATCCGCCTCGCATTGCACCGCCAGATACATCTTGGTGTTTTGCAGATACTTGTCGTCCTGCAGCGGAGTGGCGTAGATGGATGTCTGGGTCAGTTTCAGCGGCAGCGAGATGAAGTTGCTGGGGACAACCGTTTCCAGCAGAAACCGGATCATTTCATCGAGTTTGGTGAAGCATCCGCCCAGGTCGTCATGTTCGTACTTCGGCAGATCGCGCGGATGCAAATCTTTCGAGAACGTAGTCAGGCTTCCGGCGAGTGAAAGCATCAGGGAAAACAGCCGCTCCGGATGTCCGTGATGTGTTTCGAACAAATGATTGAAGAGCGGAAAGTGCGAGTTGATGGTGTACAGCAGCCAAAAGCTCGCGATGTCAGCCGTGCCGAATTCCGCGAGGCTGAGGTTCTTTTGCCGGCGCATGCCGGATAGCTGGCTGCTCTTCGACGCGAGGATTTCCACCAGGCGGCGGGCGATGCCGTTAATGCGTCCGCTGCAGGAAAAGTCGAGCAACGGCGGCACAACGTTGTTGTCGAGTTCGTATGTGCCCGCCGGCGACTTCACCACCCGGCAGATGCGGATGACAGAATAATTCTTCTGCGACTCGCCTTCCACCAAAACCCGAAAGTTCTTGCGCGCCACCTGGATCGGCTTCTCAGCCAACCCCGTATTTTCGTCGCGCAGCATGGCGATTTCCGACAAATAACGGGTGTCCGCCTGATTGCGCGCGAGCGAAACGTTGAGTCCTTTTTCGCGATAGTGCGGGATGGCGAGATAGACATCGCAGGTGCGCTGATCCTGCTCGAAAGCATCCGCCAGCGGTTTCGGAGGCGGGGCCTGATCGGCGTCTGGAATATCGAACAACAGCCCGTCGGGCAGTATGCCCGAAGCCTCGGAGATCGCAACGTAGCCAGCCGACAGTGCTTCCTGGTTCACAACCAGCTTGTGCACACCGTACCCGGCGTAAGAAAGCGCCTGCAACTGAAACTGCAGAGAACTCTCGATGAAACGGTCTTGAGTCTGCAAATACTGCGGACTCAAGAACGTACCTTTCATCCAAATGACTGGTTGCAGCCGTTTCATGATCTTAGGATTCCAATTTCACAACGTCGACGGAGAGTCCGTTGGGACTCTGAGTAAAGGATATGATGTCGCGACCACCGTTGGCCTCCGCGACGAACCGGTTGATGGGTCCGAGCAATGCCGTTGCCTCGTGGGGCATCAATCCAGGCAGAAACCAGCGTAACAGGTTTGGTTCGTGCAAACGCAGTTGAAACGGAGCGCTGGTTGAGGTGTAGACATTGATCGTATTGCGCAGATGGTCGGTCAGCACTTCCATCCCGGCGTGAGACGAACAGTAAACTCCCCAGTTCTTACCCCAACCGTCTTTCACTAGAAAGTCGAGCAGCTTAACCGAAGTCTTTGGGACAGAGACAAGGTAACTTCCCACGCCGGGTCGGTTCCCAACCAGCGTTTCGGTCAGAGCTACCACCGGTTCGCCGCAGGCTTCGACAAACGCTCGCACCAGCATGTCTTTGGTGGCGTCGAGCATCGCATAAACCGGCACGTCGCCGGCGAATAGGGTATGTAGAATTCTGAGTTCTCTGGGGCCGAACTGCGCCCACGGGTTTACCGGAGGTGCTGGCGGAGGCAACGGGTGAGGCGGCGCATGAGCGTTGGCCATGGGCAACGGTGGTGGAGCGGGCATCGGCCGCGGCAGGGGAACCTGACTTTGCTGAATCGTGAAATCGAATGGCTGCGGAGAAGGAATGGTGCTGGTCTTCGAGAAGTCCGTAATCGCTTCTTCGATGTGAAGCCGGAACTTGCTGGAACCGGCGGCGATCAAATCGAGAGACTGCAGGGGCTGGTCGCTCACGCGGTTGCCGTTCACGAATGTGCCGTTGCTCGATCCCAAATCGCGCACCAGGAATCCACCATCCGCGCTTTCCACCTGAAAATGCTTTCCGGACATGTATCCGTCGCCAGGAATGGGGATGTCGGACTTGGTGGTCCGTCCAAACGCAATGATTTGACCCGGCTGGATTTCAATCCGCCGGCCGGCCAGTGGGCCTTCGACTACCTCGAGAATCGCGCGCATGGTTCGCTCTGCTCCCTCCCAGAAAGATTGTCAAACACTAGAGTTTCGGCAACGAAGGTGCGTTCTTCATGGCGTCTTGTACATTTTGACCCATTTGCGCGGCTGCCTGTGAGACCTGCGCTGAAGCAGCCGCCGCCGCCTGCGATGCCTGTTGCGACATCTCTTGTCCCGCTTGTCCTGCTTGTTCCGCCGCTTGCTTTGCGGCCAATTGTGCCGAGGCACCTGCTGCTTGTGCCTGCTTTGCCGCCTGATTGGCGGCTTGTCCCACTTGATTGGCCGCCTGCTGCGCGGCATCCTGAGCGGACTTGGCGGCATCCTGCGCCGCTTCGGTTGCCTGTTGCTGCGTCTGCTGCATTGTCTGCTGCGCATTCTGTGCGGCAGCCTGTGCCGCTTGCGCAGCCTGCGCGGCCGCCTGCTGAGCGGTATTGGCGGTGTGCTGCGCCATTGCCAGCGCCTGTTGGGCGGCTGCCGCCGCCTGTTGCTTGGCATGGGCGACGGCTGATTGCAATTCGTTGGCGAGTTGATCGGCTGCGGCTTGAGCCTGTTTCGCGGCTACTTCGGCGGTCTTCTGCGCCTGATTCAGTGTGTTGGACAGTTCCTGCGATGCCTGGTTCAGCATCTGTTGGCCCTGCTGCATCGCCTCACCGGCCATCTGCTGGGCTTGCGCTACGCCCTGCTGCAATTGCTGCTGGGCCTGATTGGCCATACCCTGCGCTTTGTTCAAAGCCTGCGTCGCCTTGTTGGCGGCGGATGCGACAGCATTTTGTCCGGCGGCAATCGCCTGCTTGGCGATCTGATCCACCTGATTCGCGGTGGCCAGTAGCTGTTTCTGCACTTTGTTCGCCGTCTCCGCTGCCTGCTGGGCGAGGCTGGCAACTTTGCTGGCGGCCTGTTGAGCGGCCTGTTGCGCGGCGGCAGAAACCTGATCGATCGCGCTGTTCGCCTGGCTTTGGATGTCCTTCATGGCATCCTGCAACTGCGAGGATGCTGTCTGCGCGGCATCCTGCACTGCTGCGGCGACGCCATCGGCCACACCCGTCAGATTGCCCGCCAAATTGTTCAAGCCGCCCAATCCTTGATCTAGAGCCCCCTGAACGGCTCCAAGACCGTCCTGCATTGCCGCTCTCAGATTCGGGAACGGGGGCAGCGGAGGAAAGACATAAGCGGGGGGAGATGGCAGCCCGGGCAGAGGCGGCACCGCCGGCAGCGCCAACGCCGGAATCGGCGGAACAGGGATCTTCGGCAGCGGCGGAATGCTCGGGATTCCGGGAATGTTCACGGACGGCGCGCTTGGCCCCGACGGGACGCCCGAATCGCCTACGATCACCGTTGGACATCCAACAATCAGCATTCCACCATGCGCCGTGGGATCCATGATGCGAGCCTGTGGCATGTTCATGGTGATCACCGTAGGCGAACCCATCACAATCACGTCCGGAGGTCCGACGCACAAACACATGTCGCCAAGACGCGCGGCGGGTAGCATTCCGATCAACACCGTGATGCCTCCTGGGGGAAGCACCGGTCCCCCAACGTGCGGAATCGGTGGCACGCCCGGTGTGATCATCGGACAAATGTGCATATCCGTCACTCGCGAGGCTGGCATGGGAGGCATAGCTTCTACGCCCCCAATCCCTTGAATGCATTCTGTACGCCCTGAGCCGCCTGATTGGCCGTATTGCCAACTTGGTCGAACGCTTGGTCTGCGGTTTTGCCAACTTGCTCGGCCGCCTGACTCGCGGCTTGGCCGACTTGTCCCGCCACTTGCTCCGCCTGCTTCTGCGCCATCTCGCCAGCGGCTTGAGCTGCCTGGGTTGCCTGTTCGGCAGCCTGGGTAACCTGCTCTTTGGCTTCCTGGGCCGCCTCGCCAACCTGTTTTTTGGCGTCGTCGACGGCCTGTTCCACCTGCTCCTTCGTCTCCTCTGCCATCTTCTGAGCGTTGGCTGCGGCTTCTTCGGCAGCCTTCTGGGCGGAGGCTACCGCTTGCTGAGCGGCTTGCTGAGCTTGCTGCGCCGCCTGCTGCGCCTGTTGCGCCATTTGATTCGCAGCTTGCTCGGCTTGGGCCATGGCTTCTTGCGCCATCTGCTGCGCCTGTTGCGCCGCGGCTTGGGCTGCTTGTTGGGCTGCCTCCGCGGCTTGCTGCGCCTGCTTTGCAAGAGCGTCCAACTGCTGGGATGCGGCGTTTAAAGCCTGCTGGCCTTGTTCCTTCGCTTCGTTGGCGATCTGCTCGGCCTGCTTGGCGACATCCTGCAACTGCTGTTGCGCTTGCTGCGCGAGATCCTGCGCTTGTTGCGCCGCCTGATTGGCAGCGTCGGATGCTTGCTGCAACGCCTGCTGGCCTTGCTCCATAGCTTGATTGGCCAATTGCTCGGCCTGCGCGGCGACGTCCTGCAACTGCTGTTGCGCTTGATCGAGTGCATCGGCGGCCTTGTCCTCGAGGTCGGAGACCTGCTGCGCAACTGCCGCCACGGCCTCCTGCGCCTTCGCGGATACCTCGTTCAACGCCCCTTCCACTTTGCTCTTCGCTTCGTCGACAGCTTCGCCGATCTTTTCCTTCGCTTCGTTCACCGCGCCTGCGACCTTATCGGCGATCTGCCCCGCTGTGGATGCGGCGACCTGCCCTAAATTCTGTGCCGTGGTCAGCAACGAATTGGCGGTGTTGTTGACCTGATCCATGAACGTATTCGCCATGTTGCTGAGCACATTCGTTGCGGTGTCCAGCGCGGAACCGACCATGCTGGTGACTTGGCTGGCCATCGCATTCGGATCCGGCAACGCCGGAGGTGAGGCGAGCGTGGGCATCTGCAAGGATTGCATCGGCCCGAGCCCTGGGATCGGAGGTGCGCCTGGGGCTGCCGGCATCGCTGGCATCGCGGGCATCCCCGGAACTGCGGGGGGCTTGGGCATCGCCGGCATGAGCGGTGGAATGATCACTGGCATCACCGGCATAGCAGGCGCTCCCGGGCAATTCAACATCAACATAGGAACACCCGAGATCTGAATTCCGCCGGGATTGATCTGAATCGAACTCGAACCCGCCTTGAGGGTGATCGCCACACCGGACTCGATGTTCAACTGAACGCCAGCCTTGATCGTGACGTTCATGCCGGACTCGATGTTGTAGTTCATCCCGACCTTGGTCTTCTTGTTCATCTTCACTTCGGAAAGATGATCGCCACCAATCTCTTCCTGATGTTTCTGGCTGATTTTGTTAGTCCGGTTGTTACCGATCTCGATCTTCTCGTCGTTGTCGACCTTTTCGGTACGGTCGTGATGCACGTCGATCTTCTGGTCGTTGCCAATGTCGATGCGGTCATCATTTTCGACCTCTCTTTCCATGTCCTTCTCGGCATGGATCGTGAACATTTCCTCGCCCTTTTTGTCTTCAAAGCGAAGCTCGTTGTAGTTGGCGGCCCCACCGCCTTTGCTGGACCGCGACTTGATGCCGCTCTGCGTCTTATTGTCCGGAAGGTCGTATGGCGGCATTTCGCGGGAGTTGTAGAGGCTGCCGACGACGATCGGCTGGTCCGGATCGCCATTGAGGAAGTCGACAAGCACTTCCATCTTGATGCGCGGAATATGAATCGAACCCCACTTGGTTCCCGCCCAGGGCGTTGCCACGCGCAGCCAGCACGAGCTCGAGGCGTCTTCTTTGCCGTCGCGATCCCAATGGAACTGAACCTTTACGCGACCATACTTGTCCGTGAAAATTTCTTCGCCCGCCGGGCCAACTACCACTGCGGTCTGGCAACCGATCTTGGGCTTTGGCGTGCGCCGCGGGGCGCGGAACTTCAGATCCTGCGGGATGCAACTGAAACTGTTTTCGTAATGGCTGACAGTCTCGCGGCCCGACCGGTACGATCCTTCGGTGGCCGTGTGGGAAACGCTGGCAACGATGTACGCGCCGTCGGCATTGAAGTGGCCATCCAGCGTGAACTTATGGCCTGGAACCAAGTTGCGGCAATCGCCCGCACCAAGGAATACAAGCATCTGCGCTTCTTCCTGCTGCATGCGGACATCGGCGACTCGCTTGTTCTCCTTAGTGACTTTGCCCAGTTCGGACGCTTGTTCCCCACCGCCTTTGTCGATGCCATCGAACCACTTGGCGTAGTCTCCGGGGTGCTCATAGATTTCAAACTGGTCGTTTCCGTTGAGCTTGAGTTTGTGGGTGACCGATCCCGCCGCGATCGTGTCAATGACTATCTTTTCCACTTCGTTGTGCTTGTGCGGCAACTGGAACTGATGATCCCAAAGCGTGACCTTGCCGCTTCTCCACGATTGGCTTCGGCGCAGGTCGAAAATCCGCATCGACGCATCGGCACCGCCACCTACAGGATCGAACTTGATGGTCGGCTGATCGGCGACGTCAGTGGTGAGGCGCTTCTTGTCCGTGACGGTCAGCTTGTGCGTGCCCGTCGTGAACTTGAAGTAGTAGTACATGCCTTCGTCTTCGAGCAGACGGCAGACAAAGTCCCAGTCGGATTCCTGATACTGAACGCAGTACTCACGCTTCTCATAGGTTTCGTCGAACTGATACTCGACATCGAAGCCAACAATAACCGTCTTGAGAATGTCCGGAACGTTCTTCTGCTGAAAGATGCGGCTGCGAATCTTTTGCGTGAGCGTCCAAGCTCGTGGCACCACCACCATCGAGTACTCGGTCAGCAAGATGCCGCGCCGTCCCTGCGAAACTTCAATGCAAACGCCGGAAAGGTGGCGGGCCGGCAGATCGCCGACGTTGACACCGAATGCAATGTCTTTGCCAATCAACTGGTCGAATTTCACATCGACGTCGTTCTTTGCCTCAAATTCAAGCTGGTATCGAAAGAGCTCGGACATCGCTTCGTAACCCGTGAACTGGTTGAGTTGAAGCTTGTCGTCGCCCAATGGCGTGCTGAAGTAAAGGAATCGTTCGACTGATCCGTAATTGTCTGGCATGATCTTTGCTGCTGCTCCTCTTGGTCGCTATCTTATGCACGGGCCGTCTTTTGCGGCCTTTTTGAGGGGACCGCCACCTTGGCGGCGATCCCCGGAGTTGACTGTTAGGCCGACTCGTAGACGAAGCTCGAGTCCTCGCCGACGGTGACATTGATGGACGACAGTTTGGTTCCCGCTGCCATCGACGTCAAGATCTGTCTGCTCATGTCGGGCAACATCGTATTGGTGAGGATGTTGTCGACATTGCGCGCACCCGATTCCACTTCCGTGCAGCGATTGGCGACTTCGTTCACCAGCGCTTCGGAGTACGTCAGGTTGATCTTGTGATTTTCCATGATACGCTTCTTGATTTTGTTGATCTTGAGGCGAATGATCTTCTTGAGGTTCTCGTCCAGAACCGGGAAGTACGGAATGACCACCATACGGCCAAGAAAAGCCGGCTTGAAGATCTTGTCCAACTCCGGCTTCATCGCCTTCACGATTCCTTCGGGAGAAGGCATCGTTTCCGGATCGGCCACGAGTTTCATCAGCGTATCGGTGGCGGCGTTCGAGGTCAAGAGGATGATGCAGTTCTTGAAGTCGATTTCGCGGCCCTGCCCGTCTTCCATGCGGCCTTTGTCGAAGACCTGGAAGAAGAGTTCGAGCACGTCTGGATGGGCCTTCTCGACTTCGTCAAGCAGCACCACCGAGTAGGGTTTGCGGCGCACGGCCTCTGTCAGGACGCCACCTTCGCCGTACCCGACGTATCCAGGGGGCGAACCCTTCAGGGTCGACACCGTATGGGCTTCCTGAAATTCGGACATCGCGATGGTGATCATGTTGTGCTCACCGCCATACATCATATCGGCCAGGGTGATTGCGGTTTCGGTTTTGCCGACCCCTGAAGGCCCGACGAGCATGAAGACGCCGATCGGCTTGTCCGGATCCTCAAGACTGGCCTTGTTGGTGCGGATGCGCTGCGCGATGTGCGCCAACGCATGATCCTGGCCAATGACCCGTCTCTTCAGGATGTTCTCCAGATCGAGAATCGTCGTCAACTCGTCGCGCATCATGTTGCCGACCGGGATACCCGTCCAGGCCGAGATGATTTCGCCGACGATCTTCTGATCGACGCAGGCGCGCATCATCGGAGTCTCTCCCTGTAGTGCGTCCAGTTCGGAGTTGAGCTTCTGGTACTCGGCCTTCAACTCCGCGGTGTCGCTGTCGGGGGTGGAGTCTTCGAGCTTGTTGCGCAGCTCGCGGATTCTGCCGATGTAGTCTTTTTCCTGCTCGAAGCGGGCTTCGAGCGCGGTCAGGGATTCCTGGGTTGCGACCTTGGCCTTGGCGATCTGTTCCAGCCGTTCGGCATGATCGTGCCCGGTATTGGATTCGCGGGTCAGTACGCGTTCCTGCACTTCGAGATCGTCCAGGCGGCGGCGCGCGTCTTCGATTTGTCCCGGCGTGGCGTTCTGCCCCAGGGCCAAACGCGCGCAGGATGTGTCGAGAACGCTGACGGCCTTATCCGGCAGTTGACGGCCCGCGATGTAGCGGTGCGAAAACTTCACGGCAGCGTTGATGCCTTCATCCAGAATGCGGACGCCGTGGTGCTTCTCCAGCGAGCCGACAATGCCGCGCAGCATGATTCGGCAGACTTCTTCTGTCGGTTCTTCGATCTTTACAACTTGAAAGCGGCGTGCGAGGGCGGGATCTTTCTCAAAGTACTTCTTGTACTCTGACCAGGTTGTCGCTGCGAGAGTGCGCAATTCACCGCGCGCGAGGGCGGGCTTCAACAGGTTGGCCGCGTCGCCCTGGCCTTCCTGTCCGCCAGCGCCGATCATGGTGTGAGCTTCGTCGATGAACAGGATGATCGGAGTCGGCGAGTTTTTCACTTCTTCGATCAGAACCTTGAGGCGGTTTTCGAACTCGCCTTTTACGCTGGCTCCGGCTTGCAGAAGTGCAAGGTCGAGGGTATGGATTAGCACGTTCCTGAGCGGCGGCGGGACATCGCCATTGGCTACGCGAATCGCGAATCCTTCGACGACGGCGGTCTTGCCGACACCAGCTTCGCCAGTCAGGATCGGGTTGTTCTGGCGGCGGCGCATCAGGATGTCGATCACCTTGCGGATCTCTTCATCGCGGCCAAGCACCGGGTCGATCTTGCCATCCTTGGCGCGTTGCGTCAAGTTGACGGTGAACTGGTCGATATTCGGAGTCTTACTGCCGGGGCGAACCTGACCGGGTTGTCCACCTTGGCCCGGCGCGGATGCCGAAGCCATCATTTCCTGGGCTTCTTCGACGGAGCCCGAGACCGCGGTCTGAAATTCTTTCTTCAGCGCTTCGGGCTGGATTTTCGCCAGTTCTCGGGAGATCTCGCGAGAGTACCGGGCGAGTTCCTCGTTCATTAGCATCGCCAGCAGAATATAGCCGCTGCGGATCTTCTGGCTGTTGAATTCCAGCGAGCCATACGTCCATGCTTCGGTCAGCAGCCGCAAAATCCGCGGGCTGATGGCGGGACGCGACGCGTTGCCCCGCTTAAAGCTCGTCATGGCCTTCTCGATCTCTTTCTGGCAGCGGGACTTGTCGACGCCATACTGATTCAGGATGCGCGCAAAGTCAGTATCGTTCGATTCGAGAAGTTTGTACAGTAAGTGCTCGATCTCGATGTCATAGTGCGTGAGAGAGAGACACAGACCGGCCGCGCCGTCGAGCGCCACGCGGGTGGTGTCGTTCAGCCTGCCGATCAGGGATTTCAGGTTTACACTCATATTGTTGTTTGGCCTCCGCAGGGGCTCGTTCAGTCCTGCTTCTTTCATAAGCGTGAAAACCAGGCGAAAACGCTCTTTCCCGATCATGGAACATCGGAATGAGGCGCAGCCGCCCGGGCTCACGCGTCTTTCACTGAATTACCGACGAAACCTGTTCCTAATGAACACGCGCTTAAACCCGTAAAACTGTATCATCGGGATCGCGGTTCATTTCCTGGTTCTTGGACCATGAGACCCATCCGAGCAGCGGGCTAGCGTCACCAAGGGCGCCCAACTCGCACGGCGGGGCCTCTTCCCGCTTCAAAACCAGTTGAATCTGAAAGTCGATTTCCCAGCCCGAATAGAAGCGCAAAAGCGCTTGTAACGGCGCATACGCCGAGCCGGTTGGTAAGAAGTCAAGGTACTGACGCAATGTCAGGGGACCCAGGCGCACCAAAGCGCCCGACTGTTGATCCCAAATCTCATCGCCGACGATCGCGCCTACGCCCATCTGTTCGGAAATGGAACTGGCCCGGTCGAACTTGCACTGGTTCGCTAGGTCGAGCGGATACCAGGCACCGACCATTTGCTCAATTTCCACCTCGACGTTGAAGTAATCCCAAAGCAACTGCCGCAAGCCCGCTGCCGGACGCGTATGCATCGCCAGGATCCCGGCGTAGAAGAGCAGAGAATCGTCGGCGACCTTCTGTCTGGCATGCAGTCCATTGGTTCCGATTCCGATGATGTCCATCAGAATATGCGAGAACCGGTCTCGCTCGCCGCGCTCGTATGCGATCGCGAAACGGTACTTTTCCCAGGCCAGATAAAACAACGACACCATGCGGTGGTTGAACATGTCGAAGAAACTCGCCATGGTCTTGTCACGCACCCGCATGCGATCGCGTATCAACTCGGTGTAGTAATGGGGCAGAACGCCCATCGGCCCGGTGAGTCCGAAAAAGTTAACGATCACGGTAGGGCAGCGGTTTTCGTCAAACTCGATGCCTTGCACCTGGCTCGCCGGGAATGCCAGATTCTGATAGACACTGAAGCGAGCAATCTCGCGTTGGGGCGATACGAATCCCCCAACCTGCATCCGCTCAGGGTTCAGCCGCTCCAGGAGCCGGATCAGCTGAAAGAATTTGAATTCGAAAGGGACTTTCTCAAGCAGAGATCGCACCGCGTTGTAGCGGTACTTGCTTCTCGGATCGGTGACCGGAACAACGGCGGCGATGTCATCCGGTTCCAGACCCGGTTCGGGGTCTAGAGAAGTATCTTCTGTCCCGCTCGCGGAGGCCATTCCTTGAGAGGTTCCTTTCGCTGCCGGGTTCGGACCTGGAGCTGTGTGAAGCTGTTCATCGACGCATACAGCGCCAGAAACCGTTCCACCAGCGTCGAGAAGAGCAGGGCGCCGCCGCCAGCGAACTGTTCTTCGTCGAGTTCCATTTCCACCCGCGTACCGCGTACGAACGCGATGCCATTCTCGGAGAAAACCCGCGCAAACTGGCGGGAGCCTTGCATCTTTGAAATGCCGGAAATCTGCTTTTCGGTAAAAGCGGTTCCAGCGTAGTTGTAGAGCTTCAGCAGTTCTCGGAACGATTCCGCGCCGAGGTGCACGTGTTCGGATTCACTCGCCTGCGCCGCCGGTCTGCCTTCGTCGGTCAGCGATAGATAGTTCAGCGTGAGATGTGACATCAGCCGCCAATACGCACCTTTTCCCAGCGGCGGGCGCACCGCGTGCGTTGGCTTGCCGAGTGCCACGATTCGCTTCACCGCCGCGCTGCCTTCGAGGTCGAAGTCGCCCAGTTCATCGCCGAAGGGCAGGCGCGACGGCAGATCGCGATTGGTGCACAGTGTGCGCACCGTCAGGACATCCACATCCGGCCGCACGGGCCGGTTCGAGAGATCCACCATCGAAATCGAGACGTCCGTCCCCTCGTCATTCTTGCGATTGGAGACGTGACGATGGGCCAACCAGAAGGTTTCGTTCGAGTCGCGTACCGTTCCATGCCTATAGGAATAGAAAGGATGGAAGCGCATCAACTCGTTGGTGTCGGCGTCGATGCTGACCACGTCCTCAATGGAAAACACTTCCGTCGCCAGAGGACGCCGAACGTCGGGAACCACGAAGTATTCGAACTTGCGTTGGTCCAGCAGTATCGGTTCCGCGGTTTGAGGAAACAGATTGATTGCCGGCGTGCAGTTCAGGCGAAACGTCTTGCGATTGACGCCGAGCTCAAGGTTCTGGCGTCGATCGAAGTGTTCGAATGGCGAAATGAGAAAGATAATTTCCGCCCGGTCTTTGATGCCCTTGATCCAGGCAAGTTCCACACCCGAAAGGTCGAAGAAGAGGAACTTTTCGGGAAGAGCGAAGTATTCCTGCAAGAGCCGGTAGCCTTCGAACGAACGGCGAGGATAGGGCAGCATCCCCTCGTTGCTTTCGAATCCCACCGCGCGCAGGTGATCTTCCGGGCGCAAAATCGTCGGCTGCACGCGCGAGTTGACACTGGGATCGCGCACGAGAATCTGCACGCAATTGCAAAAAAGCAGCTCGTAAATCGTATTCGCCAGTGTGCTCTCGGCTGCAAGGTGAAAACGGATTGTCTTCATCCCCAGCTTCGAAAACTGGACCCCCGGGGCGGCTTTCAGCTCAATACGGAAGGCACCGATCGCCTCGTTGGATTTCACCGCCGGCGTCAATCGGTCCGGCGTCTTCCATTCCGCTTCCGACACCGTCACAGGCCAAACCGTTGTCTCAAAACTGGTCTGGAACTCGCACGGTACGCCGTTCACTGGCCGGGACTTCAACGCCGCCGCGCGCTTCACCTGCTGCGGCGCGGTGACGCCCCCTTTTTCGGCATCCAGATGCATTTCGACGATACAAGCCGAGGGCACGGGCCGCAAATAGTGAGGGTAAAGAATGTTGAGGAGGGCAGACGTGATCTCGGGGAACTCATCGTCGATCTTGAGGTGGACGCGGGCCGCCATGAAGGCGAAGGCTTCCATCATCCGTTCGACGTGTGGATCTTCGCACTTGTCTCCGTCGAGCAACAGCCGTCCCGCAATCTTCGGATACTTGGCCGCGAACTCTCCGCCCATCTGGCGCAGAAAGAGCAACTCGCGTTCGTAGTAAAGCCGGAGTTCGTCGCGCATGGTCTACTTGTCACCCAAGAGCTGGAACTCGCCGTTGCCGGGATCGCGAACACCATCGAAGAAGACTTGCTCCGGTGCTGGATCCATCACCAGCAGTGCTTCGATTTTGAATCGCAAAACCCTGGTGTCACCGCTTTCGGAATCGAGCACTACAACTTTCACATCGCGCAGTCGAGGCTCGAAGAGCCCGATCGTCTCCTCGATATGCTGGGTCAATTCCATGCGATCGTTGGGGGAATTCAAACTGTACGCGGAAAAGTCCGGCAGGCCGAAGTTGAACAGTGATTTTCGCAGATCCGGCATATCCATATCCGCAGCCTCGTTGATGCGGCGGGTGTTGAGCAGCCACTGCAGATCGCGGCGGACGTTGGCTCGATAGTCCTTCAGCGTCTTCAAACGCGAAAACGGAGGATCCGCGGCCTCGCGCGGCTCCATGTCCATGAGCCGGTCGATGACCGATTGCGTGATGTTGTTTTCGAACTCTCTGGCCACCCTGCGGTCCTCTTCGTCTCCACTATTCTAATGGATTCGAACTTTTCGAATGACAGCGCGATCTATACCGAACACGATAGCGCCTTCGCCGGATCCAGCTTGGCGATGGTTTTGTAAATCTTGGTCCTCAATTCGTAGTCTGCTTCCCGCCGATTGAGTCCAATGAGAACCACGGCGAGATGCTCTGCGAGCCACTGGCCGGGTTCCCAGTCGTCCAGTTTGTGTCCGTCGATGGCAGCCAGACAATCGTCGACATAGCCTTGCGCGAGCAAGTCGTTTCCGGCGTCGAGCAGGAGCGAAGCGATCTGCGATTTGCGCTCGAAGCGGGCGCGTCCCGTGGTTTCGCGGGATAGCTGCCCATTCAAAGCTTTCAAAGCGTTTGGGAGATTCCCTCCTCGGACGTATTCTTTTGCGACTTCGAAGGCGTCGCGTTCCCCTGAACGGGCCGGCGGTGGCGGTGGCTCCGGTGCTGTTTCCGGAACCACGCGAGGGGCTACCGGCTGCTCGTTTTGAATCTCCTCAATCCACTCCCGTGTCTTGGCATTCGCGGTTGGCGAATCGTCGAGCAGTTGCCAACGGGGAAGTTCGGGAAGATCGGCGATCAATCCACGGATTTCATTCTTGATGGCGTTTGCCACCAGATCGTAGCTGAGGGCTTCGGCGGATTTTACGGCGTAGCGATGGACATCCAGCCAGGCTCGTCCACCGGGTCCCGCCATGACGGTTTCCGAAGCGGCGAGGCAGCCTTCCCAATCCTGATTCAGAAATGCGCGCTTCACATTTTGCCGGGCTTCCGTGGGCGGAGCAATGAGCTCGCGCTGATCGGGCTGCGCACCCAAGCCGCGGAGTTCGCCGAAACGGAAACCGCGCAGCATCATGTAAGGCCCCGGGTTGGCCGGATCCTGCTGCCGCAAGTACTTGGAGATCGCTTCCAGTCGGATCGCCACCTCCTCTTTGTTCGCGGGGATGACGCCGGTGACCGTGAGCCCCCGAGGCCCACCGCCTCCGCCGCCGCCGCCTACGATTCCTTCACCCGCCGTTTCCGCAGCGGAATCCGCGTCGTCTTCGCTGCTGGAATCTTTGCCATCGCTAATACCCCGAGCTTTGAGGAACATCTTGACGTTGTGGCGTACTTCGACGAGAACGTTCTTCAATGTGTTGAAACTCGGAGCGTCGCTGCCGAACTTCTCGTCGCAGGCCAAACCCAGCGCATCGAGCGCGGCCAGAGATTCGTCGAGATTTGTCGCAACCCCTTGCATGGCTTCGTTGGATGTCGCCTTGTCGGCGGCCTCCCAATCTTCCTGCGTGGTCTTGCCGTCGGCGATCGCTTCCTGCCGGACTTTTTGCTTGTCCTCATTGCCAGCGCAGTCCGCTTCGCTGGGGACCGTGCGTGAATCCTTATAATTGAGGTAGCTGAGTCCGCCTTTGAGGAGCGCAACCGTCTTCACAGGCAGTTCAAGTCGGCTTCCGACCCAGTCTAGAGGCGCTGAGCGAAGTTCCAGATCGCCGGCTTCGATCTCGGGAAAACAGCCGTCCCAAAATGTATGGACAATGCCCTTCATGACATCGATTGACTCTTTGAGACCCGCAAAACCATGGGTTTTGACCATGGCTTCCGTGAGCCATGCGGCAATTTGCAGGTCTTTGGACTTGGTCGCGATGGTTTCCTGACCGAGCTTGATGACGAGCTTGAAGTCAGCGACTTTTCTCTCGCGCTCCCACTCGCCCGCAGGAGCGTCGTCGTCTTCACGACGCGCTTCTTTGAGCTTGTCCATTACGGGGTCGTAATAAAGGTTCGCCCCGGCGGGATTTTCGCCGGGGATCGGGTTGAGGATGTCCTCACGAAGTATGGGCATGGGAGTCTGCGGACTGGTTCCTAATCCTGCGACGTGTCGGGATCCTGATTGAATTGTACGCTCTGCAGTTCCATGATCGAGTAGTCTACGTCATCGATCAGGAAAGTCTTCTGGCCATAGGGGATCGGGTCGTCACCCGTCGTGTCCCAAATCGTGGTTCGACCGAGCTTGACCATATTATCGGGATGCTTGTACGAGAATACGAAGTTGGCTGGCAGCAGCACTTCGCCGAGCTCGGTTCCCTTGAAGGATGACGCGGTGCGGATGAACGCCGGGCGCCACAGCAGGTCGCGCAACCTAGTGACGGGCTGAAATTCAAGGCTGTCGATGTGCTCGTAGCCGATCCAGAGGTACGCACCCGCGGCGAACAGTTCGAAGCGAGGCCCAACTCGGGGATCCGAATCTTCCATCCAGTCAAAGGTCTTGGTTTCGCCGTTGGTAAGGATCGCCGTGCCGCCGCGAAGTTTCGTGTCGTCGGGTGTCGTCGACGGAAAATCCTTGTCGGCGAAAGTCTTGTGACGGATGCGCTCGCCGTGCATTGCCGACATATAGAGAACCGCGCCCATCTTGGCTTCGGCGCTCACGTCTGCAAGCAGGTTGAGGTGCTTGTCCGCGCGTTCGAACTCGCCGGCAAAGCACAGCAGTTCGAATAGGAATGTCCGGCGCTTGGCGTCGGCGGGGTTCTCGCGCAATTCCGCGCTAAGGCTCTGGATAGCTTCGGAAAGCTTCCCTTCCTGATACAGTGCTTTGGCCTTCACTTGTAGATTCTCTCCCTGTCTAAAGTCTGATGAAACGCTGAATCGGCGGCGCAGTGAATCCGGTTTCCCGGTTCGCCAACGCCGCCCATTCGATTCGCCGATGAGGTTGCTTAGACCTTCTTGCCGAGCTTGACGTCGTAGCCGGTCTTGACTGCGGCACCGAGCGTACCGTCAGCCTTCTGCGGCTTATATTCCATTTCGATCTTGGTGAAGTTGAAGGACACCTGGTCGGTAGGCAGCGGGTTGCCTTGTCCCGAGCCGCCGGTCTGGTAGCTCGAAATCAGGATGTCGGTGAACTTCCAGGTGACGAAGGTCTGCTGGTCGCCGCCAGCCTTGCGAATGTGGAGTTCGGCATCGCCGATGTGCTCACCGCAGGCGCAAGCCAGGAAAAGCTTCGGGCTGCTGATGCCGTATTCCACAGTGAAGTGAAAATCCTGCATGCTGACCTTGCCCGAACCGGCGCCGGAGCCGAGGCCGCTCGAACCAGAGTTGCTTTCGCCCCATGACCAGGACTGC